>Ga0310831_100088_pt1 | contig 135769 bp, 135 predicted proteins | sample WT_ome_6_FD_201307 | JGI IMG/M metagenome (GOLD analysis project Ga0310831, IMG submission 201307) | Sorghum-adapted microbial communities enriched on wild type (WT) sorghum from Joint BioEnergy Institute, Emeryville, California, United... ... | reverse complement strand
AACCCGGCCAACACGATCTCCAGCTTCTGCTGGGCGGTGAACTTCCGGTACTTCCTGCTCTCGCTCAACGACGGTGCTCCTTGTCGACGAGCGGCACATGCTCGGCCGCGCGCCGGACGGGATCATCGCCCCTTCGGGGCTCCTCACCCGTCCGGCGAGGACCAAGCCATCAACCTGTCAACACGTCACCGGGGAGCGGACCACAGGGATGTTCTTGAGGGCCTTGTGAGCGAATAGCTCGTGGAGGTTCGAGTCCTCTCCGGCGCATCAGGAGCCCCGCCTCGGCGGGGCTTTCGTTGTCAAGGTCGGGCAGCGGTATGTTCGGCCCGTGCTGTCACGAGGAGTCGCCCTCGTCGCCGCTGCTGCGGCCTTCCTCATGGTCACCTCCCCCGCCCTGGCGGACCGCGCCGCCAACGCTGCCGAGAAGAGGGAGATCGCGCGAGAGGCCGGCTTTCCAGCGAGATGCCTTGATGTCCGCATCTCGACGATCAACCGGCGATGGGCATCAGCGTTCCTCCGCCGGTGCAATCTCGGCAACGGGTCTGCCGTGTATCGCCGCAGTGCCAACGGATGGGTGAACGTCTTCATGGGCCCCGATGACAAAGAGCCGTGCCGCACCGGCGTCGAGGGCGTGCCTACCCGGATCGCGCGCGATCTTCGGATCTGCAGGTAGACCACAGCCGGTCCCGCAGGACGCTCGCTCAAGCCCCGGGGCCAGAGCGTCCCACGCCAGGTGGCGCACCTGAGAGGATTCGGACCGCGAGGGAGCGGATGACCAGCGAGACGGAACTCACGCAGCTTCGCCGCTCCTCGAGCGGAGGAGCCTGAACCGGGATGGGTGCGACCGATCCGGGCCCGAGGGACCACCTGGTCACGCGCCGGCTCGAGCGCGAGTTGCGTGAGCTCGCGCCCGAGGTTGTCGACGCGACCGACCTCGACGAGGCGGAAGCTCCCGATCGCCTTGCTCGCCATGTGATGGAGGAACTGCGAGCCGATCTCGCAGCGACCGACAGCACAGCGGCCGCCCAGGCGAGGCGCGTCAACGAGCTCCTCCGCCGCACCATCCAGGACAGCGCCGACAGCCAGGTCGTGGTTCCGCCACGAATCCTGCGTGGGATCAAGGCGCGCTCCGCGCTCGGCGACGTCGTCGATCTCCCGCCACTGCCCGAGACCCCGTTCGGCCAGAGCGACCTCCTCGTCAACGGAGAGGGCCAGCCGAACGTCGGGTCCGAGCTCCGCGCCGAGCTTGCGTCAGCAGATTCCGTCGACCTGATCTGCGCCTTCGTGATCTGGTCCGGCGTGAGGCACCTCCGCGACGCCCTGAGCGACGTCGTTGCCCGTGGCGGTCGAATCCGCGTGATCACGACGACCTACATGGGCGCCACCGAGAAACGAGCCGTTGACGAGCTGGTGGCGCTCGGCGCCCGGGTCCGCGTCGCCTTCGATGCGCGGACCACGAAGCTCCACGCGAAAGCGTGGCTGTTGGAGCGCGACTCCGGCTTGACCACCGCGTTCGTCGGATCGTCGAATCTCTCGCACACGGCGCTCTTCGACGGTCTCGAGTGGAACGTCCGGCTCTCATCGGTCGACGCCTCGCGCGTCATCGACCGGGTGCGCATGATGTTCGAGAGCCACTGGGCGTCGGAGCACTTCGAGCCATACGACCCGAAGACCAACGGCGAGGACCTCGTGCGTGCGTTGGCCGAGCACGACCGGAGGTCCCTCGGCGAGACCTCCACGATCTCGTTCGCGAATCTCGACGTCCGGCCGTACCCGCACCAGCAGCGCATGCTCGAGACGCTCACGATCGAGCGGGAACGACATGACCGGCACCGCAACCTCGTCGTCGCCGCGACGGGAACGGGCAAGACCGTGGTCGCCGCACTCGACTACCAGCAGTTGCTCAAGCGCTCCGGTGAAGACCTCTCGCTGCTCTTCGTCGCACACCGCGAGGAGATCCTGCGCCAGTCGTTGGCGACCTACCGCGCGGTCCTGCGCGATGGGTCGTTCGGCGAGATCCATGGTGGCGGCCGGATTGCGGAAGGCCGCCACGTCTTCGCGATGGTGCAGTCGCTCCGCGCCGACCGGCTCGCCCAGCTCGCACCCGGCGCGTTCGACGTGGTCGTGGTCGACGAGTTCCACCATGCGGCCGCGGCGACCTACGACCGGCTGCTGAAGCACCTGCGGCCGCGCGAGCTGCTGGGGCTGACCGCCACACCGGAGCGTCTGGACGGCCAGGACGTGACCGTTTGGTTCGACCATCGGATTGCCGTCGAGCTTCGCCTCTGGGAGGCCATCGACCAGGGGTTCCTCGTTCCGTTTCAGTACTTCGGCGTCGCCGATGGCACAGACCTCAGCCAGGTCACATGGCGCCGAGGCGGCTACGTCACCGAAGAGCTCAGCGCGCTGTTGTCCAACGACGATCTGCGGGTCGCGAAGCTCTTGGAGGCCCTGCGTCGCATCGTGCTCGATCCAGGCGCGATGCGCGCCCTGGGGTTCTGCGTCTCGAAGGAGCACGCGCGCTACATGGCGCGCAAGTTCACCGAGGCGGGGCTGCCGAGCGTTGCGCTGACCGGCGACGATCCGCCATCGGAGCGCAACCAGCACTTGCAAGCACTCCGTGCCGGGAAGCTGCGGTGCGTCTTCTCGGTCGAAGTGCTGGGCGAGGGTGTCGACGTTCCCGACGTGGACTGCGTGCTCCTGCTGCGGCCCACGTCGTCGGCCACGGTCTTCACGCAGCAACTCGGGCGCGGACTGCGCCGCGCGGCCGGGAAGAGCCACCTCACCGTGATCGATCTGATCGGACAGCACCGCCGCGAGTTTCGATTCGAGGACCGACTGCGCGCAATCCTGGACACCCGGCGCGGCCCCGTGATGAAGCAGGTCGAGCAGGACTTTCCGTTCCTGCCGGCCGGGTGCACCGTCGACCTCGACCGCCAGAGCCGCGAGATCGTGCTCGACAACCTGCGCGCGGCGGCACGGCGATCGCGCTGGTCCGCGCTCGTGCGGGATCTGCGCGGCAAACCCGACGACATCACGCTCAACGCCTTCCTCGGCGACCACGAACACCGGCTCGAGGATGTCTACCGCTCAGGTAGCTGGACGGCGCTGCGTCGGGAAGCCGGGTTGACGACTGCGGCTCCGTCGGACCTCGAGCTCGAGCGGCGCACCCTCAAGGCGATCGCGCGCCTCACCCATATCGATGACCCGGAACGGATCGCGTTCTACTCCGATCTACTGGCGTCGCGCAATCCCCCTCGGGAGGCGCGTCGCCAAGAACGCCAGCGCAGGCTGCTCACGATGCTCGCGTGGGGCCTGGAGTCAGGCGCCGCGGGTCATCCATCGCTGGATGCGTTCTTCGCCGCGCTCTGGCAGGAAGAGGCGATCATCGCCGAGCTGCGCGACCTGCTGGAGACAACGAACGCACGCTCCAGGACTCCGTCGTCGCCGTCCCTCCTGGCTCCGGAAATCCCGTTGACCCTCCACGCCCGCTACTCGCGTCAGGAGATCATCGCCGCGCTGGGATACGCCGGCGGCCCGAAGCGGAAGGCCACGCAGGGCGGCATCTTGTGGGTGCCGCAAGCCAACAGCGACGTGCTGTTCGTTGATCTTCAGAAGGCGGAGCGCGACTACTCCCCTACCACGATGTATCGCGACTACGCGATCAGTCGTGAGCTCTTCCACTGGGAGTCGCAGTCCCGCCAGACGCCCGATCAGCCCGGGGTCCAGCGGTACATCAACCACCGCGCCAAGGGCTCCCACGTGCTGCTGTTCGTGCGCGAGCGCAAGACCTTCGAACTCGGGACGCGGCCCTTCACGTTCCTCGGACCGGTCGAATACGTCGAGCACCGCGGAGAGCGCCCCGTGGCCTTTACGTGGCGGCTGCCGGTTCCCATGCCCGAAGAGCTCTTCGAGGTGGCGCGCAGCGTCGCCGCAGCGTGATCGAGGAGCCGCTGCGGGCGGCCTGCCTCTCGTGGGGCGAAGCGCAAGCGATGCGAGCATGTCCCCATGGCCTCCCCGCAGACGCTGACCGAACGCGACCGGCGGCTCGTTGCGGCATGGGCGGCCGACTGCGCCGAGCGCGTGCTCCCGCTGTTCGAGGCGGAGGCGCCTGCAGATCGGAGGCCCCGCGAGGCCATCGCGCGCACGCGGGCGTTCGCGCGCGGGGCGATCGACACCGCGGAGGAGATCCGGCGGAGGTTCGCGAACGGGGGCGCCGCGCGTGACGTGGACAACCCAGCCGCGGCGGCAGCCGCCCGCGCGGCCGGGCAGGCCGCCGCCGTCGCGCACATGGGCGCGCACGCACTGGGCGCGGCCGCTTATGCCGCCGAGGCGGCCGGGCTCGTGGCGCCCGACGACCTCGAAGCGGTCGAGCGCGAGATCGAGTGGCAGCTCGCCCGCATGACCGAGCCGGTCAAGGCGGCGCTCCGACAGCTCCCGCCCCTCGGCACCAACCGCTCCGGTCCGCTCGGTCCCGGACTGCTGACATCAGGCCTCCGCGGCGACGTCATCCGCGCCCTGCAGGCCAGGCTCGCCGCTCAGGACGCGGTCACGCCCCGCAGCGCCGGCAGCACCCGCTCGCCGTAGACGCGCAGCGCCGCGTGCGGGTCGGCGCCCGACGCGTTCTGGATGCACACGATCGTCGCGCCCATCCGCTCGACCTCGCGGATGCGCTCGGCGTGCTCGTCGGGATCTGAGGAGACGATGTACGCGGCGCGGAACGCGTCGTCGGAGACCTCCCGCTCGGCGTGGTCGGCCATCGCCCGCGGAACGCTCCAGTCGTCGGTGTAGTACTCGGGCGGCTGGGCGGCCTTCCACACGCGGGCGCCGGCCATCGCCTCGTCGTCGCTCGGCGCCCAGGACGCGCCGACCTGGAGGATGATCTCGCCCGGCTCGCGGCCGGCATCCTCGCAAGCCGCCCGGTAGGCCTCGATCACCTCCGGCGCGCGCTCGGGATCGGCGAGCGTCCACACGCCGTCGCCGCGCCGGGCGGCCACTCCCGCGGCCCGCGGCCCGAATGCCGACACGTACACGGGCGGCCGGCGCGCGCGCCCGCGTGTGCAGGTACGCGTGATTCGTGCGGAAGAAGCGCCCGTCGTGGTCGAGGCGCTCGCCGACGAACAGGCGGTCGATGATGTCCAGCGCCTCGTCCATGCGCTCCACCTGCTCGGCCACGTCCGGCCAGTCCATCCCGGTCGGCGTCTCGTTCAGCGCCTCGCCCGACCCGATCCCCAGGAACGCGCGGCCCGCGTACATCTCCTCGAGCGTCGCGAACGCCTGCGCGACGATCGCCGGGTGGTAGCGGTGCACCGGCGCGGTGACGCCGGTGCCGAGCGGGATCCGCTCGGTCGCGCAGCCCATCCCGCCGAGCAGGACCCAGGCCTGACCGGACTCGCCCGGCTCCCACCACGGCTGGAAGCGGTCGCTGACGCACAGCGCGTCGAAGCCGGCGCGCTCGGCCTCCACGCCTGGCGCATCAGGTCGCTGGGCGGCAACTGCTCGCAGGCACAAGCTGGGTCCAATGGCGCATGGCGTCCGGCTTCCCGCCCGCACCCCACCGGAATCCGGCGGGCGCCGCGCCGCCCCCGTAGGGTCCGGCCATGCTCGACCTGGACCGCCGCTCCTTCCTGCGCCTCGGCGGCGCGGCCGCCGCCGGCGCCGTCATCGCGCCCGAGGCGGCGCCGGCCGCGACGACCGGCCGCCGGCGCCCGCGCCTCAGCCCCGTCTCCGCCCTCCCCCGGCCCGTCCGCGCGACGCTGCGCCAGGCGATGGCCGAGGCGGTCGCCGAGGCGCGCCAGGCAATCTTCCCGTTCGGCGCCGTGCTCGTCGACGTCGACACCGGCGCGATCGTCGCGCGCGGGCACAACACCGTCGGGACCGACCACGACCCGTCCGCCCACGCCGAGGTCGTCACGATGCGCACCGGCGCCGCCGCCGGCGTCGATCTACGGAACACCGTGCTCGTCACGTCGGCCGAGTCGTGCCCGATGTGCGCGTCGTGCGCCGTCTGGGCCGGCGTCGCGGGCGTCGCCTACGGCACCTCGATCGCCTACCTGATCCGCCACGGCTGGCAGCAGATCCGCATCACCCAGCCGATGGTCGTCGCGCAGTCCTTCTCGCGGATGCCGGTCGTCGGCGGCGTCCTGCGCCGCGAGACCGACCCGCTCTACGCGGACGGCCCGCCACGCACCTAGACCTCGGGCGCGCCGGCCAGCCGCGCCAGCTTCAGCGCCACGTGCAGCTCCAGGCGCGCCGGCCCCGACGCGAGGTCGACGCCCGTGCGCTCCTCGATGCGCCCCAGGCGGTGGTAGAGGCTCGTGCGGTGCAGGTGCAGCGCCGCCGCGGTGCGCTGCACGTTGCCGCCGAGGTCGAGGTAGGTCTCGAGCGTCTCGCGCAGCATGCCCGCGTCGCGCCCGTCGAGACGCGCCAGCGCCGGAGAGGCGACGCCCGGGTCCAGCCCGCCGAGACCATCCCCGAGCAGCAGCCGGTAGACGCCGATGCCCGACCACGCCGCGACCGGCGCCAGCGCCGGATCGGCCGCCGCCGCCCGGGCCGCGCCCACCGCCTGCTCGTGGGCGGTGCGCGCGTCGGCCAGCTCGTCGTGCGCGTCGCTGATCCCGACGACGACGTCGACGGCCGTCTCCCCCGGCTCCAGCGCGGCGAGCGCGTCGTCGCGCAGCCGCCCCGCGAGCTTCAGCGCCGTCTCGTCCACGGCCAGCGCCCCCGGCCCGTCCGGCGCATCCACCGCGAGCACGGCCACGTGCGCGCCCACCACCGCCGCCACCCGCTCGCTCGCGCGGGAGACGAACCGGTCGGCCAGCGCGACCTGGATCGGCGCCAGCGCCTCCTCGCGCGCGGCCTCGTCGGCTTCGACCGGCGCCAGCGCGAGCATCCGCACCGGCGCGCGCGCCGGGAGCTCGTGCTCCTCCACCAGCCGCCGCAGGTTGCGGGCGCCCGTCCGCCGGTCTCCGCTCAGGCCGCGGGCCAGGAGGGCCGCCCGTTCGCTGCGGGCCGCCAGCGCCGGCGACCGGTCTCGGTACACCAGCGCGGCCAGGCTCCGCGCCGTCCGCGACGCCGCCGCGACGTCCGCGTCGGTCAGCGGCCGCTCGCTCTCGATGATCCACAGGTGCCCGAGCCGCACGCCGCGATGGCGCAGCGGCACGCACAGCCGCGGCAGCATCCCCAGCTCCGGGTTAGCCGGGATCCGCACCGGCCCCGTCGCCGTCGAGATCCCGTGCGACTGCTGCCACGCGTACACGTCGGGCGGCGTCTCGCGCGTGAGGATCGCACGGATGCGCGCCTCGTCGACCGGCCCCGGCTGCGCGCTGTAGGCGATCGCGCGCCCGTCGAGGTCCTCGATCGTCGCCCCCGAGCCGATCTCGGCGACGAGACCGTCGAGCAGCGCCTGGAGACGGTCGGTGGCCATCCCGCCAGGCTAGCCCTCCGTCCTACAGATGTCGGACGAACGGCGCGGAAGATCCGATTAAGCGTCGCTGGCATTCCGCGGCCGCGCGACTACGGTCGAACGATGCGAGTGATCGTCGTCGGTGCCGGGATGGTCGGCCTGTCGTGTGCCTGGTTCCTGCAGGAGGAGGGCGCCGAGGTGACCGTCGTCGACCGCGAGGGCGTCGCGGCCGGCGCCTCGTGGGGCAACGCCGGCTGGCTGTCGCCGTCGCTGACCGTGCCGCTCCCCGAGCCCTCGGTCCTGCGCTACGGCCTGAAGGCCCTGCTCGACCACCGCTCCCCGCTCTACGTGCCGGTCCGCGTGGACACGCGGCTGTGGCGCTTCCTGCTCGCCTTCGCCCGCTCCTGCACGCCGAAGCGCTGGCACCGCGGCATGGCCGCCTACCGGCCGCTGAACGAGCTCGCGCTCGACGCCTTCGATGCGCTCGAGGCCGGCGGCGTCCAGGCCCGCTCCAACCCGGCGTCGATCTTCGCCGCCTTCGCCGACGACCGCGAGGCCGAGGGCCTGCTCGACGAGCTGCGCCTCGTCGCGAGCACCGGCCAGGCCGTCGACATCGAGCTCCTGACCGGCGACCAGGCCCGCGCCCGCCAGCCGCTGCTGTCGGATGCGATCGCGCTCGCCGTCGACGTCCGCGCCCAGCGCTTCATCAACCCCGGCGCGTACGTCGGCGCGCTGGCCGACGCGGTGCGCGCCCGCGGCGGCGAGATCCGCTCCGGCGCGACGGTCACCGGCGTCCGCCGCGACGGCGACCGCGTCCTCGTCGAGGCCGGGAACGACGCCGACCCGCTCCACGCCGACGCCGCCATTGTCGCCACCGGCGCCTGGTTGCCCAGGCTCGCCGCCCCGCACGGGGTCCGCACGCTCGTGCAGGCCGGCCGCGGCTACAGCTTCAGCGTCGAGACCGAGACCCCGGCCCAGACACCCCTCTACTTCCCCGGCGCCCGGGTCGCGTGCACGCCGCTGAACGGTCGCCTGCGCGTGGCGGGGATGATGGAGTTCCGCGGCCCCGACGACCCGCTGGACCCGCGGCGCGTCGCGGTGATCGAGCAGGCCACCAAGCCGCTGCTGCGCGGCGTCGACTGGTCCAGCCGCCGCGACGAGTGGGTCGGCCCGCGCCCGGTGACGCCCGACGGCCTGCCCGTGATCGGGCCGACGGCGACGAAGGGCGTCTACGTCGCCGGCGGCCACGGCATGTGGGGCATCACGCTCGGCCCGCTCACGGGCCGTCTGCTCGCGCGGCAGGTCGCGACCGGGCGCGTCGCCCCCGAGCTCACGCCGTTCGACCCGCTGCGCTGAGCGGGCGCCGCGGTCACCAGGGCCGGCGCGGCAGCGCCCCCGCCTTCCGTGCGGGTACGACGGCCAGCGCCAGTCGCCCGAGCGTCAGCGCCCCGAGCATCAGCCCGACGTCGCGCAGCGCGATGTCGTAGTAGCGGGGCGCGTCGACGGTCAGCAGGTTGATCACGATCCCGGCCAGCCAGGCCGCGACTACGAACGCGCCGATCCGCGGCGCGACCGCGACGAGCACGCCGGCGGCGATCTCGACCACGCCGACCGCGTACATGAGGTCCTGGCCGCTGCCGGGGACGATGTCGTTCACCCAGCCGGCGAGGTAGTCGGGCCAGCGCACCGACCAGTCCGTGAACTTGTCGACGCCGAACAGGATCGGCGCGACGGTGAACGCGATGCGCAGCAGCCAGAAGGCCTGGTGCGCGGCGGTGCGGACGTCGTCGCGGCCGGGCACGGCGGGCGCGCCGTGGTTCGACGCCGGGCGCGTCGTCTCGAGCGGGATGGACGCCATGGTGATCGCCTCCTCCTCCGCGTCGCGCACGACCCTGACGCGTGGCGACGGCGGAACGTGGACTTGCACCGTGAGCGTCGGAGGCCGGCCCCGTCTTACCGAGATGGTCACCGACACCCATGGAATCCGGCCCGAGCGGGTAGGACCATTGCACCAGTAACGAACTCATCGAACCCGACCCAGGAGGACGCCATGAGCGCCGTCGCCGTCAAGCCCAACCCGCCGCCCCGAGCGGCCGACGAGGAGAAGCGGCCGCGTCCCTCCGAGCGGCCCGATCCCGTCGACGCCTGGGGCATGGCGTCGTTCCCGGCCAGCGACCCGCCCGCCGGGTGGCGCGGGCCGGACGTCCCGCCGCCGTCGCGGCGGACGTAAGACCGGCCCGGTCGCCGACGCCAACGACGGCGTGACCGAGGCCATCTCCCCCCTTCCCCTGCCGTCCGATCCCGACCGCGGCGCCGGCGTGGACCTCGCCGCGGCCGAGCGGGCGGCCCGCCATCTGCTGCACGCGCTCGGCGTCGACGTCGCCGCCGAGGGCCTGCGCGACACACCGGCGCGGATGGCGCGCATGTACGCCGAGCTGCTCACGCCCGCGCCGTTCGAGGCCACGACGTTCCCCAACGACGCGGGCTACGACGAGCTGGTCGTCGCGACCGGCATCCCCTTCCACTCGATGTGCGAGCACCACCTGCTGCCGTTCGTCGGCGTCGCGCACGTCGGCTACCTGCCGGGCGAGCGGATCGTGGGGCTGTCGAAGCTGGCCCGCGTCGTCGAGCGCTTCGCGCGCAGCCTCCAGGTGCAGGAGCGCCTCACGACCCAGGTCGCGGCGTGGCTGGACGACGCGCTGCGACCCAAGGGCGTCGGGGTCGTGATCGAGACCGAGCACCTGTGCATGTCGCTGCGCGGCGTCGCCAAGCCCGGCGCGCGCACGGTGACCTCCGCGCTGCACGGCCTGGTGCGCGACGATCCGCGCACCCGCCAGGAGTTCCTGTCGCTGACGGGCGGACGCGCCTGAGCGCCGGCGATCAGCCCGCGTCGGCTTCGTGCATCGTGGCGATGGCCAGCGCCGAGTGGGCGTAGGCGCCGCCGGCGCGCATCTCGGCCGCGACCCAGATCGCCTCCATCACCTCCTGCTCGGTGGCGCCGGTGCGGCGCGCCGCCTTCGTGTGGCCGGCGATGCAGTACGGGCACTGGGTCACGTGCGCGACCGCGACCGCGATGAGCTGCTTGGTGCGCTCGTCGAGGGCGCCGTCGGCGAACACGGCCTTGCTGAACTGCCGGAACGCGTCGTGGGCGTCGGGCGCGAGCTCCCGGCGCGCCCTGGCGATCTCCGCGGTGACGGGCGGATGTGCGGTCCAGGCCATGGCGATCAGCCGGCCAGGGACGCCGACACGGTCACCTCCGCCCCTGCGAACAGTCGCGAGACCGGGCACAGCGCGGCGGCGTCGGCCACGATCGCGTCGAAGGCGTCCTGCTGCAGGCCCGCGACCGTCGCGCGAACCTCGACGGCCGAGGTCGTGATGGTCGGGGCGCCGCCGGCCTCGGCCAGCGTGACGGTCGCCGACACGTCGAGCCGCTGCGGTGGGCTGCCGGCCTCGGCCAGCTTGAGGGCGAGGGCCATCGAGAAGCAGGAGGCGTGCGCGGCCGCGCACAGCTCCTCGGGGCTGGTCTTGCCCCCGGGCGCCTCGGTGCGGGCGGCCCAGGTGACCTGCTGGCCGTCGAGCGCGCCGCTGCCCGACGAGAGGGTTCCGCTCCCGGAGGCCAGCGGCCCCTCCCATGTGGTCTGAGCGGTGCGGACGGCCAGTGGCGATGCGGCCATGGTGGGCCTCCTTCGGATCGATCCGGGGGTGTCGGATCCCTTTTTCCCTATGGAGGTGTAGAAATATCAGGTGTCGGACGCCAGCGCCCGCAGGCTCGCGTGCTCGTCTCGGCACGCCGGGCACCCCTCCAGGTGCGCGCGCATCCCGGGCAGGCGCGCGTCGGCGTCCTCTCCGGCGAGCTCGAGGTCCACGTACTCGTCGATGAGCTCGAAGCACTCGTCGCAGCCGATCTCGGGCCCCGCGGGGCCGAGCAGCCGGGCGAGCAGCTCGTGGTCGGGGCGATCGGGGCTCATGTCGCGCCTCCCATGGTCGGGGCCTCGTCGAGGTGACCCTCGGCGGTCAGCCGCGCGCGCAGCTTGCGCCGCGCGTCGTGCAGCGTCTTGTAGAGCGCGCCGCGGGTGGTGCCCATGCGCTCGGCGAGCACGTCGATCGGCACCCCGTCGAGCGCGAGCGCACGGAACACGCGGCGCTGGTGCGGGGTCAGCGACTCGCGCACCGCGGCGGCCAGCGCCCGCAGCGCCTCCCCGCCCTCGAGGATCCGCTGCGCCGACGGCCCGCCGTCACGCGCCGCGGCCGGCCAGTCGTCGTCGAGCGGGACCTCGCGCCCCTGCCAGGCGCGCCGCCGCGCCTTCACCCCCGCCTCGAGCAGCACGAACTTGTACGCCCACGTCGTGAACCGGCTGGCGCCGCGGAACGTGTCGAGCTTCGCGAGGATCGCGGCGAGCGCGTCGTCGGCCGCCTGGTGGGCGAGGTCGTCGAGCTCGCCGGCCGGCAGGTGCGGCAGCGAGGCGCGCCGCCGCCCGAGCTCGAAGCGCGCGCCGCGCAGCAGCAGCGCGTGCAGCTCGGCCAGCGCCGGCTCGCGCACGGCGGGCGGTCCGCCGAGCGCGGCGACCCACGCCTCGGAGTCCTCGGGCGGGCGCGTCACCGGGCGAGCATAGGCCGCGACGGTCATCCCCACGTTCGCGACCGGCCGCACCGCCGTCATACCGCGCGGCGTAAGAACCGGGCGCGTCGCGACGCACACGGGATGGGAGCGCCGGCGCCCCCGCGGACCCTTCCCAAGCGGCGCCGGGTACGCCACGATCAGCACCACGACCACGACCGGAGGCAGCCGTGCCCGATCAGAGCAGGACGTTCGTCATCGTCGGCGGCGGCATGGCCGGCGGCAAGGCCGCCGAGTCGCTGCGCGCCGAGGGCTTCGACGGCCGGGTGGTGATCGTCGGAGCCGAGCCCGTCGTGCCCTACGAGCGCCCGCCGCTCTCCAAGGACTACCTCGCCGGGTCGAGCCCGCGCGAGAAGGCGTTCCTGCAGCCCGCGGACTGGTGGGCCGAACACGAGATCGAGCTGCTGACCGGCCGCCGCGCGACCGCGATCGACGTCGCCGGCCGGCGGGTGTCGGTCGACGACGGCAGCGAGCTGCTCTACGAGCGCCTGCTGATCGCGACCGGCGCGGTGCCCAAGCGCCCGCCGATCCCCGGCGCCGGCCTGGACGGCGTGATGACGCTGCGCTCGATGGCCGACAGCGACGAGCTGCGCGAGCGCCTGCAGCGGCCCGGGGCCAGGCTGGCGATCGTCGGCGGCGGCTGGATCGGCTGCGAGGTCGCCGCGTCGGCCCGCGCCCTGGGCGCCGAGGTGACGCTGCTGGAGGCCGCCTCCCAGCCGATGGAGGGCGTGCTCGGCGCGCAGCTCGGCGCGTTCTTCGCCGACCTGCATCGCGACCACGGCGTCGACGTCCGCACCGGGGTCGCCGTCGAGGAGCTCGGCGGGGCGGGCCGCGTCGAGCACGTGCGCCTGGCCGGCGGCGAGAGGATCGCCGCCGACACGGTCCTGCTCGCGGTCGGCGTCGCGCCCGACACGGAGCTCGCCGAGGCCGCGGGCCTGAAGGTCGACGACGGCATCGTCGTCGACGAGCGCCTGGCCGCCAGCGCGCCGGACGTGCTCGCCGCGGGCGACGTCGCGAACGCGTTCCACCCGCGCTACGGCCGCCACCTGCGCGTCGAGCACTGGTCCAACGCGCTCAACCAGGGCCTCGCCGCCGGGCGCCTGATGCTCGGCGCCGGCGAGCCGTACACGCGCGTGCCGTACTTCTTCTCCGACCAGTACGACCTCGGCCTCGAGTACGTCGGCCTGCACTCGCGCGACGACCGGCTGGTCGTCCGCGGCGACCCGGCCACGCGCCATCTGATCGCGTTCTGGCTGGACGCCGACCAGCGCCCCACCGCCGCGATGCACGTCAACGAGTGGGACGCGATCGACCCGCTGCGCCGGCTCGTCGACGCCGCCGCGCCCGCCGACCCCGAGCGCCTCGCCGACGCGTCCGTGCCGCTGGAGGAGCTGGCGCCCGCGTGACGCCGGCGCTCAGAGGAACTCGCGCCCGCCGTCGACGACGAGCGTCTGCCCGGTGATCATCGAGGCCGCGTCGGTGGCCAGGAACACGGCGGCGCCGACGACGTCGCCGGGCTGCAGTGGGCGCTGGATCGCGCCGCGCGCGACGCCGTAGGTCTCGGGGTCGTCGACGAGGCCGCGGCCGGCCTCGGTGAGCGTGAAGCCGGGGGCGATCGCGTTCACCCGCACGCGGTGCTCGCCCAGCTCGCGCGCGAGCACGCGGGTCATCGCCAGCAGCGCGCCCTTGGAGGCGACGTAGTGCGCCCACCGCGGCGAGGCGCTGAACACGGTCGCCGACGAGACGTTGACGATCGCCGCCCCGTGCGCGTCGCCGGCCGCCCGCAGCGCGGAGGCGCACGCCCGCGCGCACAGCCACGGGCCGCGCACGTTGACGGCCATCACCCGGTCCCACTCCTCCACCGCGATCTCGTCGAACGGCGCCCGCTCCAGGTGCGCGAACACCGCCGCGTTGTTGACGAGCACGTCGATCGACCCGAACGCGTCGAGCGCGGCCGCGGCCATCGCCGCCGTGCTCGCCTCGTCGGACACGTCGACGCCGACCGCGACGCCCTCGCCGCCGATCGCGTCGACCGTGGCCTGCGCCGCCGCCGCGTCGAGGTCGGCGGCGACCACGCGCGCGCCCGCGCGCGAGAACGCGTCGGCGAACTCCCGGCCCAGGCCGCCGCCCGCGCCGGTGATCACGACGCTGCGCCCGTCGAGCGGACCGCTCATAGCCCGAGGTACATCGTCTTGAGCTCCAGGTACTCGTCCAGCCCGTGGCGCGACTTCTCGCGCCCCAGCCCGCTCTGCTTGTAGCCCCCGAACGGGGCGCTGTGCAGCGAGCGGTGGATGTCGTTGACCCACACCGAGCCGGCCTCGATCGCCTCCGCGATCCGCCACGCCCGCCGCAGGTCGGCGCTGAACACGTAGCCGGCCAGGCCGTAGCGGGTGTCGTTGGCCAGCGCGATCGCCTCCTCGACGGTGTCGAACGGCGCGATCCCGACGACCGGGCCGAACGTCTCCTCGCGCATCACGAGCATCTCCGGCGTCGCGTCGGCGATCACCGTCGGCGGAAAGAAGCAGCCGGCGTCGAACGCGCCGCCGGTCAGCCGCTCGCCCCCGCACAGCACGCGCGCCCCACGCGCCCGCGCGTCGGCGACCTGCTCGACGCTCGTGGCCATGATCCGCTCGCCGATCATCGGCCCCAGGTCGACGCCCTCGTCGAGCCCGTTGCCGACCCGCAGCGCCCGCGCCCCCGCGACGAAGCGCTCCAGGAACGCGTCGTAGACCGGCGCCGCCACGTACAGGCGGTTGACGCGGTAGCAGAACTGCCCGGAGTTGGCGTACGCGTGGCGCACGAGCGCCGGGACCGCCGCGTCGAGGTCGGCGTCCTCGCACACGATCGCCGGCGACTGGCCCCCGAGCTCGAGCGTCACGCGCTTGTTCGTCTCCGCGGCGAGCTGGCGGATGCGGATGCCGGCGCGGGTGCTGCCCGTGAACGCGACCTTCGCCGGGATCGGGTGCCCGACGAGCGCCTCGCCCAGCTCGCGCCCCGCGCCGGTCAGGACGTTCAGGACGCCCGCGGGCAGGCCGGCCTCGGCGAACAGGCCGGCGAGCATCAGCGTCGACAGCGGCGTGTCCTGCGCCGGCTTGGCGACGACCGTGTTGCCGGTGATCAGCGCCGCGCCGACCTTCATCAGCAGCAGCGTGATCGGGTAGTTGAACGGCGCGATCGCGACGACGACGCCCATCGGCTCCCGCACGACGACGACGCGCTCGTCCGCCTCGCCCAGCAGCGGCATCTCGCCGCGCAGGCGCAGGCCCTCCTGGGCGAAGTACTCGAGCAGGTCGGCGGAGCGGCGCACCTCGGCGATCGCCGCCGCCAGCGGCCGGCCCAGCTCGAGCGTCAGGGTCCGTCCGATCTCCTCCGCGTCGCGGCGCATCAGCGCGGCGGCCGCCTGCTGGATCCGCGCCCGCTCGGCCACCGGCGTCGCCTTCCAGCCCGGGTAGGCGGCCGCGGCGGCGCGCACCGCCCGGTCGGCGTCGCGCTCGTCGGCCCGGGCCACCTGCGCCAGCACCCGGCCGGTGGCCGGGTCGCGCACCTCGATGGTCGCGCCCGACGCGGCCGGCACCCACGCGCCGTCGATCCAGAGCCCGTGGGTCGCCACCGCGGGCGCCGCCGCCGGCGCGCTCATCGCGACACCGTGTCCCGGTCGCCGAGCTGGTCGAAGCGCAGCACCCGCCGCGTGTACGCTAGCTCGGCCCGCGCGATCTCGCGGGCCGCCTCGGTGAACAGCCGGTTCTCGATCTGCGGCTCGGTGCGGTCGGCGTACACGCCGGGCGTGACCCCGAACCAGTCGCAGGCGATGGCCGTGCCGGCGATCGAGAAGCGCCACAGCGCGTCGGCGTCCTTGACCAGCTCGTCGTTTCGCGACAGCGCCTCGGTGCGCGTGTCGTGGCCGGCGATGATCTCGACGACCTCGTCGCGCACCGCCGGCGGCCAACCGGTCGCGTCGAGGATCTCGCCGGCCAGCCGCGCGCCCTCGCGCTCGTGGGCGATCCGCACCTCGGACTCCATCATCCCCGGGCCGAAGCCCTCGGCGTAGATCGCCTGCTCGTCGACGACCGCCCAGCCGTTGTCGTGCAGCAGCACGGCCAGCAGCACGACGTCGCGGTCGGCCTCGGGATGGTGCTCGAGGAGGCGCTCGGCGTAGTCGAAGGCCATCGGCACGTGGATGTCGTTCTTGCGCGCGCGCAGGTACGGCCGCGCGGCCGCCCACACGGCGTCGTATCGGTCTGCCATCAATCGAGGATGGTGACGGTTCCGCTGCTCCCGTCAACGCGGATCCGCTGCCCGGTCCGGATCGCCGTGGTCGCCGACCCGGCGCCGGTCACCGCCGGCAGGCCGTACTCGCGGCACACGATCGCGGCGTGGCTCATCATCCCGCCGATGTCGGTGACCGCGGCGCCGATGCGCGCGAACACCGGCCCCCAGCTCGGGGCGGTGATGCGCGCGACGAGGATCTCGCCCTCCTGCACGTCGTCGAGCTCATCGGCGCCGGACACGACCCGCGCCACGCCCTCGACCACGCCGGGCGACGCGGCCATGCCGCTGAGAGCGCCGGTCGCGCCCTCCGACGACAGCCAGCCGGCGACCGCCTCGGTCGTGATGCCGTAGAGCATGATCGTGAACGGCTCGGTGACGACCTCGGGCGGCTCGTTCATCGCCGGCGCCGGCGGCTTGCGGTCCAGCGCGGCGAGGATGCGCTTGCGCCGCGCGATCTCGCCCGGCCAGTGGTACGGGCCCATCGGCTCGACGCCGATGCCCCAGCCGTTGCCGTAGTCGAACAGCACCTGCTGCAGCTCGTCGCGGCGCACGTAGAAGATGTCGTCGGCCTCGCCCCAGAAGCCGGCGTCCGCGAGCACCCCGCCGAGCTGGCGGATCTTGCGCCAGAACACCGACAGGGACCAGTGCTCGATGTAGAAGTTGTGGTCCTCGACGTAGGGGAACACGAGCCGCGACAGGCCGAGCTTCTCGTCGAACACCCGGCGCGTCTCGTCGTCGGGCAGCAGCTCGCGGTACTCGGCGGTGATGCGGTCGCGCTCGGCGGCGATCTCGGCGGTCGGGCGGTCGATGGCCTCCCCCGCGCGCAGCCGCGCCGCGTAGTCGCGCACGAACCCGAGCGGGATGTCGAGGTGGTCGAGCCACACGCGGTCGCTGGAGTACATGCCGCTGCCCGAGGAGAAGTTGAACCACGGGTCCTTGGCCGCCTCCCAGGCGGCCAGCCACTCCTCGCCGCGCGGGGCGCGCGCGACCGCGGCCAGCGCGGTGTCCACGTCGCCGGCCGACAGCGGCCCGTCGACGTCCAGCTCCACCGCCAGCTTGGCGAGCTTGCGCAGCTCCTCGTCGGGCCGGAACAGCACGACCTCGATGCCCTGGACCATCTTCGCGATGCCCAGGTCGGCGATCGCGGGCAGCGCCTCCTTGCAGAACTGGAAGAAGTCGAGGTAGGCGACGTAGCCGAGGTTCAGGAACTCGAAGTGGTACTGGAAGGCCTCGTAGGCCAGCTCGATCGCGCGGTTGTAGTCGTGGATCAGCGCGAAGGTCGGGTCCAGGCCCTTGCCGGACCGCACGTCCTCGATCGGCACGACGTCGGGCAGCGGCGCGAACTCGAGCGCCTCCAGGTCGGCGATGACCCGGCGGATCTTGCGGTCCCAGTTCTCCAGCAGCGACGGCCAGTTGGCGAAGTAGTGGCCGGCGCGCTCCATGAACTCGGGCACGCGCGCGGGGATGTCCTCCTCGGGCACCGGGACCGGGCTCATGTACACGTAGCCGTTGTGGACCCGGTAGTCGATCCCGTTGGCCGGCGGGATCAGCAGGTGGCGGGTGTTGTACTGGCCCAGGCACTTGATCGCGAACTCGACCGTGATCGTGTCGAACGGCTTGAACACGGTCGGCCAGTGCTGGAGGTCGGCGAACCAGAACCGCGACTCCTCGAACTCGCGCCGGTCCTCGCGGAAGCGCAGGTAGTACGGGTACAGCTCCTCCCAGCCCTCGGCCCCCTCGGGCGCCGGGTCCTCGTACGGGCTGACGAAGCGACTGGCCTCAGTGGTCGGCATGCGCGCGGCTCCTTGCGGCGAGGGGGTTGATGAGGGTCTGGGCCATGCCGGCCAGACCGGTCGGCGCGGAGGGCGCCGCGCCCGCGGGGCGCGCCGGCTCCGGCCGGCGGCTCCAGACGGTCTCGGGACGGCTCTGCAGCAGCAGCACCTCGCCGCCGTGCAGCGCCCACTCGACGTCCTGCGGGCAGCCGTAGTGGCGCTCGGCGCGCTTGGCCAGCTCGGCCACGGCGCGCACCTGGCCGGCGGTGAGGGCCGGCTGCCCCTGGCGCTCGGGCTCGACCTCGCGCTCGACGGTGCCGGACCCGCTCGGGTCGGCGACCACCTCGACGTGCTTGGGGCCGATCCGCTGGTCGACGACCTCGAGCATCACCTTGTCGACGACGAAGTGGTCGGGCGTGACCGTGCCGCTGACGACCGCCTCGCCCAGGCCGAAGCTCGCGTCGATCACGATCGTCGAGCGGTCGCCGGTCGTCGGGTTGACCGTCATCGCCACGCCGGCGACGTCGGCGTCGACCATCCGCTGCACGACGACGGCCATCCGCACGCCCTCGTCGACGCCGTGGTCGCGGCGGTAGGCGATCGAGCGCGCCGAGTAGAGGCTCGACCAGCAGCGGCGCACATGCTCGACGACCGCGTCGGCGCCGACGACCCACAGGTACGTGTCCTGCTGGCCGGCGAAGCTCGTGTCGGCCGAGTCCTCGGCGGTGGCGCTCGAGCGCACCGCGACGGGCACGTCGTCGCCCAGCCGCGCGTAGGCGCCGCGGATCGCGTCCGCCAGCCCGCCGGGCAGCGGCGCCTGCTGGATCAGCTCGCGCAGCGCCGCCGCGCCGCGCTCCAGCTCGGCCACGGGCGCGTCGCGCAGCGCGCGGGCCTCGCGCGCCAGCCGCTCGGCGGCCACGCCGCCCAGCACGGCGTCGAAGGCGGCGGTCGTGACGACGAACCCGTCGGGCACCGGCAGCCCGGCGCGCGTGAGGCTGGCCAGGCTCGCCGCCTTGCCGCCGACGAGCGCGGGGTCCTCGGGGCACTCGGCGAACTCCAGCGTCGGCACCTCGGCGCGGTCGATGTCCCACTCGGCCAGCACGTGCGCGGGCCCGCGGAAGCTGCTGTTGGCGCTGTAGTCGAAGCGCTGGCCCGGCGTCAGGCGCAGCGTCGGCAGCCGCCGCGTCAGCTCCTCGAGCACCACGCGCGCCTCCAGCCGCGCGAGCGGCGCGCCCAGGCAGAAGTGGATGCCCAGCCCGAACGACAGGTGGCGGCTGGCGTTGTCGCGCCGCAGGTCGATGCGGTCCGGGTCGGGGAACACCGTCGAGTCGTGGTTGGCCGAGCCGAGCAGGAGGAGCAGGTTCGTCCCGGCCGGCAGCGTCACGCCGCCGACCGTGGCGGGGCGCGTCGTGCGCCGCTTCCACGTGAACACCGGCGCGCTGAGGCGCAGCAGCTCCTCGACGGCGGCGGGGATGAGCGCGGGGTCGGCGCAGATCGCGTCCCAGGCGTCGCGGTCGGCCAGCAGCTCCTTCAGGCCGTTGGACAGCAGCGCGGTCGTGGTCTCGTGGCCGGCGGTGAGCTGGCCGTAGACGAGCCCGGCGATCTCGTCGAGCCTGATCTCCTCCTCGCCCGAGGCGTACAGCGCGGCCAGCGCCCCGGGCAGGTCGTCCTGCGGGTGCTCCAGCCGCGAGCGCACGAGGTCCTGGCAGTAGCGCCAGTAGCGCACGAGGTTCTCGGCGTGGTGGATCTGCTCCTCGAGCGGCGCGTCGCCGAAGTTCATCGCCACGCGGCTCTGCGCCCACGCCTTCACCCGCGGCACGTCCTCGGCGGGGACGCCGAGCATGCGGAAGACGACCAGCGCAGGCAGCTCGAAGGCGAGCTCGGTGACGAGGTCGGCGTGGCCGCGGCCGGCGAAGCGGTCGATCATCTCGGTCGCGATCGCGCGGATCGGCGACTCCATGGAGGCGACCCGCCGCGGCGTGAACGCCTTCTTGATGAACCCGCGCAGCCGCGTGTGGTCGGGCGGCTGCTTGCCCGACAGGCCGGTGACGACCGAGAAGCCGCCCTCGTCGAGGATCCGCTGGACCTCCGGCGGGCGCGGGCGGTACGGCGCCTGCGTGTTCTCCGACGAGAACGTCGCCGGGTCGCGGAAGATGTCGCGGATGTCCGCGTAGCGCGTGACGACCCAGTAGTCGATCTCCGGGCTGTGGAAGATCGGCGTCTCCTCGCGCGCCCGCGCGTAGAAGCCGAACGGGTCGGTCAGATCGAACGGCTGGAAGTCTCGCGCCAGGCCCGCGTGCGGGCAGGCGGGAGCCGTGACCGGCTGCGTGGAAACCACCCCTCTCCTCACCTGGTGCCTCGGCGCGGGATCCCGCGCCAGGGCGACCGTACCGAGGCCCCCCGTCCGGGGGAACAGGCCGTTCGCGTGTCGCGAACGATCGCGGTAGGGTGCCGACGGATGCCCGGGGATCTGCGCTCCGTCTCGATCGCCGCGGCGATCCTCGACTGCTTCGCGGTGGAGCCCGAGCTCGGCCCCAGCGCGGTCGCGCGCGAGGTCGGGATCGCCAAGAGCACGGCCAGCCGGATGCTCGGGGTGATGGCGGCCCGCGGGCTGCTGGAGCGGCGCGAGGGCGGGCGCTACCGGCTGGGGCTGCGGATGTTCGAGTACGGCCAGCTCGCGCTGAACCGGCTGAACGTCTACGAGGCGGCGGTCCCGGTCCTGTCGACGCTGCGCGACCGGCTGCGCGACCTCGTCCAGCTCGGCGTGCCGATCGGCGCCGAGGTCCTGTTCCTCGAGCGCTTCGAGGCGCAGAGCGTGGACACCCGCTTCCACGGGCCGGTGTGGCTGCGCGTGCCCAGCCACTCGTCCAGCTCCGGCCGCGCGATCGCCGCGTTCAACCCGGCGGTGGCCCGAGCGATGTTCGACGCGGGCCTGACGCGGCACACGCGCTACACGGTCGTCGACCCGCGGCGCCTGAGCGAGATCCTGCTCGAGGTGCGCCGGCGGGGCTACGCCGCCACCGACGAGGAGCGCGAGGAGGGGCTCTCGTCGGTCGCCGCCCCCGTGCTCGTCGACGGCGACGACGGCCCGCGGGCGGTCGCCGCCGTCTCGGTCGTCGGGCCCAGCGCGCGGATCCGCCGCGGCGGGAAGGGCGCGATCGCCCGTCACGTGCAGGACGCGGCCGCACGCGTGAGCGCGGCGCTGGCCCGCAGCGGACGCGGCGCGTAGCCGTCAGCGCCCGCGCCGCAGCGTCGCCGCCGGCGCGACGCCGTAGCGGGCGCGGTAGCGGGCGGCGAAGCGGCCGGCGTGCAGCCAGCCCCAGCGGGCGGCGACGTCGGCGACGGTCGTGGCGGCCGGGTCGGCGTCGAGCAGGTCGCGGTGGGCGGCGCGCAGGCGGACCTGGCGCAGGTACTCGGTCGGCGACATGCCCAACGCGCGGCGGAACGCCTGCTGGAGCGCGCGCACGCCCACCCCGGCCTCGTCGGCCACGTCGGCGACGGTCAGCGGCCGGTCGGCGTTGGCGTCGATGAACGCCCGGGCGCGGCGCACGGCGGCCGGGCCGGCCGCCGCCGCGGGCGCGTCGAGCTCGTCGCGGAAGCGGTGGCGGGCGCTGAGCAGCAGGCCGGTGAGGATCGTGTGCACGAGCGGCGCGGTCACCAGCGGCTGGCGCACGAGCGCGCGCTCGTCGCCCAGGCCGCCGGCCATCGCCCGCAGCAGGGCCCGCCACTCGGCGCCCGGCCCGCGCGCGACGTCGAGGCCGAGCGCGAAGTCGATCGGGCCGGCGATCGGGCGGTCCAGCAGCCGCTCCAGCTCGTGCTCGAGCACCCGCCGAGGGATCTTCAGCCCCAGCAGCGGCGCGGGCGTGCGCCAGCCGGTGAACCCGGTCGGACGGTCCGGGCGGTAGACCATCGCGGTGTCGGCGGTGGCCAGGATCCGCTCGCGGCCGCAGCGCGCCTCCATCACGCCGCCGCTGATGAGGTTCACCTGGTAGGCGGTCTCGAACGCGGGCGCGTCGAGGCGCACCTCGGTGTCGTAGCGCAGCCAGCCGACCGTCAGCGGACCGAGCGCGGTCGCCTCGAGCGTCATCGCGAACGCGCTCGCGTCGCCGCGGATCGCGACCTCGTGCGGGTGGTAGACGCGCGTGCCGATGACGCGCGCCTCGTCGGGATCGGCGCAGCGGACCGATACGGCGCGCTGACGGGCGGCCTGGACCATCTCCTCGAGCGCGAGCGTAGATGATCCGCATCGCGCACCGCGTGGTCCGGTTCGCGCACGGGCCCTTGCGCCGCGCGCGGCGCGGCGCTGTCCTTGGTCGGGCAGCCACGACGAGGAGGAGGAGAGCGAATGGCCCCGATCCTGGCCCCAGGCGTGTCGGAGCGCGACTTCGCGACGGCGATCGACCGCTTCCGCGCGGCGGTCGGCGACGAGTTCGTCCTGACCGACGACGCGGCGCTCGAGCCGTACCGCGACCCGTACCCGATCGCCGGCCGCGAGCGCTTCGCCGCAGCCACGGCCGTCTGCCCGGCCACGCCCGAGCAGATCCAGGAGGTCGTGCGGATCGCCAACGAGACCGGCGTGCCGCTGTCGCCGGTGTCGACCGGGCGCAACCTCGGCTACGGCGGCGGCGCCCCGCGCCTGAGCGGCGCGGTCGTCGTCGACACCGGCCGGCGCATGAACCGCATCCTCGAGGTCAACGAGCGCCTCGCCTACGCGCTGGTCGAGCCGGGCGTCACCTACTTCGACCTCTACCAGCACCTGCAGGACAACGGCATCAAGCTGTGGATCGACTGCCCCGACCTCGGCTGGGGCAGCGTCGTCGGCAACACGCTCGACCGCGGCGTCGGCTACACGCCCTACGGCGACCACTTCATGTGGCAGACCGGCATGGAGGTCGTGCTGCCCGACGGCGACATCGTGCGCACCGGGATGGGCGCGGTCCCCGGCAGCAACACCTGGCAGCTCTTCCCCTACGGCTTCGGCCCCTACCCGGACGGCCTGTTCACGCAGTCCAACTACGGCATCGTCACGAAGATGGGCATCGGCCTGATGCCCGAGCCGCCCGGCTACCGGCCCTACCTGATCACGTTCGAGAACGAGTCCGATCTCGAGCAGATCGTCGACATCATCCTGCCGCTGCGCATCAACATGGCGCCGCTGCAGAACGCGCCGGTGCTGCGCAACATCGTGCTCGACGCCGGGGTCGTGTCGAAGCGCGACGAGTGGCACGACGGCGACGACCCGCTGCCCGACGAGGCGATCGAGCGCATGAAGCGCGAGCTCGGCCTCGGCTACTGGAACTTCTACGGCGCGCTGTACGGGCCGCCGCCGATCATGGACATGTACTGGGGGATCATCCAGGAGGCGTTCGGACGGATCCCCGGCGCGCGGTTCTTCACGCCGGAGGACCGCGCCGGCGACGACGACCGCGGCGGCCACATCCTGCGCGACCGCGCGAACATCGCCCGCGGCATCCCCAGCCTCGAGGAGCTGAAGCTGCTCGAGTGGATCCCCAACGGCGCGCACATCGGGTTCTCGCCGATCTCCGCGCCCGACGGCGCCGACGCGATGCGCCAGTACACGATGGTCCGCGACCGCTGCCGCGAGTACCGCAAGGACTACGCCGCGCAGATCGTGGTCGGGCTGCGCGAGATGCACCACATCTGCCTGTTCCTCTACGACAAGGAGGACCCGGCGCAGCGCGACGAGACGTTCGAGCTCACGCGGCTGCTGGTGCGCGAGACAGCTGAGGCCGGCTACGGCGAGTACCGCACGCACCTGGGCCTGATGGACGAGGTGATGGCGACGTTCGGCTGGAACGACGGCGCGCTGCGGCGCCTGCACGAGCGCATCAAGGACGCGCTCGACCCCAACGGGATCATGGCGCCGGGCAAGTCGGGGATCTGGGGCCGGCGCTACCGCGACCAGGCGGCCGAGCTCTGACCTACTCCAGCAGCGAGCCGGGGTCCGACGGCACGTCGACGGCCATCTCCCTCAGCGCCTCCAGCGGGACGATGTCCAGCGCGCGCTCGTGGGTGGCGGCGAGCACGACGTAGGCGGCGGCCCCGGCCTCGTAGGCGGCCAGCCAGTTGCGGGCGGTGACGCACCAGCGGTCGCCGGGCACGAGGCCGGGGAAGCGGAAGTGCGGCATCGGCGTCGTCAGGTCGTTGCCGATCGCGCGCTGGTGCTCGAGGAACTCGTGGGTGACGACGGCGCAGATCGTGTGGCTGCCCCGGTCCTCGGGCCCGGTCGTGCAGCAGCCGTCGCGGTAGAAGCCGGTGGGGGGATCGGTCCCGCACACCTCCAGCTCGCCGCCCAGGACGTTGCGTTCGCTCACGCCCGGGAGTATCGCGTGCGAGCATCGTCCGGTGAGCGAGATCGAGATCGAGACCCCGCACGGGACCGCCCGCGCCCACCTGCACCCGGCCTCGGCGCCGCGCAGCGCCCTCGTCCTCGGGCACGGCGCGGGCGGCGGGGTGGGCGCCCGCGACCTGGTGGCCGCGGTCCGGGCCGCCAACGTCGAGCACGTGAGCGGGGTGCTCGTCGAGCAGCCCTACCGAGTCGCGGGGCGGCGCAGCGCCGCGCCCGCGCGTCAGCTCGACGCGGCCTGGATCGCGGTGTGCGCGCACCTCGCCGCCGGCCCGCTGGCCGGGCTGCCGCTGATCACGGGCGGGCGCTCGTCGGGCGCCCGCGTCGCGTGCCGCACGGCGGCGGCGACCGGCGCGCTCGGCGTCCTGTGCCTCGCCTTCCCGCTGCAGCCGCGCCCTCGCCGCGGCGCGACCGAGCCGCCCCCCAGCCGCCTCGGCGAGCTCGAGGCCGTCGACGTCCCGGTGCTGGTCGTCCAGGGCGAGCGCGATCCGTTCGGGATGCCGCCGCCGGCGCCGGGACGGACGATCGCGCGGGTCGCCGGCGACCACGCGCTGCGGGGCGACCTGGGCTCCGTCGAGGACGCGATCCGCGCGTGGCTGCGCCGCGTGCTTGACATGTAACCTTCTGGTTACCTATTGTGATGCCGTGACCGACGACGACCGCGTGTTCAAGGCGCTCGCCGACCCGACGCGTCGCTTCCTCCTCGACCAGCTCTTCGAGCGTGACGGCCGCACGCTGACCGAGCTGGAGTCGCAGGTGGACATGACGCGCATCGGCGTGATGAAGCACCTGCGCGTCCTCGAGGACGCGGGGCTCGTGGTCACCCGCCGGCAGGGCCGGGAGAAGCTGCACTTCCTCAACCCGGTGCCGATCCGGCTCATCCACGACCGGTGGATCGACAAGTACACGGAGCGCCAGGTCTCGGCGCTCCTCGAGCTCAAGAGCGAGTTGGAGGACACGGCATGACCACGGACACGACGACCTACCAGACCGTTCAGGTGCACCGCGTGTGGATCCGGGCGACCCCGGAGGCGATCTGGGACGCGATCACCAAGCCCGAGTGGACCGAGCGCTACGGCTACAGCGGGCGGGCCGACTTCGACCTGCGCCCGGGCGGCGCGTACCGGTCGCTGGCGACCCCCGAGCAGAAGCAGCACGGGCTGCCCGACGTCGTCGTCGACGGCGAGGTGATCGAGGCCGACCCGCCGCGCCGGCTCGTCCACACGATGCGCATGCTGGTCGACGAGGAGACGATCGAGGCCGGCTTCACCCGCGTCACGTACGAGATCGAGCCCGGCCAGAACGGGGCGACGCGCCTGACCGTCATCCACGACGTCTCCGACGCGCCGCAGATCGCGGCCGTGGTCGGCGGCGGCGCGGCCGGGACGGGCGCGGGCGGCGGCTGGCCGTTCATCCTCAGCGACCTCAAGTCGCTGCTGGAGACCGGCGAGGCGCTGGGCTACCAGCCCTGAGCCGATCGCCGGCGCTTGACTTCAAGCGCACTTGAAGGTGCACCATCGTCGTGGTCCACGACGATGGAGGCACCTTCGATGACCACCACCGCTCCCGGCGCCGCCGACCGCATCGTCGCGGCGGTGTGCGCCTGGCCGGGCGTCGCCGAGGTGGCCGGGTCGCGCGGCGAGCGCTCGCTGCGCGTCGGCCGCCGCGAGGTCGGCCACCTGCACGGCGACCGCGTCGCGCACTTCTCGTTCACCCGGCCACTCGGCGAGGAGCTGCGGGCGCAGGGGCGGATCGGGCCCCACCCGGTGTTCCCGGACGCGCCGGGGATGGGCGCGCGGCGGATCGAAGGCCCCGAGGACGAGGCCGACGTGATCGCGCTGATGCGCCGCAACTACGACCGCATCGTCGAGCGCTACGGCATCCCCCAGGAGCCGGCCGCGGCCTGACCCCTCGCCCCGCCCGCGGCGCGCCCGTTAAGCAGGAGCGGCCCTGTTCGCTCCTGCTTGACAGTCGCGCCCGCAAGGCATAGGTTCGAGCCGTCGTCTGACGTCGGCTTTCAGAGGAGAAGGGTCGTTGGCCAATCGAGTGCTGATCAAGGGCGGGACCGTCCTGTCGATGGATCCCGCGGTCGGGGAGCTGCCCACCGGCGACGTCCTCATCGAGGACGGACGGATCGTCGAGGTCGCCCCGTCGATCGAGGCGGCCGACTGCGAGGTCATCGACGCGTCCGACCGCATCGTCCTGCCGGGCTTCGTCGACACGCACCGCCACACCTGGCAGGCGCCGTGGCGCAACATCGCCTCGGACTGGTCGCTGTTCCACTACCTGTGGGGCATGCACACCGGGCTGAGCAAGTACTACCGCCCGGAGGACACCTACGCCGGCAACCTGCTCGGCACCGCCGAGGCGCTCGACTCCGGCATCACCACGCTGCTGGACTGGTCGCACAACCTCGCCACGCCCGACCACGCCGACGGCGCGATCGCCGGCCTGCGCGATTCGGGCGCGCGCACCGTCTTCGCGCACGGCTCGGGCAACCAGCAGTGGGGCGTCGTGCCGCAGAACCCCGTCCCCCACTCCGAGGACGCGCGCCGCGTCCGCGAGCAGTACTTCAGCTCCGACGACGGGCTGATGACGATGGCCCTGGCCATCCGCGGCCCGCAGTTCACCACCGAGGAGGTCGCCCGCCACGACTGGGCGCTCGCCCGCGAGCTGGACCTGCGCGTGACCGTGCACGTCGGCGACGGCGAGTTCGGCAAGACGCGGCCGATCGAGTGGATGAAGAACGAAGGTCTGCTCGACGACCGCACGACCTACGTGCACTGCTGCACGCTCGCCGACGACGAGCTGAAGATGATCGCCGACACCGGCGGCACCGCCTCGGTGGCGGCCGACGTCGAGGTCCAGATGGGCCACGGCTGGCCGGCGACCGGCCGCCTGCTCGACGCCGGCATCCGCCCGAGCCTGTCGATCGACGTGTGCACGTCCACCGGCGGGCACATGTTCGGCCTCATGCGCACCGCCCTGTCGGTGCAGCGCGGCCTCGACAACGCGGCGCTCGAGGCGGCCGGGCTGTCGCTGGCCGGCGGCGAGCCGATCAAGCTCACCTGCCGCGACATGCTCGAGTTCGCCACGATCGAGGGCGCCCGCGCGTGCGGCCTCGAGGACCGCGTCGGGTCGCTCACCCCCGGCAAGGAGGCCGACATCATCCTCGTGCGCACCGACACGCTCGGGATGACGCCGCTGAACAACCCGGCGGGCGCGCTCGTCTACAACGCCCACCCGGGCCTGGTCGACACCGTCCTCGTCGCCGGGCGCGTCGTCAAGCGCGACGGCACGCTCGTCGACCTCGACGAGGCCAAGCTGCGCCGCCTCGGCGAGGAGACGCGCGACCACGTGCTCGCGGCCGCCGCCCAGGACGAGCTGATCCACGACGTCGCGCTGAACGGCACGTGGACGCCGCGCTCGCCCGCCACGCTGCAGCACGCGCACTGATCCTCCTCCCCACCGCCTGAGCGGGCGGACTCCCTGCCCCGTCCGCTCAGGCGATCAGCACGTCGTGCACGAACCGCACGGCGAGCGCGCCGTCGCCGACCGCGGAGGCGACGCGCTTCGTGGCGCCCGACCGCACGTCGCCCGCGGCGAACACGCCCGGGCGCACGGTCTCGAGCATGTGCGGCTGGCGGTCGCGCAGCGGCCAGCGCATGTGGCTCTGGCAGTCGGCGGCCGCCTGCCCGCACAGGAGGTAGCCGGCGGCGTCGACGTCGAGGACGCCGCGGGCCGCCTCGGTGCACGGGTCGGCGCCGATCATCACGAACACGGCGGCGGCGGGGACGCGCTGCTCGCTGCCGTCGCGGCGGTCGCGCAGCGTCACCGCGTCGACGGTCTCGTCGCCGTGGACGGCCGTGACCTCGGTCTCGGTCATCAGCTCGATCGAGCGCGCCTTCTCGATGCGGTCGACGAGGTAGCGCGACATCGTGTTCGCCAGGCCCTGGCCGCGCACGACCATCCGCACCGACCGCGCCCGCGCGCCCAGGAACACGGCGGCCTGCCCGGCCGAGTTCCCGCCGCCGACGACGATCACGTCCTGGTCGCGGTAGCGCTGGGCGTCGGACGGCATCGCCGCGTGGTAGACGCCCGCGCCGGTGAAGCGCTCGACGCCGTCGGCGTGCAGGCGCCGCCAGCGCGCGCCGGTCGCCATCACGAGCGTCCGCGCGAGGACGTGCTGGCCGTCGTCGAGATCGACGCGCAGCAGGCCCTCGGGGCCGTCGGCCAGCTCGACCGCGCGGTGGAAGCTGGACAGCACGGCGTCGAAGCGCCGCGCCTGGAGCGTCGCCTTGCGCGCGAGCTCGGTGCCGGAGATGCCGGTCGGGAAGCCGAGGTAGTTCTCGATCCGCGTGCTCGTGCCGGCCTGGCCGCCCGGCGCCCACGCCTCGGCCACCAGCGTGCGCAGCCCCTCCGAGCCGGCGTAGACGGCGGCCGCGAGGCCCGCGGGCCCGCCGCCGAGCACGACCGCGTCGAAGCGCTGCCCGTCGACCTCGGCGCGCAGGCCGAGGTCGCGCGCGACCTGCGCGGCCGACGGGTTGGGCAGCACCCGGTCGACGTTGACGAGCACCGGCGTCTGCTCGCGCGTGAGGCCGAGGTAGTCGAGCATCGGGCCGGCGTCGGGGTCGCGGTCGACGTCGTAGAAGCGCACCGGCAGCAGGTTGCGCTCGAGCAGGTCGCGCACCTCGAAGGCGCGGCGCGAGCTGCGCGGCGCGATGAGCCGCAGCACGCCGTGGCCCTGCTCCTCGTGCCACAGGCGGCGGGCGACCATCGTGCGCAGCACGATCTCCCCCAGCTCTGGCCACTGCGCGACCATCTCGCGCAGCCGCGGCCGCGGGAACGCCGCGACCTCGGTGGGCTCGATCGCGATGGCCCGGCTGATCGTCGGCTCGCCGGTGAAGATCGCGATGTCGCCGATGAACGTGCCGGCGTCGACCTCGGCGATCGGGCGGTCCTTGCCGGGCCTGCGGTCCACGAGCTGGACGCGGCCGCTGAGGATGACGAAGAACGGCGCCTCCCGGACGCCCTGGTCGTAGAGCACCTCGCCGGGCGCGAACAGCTGCGGGTCGCCGAGCTTCTTGAGCTTCTCGATCTTGTGCTCGGAGAGACGCGGGTACAGCCGCTCGTCGCCCAGGTCGGGGAACTCCGGGCCCACAATCGTCGTCGCCATCAACCTACGGTACCTGGCGCCCTGTCCAGTCGGGGAATCCCTCAGGAGGCCGGCGCGGCCCCACGGGCGAGCCGGGTTCGGCGCCGCGCAACCCGACTGCGGATCAGTCGCGGTTCGGGTTGTGGACCTCGTACACCCGCCCGAGTCGCGACACGAAGCGGCGCCCGTTCCACCGGACGTAGCGCTTGCGGAACGTGTCGGTGAACGCGCCGTCGTACTTGGCCACCTTCGGGGCGACGACGGTCCGGCCTCGAAACGTGAGCTCGTACGTGGTGTCGCGAACCTGGGCGTAGGGCATCGTCCACTGCCCGTCGGCGTCGCGCATGAAGATCGCCCAGGGGTCGATCGCGCCGCCGGTCGGGCCGAGCCAGTGGGCGATCATCTCCGCCTGGCCGTCACCGGTCAGGTCCCGGCAGTAGACGCGCCGTAGCGACCAACCGGTTGACGTGAGCCAGTGCCTGGGTGCGATGCGGCGCCAGTAGCGCGGATAGGTCCGCGCCGCGTAGGGCTCCAGGTACCGCTGGGCGGCACGTTGGGCCTGCGCGCGGTTGCACGGCTGCGGCGTCGGGGACGCCGGTGGCGGCGCAGCGATCAGCTGGAGCGCGACGTAAAACTCGGTGAGCGCGAAGTAATCGCCGCCGCAGCCGCCCGCCGGCGGGCTCGGAGTCTCGCAGCGCAGCCCGACCGCGATCGTCGTCGCCGACAGGTTCCGATACCGCCCGCCGCCACGCAGACGCTGCGTCTGTCCGTCGACGGCGAGATAGGCCACGAACCCGTCGTCGTAGGAGGTCTCGCTGCTCTCCGCGACGGTGACCGCGCGGATCACGTAGCCCTCGGGCGCCGTGTACACGAGCTGTGCGCGCTGGCCCGGCTGGAACGTCCCGTTGATGTCGAATGCCGCACAGCGCGCGTACGCGGAGGAGGCCGGGCCATCGCCCTCGAACCCGAGACTCGGACACGCGTCCGCAGCAGGCGCTGGAGACGCGCTCAGCGCCGCCAGAGCGAACACTGCCAACCCGGCCCGTCTGGCCATCCTGGTCGTTGCCATGGCGACCGCGAACGTACGCGACCTTCGATCCGTCTGTCCACCGCACATCCGCTGACCACGACCGCCCCCGCCCGGCGACCTCACCGGACGTGGGAGCCATCTTCCGCGCCATAGGCGGATGAGGGCTCCCACCCCCGGGGGGGCTCGGCGCGGCTCAGGTGGCCGGGACGCCGTCGGCGGCCGCGCGCAGCGCGGCGACGTCGAGCTTGCGCATGCCGAACATGGCCTTCATCGCCCGCGCGGCGCGCGCCGGGTCGGCGTCGGCGAACAGCTCGTCGATGCCCTTCGGGGTGACCTGCCAGGACAGGCCGTAGCGGTCCTTCAGCCAGCCGCACGGGCCCTCCTCGCCGCCGGCGGTGAGGCGCTCCCAGTAGTGGTCGATCTCGGCCTGGTCCTCGCAGGAGATCTCCAGCGAGATCGCCTCGGTGAACGCGAAGTCGGGGCCGCCGTTGATCGCGACGACGCGCTGGCCGTCGAGCTCGAACTCGACGGTCATGACCATGCCCGCCTCGCGGGGGCCGGCCTCGTTGTAGTGGGCCTTCGACACGATCCGCGAGTTCGGGAAGACCGAGCAGTAGAACTCGGCGGCCTCCTCGGCCTGCGTGTCGAACAGAGGTGAGGCGTGATGCGCGGCATGACGTGAAACCCTCCCGGGTCGTTCGGTGTCGCCCGTTCAGACCGCGCGGCCGGCGACAACTCATCGCAGCGCGGCGGCGGCCGCGCGCACGGCGTCCAGCAGCGCGGTCGTGGAGGGGCGCGCGTCGTCGACCGCGCGCGTGACCGCGAGCACCGCGCGGTCGAGCTCGGCGCCGGCGACGTCGCGCACCGCGATGCCGGCGGGCCGCGGGTCGATCGTCAGCCCGGGCAGCAGCGCGACCGCGACGCCCGCGGCGACGAGACCGAGCGCCACGATGGCGTCGTCGGTGCGGTGACGGATGTCGGGCTCGAAGCGGCCGTGCTCGCGGCAGGCGCGCTGGGTCAGCGCCTCCCACGCCATGCCCGGGTGGCTGGCCACCCACGCCTCGCCGGCGAGCTCGGCGAGCGGCACCGCGTCGCGGTGGCGGCGCACGACCGGGTGGCCGGCGGGCAGCACGGCCCGGACCGGGTCGGTCAGGAGGGGGTGGCGCCGCAGGCCCATCGGCAGGCGCAGCGGCTGGTGGCGCCACTCGTCGGCGATCAGCAGGTCGAGCTCGCCGCGCGCGAGCGCGGGCAGCGCGTGCTCGGGCTCGGCCTGGACGAGCTCGCAGCGCAGCCGCGGCGCGTCGCGGGCGAGCGCGGCCAGGGCCGGGACCGCGATGCGCATGGCCGCCGACTGGAAGGCGGCGACGCGGGCGCGCCCGGCGACGGTGCCCGCGGCGGCCGCGAGGTCGGCCTCGGCGAGCGCGGCGCGTTCGAGGAGCGCGGCGGCGTGATCGGCCAGCACGCGGCCGGCGTCGGTGAGCCGCACGCCGCGGCCGGCGCGCTCCAGCAGCGCGACGCCGGCCTCGCGCTCGAGCATCGCGAGCTGCTGGGAGACCGCCGACGGCGTATAGCGCAGCGCGTCGGCGACCGCCGCGATCGTGCCGCGCTCGGCCAGCTCGTGCAGGAGGCGCAGGCGGCGAAGCTCGAGCATGATGTAGGGACGCTACCGATTCATCGTCACAAATCGGAATCGACGCTACTGATGGGGCCGGGCAGGATCGCGCCATGCGCTCGACCGGCACGCTCCTCTGCCTCGGCTCGGCGACCGCCTTCGGCGCGCTGGCGGTGTTCGGCAAGCTCGCCTACGCGGAGGGCGCGACGCCGGGCACGCTGCTGGCGGTGCGCTTCACGCTCGCCGCGATCCTGCTGTGGGGCCTGCTGATCGCCGCGCGCGGCGGCGCCGACCTGCGCGGGCTGCGGCGCCGCGACATCGCCGGCGGCCTGGCCCTCGGCGCGGTCGGCTACGCGCTGCAGGCGGGCTGCTTCTTCGTGGCGCTGCAGCGCATCGACGCCGGGCTGCTGTCGCTGCTGGTCTACACGTTCCCGGCGATGGTGGCGGTGGCCGCGGCGCTCCTGGGCCGCGAGCGGCTCGACGCCCGCCGCGGCGGCGCGCTCGTGCTGGCCGGAACCGGGCTCGTGCTCGTCCTCGCCGGCGCCGGCGCCAGCGCGCTCGATCCCGCCGGCGCCGCGCTCGGCCTGGCGGCGGCGGTCACCTACGGCGCGTACGTGCTCGTCGGCGAGCACGCCGCGGCGCGCACGGCGCCGTTCGCGCTGGCGGCGCTCGTGTGCACCGGCGCGGCCGTCTCGCTCACCCTCGGCGCCTCCCTGGCCGGCGAGCTGCACCCGGGCGCCCTGACCCCGGCCGGCTGGGGCTGGCTGGCCGCGCTCGCGGCGGTCTCGACCGTCGGCGCGATCGGCCTGTTCTTCGCCGGCCTGCGCCGGGTCGGCCCGACCACCGCCTCGATCCTGGCCACCGCCGAGCCGCTGGTGACGGTGCTGCTGGCATTCGCGGTGTTCGGCGAGCGCCTCACCCTCGTGCAGCTCGCCGGCGGGGCGCTCGTCCTCGCCGCCGTGCTCGCGCTCAGCGTGGCCGCGCGGCCGGGGCGCCGCACGGCGACAGCCTGACCACTCGACCCTGCGATAATGGACAGATGGGCCACGGCGTCCACGTCACGGAGCTCTTCGGGATCGGCAAGAAGTACGAGATCGAGAGCTCCGGCGAGCACCGCCTCGCCGTCATCGTCCACAAGGACGGCACGCGGGAGCTGTACGCCTTCGAGCCCGGCCGCGAGTCGGGGCCGCTGGTCGTGCGGCTCGACGAGGAGGAGGCCAAGCGGGTCGCCGCCGTGCTGTCGGGGACGTTCTTCTCGGATTGATCACGCGAGCCGATGCCTGCTGAGCTGGTCGCGCTGGGCGCGTCCGGTGTCGTGGCAGGCCTCCTGGCGCGCTTCGGGCGGCGCGTCGCGCTGCCGACCATCCCCGCGTTCATGCTCGCGGGCATCCTGCTGGGGCCGTCGGTCGCCGGCGTCATCGACGACCCGCACGACCTCGAGCTCGTCGCCGCGATCGGCCTCATCGTCCTGCTGTTCCACCTCGGCGTCGAGTTCCCGCTCGAGCAGGTGCTGGCCAGCGGCCGCCGCGTCGTCGGCGCCGCGTTCGCCTACATCGGGCTGAACGTCGGCGGGGGGCTCGCGCTCGGGTTCGCGTTCGGGTGGGGCGTCGAGGAGGCGTTCGTGGTCGCGGGCGCCATCGGGATCTCGTCGTCGGCGATCGTCACCAAGCTCCTCGGCGAGCTGCGCCGCCTGACGAACGCCGAGACCCCGGTGATCCTCGGCATCATCGTCGTCGAGGACCTGTTCCTGGCGATCTACCTGGCGCTGCTGGCGCCCGTGCTCGGCGGCGCGGACTCGCTCGCGGAGGCCGCCCAGCAGTTCGGGATCGCGATCGCGTTCATCCTCGGCCTGTTCCTGCTCGCCCGCTACGGCGCCGGGGTCGTCGGGCGGATCGTCGACACCGGCGAGGAGGAGCTGCTGGTGATCCTCGCGGTCGGGCTGGCGATCCTCTTCGCCGGGTTCGCCGAGGAGCTCGACGTGTCCGACGCGATCGGCGCGCTGATGATCGGCCTGGTCGTCTCGCGCACGTCGGCCGGCGAGCGGGTCGAGCAGCTCATCCTCCCGGTGCGCGACGCGTTCGCGGCGATCTTCTTCGTCGTCTTCGGCGCCAGCATCGCGCTCGGCGATCTCGGCTCGGTCCTCCCCTACGTGCTCGCCGCGATCGCGGTCACGATCGTCACGAACACGCTCGGCGGCGTGCTGATGGCGCGCATCCACGGCCTCAACCAGCGGGCCGCCATCAACGCCGCGTCCGTGCTGCTGAGCCGCGGCGAGTTCTCGCTGATCCTCGCCACGCTCGCGATCGCGGCCGGGCTCGACGGCCGCATCGGGCCGTTCGTGGCGCTCTACGTCCTGTTGCTCGCGCTCGTGGGGCCGATCCTCGCCGCCCGCTCCGGGCGCCTCTCGGTCCTCCTCCCCCGCCGCATCCTCGGCGGCTTCCGGTACGTGGAGCGCGTTCCGATCGTCGCCTCCTGCCCGCACCTCGACGGGATCGCGCCGGCCGCGCCCACGTCGGACGTGTGCGAGCAGTGCGTCGCGCTCGGCGACGACTGGGTCCACCTGCGCTACTGCCTGACCTGCGGCACGACCGGCTGCTGCGACGACTCCAAGAACAGGCACGCCACCAAGCATGTCCAGGAGACCGGGCACCCGACGATCGCCTCGCTGGACCCCGGGCAGAACTGGCGCTACTGCTACGTCGACGAGGTGCTCGTGCCGGACCCCGACCCGCGCGAGGTCGCGTCCTAGGCGGGCGGCGGGCCGAGCAGGCGCGGCGCCTCGGCCTCCAGCTCCTCGACGCCGTCGTCGGGCTCGCCGAGGACCTGGAAGCGATCGACGATCCCGCCGGCGCCCGCGCTCAGCGGCGTCTGGGCGCGCGCGTCGATGCCGAACGAGAACACGTCCGGGCGCGCGTAGTGGCCGGCCGAGTCGGCGAAGAACTTCGCGAACGGGATGATCCCCAGGTCGATCTCGCCGTAGAGGATCGTCTCGTCGTCGCGGTGCGGGCCCGCCACGTACGTCGCGTCGGGCGCCACGATCGCCGACAGCCCGCCGCCGACCCGCGCCTTGTCGGTCTGACCGGTGAGGCCGATGCGCTCGATCGCGTTCTCGTCGATGCGGCTCTGGCAGCAGATCACGTACGCCTGCGCGGCGAGCGCGTGGTACTTGATCGCCGTCTCGGTGAGGTTGTCGAAGTTGCCCGAGTTCGGGTCGGCGGTCATCGCCGAGATCGCCGGCCACGCGGCGACGTGCACCTGCTGGCCGAGCGCGATCAGCGCGTAGCGGTTGAGGTCCATGCTGTGCTCGAAGCAGATGAGCCCGCCCAGCCGGCCCAGCGGCGTGTCGAGCACGAACACGTCACGGCCGTCGCCGCGGCCCCAGATCGTGCGCTCCGCGTTCGTCGGCTGCAGCTTGCGGTGGCGGGCGATGAGGCGCCCGTCGTCGTCGAACCATGCGAGCGTGTTGTAGAGCGTCCCGCCGTCGCGCTCGTTGAGGCCCATGCAGACCCATGTGCGAGCGCGCCGGGCGGCGCGGCCGATGCGCTGCGTCGCCTCGCTGGGCAGCTCGACCGACTGCGCGAACAGCTCGGCGAACAGCGGCGCGCTCTGCGCCGGCGTGTGCGACCAGATCCAGAACGGATAGCCCGGCAGGAACGTCTCCGGGAACACGACGAGCCGAGCGCCGTTGTCGGCCGCCTCCTCGATGAGGCGGCAGGCCTTGTCGACGCTGGCGTCGAGGTCCAGGAACTCGGAGGCCGCGTGGACGGCGGCGGCCGTGAAGGAGGTCTGCTGCGACATGGCCCGACGCTATCCCTTCTGCGCCGGCCGTGAGCCGGTTCAGGCCAGCGTGCGGTCCGCGACGCCGAGGCGCTCGCGCACGGACGCCGCGATCGTCTCCGCGCCCGGCAGGAACGCGTCCTCCAGCGGCGGGCTGTAGGGGATCGGGTGGTCGGCGCAGGCGATGCGCCACAGGTCGTCGACGTCGTGCAGCGCGGCCTCGGCGGCGACCGCCATGACCTCGCCGGCCCAGCCGCCCGTGATCGGGCCCTCCTCGACGACCGCCAGGCGGTTCGTCTTGGCCAGCGAGCGCAGGATCGCGTCGCGGTCCAGCGGGCGGATCGTGCGCAGGTCGATCACCTCGGCGTCCACCCCGGCCTCGGCCAGCAGCTCGGCCGCGGCGAGGCAGTCGTGGACGCCCTTCATCGCCGACACGAGCGTGACGTCGGCGCCCTCGCGCACGACCTTCGCCTCGCCGATGCGCCCCGCGTCGATCGTGTCCGGCACGTCCTCCTTCATCCCGTACAGGCGCTTGTGCTCGAAGAACAGGACCGGGTTGTCGTCGCGGATCGCCGCCTTCAGCAGCGCCTTGGCGTCGGCCGGCGTCGACGGCGCCACGATCTTCAGGCCCGGCACGTTGTGGAACCAGTTGATCGGGTTCTGCGAGTGGATGGCGCCGAAGTTGCCGCCCGCGCCGATCGCCGAGCGCACGACGATCGGGATGCTCGCCTGCTCGTTGGACAGGTACCAGTACTTGGCCGACTGGTTGACGATGCTGTCCATCGCCAGCGGCAGGAAGTCGCCGAACATGATCTCGATCACCGGGCGCAGGCCGCACACGGCCGCGCCGAAGGCCGAGCCGGCGATCGCCAGCTCGGAGATCGGGGTGTCGAAGACGCGCTCCTCGCCGTGGCGCTCGTGCAGGCCGGGGGTGGTCGCGAAGACGCCGCCGGGCTTGGCCACGTCCTCGCCGAAGAAGATCACGCGCTCGTCGCGCGCGAGCTCCTCGTCGAGCGCGTCGCGGACGGCGTGTCGGAACTCGAGCGTGGGCATGGTTCGGTGGTCTCCTTGCGAGGTCAGAGGGCGAGTCGCAGCGGCTGCTCGAGCGCCGCGCGGATGTCGGCCAGGAACGCGGCGGCGTCGGCGCCGTAGAGGATGCGGTGGTCGCAGGTGAGCGTGAGCGTCATGCGATGGCCGGGGACGACGACGCCGTCGCGCACGACCGCGCGCTGCTCCAGCGCGCCGACGGCGAGGATCGCCGCCTGCGGCGGGTTCAGCACCGCGGTGAAGCGCGTGACGCCGAACATGCCGAGGTTGCTCACGCTGAACGTGCCGCCCGACAGGTCGGCGGGCGTGAGGCGGCCCTCGCGCCCGGCGGCGGCCAGGCGGCGGGTCTCCGCGGCGATCGCGCCCAGCGAGCGGCGGTCGGCGTCGAACACCGTCGGCACGAGCAGCGCGTCCTCGGCCGCGACCGCGACGCCGACGTTGATGCGCTCGTACAGCTCGAAGCGGCCGTCGCGGTAGCTGCCGTTGGCCTTCGGATGGGCGCGCAGCGCGAGCGCCGCGGCCTTCACCACGAAGTCGTTGTAGGACGGGACCGGGTCGCCCTCGGCGGCGGCCGCCTTCAGCTGCGCGCGCAGCGCGACGGCGGCGTCCATGTCGACGTCGGTCGAGACCGTGAACTCCGGCATCGCCGCCTTCGCGTCGGCCATCCGCCGGGCGATCGTCTGCTGGACGCGGGAGAGCTCGACGACCTGCGTCTCGCCGCGCTCGCCGCCGGCGGCGGGCGCCGGGGGCTCGGGCGCGGCCGGCTCCGGGGCCGGCGCGGGCGCCGGCGGGGCCGCGACGGACGCGGCCTGCTCGATGTCGCGCTTGACGATGCGGCCGTCCGGGCCGCTGCCGGCCAGCGTCGCCAGGTCGATGTTCAGCTCGGCGGCGATGCGGCGGGCGACCGGCGAGGCCTTCACGCGCGCGGTCGTCGCCGGGCGCTCGAGCAGCGCGGTGCCGCCGCCGTTGCCGGCCGCGGCGGCCGACGCGGCGGGCGCGGCGGGCGCGGCCGCCGCCGGAGCGGCAGCGGGTGCGGGCGTCTCGCCCGACGCGAGCACCTGGCCGATCTCGGCCCCGACGGGCAGCACGTCGCCCGGCTGCGCGCCGATGTGCAGCACGCCGGCGACGTCGGACTCGTAGGGCATCGTGGCCTTGTCGGTCTCGATCTCGACGAGCTCGGTGCCGACCTCCACCTCGGCGCCGTCCTCGACGAGCCAGCGCACGATCGTGCCCTCCTCCATCGAGTCCGACAGGCGCGGCATCGTGATCGAAGCCACGGCGTCAGTCCTTGAACTCGCGGACGGAGCCCGGCGCCGGGTACGGCGCCGCCAGCCCGCGCTCGATCATCGTCTCGATCTGCGAATCGACCGCGGCGTCGATCGCGTCGATCGCCGCCTCGTCGGCGCCGAAGCGCTCGACCAGCGTCGCGCGCGCGATCTTCAACGGGTCGCGCTCCTTCCAGGCATCGAGCTCGCCCGGCTTGCGGTAGGCGCCGGGGTCGCTGCGCGAGTGGCCGACGAAGCGGTAGGTGAGCGCCTCGATGAACGACGGCCCCTCGCCCGCGCGGGCCCGCGCGACCGCGGCCGCGGCCGCCTCGCGGACGGTCCACACGTCGTTGCCGTCGATCGTCTGCGACGGGATCTCGAACGCCTCGGGCCGCGAGCGGATCTGCCCGGCGGTGACGTCCTCCCACGGGGTGAACTCGCCGTAGAGGTTGTTCTCGCAGACGTACACGACCGGCAGCCTGCGCACGGCCGCGAAGTTGAGGCACTCGTGGAAGTAGCCCTGGTTGGTCGTGCCGTCGCCGAAGAACGCGACGGCGACGCCGCCGGTGCGCTGCAGCGCGATCGACGCGCCGGTGGCGGCGGCGATCGAGCCGCCGATGATCCCGAAGCAGCCGATGAGGCGGTGCTCGAGGTCGATGACGTTCATCGAGCCGGAGCGCCCGCCGCACACGCCGGTCGCGCGACCGAGCATCTCGTCCAGCAGCGCCTGCGGGTCGACGCCGAGCGACAGCGCGTGGCCGTGGCCCCGGTAGGTGCCGGCCACCCGGTCGGCGTCGGTGAGCACCGAGGAGACGCCGACGGCGACGGCCTCCTCGCCCGAGTACAGGTGCGTGGTGCCGTGCACCTCGCCCTTCATGAACAGCGACTGGATCGTGTCCTCGAAGCGGCGGATGAGCTTCATCCGCCGGTAGAGCTCCAGGCCCCCGTCGAGATCGGCGGCGGGCGGGGAGGTCTCGGTCTGGGCGCTCATACGATCACCTTTCCATCGACGAGGTCGGCGCCGCGGACGTATTGGCGGCCGGCGACGAGCAGCTCGTCGCCGGGGAAGCGGGTGATGACCTGCGGCCCCTCCGCGGTGACGACGACCTCTTCCTCGATCCGCGCCGCGCTGCGACCGTCGGTCGCCGGGCAGTAGGTCTCCAGCGCGAACACCATCCCGACCTCGATCTCGATCGGATCATCAAACGAATGCAGGCGGCTGATCATCGGCGCCTCATACAGCCCCACCCCGAGGCCGTGGCCGAACTGCAACCCAAAGCACGCCTCCTCACTGGGGAACCCGAGCTCCTGCGCCGACGGCCACACCGCGGCGATCTGATCGGTCGTCACCCCCGGGCGCACCAGCTCGATCGCGCTGTCCAGCCACTCCCGACACTGCTTATAGGCGTCGAGCTGGCTCTGGGTCGCCCCGCCCACGCAGAACGTGCGGTAGTAGCACGTCCGATAGCCCATGAACGAATGGATGATGTCGAAGAACGCCTGATCCCCCGGCCGCAACAGGCGATCGGAGAACACATGCGGATGCGGATTGCACCGATCCCCCGACACCGCGTTGATCGCCTCCACCTGCTCGGACCCGAGCTCGAACAACAACCGCTGCGCCTCGGCCACGATCTCGTGCTCGCGCACCCCCGGACGCAACAACTCGTAGATCCGCTCATACACCGCATCCACGATCCCCGCCGCGTGATCCAACAAGGCGATCTCGTCGGCGGTCTTGATCTTGCGCGCCGACTGCATCACCGGCGCCGCATCCGCCGTATGCAACCCCCGACGATGCAACGACGCCAACGTCTCCATGTCGGTCAGATCGATCCCCAGCGGCTCACCCTCCAACCCCAACTCCCGCAACGCCTCAAACACATGCCCGGCCAGCAGATCCGGCACCCCCGTCTGCCTGGGCATCGCCCCACGCATCGACGTCACCCCAGCCCGCCACGACGACTCCGGCAACCACGGCGCATACAACTGGTGATGCTTGGCCGCCGACCCGAAATCCCACAACACCGGATCACCCTCACGCGGCAACAACACACACCGCGCCGACTTATCCCGCGCCCACTCCCCGATATGCGTCGACGTCACATACCGAATGTTGTTCTGATCGAACAGCAGCACCGCACCCAGATCCGACGCCCGCAACGCCACCCGCGACCGCTCCAACCGATCCGCACGCAACCGCGCAAAATCAACCCGCTGCTCCCAATCGACCGCCATCGTCGCGCCCCGTGAGGCGATCATCGGTCCTCCCTCTGTTCCGGCATCACTGTTCAGTATAACTGAACGACTGTTGGCTGTGTAGTGAGTGTTGCTTCATGCAGCGCTGGCCTGCGCCGCGCTGCGGTTGGCCTTCTCGGCGCGCGCGAACAGCGCGGCCGCGATGAGCACGACGCCGCCCGGCACCCAGAACTGCCAGGCGTTGCCGAGCTGCAGGAACGGCAGCGCGTTGATGACCTCGGTCAGCAGCAGCGCGCCGAGCAGGGCGCCCAGGAACGAGCCCCGGCCGCCGAAGATGGAGGCGCCGCCGACGACGACCGCCGCGATGGACTGCAGCGTGTACGCCTGGCCGGCGGTCGCGTCGCCCGTGCCGATCTGCACGGCCAGCATCACGGCGGCCAGCGCGGCGAACAGCGAGCAGGCGACGTAGGCGCCGAAGATCGTCCACCCGACGCGCACGCCGATCCGGTGGGCGGTGGCCTCCGAGGAGCCGACCGCGCGCAGCGCCATGCCGACGCGATGGCGCCGCAGCCCGAGCTCGAGCGCGATCGCGATCGCCGCGACCACCACGAACACCCACGGGATGAGGTCGCCGATCGACGCGCGCAGCGTCTCGGACGCCGACGCCGACAGCAGGCCGTCGGGGATCGGGTTGATGATGAGCGCGACGCCCTGGATGGCGATGAACGTCGCCAGCGTGGCGATCACCGGCGGGATGCGCGCGAGCCGCACGAGCCCGCCGTTGATCGCGCCGACGACGAGCCCGGTCAGGAGCAGCAGGACGAAGCCGATGACGAAGCCGCCGGTGCCGCGCTCGTCGGTGGCGAAGCTCGTCAGCACGACGAGGCCGAGGCCCATCATCGGACCCACCGACAGGTCGACCCCGGCGGCGAGCAGCACGATGAGCTGACCCAGCGACACGAGGATCAGCGCGGTCGACAGCAGCAGCAGGTTGTCGATGTTGAACGCGCCGAGGAACGCGCTGTCCTGCGTCGTCGTGTACAGCGCGAGCAGGACGATCATCAGCCCGACGATCGGCACGGCGACGTTGTCGCTGCGCAGCAGCCGCTGGATCGCGCCCGCGCGCTCGACCGGCCGCGCCGCGTCGCCGTCGGCGGCGGCCTCGCCGCTGCGGCTGCGGCGCGCGCCCGAGGCGGTGACGGCCGCCCCGGTGATGCGCTCCTCGGTGATCTCGTCGCCGGTCAGCTCGGCGACGACGCTGCCGCGCGACAGGATCACGACGCGGTCGCACAGACCCTCGAGCTCGAGCGCGTCCGAGGAGCAGACGACGACGGCCTTGCCGGCGTCGGCGAGCTGGCGGATCAGCGCGTAGATCTCCACGCGGGCGCCGACGTCGACGCCCTGGGTCGGCTCGTCGCACAGCAGCACGTCGGGCTCCGACAGCAGGGCGCGCGCGAACACGACCTTCTGCTGGTTGCCGCCCGACAGCGTCATCACGCCCGCCTCGGGCGACGCCGTCTTGACGGCCAGCGCGGCGCTCTGCGCCGCGACGGCGGCGCGCTCGGCCGACGGGCGCACCAGCCCGCCGCGCGCGTAGGACTCCAGCGACGTCGCGGCGGCGTTCTCGCGCACGCTCAGCGAGCCGAACACGCCCTCGCGCTGGCGGTCGGCGGGCACGAACGCGATGCCGGCCTTGCGCGCCTGCACCGGGTTGGCGATGCGCACCTCGCGCCCGTTGACGCGGATCGTGCCGGTGTGCGGCTCCAGTCCGGCGAGCGCGCGGATCAGCTCCTGCTGGCCGTTGCCTACCACGCCGGCCAGGCCGACGATCTCGCCCGCGCGCACGCTCAGCGACACGTCGTCGAAGGCCTCGCCCGACAGGCCGGAGACGTGCAGCACCTCGTCGCCGGCGCCATGGCCCTTGTCGGGGAAGACCGCGTCGATCTGGCGCCCGACGATCAGCTTCAGGATGTCGTCCTCGTTCAGCTCGGCGGTGGGGAACGTGCCCATGTGCTCGCCGTCGCGCAGGACGGTGAGGCGATCCGAGATCTCGGTCACCTCGGGGATGCGGTGGGAGATGTAGACCACGGCGGTGCCGCGCGCGCGGATCGCGCGGACCTGCTCGAAGAGGTGCTCGACCTCCGCGGCGCCCAGGGCGGCCGTCGGCTCGTCGAGGATCAGCACGCGCGGCTCGAGCGCCAGCGCCTTGGCGATCTCGACGAGCTGGTGCTCGGCGGCGCTGAGGTCGCTGGCGCGGCGCAGCGGGTCGATCCGCGCGCCGACCGCGTCGAGCTGCTCGCGCGCCCACCGCTCGGCGGCGCGGAAGCGCGGGCGCCGGCCGGCCGGCATCGCCAGCAGCATGTTCTCCAGCACCGTGATGTCGTCGGCGATGGCCGGGTGCTGGTACACGACGGCCAGCCCGAGCGCCTGAGCGGCGCTCGGGCTGGTGTGCGTCAGCGGCTCGCCGCCGATCTCGACGGTCCCCGCGTCCGGTGCGAGGGACCCGGCGGCGATGGCCATGAGCGTGGACTTGCCGGCGCCGTTCTCGCCCAGGAGGGCGTGCACCTCACCGGCCCGCACGGCCAGCGACACGCCCTTGAGGGCGCGCACGCCGCCGAACGCCTTGTGGACGTCGGTGAGCCGCAGCTCGATGCGGTCGGTTGCCTCGCTCATGACCGTTGCCTCTCTCCTTCTGCCCCGATCAGTTCCCGTGCTCGTCGAGGAGCTGCTGCAGGTCCTCGTCGGTCATCTCGTTGGACGGGTCGTAGTCGGGGCTCTCGTCCTGGTAGCACTTGGGCTCCATGCCGGACTGCGTGGAGTCCTCCAGCAGCGGCAGGGCGATGCTCTCCGGCTCGTCGTTGGGGATCTCGTTCGCGGCGGCGACCGCCTTGCGGACGGCCAGACGGCCCGTCCAGTTGCGGTTCGAGATCGTCGCGAGCTCGAACTCCTCCGGCGTGCCCTTCTTCTCCTCGTAGATGCAGGAGAGGGCGTTGAGCTGCAGCGTCGCGATCGGCGGGATCTTGCGGCCGGCGTCCTCGAACGCCTTGATCTCACCGGGCACGTTCGCGCCGTAGCCCTCGACGATGCCGTCGATCTGCGGGTACTTGGCCAGCAGGCTCGACACGAGCTTCTGCGCCTGCGCCGGATCCCAGTTGGTCGCCGGCCAGTTCTTCGGCGAGACGTCCTCCAGGACCTTGATGTCCGGGTAGTCCTTCAGGACCTCGAGCAGGCCGGTGACGCTGCCCTGGTCGACCGGGTTGCCGGCCGGGCCGCCGAGGAACAGCAGGTTGCCCTTGCCGCCCATCTGCTTGGCGATCCACTCGCCCCAGACCTTGCCGTTGGCGACCGGATCCCAGTCGGTGTACGAGACGTAGTCCTTGCCGACCTCGCCGCAGCCGTCCGCCGCGTGCGTGGCGACCGCGATGCCGCGCTGGGTCGCCTGACGCAGCGCCGGCAGCTCGGCGCACACGCCGGCGTCGGGGATGATCACGATCGCGTTGACGCCCTGGGAGATCATCGACTGGATCCCCGAGGTCGCCTTCTGCGGGTCGAAGCCGGCGTTGACGACGACCGTGTCCGTGATGTTCGGGCACTTGGCCGCCTCGAGCTTGACCTGCTCGAGCGACGCGGCCGACCAGGCGTTCAGGCCGCCGCCGTCCTGGATGCCGAGCTTGATCTCCTTGTCGCCGCACCACTCCGGCGCGCCGCCGGTGGACTCCGATGCGGTCGTGTCCGCGGCGGCGGTGCTGGCGGCCGCGGTGGCGGCCTGGGTGCTGTCGCCGTCGTCGTCGCTGCTGCCGCAGGCGCTCAGCACCAGCAGCGGAAGCAACGCGAACGCGACGAGCGTGCGTGCGGCGGTCCTCCGACCGCGGACACGCAGGCTGCGTGACTCCATGGGGGACACTCCTCCTTGTTGATGGTCAGGTGATCAGGACGACGATGCGCTCGTCGTCAGCGGCGGGCCCGGACGTGGGGTCCCGGGTGTGGAGCCCGCCGGATCGCGGGACCTCCGCGTACGCAGGGCGTGCCACGGCACGCTGCGCAGCCCCATGCCGAGGGCGACGATCGCCCCCTGGATGACGTACTGGACGGCGGTGGTGACGCCGAGCACGTTGAGCAGCTGGTCGAGCTGCGCCAGGAACAGGACGCCGCCGAGCGTGCCGAGGACGCTGCCGCGCCCGCCGCCCAGGGCGGTGCCGCCGAGGACGACGACCGCGATGGTCGGCAGCAGGTACTCGTTGCCGGCGTCGAGCTGCGGCCGGCCGAGGAACCCGGCGACCAGCGCGCCGGCCACGGCGTAGCAGACGCCGGCGATCGCGTAGCTGGCGACCTGGTACCGGGCGACGGGGAGGCCGGCCGCCCGGGCGGCGCGCGGACCCGCGCCGACGAGCTCGAACTCGCGGCCCCAGACCGTGCGCCGCATGGCGATCGCCACGAGGATCGTCACGACGAGCGCGATCCAGGCGATGATCGTGACGCCGAGGAGCTTCTGCCCCACGAAGTCGGCCCAGTTCGCGGTCGCGGTGTAGTTGATCGACCCGTGCGTCACCTGCTGCTGGACGCCGAGCAGGACGCCGTTCATGCCGAGCGTCGCGACCAGCGGCGTGATGCCCAGCCAGGTGACCGCCAGGCCGTTGGCCAGGCCGGCGGCCAGGCCGGCCGCGACGACCACGAGCAGGCCGAGCGCGAGCTTCGACGAGTCGCCGCCGGGCACCATCACGATGAGCACGACGCCGAGCGAGAACGTGCCGGGCACCGACAGGTCCAGGCCGCCCTGCTGGATCACGAGCGTCTGCCCGATCGCCGCGATCGCGAGGACGCCGGCGAACGGGAGCATCGCGTTGAGCGACGCCTGCGACAGGCTGCCGGAGGCGATCAGCGGGCTGATCGCGAACAGCACCGCGGCGACGACCCAGATCGCGGTGAACGAGCTCTCGCGGCGCAGGGCCGCGAAGCGCGGGCGCTCGGTCGTGGCGGCCGGCGTGGCCATCGTCAGCCCTGCCACCCCTGCGCGGTCCAGCCGCCGTCGACGACGACGCGCGACCCGTGGATGTAGCTGGCCGCCCCGGAGCACAGGAACGCGGCGGTGTTGGCCGCGCTCTCAGGCCCGCCGAGGAAGCCCACCGGCGTGCGCTGGACGATCATCTCCTCCAGCGCCGGGAAGTCCTTGAACTGGTCAAAGACCATCGGCGTCCCGGTGAAGCCGGGCGCGACGACGTTGACGCGCGTGGTCGGCGCGAGCTCGACCGCCAGCGAGCGGGCCATCGACTCGATCGCGCCCTTGACCGCCGAGTAGGTGGCGTACGGCGCGAAGCCGCTCTGGGTCACGGTCGACGAGAAGAAGACGATCGACGAGCCCTCGCCGAGGTGGGGCTGGGCCTTCTGCACGAGCAGGAACGGCGTGCGCACGTGCACGGCCCACAGGTCGTCGAGCTGCTTGATCGGCGTCTCGGCCAGCGGCGTGTTGACGAAGTGACCGGCGGCGAGCACGAGCGCGTCCAGGCGACCGCCGAGCTCGAGGGCGGCGTCGATCACGCGATCGGCGGACGCGCCGTCGCCGAGGTCGGCCGAGAGCGCCTGCGCGCGGCCGCCGGCGGCCTCGATGTCGGCGACGGTGGCCCCGAGCCGGTCGACGTCGCGGCCGACGGCCAGCACGGTGGCACCCGCGCGCGCCATGACGCGTGCGGTCTCGGCGCCCATCCCTGAGCTCGCCCCGGTGACGACCACCACCCGGTTCGAAAGGTCGATGTTCACGCTCTCCTCCTGAGTCCGTCGGCTCGCCGGACACCCACGCCGGCGGCACTGTTCACACCGTACGCTCATGGCGTACTGGTCGTCAAGTAGTACCGAACGCTACCGCGTCCGGACGCTTGACGTTCGCCATGATCGTCAAGCTATACTCAACGCGGACCGACTGGGGGCCGAGATTGGGTGGGATGCAGAGACACGGAAGTAGGATGCGGGCAGTGCCGCTTGACGACACCGACGGACAGCCTTCCGCCGACTCCCCGGTCGAGGTCTCGCGCCGCCTGCGCGAGGCGCGCGAGCGCGCCGGCCTGAGCCTGCGCCAGCTCGCCCGCCGTCTGGACATCTCGGCCAGCGCCCTGTCGCAGATCGAGACCGGGAAGTCGCGCCCGTCGGTGCGCACGCTGTACGCGCTCGTGTCCGAGCTGGGGCTCTCCCTCGACGAGCTGTTCGACAACGAGACCCCGTCGCGCCCCACTGGCCAGACCGAGACCGTCGTCACCCGCGGCGCCGGGCCGTCGGACGCGCCCGAGTGGCTGGCCCCGCCGACCACCGGCAACCCGGTGCAGCGCGCCGACAGCCGTCCGCGGCTGGAGCTCGACTCCGGCGTGGTCTGGCAGCGGCTCACCGCCCACCACGACCCGATCATCGAGTTCCTGCACGTCGTCTACGAGCCGGGCGGAGCGTCCAACGCGAAGGGCAACCTCGTGCGCCACGCCGGGCGCGAGTACGGGATCGTCCTCACCGGCGAGCTCGACGTGACCGTCGGCTTCGAGACCTACCGGCTGGGGCCGGGCGACTCGATCTCGTTCAGCTCCGACGAGCCGCACCTGCTGGCCAACAACGGCGACGTGCCCGCGACCGGCATCTGGTTCGTCGTCGGCCGGCGCCAGAGCGACCCGCGCAACCCGGTGTTCGAGGACACCGGGCTGGCCGAGGCCGCCAGCCCCCAGGGCTGACCGCGCTACTGGCCGAAGCCCTCAGTGCGCGGGTCCGACCCGTGGCGGCCGAGGACGACCCACACCGCCTTGACCGGCTCGTCGCCGTTGTTGGCCAGCCGGTGCGGCGACGTGGAGTCGAACGACAGCGAGTCGCCCGGGCCCAGCTCGCGGGTCTCGAACCCGAGCGTGATCTCCAGGCGGCCGCTGAGGATGAGGCCGTACTCGCGGCCCGCGTGGCGCATGAGCTGGCCCGGCGGGCTCGACGCGCCGCCCGGCTCGTAGACGACGTGCAGGAAGTCGACCTCGGGGTCGGCGTCGGCGGTGAGGCGCTCCCACCGCACGCCGGTGCTCAGGTCGAGCGCCTCGCGCTCGGAGTCGCGCACGATGACGCGGCTGAGCCCCTGGTCGCCGCGGCCGCGGCTCCCGGAGCCGGCCTCGTGGTCGAACAGCGCGTCGAGCGACATGTCGAGCTCGGTCACGATCGCGAACAGCGTCGCCACCGACGGGCGCGCGCGGCCGGTCTCGATCTGCGAGATCGCGCTCGGCGTGACGTCCAGGCGGCGGGCCAGCTCGCGCACCGAGATGCGCCGGCGCTCGCGCTCCGCCCGCAGCCGACGGGGCAGCTCGTCCTCCATCACGCCTTGGCGTGACTCCTTGGGCGCTGACCCCTCGGTCGCCATCGGCGCGATCTTAGCCACGGACCCGGCGCTCGCCCGGCGGTCGTCGTCGAGCGGAGCGCGGGGCGAGGACATCGAGACGCCTCAGCTGCGGGCCGCTACCGGGACGTCGGTGGGACGTCCGGCGAGTTGTTGGAGGTGCGGCAGCAGGGCCAGGAAGTCGAGCTCGCCCATGCCCTCGGCGACGGTCTCGTCGGTGAGCCGGCGCACCAGCTCGGTGACCGGGAGCGGCACGTCGCCGGCGGCGTCGATCGCCAGGGCGAGGTCCTTGGCGAGCAGCGCGGTCGAGAACGTCGCGGTGTAGTCGCGGTCGACGAGCGCCTTCGTCTTGTAGCCGATGAACGGCGAGGAGACGGCCGAGCCCGCCATGACCTCGAGCATGTCGGCGCGGTCGAGGCCGTGGGCCTCGCCCAGCGTGATCGCCTCGGCCAGCAGCTGCGTCGTGCCGGCGATGATCGCGTTCAGCGCGAGCTTCATCACGCGCGCCTGCTCGGCGTCGCCCACGTAGTAGACCTTCGGGCCGATCGTGGTCAGCAGCTCGTGCGCGTCGTCGAAGGCGGCGCGGTCGCCGGAGACCATGATCGCGAGGTTGCCGGCGGTGATGACGGTCGGGTTGCCCGACACCGGCGCGCGGAGGTAGCGGACGCCGGCGGCCTCGGCGGCGTCGGCGACGCGGGCCGAGGCGGCCTGCGAGATCGTGCTCATCTCGATGAGCAGGCCCCCGGCGGGAGCGGTCGCGATGAGGTCGGCGCAGACGGCCTCGACGGCGGCGTCGTCGGCGAGGAAGGTGATGACCGGGCGGCCGTTCGCCCACGCGGCGGCGAGGTCGCCGAGGACCTCGGCGCCGGCGGCCCGGAGGTCCTGCGCGGGGCCCGGCGAGCGGTTCCAGACGGCGACGCGATGGCCGTGGTCGAGCAGGCGGCGCGCCAGCGCCCGACCCATGCGGCCCAGTCCGACGATCGCGACGTCCATCAGTCTCCTCCCTCTCCGGCGCGCTGGGCGAGCTGGCGCTCGGCCAGGTAGTCCCAGTCGCGGTTGAAGCGGTACGAGTGCGCGGCCGGCGGCAGCGGCGCCTGCGTCTCCAGCCAGCGCACGCGGCGGTCGGCGCTGCGGTTGTAGAAGGCGTGGATGCAGCCGACGCCGGCCCACGCGACGTCGCCGGGGCCGAGGACGTAGCTGCGCCCGTCGGCGACGAACTCGACCTCGCCGTCGAGCACGTAGTAGCACTCCTCCAGCGGGTGGTCGTGGGGCTGGGCGACGCCGCCCGGCTCGTACTCGACCATGAACATGTTCGCGAGCTGGGCCCCGAGGCGCTGGTCGACGAGCATCTTCACCGCGATGCCGCTGTAGGCGAGCAGCGCGGTGGCCATGCTCGCCGAGACGGTGGGCGCGTCGACCGGAGCGCCGAGCTTGAGGTTGTCGAGCTCCATCTGGCCGCGGCCGAGGCGGAAGAAGTGGCGGGTGCGCGGGTCGCGGATGTCGAGCGCGACGGCGTCGTCGGCGGGCGACGCGCCGACGAAGAACGTGTCGGGCGTCTCGGCGGCGGGGAGCCGCGGCTGCGGCGCGGTCATCTCGATCCAGCGGCAGGGCTCGTCGCCGGTGTTGCGCCACGCGTGCTCGACGCCGACGGGGACCAGGCCGCAGTCGTCGACCTCGAGGCGCACGGCGCGGCCGTCGAGCGTCAGCTCGGCCGAGCCCTGGACGAGGTAGAAGCTCTCCTCGTAGGAGTGCACGTGACCCTGGATCTCGCCGCCGGGAGCGAGCTCGCAGGTGGCGAAGCCGGCGTGGACGGAGCCCTCGCTGCCGTCGATGTGCGCCGCGCGGCGGAAGCCCTCCGAGTGGGTCTCGTAGCCGGCCGGCACGGCCAGCGCGGCGGGGTCGAAGCGGGTCACGTGGTGGCGAAACATCGTTCAGTGACCCTACACAGGCCACTTGGTACGGGTCAAGGACGGCGATGGGCGCCGTCCCGGGCCCCGCTTGTGATAGGACTGCTCGTCACGGCGTTTAGCTGCCCTGAACGACAGCGGAGGAGATGGCGGATGCAGCTCGACCTTGGCGATCGCGCGTACCTGGTCACCGGCGGCTCGCGCGGGATCGGCCGCGAGATCGCGGCGGCGCTCGCGTCCGAGGGCGCGAGGGTGGCGATCTGCGGGCGCGACGCGGGAGCCTGCGACGCCGTGGCGGGCGAGCTCGGCCCGCAGGTGGTCGGGATCGCCGGCGACGTCAGCTCCGAGTCCGGCGCGGCGGCGGTCGTGGCCGGGACGGTGGAGGCCTTCGGCCGGCTGGACGGCATCGTCAACAACGCGGGACGGTTCGGCGGCGGGCCGCTGGAGGGGCTGGCGCGCGAGACGCTCGAGGAGGGGCTGGCGACGAAGGTCACGGGACCCCTGCACCTCGTCCAGCAGGCGCTGCCCGCGCTGCGCCAGAGCGACCGCGCGGCGATCGTGAACATCTCCGGCGTCACCGCCCAGCGCGTCACGCCGGGCGCGGCGGTCACCGCGATCGCCAACACGGGCGTGGTCGCGCTCACCGCCTACCTCGCCCACGAGCTGATGCCGGCCGACGTGCGCGTGAACGGCGTGATCCCCGGCTACACCCGCACGGGCGTGTGGGAGCAGCGCGCCGCGGCCCTCGCCGAGCAGGAGGGCGTCTCCCCGGCCGAGGCGATGCAGCTCATCCTCGACCGCCAGGGCATGGGCCACGCCCGCTGGGGCGAGCCCGAGGAGATCGCGTCGGTCGTCGTGTGGCTCCTGTCCTCCGCCTCGAGCTTCGTGAACGGCATCTCGATGCGCGTCGACGGCGGGCAGCTGGCGGTCGTGACGGCGTAGCGCCGGCGCCCGCGCCGCCGCGCCGCTCACACCGTGCGCCGTCGCCAGCCGCCCACTCGCGCAGCACGTGTGGCACTTTGACCACCTATGCGGTGGCGAAAGTGCCACACGTCGCCCCGCGGAGCGGCGCGGGTCCGGCAATCGACCCCGCTCGCTCGCCCTCGATGCCCGCCGTTCTGCGCGGACGCGCCCCGCCCCGCCGCCCGCGCGGGAAGGGCAGCGACCCGGGCGGAGGCGGGGCGGCCGCGCGGACGAGACCGCGCGGAGTGGAGGCGTCCTCAGACGAACGGCGTGTTCGGCTCCAGGCCGCAGAGGATGCGGCCGTACAGCTCGAGGTTCGTCAGCGGGGACATCAGCGCGTGGTTGGCCAGGGCCTCGATGTCGCGGTGCTGGCGTTGGATCGGGACGTCCTCCTGGATCGCGCTCGCGCCGCTGGAGCGGAACAGGATCGCGGTCGCCTCGCGCGCCGCGTCGGTCGCGTAGCCGACGTGGCAGCGGATCCGGGCACGCTGCTCGAGGTCCAGGGGCGCGGTCAGCCCCTCGTCGAGCAGGCGCGCCGCCCGCAGCATGTGGTCCTCGGCCGAGTCGACGAGCATCGCCGCGCGGGCCAGCTCGATGTGCGTCACCGGCGCCGCCGCCTGGCTCTCGTAGTCGGTGTAGGTGATCCGGCGGCCCGGCAGGCGCTCGCGGAACGCGTCCAGCGCGCCCTGCGCGATCCCCACCGGCGCCCCGCCCGCGTTCGCCACCAGGTACGGGACCCCGGGCGTGCGGTAGAGCGGGACGTCGCGCAGCCGCTGCGACAGGTACTCGCCGGTGGCCAGCGCCGCGCCCGGCAGGATCCGGTGGGCGGGCACGAACACCTCCTCCCCCACCGTCGTGTGCGACCCCGTCCCCGCAAGTCCGGTCGCGTGCCAGTCGTCCAGGATCGTCAGCTCCGCGTACGGGATCAGCACCGAGATCGGCTCCATCCCGCCGCCCGGGAGCTCGCGCAGCGCGGTCATGATCGCCCACTGCGCGTGGTCGCAGCCGGTGTTGAACGGCCAGCGGCCCGAGACGACGACCCCGCCGTCGGCGGGCTTGGCGACCCCGCCCGGCGCGAAGACCGACGCGACGCGCAGCTCCTCGGTCGCGAACACCTCGTCCTGGGCCTCGTCCGGGAACAGCGCGACGTTCCAGATCATCGCCATGTAGATCGTCGCCACCCACCCGGTGGAGGGGCAGCCGCGCGCGACCTCGGCGAGCACGCGGCACTGCAGCTCGCACGAGCTCTCGTAGCCGCCGAAGATCCGCGGCGTCGTCATCCGCAGCACCCCGGCGTCGAGCAGCGCCTGCACGTTCTCGAACGGGATCCGCCGCTCCTGCTCGGCCCGCAGCGCGTTCTCGCGCAGCAGCGGCACGATCGCGCGGGCGCGCTCCAGGACCGCCTCGTCGGACGTGACGGACGTCGCCATCAGCTCCCTCCTCGTGGTTGCAGCACGCGCCGCCGGCGCGCGGCGGACCGCGGGCGCCGGCGCCAGCGCGCCATCCCCACGGCGACCGCGAGCGCGACGCCGTTGAACATGTCCGGCAGCCAGATCGGGGCGCCGGCCAGCTGCAGCCCCTTCACCCCGATCGCCAGCACGTACACGGCCAGGACCGTGCCCCACACGTTGAACTGGCCGTTGCGGATCTGGGTCGAGCCCAGGAACGCCGCCGCGAACGCGGGCAGCAGGTAGCCGGCGCCGACATCCGGGGCCGACGCGCCCGAGCGCGCCGTGACGAGCACGCCCGCGAACGCCGCCACCGCGCTGCCGACGATGAGCGCGGCCACGATCACCAGCCGCGTCCGCACGCCGGTGAGCCGCGCCGCGTCCGCGTTGCCGCCGGTCGCGTACGTCCGCCGTCCGGGCGGGGTGTGCTCGAGCAGGTACCAGGCGACGACGGCGACGCCGAGCATGATCCAGAACGGCAGCGTCACCCCGAACGGGCCCTCGGTCGCGGCGATGTCTGAGAACGACGCCGGCAGCCCGATGATCTGCTCGCCGTTGGAGATCGCCACGACGACCGCGGTCAGCACCGACGTCATCGCCAGCGTCGCGATGAACGAGTCGATGTTGAAGCGCGTGACCATGATCCCGTTGATCACGCCCACGCCGCAGCCGGCCAGCACCGCGATCAGGATCGCCGGGACGATCGCCATCCCCTGGTCGCCGATCAGCCAGGCGACCGTCATCGAACCCAGCCCGACGGCCATGCCGATCGACAGGTCGTAGACGCCGGCGGCCAGCGGCACGACCAGCCCGACGGCGACAATCGCCACGATCGCCTGCTCGCCGATCAGCGTCTTCCACGTCGTCTGGGTCCAGAACAGGTCCGGCACCCAGATCGTGAACAGGATCAGGAAGCCGATGCCGACGTAGACGGCGCTGATGTTGCGGAACGAGAGCGCCCGCGCGACCGACCGCAGCGACGAGCCGGCGTGCGGCGCGGCGGCCGGCGCCCCGCCGGCCGGCGCGGCCGGCGGCGGCTCGGGTTCGGCGAGGGCGGTCCCCTCCGGACGCTCAGGTGAGCTCGACGACATGTTCGCTGCCCTTCTCCGCGGCGCCGGCCGGCCGGCCCGCCGCCACGGACTCGCTGATGATCCGCTGTTCGGTGAGGCTCTGGTCGCGCAGCTCGGCGGCGACGACGCCCTCGCGCAGGACGAGGACGCGGTCGCAGATCGCGGCGAGGTCCTTGGCCTCCGCCGAGCACACGACGAGCGCGGCGCCGTCCTGCGCGGCGTGGGCGAGGTGGCGGTAGATCGCCGCCTTGGCGCCCACGTCGACGCCCTGCGTCGGCTCGTCGAGCACGATGATCCGCGGCTGCGTGCGCAGCCACTTCGCCAGCACCACCTTCTGCTGGTTGCCGCCGCTGAGCTGTACGAGCGGCAGGTCCTGGTCGCGCGGTCGCACGTCGAGGCGGTCCATCCACGTGGCGACCTCGCGCCGCTCGAGCCGGCGCTCCAGCCGCCACCGCCGCCAGGCGGTGCGCAGGTTCGACAGCAGGACGTTCTCGCGCACGGTCTGGGTCATGACCGCGGCCAGGCGGGCGCGGTCGGACGGCACGAGCACGAGCCGCCGGTCGATCGCCCCGCGCGTCGAGCCCGGCGGCAGCTCGTCGTCGCCGACCTTCACCGAGCCGCCGAGGCGGCGCACCGCCCCGAACAGCAGCCCGGGCAGCTCCTCGCGGCCCGACCCGGTGACGCCGGTGACGCCGAGCACCTCGCCGCGGTGCAGGTCGAACGACACGTCGTCGACGCGCTCGCCGGTCAGCCCGCGCACCGACAGCACGACGTCGTCGCGCGGCGGGGGCGGCTCCGTGTAGAGCTCCTCCACCCGGCGACCGGCGATCAGCTCGACGAGCTCGTCGGCCTTCAGCCCGGCGACCGGGCGGTCGCCCGCCACCCGCCCGTCGCGGAGGACGACCACGCGGTGGGCCAGCGACAGCATCTCGTCGATGCGGTGCGACACGAAGATCACCCCGGCGCCCCGGGCGGCCACGCGCCGCGTCGCCTCGAACAGCTTGTGGACCTCCTCGTCCTGCAGCGACGCGGTCGGCTCGTCGAGGACGAGCAGCGCCTCGGCGTCGTCCCAGCCGTCGAGCGCCCGCGCGATCGCGACCATCGTGCGCTCGGCCGGCGACAGCTCCATCACCGGCCGCGACACGTCGAAGTGCGCGCCGAAGCGCGCGGTCGCCTCCCTGGCGTGCCGGCGCTGCGCGCGCCAGCGGATGCGCCCGACCCGGTCGCGCCGGTACCCGCTGCCGAGCGCGAGGTTCTCCGCCGCGCTCAGCGTCGGGATCAGCCCCAGGTCCTGGTGGATGAAGTGGCAGCGATGCCGCCACGCGTGGTGATGCGCCTCCGGCCAGGCTTGCTGGCCGAAGGCGTCGATCTCACCGGCGTCGGGGGTGTGGTAGCCCGCGAGCACCTTGATCAGCGTGGACTTGCCGGAGCCGTTGGCGCCGGCAAGCGCCACGATCTCGCCGGGGTGGACCCGCAGGTCCACCCCGTCGAGGGCACGCTGGCCCGGGAAGTCCTTCGTGACCCCCCGGACATCGAGCAGCGGTCCGGCCTCCGTCACGTGGAGACCTTCCACAGCTCCAGGAACTTCTGCTTCCAGTCGGGGTCGCCGAACGGCGGCTGCTGCTTGGCGTCGAAGTCGTCGTTGTCCTGGGTGATCCACCCGTCGGGCAGCGGCGGGACCGTGACGTCCTGGCCGACCATCGCCTTCGCGGTGGCGTCCATGATCTGCCAGCCGTAGACGTCCAGGTACAGCGACAGGTCGCGATCCTGCTCGCCGGCCTGGATGTACTGGTAGTTGACGGGGCCGCCGCCGGAGCTGACGAGCTTGACGCCCTCGATGCCGGCCGCCTTCAGCGCCTGCGGCACGCCGGTCGCGAGGTCGCCGTACTGGAAGACGACGTACTTCACGTCGGGGTGCTGCTGCAGGTAGCTGACGACGCGGCCCGGGATGACCTTGCCGACGTCGGTCGACTTCACGTCCAGGCGCTCGAACGAGCACTCGGGGCAGTCGGCCTTCAGCTTGTCGCGGTAGGCGTCGACCTGCGGGAACAGGCCCTGGAACTCGGGCGTGAACACGTACACGGTCTTCGCCGTCCCGTCGGAGTCGGCGATGACGAAGTTCGCGTCCTCGACGCCGACGCTCGCGGTGACCTGGTCGTCGTAGAACTCCGCGACGACGGCGTCCTTGTCCTTGGGGTCGACGAGCGTCGCGTTCGTGATGATCGGGATGCCCTTGTCCTTCAACTCGTGCGCCTGCGCGGACCACAGGACGGTCGGGATCGTGGACCCGATCAGCGCGTCGGGGTCGGCGGCCACGCCGGCGTTGAACGCCTTGGTGATCGTGTCCGGGGTCGCGCCGGTCGAGATGATCTGGACGTCGACGCCGAGGTGCTGGGCGGCGTCCTTGACCTGCGAGCCGATCAGCGCGCAGATCGGCGCCAGGCACTGCTCGAAGACGACCTTCTTGCCGCGCACGCTCTCCTTCAGCGGCTCGGTGACGCCGATGTCGGTCGGCGCCTGGCTCTTGGCCTCGACGGCCGCGCGGGCCTCCTCGACGGCCGGGTTGGTCTCGCTGGCCTGGGTGGCCGCGGCCTCCTGCGTGGCGGCGGCGCCGGTGGACGCGCCGTCGTCAGACTCGTCGCTTCCACCGCAGCCCGCAGCGACGAGCGCCACGGCGGCGAGCACGGCAAGCACGAGCATCTTCACCGCCGGGCGGTGCTCCTGTCTCATCCCTCTCCTCCTTGGCCTGCGCGGCCGTTTCGCACGTCTGAACGACGTGGCTCTCCTCCGCGACCGACCATACGGAGACCGGCACGCTGGTGTCAAGTGCCACTGATCGGCGTTCAGTGTCACGTGCGCCCCTCGCGGCGCCTGGAGTCCCCTCTCGAGCCCCATTTCGGCGATGGCGCCTACGCCTTGACCACCTCGCGGGCCGACGTATAGCGTCGCTGCACATGAGCGTCTGGAACGATCCCCGCGTCGCCAGCGGGATGGAACGTCAGCTGCAGGAGCGCCGTCGCCGCCTCGACGCGGGCGAGCGCGCGCTGGGCTGGAAGGTCGCGTTCGGCTCGCCGCAGGCGATGGCGAACCTCGGGATCGAGGCGCCGCTCGTCGGCTTCCTCACGGACGCCGCGCAGGTCGAGGACGGCGCGTCCTACTCGGTCGCGGGCTGGACGAAGGGGGCGCTCGAGCCCGAGATCGCCGTGCACATGGGCGCGGACCTGCCCGCCGGCGCAGACCGCGAGACGGCCGCGGCGGCGATCGCCGGCCTGGGCCCGGCGTTCGAGCTGGCCGACCTGGACCTGCCGCTCGACGACCTCGAGGCCGTCGTCGCCGGCAACATCTTCCAGCGCGGGGTCGTGCTCGGGCCCGTCGACGCCGGCCGCGCGGGCGGCGACGCGACCGCCCTGCGGGCCACGATCGACCGCGACGGCGAGCCGTTCGCGCAGACCGACAGCCCGCTCGACATGGTCGGCGACCTGGTGGACGTCACCCGCCACGTCGCCGACTTCCTCGGCGCGTTCGGCGAGACGCTGCGGGCCGGCGACGCGATCATCACCGGCTCGGTCGTGCCGCTGATCTGGCTCGAGGGCGACGGCGCCTACGAGTACCGGCTGGAGCCGCTGGGCGCGCTGTCGATCCGCATCACGACCTAGACGACGACGACCTTGTCGCCGACGAAGTCGGCGCCGCGGACGTATTGGCGGCCGGCGACGAGCAGCTCGTCGCCGGGGAAGCGGGTGATGACCTGCGGCCCCTCCGCGGTGACGACGACCTCTTCCTCGATCCGCGCCGCGCTGCGACCGTCGGTCGCCGGGCAGTAGGTCTCCAGCGCGAACACCATCCCGACCTCGATCTCGATCGGATCATCAAACGAATGCAGGCGGCTGATCATCGGCGCCTCATACAGCCCCACCCCGAGGCCGTGGCCGAACTGCAACCCAAAGCACGCCTCCTCACTGGGGAACCCGAGCTCCTGCGCCGACGGCCACACCGCGGCGATCTGATCGGTCGTCACCCCCGGGCGCACCAGCTCGATCGCGCTGTCCAGCCACTCCCGACACTGCTTATAGGCGTCGAGCTGGCTCTGGGTCGCCCCGCCCACGCAGAACGTGCGGTAGTAGCACGTCCGATAGCCCATGAACGAATGGATGATGTCGAAGAACGCCTGATCCCCCGGCCGCAACAGGCGATCGGAGAACACATGCGGATGCGGATTGCACCGATCCCCCGACACCGCGTTGATCGCCTCCACCTGCTCGGACCCGAGCTCGAACAACAACCGCTGCGCCTCGGCCACGATCTCGTGCTCGCGCACCCCCGGACGCAACAACTCGTAGATCCGCTCATACACCGCATCCACGATCCCCGCCGCGTGATCCAACAAGGCGATCTCGTCGGCGGTCTTGATCTTGCGCGCCGACTGCATCACCGGCGCCGCATCCGCCGTATGCAACCCCCGACGATGCAACGACGCCAACGTCTCCATGTCGGTCAGATCGATCCCCAGCGGCTCACCCTCCAACCCCAACTCCCGCAACGCCTCAAACACATGCCCGGCCAGCAGATCCGGCACCCCCGTCTGCCTGGGCATCGCCCCACGCATCGACGTCACCCCAGCCCGCCACGACGACTCCGGCAACCACGGCGCATACAACTGGTGATGCTTGGCCGCCGACCCGAAATCCCACAACACCGGATCACCCTCACGCGGCAACAACACACACCGCGCCGACTTATCCCGCGCCCACTCCCCGATATGCGTCGACGTCACATACCGAATGTTGTTCTGATCGAACAGCAGCACCGCACCCAGATCCGACGCCCGCAACGCCACCCGCGACCGCTCCAACCGATCCGCACGCAACCGCGCAAAATCAACCCGCTGCTCCCAATCGACCGCCATCGTCGCGCCCCGTGAGGCGATCATGCGCTCATCTCCTGTCCCATAGCGTGTAGCAGCATTTAACATGCTGCGCAGCCGCGGGGTCAAGCGTGCACGCACGAGCGAGGCGGGCGCCGACCGGCGCCCGCCTCGCTCAGCAGCGCTTGCTCAGACGGTGGCGACGCCGAACAGCTCGCGCGTGGCGAGCTCGGCGCCGTCGGACAGCGCCTTCAGCTTCAGCCAGGCCACGTCCGGGTCGACCTGGGAGAAGCGGATGAACGTGTCGAAGCCGCAGTCGGTGCCGGCCAGCACGTTCTCGCGCCCGATCACGTTCGCCAACCGCGTGAGCCGGTTGGCGACCACCTTCGGATGCTCGACGTAGTTGCTCTTCGTGTCGATGCAGCCGATGATCACGGCCATCCCGTCGGGGAGCTTGACGTCCTTGAAGACCTCCCACTCGTGCTCGTGGCGCGGGTTGGCCCCCTCGGGGTAGATCGTCCCGACGTTCGCCTTCAGGACGTCGTCGATGATGTTGGCCAGCGGCACGTCGCAGTGGTGCGGGCCGGCGTAGTTGCCCCAGCACACGTGCAGGCGCACCTGCTCGGGCGGGATGCCGTCCAGGGCGGCGTTCAGCGCCTCGATCGCCAGCGGCAGGTGCTGGTCCCACGAGGTGATGCTGCTGCCGACCGAGCGCGAATGCGCGGCCATCGCCAGGTCGGGCGAGTCGATCTGCAGGTTGAAGCCGGCATCGGTGATCGCGCGGTACTCGTAGCTCAGCGCGTCGGCCAGCGCCCCGAGGTACTCCTCGTGCGAGCCGTAGTGCTGGTTGGGGTAGTTGAACGCGATCTGCCCGGGGCTGACGGCGCCCATGAACGCGGTGCCCGGGTCGGCGCCGTCGAGCGCCTTCTTCAAAGTCTCGATGTCGCGGTGCACGGCCTCCTTGTCCTTCAGCGACACCGGCCCGACGCAGTTGCTGAAGATGACGTGCGCCATCGAGTCGGTGGCGAACAGGCGCATGGCCAGGTTCGGGAAGGGCGCCACGTCGTCGGCCTGGAACTCCGAGCGGCCGGCGAAGCCCTCGAAGCGGTCCTCGATGTAGGTGCTGAAGCCCGGCTTGCTCAGCTCGCCGTCGCTGACGATGTCGACGCCGACCTCGTGCTGCTTGGCGACGACGTCCGCGACGGCGCTCTCGATCCGCGCCTGCAGCGCGGCCTCGTCGACCGGCTTGCCGTCGATCCGTGCCCAGATCATCTCCGCGAGATCGTCCGGACGCGGCAGGCTGCCGGCGTGCGTGACGAGGATCCGGTCGTTGCTCCGGTTCATGTGCCCTCTCTCCTCTGGCCTTGGCGGTCGCCCAGCGCAGGCCGCCGCACTCACCCAGGACCGTACATAGACCGTTCACGACCGTCAACTGTCACTACACGCCCAGCGTGGGCGTGCAGTGACAGCGAAGGAACCCCGGCGACCTAGGCCGGGAAGCCGATCGAATGGGTGTCGGTGAAGCCCAGCAGGCCCTCGACGCCCATCTCGCGGCCCATGCCGCTCATGTTGAACCCGCCGAACGGCGCCCGCTCGTCGAGCCACGGCGCGTTGTGGGCGTTGATGAACGTGTAGCCGGTGCGCAGGCGCGCGGCGACCTTGGCCACCTGCTCCATGTCCGTGCCCCACACCGACGAGCACAGCCCCGACCACGTGTCGTTGGCCTGGCGGATGGCGTCCTCGACGTCGTCGTAGGGGATGATCGGCAGCGTCGGGCCGAACTGCTCCTCGGTGACGATCTTGGAGTCCGGCGGCGGGTCCAGCACCAGCGACGGGCGCAGGAACTGGCCGCGCTCGAACGCGGCCTCGTCGACCGGCTCGCCGAACTCGCGGATCTCGGCCTTGTCGCGGACGTCGTCCAGCAGGGACTTGACGAACTCGACCTGCCGCGGGCTGTGCAGCGGTCCCATCGTCGACTCCGGGTCCAGGCCCGGGCCGATCTTCTGGGCCGACAGCGCGCCGCTGAGCCCCTCGACCACCGTGTCGTACAGCGACCGGTGCACGTACATGCGCTTCATCGCCATGCACACCTGGCCGGTGGTGAGGAACGCGCCGGCGTACAGGCCGCCGATGGCCTGCTCGTCGAACTTCGCGTCGGGCAGGATGATCGCCGGGTCGTTGCCGCCGAGCTCGAGCGTGATCCGCGCGAGGTTCTCGGAGGACATCTTCATGATCGCCTGGCCGCCGCGCACGCTGCCGGTGAAGTTCACCTTCTTGACGCGCGGGTCCTGGATGATCGCCGGGCCGACGTCGGCGTCGCGGCCGGAGATCACGTTCAGGACGCCCGGCGGCAGAGCCGCGGCGATGACCTCGAGGGTCCGCACGAACGACAGCGGCGTCGTCGGCGGCGCCTTGACGACCGTCGTGTTGCCGGCCACGAGCGCGTACGGCAGCGCGGCGCCGAGGATGGCCAGCGGCCAGTTGAACGGCACGATGATCGTGATGACGCCGAGCGGCAGGCGCTGGATCTGCGTGTTGTACGGCGGCGCCGGCAGGGTCTCGACCTTGTTCAGCTCCGGCGCGAGGTCCGCGGCGAGCTGGAAGCGGTGCGCGAGCACGTGCATCTCGATCTCGCACTCGGAGCGGACCTTGCCGTTCTCGCGCGAGAGGATGTCGACGCGCTCGGCCTCGTCGGCCGCGAGACCCTCGAGCGACTTCAGCACGAGCTCGGCGCGCTCCTCCGCGCTGCGGGCCGACCAGGCGGGGAACGCCTCGTCGGCGGCCGCGACCGCGGCGCGCGCCTGCTCCGGCGTGGCGGCGGCCGCGTACCCGACGATCTGGCTCGGGTCCGCCGGATCGGGCACCGCGATCGTGTCGGGCGCGTCCTGGCGCTCACCACCGATGTAGAGGCCCGTCCGGACCTCGGCGAGGGTGGAGTCGGTCATGTCACTCTCCTTGAGGACGTCGGGATGTCCAGCCTGGCAGAACGCCGTCAGCGTGCCAAGCCTCAGGGGTTCGCCGCGCCACCGGGTCCGGCCGCGGACGCGGACGCGCCGCCGCCGGCCACCTCCGACGCGTGCTCGCCGAAGTAGCTCGCCAGCAGCAGCTCCCGGTTCTCGCGCAGCTTCGCGGCGTCGTCCTGCATCACGATCTGGCCGTGCGACAGGACGTAGCCGCGGTCGGCGGTGTCGAGCGCGAGCTGCACGTGCTGCTCGACGAGCAGCACGCCGCAGCCGGAGTCGACGGCGTACTGGCGCACGACCGGCAGCAGCCGCTCGACGATCAGCGGCGCGAGGCCGAGGCTCATCTCGTCGAGCAGCAGCAGCTTCGGATGGCGGGCCAGCGCCCGGCCGACGGCCAGCATCTGCTGCTCGCCGCCCGACAGCAGGCCGCAGCGGCGGTTCTTCAGCTCCGCCAGCGCCGGGAAGTACCGGTAGGCCGCCTCGGCGTCGAGCTTCTCGGTCCGGTGGCCGAGGCGGAAGTGCTCGGCGACCGTGAGCCCGAAGAACACGCCGCGCGACTCCGGCACGTGGGCGATGCCCATCCGCGCGCGGGCGCTGATCGAGATCTTCTCCAGGTCCTGGCCCATGAAGACGATCCGCCCCTGCATCGGGTGGACCATCCCGGAGATCGCGCGCAGCGTCGTCGTCTTGCCGGCGCCGTTGGCGCCGAGGAGCGCGATGACCTCGCCCGGCCCGACGGTGATGTCGATGTCGCGGATGACCGGCGACTGGTCGTAGCCGGCGGTCAGGCCCTCGATCGACAGGACGGTCTCGCTCATCGCTCTCCCCCATCGGCGGCCCGCGCGGGCTCGCCGTCCACCTCGTCCGCCAGCTCGGCCGCCGCGCTGCCGAGGTACGCCTTGATGACCTCCGGGTCGCGCCGCACGACGTCGGGCGGTCCGGACGCGATCAGCCTGCCGAACTCGAGCACGAAGATCTGGTCGCAGATGCTCATGACCAGGCCCATGTCGTGGTCGATCAGCAGCATCGACTGGCCGCCGTCGACGAGGCTGCGCAGCCGCCGCCCGAGGTCCTCGCTCTCGTGCGTGTCCAGGCCGGCGGCCGGCTCGTCGAGGCACAGCAGCCGCGGCTGCATCGCGATCGCGCGCGCCACCCCGACCAGCTTGCGCTGGCCCTGCGAGAGATCGGTCGGGCGCATGTCGCCCGCCCACGCCAGGTCGACGAGCTCGAGCGCGCGCTCGGTCTCCTCCGTCTTCGTGATCGGCGCGCCGAACAGCTCCTTGGCGACCCCCCACAGCGACGGGCGCCGGGCCGCGACGAGCAGGTTCTCGCGCACGGTCAGGTCGTCGAACAGCTCGCTCGCCTGCCAGGTGCGGCCGAGGCCGCGCCGAGCCCGCTGGTGCGGCGTCAGGCGCGTGATGTCCTGCCCGTCGAGCGTCACCCCGCCCGTGCTGCGCACGAACCCGGTGATCGCGTCGATGAACGTCGTCTTGCCGGCGCCGTTGGGCCCGATGAGCCCGACGAGCTGGCCCTCCTCGACGGTGAGGTCCACCTCGCTGACGGCGTGGACCCCGCCGAAGCGGACCGACAGGTTGGTCGTCTGCAGCACGGCGCTCATGACTCCACCCCCGCGGTCGCGACGGGCCGGCCGGGCGACGAGGCGGGCGGCGTCGGCGGCGACGCCGACGCGCGGCGTCGCGCTCGTCGCTGCTCGCGGCTCTTGAAGAACGCGCCCGCGACGCCCTCCGGATGCTGCAGCAGCGTGAAGATCAGGATCACGCCGCCGAACAGCAGGAACCAGTTGCCCTCGATCCCCAGCCACTTGTCCATCATGTGCGGCAGCAGCGCCTGGGTCGAGATGAGGCCGGCGAAGATCGCGCCGGACACGAGCGTGATCCCGCCCGCGTAGGCGAAGGCGATCAGCGCCAGTGCGGTGATCGCCCCGAAGCGGTCGGCGCTCACCGAGCCGAAGTTGTAGGCGTACAGGGTGCCGGCCACGCCGGCGATGAACGCGCTCACGCCGAACGCGACGAGCTTGACGTGGCGCACGTCGATCGCGGCCGCCGCCGACGCGCGCTCGTTGGAGCGCACCGCCAGCATCCGCTGGCCGAAGCTGCCGCGTCGCAGCGAGGCGACGAACATGCACAGCAGGACGGTCACGACGAGCACCATCCAGCCGAACACCGGGCTGGGCAGGTTGCCGTCGATGCCGCGGAAGCCGGACTGCGTGCCGAGGTTGATGCCGAAGATCTCCGGCGCCGGCACGGGCGAGCCGGTGTCGCCGCCGCCCCAGGTGCGGTTGACGAAGCCGAAGTTGGCGATCGCCACCGCGGCGCCGAGCGTCACCACCGCCAATGACACGCCCCGCACCCGGAGCGCGGAGACCCCGATCACCATCCCGAACAGCACGGCGACGCCCGCGCCGATGATCGGCGCCAGCGGGAACTCGATCCCGAAGTCGACGGCCATGTGCGACACGGTGAACCCGGCCACGCCGGCGAGCGCCAGCTGCACGACCGAGATCTGGCCGACGAAGCCGGTGATCACGACGAGCGACAGCGCCATGACGGTGCCGATCATCGAGTTGATCAGCGCCTGCCGGAAGTCGAACGGCAGGACGACCAGCGCGACCGCGCAGATGATCGCCAGGATCACCGCGGGCTGGAGGATCTTCTCCGCCTTGGGCACCTCGGGCAGGCGCTGCTCGACGAGCTCGCCGCGGCTGGGCAGGCGGGCGCCGCGCAGGAACATGGCGGCGACGATGATGAGGAAGGCCAGCAGCTCCTTGGTGCCGGGCATCGGCACGCCGCTCTCGGTCGGCCACCACGTCTGCGTCGACAGGTAGTCGATGAGCGAGTTGACGATGCCGATGCCGATGCCGGCGGCGCAGGCGATGGCGAAGGAGGTGAGCCGCGCGAGCAGGGCGGCGGCGAGCGCCGGGACGACCTGCAGCGGCAGCGAGATGGTGTCGAGCTGGGTGACCGACGCGGCGAGCACGCCGATCGAGCCGGCGACCAGCGCGGCCAGCACCGTGTTGACCATCGAGAGCTGGTTGGCCGATAGGCCCGCGAGCAGCGCCGAGACCTCGTTCTCCGAGGCGGCGCGCGTCGCCAGGCCGAAGCGGGTGAAGCGGTAGAGCAGGACCAGCCCGATCGTGATCGCGATGATGATCCCGACGAGGATGAAGCGGTCGACCGGCACGTTGACGTCGAAGACCGTGACGACGTCGCTGGGCAGGATCGACGGCTGGGGCTTCTGCGTGCTGCCGAACGCCAGCAGCATCGACGCCTGCGCGATCAGCAGGATGCCGAGCGACGCGACCAGCTTGGCCAGCGGCGCGGCGTTGCGCAGCGGGCGGAAGGCGACCAGCTCCATCGCCACGCCGACGAGCAGCGTGAAGATCAGCGTGAGGATCAGGGCGGGCGCCGTCCCCATCGACGCGATCTCGCCCTCCCGCAGCGACCAGAAGCAGTAGCCGGACAGCATCGCGATGCCGCCGGTGGCCAGGTTGATGATCCCCGAGCCGCGGTACATCAGCACGATGGCCACGGCGATGCCGGCGATCAGGGCACCTGACCCGAGGCCGAGCAGTGCGAAAAGCAGAATGTCTTGCATCGGTCTCCTGACAGGACGAACCGGTGGGGCCGCGTCGCGCGACCCCACCGGCGTCGTTCACGCGTTCGGACTCAGCGTCCTCACTTCGGGGGCTGGGTCCAGCCGGCGGCCTTCTGGAAGTCGCCCTTGCCGTTGTACGTGAAGAACTGGACGCGGTCGTTGCAGATCGCCGGCGCGTCCGGGTACTTCCCGCACTCGAGCTCGGGCGCCCCGAGGGCGACCGGACCGGTGAAGGACTTCGCCGTCTCGAGCACCTGCTCGGGCGTGGCGTCCGGGCCGCCCGCGTCGGCGACGAACTTCGCCGCCGTCAGGACGGTCGAGAACGACACGATGACCCACGGATCGGGCGCCGCCTCGACGCCGTACTCCTCGGTCAGCTCCATGTACGGCTTCATGCCCGGATCCGTCGGATCGCCGAACAGCGAGGAGGCGATCGTGTACGTCCAGATCGGGTAGTCGCCGCCCAGGCCCTCGGAGACCATCGGGTTCAGGCACAGCGGGGCCGACACGATCTTCTTCACGTCGGTGATGCCCAGCTGCTTCAGCGCCTTCGCCTGGTTCACGCAGCCGGATGCGTCGCTGTACGGCACGACGATGTCGGCGGTCTGCGCGCCCGCGGCGGTCAGCGGCCCGATGAGGTCCGTCTGGCCCTGCGAGTAGCCGACGCGCTTGACCTTCAGGCCGGCGTCGGTGAGGCCCTTGTACAGCGCCTCGGCGCCCTGCGTGACGCCCGAGATGTTCGGGTACACGAGCGCGGCGGTCTTGGCGTTCAGGACGTCGCGCGCGTAGGTGCCGAACGGCCCCAGCACGTGCGTGGCGTCGCCGAACAGGACGACCGCGTTCTCCTGCACGCCGTCGACCGGGGTTGTGGCGACGCCGGTGATGACCGGCTTCTTGCCCGCGACCGTCGAGTAGAACGACTCGATGCCGATCGCGACGCCGCCCATGACGATGACCTTGACCTTCGGGTCGTTGACCAGCTGCTGAGCGCAGGTCGTGCCCTCTTCCTCCGCGTCGCGGATGAAGCACCTCTTCAGCTTGACGGGATGGCCGTCGATGCCGCCGAGCTTCTCGTTGAGGACCTTCACGGCCAGATCGGCGCCCTGGGTCGCGGCCGCACCGATCTCCTCCTGGCCGCCCTCCTGATTGACCCAGCCGATCACGACCGGCTCGAGGCTCTCGTCGGCCGGACCGGCGGTGCCGCCGACGTAGGCGACGTAGTCGGTGACCGACTCCTCGCCGAGACCACCGCTGCCCTCCTCGTCGGAGGGCGCGGCCGCCTGCGTGTCAGCCGCCTGCGTCTCGGCGGCAGCCGTCGACGCCTCGGTACCCGAGTCGTCGTCGCTGTCGCCGCAAGCGGCCAGTGCGAGGGCGGCCACACCGATGCACAGCATCGCGAGCACCGCCCTCCAAGCCTTGTGGAGCACTCTCCTCCTCCTCCTTGTTTCCTCGCGTCCTCGGCTCCCCGGCGAGTCCGCGCCGGGCAGACGCTGGACCCGATTCAACCTCATCGTCGCCTTTTTCGTCAACAATCTGGTGAACGGCGTCTTTGCGCGACGCCGGGAAAACGACGAGGATGGGGTCATGGGCAGTGAAGTAGAAGCGAACGGCGACGCGGGCTACCTGCTGCTTCGCGACGCGATCGTCAAGGGGGACCTCGCGCCCAACCAGCGTCTGCTGGAGGCGGAGATGAGCGCCGTGTACCAGCTCCCGCGCGCGGCCGTCCGCACCGCGCTGGTGCGGCTGGAGCAGGAGGGGCTCGTCGAGCGCGAGCCGTACCGCGGGGCGCGCGTGCGGCTCATCACCGAGCACGAGGCCGTCGAGATCCTGCAGGCGCGCGCGGCCCTGGAAGGGCTCGCCGCCCGGCACGCGGCGCGGCTGTGCACGCCGGCCGACGCCGAGGAGCTGTGGGACGTCGTGGCCCGCCAGCGGGCCGCGCTCGACCAGGGCGACCTCGTCGGCGCGTCGGACGTCAACGCCGAGCTGCACGCGCGGATCGTCGAGCTGTCGCAGCACGCGACGGCGCAGCGCCTCGTGCGGACGCTGAGCTCGCAGATGGTGCGCTTCCAGTTCCGCACGATCCTCATCCCCGGGCGCCCGGCGCAATCGCACGAGGAGCACCGGGCGATCGTGAGCGCGGTCGCCGCCGGCGACCAGGCCGGCGCCGAGACCGCGATGCGCCGGCACCTGGACGCGGTGGCCCAGGCGCTGGCCGACAGCCCGGCGGCCGGCCGCCAGCGCAGCGCCTGAGCGGCCGGCCGGCACGGCACCCGTCACGCGGCCGCCGCGCTCCCCCAGAGCTCGGCGGTGGCCAGGCGCGCGCCCTCGGCGAGCGAGCGCAGCTTGGCCCACTGGATCTCCTCGTGGACGCGACGCACGAACTGCCCCTGGGCGAACCCGCAGTCGGTGCCGGCGAGCACGTTCTCGCGCCCGACGACCCCGGCGAGGCGCACGAGCCGCTGGGCCACGACCTCCGGGTGCTCGACCACGTTCGTGTGGTGGGTCACGACGCCCGGGATGAGCTTCTTGCCCTCCGGGAGCTTGACGGTCTCGAAGACCTTCCACTCGTGCTCGTGGCGCGGGTTGGCCTGCTCCATCGCGTACTGACCCGCGTTGACCTGGAGGATCAGGTCGACGACGTCCTTGAGCTCGGGGTCGAACGCGTGCGGCCCGTGCCAGGAGCCCCAGCAGACGTGGTAGCGGATGCGCTCCTCGGGCAGGCCGCGCAGGGCGTGGTTGAGCGCGTCGACGCGCAGCTGCGCCCAGCGGCGGTAGTCCTCCCAGGACCCGCCGGTGGCGATGATCGAGTCGGCCTCGTGCATGAGCACCGCGTCGTCGACCTGGAGCATCAGCCCGGAGTCGACGATCGCCTTGTACTCCTCGTGCAGCGCGTCGGCGAGCCCGTAGACGAACGCCTCGTCGCTCTCGTAGTGCTCGTTCTGCAGCCAGTAGGCGCTGGCCGGCGCGACGACCGGCAGGAAGCCGTCGACGACGTCGACCTCGTTCAGCGCCGCCTTCAGGTTGGCGATGTCGCGCTGCACCGCGGCCGGGTCGTAGACGATCGGGCCCGTGCAGACCCACATCGGGCCGAGGTCGGACGGCTCGTCCTCGGTGCCCATGCTCTCGCGGTTCTCGTGCTCGAACTGCGCGTCGAGCTCGGCGTAGAAGCCGGGAAACGCCTGGCGGTCCTGGCTGGGCGGCAGGATGCTCGTGCCCTCCAGCGGGACCATCCGCAGCTCGAGCCCGCTGACGCGCTCGTACAGGTAGGTGATCCAGCTCGCCTTGCCGAACTCCCCGTCGGAGACGACGTCGATGCCGACCTCGGCCTGCTTGCGCACGACGTCGACGGTCGCCTTGGCGAGCGCCTGCTCGTAGGCGGCCTCGTCGTAGGCCTCGCCGCGCTCCTTGGCGGCGTTGTACTGCAGCAGCTCCGGCGGGCGGATCAGGCTGCCGACGTGCGTCGCGAGAATGGCCAACGTCTCCTCCTCCTTCGGTCCCTGTGCAACGAGGCCCCTGCACGCACGCGATCCCCTCGGCGCGCCACGGGCGTCAACAAGCTTGTCAACAATCTGTCCGGGGCGTCGCCCAGGTCGACCGGGATCTCGCCGCCGAGGCGGAACGGCGGGGTGAGCTGCAGGCGGTCGCCGCTCCAGAAACGGCCCGGGTCGTACCAGCTCGGCGGCCGGTCGGCCGGCAGCAGGCCCATGTGCTGGTAGGTCTGGGCGACCAGCTCGGCGCAGTACATCGTCTCCAGCGACGGCTGCGCGCGGCGGCGCACCCGGCCGCCGAGCCAGCGCCGCAGCAGGCCCGGCGTGGTCGGGAACGGGCGGCCGTCCAGTCGTTGGATGATCTCCAGCAGCCGGTCCTCGTGCTCGCGCGTCAGCGGCCCCTCGAGCTGGCGCACCCAGGCGCGCTGGCCGTAGCGGTCGTGCCAGGTGCGCACCGCGTCGGCGAGCAGGTGCAGCTGCACGCCGCGCTGGCGCTTGCCGCTCCACACGTCGGGCAGCGAGCGCCCCAGCTCGGCGTGCCACAGCAGCGGCGGGAGGTCGTCGAGGGCGACGGCCATGCCCACGTGGTTGACCGGGGCGTTGGTGACCGTGCGGATCGCGACGTCGGCGATCGAGCGGCCGCGGAACAGCCACACGTCGCCGGTCGCGGCCGTGGCGACGGCCTCGTCGAGGGTGAGCGCCTGGACCGTCATGGGCGCCGTACCCTAGGCGCCATGCGCGTGCCCTGGAAGCTCGTCGGCCTGGCGGGCGTGGCCGGCGTCGCCGCCACCGGCGTCGTGGTCGCCCGGCGCCGCCGCGCCCAGCGCGACTACACCCCCGACGAGGTGCGCGAGCGCCTTCACCGCCGGCTCGAGGAGGCGGGCGGCTCGTCGCTCGCGCCGGACGGCGGCTCGTCCGGCGAACGCGCCGCCGACGACCCGGCCTGAGCCTCGCGCGCGGGGTCGTCGAAGACGACCGAGATGTGCTGCTCGTCAATCACCTCGCCCGCCTTGGCGATCGCGGTCAGCGTCTCGCGGTCGGCCTTCAGGATCGGCGCGAACAGGCTGCGCGGCCACAGCCGGCGGCTGATCACCGTGTTCACCTCCGCGGCCAGCACGACGATCCGCGCGCCCAGGTACAGCCAGGCGATGAGGCCCAGCACGGTCGCGAACGTTCCGTAGGTCGTGGTCGCGCCGGCGACGACGTGGCTGACGTACAGGCCGCCGAGCGCCTGGAGCGCGGTCCAGCCGACCGCCGCCGCGCACGCGCCCGGCCACAGCTCGCCGGTGCGGACGCTCGGGTGCAGCAGCAGCCGGAAGGCGACGTTGAACAGGACGAAGTTCAGGACGAGCGAGACGCCGAGTCCGCCGGTGGCCGTCCAGGGCCCGCCGAGGCCGCCGCCGACGAGCCCCGACGCGGCGGTCGTGAGGATCTGGATCAGGCCGAGCAGCGCCAGGACGGCGAGCCCGCGCACGCGCGACATCACGACGTCGGGCCGCTTGCGGCGCGGCACCGCGTAGACCTGGTTCAGCGCCCGCTGGATCGCGAGCGTCACGCCGAGGCCGGCGAACACGGCGCCGGCGAGGCCGATCACGAGCGCGAGGCCGCTGCCCGACAGCGAGCCGGTGCGCAGCTGGTCGCCGATGACCGGGATCTGCGCGAGCGTCGTGTCGATGATCTCGTTGCGCAGCTCCGGGTCGTTGTCGAGCACGAACCCGAGGATCGACGTGAACGCCAGCAGCAGCGGGAAGAACGAGACGAACGCGTAGTAGGCGATCAGCGCGGCGGCCGGGCCGGCCTCGTCGTCGCTGAACTTGCGCAGGACCGCGACGGGGATCGCCAGCACCGCGTGGCGCTGCTGGAAGCGGTCGAAGGCGCGCAGGGGCCGCAGGAGGTCCACGCCCGGCAGCGTTGCGAGCGCCGCGGCGGAAGGCAAGCACGGTGCGTCCCGGCGGCGCCCTCGGGGTAGGTCGTCGCCGTGACCGCCGCCGCCGTCTCGCTGTTCGAGGCCGACCCGGAGCTGCTGGCCGCGGTCCCGGTGCGCGACCGGCCGCTCGCGATCCGCGGCGCGGTCCTGGCCACGCGGCGCCTGCGCCCGGGGGCGTGGGAGCCGGCGGACCTGGGCGCGCCCCCGTGGGGCCTGCTGGTGATCGAGGGCCTGGTCGCGCGCGAGGTCCACGTGGCGACCGTCGCGGCCGCGGAGCTGCTCGGGCCGGGCGACGTGCTCGTGCCGGGCGGCGCGAGCGCGAGCGACGCGGCGCCGGGCGACACGCGCTGGACCGTGCTGCAGACGGGCCGCGTCGCGTTGCTCGACGACCGTCTGGCGCCGGTCGTGCAGCGCTGGCCGCAGGTGAGCGCGCTGCTGCTCCAGCGGGCCGCCCGGCGCGCCGAGCGCCTGGCGCTCGCGCGCGCGATCAGCCACCTCACGCGCGTGGACGCGCGCGTGCTCGCGACCCTGTGGCACCTCGCCGAGCGGTGGGGACGCGTCACCCCGGGCGGCGTGGTGCTGTCGACGCGGCTGACGCACCGCACGATCGCGGGCCTCATCGGTGCGCGCCGCCCGTCGGTGACGAGCGCGATGACCGATCTCACGCGGCGGGGCCTCGTCGAGCGGCGCGGCGACGGCGCCTGGGTCCTGCGCGGGCCGCCGCCCGCGGATCTCGACACGGTGCGGGCCGGCGCCCCGCCACCGGTCCGGCGCAACCCCGAGACCGCACCTTCCTGTTAGGGTCCCCTAAGCAAGCTCGCCCTGACAAGGAGCCGCAGTTGACATCGACGTCCCTTCTTCGCCGCGCCCGGTCGGCGCGGGTCGCGCTCTGCGCCACGGCCGTCGCGGCCGCGGCCGCCGGCACGGCGCCCGCGGCGTTCGCCGCTCCCGCCGACGTGACCGGCGGCAGCCTGGAGTGGTCGCAGGCCAACGTGTACGAGCTCGGCCCCGGAGGCCCCAAGACGTGGCTCGGCTACGTGACCTCCAGCCCGCCGCTCGCCAACGGCACCGCCAGCGCCACCGCGCCCGCCACCGGCACCGAGGTCACCCCGTCCAGCCCGAAGGGCGTGACGGCCATCTACACGTTCACGTACCCGGCGAACGGCGGCAGCTACGACCGCGCGGCGCGCACGGGGACGATCCGCACGCAGGGCACCGTCACGTTCGCGTCGGCGATGCACCGGTTCACGATCACGGTGACCGATCCGGTCGTCGCCCTCAACGGCACGACCGGCACGCTGTCGGCCACGGGCCAGGGCGGCGCGAGCGGCCAGACGCCGTACACGGCCGACCAGCCGCTGTTCAACCTCGACCTGTCCGGCGCCACGGTCACCGAGCCGTCCCCCGGCACCCAGCGGATCGAGGGCATCGTCCCCGCGCTCGCCACCGCCGGCACCGCGTTCCCGGCCGCCTACCAGGTGGGCGACGGGCCCAACCGCACGCCGAACACGTTCGGCAGCTTCTCGCTGACGGTCACGACGCCGATCGAGGGCAAGATCCGCACCCAGCGCAAGCGCCGGGTCGTCGTGGCCAGCTCCGACCTGTCGTCGCTGAAGGCCCGCGGCACGCGCGTCACGCTGTCGACCGCGACGAACCGCAAGCGGATCGCGCGCGGGACGATCACCGGGAAGCGGCTCACGCTGCGTCTCGGCAAGGGCCGCACGCTGAAGCCCGGCGCGTACCGCATCTGGGGCGCGGGCGACCAGCCCATCACCATCGCCATCAGCCGCTGATCGGCGGACCGGGCGGCGGGCCTCCCGCCGCCCGGTCGCGTCGGCCGGCGCGGTCGCGTCAGCCGACCAGCTCGAGCGCGGCCGTGCGCTGGCTCGCCCACTCGCGCCCGACGTCCTCGAGGATGTCGAGCATCGCGCCGGCCGCGGGACCGCGGGTGTCGCCGCTCATCGTCGCCGCGACGACGCGGCGGTGCGGCGCGCAGGACAGCTCGCGGACGACGATGTCGTCGCGCTTGGAGACAAGGCCCAGGTCGGGGATCAGCGCGACGCCGACACCGGCGGCGATGAAGCCCTGGATCGCCTGGTAGTCGTCGGACTGGAAGGCGATCTGCGGCTCGAAGCCGGCGGCCAGGCAGTGGCGCAGCATGATCGCCGTGTCCGGGCACTTCTGCGCGCTCATGCCGAGGATCCAGCTCTCGCCCGAGAGATCCTCCAGCTCGAGCCGCGGCCGCTTCGCCAGCGGGTGGTCCAGGGGCAGCGCCACGAACATCGGGTCGTCGAGGATGTGGCGCAGCTCGAGGCCCTCGTCGCGGATGGGCGCGAACGCCGCGTCGACGGTCACGGCGACGTCGGCGTCGCCGGCCTTCAGCGCCTCGAGGCCCTCCTGGGGCTCGAGCGGCTCCAGCGTCAGCTCGACGCCGGGATGGCGGTCCCGGAACCGAGCGACGGCGACCGGCAGGACCGACGCGGCCGCGGTGGGGAACGCGACGAGCCGCAGCGTCCCGCCGCGCAGGCCGGCGATCGCCTCGAGGTCGCGCTCGGCGGCGGCGAGATGGGCGACGATCGCGTCGGCGTGCACGACGAGCGCGCGGCCGGCCTCGGTCAGGCGCACGCCGCGTGCGTTGCGCTCGACGAGGAGCGTCCCGGCCTCCCGCTCGAGCGCGGCGATCTGCTGCGACACCGCCGACTGCGTGTACGAGAGCGACTCGGCGGCGGCGGAGAACGACCCCTTGAGGTGCACCTCGCGCAGCACGCGCAGGCGCTTGACGTCGAGCATAAGGCGAGCTTATCGAGGACAGCGCGAATTGTCATTTGTGCTGATGTGGTCACGCTGGGAACCTGTGAAGCGTCTTCCAGGTGACCCGATCCGAGAACGCCAAGGAGGTGCACCGATGGAAGCCCGCGCCCCCCGCCCCACCGCCCAGTCGATGACCGCCATCCACATCCGCCCCGCTCGTCAGGACGACGAGCTCGCCCTCATCCGCCTCGCCGCCCTGGACAGCGCGCCCGCCCCGCGCGGCCAGGTCCTGGTCGCCATCACCGACGGCGAGATCGTCGCCGCGCTGGACCTCGACTCCGGCCGCGCGATCGCCGACCCCTTCCGCCACACGGCGGACCTCGTCGAGCTCCTGCGCACGCGCGCCCAGACCCTGGGCGACCGCGGGAGCGACACCCGGCGCCGGCGGCTCTCCCTCCGCCGCCCGACGCCACCGATCGCGCTCGCGCGGTGACCTCCAGCGCCGCGTGAACTGCGCCTCCGGAGGCGGGCGCGTGCCCTGCCTCCGGAGGCCGGCGACGCCGGGGAGCCTCGCCCAGGGGGCTCGGCTCCCTTGGCGCGCGCCACGCACACGCATCCCTCGCTGCGCGGCTCCGACCTCCGCGGCCTGCCGCGCACACCGGCCATGACGTCCTCGTTGCTTGTCAGGTTTTGCGTGCCTACGACGCAAGACCTGACAAGCAACGTGAGAAGGGCTCGAGGGGGCGGCCCGGAATGGGCGAGCGCGCTACGCCGCCACCGGCGCCGTCTCGGCGCGGCTCGGCTGGTCCTCGCCGAGCACGTCGATCAGCGCGTTGACGACCGCGGGGTCGAACTGGGTGCCCGCGTGGCAGCGCAGCTCGGCGATCGCGTCGGCGCGTGCCATCGCCTCGCGGTACGGGCGGTCGCTGGTCATCGCGTGGTAGGCGTCGCAGACGAGGACGATGCGGCTCGCCAGCGGGATCTCCTCGCCGGCCAGGCCGTCCGGGTAGCCGCCGCCGTCCCAGCGCTCGTGCTCGTGGCGCACCGCGCGGGCGATCGACTCCAGACCGGGAACGGCGCTGAGGATGCGCTCGCCGATCACCGGGTGCTCGCGCATGACCTCCCACTCGCCGTCGTCGAGCGGGCCGTCCTTGTGGAGGATCTCGTTCGGGGTCCCGATCTTGCCGATGTCGTGCAGCAGCGCGACCGCGTCAACCTCCCGGCGCTCCTCGGGGCCGAGCCCCAGCGCGATCGCCACGCGCGAGACGAGCGCGGTCGTCTCCTCGGTGTGGCGGCCGGTGTAGCCGTCGCGCGCCGCCAGCGCGGCGGAGAGCGCGAGCAGGCTCGCATGGTGCTGCGCGGCCCGCTCCGCCTGCGAGCGCAGCGCGAGCGCGGTCAGCCGCCGGTTGTCGCGCGCGACCAGCGCGGCCCGCGCGTAGCGGGCGACCGCGACGACGACGAGCGCGGCCACCACGGCCGGGGCGATGCCGCCGCGGGCGATCGCGGCGGCGACCATCAGCGCCACGAACCCGGCCGTCCCGACGAGGGACACGGCGGCCGCGTCGGCCTCGCCGTCGCGCAGGGTCCGCGACGGCTCGCCGCGGCAGCGCAGCCGCAGCCACATCGCCGCGAGCGCGTTCACGCCCGTCACGACGTAGACGACCTTCCACGGCTCGGCCGCCGACCACGCGCCGGCCTGGCGCATGACGAAGAACGACACGACGATCGGGATCGCGTAGCCGGCGGCCAGCAGCCACACGTCCGGCCGGGCCCGGCGCGACACCGACGTCGAGACCAGCAGGATCATGGCGCCGGCGGCGACCGCGCCGACGGCGCGCAGCACGAGCGCGACGTGCTCGCCGGCCCCGACCGCGTCGAACGCGGCCTGCGTCGGAAGCGCGAACGCCACCAGCGTGCCGGTGACGAGCGCGCCGAACATCGCGGCGTCGAGGATCCGGAAGCGGTCGCGCAGCCAGCCGTCGCCCGCGATCAGCAGCACGCCGGCGGCCACGAGCGTGAAGGCGCCCACCCCCACGTGCGGGATCAGCGCCACGAACGGGCTGGCCATGAAGAGGGCCCAGCCGATCCGCTCGCGGCCGCGCGTGCGGACGACGAGCACCGCGCTCGCGACCGCCATCGCCGCGAAGCTGGCGAGCAGCAGCGCGCGGCGCACGCTGTCGCCGGGCGCCACGAGCGGCAGCACGAACCAGACCGCGAACGTCGCCGCCAGCGCCACCGCCTCGCCCCACAGCGCGCTCGCGACCGGCCACGTCGGCAGCGGCCGTCCCGCGGTGGCGACCTCGATCTCCGGGCGGGCGGCCTCGGCCGCCGTCAGCCGCGCGGCGCGCACGTCGGCGAGGCTGCGCTGCGCGGCGGCCAGCAGCGAGTCGACGTCGGCGCCCTGGTCGGGATAGGCGGCGATGCCGATGTCCAGGCGCGGCGGCGGGCCGTCGATGCCGTGCACCCGCACGCGCGCGACGACCGACGCCAGCCGCATCGCCACGCGCGCGACGTCGTCGCCCGCCAGGCCGGGCAGCACGACCACGAACGAGTCGCCGCCGCGCCGGGCGACGAGGTCCTCGCCGCGCACCTCGGCGGCCATCCCGAGCGCGACCCGGCGCAGCAGCTCGACGGCGCGCTCGGCGCCCGCGCGCTCCTGCAGCTCGCCGAACCCGGCCAGGTCGACGTGCAGCACGGTCAGCGCGCTGCCGTGCCGGCGGGCGCGCGACACCTCGGCGCCCAGCCGCAGCCGCAGCGCCTCACGGCCGGGGACGCCGGTCGCCGGGTCGATGAGTCCGGCGCCGACCCGCGTGCGGCGCCGGCGTGCGTCGGCGACCGACCCCGTCAGCGCGGTCAGGACCGCCGCGCCGGCCAGCGCGGCCGACCACGGCGTACCCACCGCGGCGGTCGCCACCGCGGCGCCGGCCAGCGCCGCGCCGCACCACCGCAGCACGTCGGCGACCCGCAGGCTCCGCGCGGGCGCGGCGAGCGCGGGGATCGCAGGCGGACGGATCGAGGTGAGGAGGGAGATCGACATGCGCGACGCGGGCAGGAAACACTCCGGTTCCCTCACGGTCGGCCCGAGCGCCGCGTCCTTGAGCGGACAGCGTCCGTCAGCCAATCAGCCCGACGGCCGCGTCAGTGGATCTTGACGAGCACGATCGTGTTCAGCGCGAACAGGATCGCGATCGCGATCGTCCAGCGGTTCAGGTTGCGCTCGACGAGCGAGCCGCCCCCGAACGGGCCCTGGCCGGTGCCGACGCCGAACGCGCCGGAGAGGCCCGAGTCCTTCCCCGAGTGCATGAGCACGAGGAAGATCAGGGCGACGGACAGGATGACCTGGACGAACTGGAGGATCAGCTCCATGGGCCGCTCACTCTAGCTCGTCGAGCCTGCGGAGGATCTCGACCGCCTCCGCGCGCAGCTGGCGGTCGAGCGCCCGCCAGTCCTCCTGCGAGAGCTTGCCGGTCTGCAGGTCCAGCTCCGCGTCGCGGATCTCGCGGTACTTGGCGTCGCGCGCGGCCTCGAGGTCCTGGCGGTCGGCCTCCTCGCGCGCGGCCGCGCGGGTCGCCGCCTCGCGGCGCAGCGGCGTGACCACGACCCAGGCCACGACGAGCAGGAGGGCGAAGATCGCCAGCAGCGCGAGGGCGTCCACTTAGGCGCGGCCGAGGTCCTGGGCGACGCGGGCGCGGAGCGTCGCGGTGGCGCGCCGGCGCGCCGCGTCGGGCGCCGGCCACAGCGCGATCAGCCCGCCGCCGATGGCGATCAGCGACCCGATCCAGATCCACGCCACGAGCGGCGACGAGATCATCCGGAACATCGCCGGCGGCGGGTTCTCGACGTAGTTGGGTGCGATGACGTCGCGCAGCAGCCGGAACGCGACCATCGGCTGCTGCATCTCGGGGATGTCGGCCGCGACGGCCTTGTCGCCCTGGTCGATGATCTCCTGGAAGCGGGTCATGTCCGGGTTGACGGCGGTCCAGAAGTCCTTCAGCGGGCCGGAGCGGACCGCGACTTCGCTGGTCGGCTCGCCGCCGACGAGCCACTCGACCGGGCCCGACGCCGTGCTGTTGGACGGATAGAAGCTGCGCGCCGGGCGCAGCGTCGTCACGTGCCTGCCGTCCTTGCTCACGTCGAGGACGGCGCCGAGCGACAGCATCGCGCCGGTGCCGCTGGGGTCGTCGCCGACCTCGGCGGTCGCGCGCACGTAGCGGACGTCGTAGCCGTCGACGCGCACGGTGTCGCCGGGCGACATGCGGCTGTCGTGCGCGGTCTGGAACGTCGACGACGCGGCGACGCCGACGAACAGCACGACGATCCCCAGGTGCACGAGGTAGCCGCCGTAGCGGCGCCGGTTGCGGCGCACGAGCGACGTGACCGCCAGCGGCAGCGGCTCGCCGGTCATCGCGCGGCGCGCGCGGGTGCCGCGCCAGATCTCCTGGCCGACCGTGCCGGCCACGAAGGCGGCCAGCGCGAACATCGCCAGCGCCAGCGGCTTCTGCGGCACGCCCGGGACGAACAGCAGCGCGAGGAAGGCGACGACCCCGCAGGTGACCGGGATCGCGAAGGTCCGCCGCAGGTTCGTCGCGGTCGCCCGGCGCCACGCGATGAGCGGGCCGATCCCCGACAGCAGCACGAGGACCAGCGCCAGCGGCACCGTGTAGCGCGAGAACCAGGGCGGCCCGACCGACGTCTCCTCGCCGGTCACGGCCTCGCTGATCAGCGGGAAGAACGTGCCCCAGAACACGACGAAGCACATCGCGACGAGCACGAGGTTGTTCAGCAGGAACATCGCCTCGCGCGACAGCAGCGAGTCGAGCCGGTGCTCGGAGCGCAGCAGCCCGCGCCGCCACACGACCAGCGCGATCGAGCCGAGCGACATGCCGGCGATCAGCGCCACGAACGGCACGCCGAGCGTCGAGGCGCCGAACGCGTGGATCGAGTCGAGGATGCCGCTGCGCACCAGGAACGTGCCGAGGACGCACAGGATCCCGGTCGCCAGCACCAGCGACACGTTCCAGACCTTCAGCATCCCGCGCTTCTCCTGGATCATCACCGAGTGGATGAACGCGGTGCCGGTCAGCCACGGCATCAGCGACGCGTTCTCGACCGCGTCCCAGGCCCAGTAGCCGCCCCAGCCGAGCTCGTTGTAGGACCAGCGCGCGCCGAGGATGATCCCGATCCCGAGGACCAGCCAGGCGCCGAGCGCGAAGCGGCGGGTCGAGCGGATCCACTCGGCGTCGACGCGCTTGGCGATCAGGGCGCCGACCGCGAACGCGAACGGGATCGCGAACAGCGTGTACCCCGAGTAGAGCATCGGCGGATGGATCATCATCGCCGGATGGCGCAGCAGCGGGTTGAGTCCGGCGCCGTCGGCCGGCGGCTGCGCGAGCGTCTCGAACGGCGAGACCGCGAACACGAGCAGCGCGGTGAAGAACGCGCCGTAGCCGAGCAGGACGGCGGTCGCCCACGGCACGACCTCGCGCATGCGCCGGCGCGTGAGGAAGACGACGAGGCTCGACCACAGCGACAGCAGCCACACCCACAGCAGCAGCGAGCCCTCCTGCGAGGACCACATCGCCGAGGCCTTGTAGAAGGTCGGCGTCGACGTCGAGGAGTGGCCGGCGACGACGGCGAACGAGAAGTCAGAGCGCAGGAACGCGAACTCGAGGATCCCGAACGCGACGGTCAGCGCGATCGCCAGCGCGTAGACGGAGCGCCGCGCGGACTCGACCCACTCCCGCCGCCCGCTCAGCGCGCCGTAGATCGCGGCGATGACGCCGTAGGCGCAGATGAGGAGGGCGATGAGAAGGGCGGCGCGGCCGACGGTCGCCATCGCGCCCGCCGCTCAGCTCATGTCCGAAGCCGCGTCGTCTTCGGCCTCGAACTTGGAGGGGCACTTCGTCACCAGCGAGTCCTTCTCGGCGACGAACGTGTCCCCGGCGCCGCGGCTGACCGTGACGATGATCTCACGGCCCTCGCGGAACGGGTCCGGCACGGAGCCGGTGTACGAGACGGGCACCGACGTCGTGCCGTCGCGATCGCGGACGCTGAACAGCAGCGTGTCGCCCTCGTGGCGGATCGAGCCGTCGACGACCTTGCCGGTGAGCTTGTAGCTCCCGCCGGCCTCGGCGGAGGCCAGCAGCTCGGACGGGGTCTTCGCCGGGCTGCCGGCGCTGAAGCTGGTGTAGACGAGGCCGCCGGCCAGGACGAGCGCCGCCGTGAGGGCGGCGACGAGGCGGAAGCGTCGCTTGCGTGCCGGGTCCATCGCGGATGAAGTCTAGGACGACTCGCCGCGGGATGACGTCGTGACGTTCGGCTCGAAGTCCCGGCAGGCATTCCGCCCGAAAGGGAGAAACCTCCAAGGCCGATGCGCGTCTTTGCCTTCGACAGCACGATGCCACGCCGTATCCCAACCCTGCGCCGCCTGCGCGACGCGCCCCCGCGTCGCGGGCATCGCCCGGCCGACGCGCCGGTCGAGACCGCGCCGGAGCAGGAGCAGGCGCCGCGAACGCCGCTCGCGCCGGAGGCGCGGGTCCGCGAGGCCGGAGGCCCCGAGGACCGCGCGCAGTACTCCTGCTCGTGCGGGATGGTGTTCCGGGCGCCCGTCTCCGCATCGGTCGCCTGCCCGCACTGCGGCACGTTCCAGGACTGGTAGCGGCTTCGCGCCGCGCTTGCGATGGCGCGCCGCACGGCGCGACGGCCCGTCCTACCCTTCTTCTGACCGTATGGTCAGGATGCTGCTCAGCAAGCCTGCGGCCCTGCTGCTGATCCTGCTGATGGCGGCCGGGTCCATCGCCATGTGGGTGGCGGTGCCCGTCGCGTGGCTGTGGCTGGCCTCGCGGCTGTCGGAGGGCTCGCAGCCGTCGCTGGGGCCCTACGTCCTGGTCATCGTCGGCATCCCCGTCTCGATGCTCGTGATCGGGAAGCTGCTGGCCCGGCTCAACGGCGCCTACGCGGCGGTGACCGGGCGCAGCTCGCGCGTGCGCGTGATCCTCCCGTGGCAGCGGTCGATGCGCGACACGCCCGGGTCGGGGCGCGAGACGACCGTCCTCGACGTGGTGATGGTCGTGTCGGTCGCCCTCGCCGTCGTCGCGTTCGGGATCTGGTTCTTCCTCCTGGCCGGGTCTTCGCTGCCGAGCCCGTAGCCGTAGGCTGCCGGGCCATGGCGACCGCCGAGATCAGCGTCCTGGGGCTCGGGCGCGGCGACCCGAGCACGTCCGAGTACATCGCCGAGATGCAGCGCCGGCTGGCCGCCCAGGACCGCGTCCGCTACGAGCTGCACGCGATGGGCACCTCGCTGGAGGGCGAGACCGCCGACATCCTCGCGATCGTCGCCGAGCTGCACGAGGTGCCGTTCGAGATGGGCCTGCCGCGCGTCTACACGGTGCTCAAGCTCGACGAGCGGCGCGACAAGGAGCAGACGCTCGCCGACAAGGTGCAGAGCGTCCGCGCGAAGCTCGTGTAGCGACTCGCCGCCATGACCCGTCTCCGGTGACGTGTCGCGACGTTCGTCCGAGCGGTGGACGAACGTCGCGACACCCCGCGCCGACAGGCATCGCGCTGAGAGCCGTGCTGCGGCCTTAGACCTCGACGCCCTGGTCGACGAGCCAGTCCGCCACCACCGGCGGCGGGTCGCCGTGGTACTCGGCGCGTGCCGCGAGGCGCAGGATGTGGACGCGGTCGTCCTTGATCTCGGTCGGCTTGTGAGCGAGGTAGCGCACCACCGCGCCCGCCATCTGGATGTGCGGGAGGTCGCCCTGCGGGTCGATGCGGCGGACCGCCTCCTCGACGCGCTCGTCGAGGGGCTCCTCGAGGAGCGCGCGGACGGGCTCGTCGTCGTCCTCGAAGATCTGCTCGAACTCGGCGACGTCGCGGTCCTCGTCATCGGGGTCGACCAGCTCGGCCGCGCGCCGGGCGAGCTGCGAGAGGGTCACGGGCTGCGGTTCGGTCGGCATGCCCGAGACCGTATCTGGTGCGGCGCCGCGCGCCTCAGCCGAGGGCGCCCGCGACCTCCCCCGCCGCGCGCTCGCCGGCCGTGAGCGCACCGTCGAAGTAGCCGTTCCACACGGTCGCGGTCTCGGTGCCGGCCCAGTGGATGCGGCCCTGGGGCTGGCGCAGCATGCGGCCGTAGCGGGTCCACACGCCGGGCGGGAAGAACCCGGCGTAGCAGCCGCGCGTGTACGGCTCCTGCGACCAGTCCTGCTCGAGGTAGGCGACCGGCTCGGCCGCGCGGCGCCCGAACAGGCGCGCGAAGCAGGCGAGCACCTCGGCCCGGCGGCGGTCGGGTGGCAGCGTCCCGAGGTCGCGCGCCTGGTCGCCCTCGAGGAAGCCCATCAGCACGCCGGGCGTCCCGTCGGGCGGGGAGTTGTCGAACGTGACCTTGACCGGGCCGGCCGGGCTGGTGGCCTGGCCGCTGAGGCCCTCGCGGCGCCAGAACGGCTCGTCGTAGATCGCGTGGCACTTGATGACCGAGCCCTGCGGGACGCGCTGGGTGAGGCCGTCGCGCAGGCCGGGCAGCGGCGGGTCGTAGTCGATCCGCCCGGCCAGCGTCGGCGGGAGCGCGACGATCGCGTGCCGGGCGCGGACGTCGCCGACGGTGACGCCGTGCGCGTCCTGGGCGATGGCGCGCACGGGCGTCTCGAGGCGGATGCGCTCCTCCCCCAGCTCGGCCGCCATCTCCAGCGCGATGCGCTGCGAGCCGCCGACGATGCGGTCCTGCTGGGCGCCGCCCTCGGTCGAGATGAGCGTGTCCAGACCGCCGCCGGAGTGCACGTAGAAGAGCAGGTGCAGCAGCGACAGGTCGCCCGGGTGGGCGGCCCACACGGCCTCGATCGCGATCTGCAGCAGGTCGCGGGCCAGGCGGGTGCGGACGTTGCGCGACAGCCACGTCCACGCGGTCTGCTGGTCCCACGCGCGCGCACGCGGGGCGCGCCACGGCTCGTCAAGCGGGACGCGGCGGGCCATGCGGTCCAGCCGCGCCTGCGCCTGGGCGATGTCGGCGATCACGACCGGGTTGATGCGCGGGATCGGGCCGCGGTAGCGGCGCAGGCGCCCGCCGTCGTCGAGGAGGTTGTCGCCCTCGCCGTAGGTCCGGAACGTCTCGAGGCCGAGCTCGCGGACGAGCGCCATCGCGCGGTGCTGCGTCGGGCCGACCCACTGGCCGCCGGCCTCGACGACCTTGCCGTCGCCGATGTCGGCGTTCAGGACGCGGCCGCCGACGCGGTCGCGCGCCTCGAGGACGACCACGGAGCGGCCGGCGGCGACGAGCGCGCGGGCGGCTGCGAGGCCGGACAGGCCCGCTCCGACGATCGCGCAGTCGACGTCGTGGTCGGCGGTGGGCACGCCGGCACCCTACTGCGACGGGCCGCCGCGGCGGATCGGTACCGTGAGCGACGGACGCCCCGGCTGGGGGCCGGGGCGTCGCCGGGGTCCTCGGTTCTGGAGGAAATACCGAGGGGTGCTCTGCTCCACACACCCGGCCGCTGCTCAGGAGGTTCGGCGGCCGGGCAGGAGCGACCGTACGCCGCGAACCTAAAGCCCAGACTTAGAAGCATGCAGAACCTCATGCAGCGGTTGCGGGGTGCGCGGCTCAAGCCGGCGCCCGTGCCCGCCGATGCGGCCCGCATGGCACGCACGCTCCCCGCCCTGCTCATCGCCGCCGGCGCCTGCGCCGCCGCCGCGGCCCCCGCCGTCGCCGCCGACAACCCCGCCTCCGGGATCTGCATCGTCCGCGACGTCCCCAACCTCGAGCGCCCGACCGTCCGCGTCGGCGTCAACATCGACGACGCCGACTCGACCGCCGCGCGCAAGGCCCGCTGCGGGCAGGTGTCGCGCGTCGTGCGCGGGCTCGCGCGCGAGCAGGCGCAGATGCCGATGAAGGTCAACGGCTACCGCTGCACGCCGACCGTCAAGGGCGCCCGCACCTCGTGGCGGTGCACGTACCGCGGCGGCTCCCCGCGCACCACGGTCGAGCTGCTCTTCGCCTTCCGCTACCACCAGCACTGACGCGCCGGAAACCACGAGGGGCCCCGGCGTCGATGCCGAGGCCCCTCGCTTCGGTGTCCGAACCATGGCCGGCGCCTGGAGGAGAGAGAAAAGGCGACGACCGTCTTTCACCTGCGTCCGCCGCAGCCCCGGGTCGGAGGGCGGTATGGGCAGCGGACGCGTCCCATGATGACGCACGTCGGGCGCGCCGCACATCGACATTCGGCACAAGATCGATTCGACGTGCGTCGAAACGGGCCCACAAACGCCAAGACCCCCGTAGAGGCCGGGGGTCCTGACAGAGCGGGATACGGGAGTCGAACCCGTCTCTCGAGCTTGGGAAGCTCGCGTTCTACCGATGAACTAATCCCGCAACGGCGCTCATCCTAGCGCCGCCCCGCCGGGGGTCGTCAAGGACTAGCCTGGGTGCCGTGAAGCGCTCAGCGGTCCCGTTCGTCGCCATCCTGGCGGTGGCTGCGCTCGTCGGCCTGCTGGTCTACGGCGTGGCCGCGCGAAGTGAGGACAAGACCATCGACGAGGCCGTCGCCAAGCAGGACTACCCGATGGCGCCGTCGCGCCCGCTGCCGGTGCTGGGGAGCGACGCGAAGGCGTCGCTGAAGGACTACGAGGGCCGGGTCGTGGTGCTGAACTTCTGGGCGTCGTGGTGCGATCCGTGCAAGGACGAGGCGCCCGTGCTCGAGGCCGCGCAGAAGCGCCTGGAGGCGTCGGGCGAGGGCACCGTGCTGGGCGTGACCTACCGCGACGCGACGTCGGACTCCCGGAAGTTCATGGAGGAGTTCGGCCTCACCTACCCGTCGCTGCGCGACGTCGACGGCAAGCTCGCCCAGGACTACGGCACGCGGGCGCTGCCCGAGACGTTCGTGATCGACCCGCAGGGCCGGATCGTGGCTCTTTCGCGGGGGACCGTCGACGAGGACTTCATCAACGCGGCGATCGACAAGGCGCTGGCGACATGAGCGCGCCGCGCGCCCTGCTCGTCGCGGTCCTGGCGCTCCTGGCGCTCGCCGTCCCGGCCGCCGCCGCGGCCGCGCAGGGCGCCGAGCCGAAGACCACGCTCTCCGACGTGGAGGACGAGGTCATGTGCGTCGTCTGCGGCGTCCCGCTGAACCTGGCCGAGGCGCCGCAGGCCGACCGCCAGCGCGCGCTCATCCAGGACCTGATCGACGAGGGCCTGACGAAGGAGCAGATCAAGACCGAGCTCGTCGCCGAGTACGGCGACCAGGTGCTCGCCGACCCGCCGAGCGGCGGCTTCAACGTCGCCGCCTGGCTCGTCCCGCTGCTGCTCGTCGTCGGGCTCGGCGCCGCCGCCGCGATCCTGCTCCCGCGCTGGCGGCGCCGCAACCCGCCCGCGCCCGCCGCGGGCGACGACGTCCCCGCCCTCGACGACGCCGACGCGCGGCGCCTCGACGAGGATCTCGCCCGCTACCGCTGACCGCCGAATGCTCGCCCAGGCGACCGCCGACACGACCGTCCTCGCCGCCTTCGCGGTCGGCTTCGTGTCGTTCATCTCCCCGTGCGTGCTGCCGCTCGTCCCCGGCTACCTGTCGGCGGTGAGCGGCGTCTCGATCGTCGAGCTGCGCGAGCGCGACCACTCCGCCGGCCGCGTGCTGTGGCCGGCCGCGATCTTCTGCCTGTCGTTCACGATCATGTTCGTCGCGCTGGGCATGACCGCCACGGGGCTGGGCCAGGTCCTCAACGACAACCGCACGCTGCTGGACCGCATCGCCGGCGCGCTGATCGTCGCGATGGGGATCCTGTTCGTCCTCACCCCGTTCGTGCCGAAGCTGAACCGCGAGTGGCGCCCGGACGCGCTGATCCGCCGGGCCGGCAGCGGCGGCCCGCTCGTCGCCGGCGCCGCCTTCGCGCTCGCGTGGACGCCGTGCATCGGCCCCACGCTCGCCGCGATCCTCGCCGCCGCGGCCACGAGCGACTCCGTCGGCAAGGGCGGCATCCTGCTGGCCTTCTACTCGGCCGGCCTGGCGGTCCCGTTCCTGCTGACCGCGCTCGCCTTCGACCGCATGACGATGACCTGGCGGTGGCTGCGCGAGCACTACCTCGCGATCACCGCCGTCTCGGGCGCGATCCTGATCGTGATGGGCGTGCTGATCTTCACGCAGGAGCTGGCCCGCCTGAACGCCGAGGCGCAGCGCCTCCTCGGCGACCTGGGCCTCGACTTCATCTACACGCTCTAGGCGCGCCCTACATCGACTCGGGCGCCGAGACCCCGACGAGGTCCAGGGAGCGGGCGATCGTGCGCTTCGCCGCCACGCACAGCGCCAGCCGGAAGTCCTCGACCTCCGACCCGACCACCCGGCAGTCGCGGTAGAACGTCGTGAACTCCTGGGCGAGTTCGAGCGCGTACGTGCAGATGCGGTGCGGCGCGCGCCGGTCGGCCGCCTCGGCGACCTCGGCGGGCAGCGCCAGCAGCTTCATGATCAGCGCCCGCTCGCCCGGCTCCAGCGGCGTCGTGCGGTCGGCGAACGCCGGGGCGTCGTCGCCGCTCACGCCCGCCTTCGCCAGCACCGACGCGATCCGCGCATGCGCGTACTGGACGTAGTAGACGGGGTTCTCGGACGACTCGCGCACCGCCAGGTCGAGGTCCAGCTCGATCGTCGTGTCGTGCGAGCGCGACAGCAGGAACCAGCGCGCCGCGTCGACCCCGATCTCGGAGATGAGGTCGTCGAGCGTCACGATCGTCCCCGCGCGCTTGCTCAGCCGCCCCTCCGGGAGGTTGACGAACTGCATGATCAGGATGTCGAGCTGGTCGGGGTCGCCGCCGAGCGCCTGGAACGCCGCCTTCAGGCGCTTGATGTAGCCGTGGTGGTCGGCCCCGAGCACGTAGAGCATCTGGTCGAAGCCCCGCTCGCGCTTGTCCTGCATGTAGCCGATGTCCGACGTGAAGTACGTGTGCTCGCCGTTGGAGCGCACGAGCACGCGGTCCTTGTCGTCGCCGAACGCGGTCGTGCGCAGCCACAGCGCGCCCTCGGACTCGTACGTGTTGCCCTGCTCGCGCAGCACCTCGAGCGCGCGGGCGACCTTCTCCGGATGGAGGCTGCGCTCGGAGAACCACACGTCGAACGGCAGGACGTTGAAGCGCGCGAGCGTCTCCTTCATCTGCTCGATCATCGCCGCGACCCCGCGTTGGGCGAGCTCGTCGAGCGACATCTCGCCGTCGTCGAGGTGGGCGAGCTCGCGCACGTAGTCGCCCTGGTAGCCGTCCTCGGGCACCTCCTCGCCGCGCGCCCGCGCGCGGATCGACTCGGCGAAGCGGATGACCTGGCTGCCGTAGTCGTTGACGTAGAACTCGCGCGTCACGTCGTGGCCGTGGAAGGCCAGGATCCGCCCGAGCGCGTCGCCATAGGCGGCGTTGCGGGCGTGGCCGATGTGGATCGGCCCGGTCGGGTTGGCCGACACGAACTCGTCGTCGATCTTCAGGGCCGGGTCCGCGCCGCCGCCGCCGAAGCCGTCCCCCGCGTCGAGCACGACGCGCAGGGCGTCGACGAACCAGGCGTCGCCCAGGAACAGGTTCAGGAAGCCGGGGCCGGCGACGTCGAAGCGCTCGAGGCGATCGCCGAGCCGCCCGCGGAGCGCCTCCCCGATCCGCTGGGCCACCTCGCGCGGCGGCGCCTTCAGCACCGGCGCGAGCAGCATCGCCGCGTTCGTGGACAGGTCGCCGAAGCCGGCCTTGCGCGGGCGCTCGAGCGTGGGCTGCGCGCGCGGCGGCGCGTCGGCCACGGCCGTCGCGGCGTCGAGGACGGCGGTGTGGAGGTCGTGGAGGGGCCCGCTCATCAGGGTCACAGATGGTATGGCTCGCCTGCGAGGATCTTGTGCCCCCGCAGGAGCTGCTCGAGCAGCACGACGCGCGCGAGCTGGTGGGGCAGCGTCAGCGGGCCCAGCGAGAAGCGGTGGTCGACGTCCTCGAGCTCGAGGCCCGCCGGCCCGCCGATGACGAAGCACAGGTCGCGCCCCGACTGCCGGCGGTCCTCCAGGAAGCGCGCGAACGAGAGCGAGTCGAACGCCTCCCCCTCGCGGTGCAGCAGCGACACGAACGCGCGCTCCGGGATCCGGCGCGCGACCCGCTCGTCCTCGCGCACCTCGATCAGCTCCAGGCGCGCGTGGCGGGCCAGCAGCTTCTTGTAGTGCTGGACGTCGTCGACGTACGGGGGGCGCAGACGTCCGACGGACACGACGATCAGCCTCACGACCTGGGATGCTAGGTGGATGGCAGGCGACGACCAGGGCCCCGAGCGCCACATCAACATCCACTTCTCCCCGGAGATCATGGCCGGCGTCTACGCGAACTTCGCGAACGTCAGCCACAGCGACTACGAGTTCACGATCACGTTCGCGCGCGTGGACCACGAGGTCGAGGACGACGAGATCCCGGGCGTCGTGGTCACGCGGGTGAACCTGTCGCCGCGCTTCATGCGCGAGCTGATCGACGCCATGGAGGACAACTACTCCAAGTGGCGCACGCGCGAGGGCATCAAGAACCTGCCCGAGTTCGGGGGCGAGGACCCGCCCCCGCAACGCTGACGCCGCCGCGTTCAAACCGGCGCCCGTGCGGCCGATGATCTGGGGGTGGCCACCTTCCCCCGGTTCCTGCGCGCGCTGCTCGGTCTCGCGACCGCGCTCGTCGGAGTCCAGGCGCTCGACGCGACGGGCGTGATCGCCCTCGGCGACGGGGCGGCCCGCGTGGTCGCCGCGGCCGTCCCGCTCGCCGCCGCCGCCAGCATCGCCGCCCGGGCGATCCGGCTGCGCGACCGCCGGCTGGCGTGGAGCCTGCTCGCGTTCGGGCTCGGCGTGTGGGCCGTCGGCTACGCGCTGTGGGCCCTCCACTACGGCTACGGCCGCCAGGACGAGTCGCTCAGGCCGTTCTACGTCTTCTACCCGTACGCGGCGGCGTTTCTCGTCCTCGAGCTGCGCGCCCGCCACCCGCGGGTGCGCCCCGCCGCCTGGCTGGACCTCACCGGGGCGATGCTCGCGGTCGCGGCCGTCGGCTTCGGGATCGTCCTCCCGCTCGTCCCCGACACGGGCGCCGCGATCTTCCCGATCCTCGGCGTCGCGCTCGTCGCGCTCGTCATCGGCCTGTTCGCGGTCGCGGGCTGGTCGCCGGAGCGCGACTGGCTGATCTGGGGCCTGGCGTTCGCGACGATCGCCGCCGCCGACCTCGTGTGGGCGATCTCCGACCGCGCGCCGGTCGCCGTGAGCGTGCTGCTGTGGTCGGCCGGGCCGCTGCTGCTCGGCTGGGGCGCGTGGCTGACCCCGACCCGGATCCCCGATCTCGAGAGCGAGGTGCCCGAGCGCCTCGTGTGGCCGTTCGCGCTCTTCCTCGCCTCGCTTGGGATCATCGTCGCCGGCAACGTCACGCCGCTGCCGCCGGTGGCGATCGTCCTCGCCGTCGCCTCGATGCTCGTCGCCACGTACCGCAGCGCGCGCGCGTACCGCGACGTGCGCGCGCTGCCGGAGACCCGGCGCCTGGCCCACACGGACGAGCTGACCGGGCTCGTCAACCGGCGCGGCTTTCTCGACGCCGTCGAGGACGAGCTCGAGCGCCATCCCGGCCGCCCGACCGCCGTGCTGATGCTCGACCTCGATCGCTTCAAGGAGCTCAACGACACGCTCGGCCACGCCGCCGGCGACCGGCTGCTGGCCGAGCTCGGGCCGCGCCTGTCGGCCGCGCTGCGGCCCACCGACACGCTCGCGCGGCTGGGCGGCGACGAGTTCGCCGTGCTGTGCCCGGGCGCGGCGGCCACCGGCGCCCGGCGCGTCGCCCGCCGCCTGCACGAGGCGCTGGAGGAGCCGTTCGCGATCGGCGACCTCGCCGTCCACGTCGACGTGAGCGCCGGGATCGCCGTCGCCCCGGGCGACGGGCGGACCGTCAGCGAGCTGCTGCAGCGCGCCGACGTCGCGATGTACCAGGCCAAGGGCGGCGGCACCGCGATCGAGCGCTACGACGCGGCGCGCGACCGGCACTCGCGCGACCGCCTGCAGCTCGCCGGCGAGCTGCGCGGCGCGCTCGACGCCGGCGGACAGCTCGAGCTCCACTACCAGCCGCAGACCGCGCTCCACGACGAACGCGTCGTCGGCGTCGAGGCGCTCGTGCGCTGGCGCCACCCGGACCGCGGCCTGCTCGCCCCCGCCGCGTTCCTCGACGTCGCCGAGGGCTCGGGCCTGATGCGCCGGCTCGGCCGCGAGGTGCTGCGCACCGCGATCGGCCAGGCCGCGCGGCTGCGCGACGCCGGCCACCGGGTGCCGGTCGCCGTGAACCTGTCGACCGCGGACCTCGTCGACGGCGCGCTGCCGACCGAGGTCGCCCAGCTCCTGGACGCCGCCGACCTCGACGGCGAGCGCCTCACGCTCGAGATCACCGAGAACACGGTGATGGCCCAGCCCGAGCGGGTGCTGCGGACGCTGCATGACCTGCGCGCGCTCGGCTGCCGCGTGTCGCTGGACGACTTCGGCACCGGCCATGCCTCGCTCGAGCACCTCGCCCGCCTGCCCGTCGACGAGCTGAAGATCGACCGCGCGTTCGTGAGCGGCATCGAGCACGACGACGCCGCCGCGACCGCGATCGTGCGGGCGCTCGCGCTGCTGGGCCGCGACCTCGGCATGGAGGTCGTCGCCGAGGGCGTCGAGACGCGCGCCGCCTGGAGCGAGCTGGCCTCCTGCGGCGCCACCGCCGCCCAGGGCTTCCTCATCGCGCGCCCGCTTCCCGCCGGCGAGCTGGCCGCGTGGCTCGACGCGCGCCGCGCCGTGGAGGAACACGCCGCCTGACACCCGAATGGTGGGATGCAGCACCATCCTCGCCATGCGCGTCGCGCTCATCTCCGACATCCACGCCAACCTCCCCGCGCTGGAGGCCGTGCTCGCCGACGTCGCGAGCGCCGGGGCGGACGAGATCTGGTGCCTGGGCGACGTCGTCGGCTACGGCGCCGAGCCGGACGCCTGCGTGGAGCTGACGCGCGAGCGCGCCGCGATCTGCCTGGCCGGCAACCACGACCTGGCGGTGACCGGCGACCTGCCGCTGGACGAGTTCTCCCGCGGGGCCGGGATCGCGGCCCGCTGGACGCAGGAGACGATGGAGCCGGACAACATCGCCTGGCTGCGGACCCTGCGCCCGCTCGACGAGGACCGCTCGATCGGGCTGTACCACGCGAGCCCGCGCGACCCGATCTGGGAGTACGTGCTGTCGGCGCTGCTGGCCGAGCTGTGCCTCGACGCGCAGTCGCACCGGATCTGCGCGGTCGGCCACTCGCACGTCGCGCTGTCGTTCGTGCGCATCGAGGGCGAGCTGGCGACCGGAGAGCCGCGCCGCGACGGGGACGAGCTCGACCTGTCCGCGGGGGAGTGGCTCGTCAACCCCGGGTCGGTCGGCCAGCCCCGCGACGGCGACCGCCGCGCGGCCTGGATGCTGCTCGACCTCGACGCGCGCACGGCCCTGTGGCGGCGCGTCGACTACGACGTCGGGCGCGCCCAGGCGGCGATCCGGGCCGCCCGCCTGCCGGACTCCCTGGCCGACCGCCTCAGCTACGGTCAATGACCGTGTCCCGCGTCTTCATCCCGGTCGCGGCCCTTCTGCTGGGCGCCGCCTGCGCGTTCGCCGTCGGCTGCGGCGACGGCGGCGACGGCTCCGACCTGATCCCGCCGCGTCAGGCGAAGGCGATGATCGAGCAGCTCGACGCCATCGAGACCGCGGTGCGGCGCGGCCGCTGCGCGAACGTGGACACCGAGGTCGCCGCGCTCCAGACGCAGGTCAACGACCTCTCCAGCCAGGTCGACGCGGGCCTGCGCGCGCGGTTGCAGGAGGGCGTCGACAACCTCGCGACGATCGCCCCCGACGAGTGCTTCGAGCGGCGCGACGCCGGCACGGACACGACGCCGGAGACGACGCCCCAGACCACGCCCACGGATACGACGCCGACCGACACCACGCCGACCGACACGACGCCCACGGGCGCCACGCCGACCCAGACGCAGCCGCCGCCCGCCACGACCGAGCCACCCACCACCACGGAGCCGCCGACGACGACGGAGCCGCCGGCCGACTCCGGCGGCGCGACCGTGCCCGGCTCCGGCGAGCCCGGAGGCGCGACGCCGACGCCATGACCGAGGGAACGATGATCGCCGACCGCTACCGCATCGAGGGCCGCCTCGGCCTGGGCGGCATGTCGACCGTGCACCTGGCGCTCGACACGCGCCTGGAGCGCCACGTCGCGATCAAGCTGCTGGCCGAGCACCTGGCCGACGATCCGACGTTCGTGTCGCGCTTCCAGCGCGAGGCGCTCGCGGCGGCGCGACTCGTGCACCCCAACGTCGTGCAGGTCTTCGACTCGGGGTTCGACGCGGCGACCGGGCGCCACTTCATCGTCATGGAGTACGTGCCGGGCCAGTCGGTGGCGCAGATCCTGCGCGACCGCGGCGGCCAGGGGCTGGGCGTCGAGGAGACGCTGGCGATCGTCGTGCAGGCCTGTCACGGCCTGGACTACGCGCACCGCCAGGGCGTCGTGCACCGCGACGTGAAGCCCGGCAACCTGCTGCGCTCGCCCGACGGGATCGTCAAGCTCGCCGACTTCGGGATCGCCCGCGCCGCCGACCAGTCGTCGATCACCCAGGTCGGCTCGGTCCTCGGCACCGCCGCCTACCTGTCGCCCGAGCAGGCGGCCGGCGAGGAGGCCGGACCGCGCGCCGACCTGTACTCGCTCGGCGTCGTCACCTACCAGTGCCTGGCCGGGCGGCTGCCCTACGAGGCGCAGTCGCTGTCGGAGCTCGTGCTCAAGCAGCAGCGCGAGGCGCCGCCGCGCCTGGACCAGCTGCGGCCGGACGTGACGCCGGCGCTGGCGCGCGCGGTGGCCGTGGCGCTGTCGATCGACCCCCGCGACCGGTACGCGAGCGCGCGCGAGATGGGCGACGCGCTGGACCGCGCCGCCGAGGCGCCGCCGGAGGAGCCGACCGCGGCGACGAGCCGCCTCGCCGCGACCGAGGCGACGTCGGTGCTCCCCGCCGGAGCCGGCGCCGCGGCGGCGGTCCCGGCGTGGGAGCCGACGGACGGTCATCCGGTGGCGCCGCGCCAGCCGGTGCCGCGCCGGCGCCAGCCGCCGCCGGCGCCCCCGGCCGCGCCCGCGGCGGCCCGGCCGCAGCGCCGGCGCGGGTCTCGGGCCAAGCGCGTGCTCGGCGTCCTGCTCATCCTGGCGCTCATCGCGGCGGGCGTGACGATCGCGATCGTCACGTCGATGAGCGACTCCCAGCGCGTGCAGCTGCGCGACGTCGTGTTCGACTCCGTCGAGCAGAGCGTCGACGCGATGCGCCAGCTCATCGAGGACAACACCAGGTAGCGGGGACGCTCGCCCGGAGGGCTCGGTCCCTTGCGGCTGTTCGCCCGGGGGGCGAAACCCGCGGACCACCCCGGTACCAATCGGTACCATGCCGTCCCATGCCCGGCTCCTCGTCGTATCCGGTCTCCGGCAAGGTCGTCCTCGTCACCGGCGCCGCGCGCGGCATCGGCGCCGCCACCGCGCGCGAGCTGCGCGCCCGCGGCGCGCGCCTCTCGCTCGTCGGCCTGGAGCCCGACCTGCTGGTCGCGCTCGCCGAGGAGCTCGGCCCCGAGGCCGCGTGGTTCGAGGCCGACGTCACCGACCCGGACGCGCTGCAGGCCGCCGTCGACGGGACCGTCGAGCGCTTCGGGGGCATCGACGTCGTGCTCGCCAACGCCGGCGTCGCGCCGGTCGGCACGGTCACGACGCTCGACGACGCCTCGTGGGAGCGCACGATCGAGGTCAACCTGCTCGGCGTCTACCGCACGATCCGCGCCGCGCTCCCACACGTGATCGAGCGCCGCGGCTACGTGCTGCCGATCGCCTCGCTGGCGGCCGCCCTGCACGCGCCGATGATGTCCTGCTACGCGGCGTCGAAGGCCGGCGTCGAGGCGCTCGCGAACACGCTGCGCGTCGAGCTGGCGCCCAGGGGCGTGGCGGTCGGCTGCGCGTACTTCTCGTTCATCGACACCGACATGGTGCGCGAGGCGCAGGCCCACCCGGCCACTCGCGCCGGCGGCCTGCTCGGCGGCGTCGCGCCGCTGTCGGACGCCGTCGACGCGCTCGCGGACGCGGTCGAGCGGCGTGCGCGGCGGGCCTACGCGCCTCGGTGGGTTGGCCCCGTCCTGTGGGCGCGCGGGGTGCTCAACCCGCTGGTCGGCCTGGGCGCGATGCGCCGCCGCGACGTGCGCGAGGCGATCGCAATCGCCGAGGCCAACCCGCAGGCCCCGGGCTCGGGGCCGATGTCGCCGGTCCGCCGCTGACCTACGCGCGCTGCGCCAGCCCGGGCGCCGCGCCGGCCCGCAGCGCGGCGGCCGTCTCCGCCAGCGTGCCGGCCAGGATCGCCTCGCGCAGGTCGGTCATCACCCGCTGCACGAACGCGAGGTTGTGCAGCGTGACCAGCCGCAGGCCGGTCAGCTCGCGCGCCTTGAGCAGGTAGCGCAGGTAGCCGCGGCTGAAGCCGGCCTCGCAGCACGGGCACGGGCAGCCGTCCATGATCGGCTCGTCGACGTCCTTCCAGCGCGCGGCCGTCAGGTCGACGCGCCAGCGGTTCTCGGGGTCGGGGACCAGCGCCATCCCGTGGCGGCCGATGCGGGTCGGCATCGCGCAGTCGAAGTGGTCGATGCCGAGCTCGACGCCGCGGATCAGGTCGTCGATCTCGCCGATGCCGAGCAGGTGGCGCGGCTTCTCGGGGGCGAGCTCGTCGAGCGCCGCCGTCGACCAGCCGGTGACCTCGTAGATCTGCGCCTTGTGCTCGCCGAGCGAGCCGCCGATCGCCACGCCGTCGACGGCCGCCGACGCGACGACCTCGGTCGACTCGCGCCGCAGGTCCGGGTAGACGCCGCCCTGCACGATCCCGTAGACGAGCTGGCCCTCCGGCCCGTGCTCGGCGTGCCAGGTCAGGCAGCGCTCCAGCCAGCGGTGCGTGCGCTCGGTCGAGCGCGCCGTGTAGTCGCGCGTGACGTGGAACGGCGTGCACTCGTCGAACACGAGCGCGAGGTCGGAGCCGAGCGCGGCCTGGACCTCCATCGAGGTCTCGGGCGCCATGAATCGCTCCTCGCCGTTGAGGTAGGAGCGGAAGCGCACGCCCTCCTCCTCGATCGACAGGATCGCGCCGGCGCGGTCGGCGCCCTGCGGGGCGCGGCCCTTGATCTCGTCGGCGACCGTGCCGTGGCCCATGCTGAAGACCTGGAAGCCGCCCGAGTCGGTGATGATCGGGCCGTCCCAGCGCATGAAGCGGTGCAGGCCGCCGAAGCCCGCGATCCGCTCGTGGCCGGGATCGAGGAACAGGTGGAAGGTGTTGCCGAGCACCATGTCGTAGCCGAGCGCGACCACGTCGCGGGGCTCGAGGCCCTTCACGGTCGCCTTCGTCGCGAGCGGGACGAAGGCGGGCGTGCGCACGTCGCCGTGCGCGGTGCGCAAGACCCCGGCCCGCGCCTGCGAGCCGGGGTCGCGCGACAGGATCTCGAGGGCGCTCATCGCCCCCGGAGCCTAGAAGCCGCGTCCGTGCGGTGGCCCAGGGCCCTGGTCCCCCGGGTTTCGCCCCGGGCGAACACCCGCATGGGACCGAGCCCACTGGGCGAGTGTCCCCGGCCCCGGGGCGAGGTTCCCTAGGCCTCCAGGGCGGGCTTGGCCTCCTTGCCCTCCACCGCGATCGCGACCTTGTGCGGCTTGATCGCCTCGGGCTTGGGAACGCGGACGGTCAGCACGCCGGCGTCGTAGCTGGCGGTGATCGCCTCGGGGTCGACGCCGTCGGGCAGCGTCACCGAGCGGCGGAACGAGCCGAACGACCGCTCGATGCGGCGGTAGCCCGCCTCCTCGGTCTCGTGCTCGGCCTTGCGCTCACCCGAGACGGTGAGGACGCGCCCCTCCATCTCGATGCGGACGTCGTCGGGCGACATGCCCGGGAGATCCACCCGGAGGATGTACGCGTCGTCGTTCTCGGACAGGTCCATCGCCGGCACCCAGCGCCGCTGGATCGCGGCGGTGCCGGTCGGCGTGTCGAACAGGGAGTTGAAGAGCCGGTTCATGGACACGGGCTCCCAGCGAACAAGCGCCATATCCACCTCCTGCAGTCGAGTTCTCATCTGCTGGCGCACAGTATAGAAATCTTAGTCTCTACATGTCAAGTCTTCTACGCCCGCACCCGCAACACGAGCGCAGCACGACGCACCGTTGTCGGATCGAGATCGCATAGCGATCTCGAGACGACAACGGTGGAGGCGGACGGTCGCGGCGCTCAGGCCGCGCCGTCGAGGACCCGCTCCCACGTCTCGCCCAGCAGCTCCTGCCGGGCGTCGTCGAGGTGGGAGAGGAAGTGACGGCGAACGCCGTCGAGGTGGGTGGCGCGCGCGGCCGCGAGCTTGTCGCGGCCGGCGGGGGTGATCGCGGCGAACGCGCCGCGCGCGTCGGAGTCGCAGGCCTGGCGCTCGACGAAGCCGTCGCGCTCGAGGCGGTCGACGAGGCGGGTGAGGCCGCTGCGGCTGAGCAGGACGCTGGCGGCGAGGTCGTGCATGCGCAGGCGCCCCTCGTCGGCCTCGTTGAGGTACAGCAGCACCTCGTAGGTGGTCAGGCTCAGCCCGTGCTCGCGCTCGAGCTCCGCGTCGAGCGCCTTGACCAGCTTCGCGTGGACGCGCAGGAGCCCGCGCCAGGCGCGCAGCTCGCGCGGGGTCAGCGTGGAAGCGGTCGACGAGGAAGGCATGGCGGGCAGATCGTTCGCGGCGCAAGCAACCGTAGCAATGCGGTGTTATAGTTGTGCGTGCAACTACTTCATCCGGGAGAGGACACCGTCATGGCACTCGAGGGACTGCACCACGTCACCGCGATCACCGCGGACGCCCAGCGCAACGTCGACTACTACGCCGGCACGCTCGGCCTGCGTCTCGTCAAGAAGACCGTCAACTTCGACGCGCCGGACGTCTACCACCTGTACTTCGGCGACGAGGTCGGCGCCCCCGGGTCGATCCTCACGTTCTTCGAGTTCCCCGGCGCGCGCCCCGGGCGCGCCGGCGCCGGCATGGTCCACCGCGTCCTGTGGCGCGTCGGCTCGCCGGACGCCCTCGACTTCTGGGAGCAGCGCCTGGACGGCGCGACCCGCACGCCGCAGGGCACGCTGCGCTTCGCCGACCCGGAGGGCCTCGAGCACGAGCTCGTCGTCGCCGCCGTCCCCGACCGGCCGCTCGTCGCGGACGCCGCCGACATCCCCGCCGAGCACGCCCTCCAGGGCTTCCACGGCGTGCGCGCCTACGCGGCCGACCCGGGCCGCAGCGCCCGTCTGCTCGAGCGCATCGGCTTCGCGCGCACCGGCGAGGGCGACGACGCCTGGGAGCTGGCCGGCGACGAGCGGCGCGCGCTGCTGGCCTACGACGCGCCGCCCGCCGAGCCCGGCATCCAGTCGGCCGGCAGCGTGCACCACGTCGCCTGGTCGGCCGCCGACGACGCCGAGCTGGAGCTGTTCTCGCGCGCCGCGCGCGAGGCCGGCGCCCGCCCGACGCCGATCATCGACCGCCAGTACTTCCACTCGGTCTACTTCCGCGAGCCCAGCGGCGTGCTGTTCGAGCTGGCCACCCGCGACATCGGCTTCGACTACGACGAGCCGCGCGAGTCGCTCGGCGAGGCCCTGAAGCTGCCGCCGCAGTACGAGGACCGTCGCGAGCAGCTCGAGCGCCTGCTGACGCCCCTGACGAACCCGCGCACGCGCGCGGCGACGACCCGATGAGCCGCGACGTCGCCGCGCCCCTGGACCACCGCGTCCGGCCGCCGACCAGCGAGCCGGAGGGCGCGCTCGTGCTGCTGCACGGCCGCGGCGCCGACGAGCACGACCTGTACGGGCTGCTGGACCTGATCGACCCCGAGCGGCGCCTGCTCGGGGTCACGGCCGGCGGCCCGCTGGCGCTGCCGCCCGGCGGGCGCCACTGGTACGTCGTGCCGCGCGTCGGGTTCCCCGACCCGCCCACGTTCGCGGCCTCCTACGACCGCCTGGCGGCGCTGCTCGACTCGACCGGCGTGCCGGTCGAGCGCACGGTGATCGGCGGCTTCTCGCAGGGCGCGGTGATGAGCTGGGCGCTCGCGCTCGGCCCCGACCGCCCGGCGCCGGCCGGCGTGATCGCCCTCAGCGGGTTCATCCCGACCGTCCCCGGCTGGACGTTCCCCGGCCGCCCGCTGCGGGCGTTCATCGCGCACGGGACGCACGACCCGGTGATCTCGGTCGACTACGGCCGCGAGGCGCGCGACCGCCTCCAGGAGGCCGGCGCCGACGTGACCTACCGCGAGTCGCCGATCGGCCACGCGATCGAGCCGGCCGTGCTGCGCGAGCTCCCGGACTGGCTTTCGCGAAGCTTCACGCGATCTTGACCTCGCCTTGAGCAAGCTCGCGGAGGATGCCCGTGCGCATCCTCCCCTAGGGACGCACCAGCGGCGGCCCGCCGACTCCACCAACGACCCTGACCCAGTCGCGAGCCGGTGGGCCGCCGCCCTCCTCCTCTCCTGTCAGATCCGGTACACCGCCGCCGCGTTGTCCCACAGCGCCCGCTCGCCGGCGATCTCCCGCACGAGGTCGAGGTCGGCGTCGCGGAACGGCTCCGGCGCACGGGTGCACGGCAGGTCCGTGCCGAACAGCAGCGCGCCCGGGTCGACCGCCGCGATCGCCCGCAGCGCCGCGGGCACGTCGAGGTCGCCGCGCGAGAAGCCCGTCGCCTTCACCCGCCAGCCGCGCTCGACCGCGGCCAGCAGCGCCGGCAGGCCGGCCCGCGACAGGCCGAGGTGGTCGACGACGACCGCCGGCAGCGCGACGTCGGGCAGCTCCCGCGCGTCGACGTACAGCTCGGTGTGCCAGCCGGCCAGCTCCCACGCCCGGCGCGCCAGGCGCTCGTCGAGCTCGCCGCCGCGACGCAGCGTGAAGCGCAGCGCGCGCACGCCCGCGCGGTCGAGGGCGAGGATCTCCTCGTCGCGCGCGTCGGCCGGGAGCTGGGCCACGCCGACGAACCCCTCCCCCAGGCGCGCGAGCGCGTCGAGCAGCCAGCGCTGGTCGGTGCCGTGGAACGAGCCGGCGACGACGGCGCCGCCGCGCACGTCGAGGCCGGCGACCCGCGCCCGGTAGTCGTCGACCGAGAACGGCGCCGGCACGAACCCCTGGTTGGCCACCAGCGGGAACCGGGGGTCGACGACGTGCAGGTGCGCGTCGAAGACGGCCACGGCGCCGGCCCGCTCAGGCGGAGGCGATCATCGACTCGCCCGTCATCTCCGGCGGCTGCTCGATGCCGAGCAGGTGCAGGACCGTGGGCGCGACGTCGGCGAGGATGCCCTCCTCGCGCAGCGTGATCCCGTCGAGGGTGACGACGAGCGGCACCGGGTTGAGCGAGTGGGCCGTGTTCGGCGACCCGTCGGGCTCGAGCATGTGGTCGGCGTTGCCGTGGTCGGCGGTGATCACGCACACGCCGCCCGACTCCTGCACCGCCTCGACGACCTCGCCCAGGCAGCGGTCGACGGTCTCGACGGCCTCCACCGCCGCCGGGATCACGCCGGTGTGGCCGACCATGTCGGCGTTGGCGAAGTTGATGATCCCGAACGCGAACCCGTTGGCGCGCCACGCGTCGACGAACGCCTTCGCCGCCTCGGGCGCGCTCATCGCCGGCTTGTGGTCGTAGGTGGGGACGTCGCGCGGCGAGGGGACCATGTGGCGGACCTCCCCCTCGTACTCGCTCTCCTCGCCTCCGCCGAAGAAGTACGTCACGTGCGGGTACTTCTCGGTCTCGGCCACGTGCAGCTGCTTGAGGCCGTGCCGGCTGATCACCGCGGTCAGCGTCGTCTGCGGCCGGTGCGGCGGGAACGCGACCCGGTACGGCCAGCCCTCGACGTACTCGGTGAACGTCACGTACCGCTCGGGATCGTGGTTCAGCGCCATCGTGATCTGCCGCATCCGGTCGGGCCGGAAGTTGAACGCGATCACCGTGTCCTCGGGCCGGATCCGGGCCTCGGGCCCGACCGTCGTGGCGGTGATGAACTCGTCGGTCTCGCCGCGCGCGTACGCCTCGCGCGCCGCGTCGCTGGCCCGCTCGACGTGGTGCTCGGCCACGCCGTCGACGAGCAGAGCCCGCGCCGCCTCGGTGCGCTCCGTGCGGTTGTCGCGGTCCATCGCGTAGTAGCGGCCGATGACCGTGCCGACCCGCGCGCCCTCCCACGACTCGACGCGCTCGAGATAGCCGACGCCGGACTTCGGCGGGGTGTCGCGCCCGTCGGTGAACGCGTGGATGACGAGGTCGTCCACGCCGACCTCGCGGCCCAGGCGCACCAGCGCCTCGAGGTGGTCGAGCGACGAGTGCACGCCGCCGTCGGACACCAGGCCGATGAGGTGGACGCGACCGCCGCGGGACATGGCCTCGCGCAGGACGTCGTTGTCGATCGGGTCGGCCGACAGCGCCTCGTCGATGCGCAGGAGGTCCTGTTTGACGACCGCGCCCGCCCCCAGGTTCAGGTGGCCCACCTCGGAGTTCCCCATCTGGCCGGGCGGCAGCCCGACGTCGGGCCCCGACGTGCGCAGCTGCGCGTGCGGGTAGCGCGCCCACAGGTCGTCCATCACCGGCGTGTTCGCCAGCGAGACCGCGTTGCCCGGACCGGGGGGCGCGAGCGCCCAGCCGTCGAGCACGACGAGCACGACCGACGGCACGGGCAGCCGCGCCATCGGTCAGGCCCTCACGGCGTCGACGATCGCCGCGAACGAGGCGGGCTCCAGCGACGCTCCGCCGACGAGCGCGCCGTCGATGTCCGGCAGCGCCAGCAGCTCGGCCGCGTTCTCGGGCTTGACCGAGCCGCCGTAGAGGATGCGGGCCTGCTCGGCCGCGGCCTGGTCGAACCCGGCGACGAGCGCGCGGACGAACCCGCACGCCTCCTGGGCCTGCTCGGGCGTGGCGACCTTGCCGGTGCCGATCGCCCAGATCGGCTCGTAGGCGATCGTCACCTCGGCCAGGCGCTCGCGCGGCACCTTCTCCAGCGCCTCCTGCACCTGGTGGCGCAGCTTGCGCTCGGTCTCGCCGGCGTCGCGCTCCTCCTCGGTCTCGCCGACGCACAGCATCGGCTTGAGGCCCGCCGCGAGCGCGGCCGGGACCTTCTGCTGCAGCGCGCGGTCGGTCTCGCCGAACATCTCGCGGCGCTCGCTGTGGCCCAGGAGCGTCCCGTGGACGTCGAGCTCGTTGAGCATCGCCGCCGAGATCTCGCCGGTGTAGGCGCCCTGCTCGGCCCAGTGCATGTTCTGGGCGAAGACCTCGACGCTCGATCCGCGCGTCGAGTCCACGACCGCCTGCAGCGCCGTGAACGGCACGCACAGCGCGATGTCGATGCCGTCGACGTCGCCGACGAGCGGCAGCAGGCCGGCGACGTACGCCTCGGCCTCCGCGATCGTCTTGTGCATCTTCCAGTTGCCCGCGATGAAGGGCGTACGACTCACTTCAGGGCCTCCACTCCGGGCAACTCCTTGCCCTCGATCAGCTCCAGCGAGGCGCCGCCGCCGGTCGACACGTGGTCGACGCGGTCGGCGAGGCCGAACTGGACGACGGCGGCGACCGAGTCGCCGCCGCCCACGACGGTTGTGCCGGGCGAGGCGGCGACCGCCTCGGCCACGGCCTTGGTGCCGGCGGCGAACGGCGCGAGCTCGAACGCGCCCATCGGCCCGTTCCAGCAGACGGTGCCGGCGGCCGCGATCGCCTCGCCGTAGCTCGCAGCCGTCTTCGGGCCGATGTCGAGGCCCATCCAGCCGTCGGGCACGTCGACGCCGTCGAGCTCCTGCGTCTCCGTGTCCGCGGAGAACTCGCGGCCGAGCACGAGGTCGACGGGCAGCTTGAGCTTGTCGTCGCCCAGCAGCCCGCGCGCGGCCTCGACGTCCTCGTCGGCGCACAGCGACGCGCCGACCGCGTGGCCCTGCGCCTTCAGGAACGGGAACGCCATCGCGCCGCCGATGAGGACGCTGTCGGCGACCTCCAGGAAGCGGGTCAGCACCCCGATCTTGTCGGTGACCTTGGCGCCTCCGACGACGGCCACGAACGGCCGCTTCGGGTCCCGCATGATCCCGCTGATCGTCTCGACCTCGCGCTGCAGCAGCCGCCCCGCCGCGCTCGGCAGCAGGTGGGCCACGCCCTCGGTCGACGCGTGCGCGCGGTGCGCGGTGCCGAACGCGTCGTTGACGTACACGTCGGCCAGCGACGCCAGCTTCTTCGCGAGCTCGGGGTCGTTCTTCGTCTCCCCCGGCTCGAAGCGGATGTTCTCGAGCAGGACGACCTCGCCCTCGGCGTCCTCGCCGAAGCCCACGGGCACGCCGAGGAGCTCCTCCAGGCGCCGGGCGACCGGCGCCAGCGAGTACTCGGGCACCGGCTGGCCCTTCGGCCGCCCCAGGTGGGATACGAGCACGAGCTTCGCCGCGCCCTTCGCGCGCAGCTCGCGCAGCGTCGGCAGCGCCGCGCGGATGCGCGTGTCGTCGGTGATCTCGCCGTCCTTCAGCGGGACGTTGAAGTCCACACGCACGAGGACGCGCCGCCCCTCGACGTCGAGGTCGTCCAGGGTCCGCATGCGGCTAGAGGACCTTCTGGACCAGGTCGACGACCCGGTTGCTGTAGCCCCACTCGTTGTCGTACCAGGAGACGACCTTCACCAGCGTCCCGTCGATGACGTTCGTGAGCTTGCCGTCCACGATCGACGAGTACGGGTTGGCGATGATGTCGGCCGACACGATCGGGTCCTCGGTGTACTTGAGGATGCCGGCCAGCTTGCCGGTGTCGGCGGCGGCCTTCAACGCGCCGTTGACCTCCTCGACCGTGGTCTCCTTGGCCGCCTCGAAGGTGAGGTCGACGAGCGAGCCGGTCGGGACGGGGGCGCGGACCGCGAAGCCGTTGAGCTTGCCGTTCAGCTCCGGCAGCACGAGGCCGACGGCCTTGGCGGCGCCGGTCGAGGTCGGGATGAGCGACAGCGCGGCGGCGCGGGCGCGGCGGAGGTCCTTGTGCGGCGCGTCCTGCAGGTTCTGGTCCTGCGTGTACGCGTGGATCGTCGTCATCAGGCCGTGCTTGATCCCGATCGCGTCGTTGACGACCTTCGCGAACGGCGCCAGGCAGTTCGTCGTGCACGACGCGTTGGAGATGATGTCGTGCTTGGACTTGTCGTAGTCCTCGAAGTTCACGCCGAGCACGACGGTGACGTCCGGCTCGGTGGCCGGCGCGGAGATGATCACCTTCTTGGCGCCCGCGTCGAGGTGCTTGGCCGCGCCCTCGCGCTTGGTGAAGAAGCCGGTCGACTCGACGACGACGTCGACGCCCAGGTCGCCCCAGGGCAGGTTGGCGGGCTCGCGCTCGGCGAGCACGCGGACGGGCTTGCCGTCCACGACGATCGCGTCGCCCTCGACCTCGACGGTGCCCGGGTACGGCCCATAGATCGAGTCGTAGCGGAGCAGGTGGCCGAGCGTGCCGGGGTCGGTGAGGTCGTTGACCGCGACCCACTCGATGTCCGCCTTGGCGGCCTGCGCGGCACGGAAGACGTTGCGGCCGATGCGACCGAAGCCGTTGATCGCGACGCGTACGGGCATTGTGCTGACGTTCTCCTTGGCTGAAGTGCTCTGGCGCGTTCTCCGACGGATGACGGTATCTCAGGACCCCGGTCGGGTGCCTGGAGGGCTCTACCCGGTGACGAGCTCCACCCGCAGGCCGTCGGGGTCGCGCAGGTAGGCGGCGAACGTCCGCGACCCGTACTGCGGGCGCGGGCCGGGCGGGCCGTCGCTGCGCCCGCCGTGGGCGATCCCGGCCGCGTAGGCGGCCTCGACGGCCGCGCGGCCGCTGGCCGAGAAGGCGACGTGGCCGTACCCGGGCGCCGGCGGGCGGCCGCGCTGCACGATCCAGAACGTCGGCTCCATCACGCCGTAGGCGATCGCCGACGGCCCCTCGTGCAGGCGCCGGATCCCGAGCGCGAAGAAGACCGCGTCGTAGAAGCGCGCGGAGGCGGCGAGGTCGCGCACCTCCACCCCGAGGTGGTGGATCACCGGCGCGACCGCGGCGGGTCGGCCTTCGTGATGTCGCGGTGCGCCACCTCGACCCACACGTCGTCGCGGTCGGCGTAGCGCGCCGCCAGGTGCTCGGCGATCGCGACCGAGCGGTGGCGCCCGCCGGTGCAGCCGATCGCGACCATCAGGTGCGCCTTGCCCTCGGCCACGTACTGCGGCAGCAGGAAGTCCAGCAGCGGCTCGAGGTGGCCGTAGAACCGGTCGAGCTTGCCCTCGCGCCCCACGTACTCGACCACGCGCGGGTCGCGGCCCGTGAGCGGCTTCAGCTCGGGCACGTAGTGCGGGTTCGGGAGGAAGCGCACGTCGAAGACGAGGTCGGCGTCGCGGGCCGGGCCGTACTTGAAGCCGAAGGAGGCGAACGTGACCGCCATCCGCGTGCTCGCCTGCCGGGGCAGGAACTCGGCGGCGATGCGGCGGCGCAGCGACGCGGCGCTGATCCCGCTCGTGTCGATGACCGTGACGATGTTCGTGCGCGCGCGCACGCCCGCGAGGATGCGCCGCTCCTCGGCGATGCCCGCGGCGACGCTGCCCTCGGGCGCCAGCGGGTGGCGGCGGCGCGTCTCCTTGTAGCGCGTGAGCAGCGTCGTGTCGTCGGCGTCGAGGAACAGCACGCGGTGGCGCACCCCGAGCGCGGCGAGGTCGTCGAGCACCGCCGACAGCGTCTCGAAGTACGCGCCGCCGCGCACGTCGGACACCACCGCCGCGTGCTCGACCTTCGAGCCCTCGTGCACGAACAGCTCGACGAGGCCGCGGATCATCTCCGGCGGCAGGTTGTCGACGCAGAAGTAGCCCGCGTCCTCGAACACCTGCATCGCCGTCGACTTGCCCGCCCCCGAGAAGCCGGTGATGACGACCAGGTCCTGCAGCCGCGAGCCGGCGAGCTCGCCCTCGCCCGGCGGGCGCGCGGTGCGGGTGGTGGCCATGCGCTCCATTCTGACCTCCGCGTCAGACGCCGGTCTTGTGCAGGCTCGCCCACAGGTCGCGCGCGACCTTGCCCGGCAGGCCGGGGACCGCCTCGAGCTCCTCGCGGCTGGCGGCCAGGAACGCCTCGGGCGAGCCGAAGTGCTTGAGGATCGCGCGCTTGCGCGTCGGCCCGATGCCGGGCAGGTCGTCGAGCACGGAGCTCGTCATCGCCCGGTCGCGGCGGCCGCGGTGGTGGGTGATCGCGAAGCGGTGCGCCTCGTCGCGCACGCGCTGCAGGAGCTGCAGCTCGGGCGTGTCGTGGGCCAGCCGCAGCGGCTCGCGCACCCCCGGCCGGAAGACCTCCTCGATCCGCTTGGCCAGCGAGATGACCGCGACGCCGCGGTCGCGGAAGCTCTGCAGCACGCTCAGGCCCGCCGAGAGCTGGCCGGGGCCGCCGTCGATGACGATCAGGTTCGGCAGCGCCGCGAACGACGGGTCGTACTCGGGGTCGTGCGGCGACAGGTCGGCCTGGCGCTCCCACTGCGCCAGCCGGCGGCCCAGCACCTCGGCCATCGCCGCGAAGTCGTCGGGGACGCCCTCCTCGTTGCCGCGGATGCGGAAGCGGCGGTAGTCGCTCTTCTTCGGCGCCCCGCCCTCGAACACGACCATCGAGGCGACCTGGTGGGTGCCCATCAGGTTCGAGATGTCGTAGCACTCGATCCGCAGCGGGAGCGCGTCGAGCCCCAGCGCCCGCTGCAGCCCGTCGAGCGCCTCGACGCGCTGCTGGCGGCGGCGCTCGCTCTTCAGCTTCTCCTGGTCGAGCGCGAGCTTGGCGTTGCGCTCGGCCAGGTCGAGGATGCGGCGCTTGTCGCCGCGCTCGGGCACGCGGAGCTCGACCTTGCCGCCGCGGCGGTCGGCCAGCGCCTCGCCCAGGTACGGGTCCACCGGCGTCTGGACGAGGATCTGAGCCGGGATCGACATCGCCTCCGCGTAGTACTGGAGGACGAACTCCTCCACGACCTGCTCGAGCTCGCGCTCGCCCTCGTTGGAGAGGTAGAACGACTGCCGGTCGGAGAGCACGCCGTCGCGGACCTGGAACACCTGCGCGTTGGCGTCGGTGCCCTGCACGGCCACGGCGACCGCGTCGAGCGTGCCCACCGCCTCGTTGGCGACCCGCTGGCGCTCGAGCAGCGAGCGGACGGCGTTGAGCCGGTTGCGCTCGAGCGCCGCCTGCTCGTACTCCTGCGCCTCCGCCGCCGCCTTCATCCGCGCCTCGAGGTCGCGCTCGATCTCCCGGTAGCGGCCCGACAGGAACGCGATCACGCCCTCGATCGCCTCCATGTAGCCCTCGCGGTCGACGTAGCCGACGCACGGCGCCCCGCAGCGCTTGATGTAGTAGTCCAGGCACGGCGAGCCCGAGCGGCGGCCCGGCTCCGGGCCCTCGCAGGAGCGGAACTGGAAGACCTTGCCAAGCAGGTCGAGCGTGCTGCGCACCCGCTTGGCGTTGCTGTACGGGCCGAAGTAGAGGCGGTCGCGGCGATGGCGCTCGCGCGTGAAGTAGACGCGCGGGAACTCCTCGTCCATCGAGATCGCGATGAACGGATACGACTTGTCGTCGCGCAGGCGGATGTTGAAGCGCGGGTGGTACTGCTTGATGAAGTTCTGCTCGACGAGCAGGGCCTCCGCCTCGCTGGCGACCAGCAGGTAGTCGACCGAGTCGATCTCCTCGGTCATCTGGTACGCGCCGCGCGTCACCGGGTTGGAGAAGTGCGACGCGACGCGCTTCTTCAGCGACTTGGCCTTGCCGACGTAGATGACCTTGCCCTTGGCGTCGCGGAAGAGGTAGACGCCCGGACCGTCGGGGAGGTGCCGGCGCTGCTCGTGGACCCGTGGCCCCGTATCTGCCATCCCCTCTCAGGATAGGGTCGGGCGGGTGGCCGACCGCATCGACGAGATCGCCCGCGAGCGCTTCGGGTTCCGCTCGTTGCGGCCCGGCCAGCGCGAGGCGATCGAGTCGGTCCTCGCCGGCCGCGACACCGTGGCGATCATGTCGACCGGGTCGGGCAAGACCGCGATCTACCAGATCGCCGGGCAGCTCATCGACGGCGCCACCGTCGTCGTCTCGCCGCTGATCGCGCTCCAGCGCGACCAGGTGCACGGCGAGCACGACGCCGCGGTGCTGAACTCGACGCTGAGCGCGGGCGCGCGCGAGGAGGTGTTCGAGGAGGCCGAGGAAGGCGGGCTCGAGTACGTGCTGCTGGCGCCGGAGCAGCTCGCCAAGGAGGAGGTCCTGGCGCGGCTGGGGGAGGCGCGCGTCTCGCTGTTCGTCGTCGACGAGGCGCACTGCGTGTCGGAGTGGGGCCACGACTTCCGGCCCGACTACCTGCGGCTCGGCGACGTGATCGAGCGCCTCGGCCGCCCGACCGTGCTGGCGCTGACCGCGACCGCCACGCCGCCCGTGCGCGAGGACATCGTCGAGCTGCTGCGCCTGCGCGACCCGGAGATCATCGTGCGCGGGTTCGACCGGCCGAACATCTGGCTCGGGGTCGAGCACTTCCGCGACGCCGACCACAAGCGGCGCGCGCTGCTGGACGCCGTGGTCGCGGCGGAGGGGCCGGGGATCGTCTACGTCGCGACGAAGCGCGCGACCGAGGAGGTGGCCGACGCGCTGGCCGCGCGGGGCGTGCGGGCCGCCGCGTACCACGGCGGCCTGGGCGGCGGGCGGCGCGACGAGGTGCAGGCCGCGTTCATGGAGGACGGCGGGCTCGACGTCGTCGTGGCCACGATCGCGTTCGGCATGGGCGTCGACAAGCCCGACGTGCGCTGGGTCTTCCACCACGACGTGAGCGCGTCGCTGGACGCCTACTACCAGGAGGTCGGCCGGGCCGGACGCGACGGGCAGCCGGCGCGGGCGCTGCTGTTCTACCGGCCCGAGGACCTGGGGCTGCGGCGCTTCTTCGCGAGCGGCGTGGTCGACCGCGCGGCGATGGAGCGGGTCGCGCACGTGCTCGCGGTGGCCAACCGGCCGGTCGACCCGGCCGACGTGCGCGAGGAGCTGGGGCTGTCGAAGACGAAGCTGGCGACCGCGGTGCACCGCCTCGAGGAGGAGGGCTTCCTCGAGGTGCGCGACGACGGGCGGGTGCGCGCGGTCGGCGGGCTGGACGCGATCGAGGAGGCCGTCGAGCACGCGGCGCGGGCCGAGGAGGACCGCCACGCGTTCGACCGCTCGCGCGTGGAGATGATGCGCGCCTACGCCGAGGAGCGGCGCGGCTGCCGGCGCGCGTTCATCCTCGGCTACTTCGGCGAGGCCTACGACCCGCCGTGCGGGAACTGCGACCTGTGCGACGCGGGGCTCGGCGAGGACCAGGCCGCGTCCCCGGAGGCGGCCGGGTTCGCGGTCGGCGACCGGGTCGCCCACGGCGAGTGGGGCGAGGGCACGGTCGGGCGCATCGAGGGCGACCAGCTCACGGTCGTGTTCGACTCGGTCGGCTACAAGACGCTCGACGCGGCGCTGGTGGCCGAGCGGGGCCTGCTGACACGGGAGTAGCATCCGCCCATGTCCGCCACCGCGATCCGGACATGCCCGCTGTGCGAGGCGACGTGCGGTCTGGAGCTGACGATCGACGGGGGCCGCGTCACGCGGATCCGCGGCGACGCCGACGACGTGTTCTCGCACGGCTTCCTGTGCCCCAAGGGCGTGTCGCTGCAGCAGCTCCACGAGGACCACGACCGGCTGCGCACGCCGATGCGCCGCACCGGCGACGGGACGCTGCAGCCGTGCTCCTGGGACGAGGCGTTCGCGCTCGTCGACGCCGGCCTGCGCGGCGTGCTCGAGCGCGCGGGCGGCAACCGCGACGCGATCGCCGCCTACCTCGGCAACCCGTCGGCGCACAGCCTGTCGGCGATGATCTACGGGCGGGTGCTGCTGAAGGCGCTGGGCACGAAGAACGTGTTCTCGGCCAGCACCGTCGACCAGTACCCCAAGCAGCTCGCGTCGGCGCTGATGTTCGGCGGCCCGCTGTCGGTCGCGGTGCCCGACCTCGACCGCACCGACCACCTGCTGATCCTCGGCGCGAACCCGCTGACGTCCAACGGGTCGCTGATGACGGCGCCCGACGTCCGCGGCCGGCTGCGCGCGATCCAGGCGCGCGGCGGGCGCGTGGTCGTCGTCGACCCGCGCCGCACGCGCACCGCGCAGGCGGCCGACGAGCACGTCCCGATCCGGCCGGGCACCGACGCGCTGCTGCTCATGGCGATGGTCGCGACCCTGTTCCAGGAGGACCTGGTCGCCCCCGGCCGCCTGGCGGCGATGTGCGACGGCATCGACGAGGTCGCGGCGCTCGCGGCGCCGTTCGCGCCCGAGCTCGTCGCGGTCCCGACCGGGATCGACGCCGCGACGATCCGCCGGCTCGCGCGCGAGCTGGCCGCCGCCGACCGCGCGGTCGTGTACGGGCGGATGGGCACCACCACGCAGGCGTTCGGGACGACCGCGTCGTGGCTGGTCGACGTGCTCAACGTGCTGACCGGCAACCTCGACCGCGAGGGCGGCGCGATGTTCCCGCGCCCGGCGACCGGCGACGGCCCGCGGCGGGCGCGGATCGGGCGGTGGCACAGCCGCGTGCGCGGGCGCCCGGAGGTGTTCGGCGAGCTGCCCGCCGCCTGCCTGGCCGAGGAGATCGAGACGCCCGGCGACGGGCAGGTGCGCGCGCTCGTCACGCTGGCCGGCAACCCGGTGGTGTCGACGCCGAACGCGGGGCGCCTGGCCGAGGCGCTGGAGTCGCTCGACTTCATGGTGGCCGTCGACCTGTACGTGACGGAGACGACGCGCCACGCGGACGTGATCCTGCCGGCGCCGTCGCCGCTGGAGCGCTCGCACTACGACATCGCCCTGTACGGGTTCGCGGTGCGCAACGTGGCCAACTACTCCCCGCCGGCGCTGCCGCGGCCCGAGGGGATGCCCGACGAGTGGGAGACGCTCCTGCGCCTCACCGGCATCGCCGCCGGCCAGGGCCCGGACGCCGACCTCGACGCGCTGGACGACTTCGTGGCGGCGGCGACCGCGCAGCGGCTCGGCGTGGAGCTCGAGGCGCTGGCGCCGCGGCGCGGGCCGGAGCGGATCCTCGACGCGATGCTGCGTTCCGGCCCCTACGACCTGACGCTGGCCGACCTCGAGGCGCGACCCCACGGGATCGACCTGGGTCCGCTGGAGCCGCGGCTGCCGGCGCTGCTGGGCCACGAGGACGGGCGCATCAAGCTGGCGCCCGAGCTCGTGGTGGCCGACGTGGCGCGCCTGCACGACGCGCTGGCGGCGCCGCCGGCGGGCGAGGACGGCGAGCTGCTGCTCGTCGGCCGCCGGGACCTGCGCTCCAACAACTCGTGGATGCACAACCTGCCGCTGCTCGTGTCGGGGCCGCGGCGGTGCACGGTGCAGGTGCATCCGGCGGACGCGGCCCGGCTGGGCCTCGCCGACGGCGAGGTCGCGGCCGTGCGCTCGCAGGTCGGCGAGATCGAGCTGCCGGTGGAGGTCACCGACGCGGTGATGGCGGGCGTCGTGTCGATCCCGCACGGCTGGGGCCACGACGCCGACGGGGTGGGCTGGGCGACGGCGGCGCGCCACGCGGGCGCCAACAGCAACGTGCTCAGCGACGAGCAGGCGCTCGAGCCGGTGTCGGGCACCGCGATCCTCAACGGGTTCCCGGTGACGCTGGCGCCACGGGCGGTCAGCGACCGCGGCGGAACGGCCGTGGCAGCACCCCGTCCCGCGTGAGCTGGTAGAGCGGCAGGCCCAGCGCGAGGATCGCGGCGATCACGAGCGCCGACGTCTGAACGGCGGAGGCGACCAGGGGTGCGGCCATGCTCCGGACTGTACGCCGGACGGGCGGCCGCGGCGTCGATCGGGACGATCGTCCGAGTACGGACGAGTTCGGGCACGGGTCTCAAGCTCCCCGCGCCGGGCTCCGATGGAGGGTGTGGGACCTCCGTGCTCTCCCTCTCCTCCCACGGAGGACCGTCCCGCGTGTGTCGCGGGCGCGACCGGTCCCCCTGTCCCCGGTCGCGCCCGGCACACGCAGCCCTCCCGCGCGCCGCCGCTCTCCCCCCGTTGCTTGTCAGGTTCGTCGTGCCTGGCACGCACGAGGTGACAAGCAACGTGGGGTCAGCGCACCAGCCGGACCTCCAGGCCGCCCAGGCCGGCCGGGTCGCCCGCGCCGCCCATCAGCCCGAGGATCGCGGCGACGTAGGCGGTCGTCTCCGGGATCGGCGGGACGCAGCCGCAGGCGGCGACGCGGGCCGGGCCGGCGTTGTAGGCGGCGAGGGCCAGCGGGACCGAGCCGAACCGGCGCAGCAGGTCGCGCATCAGGTGCGCCTGGGCGTCGATCGCGGCGTCGGGGTCGTGCGGATTCGACAGGCCGTAGGCGGCGGCCGTGCCGGGCATGAACTGGGCGATCCCGCGCGCGCCCGCGGCGGAGACGGCGGACGGGTCGAACCCCGACTCCTTCTGCAGCTGCGCGGCCAGCAGCGTCGCCGACACGTTCCAGCGCTGCGCCGCCCGCGCGATCGCGGGCGCGTAGATCTCCGGCACGAACGCCGGCAGCGCGCCGTCGCCGCCGCGGCGGCGGGCCATCGCCGCGCTGCTGCCGGCGTTCAGCGCGTACCCCCAGTGCCAGGGCTCCCAGTCGTAGCGCATGACGAAGTGGAAGCGGGGCGCGTTCGCGGCCAGCCACGGGTAGGCCGACGCCGGCCCGAGGTCGAGCTCGGTCCCCAGCCGGTGCAGCGACGTGCCCGGCGGGGCGACCCACTTCGGGTCGGGGTGGGCGGCGAACAGCGCCGCCTGCTCGGCGTTGGCGCGGAACGCCGAGGCGATGACGAGCTGCACGCCGTCGGCGGCCGCCGCGGCGGCCATGCGGTCGAACGCCTGGGCCACGTCCGGCCGCATCCGCTGACCCTGGCGCACCGCGAGCGGGCCGCGGTACTCGTCGCCCCATGCCGCGCCGAGCGCGGCGGCGACCGGGACGATCTGCGCGTCGGCGCTGGCCCGCACGTCGATGCGCTCCCGCGCGCCGGCGACCGTGACCGCGACGCGCTCGCCCACCGCCACCCGCACGAGCCCGGGCGCGACCGGGTCGGCGTCCGGGAACGTGACCGCGACGGCCTCGGCGCCGTTGGCGCGCGCGACCGCCTCGCCGGCCTCGCGCGCGGCCGCCAGGTAGGCGGCGCGCTCGAGACGGCGGGGGTTCGGCACCCCGTCGATCAGCGCCGGCTCGAACAGGCGCGGATGCAGGTCGTGCATGCGGCGGGCCGCGGCGAGCGCGCCGAGGTCGGCGGACCGCTGCTGGCGGCCCTGCGCGCCGACGCCGGCGGCGAGCAGCCCGAGGACCGCCGCCCCGAGCAACACCGCGCAGAGGATCCCGACGAGCAGCACCGCGGCCTGGCCGCCGGCCGCGCGCGGCGACCGCCGGCCCGGCCCCGGGAGCATCAGCCCCGCGACCGCCAGCGCGCGCAGCGGCCGCGGCGGCACCGAGCCCAGCGGCGCCGCCGCGCACCGCTCCGACGCGAGCCGCTCGACCGCGACCCGCACCACCGCGGGATCGTCGCCGTGCACCAGGACCAGGTCGCGCTCGGCCAGCACCGCGTCCCACGCTTCGCCGCGCGGCCCGCCCACGACCGGGACGCACGGCGCGTCACCGCACGCCGCCTCCGCGCGGCGCAGCGCCGCGACGGCCTGCGCGTCGTCGGCCGGCAGCGCCGCGCGCGCCAGCCGGCCGGCCGCCACCGCGTCGAGCCCCCGGGCCCGAAGCGACGCCGCCAGTCGCCGCGCGGACGGGAGCGCCGCCGCGCTCCGCGCGCGCTCGGCGCCCGCCACCCGCCAGCAGCAGAGCACGACCGGACCGCCGCCGGCGTGGCGCAGCGCGGCCGCCGCGGCGGCGGGGAGCGCCGCCGACCCGGCCGCCACGATCGCGAGCGCCGGCGGCGCCTCGCGGGCGGCGCGGCGAGCCCGGCCGGCGCCGTCGGCCGCGTGCGCCTCGCCCGCCGGCCGCACGAACCAGCGCGCGACCGCGCTCACGACGGCGCCCCGGCCGTCGCGACCGCCCGCGCCGCCAGCCCGTCGCCGACCGCGCGCACGGGCGCCGGTGCGCGCAGCACGACCTCGACGCGCCGCCCGCGCACCGAGACCGTCATGCGGTCGCGCGCCCAGCCCGGGACCGCGTCGCGCGCGGCCCGGCCGGCCTCGCCGCCCTGCAGCAGCGCCATCGCGCCCGCCTGCGCCGCGTGACCGGCCAGCTCGCGCGCGACGCCCGCGGCCAGCAGCTGCGCCGCCGCCAGCGCCACGAGCACGAGGATGGGCAGCATCCCCACCAGCTCGACCGTCGCCTGGCCGCGAGCCCCCGCAACGCCGCGAGGCCGCCGCGCGCAGCCGCCGCCAGGCCCACCCCGCCCCACCGCTCAGCCCTCCTGCGGCGCGAACCGCGCCCGCGTCCGAACCGCCGCCAGCTCGACCCCGCCCACCACGGCCGGGATCGCCACGCGCACGGTCACGTCACCGGCGCCGTCGCCCTCCCCCACCACCCGGGTGCCGCGCGCCAGCGACCGCGGCAGCACCCGCCGCGCCGCCGCCTGCGCGTCGCCGCCCAGCGCGTCGGCGCGCGCGGCCGCCCGCGCCGCCGCCCCCGACAGCCACACCGCCTGCCCGGCCACCACCGCCTGCCAGGCCAACAGGCCCAGCAGCGCGACCAGCGGCAGGAGCGCCACCAGCTCCACCGCCGCCTGTCCCCGCTGCCCTCGCGCCATGGACCAGAGCCTGGCGCGACAGATGTGTCAGCGGACCACCAGTCTGCGTCGCGGCAGCGGCGAAACTGCGACGGAGCTCAGTACTCGCGCGCGTGGCGGAACACGCGCACCAGCGCGTACACGCACGCGGCCATGATCGCGACCCACGCGACGGTTCCCAGGCCGGTGTCGAACAGCTTCGGCGTCGCCGCCAGCGCCAGCACGACCGCGCCCAGGGCCGCGTACAGCACGAGCCGCCAGCGATCGCCGAGCGCCTCGATGTCGAAGCGCCGCTCGCGGTACAGGCGCGCGGCCAGCAGGCCGATCCCGATCGTCAGGATCACGAACAGCGTGGCGCCGAACAGGTCGGCGGCCGTGTCCCCGCCCGGCAGGGCGTAGACCCCGAACGCCAGGATCGCGACGATCGCGAAGTTGCGGACGTGCTTCACGCCGTCAACGATAGACGGACTCGGCGCGCTCGGCCGCCGACTCCGCCGCCTCGCGCGCCACGGCCTCGGCCAGCGGCGTCACGACCTCGGCGCCCTCGACCGGCTCGGGCGCGAACCGGTAGCCGATCCCGAAGTGGGTGTGGATGTAGCGCCAGCTCGGCGACGCCTTCTCGAGCTTCTGGCGCAGCTTGCGCACGAACACGTCGACCGACCGGTCGCCGCGCGCCATCGCGTAGCCCCAGACGCGCTGGTAGATCTCCTCGCGCTCGAGCACGCGGCCCTGGGCGGCGGCCAGCAGCTCGATCAGCTCGAACTCGCGGCGGGTGAGGTCGACCGAGCGGCCGCCCACGAATGCCTGGAACTGGTCGGCGCGGATCTCGACCTCGCCGGCGACGACCGGCTCGACGTCGACGCGGGCCTCCGCGCGGCGGCGCCGGCGCACCACCGACTCGACGCGCGCGATGACCTCCTCGGGGTGGCACGGCTTCGTCACCCAGTCGTCGGCCCCGAGACGCAGGCCCCGCACCCGCTGGGCGACGGTGGACTGCCCGGTGCACACGACGACGCCGAGGCCGGGCAGGGCCGCGCACGCGCGCTCCAGCCACTCCCAGGCCTGCGGGCCGAGGATCGCCAGGTCGACGACGACGGCGGACAGCCGCATCGACACGAGCGCATCGGAGGACACGGGGCCGGCGAGCACGCGATGCTCCCAGCCGAGGCGGTCGAGCCGCTTGCCGAGCACCTGCAGGAACCCGCTGTCGCGATCCAGGACGGCGAGGCGCAACGGCGCGTGGGGCGCGCCCGGCGTTCCTTCGACCATGGCCCGCAGCTTAGCCCCCGCGGGGGCGGCGGCAAGGGCCGCGGGCGCGAAGATCACAGCTTGTTCACAGGACGCCCGCTCCGAGCGCGACGGCGCGGCGCGCTCAGCCGAACCGGCCGCTGACGTAGTCCTCGGTCGCCGGCTCGGAGGGGTTGGAGAAGATCTTCTCGGTGGTGTCGAACTCGACGAGCGTCCCCGGCTCGCCGACGCCCGAGATGTTGAAGAACGCCGTGTAGTCGCTCGCCCGCCCCGCCTGCTGCATGTTGTGGGTGACGATCACGATCGTGTAGCGCGCCTTGAGCTCAACCATGAGGTCCTCGATCGCGAGCGTCGAGATCGGGTCCAGCGCGGACGCCGGCTCGTCCATCAGCACGACCTCGGGCTCCACCGCGATCGTGCGCGCGATGCACAGCCGCTGCTGCTGGCCGCCGGACAGGCCGATCCCGGGCTCGTCGAGGCGGTCCTTGACCTCGTCCCACAGGTGCGCCCGGCGCAGCGAGCGCTCGACGATCTCGTCCAGGTCGGCCCGGTCGCGCCGGCGCCGCGTGAGCTTCAGCCCGGCCGCGACGTTGTCGTAGATCGACATCGTCGGGAACGGGTTGGGCGCCTGGAACACCATCCCGATCTGCCGGCGCACGCTCACCGGGTCGACGTCGGGCCCGTAGACGTCCTCGCCGTCGAGCCGGACCGAGCCCTCGACGCGCCCGCCGGGCACGAGCTCGTGCATGCGGTTCAGCGAGCGCAGGAACGTCGACTTCCCGCAGCCCGACGAGCCGATCAGCGCCGTCACCGCGTTGGGCTCGATGCGCATCGTCACGTCCTTCACGGCGTGGAAGGCGCCGTAAAACAGGTTCAGGTCGCGGACGTCGATCGCCTTGGCCGGGCTGGCGTCCACCGTGGCGGCGCCCCCGCCGGGGGCGGCCGGGACCGCGGCGGTCGGTGCGGGCTCGCTCATCCGCGGACCTCCGTGCCGAAGCGCCGGTGGATGAGCCGGGCGACGAGGTTCAGCGCCATGACGATGACGATCAGCGTCAGCGCCGCCGCCCACGCGCGCGCGAAGTACGGCTCGGGCGGGACGCCCGGGTGCTTGTACTGGCTGTAGGCGTACACCGGCAGCGGCTCCATGCGGCCGCTGAGCGGATTCGCGTTCAGGCTCGTGATCGTCCCGGTCGTGATGAGCAGCGGCGCGGTCTCGCCGACGACCCGCGCCACGGCCACCATCACGCCGGTGACGATGCCGGCCAGCGCCGTCGGCAGGACGACGCTCACGACCGTGCGCCACTTCGGCACGCCGAGCGCGTACGACGCCTCGCGCAGCCCGTCGGGCACGACCTTCAGCATCTCCTCGGTCGAGCGCACGACGATCGGGATCATCAGCACCGACAGCGCGACCGCGCCCATGGCGCCCATGCGCACGCCGGGGCCGAAGAAGATCGCGAACAGCGCGAAGGCGAACAGGCCGGCGACGATCGACGGGATGCCGGTCATCACGTCGACGAAGAACGTGAGCCAGCGCTTCAGCCGCCCCTGCCCGTACTCCTGCAGGTAGATCGCGGCCATGATCCCGATCGGCACCGAGGCCGCCGTCGCGAGGCCGGTGATGACGAGCGTGCCGACGATCGCGTGCCAGGCGCCGCCGCCCGCGCCGACGACGTTGCGGCCGGTCTCGCTGAAGAACGTCCAGTCGAAGCGCTCGGACCCCTTGGCGATCACGGTCCACAGCAGCGAGACGAGCGGGATGACGGCGAGCGCGAACGCGGACGACACCAGCACGGTGACGAGCCGGTCGACCGCGCGCCGCCCGCCCTCGACGACCCGCGACCAGGCGTACACGACGGCGGCGGCCGCGACGACCGCGCCGACGAGCAGCACGCCCGCGGCGATGTCGGTGGCGATCGCCAGCGCGACGGCGAGCGCGAGCGCGGCGGCCGGCGGCGCCCACGGCCCCCAGGAGGGCAGGGACGGGCGCATGACGTCCAGCGTGCTCATGCCCGCCTCGCCCGCTCGGTGCGCTCGATGACCGCTCGCGCGGCCATGTTGACCACCAGGGTGATCGCGAACAGGACCAGGCCCGAGGCGATCAGCACGTTGACGGCCACCCCGGAGGACTCGGGGAAGTCCAGCGCGATGTTGGCGGCGATCGTCGACGGGTTGCCGGAGCTGATGAGGTTGAGCGTGACGCCGCCGGAGACCGACAGGATGATCGCGACGGCCATCGTCTCGCCCAGCGCGCGGCCGAGACCGAGCATCGACGCGCCGATGATCGCCGAGCGCCCGAACGGCAGCACGGCCATCCGCATCGTCTCCCAGCGGGTGGCGCCGAGCGCGAGCGCGCCCTCGATCTGCGACCGCGGCGTCTGCGCGAACACCTCCCGCGTCACCGCGCTGATGATCGGCAGGATCATCACGGCGAGGACCACGCCGACGACGAGCATCGTGCGGCCGGTGGCCGACGCCGGGCCTGCGAAGAACGGCAGGAAGCCGAGGTGGTCCTGCAGCCAGCGCAGGAGGTCCACGGAGGCGGGGCCGAGCACCGCGATGCCCCACAGGCCGTACACGATGCTGGGCACGGCGGCGAGGAGGTCGACGACGTAGCCGAGCGGCTGCGCCAGCCAGCGCGGCGCGTAGTGGCTGATGAACAGCGACACGCCGACGGCCATCGGCACCGCGATGAGGATCGCCAGGACCGCGGCGAGCAGGGTCCCGAACGCGAGCGGCCAGAGATAGTCGACGAGGCCGCCGTCGCCGGGGATCTCGGCGGCGTCGGCGGTGATCGCCGGCCACGCCTTGACGAGCAGGAAGATCGCGACCCCGCCCAGCAGGGACAGGATGACGGCCCCGGCCCCGACGGCGGCGCCGGCGAACAGGCGGTCGCCGGCGCGGCGCACGCCGCGGCGGCGCGGGACGGCGAGCCTGGTCGTGTGGGGTGTGGCGCTCACGGGCGTCGGGTCCTGGGGCGGGGTCGGGCGGCGGGGCCGGCTACGAGGCCGAGCCACCGCCGATCGCGTCGATGGCGGGCTGGATCAGCGCCCGGGTCTCGTCGGAGATCGGGGCCGAGCCGGCCGCCTGGGCGGCCGCGTCCTGGCCCTCGGGGCTGATGACGTAGCCCAGGTAGGCCTTGACGACGTCCGCGGTCTGCGGCGAGTCGTACCGCGTGCAGGCCGTCAGGTAGGACACGAGCACGATCGGGTACGTGCCGGAGGCCTCGGTCTCGCGGTTCAGCGTGTACGTGAACACGTTCGCGCCCTCGCCCTCGGTGCGCTTTGAGTCGGCGAAGATCTCGGCCGCCGCCTCGGGGGTCGGCCCGACGAACTCGTCGCCGACCTGCACCTGCACGACGCCGAGGCCGCCGACCTGGCTGGCGTCGGCGTAGCCGATCGAGCCCTCGCCGTTGCGGATCGCGTCCACGACGCCCGAGGTGCCCTCGGCGGCCTCGCCGCCCTTCACCGGCCAGTCGCCGCTCACCTCGAAGGTCCACACGTCGGGGGCGACGGCGGCGAGGTACTCGACGAAGTTCTCGGTCGTGCCGGACTCGTCGGAGCGGTTGACGACGGTGATCTGCTGGTCGGGCAGCTCGACGCCCTCGTTCGTCTCGGCGATCGCCGGGTCGTTCCAGTTCGTGATCTCCTGCTTGAAGATCCGCGCGAGCGTCTCGGGCGTGAGCTTCAGCTCCTCGACGCCGGGGACGTTGTAGGCGATCGCGATCGGCGACACGTAGGCCGGGATCTCGATCACGTTGTCGACGCCGCCGCAGCGCTCCTGGGCGCCGGTGAGCTCCTCGTCGGCCAGCGCCGAGTCGGTGCCGCCGAACGCAATGCCGCCGGCCACGAACTGCTCGCGGCCGCCGCCCGAGCCGACGGGGTCGTAGGAGATCGTCACGTCGGGGTTGGCGGTCTGGAAGCCGGCGATCCAGGCCTCCTGCGCGGCCGCCTGCGAGCTGGCGCCGGCGCCGGCGATCTCGCCCGACAGCGACGTCGCGGCGGCCTGCGCGGTGGCGGCGCCCCCGCCGGTGGTGCCGGCGCTGTCGCCGTCCTCGTCGCCGCACGCGGCGACGCCGACGGCGAGCGCGCCGCACAGGGCCAGCGCGGTGATCGTGCGTGTCGGTCTCACCTGAGAGCTCCTTCTCGTCCTCGTTGGGTTGCGAGATGAGCCTCGCGCCCCGCGCCGGGCAGCCTGTTACCGACCTGTCGCCGCCGTGTGAAAGCCCTGTGAAGGCTCACGTCTCCGCATGGTCCGGCGAGTCGGTGAACTCGCGAAACAGGCCGGTCACGACGAACGCGGTCTGCTCGCCGATGTCGACCGCGTTGTCGCCGATGCGCTCGAGCGCCCGGGCGACGAGCACCATGTTCATCGCCCACTCGCGCACGTCGGGGTCGTCCCCCACCGCGAGCGCGGTGTTGAAGATCTCGCGGTTGAGGCGGTTGATCTCGCGGTCCTGGCGCACGAGGTCGCGCGCGAGCGCCACGTCGCGCTCGGCGAACGACGTCTTCGCCTGCAGCGCCTGGCTGCGCGCGAACTGGCCCATGCGCACGAGCTGCTCGACGATCTCAGGCAGCCGCGGCGGCTCGTGGCCGGCGAGCGGGATGAGCTTGGCGACGTTCACGCACTGGTCCCCCATGCGCTCGACGTGCTTGATCACGTGCAGCAATGCCGCGACCACGCGCAGGTCGCCGGCGACCGGGGCCTGCAGCGCCAGCAGCGACAGGATCCCCTGGTTGACCTCGAGGTAGCGGCCGTCGAGGCGATCGTCGTCGGCGACGACGAAGCCGGCGAGCTCGACGTCCTGGTGGGTGAGCGCCTCCATGACCCGGTCGAGCTGGCCGACCACGAGGTCGATGCCGCCCAGCGCCTGGATCTCCAGCGCGGCCAGCTCCTCGTGGAAGTGGACGCGCATCTCGGTGCCGGTCATCCGAACCGCCCGCTGACGTAGTCCTCGGTGCGGCGGTCGCGCGGCGTGGTGAAGATCACGTCGGTCGGGCCCTCCTCGACGACCCGGCCGTCGAGCAGGAGCGCGGTGCGGTCGGCGACGCGGGCGGCCTGCTGCATGTTGTGCGTGACGATCACGATCGTCAGGCGCCGCTTGAGCTCCTCGACGAGCTCCTCGATCTTCAGCGTCGAGATCGGGTCCAGCGCGGACGCGGGCTCGTCCATCAGCAGCACCTCGGGCTCGACGGCGAGCGCGCGGGCGATGCACAGCCGCTGCTGCTGGCCGCCCGACAGGCCGTGGCCGGGGCGGTCGAGGCGGTCCTTGACCTCGTCCCACAGATTCGCGCGGCGCAGCGCCGACTCGACGTGGTCGGGCGACACCCGCTTGCGCGTCAGGCGCACGCCGGCGGCGACGTTGTCGTAGATCGACATCGTCGGGAACGGGTTGGGCTTCTGGAACACCATCCCGATCGCGCGGCGGACCGCGCCGACATCGACCTTCGGGTGGTACACGTCGACGTCGTCGAGCAGCACGCGCCCCTCGGCGCGGGCGCCGCGGATCTCCTCGTGCATGCGGTTGATGCACCGCACGACCGTCGACTTGCCCGAGCCCGACGGGCCGATGAGGGCGGTCGCCGCGTTGGCCGGGAACGTCAGGCTCACGTCCTTGACCGTGTGATGGGACCCGTACCAGGCGTTCAGCGACTCGAGGCGGACCGGGCGGGCGGCGCGCTCGATCGTCGCGGCCGGCCGCGCGGCGACGGCGTCGGCCGCCGGGCGAAGGCGTCGCATCGGCACGGGCGCCGCCGGGGTGATCTGCGTGGTCTGGCCTGGGGTCACGGGGGCAGCTCCTTGGTCTCCGCGCGGGGCGGGCCCAGGCTCCTAGCCCCCGCCGCCGCCGTTGTGAAAAGCGTGTGAAGGTCCGGCGAGAAGCGGTAGCCGAACCCGAAGTGCGTGGGGATGAACGCGTGGCCGGGGAGCGCCTCCTCCAGCTTCACGCGCAGCTTGTGGACGTACACGTCGACCGACCGGTCGCCGTCGCGCAGCGCCGCGCCCCAGGCGATGGGGTACAGGTCGGCGCGGGACACGATCCGCCCCTCGCGCTCAACGAGCGCGCACAGCAACCGCAGCTCGCGCATCGACATCGCCACCACCCGGCCGCCCACGCGCACGAGCCCGTCGGACGGATGGACCTCCACCTCGCCCCGAGCGCAGCACGTTGGACGCGGCCTCCATGGCCGCCAGCCTCGCGCGACGGAGCGCGGGCGCCGTTACCCGCCCGTGAACGAATCGTGTACGGCGGGAGCGGGCCGGAGCGCTAGTGGATCGTCTCGCCGCGGCGCAGCTGCTCCATGAACTGCGCGAGGCGCCGCGCGCGGGTCTCGGGCCGCTTGGCGTCGTGCAGGCGGTAGAGGATCGCGTAGCGGTTCTGGCCGCTGAGCGTCGCGAAGAACTCGGCCGCCTGCGGATCGGCGTCCAGCTCGGCCTGCAGGTCGGGCGGCACCTCGATGCGGCTGGGGCTGGGGTAGGCGGCGTCCCAGCGGCCGTCGGCCTTCGCGCGCTCGACCTCGGCCAGCCCGGCGGGGCGCATCCGCCCCGCCTCGATCAGCGCGGCGGCCTTCTCGACGTTGCGCAGCGACCACTTGCTGCGCTTGCGCCGCGGCGTGAAGCGCTGGCGGTACCAGGTCTCGTCGACCGACTTCGCCTGCCCGTCGATCCAGCCGAAGCACAGCGCGATGTCCAGCGCCTCGTCGTAGGTCACGGTCGGGATGCCGGTCCCCTTCTTGGCGAACTCGAGCCAGACGCCGGGCGCGACGGCGTGCTGGGCCTCCATCCACGCCTCGAACGCGACGGCGTCGGGGCAGCGCAGGACCGGCAGCTCGTCGGCGGTGGGAGTCATCAGGCGTCGACGACTACCAACGCCGCGGTGGCGATGGCAAGGAAAACGCCGGCGGCGGTCAACGCCAGCAGGATCGCCCGGTCCTGGGCGCGCCAGCCGTGCTCGAGCACCGCCCGCTCGACCTGGCGCTGGCGCAGCGTCCCGACGAGCACGAAGAGCACCCCGTAGGCGATGTAGCCGACGCCCACGGCCGCGTAGGCCCAGTGCTCGCCACCGCCCAGCTCGGGCACGACGCGCCCGACGCCGACGCCGACGGCGACCGACGTCAGGCCCGTCCGCCACCAGGCCAGCTGAGTGCGCTCGTTGGCGAGGAACGTGCGGCGGGTCGCGTCGCCGGCGAACTCGCCGCCCCCGCCACGCTCTGGCTCCGCCCCGCTCATCGCTGCGGACGATGGCAGATCGAGCGGAGCCAGGCGCGCGGCGGACTCAGGCGATCGTGAAGCGGCCGACGAGCGCCTTGAGCTGCTCGGCGTTGCCGGCCAGCTCCTGCGCAGACGCGGCGATCTCCTGCGTCGACGCGCTGGTCTGCTGCGTGGAGGCCGACACCTGCTCGGTCGAGGCCGACGACTCCTCGGCGACCGCGGCGACCTCGCCGGCCTGCTCGGCCACGTCGCTGAGCCGATCGCCGACCGTGCGGACCGCATCGGTGATCTGCATGAACGCCTCGCGCGCGCTCGACGATCTCCGCGCCCTCGTCGGAGCGCTGCGCGCCCTCCTCGACGACGGCCAGCGTGTCGTTGGTCTCCTTCTGGACCTGCTCGATCAGGGCCGAGATGGACCCGGCGGCCTGCTGGGACTCCTCGGCCAGCTTGCGGACCTGCTCGGCCACGACCGCGAACCCGCGACCCTGCTCGCCGGCGCGGGCGGCCTCGATCGCCGCGTTCAGCGCCAGCAGGTTCGTCTGCTCGGCGATGCCGGTGATCGCCGAGACGATCCCGCCGATCTCGTCGGACTTGGCCGCCAACGACGCCATCGCCTCGCTCACGGCGGCCGACGAGCTGCGCACCGCGGACATCGCCTCGGTCGCCTGCTCGGCGGCCGCGGCGCCGGTGTCCGCCCGCTCGCGGGTCTCGGCCGCGAGGCGGGTGGTCTCCTCGATCGCCCCGCGCGACTGCTCGACCATCTTCACCTGACGCTCCGCGCCCGCGGCCACGTCGCCCACCGCGTGGGCGATCTCGGAGACCGCGCGACCGCCCTCCTCGGAGGTCGACGCCATCTGCTCCGACGACGAGGCGACGGTGTCGGCGGTCTGCGAGACCTCCTTCAGCATCCCCGCCAGCGCCTCCTGCGTCGCGTTGTAGGCCTCCACCGTGGCGGCCGTCGCGGCGGCGATCTCGTTCGTGGCCGTCGCGACCTCGCCGAGCTCGTCGCTGGTGATGCGCTCGATCGGCTCGGTGGCCGGCTCGACCTTCACGGTCAGGTCGCCCTCCGCCATCGCGGAGAGGCCCTGCCGCAGGTCGGCGGTGTCGCGATCGCGCAGCGAGGCGAGGCGGTCCCGCACGTCGGCGACCGAGCGGCGGATGCTGCGGGCGATCAGGAACGACAGCACGAAGCCGCCCAGCAGCGCGACGATCATGATCACGATCGACAGCGTGCGGCGCGACTCGTACAGGCTGGTGATCTCCTCGGTGGTCTGGTCGCCGACGTTCTCCTTGGTCGTGAACAGCTCCCCGAGCTTCGCGACGAGGGGCTCGAACGCCGGGCGCACCTCGTCGTGGAACGTCGCGAGCGCCGCGTCGTCGTCGCCGGCGGCGGACTGCTCGAACGCGCGCTCGACGGCGCCGAGGAACGCCTCGCGCAGCTCCGTCATCTCGCCGAAGGCCCGGCGGCCCTCCGCCGTGACCATGGTCGGCTCGACGGCGTTCAGCCGCGTGCTGATCTCCTCGCGGTTGGCCGCGAACTCCTTCTGCGCGTCCGCGCGCGCGGCGCGATCGGTCTCCAGGAGGTGGATCGAGACCAGCGCGAGGTTCTCGTTGAGCTTGGCCCGCGCGACGGCGAGGTCCGCCAACGGCACGACGACCTTCTCGTCGACCCGCTGGCCCTTGGACGCGACGGACGACAGGCTGGAGATCCCGACGATCCCGACCACCAGCAGGCAGACGAGGATGAACGCCGAGGAACCCAGCAGCTTGGTCTGGATGGAAAAGCGCATGCCCCCGGCATCGGCCGGCGCCCACCGGGGCCGCACGCCGCGTTCTCGCCTGGCGAACGCGACCCCCGCCGCCGCCAGCGGTCCTCGACCGTGCGTCCACCCTCAGGACCGACGCCAGCGTCAGCCGGCGGCGATCAGGTGCACCGCCAGCGCCACCGTCCCTGAGCTCATCGCCGTGAAGGACGCGAGCGTCACCGCGCGGTAGGGCAGGCGCTTCTGCTGGTCGGGGCTCCAGGCCAGCGGCAGGAACAGCAGCGGGTTGACCCACGCGCCGGCGACGAGCAGCGCCTGCCAGACCGCCGGCAGGCCGGGGGCCGCCAGCCCGGCGACGAGCAGGATCACGCCCATGACGATCAGGTCGATGTGCGCCTGACGCAGCCGGTGCGGCGCCCGCACCCCGGCCGCCCGCACGCGCTCGGGCGCGTCGACGCTGAGCGCGATGACCCAGCCCGACAGCGCGCCGACCGCCAGCTCGACGCCGCCGATCTGCGTGACCCAGGAGACCGACATGGCGCGATCCTCCCAGACGGACCTGGGTAACCGGCCGGCATGCCCCACCCCGTGCTCGCCGCCGTGGAGCGGCTCGACCCCATCGACCTCGACACGGTCGAGCAGCGCGCGGCGCTGCAGCGGCGCGTCGACTCCAAGTACCTGGTCCCGACGCCGGTGTGGGTCGAGGTCGTCGAGGCCCTCGCCGCCGACCACGTCGCGCTCGAGATCGACGGCGACCGGCTGTCGCGCTACGAGACGATCTACTTCGACACGCCCGACCTGCGCGCGTACCGCGACCACGTCGACGGCGAGCGGCCGCGCTGGAAGGTGCGCAGCCGCCGCTACGTCGGCGGCGGCAAGTCGGCGTTCGAGCTGAAGGTCAAGCAGGAGGACGACGAGACCGTCAAGGACCACCTCGACGGCGACGACGCCGACCACGGCGACCTCGAGCGGGCCCGCCCGTTCCTCGACGAGCACCTGCGCGAGCGCACCGGCGAGGCGCTGCCGGCCGAGCTCGCGCCGTCGCTGATCACGCGCTTCCGCCGCGGCACGCTGCTGGAGCGCGACGGCGCCCAGCGGGTGACGTTCGACCTCGACCTGGAGCTGGTGCGCCCCGACGGCGCGCTGGCCCGCCTGGACGCCGACTGGATCCTGGTCGAGACGAAGTCCGAGGGCGGGGACGGCCGCTGCGACGAGCTGCTGGCGCAGCGCGGGATCGAGCCGGTCGCGATGAGCAAGTACCGCACCGGGATCGCCCTGCTCGTCACCGACGAGCCGCAGGACGCGGGGACCGTCGCGGCCGAGCGCTTCGCGCTGGAGGGCGCCCCCGTTTAGACCGCGACCGGGACCGTCAGCGCGGCGCGCGCCGCGGCCGCGAGCGCGACCGGCTCCTCGCGCACGCCGGCGCCGATCTCCAGCACGAGCGGCGCGTCGTGGCCGGCCAGCGCCGGCGCCAGGCGCTCCCACGCCAGCGTGCCCACTCCGGGCGGCAGGTGCAGGTCCAGGCGCAGCGGGTCGATCCCGGGCGCCTGCAGCTCGTGGCGGCGGGCGCCGAGGTTGTCGTGGAGGTGGAACAGGCCGACCGCGTCGGCGACGTCGTCGAGCTGGGCGGCCGCGTCGCCGCGGCGCAGGCCGGCGGCGATGTGCGCGTGGCCGGCGTCGAACAGCATCGCGACCGCCGGGCTGTCCAGGCGGCGCACGAACGCGGCGACCTCGCGCGGGTCGTGGCAGACGCGCGGCGGCGACGGGTAGGTCGGCGCGAGGTTCTCGACGCACACCCGCAGCCCCAGGCGCGCGGCCACGGGCGCGAAGCGGCGCAGCGCGCGCTCCTCGAGCTCGACGCGCTCGGCGACGGCGCGCGCGGCGATCGCATCCTCGGAGGCGCGGAAGTTGAGGCCGTGATAGGCGACGAGCTCGGCGCCCGCCTCGGCCGCGTAGTCGAGCAGGCCGGCGAGCGCGCGGTCGTGGAGGTCGGTTCCGGCGCTGAGGTCGTCGGGCCCGTGCACCAGCAGGCGCAGCGCGGTCGCGTCCAGGACGGCCCGCAGCGCGCGGGCGTGGCGGCGGGCGTCCTCGCGCTCGGCGAGCACGCCGAGCGGCGGCGTGTGGACCTGCACCCAGGCGAAGCCGGCGGCCTCGTAGGCCTTCAGCAGCGCGGGCGTCGGCCACGTCCCGCGCGGGACGTTGAGCCCCAGGCGGCCGTCGAGGTGATGGCGATGTTCTTCCTGCATGCCGCCAGGGTGCCCGCGGCGGCCGGCCCCACGGTGAACAGGCGGTGAAGCCGACGATCTTGGTAATCTCGACTTACATGGTCGAGATTACGGGCAATGCGCCGGTCCCGGTGCCCGCGTCGCGCGCGCGGCGTCGCCGGCTGCGCCTGCCCGACGGCGCCGCGCTGCGCGTCGCCCTGCGCCTGCTGTCGCTGGCGGTCGTCATCGCGGTCTGGTGGATCGTCGCCGCGCTCGACGTCTGGCCCGACCTGTTCGTCCCCAGCCCCGCCGACGTGTGGCAGCGCTTCGTCGAGTCCGTCACCGTCCACGACGGCCGCGAGGGCCTGTCCGACGCGTTCCTGTGGGAGCACCTCGGCGCGTCCCTGTGGCGCATCGGCAACGGCCTGTTCTTTGCGATCCTCTTCGCCGTCCCGCTCGGCCTGCTGCTCGCGACCGTCCGCCCCTTCCAGGTCATCGCCGAGCCCTACGTCAACTTCGTCCGGGCCCTCCCCCCGCTCGCCTACTTCTCGCTGCTGATCATCTGGTTCGGCATCGAGGACACCTCGAAGATCTGGCTGCTCTTCCTGGCCTCGTTCCCGCCGATCGCGCTGTCGGTCGTCGGCGGGGTGCGCGGCATCCCGAAGGCGCGGCTGGACGCGGCCCGCGCCCTGGGCGCGGGGCGCCTGCAGGTCCTGCGCCACGTCGTGGTGCCCTCGGTCCTGCCCGAGTTCTTCACCGGCCTGCGGCTGGCGATCGGGTTCGCCTGGACCACGATCGTCGCCGCCGAGACCGTCGACGGCCTCCCCGGGATCGGGGGCCTGGCCTGGTCGACGAAGAAGTTCCAGCAGACCGACGTCGCGGTGCTCTGCATCATCGTGATCGGTCTCGCGGCGATCCTGCTCGACCAGCTCGTGAAGGCGGTCGAGCGCCTCGTCGTGCCCTGGAGAGGCCGGGCATGACGGCTCTGTCGACCACACCTCACCGAGGAGACGCATGAAGCACTCCCTGCGGGCGCTGCTCGCCCTGATCCTGCTCGCCGCCCTGACCGCCGCGGGCTGCGGCGGCTCCGACGGCGACGGCGGCGACACGTCCGCCGCGACCTCCGGCACGGCGGCGGCCACCGCGGCCGCCGACGGCGCCGCGGAGGCGCCCGAGAAGATCACGATCGCCTACCAGGCGATCCCCAACGGCGACCTGATCGTCAAGCAGAACGGCTGGCTCGAGGAGGCCTTCCCCGACACGGAGATCGAGTGGAAGATCTTCGACTCCGGCGGCTCCGTGATCGAGGCGGTCGCGGCGAACTCGATCGACATCGGCCTGGCCGGGTCGAGCCCCGTCTCGCGCGGCCTGTCGACCGGCATCGAGTTCCAGGTGCCGTGGATCTTCGACGTGATCGGCGAGGCCGAGGCGCTCGTCGTGCGCGACGACATCGCGTCGTTGGAGGACCTCAAGGGCAAGAAGATCGCCGCCCCGCTGGCGTCGACCACCCACTACAGCCTGCTGGCCGCCATCGAGGAGGCCGGCCTCGCGCCCGGCGACGTCGACATCATCGACGCCGAGCCCGACGACATCTACGCGGCGTGGTCGCGCGGCGACATCGACGGCGCGTACGTGTGGAACCCGAACCTCGCGCGCATCGTCGACGAGGGCGGCAAGATCATCCTCACCAGCGCCGAGCTGGCCGAGCGGGGCAAGACCACCTACGACCTCGCGCTCGTGACGAACGACTTCGCGAGCAAGTACCCGGACGCGGTGACCGAGTGGGTGCGCCAGCAGGACCGCGCGGTCAAGCTGCTCAACGACGACCCGCAGGCCGCGGCCGAGGCGATCGCCGCCGAGCTGAACCTCACCGCCGACGAGGTGCTGCCCCAGATCGAGGGCCTCATCTACCTGACGGCGGCCGAGCAGGCCGGGCCGGACTACCTGGGCGGCAAGCTCGGCAAGGACCTGTTCCAGACGGCCGAGTTCAACAAGGAGGTCGGCGAGATCCCCGACGTCAAGCCGGAGGCCGACTACGTGAAGGCCGTGAACCCGACGTTCGCCGAGCAGGCGGCCGGCTGAGGCCATGATCTCGACGGGCGCCCTTCCGGCGACCGCCCCGACGGGGCCATCCGGTGCGCGGCAGCACCGGGTGGCCCTGCGCGGGGTCAGCCACGTCTACGACGGTCGCGGCGGCGACGTGCTCGCCCTCGACCACGTCGACCTGGAGATCGAGCCCGGCGAGTTCGTGTCGGTCGTCGGGCCCTCGGGCTGCGGGAAGTCGACGCTGCTCGGCCTGGTGGCCGGGTTCGTCCACCCGACCAGCGGCCGCGTGCTGGTCGGGGGCGCCGAGGTGCGCGGGCCCGGGCCCGACCGCGGCGTCGTCTTCCAGCAGTCGAACCTGTACCCGTGGATGTCGGTGCGCGAGAACGTCGCGCTGGGCCCGCGCCTGCGCGGCGTGTCGCGCAGGCGGCGGCGCGAGATCGCCGACCGCTTCCTGGCGCTGGTGGGCCTGACGGAGTTCGCCGACCACGCCACCTACGAGCTGTCGGGCGGCATGCAGCAGCGCTGCCAGATCGCGCGGGCGCTGGCGAACGACCCCGAGATCCTCCTCATGGACGAGCCGTTCGGGGCGCTCGACGCGCTGACGCGCGAGCGGATGCAGGACGAGCTGAACGCGATCTGGCGCGGGGCCGGCCAGACGGTCCTGTTCATCACCCACAGCGTCGAGGAGGCGCTGTACCTGGGCACGCGGGTGCTCGTGATGAGCCCGCGGCCGGGGCGGATCGTGCTCGACGAGCCGATCCCGTTCCCGCCGGACGCGCGCGACCGCGCGCTGCGCGAGGCGCCGGAGTTCGTGGCGCTGCGCTCGCGGATCGGCCGCGAGCTCGGGCTCGGGTGAGCCCACGGGGGCCCGCCTCCCTGCGGCAGCGGCCAGGAAGCCCACCCCTCGACCGCGGGGGCCTTGGCCGGCACCCCCAGCGCCTAGCCCGCCGCGACGGCCTCCCACTCCGCCAGGAGCTCCGCGACCCGCTGCTTGGCCGCGTTGTGGCGCTTGGTGGAGCGCTCGGCGCCGCTCGGCGACGCCCACGCCGCCGGGTCCGACAGCTCCTCCTCGAGCGCCTTCAGCTCGGCCTCCGCGCGCTCGATCTCACGCTCGAGTTGAGCTTGACGCTTGGCCGCGTTCTTGGACTGCGCGGGCTTCTTGGCGGCCTTCTCGGCCTTCTTGCCGCCGCCGTTGGACGGCGCCCGCTTCGCGGCCGCCTTGGCCGCCTGCTCGGCCTCCTCGCGCTCGCGCCGGTGCGCGAGATAGTCGGCCCAGCCGCCCAGGTAGGAGCGCAGCGTGCCGTCCTCGACGGCGATCGTGCGGGTGCCGACCGCGTCGAGCAGCGCGCGGTCGTGGGAGACGAGCAGCACCGAGCCCGGGAACTCCGAGAGCGCGTCCTCGAGCGCCTCGCGGCTCTCGATGTCGAGGTGGTTGGTGGGCTCGTCGAGGATCAGCACGTTGGCGCCCGACTGGACGAGGATCGCCAGTGACAGGCGCTGGCGCTCGCCGCCCGACAGGCCGGCGACCGGCTTGTCGGCCTCCTCGCCGCTGAACAGGAAGCGCCCGAGCAGCGCGCGCGCCTTGTTCTCGGTCAGCCCGGTCGCGCGCTGGCAGGCCTGCACGACGGTGCCGGTGTCGTCGATCGTCTCGGCGTGCTGGGCCAGGAAGCCGACCTTCACGTTGTGGCCGGTCGACAGCTTGCCGCCGTCGAGCGGCCGCTGGCCGGCGAGCGCCTTGACGAGCGTCGACTTGCCGGTGCCGTTGGCGCCGACGAGCGACACGTGCTCGCCGCGCTCGAGCCACAGCTCGCCGTCCTCGATGAGCGTGCGTCCCGGGACCTCCAGGCGGCCGCCGGTGAGCTCGAAGACGACACGGCCGGAGCGCTCCGGCGGCTTGAAGCTGAACGCCAGCTCGCGCTCGTCGCGCGGGTCGCGCTCGATCCGCTCCATCTTGCTGAGCGCCTTCAGCCGCGACTGCGCCTGGCGCGCCTTCGTCGCCTTCGCCCGGAAGCGCTCGACGAAGCGCTCCATGCGCTCGATCTCCTTGCGCTGCTTGTCGATCGCGCGGCCGAGCGCCAGCTCGCGCGCGGCCTTCTCCTGGCGCCACTTGTGCCACGGCCCGGCGAAGAAGCGGGCGCGGCCGGCCTCGAGCTCCAGCACGGCGGTGCCGACGGCCTCCAAAAACCAGCGGTCGTGGGCGACGAGCACGATCGCCGTGTCCATCTGCACGAGCTGCTGCTCCAGCCACTCGAGCGAGCCGATGTCGAGGTGGTTGGTCGGCTCGTCGAGCAGCAGCAGGTCGGGCTTGGCGACGAGCACCCGCGCGAGCGAGCCGCGGGTCAGCTCGCCGCCCGAGAACGTCGAGAGACGGCGATCGAGGTCGTCCTCGTCGAAGCCGAGGCCGCGGATCGTGCCCATGGCCTCCTCGCGCCACGTGTACCCGCCGGCCGCCTCCAGGCGGGCCTGGGCGCGCGCGTAGGCGTCGAAGGTGGCGTCGTCCATCGCGCCCTCGGCCATCGCCTGCTCGAGGCGGGCGAGCTCCTCCTCCAGCGCGACGAGCTCGGCGGCGCCGGACAGGACGTAGTCGCGGAGGGTGACGTCGCGCTCGCGCGGAGGACGCTGGTCGTGCAGCGCGACCTTCGCGTTCTTCTCGAGCACGAGCTCGCCGCCGTCGATCGAGCTCTCGCCCGCGAGCATGCGCAGCAGCGTGGTCTTCCCGGCCCCGTTGCGGCCGGCGATGGTCATGCGGTCGCGGCGCTCCAGCTTGAAGCTGACGCCCCGCAGCAGCGGCGCGCCGGCGACGTCCTTGCGCAGGTCGGAGGCGATGAGCACGGCCATGCGCCCATGGTAGGAACGGCCGTCCCCGCGGCGCCCCCGCGCGACTCAGCGGCGCGGCAGGCCCGCGCCGTCGCGCTGGAAGGCGATGAGCCGCGCGTTCTCGTCGGCAATCCGCTCGGCCGAGCGCTCATACGCGCGCATCATCTCCTTGAGCGTGCGCACGCCGTCGGCGTTGTTCGCGGCCACCTCGCGGGCGAGCTCGAGGGCGGCCGCCTCGGCCTCCGCGGCCGGCGCGGTGCGGTGCAGGAAGCGGGCGGCGGCGGCCTCCTCCATGCCGATCGTGCGGCCCGTGAGGAGCCAGTCCTTGGCGACCGAGAGGCCGACGAGCGGGGTCAGGCGCGCCGGGCCGACCGGCGCGCCCACGCGGGCGCCCGCCCAGGCGAGGCGCAGGTTGTCGCCGCCGACGCGCAGGTCGCAGCCGGCGGCCAGCTCCGCGCCGGCGCCGACGACATTGCCGACGCACACGCACACGGTCGGCGCCGGGAACGCGTCGACGGCCGCGTACATCCGCCCGAACGCCTCCATGCGCGCGACCCCGCCGGCGTGGTCGAGCGGCTCGCTCACGTCCGCGCCGGCGCACAGCGCCCGCTCGCTCGTCGTCGACAGCACCAGCGCGCGCAGCCCGGCGTCGGCGGCCAGCTCGTCGAGGCACGCGCACAGCGCGTCGATCGTGGGCGAGTCCAGCGCGTTGCGCACCTCGGGGCGGTCGAGGCGGGCGACGGCGATCGCGCCGTCGTCGACGCGCTCGAGCTGCAGTCCGGCCGTGGGCATGGCGCCCATTCTGTCCGAACCGGTCAGCCGAGGAAGTCGTCGACGAGCGCGGCGAACTTCGCCCGCTCCGAGAACGGGAACGCGTGCGAGTCGGCGAAGACCTGCAGGCGGGCGCCGGGAATGCGGCGCGCCATCCAGCGCGCGTTCTCGGGCGGCGTGACCGGGTCGAGCCGGCCGCCGGTGACGAGCACGGGCATCCGCAGCGTCCGCAGCGCGTCGGCGTTCGCGTTGGAGCGCAGCCACGGATCCTCGGCCGCGACCTGCGCGCGCTGCGTCGCCTCCGGCACGTCGAAGTCGTCGGGGATCGTCCCGTCCTCGGAGGCGGTCTCCAGCCGGCGCAGGAACGCGCGCCCCTCGGCGCGGCCCGCCTTCGTGCGCGGGAACAGCATCCGCAGGATCTGCTCCTCGGACGGATCGGGATCGCTGTCGTCGTCCTGGTCGTCGTCGTCGCCGAGGACCGCGGCGTCGCCGCCGGGGTTCGTGCCCGCGAGGATCAGCCGGCGCACCGCGCCCGGCCGGCGGATCGCGAGCTGCTGGGCGACGAACCCGCCCATCGACCAGCCCAGCACGTCGGCCTGCGGCACGCCGATCGCGGCCATGAGGTCGGCGGTCACGTCGGCCAGCCAGGCGAACGTCAGCCGCCCCTTCGGCAGCGGCGACGACTCGCCGATGCCGGGGTAGTCGAACAGGATCAGCCGGTGGCGGCGGGCCAGCAGCTCCAGCAGCGCCGGATCCCACTCGGCCATCGTCGAGCCCGTCCCGATCGCCATGACCAGCGGCGGGCCGCTGCCGCGCTCGTACCAGGCGATGCGCTGGTCGCCGACCTGGGCGTAGCGGACCTCCGCCCGGAACGGAGCGGCGGCGGCATCGTCGTCCCGGGCCACGACGACGCCCGTGGTCGCGGCCGCGACCACGAGCGCGGCGACGATCGGCGCGAGCAGACGGGAGGTCATGCCCGCATCGTTCGGCGGGTCGCGGGTGGACTTGAGCGCGACGCCTCCGTGCCGGCCCGGCTCGTATACTCCGGCCGCGATGCGTCGACTCGCCGTGACCACCTCCGCCCTCCTGGTCAGCCTCGCGCTGCTGGCCCCCGTCGCCTTGGCCGCCGACCCCGACCACGGGGAGGGCACCTACGGCCCGGTGACCGACAAGAACATCACGAACGCGGGCTTCCTGGTCATCATCTTCTTCCCGACGCTCGTGCTCGTCCTGTCGCTCATCCAGTGGAAGCTGGATCAGCGCAAGGAGCGCCGCAAGAAGGCCGCCAAGAAGCTGGCGTCCGACTGGCACGGCGGCTGGTAGTCCGACGCCGCGCGAAGCGGCCGAACCCCGGTCCCGCCGGGTATAGGCTCCCGCACCTGACCACCGGAGAGAGGGAGCGATGACGTACTTCGTGACCGGCGCGACCGGGTTCATCGGCCGCCACCTGGTCGAGGTCCTGCTCGAGCGGCGCCAGGGCGACATCCACGTGCTCGTGCGCGAGGGCTCCACCGAGCGCCTCGACGAGCTCATGGCCCGCTGGGGCCGGCCCGGGCGCGTCAAGCCGGTGGTCGGCGACCTCACCGAGCCCAACCTCGGGCTCGACGACGCGCAGATCGAGGCGCTGCGCGCCGCCGGCATCGCCCACTTCTTCCACCTGGCGGCGATCTACGACATGACCGCCTCCGACGAGGCCAACGAGGCGGCCAACGTCGGCGGCACCCGCAACGCGGTCGCGCTCGCCAACGCGCTGCAGGCCGGCTGCCTGCACCACGTGTCGTCGATCGCGGTCGCCGGCCTCTACAAGGGCCTGTTCCGCGAGGACCACTTCGACCAGGGCCAGGAGCTGCCCTCGCCCTACCACCGCACGAAGTTCGAGGCGGAGCGGATCGCGCGCGAGGAGTCGCAGGTCCCCTGGCGCGTGTACCGCCCGGCGATCGTCGTCGGCAACTCGCGGACCGGCGAGATGGACAAGGTCGACGGGCCCTACTACTTCTTCAAGATCATCCAGAAGGCGCGCCACTACGTGCCGGAGTGGGTGCCGCTGGCCGGTCCCGAGCTGGGCTGGACGAACATCGTGCCGGTCGACTACGTGGCGGAGGCGATGGACCACATCGCCCACCAGCCCGGGCTGGACGGGCAGGCCTTCCACCTCACCGACACCCGCGGCGGGATGCGCTCCGGCGACGTGCTGAACACGTTCGCGCGCGCCGCGCACGCGCCGCAGATGGCGGTGCGCATCGACAAGCGGCTCACCGACGCGCTGCCCAAGGGCGTCGGGTCGATGCTCATGCAGCTCCCGGCGCTGAAGGGCATCCGCCGCTCGATCCTGGCCGACCTGCAGATCCCCGAGGAGGTCGTCGAGTACGTCGGGCTCACCGCCCAGTTCGACACCCGCGACACCGAGCGCGCGCTGGCCGGCTCCGGGATCGAGCTGCCCCCGCTGGAGGACTACGCCGCGCGGCTGTGGGACTACTGGGAGCGCAACCTCGACCCAGACCTGTTCAAGGACCGCTCGTTCGAGGGCGCCGTCAACGGGCGCACCGTCGTCATCACCGGCGCGTCGTCGGGCATCGGCAGGGCGTCGGCGCTGAAGATCGCCGCGTCGGGCGGCATCCCGCTGCTGGTGGCGCGCACCGAGGAGAAGCTGCTCGAGGTCAAGGCCGAGATCGAGGCGCGCGGCGGGACCGCGTACGTCTACCCGTGCGACCTGTCGGACCTCGACACGATCGACGCCTGCGTGCGCCGGATGCTCAGCGAGCACGCGGCGATCGACATGCTCGTCAACAACGCGGGCCGGTCGATCCGGCGGTCGGTGGCGCTGAGCGAGGACCGCTTCCACGACTACCAGCGCACGATGCAGCTGAACTACTTCGGCGCGATCAAGATGATCATGGCGCTGCTGCCGCACATGCGGGAGCGCAAGTTCGGCCACATCGTGAACGTGTCGTCGATCGGCGCGCAGACGAACCCGCCGCGGTTCAGCGCCTACGTCGCCTCGAAGGCGGCGCTCGACGCGTGGACGCGGGTCGTCAGCTCCGAGGTGATCGGCGACAACATCAGCTTCACGACGATCCACATGCCGCTCGTGAAGACGCCGATGATCGCCCCGACGAAGATCTACGACGCGTTCCCGACGATCACGCCCGACGAGGCCGCCGACCTGATCTGCGAGGCGATCCGGTCCAAGCCGAAGACGATCAACACGCGCCTGGGGACCTTCGGCGAGGTGCTGTACGCGCTCGCGCCCAAGGTCGTCGACCAGATCCTGCACACCGCCTACAAGGTCTTCCCGGACTCGGCGGCGGCGCGCGGCGAGCAGGACCCGACCGAGAAGGCGTCGGTCGAGCAGATCGCGATGGCGAACCTCATGAAGGGCGTGCACTGGTAGGCGCCCGCCCGGCGTGCGCGCGTCCCGCCGCTTGACGGCGGGCACGCGCGCCGATACAACCCCCGCGTGCCTGAGAAATCGATTACCGCCGACGGCGGCGACGCCCGGCGGACCGTGCGCGTCGCCATGGTCCAGGCGCTCCTCGCCGGCGGCGAGCGCGAGCGCAACCTCGACCACGGGATCGAGCTCGTGGCCCGCGCGGCCGGCGACGGCGCCGACGTCGTCGTGCTGCCCGAGTGCTTCCCGCTGGGCTGGACGGATCCGTCGGCCGCGGCGCTCGCGGACGCGATCCCGGGCGGCGAGACCGTCGAGCTGCTGCGCCGAGCCGCCCGCGAGCACGCGATCCACCTGTGCTCCGGCGTCGTCGAGCGCGACGGCGACCGCGTGTACAACGCCGCGGTGCTGATCGATCCCGCCGGGGAGATCCTGCTGCACCACCGCAAGATCAACGAGCTCGACATCGGCCACCCGTACTACGCGGTGGGCGATCGCCTCGGGGTCGCCGACACCGCGCTCGGCCGGGTGGGGCTGATGATCTGCGCCGACGCGTTCGCCGAGGACCGCGTCATCACGCGCACGCTCGGGCTGATGGGCGCCGAGCTGATCCTGTCGCCGTCGGCCTGGGCGGTGCCCGGCGACCACGACCAGGACGCCGAGCCCTACGGCGATCTGTGGCGCAACGCCTACGGGCCGGTCTGCCGCGAGCACCGCCTCTACATCGTGGGCGTCTCCAACGTCGGCTGGATCCCCGACGGCCCGTGGGCCGGGCGCAAGTGCATCGGCTGCTCGCTGCTGATGGGCCCGGACGGGATCGTCGCCGAGGGCCCCTACGGACCGGAGGCCGAGACGATCGTCATGGCCGACCTCCTCGTCGGCCGCGACGAGCGGCCCTGGCACCACCCGCCCGACCGCTGGTTCCGCCCGCTGGAGGCCGAGGCCTAGGAGCCTGTTGAAGTTTCGGCGGTGGTGAGGCGGTCGATCTCGGCCGAGCAGCGGCCGAGGAGGTTAAGGAGGCCGGTGATGGCGGCGAGGTCGGGGCTGTTGTCGCCGGCCTGGCCGTCAGATCGGGCGTGGTGGGTGGCCAGGAGGCGTTTGAGGTTGATCGCGGTGGCGGCGGCGAGCAGTTGAAGCTGGGTCTTGCGGGTGCCGCGGCATCTCGCCCGGCCCAGGCCGTGGTGTTTGAGCTCTGCGATCGCGCCTTCGGCATGGGTCTGGCGGTCGATCGCGGTGTCGCGCCCGACCGCCGTGCGCATCCGTTCTCGCGCCTGCAGGGCGGCCGGGTGCTTGGCTGCGGGCTGGGGCGGAATCAGCGCGGTGGTCTTGAGCGCTTGGAGCTTGGCGTAGCTGGCCAGGCTGGCATAGCCGGCGTCGGCGCCGACCTCTGCGGCGGAGTGCCCGGCGAAGCGCGCGCGGCCGATCAGGACCTCCAACGCGTCGGCCTCGCTGCCGGTCGCCGGCTCGGCCTGCACCGCGACGATGACCCGGGCCTTCGGGTCGACGGCGACCTGCGCGCGATGCACGAGATGCGTCCGATGGCCCGGCTTGTGACGCAGCTTGGCGTCCGGATCGGTGCACGAGACCGCGGTCGCGTTCGACGGAGGGTGTCCGACGTTCTGTGGGTGAGGCCGGGGCGACTGTTGTCATGTCAGTCGGGGATGCGGTCCTCGAAGTAGATCTTGAACGCGGCGAGCGCTTGGGTCCAGTTGCGCACGGCGCGCCACT
>Ga0310831_100042_pt1 | contig 231869 bp, 232 predicted proteins | sample WT_ome_6_FD_201307 | JGI IMG/M metagenome (GOLD analysis project Ga0310831, IMG submission 201307) | Sorghum-adapted microbial communities enriched on wild type (WT) sorghum from Joint BioEnergy Institute, Emeryville, California, United... ... | reverse complement strand
CGACACAACGCATGAAAGTCAGACCAACTCTGGCCGACAGCGACGCTACGAGTCAGCTCACCGCCAGCCGAGGACCCTTCACCGCCGGTCGGACACCACCGTCCGCGACACCAACGCTCTCACTGAGTGCGACGGTATCGGCGCCGCCGGAGGGCATCAGGCCGCCGAACGAGAGCTGTGACAGATCCTGCACGGATCCGGCGCAGCCCTACGAGGACGCGGTCGCGAGCGGCAGCCCGCGCTCGAACGCGAACTTGTCCTTCGTGTACCCCTCGGCGTCACCGAGCGGGTAGGTGCCCGTGAAGCACGCGTCGCAGTGCCGGTCGGGCGAGCCGCCGACCGCCTCGTAGACGCCGGCCATCGAGATGTACGCGAGCGAGTCGCACCCCAGGTGCTCGGCGACCTCCTCGACGCTCCGGCCGTGCGCGACCATCTCCTCGCGCGTGGACATGTCGATCCCGTAGTGGCAGGGGTGCTTGATCGGCGGCGCCGAGATCCGCAGGTGCACCTCGCGCGCGCCCGCGTCGCGCAGCATCTGCACGATCTGCCGGGTCGTGTTGCCGCGCACGATCGAGTCGTCGACGACGACGACCGAGCGGCCGCCGACGATCTCCGGCAGCGGGTTGAACTTCATCCGCAGGCCGTGCTTGCGCAGCTCCTGCCCGGGCTGGATGAACGTCCGCGCGACGTAGCGGTTCTTGATGAGCCCGTCGTCCTGCGGCAGCCCCGACACCCGCGCGTACCCGCGCGCGGCGGCGTTGCCCGAGTCGGGGACCGAGATGACGAGGTCGGCGGTGGGCGCGGGCGCCTCGCGCGCGAGGATCTCCCCCATCCGGCCGCGGGCGGCCTGCAGGAGCGTGCCGTTCATCCGCGAGTCCGGGCGCGCGAAGTAGATGTACTCGAAGACGCAGAACGCCTCGCGCGCGCCCTCGACCGCCATCCGCGAGGAGATCCCCCGGTCGGTGAGCGTCACCACCTCGCCGGGCCGGACGTCGCGCAGGTACTCGGCGCCGATGATGTCGAACGCGCACGACTCGGACGCGACGCAGTACCGGTCGCCGACGCGCCCCAGCGCGAGCGGCCGCAGCCCGGCCGGGTCGCGGAACGCCACGACTCGGTCCTTCGTCAGCACCACCGTCGAGAACGCGCCCTTCAGCCGCGGGACGACGTCGCAGACCGCGTCCTCGATGTGCTCGGCCTCGTGATGGGAGAGCAGCGCGGCGATGATCTCCGAGTCCGACGTCGAGCTGAACCGCACGCCCTCCTCGCGCAGCGCCGCATGGAGCTCGACCGCGTTGACGAGGTTGCCGTTGTGGGCGAGCGCGAGCTGGTGGCGGTCCGAGCGGTAGACCGGCTGCGTGTTCTCCCACGCGTCGGAGCCGGTCGTCGAGTAGCGCGTGTGCCCGATCGCCAGCTCGCCGCCGAGCGTGCGGAGCTTCTGCTCGTCGAAGACCTGGCTGACCAGGCCCCGGTCGCGGAGGGTCATGATGTGCCCGCCGCGGTCGCACGTCGCTATGCCGGCGGACTCCTGTCCGCGGTGCTGGAGGGCGTAGAGCGCGAAGTAGGCGAGGCGGGCGACGTCGTGACCGGGAGCCATGATCCCGAAGACGCCGCATTCATCGCGAGGACCATCACGAAGGGGGTCCATGGGCGCTGTCCACTGTAGCGGCGGTCCCGGCGGCGCTCGGGGCGTCCTGGACGCCCCGGCCCCGCACGTTGCGGGCCTGCCGTCAGGGGAAGAGCGCGGCCAGCGCGCCGTGCGCCTCGGCGAGATCGTCGAGCCCGGCCGACAGCGCCTCACCGACGACCAGCCGGTCCCCGCCGACGCGGCCGATCACCTCGCCGAGCGCGGCGACGACGTCGTGCGGGCCGGAGACGACGAAGCCGCCCGCACCCTCGCCGAACAGCCGCTCCTCGTCCCACTCGAGGTCGAGCGTCGCGCCGACCCCGCCGGCCAGGCAGCACTCGGCGACCGCGACGAGCAGGCCGCCCTCGGCGATGTCGTGCGCGCTCGTCAGCGTGCCGGCGCGCACCGCGCCCCTGACCGCCTCCTGCGCGGCGCGGACGGCGGCGACGTCGGCCGCCGGCAGCCCGTCCGGGAGCGGCTCGCCGCGCAGCTTCGCGAGTTCGGACGCGCCGAGCGACGGCGCGAACGGCCCGACGAGCGCGATCGCGTCGGGGCGGTCGGGGTCGGCCTCCGCGAAGGCCATCCGGCCCGCCCGCGCGGCGTCGGGCAGCTCCCCGACCATCCCGATGACCGGCGTCGGGTAGATCGGGCCGTCGGCGCTCTCGTTGTAGAGCGAGACGTTGCCGCCGACGATCGGCGCGTCGAGCGCGCGGCAGGCGTCGCCGATGCCCCGCACCGCCTCGGTGAGCTGCCAGGCGATGTGCGGCTTCTCGGGGTTGCCGAAGTTCAGGTTGTTCGTCGTGCCGAGCGGCTCGGCGCCGACGCACGCGAGGTTCGACGCGCACTCCAGGACCGCGAGGATCGCGCCCTGGTACGGGTCGGCGGCGACCTTGCGTCCGTTGCCGTCGATGCTCGTCGCGATCGCGCTGCCGTTCGGGAGCCGGAGGACCGCGGCGTCGGCCTGCCCGGGCCGGCGCACGGTCCGCGACTGGACGATGCAGTCGTACTGCTCGAAGAGCGGCAGCCGCGAGGCGATGTTCGGCGAGTGCAGCAGGCCGAGCAGCACGTCGCGCGGCTCGTCCGAGTCGAGCACCCGCGGCGGCGGGTCGTACAGCGGCCGGCCGGGCTTGGCGGGGTCGAGGTCGTAGAGCGGGCAGTCGTCGACGAGCGCGGCGACCGGCATGTCGCCGACGACCTCGTCGCCGCGGCGGACGACGACGTGCCCCGTGTCGGTCACGGTCCCGATCGCGGTCCCGCCGACCTCCCACTTCTCGCACAGGGCGAGCACCGCGTCGACGTTCTCGGGCTCGACGACGCAGAGCATCCGCTCCTGCGACTCGGACACCATGATCTCGAACGGCGCCATCCCCGGCTCGCGGAGCGGCACCTTCGCGACGTCGATCTCCACCCCGACGCCGCCCTTGGACGCCATCTCCGACGCCGACGAGGTCAGCCCCGCCGCGCCGAGGTCCTGCAGCGAGACGAGCAGGCCCTTCGAGAGCAGCTCGAGCGAGCACTCGAGCAGCTTCTTCTCCTCGAACGGGTCGCCGACCTGGACCGTCGGGCGCTTGTCCTCGTCGCCCTCGCCGAACTCGGCGGAGGCGAGGACCGAGGCGCCGCCGATCCCGTCACGGCCGGTCGACGCGCCGAACAGGACGAGCACGTTGCCGACGCCGGCGGCGGCGCTGCGGATCATCTCGTCCTTGCGCGCGAGCCCCAGCGCCATCGCGTTGACCAGGCAGTTCTGCTCGTACGGCGCCTCGAAGTAGACCTCGCCGCCGACGGTGGGGACGCCGATCGAGTTGCCGTAGTGCCCGATCCCGGACACCGCCCCGTCGAGCAGGTAGCGCGAGCGGGCGCTCGTCGGCTCGCCGAAGCGCAGCGAGTCGAGCACCGCGATCGGCCGCGCGCCGATCGCGAAGATGTCGCGGAGGATCCCGCCGACGCCGGTCGCGGCGCCCTGGAACGGCTCGACCGCCGAGGGGTGGTTGTGCGACTCGACCTTGAACGCGACCGCCAGGCCGTCGCCGACGTCGACCGCGCCGGCGTTCTCGCCCGGCCCCATGACGACCTTCGGCCCCTCGGTCGGCAGCGTCCGCAGGAGCTTCTTGGAGTGCTTGTAGGCGCAGTGCTCGCTCCACAGCAGCGAGAACATCGCGAGCTCGACGTCGTTCGGCGCGCGGCCGAGCTTGTCGACGATGAGCGCGTACTCGTCGCGGGTCAGGCCGAGCGCGACCGCGTCCTCGACGGTGGGGAGCACGGCCTCAGGCGACGGCATGGACGCGGGCCAGCGACTCGAAGATCTTCAGCCCGTCGGCCGACCCGGTCAGCGGGTCGACCGCGTGCTCGGGGTGGGGCATGAGCCCGAACACGTTCCCCGCCGGGTTGGCGACGCCGGCGATGTCGTTCGTCGACCCGTTCGGGTTGCCGCCCTCGGCGTAGCGGACGACGACGCGGACGGCCGGGAGCTGCTCGGGCGGCACGAAGTAGCGGCCGGTCTGGTGCTTGACCGGGATGGAGAGCACCTCACCCTCCTCGCACGCGCTCGTGAACGGGGTGTCGGTGTCGACGACCTCGATCCCGACCTGGCGGCAGACGAAGCGCAGCCCGACGTTCGGCAGGAGCGCGCCGGGCAGCAGGCCCGCCTCGCACAGCACCTGGAAGCCGTTGCAGATCCCGAGCACCGGCCCGCCCTCGCGCGCGAACGCGATGACCGACTCCATCACCGGCGAGAACCGCGCGATCGCGCCGACGCGCAGGTAGTCGCCGTACGAGAAGCCGCCGGGCACGACGATCGCGTCGACGCCCTTCAGGTCGCGGTCGCGGTGCCAGAGGATCTCGGCCTCGCCGACCTTCTCGCACGCGAGCACCGCGTCCATGTCGTCGCACGAGCCGGGGAAGCGGATGACGCCGAAGCGGGTCAAGAGACGATCTCGTAGTCCTCGATCAGCGGGTTGACGAGCAGCTTGCGGCACATCGCGTCGACCTGCGAGCGGTCCTCGACGTCGAGCTCGATGAGCCGCCCGACGTGGACGTTGGAGACCCCCTCGAAGCCGAGCGCCGGGAGCGCCCGCTCGACCGCGATGCCCTGCGGGTCGAGGATCCCCTCCTTCGGCCGGACGAGCACACGCACGCGCGGCATCGCCTAGCCCCCCGTCCGCGCGAGCCACGCGCTGAACGGCTCGCCGGTGATCCGCTCGTACGCCTCGATGTAGCGCTGCCGCGTGCCCTCGACGATCTCGGCGGGGATCTCGGGCGCGGGCGGCGTCTTGTCCCAGCCGGTCTGCGACGCCCAGTCGCGGACGTACTGCTTGTCGAACGACGGCTGCGACCGGCCCGGCGCGTAGGTGTCGGCGGGCCAGAACCGCGACGAGTCGGGCGTGAGCACCTCGTCGCCGAGGACGAGCCGGCCGTCGTCGTCGAGCCCGAACTCGAACTTCGTGTCGGCGAGGATCACCCCACGCTCGCGCGCGTGCTCGTGCGCGAAGCGGTAGAGCGCGATCGACACGTCGCGCAGGCGCGTCGCGAGGTCGCGGTCGCCGACGAGCTCGGCGGCCTGCTCGAAGTCGATCGCCTCGTCGTGGCCGGTCTCGGCCTTCGTCGACGGGGTGAAGATCGGCGTCGGCAGCCGCTCGGACTCCTGCAGCCCGGGCGGCAGCTCGATGCCGCTGACCTTCCCGGTCGCCTGGTAGTCCTTCCAGCCCGAGCCGGTGATGTACCCGCGCACGACGCACTCGACGGGCAGCATCCGGAGCTTGCGCGCGACGATCGCGCGCCCGCGCACCTCGTCCGGGACGCCGTCGGTGGCCGACAGGAAGTGGTTCGGCACGATGTGCCCGGTCTTCGCGAACCAGAAGACGGACAGGCCGGTGAGCACCTTGCCCTTGTCCGGGATCCCGTTCGGGTGAACGACGTCGTAGGTCGAGATGCGATCCGAGGCGACCATGAGCAGCCGGTCGCCGAGGTCGTACATCTCGCGGACCTTCCCGGAGGCGAGGAGCGGGAGGTCGGCGAGGGCTGAGGTCACGAGGCTGACGGTAGCAATCGCGACGGCGACCTCCGGGGCCCGGAGCGCGCTCGTTGCGGGAACGCCGGGGGACGGCCGCGCGTCCGGAAACGATCTCCTGCCCGGCACGCCGGTGTCAGGAGCGTTAGGGTCACGGCACCGTGTATCCGCCCGAGGCGTTGGGCAGGATCGCCGGCCGGGACACGGCACTGGAGGCGATCGACGCCGCCTGTGCCGGCCCGCGTGGGTGGATCGTGCTCGAAGGCGGCCCCGGGACGGGGGTCTCGACCCTGCTGGCCTACGCGCAGTCGCGCGGGGCGGTCTGCGTCGAGGACGCCGAGCGGCTCGACGTCGACGCGCTCGCCGCGCTGCCCTCCGACGCGCCGGTCGTGCTCGCCGTCCGGTGCGGCATGCCGGTCGCCGACCCGGCCGCGCTCGCCGCCGCGCGGGCCCGCGCGAAGGTCGTCCGGCTCGAGCCGCTCGACGCCGCCGCGGTCGCGCGGGTCCTCGGCGTGGACGCCGACCGCGCCGCGAAGGTCGTCGCCGAGACCGGCGGCCACCCCCGCACGATCGCCCGCCACGGGCGCGCGATCGCCGCGGGGCAGCCCGTCGACGCCGACGAGATCGGTGGCTACTGGGCCGACCGGATCGCGCTCGTCGGGCCCGACGGCGAGCGCCTGGCCGAGAGCGTGCACGTGCTCGGCGACCGCGCGCCGTTGTGGCTGGCCGCGGCGCTGGCGGGCATCCCGCGCGAGGACGCCGCGCGGGCGGCGGACGCGCTCGTCGACGCCGGGCTGCTGCGGTTCGCCGACCCGCTCACCCACGCGATCCCGGTCGCCTGGCGGACGCTCGCCGAGGTCACCGACGGGGCGCGCCGCCACGAGTCGCACCGGCGCGCCGCGCGGCTGCTCGCCGACACCGCCGACGGGCTCGCGGCGGCCGCCGCGCACCTGCTCGCCGTGCCGCCCGCCGGCGAGGCCTGGGCCGCCGAGATCCTCCGTGACGCGGCGCAGGCGGCGATCGACGGGGGCCGCCACGACGACGCGGTGCGGGCGCTCGAGCGGGCGCTGGCCGAGCCGGTCCCGCGCGACATGCGCATCGACCTGCTCGTCGCGCTCGCCGCCGCCCGCGACCAGGCCGGCGGCGACGCCGAGGACGCCTACCGGCAGGCGCTCCGGCTCGCACCGCCCGAGCGCCGGCCGCGGATCCACCTCGCGCTCGGTCGCGCGCTCTACGGCGCCGGGCGCTACCGCGACGCGGCGCTCGAGCTCGACCAGGGGCTCGGCATCGCGGCCGAGGACGACCCGGTGACGACCGAGCTGCTCGCCGCCTACGTCGCCGCCGCGCGGTTCGACCGCACCCTCGAGGACGCCGCGGCGCAGCACCTCATGCCGCTGCTCGAGCGGACCGGGGCGGGGCGGACCGCGGCCGAGCGCGCCCTCCTGGCCGAGCTGGCGCTCGAGCGCGGGATCCGCGGCTACCCGCGGACGACCGTCGTCGCGCTCGCACTGCGCGCGTGGGCCGACGGCCTGTTCCTCCAGGGCGCCGACCCGTACGGCATCAGCCTCAGCCAGCTCGCCGCCGCGCTGACCTGGTCCGACGCGTTCGACGACTCGATCCGGGTGCTCACCGAGACGATCGCGTGGGCGGAGCGGTCGGGCACCGCGCAGCTCGCCGCGACGGCCCGGTACCTGCGCGCGTGGCCGCAGTGGTACAAGGGCGAGCTCGACGCCGCCGAGCGAGACGTGCGGTCGGCGCTCGGCGCGCCCGGGTGGGAGATGTACGAGCCTGCCGCGCGCGCCATCCTCGGGCACATCCTGTTCGACCGCGGGCAGGCCGACGCCGCGGCCGAGGCGCTGGCCCTCGACGATCCCGAGGCGTGGCGCCGGACGGTGCCGTACGCGATGCTGCTCGAGACCCGCTCGCGGCTGCACGTGCGGGCCGGCGATCTGCAGGCGGCGGCCGCGGACCTCGCCGAGGTCGGGTCGCTGCTCGACACGATGGGCAACCTCAGCCCGTTCTGCCCGTGGCGCTCGCGGCTGGCGTACGTGACCGCCAGGCTCGGCGACCCCGACGCCGCGCTCGGGCTCGTCCGCGACGAGCTCGAGCAGGCCGAGCGGATCGGCACGCCGCGCGCGACGGGGTTCGCCCTGTACTCGCGCGGGCGGGTCCGGCACCTCGCCGGCGACGACGGCCTGGAGGACCTGGCCGCGGCCGTGGAGACGCTCGCCGGGTGCGGCGCGCGGCTGGAGCAGGCGCGGGCGCTCACGGCGTACGGCGCCGTGCTGGCGGCCCGGGGGCGCCGCGAGGACGCCCGCCGCCCGCTGCGCGAGGCGCTGGAGCTCGCGACGGCGCTCGGCGCCGCCGACGTCGCCGAGCGCGCCCGGCGCGAGCTGCACGCCGCGGGCGGGCGGCCGCCCCGCGACGACCGCCGCGTCCCCGGCGGCCTGACCGCGTCGGAGCTCGTCATCGCCCGGCTCGTCGCGCAGGGGCTGACGAACCGCGAGGTCGCCGAGCAGCTCGTCGTGTCGCCGCACACCGTGCGCTTCCACCTCAGCGGCGTGTACCGCAAGCTCGGCGTCTCCGAGCGCGAGGCGATCGGCCCGGCGCTGCGGGCGCTGGACTCGCGCTGACCGCGGCGGGATACCGTGGAGGACATGGCCACCGACCTCGACTCCGAGCGCCTCGCCCGCCGCGCCGCGGCCTTCGAGCAGATCGTCCAGTGGGGCGATCCGGTGCTGCGCTCGAAGGCGTCGCCGGTCACGTCGTTCGACGACGCGCTGTCCGAGCAGGTCGCGCGGATGGCCGACCTCATGGACGACGCGCTCGGCGCGGGCCTCGCGGCGCCGCAGGTCGGCTCGCTCCTGCGCGTGTTCGTCTACCGCGAGGCGCCCGACGCGCCGCTGGGCGTCGTCGTCAACCCGCGGATCGTGCGCGCGTCGGAGGAGACGATCACGACCGAGGAGGGCTGCCTGAGCATCGGCCGCGCGAACGTGTGGGTGCCGGTCGAGCGCAGCGAGGCCGTCGAGGTCGAGGCGTTCGACGCGAAGGGCCGGCCGATCACGCTGAAGGCCGAGGGCCGCGAGGCGGTCATCCTCCAGCACGAGACCGACCACCTCGACGGCGTGCTCATGCTCTCGCGCACGGCGCCCGAGCACCGCCGCGAGGCGCTGCGCACGCTGCGCGAGCTCGAGCGCGGCGGCTCCGGTCAGGCAGCGACGGGCCGGTAGGCCCGGCCGGGCGCTACGCGCCGCGTCGTCCGGGCTCGTCGAGGTGGTCGACGAGCCGCGCCGCGAGCCCGACGTACGTCTCGGGCCGCAGCGCCAGCAGCCGCTCGCGGTCGGCGGGGTCGATGTCGAGCCCCTCGACGAACGCGCGCAGCCCGGCCTCGTCGATCGCCGCTCCGCGCGTCAGGCCCTTGAGCTGCTCGTACGGGTCCTCGCCGCCGCGCTTGCGCATGACGGTCTGGACCGCCTCGGCGAGCACCTCCCAGGCGCCGTCGAGCTCGGCGCGCATCGCGTCGGCGTCGACGTCGATCTTGCCCAGGCCGCGCAGCGTCGAGCGGACCGCCAGCAGCGAGTGGCCGACGACCATGCCGCTGCAGCGCAGCAGCGACGAGTCGCTGAGGTCGCGCTGCAGCCGCGACACCGCCAGCGTCGCCGCCATGTGCTGGCCGAGCGCGGTGCTGACGCCGGCGTTCGCCTCGCTGTTCTCGAAGTCGATCGGGTTGACCTTGTGCGGCATCGTCGACGAGCCGACCTCGCCGGCCACGACCCGCTGGCGGACCAGGCCGCGCGAGATGTACGCCCACATGTCGCGGTCGAAGTCGACGAGGATCTGGTTGAAGCGCCCGAGCAGGTGGAACAGCTCGGCGATCCAGTCGTGCGGCTCGATCTGCGTCGTGAGCGGGCTCCACGCCAGGCCGAGGCCCTCGACGAACTCGCGCGAGATCCGCTCCCAGTCGCGCTCGGGCTCGGCGATCGCGAGCGCCCCGTACGTGCCGACCGCGCCGTTGAGCTTGCCGCGGTACTCCTGCCGGTCGAGCTGCTCGAGCTGGCGCCGCCAGCGCGCGACGAACACCGCGAGCTCCTTGCCGAACGTCGTCGGCGTCGCCGGCTGGCCGTGGGTGCGCGACAGCAGCGGCACGTCGCGGGTCGCGCGCGCGAGGTCGGCGACGCGGCGCTCGAGCTCGTCCGCCGCCGGCCGCCACACCTGGCCGATCGCGTCGCGGAGCATGAGCGCGTAGGAGAGGTTGTTGACATCCTCGGAGGTCAGGCCGTAGTGCAGGCGCTCGCGGACCGCGGGGTCCACGCGCTCGCGCAGGAAGTACTCGACGGCCTTGACGTCGTGGTTCGTGCGCGCCTCGATCTCCTTGATCTGCTGCGCGTCGGCGTCGGAGAAGCGCTCGTACAGCGCGCGCAGCGGCGCGGCCTCGAGGTGCGGCTCGAGGACGAGCAGCCACTCGACCTCGACCTGCACGCGGCGGCGCATGAGCGCCCACTCGGAGACATGGTCGCGCAGCTCGGCGACCTTGCCCTCGTAGCGCCCGTCGAGCGGGCTGATCTCCCTCAGGCCCACGGCGCCACCCCGCGCATCCGCAGCAGGTGCAGCGCCGCGAGCGACGCCGCGTCGACCAGGTCGCCGGACGCGACGAGCCCGTCGAGCTCGGCCGGCGTCACCGCGCGCGTGGTCAGCCCGACCTCGGTCTCCTCGGGCGCAGGCTCGCCCTCCTGGAGGTCGGTGGCGAGCCACACGTCGAACTCCTGGCTGAGGATCCCCGGCGCGTACGCCAGGCGCCCGAGGTGGGTGAGCGTGCCGGCGCGCAGGCCGGTCTCCTCGGCCAGCTCGGCGCGGGCGATCGTCTCGGGCCCGGCGGAGGCGTCGTCGTCCATCGCGCCCTGCGGGAACTCCCACACGAACCGTCCGATCGGGTACTTGACCTGCCCGACGAGCGTCGTCCGCTGCCCGTCCCACGGCACGACGAGCGCGCCGTCGTGCTTGTCGATCACGGCGTGGATGCCGTGCGAGCCGTCCTGGCGCTCGATCGCGTCCTCGCGGACGGTGATCCAGGGGTTCTCGTAGACGGTCTTCGTCGAGAGCGTCCGGATCACGCGTTCAGGATCCGCAGCGCGAGGTGCGCGGCGTTGCGCGGGTTGTCCAGCCCGACCGCCGCGACCGGGACCCCCGGCGGCATCTGCACGACCGACAGGATCGCGTCGAGCCCGCCTGCGGCGCTGAGCCGGCTGGACAGCGGGACGCCGATGACCGGCAGGTCGGTGTGGGCGGCGGCGACGCCCGGCAGCGCGGCGGACAGGCCCGCGCCGGCGATGATGACCTTGATCCCGCGCATCCGCGCGTTGCGGCAGTAGTCGGCGACGGTGTCCGGATCGCGGTGGGCCGACATGACGCGGATCTCGTGGCGGACGCCCGCCTCCTCGAGCACCTTGCCCGCCTTCTCCATCTCCTCCATGTCGGACTTCGAGCCCATGATGATCCCGACGCGCGGCGCGCCCTCCTCGAGCGCCTCCAGGTCGTCGGTCTGCGTCTCGGTCAGGGTCTCGGCCTGCGCTTGGTGGCTCATGTGCGGGTCCGCTCCACGGCGCGCTGCGCGATGTCGCGCCTCAGCTGCCGCCCGTCGAAGGTGATCAGGTCAGCGGCAGCATAGGCCGCGTCCCGGGCCGATCGCGCGTCCGCGCCGAGCGCGGTCACGTTCAGCACGCGGCCGCCCGCCGTGACGATCGCGTCGCCCTCGGCCGCCGTACCGGCGTGCGTGACCTCGACGTCCGGCGGGACGGCGTCCAGGCCGGAGATGACGTCGCCCTTCGACGAGCTCTGCGGGTAGCCGCGGCTGGCGAGCACGAGCGTCACCGCCCACGCGTCGGCCCACTCGAGCGTCGCGCCCTCGAGGCCGCCGCGGCGCGTCGCGCGCTCGAGCAGGTCGGCGAGGTCGCTGCGCAGGCGGGGCAGGATCGCCTGGGTCTCGGGGTCGCCGAAGCGGACGTTGAACTCGAGCACCTTCGGCCCGTCCGCGGTGAGCATGAGCCCCGCGTACAGGACGCCGTGGAACGGGATGCCGCGCTCGGCGAGCAGGTCGACGACCGGCTGGTGGACCGCCGCCGCGATCGCGTCGGCGTCGACGCCCGGGACCGGTGAATAGGCGCCCATCCCGCCGGTGTTCGGCCCCTGGTCGCCGTCGTAGATCCGCTTGTAGTCCTGGGCGGGCGCCATCGGCACGGCGCGCTCGCCGTCGCACAGCGCGAGCAGCGAGACCTCCTCGCCGGCCAGGTGCTCCTCGACGACGACCTGCCCGCCGCCGAAGCGGCCCTCGACGAGGAACGCGTGGAGCGTCTCGCGCGCGGTCTCGGCGTCCGGCGCGATCACGACGCCCTTGCCGGCGGCGAGGCCGTCGTACTTGAGCACGGCCGGGTAGCCGCCGGTGCGCTCGATCGCCGCCATCCCGTCCTCGACGGTCGTCACCGCCTCGTAGCGGGCGGTCGGCACGCCGGCGGCGAGCATGACCTCCTTGGCGAACGCCTTCGAGCCCTCCAGGCGCGCGGCCGCCGCGGTCGGGCCGAACGCGGCGACGCCCTCGGCCTGCAGCGCGTCGACGAGGCCCGCGACGAGCGGCGCCTCGGGGCCCACGACGACGAGGTCGACGCGCTCGTCCCGGGCGAGCCGCACGAGGCCGTCGACGTCGTCGACGCCGATCGCGTGGACGCGCGCGTCACGGGCGATCCCGGCGTTGCCGGGCGCGCAGTGCACCTCGGGCCTGCGCGGCGAGCGCAGGAGGGCACGGACGAGGGCGTGCTCGCGCCCTCCGGAACCGACGACGAGGATCTTCAGAGCGGTGCGCTGGGTCGGAGGGTCAGAGCGAGGAGATGAAGTCGTCGATCGGGATCGCGACCATGGTCTCGTACTTGACGGTCCCGCGCGAGCCGAGCTCGAGCGAGAGCCTCGACATCGTCTGCTCGTCCGGCGCCTCGACGATGTTCACGAAGTCGTACCGGCCGAGCGTCGCCCACTGGGCCTTGACCTTCGCCCCGAGCTGCTCGACCTCCTGGTTGACCTCTTTGATGCGCTGCGGGTTGTTCTTGACCGTCTGGACGCCCTCGGGCGACAGGGTCGACAGCATGATGTAGGTGGGCATGAGGCGCGTTCTATCTCATACGGTGGCGCTGTGGGCCGCTCTCGCGGCCCCGGCGGCCGCGGCGCAGGTGCGGCTCGAGCAGCCGTGCCGTGCTCCCGGCCAGTCCGTGCAGGTCACGGCGAGCGGCCTGGCGCCGATGACGCCGTTCGCGGTCAACCTCGGGACGGTCCCGATCGGCAGCGGGTGGACCGACGAGACCGGCGAGATGGACGCGGAGTTCCCGGCGCCGAAGACCGAGGGTGTCCACGCCGTCCGCGTGCTCGACCTGCTCGGCAACCGCGGCCGCGCGGAGCTGACCGTGCGGCGCCCGTCGATCCGCCTGTGGCCGCGCCCGCGCCGCGACCCGCGCCGGAAGGTGCGCTTCGTGGTCGACGGGCTGGGAGGCGGGGAGCCGTCGGTGTGGCTGCACCGGATCGACCCGCGCGGGCGGCACGTCGACGACATCCGGCTCGGGCGGGCGTCCGGGCCGTGCGGCGGGCTGCGCTCGCGGCGCGTCGCGCTCCTGCCCGCCGACCCGCGGCCCGGCCGGTGGCGGCTGCAGATCGACACGCGGATGTCGTACGACCCGGCCGCGCGCCCGCGGGTCGTGCAGTGGATCCGGCTGCGCCCGCCCGGGTCCTGACGCCGGCGCACGGAAGCCGTCCGGCCGCTCGGAGAGGAGATCGCGCCGTCATGGATGCCGGCGCCGGGACACTGACCGTCCGGCCCCGGCTCTCCCTGTCCACGCAGCCGCTGAACCGCGCCGGCGCTTCCCGCTTCGCCCGCAACCTGGCGCTGGGGACCGTCTACGTCCAGGTCATGACGGTCACGCTGCCGCTCAGCCGCGACGGCGGCGTGCACCTGTACTTCTTCACGGTCGCGAGCACCCTGTGCCTGCTGTTCGTCGGGCGCCGCGACCTGGTCATGCTCGGCCTGGCCGCCCCCGCGCTCGCTGTTCGTGTTCTGCGAGTTCGCGGCCACGCCGGGCAGCACGCCGCTGCACCTCGAGCCGACCCGCGGCCGACGTCATGTACGCGGGCAGCGCCGCCGGCGCGATGGGCCTCGCGCTGTGGCTGTCGTTCTGGTTCCGGGTCGAGATCGACCAGGCGGAGGCGGCGCTGACGCGCAGCAACGCCGAGCTCGAGCGGCTGTCGGGGACCGACCCGCTCACCGGCCTGGCGAACCGGCGGACGCTCGACGCGCATCTCGAGCGCGAGTGGGGGGCGCCTGCGGCGCGAGCGCGAGCCGCTGTCGGTGCTCGTCTGCGACTTCGACTGCTTCAAGGAGTTCAACGACCGCTACGGCCATCCGGCCGGCGACGACTGCCTGCGCCGCGTCGCGGGCGCGCTCGAGCAGGTCGCGGGCCGCAGCACCGACCTCGTCGCGCGGTTCGGCGGCGAGGAGTTCGTCGTCGCGCTGCCCGGCACCGGCGAGGCGGGAGCGCTGCGCGTCGCCGAGCAGGCGCGCGCGCTCGTCGCCGGCCTGGAGATCCCGCACGCGCACTCGACGGCCGACGAGGTCGTCACCGCGAGCATCGGCGTGGCGACCGTCGTCCCCGGCGGCGACGACGGCCCGGCCGCGCTGCTCGAGCGCGCCGACGCCGCGCTGTACGAGGCCAAGCGCGCCGGGCGCAACCGGGTCGTCGCCGCGGGGGACGGGGACGCCGGCGCGTCCGGCACGCCGGACATGTCGGCGGCGGGCTGAGCGCCGGTAGTGAGCGCGCCGCGGCCTCGTTGCCCGCACGACATGCAATGACGCGGCGGCCGCCCGCTGACCCTCTGGCTACGGCTCACCCCCAACGTGTGTGGGGACAACACCGACGTGGCGTGCGCGGTTGCGCTGGAGGTCGGCTCACCCCCACGCGTGTGGGGACGACGCGTGACTGCGGGGCCTCCCCCGCGGCTCGATCGGCTCACCCCCACGCGTGTGGGGACGACCCTCATGCGCGGCGACCATCCGAACCCGAACGTGGCTCACCCCCACGCGTGTGGGGACGACTCCAACGCCGCCTGCGCCCGCTCCGCCTCCGCTGGCTCACCCCCACGCGTGTGGGGACGACGCGATGGCCGACGCCGAGAGCCTTGGAATCGACGGCTCACCCCCACGCGTGTGGGGACGACCTCCATGAACAGTCGCTTGTGCGTCGTCATGGCGGCTCACCCCCACGCGTGTGGGGACGACACGGACGACAACCCGCTCAGCCCGACGTACTACGGCTCACCCCCACGCGTGTGGGGACGACTAGGAGGGTGAATGGTGGATATCTACACCTATCGGCTCACCCCCACGCGTGTGGGGACGACTGGCGCTCCTCAGCGGCCTGGCGCTCCGCAGCCGGCTCACCCCCACGCGTGTGGGGACGACGCCTCGAAGACCTCGCCGAACGCCTCCTTGAACGGCTCACCCCCACGCGTGTGGGGACGACTCGATCAATTCGTCGCGCCAGCGTTCCGGTGTCGGCTCACCCCCACGCGTGTGGGGACGACTGCGGCTCGATCCGGGACCGGCGGACCATCGGCTGGCTCACCCCCACGCGTGTGGGGACGACGGCGGCACGATTCGCGAGGGCCTCCTGGTGCTCGGCTCACCCCCACGCGTGTGGGGACGACCTCCTCCGTGCGCACGTAAAGCGCCAGACGGCCGGCTCACCCCCACGCGTGTGGGGACGACACGCTCTCCCTCAGGCACTCGGGACAGACGCCCGGCTCACCCCCACGCGTGTGGGGACGACATGGACTCCCAGAGGGTCGCGTTCACGACCTTCGGCTCACCCCCACGCGTGTGGGGACGACGTCTACAACGCGATCCAGGAGCAGCTCGCCCGCGGCTCACCCCCACGCGTGTGGGGACGACTGCAGCCGCTCGACGTGCCTGGCAACGGTGTTCGGCTCACCCCCACGCGTGTGGGGACGACCTTGACGGGGTTCTCCCGCGCGAGCCGACGCGCGGCTCACCCCCACGCGTGTGGGGACGACGGTCACGCGCTGGTGGAGCGGTTCGGCCACTACGGCTCACCCCCACGCGTGTGGGGACGACGGGCACACGTCCTCGGCCTTGATGGTGCGGGTCGGCTCACCCCCACGCGTGTGGGGACGACCCCGCGGAGGTCGTCCAGCGCATCGACATGGCCGGCTCACCCCCACGCGTGTGGGGACGACGAGGTCCACGGCGCGTTCGACACTCTCGACGCCGGCTCACCCCCACGCGTGTGGGGACGACGCCTACGCCACCGTCAGCGACGACGCGCTGATCGGCTCACCCCCACGCGTGTGGGGACGACTCGACCTTGCCGACCTCGTAGTCGTGCGCGAGCGGCTCACCCCCACGCGTGTGGGGACGACCTCCCGGACGACCCGGCTGGATATCACGACGGCGGCTCACCCCCACGCGTGTGGGGACGACGGGGTCGGAGCCGCGGTGACGCACGAGGGCCCCGGCTCACCCCCACGCGTGTGGGGACGACATCGACCCCCTCGACTACGTCCTGACGGTCACCGGCTCACCCCCACGCGTGTGGGGACGACGAAGCGGCGCGTCATGAAGTGGCGGCGGCCACCGGCTCACCCCCACGCGTGTGGGGACGACCAGGTCGAACTGGCCGGCGGTCTGCATGAACCCGGCTCATCCCCACGCGTGTGGGGACGACGCCCATCATCGCCCGCTCGGTGGCGGCCGCCCCGGCTCACCCCCACGCGTGTGGGGACGACGAGCCGTCGAAGCCCAGCACGACCAGGCTCCGCGGCTCACCCCCACGCGTGTGGGGACGACGCCCGAGCGTGGCGGCCCGAGTTCGGTCGGGTCGGCTCACCCCCACGCGTGTGGGGACGACTCCGGGTCTTCCTCTCTGCGGGTTGCCCCTACCGGCTCACCCCCACGCGTGTGGGGACGACATGTCGCGCGCCGCCAAGCTCGCCTCCGCGTTCGGCTCACCCCCACGCGTGTGGGGACGACTCGGGCGTCGTGTCGTCCGGCTTGGCGGACGTCGGCTCACCCCCACGCGTGTGGGGACGACGACACGATTGCGCGGAACACCGAAACACAGGACGGCTCACCCCCACGCGTGTGGGGACGACCAGAGCGTCGACCACGGTGCAGTGATCGCGGCCGGCTCACCCCCACGCGTGTGGGGACGACAAGTGCGACGTCGGGTAGACGCCCTTCGATGTCGGCTCACCCCCACGCGTGTGGGGACGACCACCCGATCCGGCGCGAGCGCGAGACCGAGGACGGCTCACCCCCACGCGTGTGGGGACGACAGCTCCAGGACGCCGCGCGCATCCCTAGTCGCCGGCTCACCCCCACGCGTGTGGGGACGACCGTCAGGAGGCCATTGACGAGCAGCTAGAGGACGGCTCACCCCCACGCGTGTGGGGACGACGGCGCGCGCAGGCGCGAGCACCTGCTTGCGGGCGGCTCACCCCCACGCGTGTGGGGACGACGGGACCGTGCGGTGGGCGCGGTGGACGTGGTTCGGCTCACCCCCACGCGTGTGGGGACGACAAGACCCCCGGCGGCGGCCGCGCCCAGATCATCGGCTCACCCCCACGCGTGTGGGGACGACGCCTGCAACCTCAAGTGCGTCGGCTGCACGAACGGCTCACCCCCACGCGTGTGGGGACGACGCCGTCGCCGCCTTCTTCAAGGCGCCCCATACCGGCTCACCCCCACGCGTGTGGGGACGACAGGGCAGCGTAGACCCCGAAAATGTCAGATGCCGGCTCACCCCCACGCGTGTGGGGACGACGTCGACGTGCGGGATCTCGACGCGCCGGACAGCGGCTCACCCCCACGCGTGTGGGGACGACTTCGCCCCGTCCGTGATCACGCCCGGCAGGGCCGGCTCACCCCCACGCGTGTGGGGACGACCCCGTGTACGCCGCCGCCGTTGTGCCAACGACCGGCTCACCCCCACGCGTGTGGGGACGACCGCCCCCCGGCGACGGGGACCATCGGCCCCTTCGGCTCACCCCCACGCGTGTGGGGACGACGCGCAGGCGCAGGCCGAGGGCCTGCTGCGGTTCGGCTCACCCCCACGCGTGTGGGGACGACCTTTCTTCCGTGGCCGGGTCGACCGGCCGTGCCGGCTCACCCCCACGCGTGTGGGGACGACTTCGGCTCGGTCGCGTCGGGCTCGTAGAGCGGCGGCTCACCCCCACGCGTGTGGGGACGACGGGCTGCGCCGGGCGCCGATCCCGGTGTAGACCGGCTCACCCCCACGCGTGTGGGGACGACCGCGGGTCGCCGGGGATCGTCAGCTGCGCGGTCGGCTCACCCCCACGCGTGTGGGGACGACACGCTGCCCGAGCGCTCGATCGTCCTGCCGATCGGCTCACCCCCACGCGTGTGGGGACGACGCCGAACCAGAACTGCTTGTCGAACACCGGGTAGGCTCACCCCCACGCGTGTGGGGACGACCACGACGCGATCGTGCTCGGCCCGATCGGCGGCGGCTCACCCCCACGCGTGTGGGGACGACTCAATCCCATCACCGCGCCGGCCATGCCGTGCCGGCTCACCCCCACGCGTGTGGGGACGACTCGGGGGCGCCGCCCTCGGTCAGCGTCGCCAGCGGCTCACCCCCACGCGTGTGGGGACGACGGCGTCGTCCGCAAGTCCGGCGGCTGGTTCTACGGCTCACCCCCACGCGTGTGGGGACGACATGGCGGGCAACGCCGAGGACGCGGCCGCGTTCGGCTCACCCCCACGCGTGTGGGGACGACGCGTGGTCGAGCCAGCCAAGAAGCAGAGCGCTCGGCTCACCCCCACGCGTGTGGGGACGACAGTCCGATGCCACCCACAGTCCACCACGCCCACGGCTCACCCCCACGCGTGTGGGGACGACTTAGCGACAGTGCGCTTTGCGATTTCCTTCGCCGGCTCACCCCCACGCGTGTGGGGACGACGCCGTCCTCGTCGTCGTCCTGGTCCTCTAGCTCGGCTCACCCCCACGCGTGTGGGGACGACTCGGGAAGGGCGCGTCCGGCATCGCTGACGCCCGGCTCACCCCCACGCGTGTGGGGACGACCGCAGGATGCGCGGGTCCTGGCCCTTGCGGACCGGCTCACCCCCACGCGTGTGGGGACGACGGCGTCCAGCTCCCGCCGGAGCGTCCCTTCGGCGGCTCACCCCCACGCGTGTGGGGACGACTCGGCCGCGTCCTTGATCACGCCCGGCAGGGCCGGCTCACCCCCACGCGTGTGGGGACGACGCGACGCGTCCTCCTGGCAGGTCGACACGGTACGGCTCACCCCCACGCGTGTGGGGACGACGGACCCGCCACGCCTCGATGACCACAGGCTTCGGCTCACCCCCACGCGTGTGGGGACGACTTCGTGCGCGTTCTCGTTCACGAACCGGCGGTCGGCTCACCCCCACGCGTGTGGGGACGACGCCGCCCAGTCGGCGACGGTGCCGCGGGCGAACGGCTCACCCCCACGCGTGTGGGGACGACGCGTCGGCGGCGGCGGCGGCGGCGTCGGCGTGCGGCTCACCCCCACGCGTGTGGGGACGACTTGCGGAGCTGCTCGCGGGTCGCCTTCCGGCCCGGCTCACCCCCACGCGTGTGGGGACGACACCTTCGCCCGCCCGCCCTTGATGATGACGCTCGGCTCACCCCCACGCGTGTGGGGACGACCGCCGCACGCGGGTTCGACTCCCGCGCGCCCCCGGCTCACCCCCACGCGTGTGGGGACGACGCGGGGCCGTGAAGGACGCCGAGGTGGACGACCGGCTCACCCCCACGCGTGTGGGGACGACCTTCCGCTTAGCGTCTTTCGCGGACCGCTTGGCGGCTCACCCCCACGCGTGTGGGGACGACCCCGTCGCTGTCCTCGGCCCTGAACGCCACACCGGCTCACCCCCACGCGTGTGGGGACGACGCCGGGCCCGGACGGGAACAGGGTGGGGGCGTCGGCTCACCCCCACGCGTGTGGGGACGACGTGCCGCCCTGGGTGATGACGCCGGTCTCGACCGGCTCACCCCCACGCGTGTGGGGACGACGTTCTACGTCGACGACTTCGGCCCCGGCCCGACGGCTCACCCCCACGCGTGTGGGGACGACCCGAAGCGCGTGGTCGCCGAGGTGCGGAGGGTCGGCTCACCCCCACGCGTGTGGGGACGACCCGTGCGCGGCCATCGGCTCCTCGGGGTGGAGCGGCTCACCCCCACGCGTGTGGGGACGACGTCGCCAGCTCGTCGCCGAACTTCTTGAACTGCGGCTCACCCCCACGCGTGTGGGGACGACACCGTCCGGGCACCTACTCCTCCGCCTTCTGGGGGCTCACCCCCACGCGTGTGGGGACGACGTCTGCGTCCTCGTTCTCGGGGGCGCAGCGGTCGGCTCACCCCCACGCGTGTGGGGACGACGCCGCTCCTGAACGTGCCCGCCGAGGATCCCGCGGCTCACCCCCACGCGTGTGGGGACGACGGGTGCGCAGCGATCTGCACCTTGCTGATCGCCGGCTCACCCCCACGCGTGTGGGGACGACACTTCGGCCAGCCACGAGAACTCCCTGGATTTTCAAGGAACGAGCTTCAGCGCGGTGCCGCCGCGCCGCGGCAAGTATCACCCGGATCCGCAAGCTCGCCGACCAGCAGATCCAGTGCCGCCGCGTGGATCCCCGCGGCGCGGAGAGACAGCACGCACGCTTCCGCGTCGATGAGATGCCGCGGGCCCAACGCGGGCCGTTCGAGCAGCCGCGTCACCGACCGGAAGGCATGCCGCTGACTGCGGGTCACCGCTCGGATCGGAACGACGTGATCAAGGCCACCGCGGACGCTCTCCCACCCTCCGACGTCCTGAGTGCGTCGTCCAGGACGACCGCGGCGGTGGGCGTTGCCCGGCGCCGCCTCCAGAAGGGCCTGGACATCGCTTCCGCCTGCCGCCCGGACGCGAGTGACGAGCCCTGCGAGCACGCACGCGAGCGCATGCGCATCGCCCACTGCGGTGTGGCGGCCCGTGATCCCGACATCCAGCCGGTCGGCGAGCCAGTCAAGGCTCTCCGTGCCGGCCAGGGCCCGCATGCTGCACAGCCACACCGGTGGCCGGACCAGCGTCTCAGGGGCATCCGGACACGCCGCGAGGAACGAGAGGTCGAACGCCAGGTGATGCGCGACGAGCACGGCACCGTGGACGACACGGCCGGCGATGGTCTCGAGACCGGCAACAAAACCCTTGCCCGTTTCACCGCCGACGTCGGCCCATGACGTGATGAGTTCGACGTCCCCGGAAGGGGAGGTCGCGAACGCCGCGTACTCCCGGATCGCGTCACGCCCCGGATCCAGACCGGTCGTCTCGAGATCGAGCGCGATCCACCACAGGTCATCGAGCTTCCGCTCGCCCAACCCGCTCGACATCCAACCGCCCGCGTCGCGGGACATCATCCGCCGTCCTCGACCGGCGCTCGACGGATCGCAGCGAACCCGTCGAGGTCGATGAGCTCGACCGAGCGGTCGCCGTGCTGACGCAGCTCGAACCCTTGCTCGTTACGGGCCGCGCTCACCATCACGCAGGCGCCGGTTCGCCGGTACGTGCAGATCCTCTCCCACAGACGCGCACGCACCTCGGCAGACAGGTCCCCGACGAACACGCCGGTCGCCGGCTGCAGCATCCAGCGCGTCAGATCGCCGCGCACACCGGCCGGCACGCGTTCCACCGCGATGACCGTCAGCGTCACCGGACTGCCTCGCCGTGGTTGATGCCACCGCGGGCGATGCCCTCGGGATCCCAGAGCCCGCCCGGTCGCGCGAGATCTCCGTCGACCGGATCGTCGACCTCGTCGAGCCGGAACAGGCGCGCGAGGTCATCGACGATGCGGCTGAGCAACCGGGAGGTGTGGAACTCCTCGCGCAGCGCGTGACGGGCGGCCCGTTCCACCTCGGGGGCGCCCGAGCCGACGGCGCGGAAAGCCGCGGGAATCGAGGTCTCCGTCTTGTAGATGTCCGCGACGTCGTAGACGAACGACAGCGCCTTGCCGGTGTGGATGAAGCCGAGCGCCGGGCTGTACCCGACGTTCACGATCGCCGCATGGCAGATCCCGTACAGGCAGCTGTTCGCCGCCGACAGCGCCCGGTTGATCGGCGTGGCGGCCTCCCACCGGTCCCGGCGGTACCGGCGCCCTGACCACGGCACGTCGTACTCCCGGCTGAGCCGGCGGTAGGTGTCGCGTACGCGCGCGCCCTCCGCTCCGCGGATCTGCCTGAGCGTGGCGTCCGGCGGAAGCGGCTCGTCGAAGCGCATCGTGTACATCTCGCGGACGACGCGCATCCGCTGACGATCGTCGGCGAGCAGCTCGACCTGACGCAGCAGGCGCCTGGCGCTCCGGGTCGCCCCGAGGCCGGACGCGTACATCCGGACCCCCTCCTCGCCGACCCAGGCGATCGAGCAGCCGCACTCCGTCGCGTTCACCACCGCCCGGTGGGTGACGGTCGTCCCCGGGCCGAGCATGATGAGCGCGATGTTCGCGACGGGCAGCGCGACGCGGCCGAGCTCGTTGACGAACGCAACCGCACGATCGTCCTGCTCGAGCCGACCCCGCTCCAGGTACACGAAGCTGCTCGCATCGCGCACCTTCGGGAGCAGGTGCAGATCGGCGATCCGCATCGCTTACGCCGGCGCCAGGCTCAGCAGGCCGCAGCCATACGCCTTCGCGGGGCCGATCCCTGCGCGGACCGCGTCGACGAGCTGCTCGGCATCGCGGACGACCAAGCGCCCCTCGTAGCGGACGGCGTCGATCGTGATCCGGGACCGTGACCCGGATCGCGGTCGACGCGGCGCGAGGACGCGATCGATCCGGACACCGTCATGCGGCCCGCTCCCGGCCAGCTCGAACCCGTGCCGCTCGCCGCGCCGGACGAGCCACTCGTGCCTGGCCTCGTCGGACCTCAGCGGCACGCGCCGACCCTGCTCGCGCCCCGGGCGATCGATCTTGCGCGTCGGGTTCGCGACGAGCAGGAAGCGCAACACGCGACCGTCCCTGATGCCCTGGAGTGCCTCGTCGATGCTCTTCGACTCGACCTCGGTCAGATAGCCGTCGGGAAGCGCATCCCAGTTGGGCTCGACCTCTGACTGGACGATCACGCGCGCGCGACCGTCATCGTCCTCGATGCGGAACAGCACGCCCAACGCCGCACGCGGTGAGACGCCGGAGACCGGCGGGAACGCCCGCATCAGTGTGCGGTGCATCTCCGCCGGATCGCCCAGGTCGCGCAACGCGGTGAGGTTTCGCGGCGCCGGCGTCAGGCGACTGAGCACGGTCATGCGGCCACCTCCCCGACCACCATGCTTCTGACGCGGCGCGAGACGAAGGTCCGCCGCTCGAACGCCGCTCCCGTCGGCTGATCGGACAGGATGATCGGGCCGTCCGGATCCTCCACGAGGAGCTCGACCGGTCCCGTCCGCGCGTAGACGGACGGCACCCCCTCCGGCCTCCAGCCGTCGGCCAGCGCGTCCTCGAGCCGGCCGCGGAAGATGGCTCGGCCGTCGGCGATCGGGCCCGCCGGCGGACAGGACCGCCGGCCGAGCGCGAGCAGCCACCGAGGCTGGACAGCGGCATCGAGCAGCTCGAGCATGAACCGCTCGTCGTCGCCCTCGAGCCCGACGGTGAACGCGGCGTCCTCGAGGTAGTAGCGCTCGGTCACGATGCCGCGGCCGGTGCCGCCGCTCGCGACCGCGACCGGGTCCGTCCCCGCGCCGACCGTGTGGAAGTCGCGCAGCGTGGCGCCCGGCCGCTCAAGGCACACGCCGAAGCGCAGGGCGGCCAGGTCGTCGACCTCGGCGGAGCGCGGTCGCCCCAGAGCGGCGGCGAGCAGGCCGATGACCGCCGACTTCGACGGAGCCCGCTCCGTCGCCCGGACGTCGAACCGGCTCGCGGTGCCCCACGACTGGAGCGGCCCGCTCAGCCAGAGGCGCAGGACGACCGGATCAGCCATGGGCGGCGTGCGAGACGACCTCGTCGACGTGCTGCACGACGGTCCACGGGCCGTCGGCCGTCGTGCCGTATGCCGAGAGCAGCACCGCCGAGGTGCCGTCGCCGCCGTACATCCGCTCGAGCGTCGCGAACTCCGCGAGCATCCGCTCGACCGATGCAGCGACGATTCCGCCCGGATCCCCGGGCCGCACCGGATCGACGAACGCGTTGATGAGGTTCGCCGCGCCACGCGGGCGCCGTACGGCGAGCACGGCGGCCGGCAGGTTGCGCGCGGCGAACGTCGCCTGCTTGCCGGACGGCGTCGTCGTCACGAAGGCACGCGTGAACGCCTCGAGCGCCGTCGAGACGTGGTCCGGCTCGGCCGCGGCGCCCAGGTTCGCGGCGAGCTGGTCGGTGTCCACGGCCGCGTAGCGGTAGAAGCAGCTCGCGTTGAACTGGATCTCACCGATCATGTCCGCACCCTCGGTGTCCTCGGGCTTGAGGTCGTCGACCGCGGTGTAGTAGTCGCCCTCGTAGGCGACGCGGTGCGTTCCGACGGCGTGCGCGACCTGGCACGCCGCGTCGACGTTGGCCTCCGGGAGCTCGGCGACCAGACGACCGAAGAGCGCGACGTCGAGGGCAGCCCCGGGAGACGTCATCGCTCCGCGGATCGCCGCGGCAGCGTCCTTGGGGAGCGTCGGCTTGCCTGCACCCCGGGCCGGACGCACGGATGACGGCTGCTCGTCGAGCGCGGCGGCATGCTCGGTCGCGAGCGAGACGAACGTCTCGAGATCGCTGTCGCGGAAGAAGACCAGCTGGCCTGTCAGGACCCCACGCCCTTCGTCGACGTTCAGGCTCAGTGAGAGCGGCTTGGCCTCGAGGAGGACCGCGACCCGGTGCGCCACCTGGTCCGGATCTGCCGTCGGCGTCCGTTCGAGCACGCGCCGGACGATCTCGGCGTGGGCGCGCTTCGTGCGGATCCCGCACTCCAGGGTCGCCGCGTCCTCGCGGAACGCCACGCGCATGGCCCGCTTCCAGGACTGGCTGCTGACCCGCGCGCGGGGCACCCCGCCGAAGGTGCAGTCCTTCGGTGCGCCTTGGTCGTCACGGTTGAGGTTCGCCGGGGCGAAGCTCTGGATGGCGTGCAGCTCGATGATCACCGCTCCTCCTCCTGTCGATCGTCGTCACGGTCCTGGGTCCCGGTCGCATCGGACTGCGACCAGAAGTGGAACGCCCAGCGCTTCTGCACCCGGCGGTCGTCGGCGTCCCACCAGCCGAGGTCGGCGACGAGCGCGTACACGTCCAGCGGCACACGGTCGTCTGCCATGAGGGTCAAGGTCCGCCGCAAGCGACGCGGAAGCTGCTCTCGGCTCGCGCGCAGCAGGGTTGTCAGCAGGTCGTCGGCTGCCGAACGTCGCGTCGCGGCGAGCGCGCGGAGATCGCGGCCGAGCGAGCGGCGAGCCATCGGCAACCGCTCGCCCTCGGAGCCCGGCCCCCCGACCGGCACGCGCGTGGCCGCTACGAGCCCGGCGACGAGCGACGCGTCGTCGAGCAGCCGGGCGAGCCGGCTGTCGAGCGCCGGGAGCTCGCCGTCCTCTCCCGGAGTGAACCGCAGCATCCGCATGAGCGCTGCGTCCGCGGCGCTGTCAGCGCCGAACACGCCGACAACGTTGCGCCGCAGTGCCGCACGCAGAGCCAGCGCGGGCGATCGCGCGGCCGCTGCGTCCGCCTGCATCCTCGACAACCCGTGGGCGAGGCTCGCCGCGACGGTGAGTCGCTGATCCATCATCCCTCCTTGCCTGGCCGAATCCCTCGCAGCCGACGCTCGAGCGCGGCGCGACCTCTCCCGACAGCCCTCGGGGCGCGTCCGGCCGCACCGTCGGCGGCGAACCGGTCGAAACCGTCACGGGCAGCGGCGACGACGGTCGAGCGCCACGGCGCGACGACCTCCGCGTCAAGCGACGCCGGATCGTCGCTCCGGCACAGCACGTCCAGCCGAGACGAGAACGGCGCGGCGAGCTGCGCCCAATACCCGGTCTCCCACCGGCCTGCGCGCTTCCACCCGTCGGCCAGCCCCAGCTCGACCGACGCCGTGTTGATCGCGCCGCGAAGCGCTCGCGCACCGTCCTCTGCGACACCGACGATCGCGGCAACGGTCCCGACCCAGAGGTCGTCCTCCAGCAGGCGGCTCGTGATCGGCATCCGCGCCTCCCGGATGTCCGTCACCTTGGCCTGGTTGACGACGAGGCCGACGATCCGCAGCCCCGGCAGCCACGGCTCGTCCAGCATGTCGAAGGCGTCGAGAGCCTGGGAGACGACGGTCGGATGCTCCTCGGTGGCGCGCAGCCCGACGATCAGGGCCTCGGCGTCCCGCCAGAGTGCCTTGCCTGCTGAGGCCCGGACCGGCGCCGGAGCGGCATCCTGCTCCCGGCGCATCGGAGCAAAGGGGTCGAACGGCGGGGCGTCGCTGAGCCTGAGGTGCTGGTGGAGACGTACCTGTCGGACGAGCCCGTCATCGTCAGCGAGGAGCCTGATGGCACGTGATCGCCACGACGCGCGGTCGAGCCAGCCTTCGGGCGTCGTCCCGTCGCGGCTCACGCGTGCGGCATCGTGCTCGGCTCGCTCCCAGACCGGCCGGGCGGCGGGATCGTCGAGCGTCGGCGAGTTGACGACGAGCGTCTCCCACAGGTCGCGTCCGTCGACGACGGCCTGCAACGTCTTCGTCGCCGGTGAATCGGTCCGGTTGAACGGCTTGGAGACGCCGCCACCGGGCTGGTACAGGAGCGTCGTCAGCATCGCCCGGACCGCCTCGCCCGGGCCCAGCGCAGGCGGGTTCGCGTCGACGTGGTGGTCGAAGAGCGTGGCGTTGTTCCCCGAGGCCCAGTCGATGCGCAACGCGGCCACGGTCGTCGGGCGCGTGTCGTCCCCGACCGGCGCCTGCATGAAGGGGCGCTCCGGGTGGAACAGCTCGAAGCGCTCGTGCCATCGCTCGAGGTACGCCTCGACGGTCGGCAGGAGCTCGCCGTGCCCTTCCAACCAGCGCACCTTGTCGTGGGTGCCCGTCGGCCCGTCGCAGGCGCTCTGGAGGATCGTGACGAGCATCCGCAGCGTGGCGACGTACTCGAGGGGAAACGCGATCGCGAGCTCCGCGATGTCGGGCGCGTCCGTGTACAGCCGATACAGGCCCACCACGTCGCTCCGCCCGTCCCGGTAGCGCACCGGCAGCCAGGGGTCGTCAACGAGGTTGAAGCCGATCTGAACGCTCACAGCATCACTCCAAGCTCGGGTTGCCAACCGATTCCGAAGGTCCCGACCGTCACCAGCGCGTGGTGCCGCAGCGCGCCGTGCCGGCGCCACGACGACGGGCGGTGGGCATCGAGGTCGCCCAGCAGCGGACCGGTGACGCGCGGGTCGGAGATCGAGACCGCGCGGAGCAGGAGCTCCCGCACGGTCGACCTCGTCAGCGGCTCGGTCGCCAGATGCGCCTCGTCCTCGCGCAGGACGACCACGTCGACCGACGGCCGCTCCGACCACCGTGTGACGGCTGCGTGGGTCGGTCCGGCGCCCGGTGCCTCACCGTCCTCGATGCTGTTTCGGACGGTCACCCACGGCGGGTCCTCCTGGTGGGGCCGGCCGATCCCGTTCTCCCGCGCCCAGGCCCGGTGCCGGCGGGCCTGCTCGGCGGCGCGAGCGTCCTGGCGGCGCACCGCGTCGGCCTCGTGTGGCGCCAGGCCTGCCGGGATCTCGCTGCCGTACACCGCGCCGATCAGCTCGTCCAGATCGCCCGGCTCGTCGATGGCCGAGCGCCCGCGGAGCACCGCGCGCGTCCGGGTGAGGACCGCGTTGACGTAGACGGCACCGGCGCCCCGCGGCAGCGGGCGGTCGACGACGTCACCGCCGTCCGTGTCGAGGACGACGAGCCGCGGGTCGCGGTGGCGGGCGGGCCGGTCGCGCCGGGAGTGGCGGTGCACGCGGCCCGCGCGCTGGATGAGCAGATCGATCGGAGCGAGGTCGCTCAGCATCACGTCGAAGTCGAGATCGAGCGACTGCTCGATGATCTGCGTCGCGAACACGACCAGCTGCGCGGGCCGCGCCGCGCCGGCTGCCGGACCGAGCCGGGCGACGACCGACCGCTCGACCGGTGCGCGTTCCAGGGGACGAAGGCGCGCGTGCAGCAGCAGCGCCGGGACGTCGGGAAACCGCTCCCGGAAGACCGTGAACCGCTCCTGCGCGAGCGCGACCGTGCTGCACAGCACGGCGACGCATCCGCCGTCGGCGGCCTCGGCGGCTGCAGCACGCGCGACCTCGGCGGAGTCGTCGGCGCAGCGCTGGACCGCCACCCCGAACCGGCGTCCGGGCCGGTCGTCGCGCACCGCGATGACGTTCGCACCCTTGCGATCGACGAAGGTCACCCGCGGATACCCGGCCGTCGCGGGCAGATCCGCGTCGCCGGCTCCAGCCTCCCCGATCACGCCACGGCGATACGCATCGCTCAATGCCGCACGGCGCTCCGCCGGCAGCGTCGCCGACAGCACGACGGCAGTGCACCCCAGCGCGCCAAGCCACGCAAGCGTCGTCTCGAGGAGCTCGCCGGTGTAGTCGTCGTAGGCGTGGGCCTCGTCGACGACGACGACCTTGCCCGCCAGCCCCCACAGGCGGACCGGATAGAACCGCGCTGCAAGGACCGCGAGCAGCGCTTGGTCGACCGTCCCCACGGCGTAGGGGCTGAGCAGGCCGCGCCGGGTTCCGTCGAACCACGCCCGGGCTGCAGCCAGCTCCGCGTCGCCTCCGTCCTCGCCCACCGCGGTCGGCTCGGCGTCGCCGGCGTCGGCGTGAACCCCGCCGTGCAGGAGCCGCGGCGGCCGAGGAGAGTCCGGCCAGACCCGCTCGCCGAACGTCGTCGCACGCCGGTGGAACTGGAGCGCGGTTGCCCGCGTGGGCAGCCCGACGTAGAACCCGCGCGCGCCGCGGCTCAACGCCCATCGCACCGCCCACAGCGCGGCCTCCGTCTTGCCGGACCCGGTCCGGTCCTCGATGAGGACCAGCGCGGGCGGCTCGAGCTCGGCCAGGCCACGGACCACCACCGCCTGCGTCGCGCGCGGCCGGAAGCCGAATGTCTCCTCGAACGTCGCGCCGGCGGACGGTGGCGCCGGCTCCCATACGCGCGGGTCGATCGCCGCCGCGGCCAGCTCCGCCGCCGGTGGCCGGCCACCGGCGGTCACCGGAAAGCGCCCAGCATCCGACGCGTTCCAGTCGGCGACGTTCACGAGACCTGCGAGCAGGAGCGTCACGGCATCTCCAGGAGTCGTGACGCCGGCGAAGGATCTGACAGCGAACGCGTCGGCGACCTTGTCGAGGCACTCCTGCTGAAACGGCCACCACCGCTCGAGCTCGCGGAGCCTGCGACGGCGCTCGGCGTTCCGGATCGCCGTCGGCATGCTGTGATGCCCGCCGACCATGACCGAACAGGCGGTGGCGAGCTCGCGCGAGCCGCCGCGCTCGGTCACGTACCGGTGTAGGACGACGCCGCTCACCCGGTCGTGCCCGCAGCGCTCGAGCACGAAGCCCGGAAGCCCGTCGGTCCCAAGACGCGCCGCCAGTTCCGGGACCAGGTGCTGAAACGGCCCGATCTTGCCGATGTCGTGCGCGGCGGCCAGGAACCCGACCAGGGCACGCGCGCACTCGAGGTCGACGCCGAACGCGGCCGCGATCCACTCCCGCTGCCGCGCGGTCAGCGACACATCGAACAGTCGCGCCGCGACCTCCCCGGTGTCGAGCAGATGATCGAGCACTGGGAGGAAGTCGTCGTCCGCAGTACGCGTCTTCGCCCAGAAACGGGTCATCCGTGCCCGGCGTCCTCAGGTCCTCCACGGCGACCTTAACGCTCGCGGACGACGTTGTGTGTGGATCTGCGGTCGGCGCCGCCTTGAAGGCGACGCCTGCCGCTACATGCTGATCGCCGGGCTGTCGACCGGGACGACGCCCTTCGTGAACACGAGCTCGCCGTCGGCCGCGTCGACCTGGACGACGTCGCCCGCGGTGAACTCGCCCTGCAGGAGCGCCATCGCGAGGCGGTCGACCAGCTGCTTCTGGATGACGCGCTTGAGCGGGCGCGCGCCGTACGTCGGGTCGTAGCCCAGCTCGCCGAGCAGCTCGCGCGCCTTGTCGGTGAGCGTGACCGTGATGCCGCGGTCGGCGACGCGCTGCAGGACGCGCTCGACCTGCAGGTCGACGATCTTCCCGATCTGCTCGCGGCTGAGCGGCGCGAACTCGACGATGTCGTCCAGGCGGTTGATGAACTCCGGGCGGAAGTGCGCCTCGGCGCCCGCCCGGCCGCCCGGGATGTTCGACGTCATGATCAGGACGACGTTCTTGAAGTCGACCGTCCGGCCCTGGCCGTCGGTCAGGCGGCCGTCGTCCATGACCTGGAGCAGGATGTTGAAGACGTCCGGGTGCGCCTTCTCGACCTCGTCGAGCAGCACGACGGCGTACGGCCGGCGGCGGACCGCCTCGGTGAGCTGGCCGCCCTCGTCGTAGCCGACGTAGCCGGGGGGCGCGCCGACGAGCCGGGCCACGGAGTGCTTCTCCATGTACTCCGACATGTCGATCCGGATCATCGCCTCCTGCGTGTCGAACATGAACTCGGCGAGCGCGCGGGCGAGCTCGGTCTTGCCGACGCCGGTCGGGCCGAGGAACAGGAACGTGCCGATCGGCCGGTCCGGGTCGGCCAGGCCGGACCGCGAGCGGCGCAGCGCGTTCGAGACGGCCTCGACCGCCTCGTCCTGGCCGACGACGCGCTGGTGCAGCCGCTCCTCCATGTGGACGAGCTTCTCGACCTCGCCCTCCATGAGCCGGCTGACCGGGATGCCGGTCCACTTCGCGACGACCTCGGCGACGTCCTCGGACGTGACCTCCTCCTGGAGGAAGCCCTCGTTCGCGTCGGTGCGCTCCTCGGCCTCGGCGAGCGCCTTCTCCAGCTCGGGGATGCGGCCGTAGCGCAGCTCGGCCGCCCGCTGCAGGTCGGCCTCGCGCTCGGCGACCTCGGCCTCGTGGCGCGCGCGCTCGAGCTCCTCGCGGAGCTGGCTGACGCGGCTGATCGCCTCCTTCTCGGCCTGCCACTGCGCCTTCATCTCCGCGGACCGCTCGCGCAGCTCGGCCAGCTCGCGCTCGATCGCCTCGCGGCGGTCGGCCGACGCCGGGTCGGTCTCCTTCTCGAGCGACGTCAGCTCGATCTCGAGCTGCATGACGCGCCGGTCGACCTCGTCGATCTCGGTCGGGAGCGAGTCGATCTCGATGCGCAGGCGCGACGCGGCCTCGTCGATGAGGTCGATCGCCTTGTCGGGCAGGAAGCGGTCGGTGATGTACCGGTGGCTGAGCGTCGCCGCGGCGATGACCGCCGGGTCGGTGATCCGCACGCCGTGGTGCAGCTCGTAGCGCTCCTTCAGGCCGCGGAGGATCGCGATCGCGTCCTCGACCGACGGCTCCTCGACCATGACCGGCTGGAAGCGCCGCTCGAGCGCCGCGTCCTTCTCGATGTGCTTGCGGTACTCGTCGAGCGTCGTCGCGCCGACCGCGCGCAGCTCGCCGCGCGCGAGCATCGGCTTGAGCAGGTTCGCGGCATCGACCGCGCCCTCGGCCGCGCCGGCGCCGACGATCGTGTGCAGCTCGTCGATGAACAGGATGATCTGGCCGGCGGCCTCCTTGACCTCGTTCAGGACGGCCTTCAGCCGGTCCTCGAACTCGCCGCGGTACTTCGAGCCGGCGATGAGCGCGCCGATGTCGAGCGCGACCACGCGCCGGTCGCGCAGCGACTCGGGCACGTCGCCGGAGACGATGCGCTGCGCGAGGCCCTCGGCGATCGCGGTCTTGCCGACACCGGGCTCGCCGATGAGCACGGGGTTGTTCTTCGTGCGGCGGCTGAGGACCTGGATGACGCGGCGGATCTCGTCGTCGCGCCCGATGACCGGGTCGAGTTCGCCGCGGGCCGCCCGCTCGGTGAGGTCGACGCCGTAGCGCTCGAGCGCCTGGATCTTGTCCTCGGGGTTCTGGTCGGTGACGCGCTTGGAGCCGCGGACCTCGGCGAGCGCCTTGGCGATCGCCTCCTTCGTCGCGCCCGCGGCGCGCAGGACATCGCCGGCCTTCGAGCCGTGGCCGGCGATCGAGAGCAGCAGGTGCTCGGTCGAGATGTACTCGTCCTTGAGCTGGCGCATCTCGTGCTCGGCCCCGCGGAGGACCTGCACGAGCTCGGACGACGGTTGACCGCTGACCTCGCCCCCTTCGCCCATCTTGGGCAGGGTGTCGAGCGCGGCATTCAGCGGCGCGCGCACCGAAGCGGGCGCGACGCCGAGCTTGGAGAGCACCGACGGGACGATCCCGCCGGGCTGCTCGAGGAGGACGGCGAGCAGGTGCTCGGGCGTCGCCTGCGGGTTACGCCGCTCCTCGGCGAGACGGCCCGCGTCGCGGATCGCCTCCTGGGTCTTGATGGTCAAGCGGTCTGGCTGCATGAAATCTAAGTCGTTTGGACTGAGATCAGTGTAGCGTGCGATCTGGCTTGGCAGGGACCGTTCGGGGGTATCGCCCAGGCATGGAGATCCTTGTCCCCATCTTGATCCTCGCCGCGGTCCTGGCGGCCGCCTACGGCGGGTGGCGGTTCATCCGCGCCTCGAGCGGCGGCGGCGACGCCGACTCGACGAGTGCGATCCCCCAGCAGGAGCCGCGCTTCGAGCGGCCGCTGGGCGACACGCCCGAGGCGCACGACGAGATCAGCCCGCACGACATCCCGCTCGACAACCCCGGTCGCGTGAAGGCCGAGGAGATGGCCGGCGGCGAGGACGGCACGACCCGCGGCCCGCTGCCGGACGGGTAGGGCCGGGTCCGGCTTCGCCGGGCCTCCGCCGGCGGGTGTGGTCGCCCGGATCGGCGGTCGTCGCCTGCGGCGGGTGGTCCGCGGTGGGCGTTCGGCGTCGCCTGCGGCGGGTGGTCCGCGCCCGACTTGGTGGGGGCGGGCTGCGCTCGCGCCGCTCCTGTCGGCGCTGCCGGGATGATGCGCGGTCCGAACTGCCGCTGGTCAGGAGGGCGAGGGGCGGGTTCGCGGTGAGCTGCTGCGGGGTGCTGTGCGAGCGCCGGCGCGCCACCGGCGGAGCGCCCCGGACCAGATGGTCGACTGAGCGCGCGTTTCATCCGCCCGGCGCCGTGCTGCACAGCAGCGCGGCCGCCCCCGGCCGAGCCGAGCGGAGCGGGCACGCGCCGGCCCCGCGCGGGTGTGTCGACCCATGACGGTCATGCCGGGACGAAACGACACACCCATCTCGGGCCAGGCCGGGTGTGTCGACTCATGACGGCTCTGCCGGAACGAGTCGACACACCCCGACCGAAGTGGCGCGCCGACACTCGCGCGGGCCGGCCCGTCGAAGCGGCGCGCCGGCGCCCGCGCGCGGTCGACAGCGAGCGGAGCGGACCGCTCCCACACCGCCTCACCAGCGGCCGTTCAGACCACACGAGGCCCCGCCACGACCGGCCCCGCGCGGAGCGAGCCGGCCCGGCAGCTCCGGCCGGGGCGCGGACCCGCCGCCGCAGGCCACGCCCACGCCCACGCCCACGCGAGCCCGCACGACGACGGCCGGCGCGGGCGCGGCCGGCGCAGGCGCGCCCGGCGCGCCGCTCAGCGCACCCCGCGCGGCCGGCCGTCGCCGTCGGCGCGACGGACCGGGATGATCTCCGCGCGCCGGTACCGCACGAGCTCGCCGCGCAGGCGGCGCTCGAGCTGGTCGGCCCGCAGGCGCTGGGCCTCGGTCTCGCGCCGCGCCTGGACGAGCTGGCGCTCGAGCAGCTCGATCTTCCGCCGCGCCCGGTCGAGCTTGGCCTCGAGGTCGAGCACGCGCTCGACGCCGGCGAGGTTCAGCCCCAGCTCGGCGGTCATCTCCTGGATGCGCCGGAGCTTCTCGACGTCGGCCTGCGAGTACAGGCGCGTGCCCTTCGGGGAGCGCTTGGGCTCGATGAGGCCGCGCGCCTCGTACATCCGCAGCGTCTGCGGGTGCATGTCGGCGAGCTCGGCCGCGACCGAGATCATGAACACGCCCTTGTCGACCGCAACGTCGATCCTCGTGCTCCTGCGGCGCGCGCTCATGCGAACAGCCTCGCCCTCGGGTTGCCGTTCATGACCTCGGACAGCTTCTCGACCGCCTTCTCCTGCTCACGCGTGAGCTGGTCGGGCACGTCGATGACGAAGCGGTAGTGGATGTCGCCGCGGCCCTTGCCGCCCAGCCGCGGCGGGCCCTCGCCGCGCAGACGCTGGACCGTGCCGTGCTTCGTGCCCGGCGGGATGCGCAGGCGCTTGCGGCCCGACAGGGTCGGGACCTCGATCTCGCCGCCGCGCAGCGCCTCGGGGATCGTGAGCGGGACCTCGACCTCGAGGTGCTCGCCCTTGCGCTTGAACACCGGCGACTCGGCGACGTGCGTGACGACGTACAGGTCGCCGGGCGGGCCGCCGGCGCGCCCGGGCTCGCCCTTGCCGGCGAGCCGGATCCGGCTGCCCTCGCGCACGCCCGCGGGGATGTTGACCTTGTAGCGCTTGACGGTCCGGGTCGCGCCCGTGCCGGCGCACGTCGGGCAGGGCTCCTCGATCACCGTGCCGCTGCCCTGGCAGCGCGAGCACGGCTGGGAGATCGAGAACAGGCCCTGCCCCTGCGACTCGACGCCGCGGCCGTTGCAGCGCGGGCAGACCTTCGGCGCGGTGCCCGGCCGGGCGCCCGTGCCGCGGCACGTCGTGCACGGCTGGCTCGTGGGGACGGTGAGCGAGACCTGCGCGCCCTGGATCGCCTGCTCGAAGCTCAGCGACACCTCGGTCTCGAGGTCGCGGCCGCGCTCGGCCCGCGGGCCGGTGCTCGTGCGCGTGCCGCCCCGGCCCCCGCCGAACAGGTTCGACAGGATGTCGCCGAACGACGACGGGTCGAACCCCGCGCCGGGGCCCGGCCCCGTCGCGAACGGGTTCATGCCGGCACGGTCGTACTCGCGCCGCTTGTCCGGGTCGCTGAGCACGTCGTACGCGTGCTGGATCTCCTTGAAGCGCTCCTCCGCCTTGGGGTCGCCCGGGTTGCGGTCGGGGTGGTACTGGCGTGCCAGCTTGCGGTACGCCTTCTTGATCTCGTCGGCAGAGGCCTTCTTGCCGACGCCCAGGACGGAGTACAGGTCCTTCGCCATCCGTGTCGCCCCTCTATGCCGCCACGACCACCCGTGCCGGCCGGATCACGGAGTCCGCGATCCGGTAGCCGGTCTGGTAGACGTCGACGATCGTGCCGGACTCGGCGCCCTCGACCGGCTGCTGGGCCATCGCCTCGTGGACGGTCGGGTCGAACCGCTCGCCCTTCGGCGAGTAGCCCTCGACGCCGACGCGGCCCATCGCGGCGATGAGCTCGGAGTGCACGAGCCGGATGCCCTCGGACAGGTGGTGGCGCTCGCCGGACGGCGCGGCCTCGGCCGCGGCCAGCGCGCGCTCGAGGTTGTCGAGCGCCGGCAGGAGCTCCTTGACGACCTTGGTCACGCCGCGCTGCTCGGCGAGCGCCATCTCCCGCGCGGCACGCTTGCGGAAGTTCTCGAAGTCCGCCTGCGTGCGCTGCGCGAGGGCGAGGAACTCGTCGCGCTCGGCCGCCTTCGCCTTGAGCTCCTCGAGGTCGTGCTCGACCACCTCGGCCGCCTTCTGGTCGTTCTCGTCGGCCCCGGGCGCCGCGGCGGGCGCGTCCTGCCGGGGCGCGCCCTCCCGCGGCGCGCCCTGCGGGGACGTGCCCGCCTGGGGCGCGCCGTCCTGCGGCGCGCCCTCGGCGGCCGGGACGTCCGGCCGATCGTGCTGTGTCTCGTGGCTCTCCACTACTTGCCCTCGTCCACGACCTCGGCGTCCACGACGTCCTCCTCGCCGGCGTCGCCCTCGGGCGCGCCGTTCGCGGAGGCGCCGTCGGTGCTCTGCGCCGCCTGCTGCTCGGCGGCGCGGCGGTACATCGCCTCCGACACGGCGTGGAACGCCTGCTGGAGCGCCTCGGCCTTCGCGTTGATCTCCGCGGCGTCCTCGGAGGTCAGCGACTCGCGGACGTCCTTGATCTTCTGCTCGATGTCGGACTTCGACGCCTCGTCGACCTGGTCGCCGAGCTCACCCAGCTGCCGCTCGGCCTGGTAGGCCGCGTTCTCGGCGTTGTTCCGGGCCTCGGCCAGCTCGCGCAGGCGCCGGTCCTCGTCGGCGTGCGCCTCGGCGTCGGCGACCATCCGCTTGATCTCCTCCTCGGAGAGGCCGCCGCCGGCGCGGATCTCGATCTTCTGCTCCTTGCCGGTGCCGAGGTCCTTCGCCGACACGTTCAGGATGCCGTTCGCGTCGATGTCGAACGCGACCTCGATCTGCGGCACGCCGCGCGGCGCCGGCGGGATGCCGGTGAGCTGGAACTTGCCGAGCGACTTGTTGTACCGCGCCATCTCGCGCTCGCCCTGCAGGACGTGGATCTCCACCGACGGCTGGTTGTCCTCGGCCGTCGAGAAGACCTCCGACTTGCGGGTCGGGATCGTCGTGTTGCGCTCGATGAGCTTCGTCATGACGCCGCCCTTGGTCTCGATGCCGAGGGTGAGCGGCGTGACGTCGAGCAGGAGGACGTCCTTGACCTCACCGGAGAGCACGCCCGCCTGCACGGCGGCGCCGACGGCCACGACCTCGTCCGGGTTGACGCCGCGGTGCGGGTCCTTGCCGGTGAGCTCCTTGACCTTCTCCTGCACGGCCGGCATGCGGGTCATGCCGCCGACGAGCACGACGTGGTCGACGTCGCTGACGCCCTTCTCCTTGGCGTCGTCGAGCGCCTGGCGGACCGGCGCGACCACGCGGTCGAGCAGCTCCGCGGTCAGCTCGTTGAACTTCGCGCGCGTCAGCCGCTGGTCCAGGTGCTTCGGACCGGACTGGTCGGCGGTGATGAACGGCAGGTTGATCTGCGTCTCCTGCGCCGTCGACAGCTCGATCTTCGCCTTCTCGGCCGCCTCGTACAGGCGCTGGAGCGCCATCGGGTCGGAGGCGAGGTCGATGCCCTGCTCGCGCTTGAACTCGGACACGAGCCAGTCGACGATCGCCTTGTCGAAGTTGTCGCCGCCGAGGTGGTTGTCGCCCGCGGTCGACTTGACCTCGAAGACGCCGTCGCCGATCTCGAGGATCGACACGTCGAACGTGCCGCCGCCGAGGTCGAAGACGAGGATCGTCTGGTCGGTCTCCTTGTCGAGCCCGTAGGCGAGCGACGCCGCGGTCGGCTCGTTGATGATGCGCTTGACGTCGAGTCCCGCGATCTTGCCGGCGTCCTTCGTCGCCTGGCGCTGGTCGTCGTTGAAGTACGCCGGGACGGTGATGACCGCGCTGTCGACGGTGTCGCCGAGGTACGCCTCGGCGTCCGCCTTGAGCTTCTGGAGGATCATCGCGCTGATCTCCGGCGGCGAGTACTGCTTGCCGTCGATCTCGACGCGCGCGTCGCCGTTCGGGCCGCTGACGACCTTGTACGGGACGATGGACTCCTCCTCCCGTACCTCGGCCTCCTTGCGGCCCATGAAACGCTTGATCGAGAAGACCGTCCGCTCAGGATTGGTGACGGCCTGACGCTTGGCCACGGTGCCGACGAGGCGGTCGCCGCCCTGCGTGAACGCCACGACGGACGGCGTCGTACGCCCGCCCTCGGCGTTGGGGATGACCGTGGGTTCGCCGCCCTCGAGGACGGCCATGCACGAGTTGGTGGTACCCAGGTCGATGCCGATCGTCTTGCCCATGTTCTCCTACGGGGTGGTTGCGGAAAAAATCTAAGCCACAGTGTAGAAGATCTTTCGCGCTTCAGGCGAAGGCGTCGACGGCGAGGGCGCCGACGACCGACTGGAGCCACGCGCGCTCGAGCTCGTCCCGCACGACGGGGATCCGCCGGCGGACGTAGTCGGTCAGGTCGCCGCGCGAGCCGACCATGACGACCGGGCCGGTCACCGCGTACCGGCCGTCCTCGAGCGCGACGAGCGCGCCGGGCCGGTCGCGCCGCATCCGCAGCCGGGCGACGACCGGCGTGCCGGCGACCGCGTCCGGCGAACGCGGATCGCCGACGACCGCCGAGTTGTTGAGCGGGCGGACGCTGAAGATCGGCGACGTGCCGCGCATGCGCCGCTTCGGCGGGCGCGGGCGGCGCAGGGGGCCGACGCGCCAGCGCTCCATGAGCGCCTCGACCTCGCGCGCGACCTCGCGCCGCACGAGCAGGTGGAGGCGGTCGCCGGGCTCGATCCGGGTCGAGCCGCGCGGCGGGATCGCCTCCTCGCCGCGGACGATCACGTTGACGACCGCCTCGTGCGGCAGCCCCAGGTCACGCACGAACGCGCCCGCCGCCGCGTGGTCGGGGCCGACCGGGTACTCGACGACCTCGGCGCCCAGGCGGCGGATCGTGCCGACCTCGGCGATCGGCTCGGGCAGCGCCGGCTCGACCACCGTCTGCCCCAGCCGCCGCGCGAGCGGCTCGAACGTCGGCCCCTGCAGCAGCAGCGACAGCACGACCGCGAAGAACACGATGTTGAAGAACTCGAGGCTGTCGGGGATGCCGGCGATGACCGGGAACGTCGCCAGCACGATCGGGACCGCCCCGCGCAGGCCGGCCCAGCCGAGGACGACCCGCTCGGCCGGCGACAGGGTCGCGGTCGCACTGGCGACGAGGCTCGCCACCGGCCGCGCGACGAACGTCAGGACGAGCGCCAGCACGGTCCCCTCGACGACGATCGAGCCGAGCTGCGACGGGAAGACGAGCAGGCCGAGCGTGAGGAACGTCGCGAGCTGCGCGACCCAGGCCAGCCCGCCGTGGAACGCGACGATCGTCCGCTTGGCCGGGATCTGCGCGTTCGCCAGCGCCAGCCCGGCCAGGTAGATCGCCAGGAAGCCCGAGCCGCCGAGCACGTCGGCCGCCCCGAACCCGATCGCGACGACCGTCAGCGACGCGACCGGGTACAGGCCGACCGTCGGCAGCTCGATCGCCCGCAGCGCGCGCACCGCCAGCCAGCTCACCGCGACGCCGACGCCGACGCCGATCGCGATCTGCCTGGCGAACAGGACGAGCATGTCCGGCACGCCGTAGCCGGACGTGGTCATCCACTCGATGAACCCGATCACGAGCAGGATCGCGACCGGGTCGTTGCTACCCGCCTCGCCCTCCAGCAGCCGGGCCAGCCGGGGCTGCAGCGACGACCCGCGCAGCAGCGCGAAGATCGCCGCGACGTCGGTCGAGGCGACGATCGACCCGAGCAGGAACCCCTCGACGAGCGGCAGGTCGAACAGCCAGGTCGCCGCGAGGCCGGTGATGAGCGCGGTCAGCAGCGTGCCGAGGACGGCAAGGCTCAGCGCGGTGCCGGCGACCGGGCGGAGCTGGGCGACGTTCGTGGTCAGGCCGCCCTCGAAGAGGATCACCGCGACCGCCACCAGCCCGACGTCGCGCGCGAGGCGGTAGTCGTCGAAGTGCAGCCAGCCGAGCCCGTCGCTGCCGACGGCGACGCCGAGCGCGAGGAAGAGCAGCAGCCCGGGCACGCGCAGGCGGCCGGCCAGCAGCGATGCGGCCAGCGACGCCGCCATGAGCAGGCCCGCGACGAGGAGCAGTTCGCCCATCAGGCGTAGCGCAGCAGGATGTAGACGGTCACGATCCCCATCGAGAGGAAGGTCACCGGCACGCCGACGCGCAGGAAGGCGACGAACCCGATCGGCTTGCCCGCCCGCGCGGCAAGCCCCGCGGCCGCGACATTCGCGGCGGCCGAGACGATCGTGAGGTTACCCCCGAAGCACGCCCCGAGGGCCAGGGCCCACCAGTAGGCGTCGTCGCCGTTCTCGCCGGCGATCGTGTCGACGACGGGGATCATCGTGGCCGTCAGCGGGATGTTGTCGATGATCCCGCCGACGATCGCCGCCAGCCACGAGATCGCGAGCAGCTCGGCGGTCCGGTCGCCCGCGGTCGCCGACACGATGCCCTCGGCCAGCTCCTCCACGGCGCCGCTGTGCTCGAGCGCGCCGACCATGACGAACAGGCCGAGGAAGAAGAAGATCGTCGGCCAGTCGATCCCGCCGAGCGCCTCCTCGATGCGCTGGTTCGTCACCGCGAGCATGACGCTCGCGCCGGCGAGCGCGACGGTCGCCGGCTCGAGCCCGAGCGGCTTGTGGACGAAGAACGCGAGGACGATGAGGACGAGCACCGGCCCGACGCGGCGCAGCTCGTCGCGGTCCTCGATCGCCTTCGGCGCGTCGAGGTCGAGCGCGCGGTCGCGGCGCTCGGGCGCGATCTGCAGCCGCCGGCGGAACACGAGGTAGCAGAGGGGCAGCACGACCGCGAACGTGACGACCACCACCGGCGCGAGGTTCGCGATGAACGCGTCGAACGACAACCCGGTGAACCCGGCGATCATGATGTTCGGCGGGTCGCCGATGAGCGTCGCGGTGCCGCCGATGTTCGAGGCGAGCACCTCGACGATCACGAGCGGCACGACGTCGATGTCGAACAGGTCGGCGATGACGAACGTCACCGGGACCACGAGCAGAACGGTCGTGAGGTTGTCCAGGAAGGCGCTGAGGACCGCGGTCACGGCAGCGATCGTCAGCAGCAGGACGAACGGCCGGCCGCGCGAGAGCTGCGCCGCGCGGATCGCGGCGTAGGCGAAGACGCCGGTCGTCTCGAGGAGCCGGACGGCGACCATCATCCCGACGAGCACGCCGAGCGCCTCCCACTCGACCGCCTCGATCGCGTGCTCCTGGTCGATGAGGCCGAGGACGACGACGGCGCCGCCGCCGAGCAGCGCGACCTTCGTGCGGTCGACGCGCTCGGACGCGATGAGCCCGAGCGCGAGCACGAAGACGGCGGTGGAGAGGATCACGCCGGGAGGATCGGGGGCGGACGGCCCCCCTTCCATACGGACAAGTCCCCACATCGCGGCGCCCGCGTTGGGGCCATGCGCCCATGGCCTCCCGCACATGCGACGGCGATGGTCGGGGTGTGCTGCGCCACATCTGCGTCGCGTACGACGACACCCCGGAGGGCGACGCCGCGCTGGCCGAGGCGTGGGCGCTGGCCCGTCGTGACGGCGCCCGGGTGACGATCGTGCACGTCGCCCCGCCGGTCGACGACGTCGCCGGCGAGCACGAGGAGCTGCACCTCGAGCTGCTCGCCGGGCGCGAGGACGTGCGCCGGCGTCAGCGGCTCGTCGCCGAGGCGGCGCGGCGGATGCCCGACGTCGACACCGACGTGCGCGTGCTCTACGGCTCGCCGGCCGAGCAGCTCCTGGCGTTCCTGCACGCCGAGCGGCCGGACGTCGCGATCGTCGGGGTCGACGGGGGCCGCGCGAGCCGCCGCCTGGGCCGCAGGCTCGTCGCGCGCGCCCGCTGCCCGGTCCTGCTCGTCCGGCCCGGCTCGGACGCGGGCCGGACCGCGACCGGCGGTCAGGGCCCTATCGTGGGCGCCGCCGACCTCGACACGGCGACCGATCCCGTGCCCGCGTCCCACCTGCTCACCGACTCCGCCCCGGACGAGGCGCACGTCGCTCGCGCCGCGCGCCCTCCCGCCGGCGGGTCGCTGCTGTGGCAGCTCTTCATCGCCGACGCGCTCGTGCTCGTCGTGGCGGTGGTGATCCTCGTCGTCACGCCGGTGCGGGTGAGCACCGAGGTCGTACTCAGCGAGGTGGTCGTCCTGCTCGCCGGCGTCGCGGTCGTGCTCGCGGCGAACTTCCTCCTGCTGCGCCGCGCGCTCGCGCCGCTGCGGCTGCTCACCGACATGATCGCAACGATCGAGGCGCGCCGGCCCGGGCGCCGGCTGCCGGTCGCCGAGACCCGCACGGTCGAGGTCGCCTCGCTGGCGACGGCGTTCAACGCGATGCTCGACCGCCTCGAGGCCGAGCGCCGCGACAGCGCCCGGCGCGCGCTCGCCGCGCAGGAGGACGAGCGGCTGCGGATCGCCCGCGAGCTGCACGACGAGCTGGGCCAGACGCTCACCGCGCTGACGATCCAGGCCGAGCGCGCGGCAGAGGAGCCGGGGCCGGCGTCGCGCGAGGACCTCGAGCGGCTCGCGAGCACCGCGCTGAAGAGCCTGGACGACGTGCGGCGGATCGGCCGCGAGCTGCGTCCCGAGGCGCTCGACGACCTCGGCCTGGGCAACGCGCTCATCGCGCTGTGCCGGCGGACCGCCGAGGGCGGCGGCGTGCGCGTCACCCACCGGCTCAGCTCCGACGTGCCGGCGCTGCGGCCCGAGGTCGAGCTCGTCGTCTACCGGATCGCCCAGGAGGCGCTGACGAACGCGCTGCGCCACGCGGGCGCGACGCGGCTGGAGGTCGCCCTCGACGTCACCGCGCAGGGCGTCGAGCTGACCGTCACCGACGACGGCCGCGGCCTGCCGGAGGAGCTGCCCGAGGACACGGCCGGGGTCGGCGGCATGCGCGAGCGGGCGCTGCTCGTCGGCGGCCGCCTGAGCCTGCGCTCCCACGAGGGCGGCGGCACCGAGGTGCATCTCGTCGTGCCGCTCGCCGAGGCGGTGGCCGAGGCGTGACGACCCCGCTCAAGACCCGGATCCTGCTCGCCGACGACCACGGCCTCGTCCGCGACGGCCTGCGGATGATCCTCGACAGCCAGCCCGACCTCGAGGTCGTGGCGGAGGCCGGCGACGGCGTCGAGGCGGTCGACCTCGCGCTGCGCGAGGAGGTCGACCTCGCGGTGCTCGACGTCGCGATGCCGCGCATGACCGGGCTGCAGGCCGCGCGCGAGATCCAGGCGCACCGGCCGCAGCTCCGCGTGCTGATGCTGTCGATGCACGACAACGAGCAGTACTTCTTCGAGGCGCTGAAGGTCGGCGCGTCGGGCTACGTGCTCAAGTCCGGCGCCAACCGCGACCTCGTCGAGGCGTGCCGGGCGGCGATGCGCGGCGAGCCGTTCCTGTACCCGAAGGCGGTCACCGCGCTCATCCGCGACTACCTCGAGCGCGGCGGGGAGCCGGAGGCCGGCGAGGCGGGCGACCCGCTCACCCCGCGCGAGCAGGACGTCGTCAAGCTCATCGCCGAGGGCTATACGAGCGAGGAGATCGCCGACGCGCTGAAGATCGCGAAGAAGACCGTCGACCGGCACCGGGCGAACGTGCTCGCCAAGCTCGGGATGCGCAACCGCGTCGACCTGACGCGGTACGCGATCCGGCGCGGGCTCGTGGAGCCGTAGGCGGTCCGGCGCCGGATCACCCACCGCCGTCCGTGACGACCCGCGCGCGCAGCTCGACCTTCTCCTCGACGACCCGGAACCCGCGCGCGGTGTAGTTGGCCAGCGCGTGCTCGCCGTCGAGCTCGCACGTGTTGACCGTGACCGGGCGCCCGTCCGCCAGCTCGACCGCGCGCTCGGTGACGCGGGTGAGCAGCGCGCCGCCCAGCCCGCGGCCGCGGAACGGCGCGAGCAGGCCGAACGTCTCGATCTCGACCCGGTCGCCGCGGTCGCCGAGCTCCGCGTACCCGGCGGGCGTGCCACGGTCGTGGACGAGCCAGGTCTCGACCCGCTCGGCCCACGCCTGCCAGCGCTCCGGCGGCCACGACAGCTTGTCGACCCACGAGAACGCGCGCCCGACCTCCTCGTAGAAGAACCGGTTGAGCGGGCCGTACGGCACGGCGGCGTGGGCGATCGCCGCCTCGGCGGCGCCGGCGGCGGGGCGCAGGTCGCCGAGCTCGAGGTACCAGACCCTGGTCGGCGCGGTGGTCAGGCGAAGCGGCTCGGGCACATGCGTCGCAGCGCGCACTCCCGGCAGGCCGGGCGCTGCGCGTGGCAGGTCCGGCGCCCGTGGCGCAGCAGGTTGACGTGGAACTCGAGCTCGGCGCCACGGGGGGTGATCTCGAGCATCGCGTCGTGGAGCCGGTCGAAGTTCGGGTCCTCGGGGAGCAGCGCCAGGCGGGTGCCGACCCGCGAGACGTGGGTGTCGACCGGCACGTCGCGCATCCCGAAGCTGAACAGCAGCACGCAGGCGGCGGTCTTGCGCCCGACGCCGGGCAGCGCGACCAGGCGCGCACGGGCCTCCTCGACCGGCAGCCCGGCGAGGTCGTCGAGGGTCAGCGGATCGCCGATCGCCTCGAGGATCTGATGGATCCGCAGCGACTTGACCTTCGAGATGCCGCCCGGGCGGATCGCCGCCTCGACCTCCTCGACCGGCGCCGCGCGGACCGCCTCCCACGAGCCGCCGAACCGCTCGCGCAGCCGCAGGTACGCGACGTCGCGGTTGCGGTCGTTCGTCGACTGCGACAGGACGGTCAGGACGAGCTCGTCGAGCGGCGCGCCGTGCGGCGGCATGCACGGCACGCCGTACAGCTCGCGCAGCCGCGCCCGGATCCGGCGCACCCGCGCCCGGTCTACGCGAGCGCGCCCCATCGCTCCGTCGCCCGCGCCGCCTCCTCGACCGCCTCGGGCAGCGCGGCGGCGATCGCCGGCGCGTAGAACCCGGTCGCCGCCAGGTGGGCGAGCACGACCGCGCAGAACGCGTCGCCGGCGCCGACCGTGCTCACCACGTCCGCCTCCCGCCCGGCGCGCTCGAGCCGCAGGCCGCCGCCACGGACGACCGCGCGGTTGCGGTCGGCGACGATCGCGTGCTCGGCGCCCATCGCGACGAGCCCGTCCGCCGCGAGGTCGGGGCGCTCCTCGCCGGTCATGAGCCGCGCCTCCTCGGCGTTGCACTTGACGAGGAACGCGCCCTTGACGAGCTCGCGGGTGGCGGTCGCGGCCTCGACCGGCGTGTCCCAGCGGTGCAGGCGCAGGTTCGGGTCGACGACCACCGGCTTGCCCTGCTCGCGGGCGCGGTCGCGCGCCGCCAGGGTCAGCGCCCGCTCGCGCTCGCCGACGATCGTGTTCGAGGTGACGACGAGCGCGCCGCACGCGTCGACCGCCGCGAGCAGGTCGCCCTCGATCGCGTCGACGACCGCCGGGATCGTGTCGCCGTAGAGCGTGTAGGTCGGCGCGCCGCGGGCGTCGACGGTCGTGAACGCGACCGGCGTGCGAACCCCGTCGACGAGCCGGAACCAGTCGGTGGCGACGCGCTCGCGCTCGAGCCGCCCGCGCAGCCAGCGGCCCCACGGGTCGTCGCCCGCGGCGCCGGCGAGCGCGACGTCCGCCCCGGCGCGCGCGGCGCCGACGGCGATGTTCGCCACCGAGCCGCCGAAGTGGGGCACGAACGCGTCGGCCTCGTCGATCGAGGCCACGGGCCGCTCGCAGATGAGATCGACGATCGCCTCGCCGAGGAGCAACGTGCGCATGCGACGGTGCATCATGCCGCGCGATGGCCGAGGTGACCACGCAGACGGTCGAGGTGCCCGGGTTCGCCGACGATCCGTGGCCGGTCGTCGTGCGCTCGGCGCCGGCGGACGGCACGCCGGCGCTGTGGGTCCACGGCGTCCCCACGTGCGGGGAGGACTGGGTCCCGTTCCTCGAGCGTGCCGGCGGGTACGCGCCCGACCTGCCCGGCTTCGGCGGCTCCTCCAAGCGCGGGGACGGCGACTTCACGCTCGACGGCTACGCGCGGTTCACCGGCGCGCTCGTCGACGCGCTCGGCCTCGAGCGCGTGAGCCTCGTCGTGCACGACTGGGGCGCCGCCGCGCTGGCGTGGGCGGCGGCCCACCCCGAGCGCGTCGAGCGCCTCGTCGTGATCGACGCCGTGCCGCTCCTGGGCGGCTACCGGTGGCACCGGGTCGCGCGGCTGTGGCGCACGCCCGGCGTGGGCGAGATCGTGATGGGCCTGACGCTCGGCCCGGCGCTGCGTCGCGTCCTGCCGCCCGGGATCGGCGACACCGCCGTGCGGCACTTCGACCAGGGCACCCAGCGCGCGATCCTGCGGCTCTACCGGGCCGCGCCGCCCGACGCGCTGGCGGCCCACGAGGCGGCGCTCGGCGCCCTGGCGGACGTCCCGTCGCTCGTCCTGTGGGGGGAGGAGGACGCCTACATAACGCCGAACTTCGCGCAGAGTTATGCCGACGCGCTGGGCGGTGCAGACGTACGGGTCATCAGGGGCGCAGGCCACTGGCCATGGGCGGATGACCCCTCCGTCGTGGAAGCGGTCGTCGGCTTCCTTCGATAAGGTCCCGGCCTCTTCCGCCCTGGTGGCCCAGACGCCGCCTTCGCCCCTAGCCCAGAGACGAAGGGAGCTATGGACCATGTCCAAGCGCCGTGCGACGGTCGCCGTCGCCGTGCTGACGCTCGGCTGTGCCATACCCGCCGCACCTGCCCACGCAGGCTCGGCGAAGCAGGATCGCGTCGAGCGCGCGATCGTCAAGAAGATCAACGAGATCCGCCGCAGCCACGGTCTGAAGCCCCTGCGCCGTTCGCCCGCGCTCGCGCGCGCCGCCGACGTCAAGGCGAAGGAGGTCGCGCGCACCGCGGTCCTCTCGCACTCGTCGCCCGACGGGACGTCGATGGCCGAGCGCCTGCGGCGCTACGTCCGCGCCCGCCTCGTCGGTGAGACGCTCGGGTACGTGCCGATGCGCTCGCCGCAGGCGACGATGATCGTCAGGGCATGGATGAACTCGCCGGGCCACCGTCAGGCGATCCTGTCGCCGAAGTTCCGCCGCGCCGGCGTCGGCCGCCGCAACGGCCGCCTGGGCCCGCACCGCATCGCGGTGATCGCGCTCGATCTGGCGAGCACGCGGTAGGCGCGCGGGCGTTGCTCCTGCCGGCCGCCGTCGCGGCGGCCGGCGCCACGCTGTACCTCGCGCTCGACCCGCCGAGCGCCGACCTCGCCGCGCAGGCCTTCCGCGCCGACCTGTTCGAGCGCGCGGGGTTCACCGTCTTCAGCACCGCCTGGTACGGCGGCCACCACACGCCCGCCTACAGCGTGCTGCTCGGCCCGCTGGCCGCGCTCGCCGGCGAGCGCGTGCTCGGCGCGGTCGCGGCGGTCGCCGCCGCCGCCGTCTTCGGGGCGCTCGCCGGCGCCCGCGCCGGCGTGTGGATCGCCCCCGCGCTGATCGCCTCGCTCGTCAGCGGCCGGATCACGTTCGTGCTCGGCGCCGCGTTCGGCATCGCCGCCGTGCTCGCCGCGGCGCGCGGCCGGGCGGCGTGGGCGGCGGTCCTGGGCGTCGCGACCGCGCTCGCCTCGCCGGTCGCGGCGCTGTTCGCCGGCCTGGCCGGGACGGCGCTGGCGCTCGCCGCCCGCCGCTCACCGCCGCCGGACGGCCGGGAGGCGGGCCGCGCGGGCGTGGCCGCCGGCGTGGCGCTCGCCGTCGCGGTCGCGCTGCCCACGCTCGCGCTGGCCGCTGCGTTCCCCGAGGGCGGCACGTTCCCGTTCGCGCTGTCGGCGTTCGCGCCCGCGTTCGCCGCCGGCGTCGCGGTCGCGGTCGTCGCGCCGGCCGGCAGCGCGCTGCGGATCGGCGGCGCGCTCTACGCGCTGCTGTGCCTGGCCGTGCTGGTCATCCCGTCGCCGGTCGGCGGCAACGCGACGCGCCTCGGCGCGCTCGTCGCCGTGCCGGTCGCCGTCCACCTGCTCTGGCCGCACCGCCGCACGGCGCTCGCCCTGCTCGCGCTGCCGCTCGCCTACTGGGTCCTGCAGCCCGCGGTCCGCGACGTCGTCCGCACGCACGACGACCCGTCGGTCGACGCCGCCTTCTTCGCCCCGCTCGTCGCCGCGCTCGGCGACGAGCCCGTCCGCGTCGAGGTCCCGCTGACGAAGAACAAGGGCGAGACCGTCCACCTCGCGCGCCACGTCCCGCTCGCGCGCGGCTGGGAGCGCCAGGTCGACCGCGACCGCAACGCGCTCTTCTACGAGGGCGAGCTGACGCCCGCACGCTGGCGGCGGTGGCTCGTCGCGAACGCGGTCGGCGTCGTGGCCGTCCCCGACGGCGTGCCGCTCGACCCCGCCGGCGAGGCCGAGCGCGACCTCGCCGGCCGCGGCCTGCCGTGGCTGCGCCCGGTCGCCGGCCCGGCGGGCTGGCGGGTCTACGCGGTCGCGGGCGCGCGCCCGCTCGCCGAGGGCGCCGCGACGCTCACCCGGATCGGCCCGGACGGCTTCACGCTCCGGGCCGAGCGGCCCGGCGCCACGCTCGTGCGCATCCGCTTCACCCCCTACTGGCGGCTCGAGTCCGGACGGGGCTGCGTGGAGCCCGCCGGCGACTGGACGCGGGTGCGGCTCGACGCGCCCGGGACGGTCAGGATCGGCGCCCGGTTCTCGCCCGCGCGCGTGCGCGCGACGGGACCCCGATGCCGCGGGAGGTAGACTCGCCGGACCCGTGCCGCGCGTCTCTCTCCGCCCCGACGGCATCCTCCGGCTCCTCCCCCACGGCCCGTTCGACGTGGTCCGGCAGGTGCTGCTCTTCTACGCCGCCTACCACGGCTACAGCATCGCGCGGGGCCTGGCCGACAACCCCGGGGCCGCCCAGACCGCCTTCGACAACGCCCGCGCGATCATCTCGATCGAGCGCACGCTGAACATCTTCGTGGAGCCGAGCGTGCAGGCGTGGGCGATGGGCTCGTCGCTGCTCATCGACGCGGCGTCGTGGGTCTACGTGAACGCCCAGACGTCGGTGACCGTCGGCGCGCTCGTCTACATCTACCTGCGCCGCAACTCGAGCTTCTACTTCGTGCGGAACATGATGATGGTCGCGATGGGCCTCGCCCTCGTCGGCTACATCCTGTACCCGACCGCGCCCCCGCGGTTCTTCCCCGAGTGGGGCTTCTTCGACAGCGTCTCGGACTTCGCCGGCGTCGAGACGAACAACACCACCGTCGACACGCTCTTCAACCCCTACGCGGCGGTCCCGTCGATGCACGTCGCGTTCTCGATGATGATCGGCTGGTCGCTGGCCCGCCTGGTCAAGCCGCGTGCGCTGCGGATCGCGTGGGGGCTGTACCCGCTGCTCGTGACGTTCGTGATCGTCGCGACGGCGAACCACTTCATCATGGACGCGGTGCTCGGCGCGCTCGTGGCCGGGCTCGCAGCGCTCGCCGCGCGCGAGCTGGCCAAGGCCCGGCCCACCGTGTGGGAGTTCGGCCCGAGGCCCGCGGTGTCATGAGCGCCTACGCGACGCGGCGCGAGGCGGCCCGCAACCGCCTCATCGAGTCGCGCCTGACCCCGAACGCGATCTCGCTCACGGGGCTGGCGCTGAACGTCCTGGCGGCGGTCCTCGTGTTCGCCGAGTACTTCTTCCTCGGCGGCATCGCGTTCATCGTCGGGTCGATCATGGACACGCTCGACGGGCGCTACTCGCGCATGTCCGGGAAGGGCACGCAGTTCGGCGCGTTCCTGGACTCGTCGCTGGACCGCGCGTCGGAGGGCATCGTCCTGACCGCGGTCGCCTACCAGTTCTCGCGCCAGGGGGACGACATCGCGGTCGCCGCCACGGTCGCCGCGGTCCTCGCCTCGGTGCTGGTGTCCTACACTCGCGCTCGGGCCGAGGCGCTCGGCGTCAAGGGCGACGTGGGCATCGCACCGCGGGCGATCCGTGTCGTGATCCTGTCGATCGGCCTGCTGTTCGCCAAAGGCGCCGGGCTCGGTGACTTCGAGTTGCTCGCGCCTGCCGTCTACGTGCTGGCGGCGCTGAGCATCGTCACGGTCTTCCAGCGCATCTTCTACGTCCGGTCGGAGTTGCGCACGGGTCCGTAACCCGTCTCGACCGCCGGTTTATAAGGAGCCACATGACTTCGAACGGCAAGAGCAACGGCAACGGGATCGTCAACGGTTCCGGGCGACAGCAGGAGAAGGTCCGCGTCGCCATCATCGGCGTCGGCAACTGCGCCAACGCCTTCGTGCAGGGCGTCCACTACTACAAGGACGCCTCGCCCGACGAGGCCGTTCCTGGCCTCATGCACGTCGACCTCGGCGGCTACCACGTCCGCGACATCGAGTTCACCGCGGCGTTCGACGTCGACGCGGACAAGGTCGGCAAGGATCTCGGCGAGGCCATCTGGGCCGGCCAGAACAACACGATCAAGTTCGCCGAGGTCCCCGAGAAGCTGGGCGTCCAGGTCTACCGCGGGATGACCCACGACGGCCTGGGCAAGTACCTCAAGCAGAAGATCACGAAGGCCGAGGGCGAGACCACCGACATCGTCAAGATCCTGCGCGAGACGCAGACCGACGTCGTCGTGTCCTACCTGCCCGTCGGCTCGGAGCAGGCGACGAAGTGGTACGTCGAGCAGGTCCTCGAGGCCGGGTGCGGCTTCGTGAACTGCATCCCGGTCTTCATCGCGTCCGAGCACTACTGGAACGAGCGCTTCAAGAAGGCCGGCCTGCCGATCGTCGGCGACGACATCAAGTCGCAGGTCGGCGCGACGATCGTGCACCGCACGCTCGCCCGCCTGTTCCACGAGCGCGGCGTGCGCATGCAGCGCACCTCGCAGCTGAACGTCGGCGGGAACATGGACTTCTACAACATGCTCGAGCGCGAGCGGCTGGAGTCCAAGAAGATCTCGAAGACCCAGGCGGTCACGTCGATCATGGGCCACGAGCTGCCCGAGGACGACGTCTACATCGGCCCGTCGGACTACGTGCCGTGGCTGACCGACCGCAAGTGGGCGCACATCCGCGTCGAGGGCCAGGCGTTCGGCGACGTGCCGCTGAACGTCGAGATGAAGCTCGAGGTGTGGGACTCGCCGAACAGCGCCGGCATCGTCATCGACGCGGTGCGCTGCTGCAAGCTCGCGCTGAACGAGGGCATCGGCGGCCAGCTCGACGGCCCGAGCTCGTACCTCATGAAGTCACCGTACACGCAGCGCCCGGACCACCTGGCGCGCGAGGCGACCGAGAAGTTCATCCAGGAGCACAGCCGCACGCGCGACGCGGCGACGCGCGCCAAGCAGGCGGCCGAGAAGGTCGTCGCCGAGGGCAGCACGGTCGCGCACTAGCGTCCACGGCAGCTCCGAGCAGTCGTGACGAGGGCCCGCTCCGGCGGGCCCTCGGTCGTCCTACTCGCCCTCGCCGTGGCCGTCGCCGGGGACGACGTCGACGGCCACGCCGGCGGCGCGCAGCTCGGCCACGGCGTCCGCGTCGACCGCCTCGTCGGTGACGATGAGGTCGAGGTCGGCGAGCGGCAGCGCCGTCAGCAGCGACACCCGCCCGAACTTCGACGCGTCGAGCAGCGCGACGGTCTTCGCCGCGGACGCGCTCGCGGCGGCCAGCGTGTCGGCGAGCGGGCCCCGCGAGGTCGTCAGGCCGTGCTCGACGGTCACGCCGGCGGCCGAGATGAACGCGATCTCGGTGTGGAGCCGGCCGAGGAACTCGACGGTCCACCGGCCGGTCAGCACGCGCATGCGCTGGTCGAGCTCGCCGGGCGCGACGATGACGTGGATCGATTCCGCGGTCAGGCCGAGCGCGATCGCCGGCGACGTCGTCACGAGCGTCAGGTCCGACGGCGGGTCGACCTCGAGCCGGTGGGCGAGCGCGAGGCCGGTCGACGACGCGTCGATGAAGATCGTCGTGCCGTCCTCGATGAGCGAGCGTGCGTGCACGGCGATCGCGTCCTTCGCGTCGCCCGCCTCCCGCAGCCGGGCCCCCCACTCGGTCTCGATCCGCCCGCGCGGGTCGGGGAGCGCCCGCGCGCCCCCGCGGACGCGCTCGATGAGCCCCGACTCGGACAGGACCTCGAGGTCGCGGTGCACGGTGACCGGCGACACGGCGTGGTCGCGGGCGAGGTCGGCGAGCGAGGCGCCGCCCTCGCGGCGGACGCGCTCGAGGATCAGGGCCCGGCGGACCGCGGGCGGCGGGGACGCGTCGCTCACCGGCTCAGCGCCTCCTCGGTCGCGGCGTCGAAGAGGTGGACGCGATCGAGGTCGACGGCGACCGTGATCGGCTCGCCCATCTCGAGCGCGACCCGCGGCGGCGCCTTCACCTGCAGCCGGCCGCTGCCCACCTCGACGTCGACGAGGGTGCGGTCGCCGAGCGGCTCTGTCGCGTAGACCGTCCCGGTGAGCGAGGCCGTCTCGTCGCGCCGGTCGAGCGACAGGTCCTCGGCGCGGACGCCGAGCGTCAGCGGGCGCCCCTCGTCCACCGCGAACCCCGGGTTCGGGAGGTCCCAGCCGTCGCCGGCCAGGCGCCCGTCGCGCGCCTCGCACGCGACGAAGTTCATGCGCGGGCTCCCCACGAACGATGCGACCCAGCGATTCACGGGGCGATCGTAGACGTGCGCGGGCGTTCCGACCTGCTGGATGCGACCCTGGCGCAACACCGCCACCTGGTCGGCCATCGACATCGCCTCGACCTGGTCGTTGGTGACGTAGAGGAACGTCCGGCCGAGGGAGCGGTGGATCCGCGTGAGCTCGGTGCGCATCTCGACGCGGAGCTTGAGGTCGAGGTTCGTGAGCGGCTCGTCCATGAGGAACGCGCGCGGCTCGCGCACGAGCGCGCGCCCGAGCGCGACCCGCTGCTGCTCGCCGCCCGACATCTGCGCCGGCTTGCGGTCGAGCAGGCGCTCGATCCGCAGCAGCTCGGCGACGCGGCGGACCTGCCGCTCGATCTCGTCCTTGGGCAGCTTGCGCGCGCGCAGCGGGGAGGCGATGTTCTGCGCGGCGGTCTGCTTCGGGTACAGCGCGTAGCTCTGGAACACCATCGCCAGGTCGCGCGCGGCGGGCGTGGCGCCGGTCGCGTCGATGCCGTCGATCTCGACCGTCCCGCTGTCGGGCTTCTCGAGTCCGGCCAGGACGCGCAGCGTCGTCGTCTTGCCGGCCCCCGAGGGGCCGAGCAGGACGAAGAACGAGCCGGTCGGGACCTCGAGCTCGAGCCCGTCGAGGGCCTGGACGTCGCCGAACGACTTCGAGACGCCGGTCGCCCGGATCGTGTTCATCCCGCCACCGCCTTCCCGCTCGCCGCGTCGTAGACCGGCGGGGCGCCGCCCTGGAAGCGCACGGCGACCGGCGCGTCCTCGGCGTAGGGCGCCGTCGGCGGCATCCGGACGTGCAGCTGCCCGCACGGGGCCTCGACGACGTAGATCGTCTCGTCGCCCAGCGCCTCGCGCGAGATCACCCGCGCGCCGACCGCGTCCTCGGCGCCGGGCGGCAGGAGCGTCAGGCCCTCGGGCCGCACGCCCGCGATGACCTTGTCCCCGCGCCGGAGCCCGTCGGGCGCGGTGACCCGCAGCCCGCCGGCCGCCGTCAGCGCCCCGTTCGTCAGCTCCACGTCGAGGAGGTTGATCGGCGGGCTGCCGACGAACCGGGCGGCGAAGAGCGAGGCCGGGCGCTCGTAGACCTCCATCGGCGTCCCGACCTGCTCGAGCCGGCCGTGGTCGAAGATCGCGATGCGGTGCCCGAGCGCCATCGCCTCGACCTGGTCGTGCGTGACGTAGACCATGGTCGTGCCGAGCCGCTGCTGGAGGTGCTTGAGCTCGGTCCGCATGTCGGCCCGCAGCTCGGCGTCGAGGTTCGTCAGCGGCTCGTCCATGAGGAAGGCCTGCGGCTGGCGCACCATCGCGCGGCCGAGCGCGACGCGCTGCTGCTCGCCGCCCGACAGCCGCTTGGGACGCCGGTCCAGGAGCGGCTCGAGCCGCAGCATCCGCGCCGCCTCCGCCACCGCCGCGTCGATCTCCGCCTTCGGCTTGCCCTGCGCACGCAGCGGGAACGCGATGTTGTCCCGGCACGTCATGTGCGGGTACAGCGCGTAGAACTGGAACACCATCGCGATGTCCCGCTCGGACGCGCTGAGGTCATCGACGATCTCGCCGCCGATCACCACGTTCCCCGACGTCTGGCGCTCGAGCCCCGCGATGCACCGCAGCGTCGTGGTCTTGCCGCAGCCGGACGGCCCGAGCATCACGAACAGCTCGCCGTCGGCGATGTGCAGGTCCAGGTGCTCGATCGCGACGGTGCCGTCGGGAAACTCCTTGCGCAGGCCCTGGATGTGGATCTCCGCCATCCCCGCTACCTCCGCACCGCGCCGAGGGTCACGCCCGCCACCAGGTGCTTGCGGACGAGGAACGCGAACACGAGGACCGGGAACGCGAACGTCATCGCCGACGCGGCGACGAGGCCCCAGTCGATCGTCGTGCCGCCGATGAGGCCGGCGATCGCGGGCGGCGCGGTCCGCGCGGCGTCGCTCGAGGCGAGGAACACCGCGAAGACGAACTCGTTCCACGAGAAGATGAGCGCGAAGACCGCGGTCGCGGCGATCCCGGGCACGAGCAGCGGCAGCGTCACCCGGTGGAACGCCTCGACCCGCGAGTACCCGTCGAGCATCGCCGCCTCCTCGTACTCGGCGGGGACCTCGTCGACGAACCCCTTCATCATCCAGATCGTGAACGGCAGGTTGAACGCCGAGTAGATGAGGATCAGCCCGAGCGTCGTGTCGATGAGCCCGAGGTCGCGGTACATGAGGAAGATCGGGATCACCACGACGACCGGCGGCATGAACCGCGTCGAGAGGATGAAGAAGAGCTGGTCCTTCTTCGCGCGGATCTTGAAGCGCGAGTAGGCCCACGCGGCGGGGACCCCGAGCAGCGTCGCGAGGATCGTCGACGAGCCCGCGACGATCACCGAGTTCTTGAACCCCTCCACGACCGGCGAGTCGGACGCGAAGACGTTCTTGAAGTGGTCCAGCGTGACCGAGAAGTCGAAGACCTTCGCCGGGACCGCGTAGATGTCGCGCTGGTCCTTCAGCGACGTCTCGAGCATCCAGACGACCGGGAAGAGCATGATGACCGCCAGGACGGTCAGCAGCGCGATCTCGACGATGCCGCGGACCCGGCGGCGGCGCCGGCGGACGACGCCCGGCACCGGGGCGGTCTCGCCGGCGATCCCCTCGGACGCGACCTCGCGGGGCTGGAGGTTGACGGCCATCAGCGCTCCTGCAGACGGTTGAGGTAGCGCAGGTAGAACTGCGCGAGGACGATGACGACGATCACCATGAGGACCCCGTAGGCCGACGCGCGGCCGGTGTCGAACCCGAGGAACGCCGTCTTGTAGACGTGGAACGACAGCGTCTCGGTCGCGGCGCCCGGGCCGCCGCCGGTGAGGATGTAGACGAGGTCGAAGAGCCGGAACGCCTCGATCGCGCGGAAGAGCACGGCGATGAGCAGGAGCGGCCAGACGATCGGCAGCGTGATGTGCCGGAACCGGAACCACTCCGAGGCGCGGTCGATCTCCGACGCCTCGTAGAGGTACTTCGGGACCGCGGTCAGCCCGGCGAGCGCGATGAGCATGATGAACGGCGTCCACTGCCAGGTGTCGACGACGATCACCGACAGCAGCGCCAGCCGCTCGTCGGTCAGCCACTCGGCCGAGCCGAGCCCCAGCGACGTCGCGAACGAGTTGATGACGCCGAACTGCGCGTCGAGCATGAACTTCCAGAACAGCCCGACGACCACCGGCGACAGCATCATCGGGACGAGGAACAGCGTCGTGAGCAGGCCCCGCCCGCGCACGCGGCGCGAGATGAGGTAGGCGATCGTGAACCCGAGCAGGGTCTGGAGCGAGATCGCTCCGACGACGAAGATGAGCGTCGTGATCGCCCGCTCGTGGACCTGCGGCGAGGTGAGCAGGTCGCCGTAGTTCTCGAACCAGATCCACCGCGAGGGCACGTCGCGCGTCGCCGAGTAGTCGGTGAACGACAGGTACAGCGCCCAGAACAGCGGGAAGATCGAGAGGAACAGCAGGAGCAGCAGCGCGGGCGAGATGAACAGCCCGGCGAGGCGCCGGTCGCTGAGGAGCCGGAAGCGGCGGGCTGCCGGCGGCGGCGTGAGCTGCGATGCGGATGCGGTGTCGGCCATGGGACGGGGTTCGTGCGAGCGGGGGGTGGCCGGGCCGCGTCGGCCCGGCCACCCCCCGAGGAGGAGTCCGCTACTTCGACTCGTCGAGGATCGCCTGCTGCTCGGCGGCGATCTTGTCCAGCGCCGCCTTCGGGTCCTCCGTGCCGTTGAGGGCGGCGTTGACGTTCTGGGTCTGGATGTTCACGAGCTTCGTGTACTCGGGCAGGTTCCAGAAGTCGCGCAGCCGCCCGATGGAGTCGGTGAACACCTTGTTGAACGGCGCCGCGTCGAGGAACGCCTCCGAGGCGAGCACGTCCTTGCGGCCCGGGACGCCGCCCAGCTCGGCCCAGCGGGTCTGGACCTCGGGCTGCTGGAACCACTTCATGAAGTTCAGCGCCTCGGCCTGGTCGGCCTCAGGGGCGTACTTGGAGATGTGCATGCCCATGCCGCCGAGCGGGACGAAGTCCGAGTCCTGCTTGGGCAGCGTGCTGAACTCGAGCTTCTCGAGGATCTCCTTCTCGCTCTTGCCGAGCTTGGAGCTCTTCGGGTCGAGCAGGCCGGCCATCGCGCCGATCCACTGGAACCCGATGCAGACCTTGCCCTGGTTGATCGCGGCGTTGACCTCGTCGATGAACCAGTTGCCCGACCCCTTGGGCGTGAGCGGCTTCATCTGGTTGACGAGGACGTCCATCGCCTTCTGGCCGGCCTCGTTGTTGATGATGCCCTCGATCTGCTTCTTCTCGGGGTCCCACAGCTCGCCGCCGTAGACCCCGTTGACGGTGTTGTAGGTCACGGCCGCGGCGTCCGTCGCGTTCGCCTGGTGGAACGCCAGGCCGCTCATGCCGGGGTTCTCCTCCTGGCACTTCTTCGCGGCGGCGATCATCTCGTCCCAGGTCTGCGGGACCTCCTCGATGAGGTCCTTGCGGACGATCATCGACCACGTGTCGCCCATGAGCGGGAGCCCGTAGGTCCGCGAGTCGGGGGTCGGCTCACCCGTCTTGGTCTGCGGGTACTGGCCGTAGGCGGCGAGGAAGTACGGGTCGTACGCGGACGCGTCGACGTGCTTCTTCGCGAAGTCGGTGAGGTCGACGATGTTGCCGTTCTCGACCGCCTCGCCGATGTACTGCGAGTCGAGGATCGGCATGTCGAAGTTCGTCTTCTTCGCGGCGAACTGGGTGAAGATCGCGTCGTGCCAGTTGGCGATCGGCACGGTGTTGACCTTGACCGTGACGTTCGGGCGGATCTTGGAGTACTCCTTGCCGAGCTCCTCCAGCGCGTGCGCCGGCGGCCATTCGAACCAGATGAACGAGAGCTCGACCGGCTTGTCGGTGAGCTTGGCCTCGAAGTCGGTCGCAGCAGCAGCGCCGCCGCCGGCCGCCCCGTCGTCGTCGCCTCCACAGGCTGCGACCCCGGTCAGCGCCGCGGCGACCGCGAGCACCGTCGCGGCTCTCTGCGCCCTCGTCCTCATGGCCCTCTCCTCCTGAGCTTGCACAGCAGTACGTGTGGGTGAAAGGACCGTAGAGCGTTCTTGCAAGTCCTGTCAACTAGTCGCTACGTTTTCTTTCATGACGACGCATGCGCCGGCGGCCGGGAGCGCGCCCCCGTCCGCGCCGACCGAGCTGCTGATCGGGGGCACGTGGCGCGCGGGCGGCGACGGCGGCCGGTTCGCGGTGCTCGACCCGGCCGACGGCTCGGTGATCGCCTCCGTCGCCGCCGCCACCCCGGACGACGCGCGCGCGGCCGTCGACGCCGCGGCGACGGCCGGCCCGGGCTGGGCGGCCACGCCACCGCGCGAGCGCGCGGAGGTCCTGCGCCGCGCGTTCGACCTCATGAGCGCCGCGGCCGAGGAGCTCGCCGGGCTCATCGTCGCCGAGATGGGAAAGCCCCTGGCCGAGGCTCGGGTGGAGGCGGCGTACGCGGCCGAGTTCCTGCGCTGGTTCTCCGAGGAGGCGGTCCGGGCCGACGGCGCCTACGGCCCGGCGCCGAACGGGGCGCACCGGATCCTCGTCCTCCAGCAGCCGATCGGCGTCGCGGTCCTCGTGACGCCGTGGAACTTCCCCGCGGCGATGGCAACGCGCAAGATCGGGCCGGCGCTGGCGGCCGGGTGCACGGTCGTGCTCAAGCCCGCGGAGGAGACGCCCCTGACCGCCCTGCGGATCGCGGGGATCCTCGAGGAGGCCGGCGTCCCGCCGGGCGTCGTCAACGTCTTGCCGACCGGCGACCCGGCCCCCGTCGTGCGGGCGATGCTCGCCGACCCGCGCGTGCGCAAGCTCTCGTTCACCGGCTCGACCGCGGTCGGACGCGAGCTACTCGCACTGGCGGCCGGCGGCGTCGTCGACTGCTCGATGGAGCTCGGCGGCAACGCGCCGTTCATCGTGCTCGAGGACGCCGACCTCGACGCCGCCGTGGCCGGGGCGATGGCGGCGAAGATGCGCAACGGCGGCGAGGCGTGCACGGCCGCGAACCGCTTCCTCGTCGCCGAGCCGGTCGCGGCGGAGTTCACCGAGCGGCTGACCGCGGCGATGGCGGCGGTCCGCGTGGGCCCGGGCCGCACGCCGGGCGTCGAGCTCGGCCCGCTGATCACCGAGCAGGCCCGCGAGAAGGTCGAGCGGCTCGTCGCCGACGCCTGCGATCGCGGCGCCCGCGTCCGCACCGGCGGCGAGCGCCCGGGCGGCCCGGGCTTCTTCTACCCGCCGACCGTGCTCGACCGCGTCGCGCCCGGCAGCGCGATGCTCGCCGAGGAGGTCTTCGGGCCGGTCGCGCCGGTGCTGACCTTCGCGACCGAGGACGAGGCGGTCGCGATCGCCAACGACACCGAGTACGGGCTGGTCGCGTACGTCTACTCGCGCGACCTGCGCCGGGCGATGGCGGTCGGGGAGGCGCTCGAGACGGGGATGGTCGGGCTGAACCGCGGGGTCGTCTCCGACCCGGCCGCCCCGTTCGGCGGCGTGAAGCACAGCGGCCTGGGGCGCGAGGGCGGCCGGGCCGGCCTCCACGAGTTCCTCGAGCCCAAGTACTTCTCGTTCGAGTGAGCGGCGCACGGCCCCGGCGATCTTTTCAATTCCTTGCTGATTCTTTCACCGGGTAGTAGGCTCCGTCGAACACCGTCCCAAGAGGAGGGGAGAACCTTGCAGCGAGTCCTCGTGCTCACCGGCGACGCCGCCGAGGAGCTCGACGTGATGTACCCCGTCTATCGCCTCCGCGAGGCGGGCTACGCCGTCGACGTCGCGGCGCTCACCCGCCGCGACGTGCAGCTCGTCATCCACGACTTCGACCCGGAGTCGGACGCGTACACGGAGAAGAACGGGCGCAAGCTGCCCGTCGACGTGACGTTCGCCGAGGCCGACCCGTCCGCGTACGTCGCGCTGGTGATCCCGGGCGGCCGCGCGCCCGAGTACATCCGGACCGACCCGGACGTCCGCCGGATCACGGAGTACTTCTTCGAGCACGACCTCCCGGTGGGGACGATCTGCCACGGCCCGCAGGTCCCCGCCGTCTACGGGCTGCTCCGCGGCCGCACGACCGCGGCGTTCCCGCCGCTCGCGGGCGACATGGAGAACGCCGGCGCGACCGTCGTCGACGGGCCCGACGTCGTCGACCGCAACATGGTCTCGTGCCGCGGGTGGCCGGACCTGCCCGAGTGGTCGCGCGCGTTCATGGGTGTCCTCGAGCGGGTGAGCGTTCCCGCCTGATCCGTCCTCGCGGTGCCGCTCTCCTCGCCACCGGCGTCCCCCGCCAGGGTCGCCGAGCTTCCCCTGCTCGGCGGCGCGGACGTGCGCTTCCACGACATGGGCTCGGGCCCGGCCGTGCTGCTCCTCCACGGCTCGGGCCCGGGGACCACGGCGTGGCGCGCCTGGGCGCCGCTCGCGACCGCGCTCGCGAGCGGCGGCCGGCGCGTGGTCGCACCCGACCTGGTGGGGTTCGGCGGGAGCCGGGCGGCGGCGCCGCCCCCGTACGGGCGCGCGGCGTGGACGGCGCAGGCGCTCGCGCTCGCCGACCATCTCGGGCTCGAGCGCTTCAGCGTCGTCGGCCACTCGCTGGGCGGCGCGATCGCGCTCGCGGTCGCGTGCGCGCGGCCGGAGGCGGTCGAGGCCGTCGTCGCCATCGCGTCGCTCGGCGCGCGCATGGCGCTGCCGGCCGGCCTCGACGCGCTGTGGGCGTCGACGCCCGGCCGCGCGCAGGCGCGCGCGCTGCTCGAGCTGCTGCACCACCGCGGCGCCGAGATCACCGAGGACGCCGTCGACGCCCGGCTGAAGGCGATGCTCGAGCCGGGACCGCGCGAGGTCTACCCCGCGCTCTTCCCTCCGCCGCGCGACCGCCGGCTCGACGACGTCACGCTCGCGCCCTCCGAGCTCGCCGCCGTCGCGGCGCCGGTGCTGCTCGTCCACGGCGACGACGACCGCGTCGTGCCGCTGCGGGAGGGCGCGCTCGCGCTGCTCGCCGCGCTCCCCGGCGCCCGCCTCCACGTCTTCGGCCGCTGCGGCCACGCGGTGCCCGCAGAGCGCGGCGCCGAGCTCGAACGCCTCGTCTCCCGGTTCCTGGAGGACCATGTCTGACTTCGCCCTGCTCCGCGCGCCGTCCCAGGTCCTGTTCGGCACCGGCCTGGCCGAGGCCGCGGGCGGGATCGCCGCCGGGTACGGACGCCGCGTGCTCCTGTGCACCGACGCGACGATCGCCGCCACCGGCGGCTTCGCGACGGTCGCCGGCGCGCTGGAGGCGGCCGGCCTGGAGGTGACCCTGTTCGACGGCGGCACGGTCGACGTCCCGATGGAGGTGGTCGAGGCGGCCGTCGACGCCGGGCGTGCGACCGAGCCGGACGTCATCGTCGCGGTCGGCGGCGGCAGCGTCATCGACCTCGCGAAGGTCACCGCGGTGCTCCTCCGCCACCCGGGACCGCTGAGCCGCTACTACGCGGTCGGCTCGGTGCCCGGCCCGACCGTCCCGCTCGTCGCGCTGCCGACGACCGCCGGCACCGGCTCGGAGGTGACGCCGGTCTCGGTCATCACCGACCCCGAGAGCGGCATGAAGGTCGGCGTCGCCAGCACGCACCTCATCCCGCGCCACGCGATCTGCGACCCGCTCCTCACCGTCGACTGCCCGCCGGAGGTGACCGCGCACGCGGGCATCGACGCGCTCTCGCACGCGATCGAGGCGGCGATGGCGGCCGAGGCGCCGCTCACGCCGGCGATCGTCGACCGCGTCCAGGTCGGGCGCAACCGGCTCTCCGACGGGCTGGCGATCATCGCGGTGCGCCACCTCGCGCGGAACCTCGTCCGCGCGGTCGAGCACGGCGACGACGTCGCGGCGCGCTCGGGGATGCTCTACGGCAGCCTCCTGGCCGGCGTGGCGTTCGGCAGCGCCGGCGTGTCGGCGGCCCACGCGCTGCAGTTCGCGATCGGCGCGGCGACCGGCACGTCGCACGGCCTCGGCACCGGCCTGATGCTGCCCTACGTCATGGAGTTCAACCGCCCGGCGCGGGTCGGGGTGCTCGCGGAGATCGCCGCCGCGCTGGCCGACGGGCTCGGGACCGAGACGGCCGACCCGGTCGGCGTCGTGCGCGCCCTCGGGGCGCGGATCGGGCTGCCGCGCTCGCTCGCCGAGCTCGACCTCAGGCTCGAGGACCTCCCGCGGCTCGCGCGCGAGTCCGTGGGGATCAAGCGGCTGATCGACAACAACCCGCGCCCGCTGGACGTCGCGGCGCTCGAGGCCATCCTCACCGCGGCCTGGCACGGCGACCCCGCCATGCTGGCGGAGTCGACGATCCCCGCCTAGATGAGTGATTCCGCGGCCGTCGCGGCATCAAGCATCTAGCGATCGCGCCCGGTGATGTCGTGCACCGCGCGCTCGAGGTGGGCGACCATCCGCGCCTCGGCGTCGGCGACGTTCCCCTTGGCGATGACGTCGAGCAGCGCTCGGTGCTCGGCGCCGAGCTCGGCCGGCGTGCTCCATGCCGGGCGGATCTGGGCGATGCACAGCTGGATCTCGCCGGTCAGCGACGCGTAGAGCCGCTCGAGCCGGGGGCTGCCCACCTCGCGGGCGAGCGCGGCGTGGAACGCGAGGTCGGCGTCGACGACCTGGTTCCACCCGGCGTCGGCCGGCAGGCTCTCCAGCCGGGTGATCGAGTCCCGGACGCCGTCGAGCGAGGCGCCGTGCTCGATCACCTTGCGCACGATGAGGCACTCGAGCGGGATGCGCACGAAGAAGATGTCCTCGACCGCCTCGGGGGTGAGGACGGGGACGTACGCGCTGCGGTTCGGCTCGCGGACCAGGAGGCCGAGATGGCACAGGGTCTGGATCGCGGCGCGCACGGTCGGGCGCGCGACGCCGTAGGCGGAGGCGAGCTCGAGCTCTCGCAGCGGCACGCCCGGCTCGATGTCGCCGTCGAGGATCCGCTCGCGCAGCGACGCGACGACCGCATCGGTCGTCGAGATGGGCTTGACGGCCATCCCGCTCATCAGCCGGCGACCGCGTGTGTCTGCGAAACCACGCCGAGGAACTCTGGCAGGCGGCCGAGCGTCGGCCACTCCTCGGCCCACGGCTCGGGCGTGCGGCCCGGCCCCGAGCGGCCCGCGCGGCGGTTCACCCACCCGCACCGCATGCCCAGGTCGCGCGCGCGGTCGATCGCCGAGCGCGACGCGCTGACGAGCATGAGGCGGCGCGGGTCGCCGCCGGCCACGCGGGCGGCGGCCGCCGGGAGGGCGTCGGGGTCGGTGCACCCGAGCGCGTCGGCGGTGAGGACCGCGTCGAAGGCGCCGTCGAGCGGGCGCAGCGCGCCCTCGACGAGGACCCGGTCGGCCGACGAGACGACGATGAGCGGGCGCCCCGAGGCGTGGGCCAGCTCGAGCGCGGGCGCCACGTCCTCGTACGGCCGGACGAGGCCGAGCACACGGTCGACGCACGCGGCCCCGGGCAGCGCGCGGCGCCAGCCGCGCTCGGCGGCGAGCGCGTCGAACCCCGCGGCGAGTGAGCGCGGGCCGGGCGCGGCGACGCTCAGGCGCTCGATCCGGCGTCGCAGCGCGGCGCCGCGATCGAGCGGGCTCTCGCCGTTGCGCCGGGCCTGCTCGTACGCGACCGACTCGATCGCCGTCGACCACCCGACCAGGGTGCCCCGACATGCCAGGAGGACGGCATCGACCTCGTTGTCCATCGTCTCTCTCCGACCACTCGACCCCGGATGGGAATCGCCCATCCGACCCCGCGACGGAACTTATCTTGTCATACAGTCTGACACAAGTTAAGGTCCGGTTCATGGCGACGACCACGCTCCAGGCCAGCGTCACGGCCGCGGTCGGCGCCCCCCACGTGCTGGCTGCCTGCAAGGAGGGTCAACCATGAGCGCACCTGCCCGGCGTCCCGTCACGCTGTTCACCGGCCAGTGGGCCGACCTGCCGATCGAGACGCTCGCCGAGAAGGTCGCCGGCTGGGGCTTCGACGGCCTCGAGCTCGCCACCTGGGGCGACCACTTCGACGTGGCGCGCGCGCTCGACGAGCCGTCGTACGCCGGCGACGTGCGCGCGCTCCTGGACCGGCACGGCCTGCGGTGCTGGGCGATCGGCGCGCACCTCGTCGGCCAGGCCGTGTGCGACCCGATCGACGCGCGCCATCAGGCGGTGCTGCCGCCGGAGGTCTGGGGCGACGGGGACCCCGAGGGCGTCCGGCGGCGCGCCGCCGAGCGCATGAAGGACACCGCCCGCGCGGCCGCGCTGCTCGGCGTCGACGTGGTGACCGGCTTCACCGGGTCGAGCATCTGGCACCAGCTCTACTCGTTCCCGCCGAACGACTGGGACGCGATCGCGCGCGGGTACGAGGACTTCGCCGAGCGCTGGGCGCCGATCCTCGACGTCTTCGAGTCCGAGGGCGTGCGCTTCGCGCTCGAGGTCCACCCGACCGAGATCGCCTACGACTTCGTCACCACCGCCCGGGCGCTCGAGGCGATCGACCGGCGGCCGAGCTTCGGGATCAACTTCGACCCCAGCCACTTCGCGCACCAGTTCCTCGACCCGGCGGCGTTCGTCGAGGAGTTCGCCGACCGCATCTACCACGTCCACGTCAAGGACTCCAAGCGCCGGCTCGACGGGCGGCGCAGCATCCTCGGCTCGCACCTGGACTTCGGCGAGGCCGAGCGCGGCTGGACGTTCGTGTCGCCCGGCCACGGCGACGTGGACTTCGAGGCGCTGCTGCGCAGCCTGAACCGCATCGGCTACGACGGGCCGCTGTCGATCGAATGGGAGGACTCGGGCATGGACCGCGACTGGGGCGCCCAGGACGCGCTGGCCTTCGTGCGGCGCACCGACTTCCCGGCCTCGACCGTCGCCTTCGACGCCGCGTTCGGGGAGGTCTGAGCGATGCTCGGCGAGGACCGCAGGACCGACGTCCGCACCGAGCAGCGCGACGCCGGCGCCGACGTGGCGACGATCGGCGTCGGCATGCTCGGCTACGCGTTCATGGGCAAGGCCCACGCGAACGCCTACACCACGCTCGCGTACATGACGTGGCCGCCCCCGCTGCGTCCCGAGCTCGTGGCGGTCGCCGGCCGCAACGGGCCGGCGGTCGAGGAGGCCGCGCGGCGATACGGGTTCGCGAGCGCGACGACCGACTGGCGTGCGCTCGTCGACGACCCGCGGGTGGAGCTGTTCGACAACGCCGGACCGAACGCGCTGCACGGCGAGCCGACGATCGCCGCCGCCGAGGCGGGCAAGCACGTGATCTGCGAGAAGCCCCTCGGCCGCGACGCGGCGGAGAGCTTCGAGATCTGGCAGCGCGTGGAGGCCGCCGGCGTCCACCACCTCTGCGCGTTCAACTACCGCTTCGTGCCGGCCGTGCGCCTGGCGCGCGAGCTCATCGAGGCGGGCGAACTCGGCGAGATCCACCACTTCCGCGGGCGCTACCTGCAGGAGTGGATCACCGACCCCGCCTTCCCGAAGGTGTGGCGGCTGGATCGCGAGCAGGCCGGCTCCGGCGCGCTCGGGGACCTCGGCGCGCACGTCATCGACCTCGCCCGCTACCTCGTCGGCGAGATCGCCGAGGTGAGCGCGCTGACCCGGACGTTCGTCACCGACCGGCCCGGCGGCACGGTCGACGTCGACGACGCGTTCGAGGCGGCGGTCGTGTTCGAGCACGGCGCGGTCGGGACGCTCGAGGCGAGCCGGTTCGCGCCCGGGCGCAAGAACGCGCTGACGTTCGAGATCAACGGGTCGAAGGGGTCGATCGCGTTCGACCTCGAGCGCCTGAACGAGCTCGAGGTCCACCTCCCGCGGGGCGGCCGCGCCGAGGGCTTCAGCACGGTGCTGGTCTCCGAGCCGACCCATCCGTTCTGGGAACACTGGTGGCCGCAGGGCCACATGATCGGGTGGGAGCACACGTTCGTCCACGAGATCCACCACCTGCTGACGGCGATCCGGGACGGCACGCCGGTCACGCCGCACGGCGCGGACTTCGAGGACGGCTACCGCGCCGCCGAGGTCTGCGACGCGATCCTGCGATCGGCGGAGAGCGGGCGGCGCGAGCCGGTGCTGTCGCGGACCTGACCGGCCCGCCGGCGCCGCGGGCGCCCGCGCGCGCGGACTATGCTCGCCGCCCGTGCCCGAGCCGCTGCGCATCGCACAGGTCACGCCCTACGCCTGGGAGGTGCGCCACGAGGTCAACGTGCTCGTCGACCGCGTCGCGTCCGAGCTGCGCGCGCGCGGCCACGAGGTCGCGATCGTCGCCCCGTCCCGCGACGGCGACCGCGTCCGCCGCTCGCGGGAGCTCATCCGTGCCGGCGGCGACCCCGGCGAGGGCGAGGTCCTCGCCGTCGGCGAGGTGCTCGCCGAGCTGCCCGGCGCCTCCCGCCGCCGGCCGGGGCTGCCGGTCGACGTCACCCGGACCGTCGAGGAGCTGCTCACCCAGGACCGGTTCGACATCGTCCACGTCCACGAGCCGTTCGCCCCGAGCGTCTCGAGCGCGGCGCTGCGCCACTCGCGGGCGCTGAACGTCGGGACGTTCCACGCGCCGGCCCAGCGCGTGCTCTCCACCCAGCTCGCCCGCAAGGTCGTCGACCGCGTCTTCGGCCGGCTCGACGCGCGGCTGGCCAGCTACCAGGCGACCGCCGACCTCATGGCCCGGCACTTCCCGGCGCCGTACGAGGTCGTGCTGCCGGGCGCCGACCCGGTCGAGCGGCGCGATCGGCCGCAGGACGGCCGCGTGCGCATCGTGTTCGTCGACGAGGAGGAGCGCCCGGCGCTGCGGCTCTTCCTGCGCGCGCTGCGCGGCCTGGACCCCGGCCTCGCCTGGGACGCGACGGTCGTCACCGCGCGGGGGCCGTCGAGCTCGACCCCGCTGCGGGCGGACCTGCGTGAACGCGTGCGCTTCGTCGCGCCGTCCGGGCACGACGAGATCGCGGACGCGGACGTCGTCGTCGCGGCCTCCGACGGCGCGCTGCCCGCGCCCGGCGTCGTCGTCCGCGCGCTCGCCGCCGGCGCCGTGCCGGTGTGCAGCTCGCTCGCCGTGTACGAGGAGCTGCTCGCCGAGGGCGAGCGCGGGCTGCTGTTCGCCGCCGGGGAGGCGCTCACGCTCACCGACCGCCTCGACCGCGTCGTGCGCGACGAGCGCCTGCGCACCGAGCTCGCCGAGGCGGCGGCGCCGTTCCGCGCCCTCCTGCGCTGGGACCGGGTCGCCGCCGACTACGAGGCGGTCTACCAGCGCCTCGTCGCCCGCCGCCACCCGGTCGACGGGGACCCGCAGCTCCGCGCGAAGGTCGCGCGGCGCAGGCGCATCGACGTCGACCTGCACATGCACACCGACCACTCGTGGGACTGCGCGACCCCGGTCGAGCACCTGCTCGCGACCGCGCGCGACCAGGGCCTCGGGGCGATCGCCGTCACCGACCACAACGAGGTGTCCGGTGCGTTCGAGGCGGCCGAGAAGGCCGCCGAGTACGGCGTGAAGGTCATCGTCGGCGAGGAGGTCAAGACCGCGCGCCAGGGCGAGGTGATCGGGCTCTTCCTCTCCGAGAAGATCCCGCGCGGCCTGACGCTGCAGGAGACCGTCGCCGAGATCAAGCGTCAGGGCGGCATCGTCTACGTCCCCCATCCGTTCGACCGGATGCACGCGGTGCCCGACTACGAGCACCTGCTCGACATCATCGACGACATCGACGCGATCGAGATCTACAACCCCCGGGTGGCGATCGGCGCGTTCAACGAGGAGGCCGAGCGGTTCGCCGCCAAGTACCGGATCCTGGCCGGGGCCGGGTCCGACGCCCACGTCGCCGCCGGCCTCGGGTCGGTGCGGGTGCGGATGCCCGACTTCGACGGCCCCGAGGAGTTCCTCGCCGCGCTGCGCGAGGCCGAGATCCTCACGAAGCCGTCGAGCCTGCTCTACGTCCAGGCGCTGAAGTTCCTCGAGACGAAGGCGACCCCGCCGGCGGCCCGGCGCGCCGTCCGCCGGCGCCGCGTCAGGCGCGCGAGCCGCAAGGCCTGATGCAGGGGCAGGGAGAGCCGCGCAACGAGCCGAACCTGATGAGGCTGATGCCGGCCACCGACGACGAGATCCGCGAGAAGTACCTCGAGCGCGCCATCCGCGAGCTCAACACCCTCACCCGTGAGCTGCAGACCTGCGAGCTGTGCCCGCGCGGGAACCTCATGCCGGTCCTCGGCTCGGGGCACCCCCAGGCCGACGTCATGCTGCTCAAGCACGCGCCCACCGCCAGCGAGGTCGAGGAGGGCGTGGCGTTCTACGGCCGCGCCGGCACCGCGCTGATGAAGGCGCTGCGCCGCCTGCAGATCGACCCGCTCGCCGTGTACGGGACGCTGTGCGTCAAGTGCCCGGTCAGCGACCCGTCGCTCGCCGACCCGGCGTGCGTGGCGCGGGTGCTCGAGGAGATCCAGATCGTGCAGCCGAAGATCATCGTCGCGATGGGCGAGGAGGCGCTGCGCACGCTCGACGACCTCCAGGTCCCGCTCGCCCGGCCGCTCGAGCCGCGCCTCGGCGAGGTCCAGCAGCTCACGCCGTCGATCGACGCGCTCTACGTGCCGAACATCGACGACTCGCTCGACGAGGAGTCGGCCAAGCGCGAGTTCTGGACGGCCTTCCGGGTCCTCGGCACGTGGTACGCGGACTTGCCGCCCTACTAGCGGCGACCGCCTACGTCCTCGTCGCGCCCGCGCTGCCCGGTGCGAGCGAGCACGTCGCCGCGGTCTGCGGCGCGCTCGCGGTCGCCGTGTGCGCCTACGCGCCGCTCGCCGGCCGTGACGACCCGTTCGCGATCGGCGTCCTCGGCGCCGGCGCGGTCCTGCTCGCGGTGGCGCTCGACGCGCGCGACGTCGGCGCGGAGGCGACGCCGGTCGAGGCGCTGTTCGCCGCCTGCGCCGGCCTGCTGTTCGCGTTCGCGTTCGCGATCCCGGCGGCGCTCGTCGCGCTGCCGCTGCTCGTCGCCGGCATCGACGCGGCGTCGCTGGTCGCCGGCAGCGCCCCGCTGACCGGGGCGTCGGGCGGCGCGGACCTGCTGACGCTGACGCTGCCCGCCTGGGGCGACGACCCGCAGGCGGCGATGCCGGCGCTCGGCCTGCTCGACGCGACGTTCCTCGCGCTGTTCGCGTCGTGGGCGCTGCGCTGGGACCTGCGCCCGCGCGTCACGCTCCCCGCGATGGCGGCCGGGCCGGCGGTCGCGCTGCTGCTGTCGCTGTGGCTCGACCGCGCGATCCCGACGCTGCCGTTCCTGGCCGCCGGGCTGCTCCTCCCGGCCGTCCGGCGGGTCGGCGAGGTCCTGCGCGAGGAGCCCTCCGAGGCCTGATCCGTCCGCCCTCGTACCCGGCGGCGGACCGATCATCTACTGTGAGAGGCATGGACCTTGAGGAGAAGAGCCTCGACCCGGCCGTCCCGGATCGCTGCCAGGTGTGCGGGGCCCAGCTCATCCCTTCCGAGCAGCAGGCGATTCTCGAGTCCGGCAGCCCGCCGCTCTGCTCCATCCACGCGGCGGAGATCGTGCCGCTGGACGAGGAGCAGGAGGCCGAGGCGGGCTCGTAGCGGCCGCGCGGGCTACGGCAGCACGACGATCTTGCCGAGCTTGCCGCCCGCGGTGAACCGGTCGTAGGCGGCGGCGACGTCGTCGAGCGCGAACGTCTCCGCGACCGGGACGCTCAGCAGCCCGCGCCCGAACAGCGGCAGCACGTGCCGCTCCATGAGGCGGGCGGTCTGCGCCTTCTCCTCCAGCGGCCGCGCCCGCAGCGTCGACGCCATGATCCGCGCCCGCTTGCCCATGAGCGCGAGCAGGTTGACCTCGGCCTTGAACCCGGCGCCGACGCCGATGACGGCGATCCGCCCGCCCGTGTCGAGCGCCTTGAGGTTCGCCGGGATGTTCGGCGCGCCGACGAGCTCGAGGACGACGTCGTACGGCCCGTGGTCGCCGAACGCCTCCGGGTCCAGGACGACGTCGGCGCCCAGCCCGGCGACCCGCTCACGCAGGTCGGGGTTGCGGACGGTGGCGGTGACGTGGGCGCCCGCCGCGCGGCCGAGCTGGACCGCCGCGGTCCCGACGCCGCCCGCCGCGCCGTGGACGAGCAGCCGCTCGCCGGCCCGCAGCCCGGCCTGGGTGAAGACCGCGTCGTGGGCGGTCGTGAACACCTCGGGGACGCCGCCGGCCTCCGGCCAGTCGAGCTCGTCGGGCACCGGCATGAGCTGGCGCTCGTGGACGGTCGCCAGCTCGGCCTGCCCGCCCCCGCCGACGATGCCCATGACCCTGGCGCCCTCCTCGAACCGTGTCGCCCCTGGACCGCGGGCGACGACCTCGCCCGCGAGCTCGAGGCCCGGGATGTCCGGCGGCGAGCCGGGCGGCGCGGGGTAGCCGCCCTTGCGCTGCAGGATGTCGGCGCCGTTCAGGCCTGCCGCCCGGACGCGCACGAGCACCTCGCCCGAGCCCGGCTCGGGGTCGGGGTGCTCGCGGACTTCCAGCTTTCCGTCGACGATCGTTGCAGCGCGCATGGCCGCGCATCATGATGGACCGCTCATGGCCTTGCCGTCCGAGGGCTACCAGCTCACCGACATCTCGCCGAAGGCGTACGAGCACCCCGCCGACCGGGCCGCGACCGCCGCGCTCGGCTCGGTCCCGATGCTCGACCAGGTGGTCCGCAAGCTCATCGAGTTCGGCTACGAGCGCGCGCTGCGCTCGGCGTACCTCGGCGCGTCGGTGCGGCTCGGCCACGACCAGCTCCCGGACGTCTACCGGCTCTACAAGCAGGTGCTCGTCACGCTCGACATGCCTGACGAGTACGAGCTGTACGTCACCCAGCTCCCGGAGGTGAACGCGATGGCGATCGGCTCGGGCAAGCCGATCGTCGTCCTCAGCTCCGGGCTCGTGAACCTGCGCGACACCGAGACGCTGCAGGTCGCACTCGCCCACGAGTGCGCGCACATCCTGTCCGACCACGTCCTGTACCGGACCGCGCTGACGATCCTGCTGCGCCTGACATCCCGCAACCTGCCGCTCCTCGCGGGCCTGCCGCTGCTGGGGATCCGGATGGCGCTGCTCGAGTGGGCGCGGGCGACCGAGCTGTCGGCCGACCGGGCCGCCGCGCTCGTCGTGCGCGACCCGCTGCCGGTGTGCCGGTCGCTCATGCGGGTCGCCGCCGGCGCGGCCGCCGACCGGCTCGACCTCGACGCGTACCTGCGCCAGGCCGCCGACTACGACGAGGGCGGCAAGGGGTTCGACCGCGTCCAGCGGATGTGGGCGGACCTCGGGCTGACCCACGCCCGCCCTGTCAAGCGCGCCCGCGAGGTGATGGACTGGGTCCATGGCGGCGAGTTCGACCGGATCATCGGCGGCGAGTACGCGCGGCGCGGCGACCCGGTCGACGTGCGCGAGCAGGCCGACGACGCGGCCGCGCTGTACGCCGAGCGCTTCCGCGTCGTCTTCCGCGACGCGAGCGAGACCATCGGGTCGGCCGCCGACCAGCTCGCCGACTGGTTGCGCCGTGACACCCCTCCCGACGACGCGTGAGCGACGCAGAGCGTGAGAAGCGGGTCGCGGCGCGTGCCGCCGCCGGCCTGGTCGAGGACGGGATGACCGTGGGGCTCGGGACGGGCTCGACGGTCGCGCACCTGCTCGACGCGCTGGCCGAGCGCGGGCTGGGCTCGATCCGCTGCGTCGCGACGTCGGTCGCCACCGAGCTGCGCGCGCGCGAGCTCGGCCTGCCGGTCGAGCCGTTCGACCGCCTCGACCGGCTCGACATCGCGATCGACGGCACCGACCAGGTCGACCCCGCCGGCCGCCTCGTCAAGGGCGGCGGCGGCGCGCACACGCGCGAGAAGATCGCCGCGCGGGCGGCCGACCGCTTCGTCGTCATCGCCGACGCGTCGAAGGCCGTCGACGCGCTGACGGCGCCGGTCCCGCTCGAGCTGCTCGCCTACGGGCTGCGCGCGACCGTCCGCGCGCTCGGCGGCCTCGACGTCGTGACGCTGCGCGACGCGCCGCGCTCGCCCGACGACGGCGTCATCGCCGACTGGCACGGCGAGCTCGACGACCCCGACGCGGTCGCCGCCCGGCTGTCGGCGACGCCGGGCGTCGTCGACCACGGGCTCTTCCCGGCCGAGCTCGTCGCCGACGTGCTGATCGCGCGGGGCGACGAGGTCGAGCACCGGAGCCTGCGGTGAGCATCCGCCGCCACCTGCACGGGCGGCCGATCCCCGACGTCGCGCACGCGGCGCTCGACGCCGGCACGATCGGCGCGCTCGTCTGCGACGCGAGCCGGATCTACGACGCCAACGACCACTTCCTCGGCATCGTCGGCTACACCCGCGCCGAGCTCGAGGCGGGCTCGCTGTCGTGGCTGCGGATGACCTCGCCGCAGTGGATGGCCGAGGACGTGCGCGCGATCGGGCAGCTCCGCGCGACCGGCCGCGCCGACGCGTTCGAGAAGGAGTTCTTCCACCACGACCGCAGCCCGGTCCGGGTGCGCCTGGCCGAGCTGCTGCTCGAGGCGGAGCCGCTGCGGATCTTCGCGTTCGTCGCGCGCGCCTCCGACGAGGAGGCCTGCGGCATCCTGGACCGCGTCGACGCGGCGACGCGCGCTCAGACCTGATCGAGCACGGCGACGCACTCGATGTGGTGCGTCTGCGGGAACATGTCGACCGGCCGCACGCGCCGCAGGCGGTAGCCCGCCTCGGTGAGCTGCGCGGCGTTCGGGGCGAGCGTCGTCGGGTTGCAGGAGACGTAGACGATCCGCTTCGGCGCCGCCTCGATGACGCGGCGGACGACCTTCTGCGACAGGCCGGCGCGCGGCGGGTCGAGGACGACGACGTCGGGCTTGCCGGCGGTCTCGACGAGGTCGCGCATCGCCAGGCGGATGTCGCCGGCGAAGAACCGCGCGTTCGTGACCTCGTTGCGCTGCGCGGCGGCCATCGCGTCGGCGACCGCCTGCTCGACGACCTCGACGCCCCACACCTCGCCGGCGCGCGGCGCGAGCGTCAGGCCGATCGTGCCCATCCCGCAGTACAGGTCGAAGACGCGCTCGTAGCCCTTGAGCGCGGCGTACCCGGCGGCGACCGAGTAGAGGCGCTCGGCCATCTCGGTGTTCGTCTGGAAGAACGCCTCCGGCGAGATGCGGAACTCGAGCCCGCCGAGCTCCTCGCGGAGCTGCGGCGCGCCCGCGAGGTGGTCGGTCTCGCCGCCCGCGGTGGTCTCGCCGACGTCGTGCATGCGCGTCCAGAACGTGCCGTGCCCGCCGGCCGCGGCGACGAGCCCCTCCTCGTCCAGCGCGCCCGGCGAGGTCACGAGCCGCACCTGCAGGTCGCCGGTGCGCCGGCCCTCGCGGATGACGACGTTGCGCAGGAACCCCGCCTGGGCGCGGCGGTCGTAGGCGCTCAGACCCTGCTCGCGGCACCAGCCGACGATCGCCCGGCGCAGCGCGTTGACCTGCTCGGACGCGAGCAGGTCGTCCTCGACGTGGACGATCTCCTCCCACGAGCCGGGCTTGTGGAAGCCGCACACGAGCTCGCCGTCCTCGCCGGTGCCGAACGAGTACTCGAGCTTGTTGCGGTACCGCCACCGGTCGACCGCCGGGACGATCGGCTCGACCGTGAACCCGTCGAGCCTGCCGATCCGCCGCAGCGCGTCCTCGACCTGCTCGGTCTTGACCTCGAGCTGCTTCTCGTACGGCAGCACCTGCCACGGGGCGCCGGGATGGCCGGGGGCGGCCGGCTCGACCCGGTCGGGCGACGGCTCGAGCACCTCGACGGCGCGCGCCTCGGCGTAGCCGCGCTTGCGCTTGGTGACGACGGCGCGCACCCGGTCGCCGGGGACGGCGCCGGAGACGAACACGACGTAGCCGTCCAGCCGCGCCACGCCGGCGCCGCCGTGGGCGAGCGACTCGACGCGCAGGTCGAGCTCCTGGCCGCGCTCGGGGCGCTTGGCGGTGACGGGAGCGGACACGACCCGTCACGGTAGCGCCGACTACGAGCCGCTCGCCCGCCGAGCGCCCCGCATCCCCTAGCGCGCGAGTGTTGCCCTGCGCGACCCGACGAGCACGACCGAAGTTCACCTACATCCGCAGTCCGACAGTGAACGCATTCGCCAAGAAGTGCTACGCGCGGGACGCACCTTTGCGCACGACGAGCGCGAGGTCGTACGGTTCGGATCGTGGCCAGAGTCGACTCCCAGGTGGTGCTGGACCTCCACGGCGCACGAGCCGTCGAGGGGGTGGACATCGACGCACTCGAGTCATTCCTCGAGCACCTCCGCGGTGCCCTGCGGGAGTTCTACCGCGCGCAGCAGGGCGATCTGATTGCCAGGAAGGGCGGCAGACCCGCCGCGAAGGAGGTCGCGGCATCGGCGTTCAGACTCGTGAGCTTCCGGACTGGCTCGGGCATTGCGGAGCTAGCCCCGAGCCTCCCGAGGGCAGGGGTCGAGCTGGAGCTCGACGACACAGGCGAGCCGCTTTCGATGACCACCCTGCGCGGCCTCATGGCCGCCGTAGACGAAGGCCGCGAGCTGCCGGACCCCGTTTGGGACGAGCTGTCTAGTGCAAGAAGGGCGATCGGCGACGACGGCAGATTCGGCGTGTGCCTTCCAAACGGAACGGGCCGAACCATCACGATCGACCAAGCCCGGCTGAGCACGCTCAAGCGCAGGGACTCCCCGGACATGGAGCAGCCCCTTCAGATCACAGGTCGGCTTCACATGATCGAGGCAGACCCGCCGAACCGGCGTGTCGGCGTCCGCGCACAGGACGGCGTCGATTGGACGTGCACGTATCCCGACCATCTGCATCCTCTCGTTACTCAGCTCATCGAGCGCCTCGTTCGAATTTCGGGCACTGGACGGCGCATGACGCCCGCCACGGGCAGATGCCGGATCGAAGGTCTGCAGACAATCCCGGAGTTCACACAGGATGCGCTGTTCTCGGACGAACCGCACTCCCTCGAGGAACTGCAGCGAGAGCAGGGCATCGTCGAGCCGCAGGGTCTCGACGCTCTGGTTGCTGAGCCAGCGATAGACCAGAGCGACCGGGAAGCCGACGAGCGGTTCCTCGAGGCCGTGCTCAGCGATGTGTTACCGCGGCAATGAGCATCGCTCACGGCTCGGCGTCGACTCCCGAGACGATCCTCTGCGACACGTCGTTCGTGAGCGTGGTGCACGCGAAGGGCGTCAGCACGAAGTGGCCCGAGCCGACGCGTGAGCGCCTCAACAACGCGCTTCTGGCGATCAATGTCGTGACGCTGGCCGAACTTCGCAGCGGCCATATCTACAGCGGCTGGGGCGAACGCAGGCGTCAAGAGGCCGAGCGGCTGATCGCCTCATACCTCCTCGTCCCGCTCGACATGCCGACCGTCGATGAGTGCGCACGCCTTCGGGCCGAGTGCAGGCGCACAGGCGTTGCCGTACCGGACCATGACATCTGGATCGCCGCGACCGCGAACGTGCGCAGCTGGCCCCTGGTCTCATGCGACGGGCACTTCGATCTCATCCCCGGCGTCGACCACATCTATCTGCCTCCCCCCACATAGCTCGTTTGCTGGGCTGAGGCTGAGACCTCGACACGTACCTCCGAAGCGCACCGCTCAGCGCAGCTTCTTCTCGATCGCGCTCAGGACCGACTTGCGGTTCGCGTTGCGCTTCTCGTGGTCGTGCACCAGGCGGAGGTCCGCGGGCTCGAGCTCGCCGAGGCGCGCGATGACCTGCGCGGCGGTCAGGTCGTCGTAGCCGGAGATCGGGAACGGCGAGACCAGGCCGGCCGAGCGGCGGACCTTGTCGACCTCGCGCAGCACGCGGTCGGTGCCCGGCGGGCGGCGGACCGCGACGCGCGCCTTGCCGGTCCCGCGGCCGGGCGCTCCCGCGATCGCCTCCAGGCGCGCGATCGCGTCCTCGGTCTGGGCGCGGCCGACCGCGACGAGCCTGTCGACGAGGTCCTCGGCGTCGTCGCGGGTGATCCGGCCGCGGGTGACCGCGTCGTCGAGCGTCTCGCGGATGCGCTCGCGCGTGAGCATCACCGACCGCGCGAGGAGGTCACGGACCGAGACGAGCGTCGAGCGGGTCTCCTCGTCGGCGTCGGTCGCGGCGGACGTCTTCCTGGGCTGCGCCATGGGTGGCGGGGACGGCGGGGGGCGCCGCTACTTGCCGGCGTTGTCGGCCACGTACTGCGCGACCGCGTCCGCCTCGGCGCCCTCGAGGAGGTTGTTCGGCATCACGCCGGGGCCCTCCTCGATCGCCTTCCTGACCCGGTCGGCGTCCGGCTGGAGCTCGTCGAGGTTCGGCCCGACCTGGCCCTCGGTGTCCGCGGCCGCGAGCGTGTGGCAGCTCCCGCACGTGTTCGCGAACACCTGCCGCGGATCGCTGCCGCCCGACGTCTCGCCGCCGGCGGTGCTGGTCTGCGCGCCCGTGTCCGGGGCGGCGCCGCCGGTGTCGCCGCCGCCGTCGTCGTCGTCACCGCCGCATCCGGCGGCAGCCAGTACGAGGGCCGCGAGCGCGGCCAGTGCAAGCCGATGCAGACGCATGTCGGCCACCGTACTACCCGGCCGCGAGGAGTTCGAGCAGTGCCTTCTGCGCATGACGCCGGTTCTCGGCCTGATCCCAGATCCGCTGTCGGGAGCCGTACAGGACCTCGGCCGTGATCTCCTCGCCGGGATGCGCCGGCAGGCAGTGCAGCGCGACCGCGCCGTCGGCCGCGCGGCCCAGCAGCGCGTCGTCGATCCGGTAGGGCTCGAGCGCCGCGCGCCGCTCCTCGGCGGTGTCCTCGTCGCCCATCGAGACCCACACGTCGGTGTAGAGCGCGTGCGCGCCGGCGGCCGCCTCGGCGGGATCGGCGACGAGCGTCGCCGGCACGCCCGGCTCGAGCTGGTAGCCCTCCGGCGCGGCGACCCACACGTCGACGCCGGCCTTCGACCCGAGGATCGCGAGCGAGCGCGCGACGTTGTTGCCGTCGCCGACGTAGGCGAGCTTCAGGCCCTCCAGCCTGCCGAACGTCTCGCGCAGCGTCAGCAGGTCGGCGAGCGCCTGACACGGATGGTGGCCGTCGCTGAGCATGTTGAACACCGGCACCGGGCTGTGCGCGGCGAGCTCCTCGAGGGCCGCGTCGGCGTACGTCCGCCAGCCGATCGCCGCGACGTGGCGGCCGAGGACGAGGGCGGTGTCGCGCACCGACTCGCCGCGGGTGAGCTGCATCTCGCCGGGCCGCAGCACCAGCGGGTGGCCGCCGAGCTCGAACACGCCGGCCTCGAACGAGATCCGCGTGCGGGTCGACGGCTTGTCGAACAGGAGCGCGACCGAGCTGCCCTCCAGGGCGCGCGAGGCGAGCGGCTCGCGCTTGAGCTCGGCGGCGCGGATGAGCAGCCGCTCGAGCTCCGTGGGGGTCAGCTCGTCACCGGTGAGGAAGTGGCGTGGCAAGGTGCGCGATTATGCAGGTCCTCTCCTGGAACCTCTTCCACGGCCGCTCGCGGCCCCCGGCCGGGCGCGAGCTGCTCGCCGAGTTCTCAGGCGCGCTGGCCGGCTGGTCGTGGGACGTGGCGCTGCTCCAGGAGGTGCCGCCGTGGTGGCCGCGCCCGCTCGCCGAGCGCTGCCGCGCGTCGATGCGCATGTGCCTGACCAGCCGCAACGAGCCGTACGCGCCGCGGGTCTGGCTCGCGCGCCGGTGGCCGGACCTCGTGAAGTCCGGCGGCGGCGGGTGCAACGCGATCCTCGTGCGCGGCCAGGCGATCCGCGAGCACCGCGCGCAGCGGCTGACGTGGCTGCCCGAGCGGCGCTGGGTGCACGGCGTGCGCCTGGCGGACGGGACCTGGGCGGCGAACCTCCACGCGTCCAAGCAGGAGCCGCGCGAGCAGACCGTCCGCGACGTGCGCCGCGCCGCCGCGGCGGTGCGCGCGTGGTCGGCGGGCGCGCCGCGGGCGATCCTCGGCGGCGACTTCAACCTGCCCGGCCCGGAGACCGTGGTCGACGGCCTGGACCGGCTCGCCGGCGGCGGGGTCGACTACGTGCTCGGTCGCGGCTGGCGGCGCGTGTCGGCGCAGGCGCTCGACGCGGGCCCGCTCTCCGACCACCGCCCGATCGTCGTGACGCTCGCCGCGGCGGCCTAGATGCTCAGCGGCCGCGCAGCTGCTCGACGATCTCGGGGAGGAGCCGGTCGGCGTCCTCGTTGGCGACCTGGCACGTGCCGGCCGCCTCGTGGCCGCCGCCGCCGTAGCGCAGCATGAGCGCGCCGACGTCGACCGGCGAGGTGCGGTCGATGATCGACTTGCCGACCGCGAAGACCGTGTTCTGCTGCTTGAGGCCCCACAGGACGTGGACCGACACGCGCGCCTGCGGGAACAGGGCGTAGATCATGAAGCGGTTCGTCGGGTGGATGACCTCCTCGCCGCGGAGGTCGAGCACGACGACGTCGCCGTGCAGCGTGGAGTGCTCGCGGATCTGGCGGACGGCCGGGACGGCGTGCTCGCGGTACAGCGTGACGCGCTCGGCGACGTCCGGGGTGTCGAGGATCTCGCCGACGCTCATCTCCGTGCACGCGTCGATGAGCTGCATCATGAGCTGGTAGTTCGAGATCCGGAACTCGCGGAAGCGCCCCAGGCCCGTGCGCGGGTCCATGAGGAACGAGAGCAGGATCCAGCCGTTCGGGTCGAGGATCTCGGACTCGGAGAACTTCGCCGCGTCGGCCTTGTCGACCGCCTCGAGGATCTCGTCCCACGGCTCGCTGCCGAACGTCTCGCGCCCGCCGAAGTACTCGTAGACGACGCGGGCGGCCGAGTCGGCCTCGGCCAGCACCTGGTTCGGGTTGTCGTCGCCGACGCGCTCGACCTCCGAGTGGTGGTGGTCGAACGCCAGGTGGACGCCCGGGTTGTAGGGCAGGTTCGTGGTGATGTCGGTCGGACGCAGCTCGACCTTGCCGTCCTGCATGTCCTTCGGGTGGACGAACAGGATGTCGTCGAGCATCCCGAGCTGCTTGAGCAGGGCGGCGCAGACGAGCCCGTCGAAGTCCGAACGGGTGACGAGACGGTGACGGGTCGCGGTCGAAGCCATGGTCCGATCGTCGGCAGCTCCGCCGCGATCCTTAGCCCGATCGCTCAGTTCCGGGCCCGGAGTCCAAAGCCCCTGAGCATCAGGAGCGCCTTGCCGCCCAGCGAGCCCGGCTCGGGGAGGATCCCGAGCTGCCGGCCGGCGTCGTAGGCGTCGAAGAACGCGCGGATCCGCCACAGCCTGCCGGTCGCCTCGTCGCGCTCGGCGACGACGACGACGTGGGCGACGAGGAAGCGGCCGGACGCGGGCAGCCCCTCGAGCTCGCCGCGGTGGGTGGCGACGAGCTTCATCGGCGCCGAGATGTGGTTGCCGGCGACCATCCGCGGGCCGGTCTGCTCGACGCGCGCGTCGGGGAAGCCGGCCCACAGCCGCCGGGCGTGCTCGCCGAGCTCCGCCGGCCCGGTCAGCGGGTGGGTGAGCGGGTCCTCGTAGTGCACGTCCTCGGTGCACAGCGGCGCGAACGCGCCGGGGTCGCGCCCCGACCACGCCGCCTGGTAGGCGTCCATGAGCTCGTCGTGCGTCATTCGAACTGCGGCAGGCCGACGGGCGTCGTCGACGCCTCGGCGTACAGCCGCCGGGGGATTCTGCCCGCTCCGCGCGCGAGGTACCCCGCCTCGACGGCGAGCGCGATCGCGCGGCCCATCGCGACCGGGTCCTCGGCCTTGGCGATCGCGCTGGCGGCCATGACGCCGTCGCACCCGAGCTCCATCGCCAGCGCGGCGTCCGAGGCGGTGCCGATGCCGGCGTCGACGATCACCGGCACGCTCGCCTGCTCGACGATGAGCTGCAGGTTGTACGGGTTGCGGATCCCCATCCCGCTGCCGATCGGCGAGCCGAGCGGCATGACCGCCGCGCAGCCGACGTCCTCCAGCCGCCGCGCGAGCACCGGGTCGTCGGTCGTGTACGGCAGGACGGTGAAGCCCTCGTCGACGAGCTCCTCGGCGGCGAGCAGCAGCTCGGGCGCGTCGGGCAGCAGCGTGCGCTCGTCGCCGATGACCTCGAGCTTGATCCAGTCGGTCTCGAACGCCTCGCGCGCGAGCCTGGCGGTGACGACCGCGTCGCGCGCGGTGAAGCAGCCGGCGGTGTTCGGCAGCACGTCGACCTTCGCGCGGTCGAGCACCTCGACCAGGCCGGTGCGGCCGACCGCGTCGACGCGGCGCAGCGCGACCGTGACGAGCTCGGCGCCGGTCGCGGCGATCGCGGTCTCGAGCAGCTCGAGCGTCGGGAAGCCGGTGCCGAGGATGAGCCGGCTCGTGTAGGTGCGGTCGGCGATCGTGAGCATCGGAGCCGGTCAGCCTCCCTGGATGGCGGTGAGCACCTCGACGCGCGCGCCGTCGGCGACGACGTGCTCGCTCCACGCGCCGCGCGGGACGACCTCGGCGTCGACGGCGACCGCGACGCCGCGCGCCTGCGGCGGGACGTCGAGGCGGTCGAGCAGCTCCTCGACGGTCGTGCCCTCGTCGACGGTGACCGGCTCGCCGTTGAGCAGGATCGACGTCATGTCAGGACCTCCTTCTCGGCGACCTGCGCGACGACGCGCTCCGCCGTGATCGGGGCGAGCAGGATGCCGTTGCGGAAGTGCCCGGTCGCGACGAGCACGCGGCCGCGCCGCTCGAGCAGCGGCAGGTTGCCGGGCGCGCCGGGACGCAGGCCCGCGCCGGTCTCCTCGATCACGAGCTCGGAGATCCCCGGCACGAGCTCGGTCGCGTCGCGCAGCAGCTCGTACACGCCGCCGGCGGTGACGGTCTGGTCGAAGCCCCGCTCCTCGACCGTCGCGCCGAGGACGTAGCGGCCGTCGCCGCGCGGGACGAGGTAGCCGCCCTCGAAGCGCAGGACGCGGTCGAGCAGGCCGGGGCCCGCCGGGTCGCGCAGCCGCAGGATCTGGCCCTTGACCGGGCGGACCGGGAGGTCGCCCAGGACCTGCGCCGACCACGCGCCGGCGGCGAGCACGACGGCGCCGGCGCGGACGGTCTCGCCGGCGGCGGTGCGCAGCTCGCCGGCGTCGGCGTCGAGCGCGGCGACCTCGGCGCCCTCGTCGAGCCGGACGCCGGCGTCGCGGACGCGCCCGGCCAGCGCGGCGACGACCGCGCGCGGGTCGACCGCGTGGTCGTCGGGGACGTGGAGCGCGAGGCGGACGGTGGGCGCCAGCGCGGGCTCCAGGCGCCGCGCGGCGCTCGGCAGCAGCCGCTCGACGCGCAGCCCGTGGCGCTCGCGGAACGCGAGCTCGCGGTCGAGCGCCTCGGCCTCGTCGCGGTCGCGCGCCACGTGCAGGGTGCCGGCCGTGTGCAGCGCGACCCCCAGCTCCTCGGCGAACGCGGGCCACAGGGCGGCCGAGCGCAGCCCGTCCTCGATGAGCTCGGCGTGGCCGATCTCCGCCTCGCTGACCGGCGCGAGCATCCCGGCCGCGTAGTGCGAGGCGCCCTCGCCGACGCGCCCGCGCTCGAGGATCCGCACGGTCATGCCGGCCCGCGCCGCACGGTCGGCGACGGCGAGGCCGATGATCCCGCCGCCGATGACGGCCAGATCGGGATTCGTCGGTGTGGTGGGTGCCAAGGCCTTCTCCCTTCGCCGGCATGACCCGGATCAGGTGGTGACGGTCGGCGCCGGATGCGCCCTCTCAGCCCCCGGGCGGGGGCTCCCGTGTCACCCTCCATGGTAGTGCGAGACCTCAGCGATTCCCGCCTGTACCTCGTGTCCGGCGCCCACCCGGGCGGACGCCCGCTCGCGGACGTGCTGCGGCCGGCGCTGGCCGAGGGCGTCGACATCTTCCAGCTCCGCGAGAAGGGGATGCCCGACGACCTCGTGCTCCGGCACGCCGAGGTCGCGCGGCGCCTGTGCGAGGAGGCGGGCGCGGTGTTCGTGCTCAACGACCGCCCCGACCTCGTCGCGGCGGCGGGGGCGGACGGCGTGCACGTCGGCCAGGACGACATGCCGGTCGACGAGGCGCGCGCGATCGTCGGGCGCGACCGGATCGTCGGCCTGTCGACGCACTCGATCGAGCAGGTCGACGCGGCGCTCGAGGCCGACGTCGACTACTTCGCGGTCGGCCCCGTGCACCCGACGCCGACGAAGCAGGGCCGGCCCGCGATCGGGCTCGAGCCGATCCGCCACGCGGCGCGGGTCGCGGGCGACCGCCCGTGGTTCGCGATCGGCGGGATCGACGAGGACACCGTGCGCGACGTGCTCGACGCCGGCGCGCGGCGCGTGGTCGTCGTCCGCGCGATCGCCGACGCGGAGGACCCCGCGCGCGCGACGCGTACGCTGCGCCGCCTGATCGAGCTGGCGGAGATCCATGGCTGACCGGATGCGGGAGCGCTACGCGCGCAGCGAGGCGCGCAACGAGGAGATCCGGCAGAGCCTGGAGCCGCTCGCGCCCGGCGAGCGCCCGGGCGCGGTGACGGTCGCCGCGATCGTCGCGATGCTCATCGCGATCGCGAACGCGGTGCTCATCGCCGTCGACGCGGGCCCCGGCGACAACAGCGACGCGCTCGCGTCGGGCATCGGCCTGTCGATCGTGCTCGTCGCCGCCGCCGTCGGGATGTGGAAGGCCAGGTACTGGGCGGTCCTGGGCTTCCAGGCGCTGCTCGTCATCCAGATCATCGTGTCGAGCGCGGCGCTGCTCGGCGCGACGTCGTGGTGGGCGGCGCTCGTCTGGACGGTCGTGATCGCGCTGTGCGGCTGGCTGTTCTGGAAGCTCATCCGCGCGATGGCGCGGATCCAGATGCCGCAGCGGTAGCCACGGCAGGTCGCCGGGCACAGGCCGGGCGCTAGGTTTCATCGCCTATGGCCGAGAGCTCCTACGACTGCATCGTCATCGGGTCCGGCCCTGGTGGGTATGTCGCCGCGATCCGCGCCGCCCAGCTGGGCATGAAGACCGCCGTCGTCGAGAAGGATCAGGTTGGCGGGCGCTGCCTGAACTACGCGTGCATCCCAGCCAAGGCGGTGCTGCGATCGGCGGACATCCTCACCGAGGTCCGCGAGGCGAACGAGTTCGGCGTCACGGTCGGGGAGCCGTCGGTCGACTACGGCGCGATCTCCGAGCGGCGCAAGAAGGTCATCAAGACGCTCACCGGCGGCGTGTCGGGGCTCTTCAAGAAGAACGGCATCGACCTCATCGAGGGGTTCGCGTCGCTGACCGCCGACGGCAACGTGAAGGTCGGCGGCAACTTCGACGGCCAGGAGATCCAGGCGGGCAAGGTCGTGCTCGCGACCGGCTCGGTGAAGAAGCCGATCCCCGGCGTCGAGTTCGGCGGGCGCGTGATCGGCACCGAGGAGGCGTGGGCGCTCGAGGAGCTGCCGAAGTCGATCGCGGTCGTCGGCGCGGGCGCGTCGGGCTCGGAGATCGCCTCGGCGTTCGCCCGGCTCGGGTCGGAGGTGCACCTGTTCGAGGCGCTCGACCGCGTGCTGCCGACCGAGGACCCGGACATCTCGAAGGTCGTCGAGCGCGGCCTGAAGAAGCAGGGCATGTCGGTCCACACGAAGACGCTCGTCGAGAACGTCGAGACGACCGACACGTCGGTGCGCTTCACCGCCGGCGGCGACCAGCTCGAGACCGAGTGGCTCGTCATCGCCGCCGGGCGCGGGCCGGACATCGAGGGGCTCGGGCTCGACGAGGCGGGCGTCAAGCTCGACGACAAGGGCCTCATCGCGGTCGACGGCGCGCTGCGCACGTCGGTGCCGAACGTCTACGCGATCGGCGACCTCGTCGCGGGTCCCGCGCTCGCGCACAAGGCGTCCGACGAGGGCATCATCGCGGTCGAGGACGCGGCCGGGCGCGAGACGCACCCGCTCGTCCACGTCGACATCCCGCGCGCGACGTTCTGCACGCCGAACGTCGGCTCGTTCGGGCTGACCGAGCAGCAGGCGCGCGAGCAGGGCTACGACGTCGTCGTCGGCAAGCTCCAGTACGGCGCGGTCGGCGCGGGCACCGTGTACGGCGACCGCCAGGGCGTCGTGAAGGTCGTCGGCGAGTCGAAGTACGGCGAGCTGCTCGGCGGGCACATCGTCGGCACGCGCGCGACCGAGCTGATCCAGGAGCTCGTCAACGTGCGCGCGCTCGAGGGCGGCTACAGCGAGGTGGCCCGGATCGTCCACGGCCACCCGACGCTGTCGGAGGCGGTCATGGAGGCCGCCCGCGACGCGGATGGCTGGCTCATCCACGGATAGCGACGCCCTCCCGGCGTTCTACTTCGACCTCTCCTCCCCGGAGTGCTGGCTGGCGGCCGAGCGCGTCCTGCGCGTCGTGCCGCCGCCGTGCGAGTGGATCCCGGTCGCGATGCCGTTCGAGGGCGCGTTCCGCTGCGCGGAGGAGGAGGCGATCTTCCGCGCGGAGATCGAGCGCGTCGCGGCCGAGCGCGACCTGCAGGAGGTCCGCTGGCCGGCGCCGTTCCCGTTCGACAGCTCGTTCGCCCAGCGCGCGGCGACGTTCGCGAAGGGCGGGGGCAAGACCGTCGGGTTCGCGCTGGCCGCGTTCCGCCAGGCGTTCGCCGGCGGCCGCGACCTGTCGGACCCGCAGAACGTGATGATCGCCGCGGCGGCGGTGGAGATCCACCCGCGCGCGCTGCTCGTCGGCGCCGAGACCGCCGGCACGCGGCGCCGCCTGGAGGAGGCGACTCAGCTGGCCCGCGAGCGCGGCGTGGTGAGCGTCCCGGCCGTCTGGGTCGACGGAGAGGTCTTCCACGGCGACGACGCGCTCGAGGCCGCCGGCGCCGCCGTCGCCGCGGCCTGAGCCCGCCGCCCTGAGGCGGCGCCCGCGAGGCTCGACGAATGTCGGAGCCACGTCCACCGGATGGAGGAGTAGTGTGGGCCGCAGCATGGACGCCACCTCGCCCGACCCCCTCACCCGCCTGGCCGCTGCGCTCGAGTCGCTGTCGAGCAGCCAGCTCGCCCTCGCGGACGCCGCCGAGCGCCTCGCCCGCGCCTCCGACGCGGTGCCCCGCGAGCGCCTGACCGGCGCGGCCGACCGCTCGCGCAGGGCGGCCCGCCACGCCAAGGCGGCGGCGGCGCGCGTCAGCGCCACGCAGCTCCCCGGACTGTGAGCGTCCGCCACCGGACGCGTCGCGCTACTGTGCGACGCAGCCGATGGCTGAGCGCGTAGCCGACCGGACGCAGGATCGCGAGCTCCCGGACCCGGGGACGGCACGCGAGTGGCTGTCGGCGATGATGCTCATCCGCCGCTTCGAGGAGCGCGCGGGCGAGATGTACGCCAAGGCCAAGGTCGGCGGCTTTCTGCACCTCGCGATCGGCGAGGAGGCCACGATCGTCGGCTCGTGCCGCGCGCTGCGCGACGAGGACTACCTCATCTCGACGTACCGCTCGCACGGCCACGCCCTCGCGCGCGGGACGTCGCCCGACGCGGTGATGGCCGAGCTGTTCGGCCGCGTCGACGGCTGCTCGCGCGGGCGCGGCGGGTCGATGCACATGTTCGACCTCGAGCACCGCTTCATGGGCGGCTACGGGATCGTCGGCGGCAACCTGCCGCTCGGCGCGGGGATGGCGCTCGCGTCCGACTACCTCGGCACCGACGACGTGACGCTGTGCGTCTTCGGCGACGGCGCGTCGAACCAGGGGACGTTCGGCGAGACGCTCAACCTCGCCGCGCTGTGGCGCCTGCCGGTCGTCTTCATGGTCACCAACAACCAGTTCGGGATGGGGACCGCGATCGAGCGCCACTCCGCGGTGACCGACCTGAAGGTCAAGGGCGAGGGCCTCGGCGTGCCGGGCATGGAGTGCGACGGCATGGACGTGCTCGACACCTACACGATGACCCAGGAGGCGCTGCGCATCGCGCGCGAGGAGCGCCAGCCGATCCTGCTCGAGGCCGAGACGTACCGGTTCCGCGGCCACTCGATGGCCGATCCGGAGGAGTACCGGACGAAGGAGCAGGTCGCCGAGTGGCGGCGCCGTGACCCGATCGAGACGTTCGGCCGCCGGCTGGTCGACGCGGGCGTGCTGACCGACGAGGACGTCGAGCGGCTCGACCGCGAGGCGATCGAGCGCGTCGACCGGGCGGTCGAGTTCGCCGACGCCTCACCGCCGCCGTCGCCGGAGGACCTCTACGAGGACGTCTACGTGCTCGGCGGCCAGGTGCGCGGCTGGTACTCGGTCGACGAGCGCGGCGAGGGCGTCTACGAGGGCCAGGACACGGCCGCGATGGGCACCGGCGCCCGCGCGGTCGAGCGCGCCCCCGACGAGGACGACGAGGACGCCGGCCGGGCGCCGGAGGGCGCGACCTAGATGGCGGTGATGCGGTATCGCGAAGCGCTGAACCAGGCCCTTCGCGAGGAGATGCAGCGCGACGAGCGGGTGTTCCTCATGGGCGAGGACATCGGCGTGTTCAACGGCGCGTTCAAGGTCACCGCCGGGCTGCTGGAGGAGTTCGGCGACAAGCGCGTCCGCGACACCCCGATCAGCGAGAACACGATCACCGGCATGGGCGTCGGCGCCGCGATGCTCGGCCTGCGGCCGGTGGTCGAGCTCATGACGATCAACTTCTCGCTGCTGGCGATGGACCAGATCGTCAACCACGCCGCCCACATCCGCTACATGTTCGGCGGCCAGGTGAAGGTGCCGCTCGTCGTGCGCATGCCCCAGGGCGCCAGCCACCAGCTCGGCCCGACCCACTCGCACTCGTGGGAGGCCTTCTACCTGCACGTCCCCGGCCTGCTCGTCGCGGTGCCGTCCACGCCCGCCGACGCCAAGGGCCTGCTGAAGGCGGCGATCCGCGACGACAACCCGGTGATCTTCATCGAGCACGAGTACCTCTACGGGCAGCGCGGCGAGGTGCCCGGCGACGAGGACTTCGTGGTCGACTTCGGCCGCGCCCGCGTCGCCCGCGAGGGCTCGGACGTCACGATCGTCGGCATCTCGCGCATGGCCCGCACCGCCGAGCGCGCCGCCGCGATCCTCGCCGAGGAGCACGAGATCGACGCGGAGGTCATCGACCCCCGCACGCTGCGGCCGCTCGATCTCGACACGATCTTGAAGTCCGTTCGCAAGACCAACCGCGCGGTCATCGTCGAAGAGGGGTGGCCGCACGGCGGGGTCGGCGCGAACTTCGCCGCCCTCATCCAGGAGCAGGCGTTCGACGATCTCGACGCGCCCGTCGGGCGCGTCACCGGCGCCGACGTGCCGATGCCGTACGCGAAGAACCTCGAGGAGATCGCGTACCCGCACGAGCCGCAGATCGTCGAGGCCGTGCTCGCAACCTTCCGCGACCTCTAGGAGAGAAGAGCCTTGCCCGACGTCGTCATGCCCCGCCTGTCCGACTCGATGGAGGAGGGAACGATCCTCCGCTGGCTCGTCGACGACGGGACGGAGGTCAAGCGCGGGGACGAGATCGCGGAGATCGAGACCGACAAGGCCACGATGACGTTCGAGGCCGACGCCGACGGCGTCCTGCGGATCGTCGCCCAGGAGGGCGACACGCTGCCGCTCGGCGCGGTGATCGCGACGATCGGCGAGCCCGGTGGCGGCAACGGCGCCGCGCCGGCCGCCGAGCCCGAGGCGACCGAGACCGCCGCCGCGGGCGAGGCGCCCGCCCAGCAGGTGCGGGCCGCCGAGCCCGCCGCGCCGGCCCCCGCACCCTCCGCCCCGGCCGCGCCCGACGCCGCGCCGTCCGGCGGCGCCGGCCGCGACGGGCGCATCAAGGCGTCGCCGGTCGCGCGCCGCATCGCGCGCGAGCGCGGGATCGACCTGTCGACGATCACCGGCACCGGCCCGGGCGGCCGGATCGTGAAGGCCGACGTGGAGAGCGCCGCCGCCGGCGCGCCCGCGCAGCCCGCCGCTCCGCCGGAGGCGCCGCAGGCCGAGCCCGCCGCCCCGGCGGCCGCCGCCGCGCCGCCTCCGCCGGCGCCGAAGGTCGCCGAGACCGGCACCGCGAAGGGCGACGTGACCGTCGAGGAGCTCAGCCGGATCCAGCAGACGATCGCGCGCCGCATGGCCGAGTCGAAGGCGACCGTGCCGGAGTTCTCGATCACGACCGAGGTCGACATGGAGGCGGCCGTCGAGCTGCGGGCCAAGCTCAAGGAGCTCGCCGATCCCCCGCCGTCGTACAACGACATGGTCGTCAAGGCCGCGGCGATCGCGCTGCGCGACCACCCGCGCGCGAACGGCTCGTACAAGGACGGCCGGTTCGAGCTCTACAGCCGCGTGAACGTCGGCATCGCGGTCGCGGCCGAGAACGCGCTGATCGTCCCGACGATCTTCGACGCCGACCAGAAGGGCCTCGGCGAGATCGCGCGCGACAGCCGGGCGCTGGCCGAGCGCGTGCGCGCGGGCGTCATCACGCCGCCCGAGCTGAGCGGCGCGACGTTCACGGTCTCGAACCTCGGGATGTACGGGATCACCGAGTTCCAGGCGATCATCAACGCCCCGCAGGCGGCGATCCTCGCGGTCGGCGCGCTGCGCCGGCTGCCGCGGGTCGTCGGCGACGAGATCGTCCCGCGCAACGTGATGAAGCTGACGCTCGTCAGCGACCACCGGATCCTGTACGGCGCGGACGCCGCCGAGTTCCTGGGCCGGATCAGGACGCTGCTCGAGGAGCCGCTCGGCCTGGCGCTCTGACGCGGGCCGGCTACTTGGCGGGCTGCCCGGGCTTGCCGCCCAGCAGCCCGTCGACGGCGCCGGCGACGTTCTTCACCGCGCCCTCGACGTCGCCCTTCGCGGCGTTCCCGACGCCCTTGCCGGCGTGCTCGACGGCGCCGCCGACGCGGCCGGTGACGTTCTGGACCGCCTGGTCGGCGGCCTTGCCGGCGTTCTGGACGGCCTGCGCGGCCCGGTCGGTGGTGCGCCGCACGGGCTCGCCGGCGCCGGGGGCGACCTCGTCGGTCGTGTCGCCGACGGCGTCGCCCGCGCCGCGCACGGTCCGCGCGGCGGTGTCGGTGACCTCCTCGACGGGCGCGGCGCGCGGCGCCTGCTCCCCGGAGCCGCCGGAGGTCCGGCCGCCCGAGGACGGCGCGGGCGCCGCGGCGGCGCCCGGACCGGTCGCGGGCGCGGACGGCGTGCGGCCGGCCGGAGCCGGGCCGCCCGGGGACGTGATGCCGATCCTGCGGGCCCCACCGGTCCGGCCGCGCCGCGGACGGGACGGGGCGTCGCTGCCGGCGGCGGCCGGCTCGGCCCGGCCGCCGAGCACGATCGGGGCGGAGGCGGGCGCGAGCCCGGGCGCGCCGTCCCCGCCGCCCGTGGGCGCGGAGGCCAGGCGCGCGTCGGCGAGCGTCACACGGTCGCCGTCGCCGTCGGGGGCGATCCCGGGCCAGCCGCGCACGGCGACGAGCGCGCTGAGCGCGAAGAGGACCGTGACCGAGGCCGCGACGAGGCTGAGCCCCGCCCCTGCACTCGCGAGGAACGCACGAGTCACCCGCATCTGCCCTGCCATCGGCAGGCGGCGCGCGCGACTTGAGCCCTCCTGCCGGTCACCGGTAGGCGCCCAACCGGTTCAGCGACTCGTTGGACTCGCGGCTGCGGTCGACCTCGATGCCGGGCGGCGTCGTGTCGGTGAAGACGTACATGCAGAACCAGCGCTTGGGGTCGGGCCCGGGCACGCACGTCCGGTAGACCTCGTCCTCGAGCTTGACCGTCGTCATCGCGCCGATGCCGTCGCGGTACTCGGCGGGAGCGCGGGCGTGCGCGTACGCCCGCGCGGCCGCCGCCTGCGCCTCGAGGTCGCGCTCGGCCTCGGCGCGCACCGGCGCGTGGATCAGCCCGCCGGCGAGCAGGCCGAGGGTGACGAGGACGACGAGCGCGGTGCCGGTGACGTCGGTCGCGACGATCTTCGGCATGTCCGGGCGCCGGCGGCGCAGCAGCCGCCCGAGGAGCGGCGCGCCGACGGCCACCGCGACGAGGTTGAAGAACCCGGCGAGCAGGAGCGCGCCCATGGGCTCCGTCGGGCCGTCGCCGGCGATCGGCAGGACCCGCAGCAACCACGCGTCGCCGACGGTCAGCAGCAGGAACGTCGGCCACAGCATCGCGCCGCGCCAGCGCCAGCGCAGACGGGAGCGCCACAGGGGCTCGACGTCCATGCCCGCAGGGTAGGCAGTAGCCTCGGGGGCATGGATCTCTGGGTCGCCCACCTCGGTCGGATCCCCTACCGCGAGGCCCTCGCGCTCCAGCACCGCGTGCGCGCCGCCCGGCAGGCGGGTGCGATCCCCGACACGCTGCTGCTGCTCGAGCACGACCCGGTCTACACGCGCGGCCGGCGCAGCGCCGAGGGCGAGCTGCCGCTCGGCGAGCAGTGGTACCGCGACCGGGGGATCGAGATCGTCGACGTCGACCGCGGCGGCAAGGTGACCTACCACGGGCCCGGCCAGCTCGTCGGCTACCCGATCATGGCCGTCGAGCGCGTCCGTGACTTCGTCGACACGATGGAGCGCGCGATCATCGCCGCGCTCGCCGAGGAGGGCATCCGGGCGCGCTCGCGCGCGCACGAGGGCCTGGACTACATCGGCGTCTGGGTCGAGGACCGCAAGATCGCGTCGGTGGGCGTGAACGTGCAGCGCGGCGTCACGACGCACGGGTTCGCGGTGAACGTCGACAACGACCTCACCCCGTTCGAGTGGGTGATCCCGTGCGGGCTGGGCGGCGTGCGGATGACCTCGATCGCCGCGGAGACGGGCGGAACGCCCGACGGCGCCTGCTTCCGCAAGCGCATGGCGCACCACTTCAGCCAGGCGGTCGGACGCCGCCGGCGGCTCGTGGGCCGCCATCGGCTGGAGAGCGCGGACGCGCCAAGTCCGGTCACGACCTGACTCCGATCGGTCCCCTGGGCAGTTCAGGGGTCATGAGAAGAACCACGATGGCCCTTCTCGCGGCAGGGATGACCGCGATGCTCGCGCCCGCGTCGGCCTCGGCCGCCGACGCCATCTACGGCGTGACCGCCGAGAACCGGCTCGTCCGCTTCACGTCCGAGGCGCCGGCGGCCGCGCTCGGCAACACCGCGATCACCGGCCTCGCCGCGAACGAGCGCGTGGTCGCGCTCGACGTGCGCCCGCAGGACGACACGCTCGTCGCGGTCACCTCCGCGAACCGCGCGCTGCAGGTCAATCCCGTCACCGGCGCGACGCGGCCGGCCTACGGCCCGTTCTCCCCCGCGCTGAGCGGGCAGAACTTCGGCGCGGACTTCGACCCGGTCGGCGCGGGCGCGCTGCGGATCGTCTCCGACGGCGAGCAGAACCTGCGCGTGACGAGCGCGGCGACGCTCGCCGAGGGCGCGCTCGCCTACCCGGCGGGCGACGCGGGCGCCGGCAGCAACCCGTCGGTGGCGGCGCTCGCCTACACGAACAGCACGCCCGGCGCGACGAGCACGACCGCGTACGGGATCGACACCGCGCGTGACGCGCTCGTGCGGCTCGACCCGCCCCCCGCGGGGACGCTGCACACCGTCGGCGCGCTCGGCGTCGACGCGGGCGAGCCCGCGGGCTTCGACATCGCGCCTGCCGGCAACGTCGCGTACGCGGCGCTCAAGCCCGCCAACCAGGACGCGCACCGGCTCTACCGCGTGAACCTCGCCAACGGCCGGGCGACCGAGGTCCGTGAGAACGCGCCGATCACGCTGCCGAGCGGCGCCGGCGCCCTGACCGACATCGCGGTCGCGGGCAGCGTGCCCGACGACAACACCCGCCCGCAGCTCTCGGTCGCGTTCTCCTCGACGATCCTCGAGCAGAACACCGACGTGCTCAGGCCGTCGGTCACCTGCAACGAAACGTGCTTCGTCGAGGTCCGCGCCAAGGTCCAGGGCCGCCGGGCCGGGACCGGCACGGCGACGATCGTCGGCCCCGGCCGTGCGACCGTCCGGGTGCCGCTCGACAGCACCGCCCGCCGGCGGATCGCGCGTCCGGGCACCGAGCTGATCTCGCTCGACATCACCGCCACCGACGCGGCCGGCAACCGCGCGACGCAGAACAACCGCGTCTCGCGGACCCAGACGCTCGCCGTCCGCCGCAGGGGCTAGGCGCTTCGCGCATGCTGCGGCTCGTATGCTCCAGGCAGTGAGCGTCGAGCCGCAGCAGCGCAAGCACCAGACGCGGTCGCGGGCCAACCCCGGCGGGATGGACGTCCTGAAGGTCCTCGGCCCCGACGTCGTCGACATCCGCGAGCGCAAGCCGCCCTGGTTCAAGGTCCCGGCGCCCGGCGGCCGCAAGTACCTCGAGCTGCGCAGCCGCATCAAGAGCGAGGGCCTGCACACGGTCTGCCAGGAGGCGGCCTGCCCGAACATCGGCGACTGCTGGGAGCGCGGCACCGCGACGTTCATGATCCTCGGCGACACGTGCACGCGCCGCTGCGGGTTCTGCAACGTCAAGACCGGCAAGCCGACGTGGAACGACCCGCTCGAGCCCGCGCGCGTCGCCCGGTCGGTCGCGCGGATGGGCCTGCGCTACGCGGTCATCACGAGCGTCGACCGCGACGACCTGCCCGACAAGGGCGCGCGGATCTGGGCCGCGACGATCCGCCAGATCCGCCGCCAGGCGCCCGGCTGCAAGGTCGAGGTGCTCACGCCCGACTTCCAGGGCCACGAGATGCCGCTCGCGAAGGTCATCGCCGAGCGGCCCGACGTCTTCAACCACAACGTCGAGGTCGCGCCGCGGCTGTACCCGATCGCGCGCCGCGGCTCGCGGTGGGAGCGCTCGCTGCGCGTGCTGCGCAACGCCAAGGAGATGGGCGAGGGCGAGGTGCGGACGAAGTCGGGGCTGATGGTCGGCCTGGGCGAGACCTTCGACGAGCTCGTCGCCGCGTTCGAGGACCTGCGTGAGCACGGCGTCGACCTGCTCACGGTCGGCCAGTACCTGCGGCCGTCCGAGCGCCACCTGCCGGTCGTCCGCTACTGGCATCCCGACGAGTTCAAGGCGCTCGAGGAGGCCGCCTACGCGCTCGGCTTCGAGCACGTCGCGGCCGGCCCGCTCGTCCGTTCGAGCTACCACGCCGACGAGGCGATCCAGCACGACCGGCCCGGCGTCGGTCCGCTCGCGGCCGCGGGGTAGCTCCCGGTGCGCGGGTAGCCTGCCGCGGGCCCCGTGTTCCCGATCAAGGACAACATCCCGACCGACCGGTTCCCGCTGGTCACGGTCGCGCTGATCGTCGCGAACGTCGTCGCCTACTTCGTCCTGCAGGGCGGCGGCTGGACGATCACCGACCCGTTCGCCGGCGAGTGGAGCCTGGCCGAGGAGGCGGCGGTGCCGTGCGACCTGGCCAACCGCTGCTCGCCGGGCGAGCCGGCGCCGGGGCACGTGTCCGGCGTGGTGAGCATCTTCACCGCGATGTTCATGCACGGCGGGATCCTGCACCTCGCCGGCAACATGCTGTTCCTGTGGATCTTCGGCAACAACGTCGAGGACTCCATGGGCCGGTTGACGTTCCTGCTCTTCTACCTGCTGGGCGGCGCGGCGGCCATGATCGCCCAGACGCTCGCCGACCCGACCGCCGCGGTGCCGACGGTCGGCGCGTCCGGGGCGGTGTCGGCGGTGCTCGGCGGCTACCTGCTCCTCTATCCCCGAGCGCGCGTCGTGACGGTCATCTTCATCGTCTTCTTCTTCACGCTCGTCGAGCTGCCGGCGGTGTTCGTGCTCGTCCTCTGGTTCGCCCAGCAGCTCTTCTTCGGCGCGATGGACTACACGACCGGCGGCGTCGGCGACGGCGTCGCGTACTGGGCCCACATCGGCGGGTTCGTGTTCGGGATGCTCGTCATCCGCCTGCTCGCGCGACCCAAGCCGCTGCGCCCGGCGCCGTACCGGTACTGACCTGCCGATGGAGAGCCGGACCGTGATCCTGGGCCTCGCCCTGGTGGTGATCCTCCTCGGCGGGGCGGCGACGATCGCCGACCTCGTCCGCAACGGCCCCACCGCGCTCGCCGCGGCGTCGCTGCTCGTCCTCGCGCTGCTGGCCTCGGGGGTCGTCGGCGCGTTGCGGCATCCTGAGGACCGGTGAGACGACGGACGTGGAGCGGTGCGGGCGCGCGGCGGCGCGCGAGGCGGCGGGCCCTGCTGCTGCTCGCCGCCGTCCTGGTGATCGTCGGCCTCGGCGTCATGGTCGCCTCGGCGCGGCAGGAGCGCGGGGGCCCCGGCGGCGACCGCGCACTGGCGGTCCCGGCCGAGCAGCCGCTGCCGGGTGTCGACGAGGCCGAGGCGAGCACGCCCGGCCAGACCGCGCTCGGGCCGCTGTCGCTGAGCGTCGACCTCGACGACCCCCACGACGAGGTGAAGATCCGGTTCGGCAAGATGCCGCGCGCCGGCCTGCTCGTGAACCTCGACACCGGCGAGGTGCTGTGGCGCCACCGGCCCGAGCGGACGCTGCCGATCGCCTCGCTGACGAAGATGATGACCGGGCTCGTCGTGGTCGATCACCTGAGGCCGGAGGACAAGGCCCGGATCACGAAGTCGGTGCTCGCCTACGAGGGGTCCGCGGTCGGCGTGCTGCCGCGTGGCAAGCGCGTCCGGGTCGAGACGCTGCTGCACGGGCTCATGCTCCCGTCGGGCAACGACGCGGCCCGCGCGCTGGCGTTCCGCACGACCGGCAGCCTGAGGCGCTTCGTCCGGCTCATGAACGAGAAGGCCGGCGCGATGGGCCTGAAGTGCACGCGCTTTGCCTCGATCGAAGGGCTCTCGCGCGGCAACCGCTCGTGCCCGGCCGACCTGGCGGTCATCGCCCGCCGGGTGCTCGACACGCCGCGGCTGGCGCGCATCGTCCGCAAGCGCCGCGCGATCCTGCCGTTCCCGATCAAGGGCGGCCGGATCCACCTCTACAACAACAACCCGCTGCTGCGCGAGGGCTTCCCGGGGACGATCGGGGTCAAGACCGGCTACACCGACGCGGCCGGCCGCTGCCTCGTCGCGGCCGCCAGCCGCGACGGCGTGCGCCTCGGCGTCGTGCTCCTGCACTCGCCCGACCTGGGCGGCCAGGCGAAGAAGCTCCTGCGCCGCGGGTTCCGCGCGCTGCGCCGCTGACCGGTCACGCGACCGCCCGCCGCGCGGCGGCCGCGGCCAGGACGCCGACCGCCTCGACCCCTACGATCGCGTGCCCGCGCGTGGTCAGGTGCAGGCGGTCGCGCGCGTAGACCGTCGGGTCCGCGCACGCCGGGTGCTCGGTCATCGACAGCAGGATCGCGTCGTGGCGCTCGGCGACCGTCCGCGTCACCGCGCCCACCGCGCGCAGCCGGGCGCGCAGCGCCTCGCGGTGCTCGGCGGGGATGACGCCCGGCGCCCGCGTGATGTCCATGAGCTCGAGCAGGAGCACGTCGGCGCCGGCGGCACGGAGCGCGCCGACGATCGCGTCGAGCTCGGCGGTCACCCCGCGGGTGTCGAACGAGGGCCGCAGGCTGTCGTTGCCGCCGGCGCTGACGATCGCCAGGTCGGGCCGCAGCGCCAGCGCCGCGTCCAGCTGGCGCTCGCGCACCTCGGCGGCGAGCAGGTTGCGCCGGCCGAGGTTGTGCACCTCGGCGCGCGGCAGCGCGGCGGCGATCCAGTCGATCCACGAGCGGTCCGGCCAGCCGGCGGCGGGCTCGCGGACGCCCGCGGCGATCGAGTCGCCGACCGCGACGAGCCGGCGCCACGGCGCGGCGCCGAGACGGGCGGCGAGGTCGGCGTCGCGCGGGACGGTGAGGCCGAGAACGGTCATGCGGGCTCCTTCGGGTGGTGCAGGACGATGCGCAGCGCCACCGCGCCGGCGGCGACGGTCGCGAGCGTGCAGAGCAGGTAGACGTCGGCGAACGGCCCGACGCCGTCGCCGGTCCGCCCGTCGAGCACGGCGGCCAGGCCGGCGATCCCGAGCGCCCCGCCGATCTGCCGGGCGGTCTGGTTCAGGCCGGTCGCGGCGGCGAAGTGCCGCGCGTCGACCGACAGCGCCGCCGCGGTCGAGATGCCGGTGGTGATCGCGCCGGTCCCGATCCCGATGAGCACGCCGACCGGCAGCCAGAAGCCCAGGAACGACGGGTCGGCCGGCAGCGCGGTGACGCACAGCAGCCCGGCCGCCGCGAGGACCGCCGCGCCGGCGACGACGACCGGGCGCGGGCCGCGCGCGGCGACGACCGGGCCGGCGCGCAGCGCGACGAGCGACGCGACGATCGCGCCCGGCGTCATCGCCAGGCCCGCCTCGAGCGCGCTGTAGTCCCACACGTCGACGAGGAACAGGACGCCGACGAGCAGCCACGGGAACAGGGCGGCGCCGTAGAACAGCGAGGCGAGGTTCGCCCACGCGAACGAGCGCCGCTCCCACAGCTCGATCTGGATCGCAGGCGCCGGGTGGCGTGAGGACCGCACGAGCGCGGCGACGATGGCCAGCGCCGCGCCGCCGAGCAGCGCCGCGGTGCGGCCGTCGCCCCAGCTCCACCGCGGGGCCTGCGTGATCGCCAGCGCCGCGGCGCCGACCCCGAGCCCGAGCAGCAGCGTGCCGCCCCAGTCCGGCAGCCGCCCGCTGCGCGGCGCCGACGCCGGCAGCAGCCGCACCCCGGCGAGGATCGTCAGCGCGATCGGCAGGTTGACGAGGAAGAGCGAGCGCCAGCCGAGCGCGTCGACGAGCACGCCGCCGACCGCCGGGCCGGCCGCGGCCGCGAGCGCGCCGGCCGCGCTCCACGCCCCGATTGCCGCGGCGCGCCGCTGCGGCGACGTGTCGGCGAGCACGACGGCGAGCGACGCCGGGATCATCACCGCCGCGGCGACGCCCTGCAGCGCCCGCGCGACGAGCAGCACCGCCAGCGACGGCGCCGCCGCGCACAGCGCGGACATGATCGTGAAGCCGGCCACGCCGGCGACGAGCAGCGCGCGCCGGCCCACGACGTCGGCGAGCCGTCCGGCGGGCGCCAGGAGCGCCGCGAACGTCACCGCGTAGAGCGTGATGATCCACGTCGCGGCGGTCACCGACGCGCCGCGGAAGTGGCCGGTGACGTCCTGGACCGCGAGGTTCGCCACGGTCGCGTCGAGCAGGGCGAGGAACGCGGCGCCGGCCGCGACGAGCAGCACGACCCCCTCGCGTGCGGCCACGGCCGGCCTGGCGGCCGCGGCCCGGGCAACCGTCGGTGTCATCGGAGCATCCCTTCGAGGAGAACAAAAAGCACGATCGGTCGTGCTTTGTATCAGAGACCGAACGGTCGTGCTACTTTTTCTGCGCTCCATGGATCTCGAAGCGCTCGCCCGCCAGGCCCGGACCGACGACGACGCCGCCGATGCCGAGACCGACGGCCGGCGCGTCCGCGGCCGGCGCACCCGCGAGTCGATCCTCCAGGCCGCCGCCGACCTCGCGTCGGTCGAGGGCCTCGAGGGCCTGACGATCGGCCGCCTGGCGTCCGAGCTCGGCATGAGCAAGAGCGGCCTGTTCGCGCACTTCGGCTCGAAGGAGGAGCTGCAGATCGCGACCTACGAGGCCGCCCGCCAGCGCTTCGTCCGGCACGTCGTCGCGCCGTCGCGCGGCATGCCCCGCGGCCGCGCCCGGCTCGAGGCGCTTCTCGGCGACTGGCTCGCCTACTTCCAGCGCGAGGTGTTCCGCGGCGGCTGCTTCTTCAAGGCGGTCATCGCCGAGTTCGACAGCCTCCCCGACAGCCCGGTGCGCGCCGTGGTGACGCAGGGCGTGCGCGAGTTCCAGGAGCTGCTGGCCCGCGAGGTGCGCAAGGCCCAGGAGGCCGGCGACCTGGATCCGTCGGTCGACCCCGACCAGCTCGCGTTCGAGCTCGACGCGCTCGGCTCGGCGGCCAACCACCAGTTCCAGCTCTTCCGCGACCCGAAGGCCTTCGACGTCGCCCGGGCGGCGATCCGCTCGCGGCTGGACAGCGTCAGCGCCTGAACGCGACAGCGCCCCCTCCGCGTGGCGGAGAGGGCGCCGGCTGCGCTCGAGGCGATGCCCAGAGCAGGGGGCTTACCTGACCTCGAAGGCGAGCTTCTGACCGGCCGCGTAGTGGCCGGGGATGAAGCAGACGAGCTCGTACTTGCCGGGCTTGAGGTCCGCGGTGATGACCTCGCTCTCACCGGGGCTCAGCTCCTTGCCCTTGGACTGCAGGGCCGACTCGTCGAGCATCCCGCCGGACTGCTTGACCGGGGTGATCGCGAACGCCATCCCGTGCGTCGTCGACCCGGTGTTCTTGACGGCGAAGGTGCGCTTGCCGGCCTCGATCCGGTCCACGTCGGCCTTGATGAACATCTCGCCCATCTCGACGTTCACGTCGGCCTTCGCCGCGGCGGCGTCGTCCGAGGCGGCGCCGTGGTCCGACCCGGCGTGCCCGCCGTGCCCGGAGCCCTCGGGCGCGTTCTCGGTCTTCAGGACGCCCATCGAGCCCTTGACCATGTCGCCGAAGGCGTGGTTGACGAACGGGTAGGTGCCCTCCTCGTCGAGCGTGAACTCGACCCAGCCGCCCTGCGACGGCGCGAGGTTGATCGTCTGGACGTGGCTCTGGACGCCGTTGTCGGTGTGGGCCTTGTCGAAGACCGTCCCGATGACGTGGAACGCGGAGCCGATGCTCGGGCCGGCGTTCAGGACGTACATCCGGATCTTCTCGCCCTTCTTGACGGTGATCGGGTTGTCGGCGTACTGGTTCGCGAAGCCGTTGAACGCGATGACGTCGGGCTGCTTGGCGTTCATCTTCGCCATGTCCGCGTCCTTGCCGGGCTCACCGATGTAGAACTCCTGCTGGGTGATCCACAGCTCGCGGTCGACGGGCGCCAGGTTCTTCGGCTTGACGACCATCATCCCGACCATGCCCGCGCCGGTGTGCATGAGGACCGGCTGCGTCGCGCAGTGGTACATGAACACGCCGGGGTGCTTGGCCTCGAACTTGTAGGAGATCGACTTGCCGGGCTGGACGTCGGCGTAGCGCCGGCCCGGGTCGACCTCGGCGCTGTGGAAGTCGAGCGCGTGCGGCATGTCGACCTTCATGGCCTTGGTGCCGCCGTTGGTGAACGTGAAGTCGACGGTCGTGCCCTCCTCGACGACGATCGGGGCCGACGCGCCGGTGCCGCGGTGCTCGACGCCGTTGACCTTGAACGACCAGACCTCGGTCGGGGCCAGGTCCTTCGAGACCTGGGTCACGTGCTGGTAGACGTCGACCTCGACCTTCGTCACCGGGTCGGGGAGCGTCGGGTCGACCGGCTGGAACTTCTCGAACGCGACGCCCTTGGCGTCCTCGAGCGTCGGCGCGGTCGCCGCGGCGTCCTGGCCGTCGTGCGACGCGGCGGCCGGCGTGGCGGCAGCGGTCGCGGTGGCGCCCGAGTCGCTGCCGGACGAGGCGAGCGCGACGACGGCGACCACGATCGCGACGACGGCGACGAGGCCGGCCAGGCCGGCGCCCACGAGGCTCCACTCGCGCCTGGTGTCCTCCTTCGGGGGCTCGATGCCCTCCGCGGCGTGGTAGTCGATCGGCTCGACGGGCGGCCTGCCGGCCTGCTCGGAGCGCTGATCGGGGGGGTTGGTGTCGAGTGCCATGATTGCCTCCTGCTGGGGGTTCGCTCTGGGCTTCTGACCTCACGATCGGTCCCGGCAGGAGCGGCAGCGTCCGGGGAAACCCGCAACGCCATGCGGATTGCGACGGTGGGTCATGCCCCGGCGGAATGACATGCTCATCACGACCCGACATGGCTGATCTCGCCGAACTGCGCACCTTCTGCACCGCCGCCGACCTGGGGAGCCTCGGGCGCGCGGCCGTGCGCCTGCACGTGACCCAGCCGGCGCTGAGCAAGCGCCTGCAGAGCCTCGAGGCGCAGGCGGGCACCGAGCTGCTCAAGCGCTCGCCGCAGGGCGTCGCGCTGACGCCCGCAGGCCGGCGCCTGTACGACGAGGCGCAGCGGCTGCTCGCGCAGGCCGACGTGGTCGACGACGTGCTCGCGACGCTGCGGCACGAGACGCAGGCGATCCGCGTGGCGGCGTCGCACACGGCGGCCGAGTCGTTCCTGCCGGCGACGCTCGACGGGGTCGAGCTCGTCATCGCCAACTCGGAGGTCGTTGCCGCGCTCGTCGCCGACGGGCAGGCGGAGGTCGGGCTCGCCGCCGCGCCGCACGGCGCGGCACGCCCGGGCGTCCGCCACGAGCACCTCATCGACGACGAGGTCGTCGTGGCCGTGACGGTCAGCCACCCGTGGGCGCGGGTGGGGAGCATCAGCCGGCGCGAGTTCCTCGAGACGCCGATGGTCGTGCGCGACCGCTCGGCCGACTCGCGCGCGACGGTCGACGAGGTGCTCGCCCGGCACGGGCTGCGGGCGGCGCCGCCGATCGCCGAGGCGGGCACGACCGCGGCGGCCAAGCGCGCGGCGCGCGAGCACGGGGCGCCGCTGCTCATCTCGCGCTACGCGCTGACCGGCCACGGGTTCGTCCCGATCGAGGTCGGCGGGCTGGAGTTCAAGCGCTCGTTCACGATCGTCCTCCCCGCGCGTGGCGAGCCGTCGCCGCCGGTCCGGGCGTTCATCGACGCGGTGCGCGAGTCGGTCGCCACGCTCGCCGGGCCCGGCGAGGAGCCGGCCGCCTGAGCGGCGCGGCCGCGCGCCCTGCACCGGCGTGTATGTTCCGGCGTTGACTGGTTGGTCAACCGAGGAGGGTCTCCGCGTGGACCTGAACGACACGCCACAACAGGCCGAGTACCGGGAGAGGGTCCGCGCCTGGCTGACCGAGCACAAGGCCGAGGCGCCCGTGCTCGAAGGACCGGGCGCGCTCACCGAGGAGGACGAGATCATCGCCGCGCGCCGCGCCTGGCAGCGCAAGCTCGCCGAGGGCGGCCTGGCCGGGACGACCTGGCCGAAGGAGTTCGGCGGCCAGGGCCTCGGGCCGATCGAGCAGGTGATCGTCTCCCAGGAGATCTCGCGGGCGGGCGTGCCCGGGATCCTCGACGTGATCGGCGTCGGGATGCTCGGGCCGACGATCATCGCCCACGGCACCGACGAGCAGAAGCAGCGCTACCTCGGGCCGATGCTCCACGGCGACGAGGTGTGGTGCCAGCTCTTCTCCGAGCCCGCCGCCGGCTCGGACCTCGCCGGCATCCAGACGCGCGCGAAGCAGAACGAGGACGGGTCGTGGACGATCAGCGGCCAGAAGGTCTGGACGACGAACGCCCAGTTCGCCTCCTACGGCCTGCTGCTCGCCCGCACCGACCCCGACGTGCCCAAGCACAAGGGCCTGACGATGTTCATCGTCCCGATGGACGCCGACGGGGTCACGGTCCGCGGGCTGCGCCAGATCACCGGTGACGCCGAGTTCAACGAGGTCTTCTTCGACGACGTCCGCGTCGGCGACGAGAACGTCGTCGGCGGGGTCGGCAACGGCTGGGGCACGGCGCTGACGACGCTCATGTTCGAGCGGCTGACGATCGGCCTGGGCTCGGACGCGATGGGCTACAGCCCCGAGCGCTTCGCGGACCGCATCGCCGCCGACGCTCACGCGTCCTCCGACGGCGAGGTGCGCCAGCGGCTCGGCCACGTGGCGACCGAGCTGCTCGCGGTGCGCTTCACCGGCTACCGGATGCTGAGCGCGCTGCAGCACGGCCAGATTCCGGGGCCGGAGGCCGGCCTGTCGAAGATCACGACGGTCAACGCGGGTATCGCGGCGTGCGACCTCGTCGCCGACGTCGTCGGGCCCGAGGCGCTCTCCGAGGAGGGCGAGAACCCGATCGCCTACCACACGTCGTTCCTGCCGGGCCTGAAGTCCGCAGGCGGGACGGAGGAGATCCTGCGCAACACGATCGGCGAGCGCGTGCTCGGCCTGCCGCCCGAGCCGCGCCTGGACAAGGGCATCCCGTTCAGCGAGCTGCGGGCCAAGGAGAAGGAGCAGGTGGCCAAGTGAACCTCGAGCTCTCCGACGAACAGGTCTTCCTCCGCGACGCCGCCAAGCAGGCGCTGTCGCGGATCGACACGATCGCCGCGGCGCGCGAGGTGCTCGACGGCGGCGAGCGCCCCGACCTGTGGCCGACCGCCGTCGAGGCGGGCTGGCCCGGGCTGCTGGTCGGCGAGGAGCGCGGCGGCGCCGGGCTCGGCGCGTTCGACGCGATGCTCGTCATGACCGAGGTCGGCCGCCGGCTGGCCGGGGTCGAGCTGCTCGGCCACCTGCCGGCGAGCGAGCTGCTCGACAAGGGCGGCTTCGACGGGATCGCCGACGTCGCCTCGGGCGCGGCCCGCGCCTGCTTCGTGGCCGCGGCGCCGCCCGGGGACCTCGACGCGGGCTGGACGGTCGAGTCGCGCGACTCGATGGCGCGCGCCGCCGCGCCGGCCGTCGACGGCTCCGGCGCGGTGACCGGCGAGGCCGCGTGGGTCGTCGACGCGCCGGGCGCCGACGTGTTCGTCGTCGTCGCCGCGCGCGAGGGCGGCGAGCCGGTCGCGGTCGCGGTGCCCGCGGGCGCCGCGACGGTCGAGGAGGTCGTCCGCTACGACGCGACGCGCCGGCTCGGCCACGTGCGGTTCGACGGCGCCGCCGGCACCGTGCTCGACGGGGTCGGCGCGGCCGAGATCACGCGCGCGTGGGACGTCACGCAGGCGCTCGTGGCCGCCGAGGCGGTCGGCGCGGTGGAGACGTGCCTGGAGATGGCGGTCCAGTACGCCAAGGAGCGCTTCACGTTCGGGCGCCCGATCGGCTCCTACCAGGCGGTCAAGCACCAGCTCGTCGAGATGCTGCGGCGGCTGGAGAACGCGCGCTCGCTCCTGTACTACGCGGGCTGGGCGCACGAGTCCGGCCCCGACGAGCTGACGGTCGCCGCGAACGCGGCGCGGTCGGCGGCCGGCGAGGCGCTCGACCACGCGGCGCGGGCGAACATCAGCGTCCACGGCGGCATCGGCGCGACGTGGGAGCACGACGCGCCGCTGTTCTTCCGGCGCGCGCAGCTCACGCGGCGGCTGCTCGGCGGCCACGCCGGGGCCACCGACCGGGTCGCCGGCGAGCTGCTGCGCCGGTCGCGCGAGCGCGCGGGGTCCGCCGCGTAGGAGCGCCGGGCCACGCGGTACTGGGCGCACGACCGCTGCACGTTCCCGCTCCCCGAGGGGCACCGCTTCCCGATCCGGAAGTACGGGCTCCTCCGGGAGCGGGTCGTCGCGGCCGGGCTGGGCGAGATCCGCGAGTCGCCGCCGGCGACGTGGGAGGACCTCGCGCTCGTCCACGACGCCGCATACCTCGAGCGCGTCCGGGCCGGGACGCTGTCGGTCCGCGAGGTCCGCGGGCTGGGCCTGCCGTGGTCCGAGCAGCTCGTCGAGCGCGGCCGGCGCTCGTCGCAGGGCACGGTCGAGGCGGCTCGCGACGCGCTGGACGACGGGTGGGGCATGAACCTCGGCGGCGGCACCCACCACGCCGGGCCCGCCGCCGGCCGCGGCTTCTGCCTGTTCAACGACGTGGTGCTCGCGGTCCGCGTCCTGCGCCGCGAGGGCCGGCTGCGCCGCGTGCTCGTCGTCGACTGCGACGTGCACCAGGGCGATGGCACCGCGGACCTGTGCGTCGACGACCCGGAGACGTTCACGCTCAGCGTCCACGCGGCGGCGAACTACCCGTTCCACCGCGCGACGTCCGACTGCGACGTCGACCTGCCCACCGGCGCCGGCGACGAGGAGTACCTCGAGGCGCTCGAGCGCGCGCTGGACCGCTCGCTGCCGGTCGCCCGCCCGGACCTCGTCGTCTTCCTCGCGGGCGCCGACCCGTGGGAGGGCGACGCCCTCGGCCGCCTCGCGCTGACGAAGGCGGGCCTGCGCGCCCGCGACGAGCTCGTGCTCGGCCTCGCCGACGCGTACGGCACGCCGTGCTGCGTGACGCTCGCCGGCGGCTATGCCCCCGACGTCACCGACACCGTCGACATCGCGTTCGCGACCGCGCAGCTCGTCGCGGCGCGGGCAGGGCGTGTCACTACACTCGGCTCGAGGGGGCCATAGCTCAGCTGGGAGAGCGCCTGCTTTGCAAGCAGGAGGTCGCCGGTTCGATCCCGGCTGGCTCCACTGACGGACATCCACCCGGCCGCACGCCGATCCGGCCAACGCGCCGGATGACGTTGGGCCATTACGACACGCCAGGAGGGGTACCGTGATCGTCGTGGCCACCAGGGAGAAGCCACAGGCGGCGACCGACGACGTCGATCGATCGCCACGGGTCGCCAACCGCGCAGCCTTCACCAGGCCTGCGGAGATCTCGAGCTACGAGATCGTCAACCACTTCTTCGGCCTCGCGGCCGAGCGGCTCGAGCTGCCCGACGACATCGCCGCCGTGCTCCGCTCGTCGTTCCGCGAGGTGCAGGTCCAGATTCCCGTCCGCCGGCGCGACGGGCGCATCCACGTGTACTCGGGCTACCGGGTGCAGCACAACGGGGTCCGCGGGCCGTACAAGGGCGGCGTGCGCTACCACCCGGACGTCGAGCTCGACGAGGTCCGCGCGCTCGCCGCGCTCATGACGTGGAAGACCGCGATCGTCGGCGTGCCCTACGGGGGCGCGAAGGGCGGCGTGAACTGCCCGGCCGACCTCGCCGAGGACGAGCTCGAGCAGGTCACCCGCCAGTTCATCCAGAAGATCGGCCACGTCCTCGGGCCGATGCGCGACATCCCCGCGCCGGACGTCAACACGAACGCGCAGGTGATGGCGTGGATGATGGACGAGTACTCGAAGTCCAACGGGTACTCGCCGGCGATCGTGACCGGCAAGCCGATCGCGCTCGGCGGCTCGCTCGGGCGGGCGTCGGCGACCGGGCGCGGGCTCGTCTACGTCATCCGCGAGGCGGCGCCGCTCATCGGCGTCAGCGTCAAGGACATGCGGGTCGCGATCCAGGGCTTCGGCAACGTCGGCTCGTGGGCGGCGAGGATCCTCACCGAGCTGGGGGCGAAGGTCGTCGCCGTCCAGGACGAGCACGGCGAGATCCGCAACGACGACGGCATCGACGTCGTGGCGCTCGACGAGCACCTGCGGCAGGGCAACCACATCGAGGAGTTCCCCGGCGCCGACCCGGTCCCGGTCATGGACTTCATGGCCACGCCGACCGACGTGTTCATCCCGGCGGCGCTCGGCGGGATGATCCACGGCGACAACGCCCACCTGCTCGACACGAAGATGGTCGTCGAGGGCGCGAACAGCCCGACGACCCCGCGCGCCGAGCGGATGCTCGAGGAGCGCGGCATCACGATCGTCCCCGACATCGTCGCGAACGCGGGCGGCGTCGTGGTCTCGTACTTCGAGTGGGTCCAGAACCTCCAGCACCTGCACTGGGAGGAGCGCGAGGTCAACGACAAGCTCGGCACGTACATGCGGCGCGCGTTCCGCGAGGTGCAGCGGCGCGCCCACCAGGACGACGTCTCGCTGCGCGTGGCCGCGTACGAGATCGGCGTCGAGCGCGTCGTGCAGGCGGCGCGCACGCGCGGCTACATCTAGCCGCGCGCCTGGGTTTCGACGCGGCGAGCGCCCGGACCGTGGTCCGGGCGCTCCGCGTGCGTCCTTGCCCTCCGGGAGGCAAGTGCGCGCGGCGGCTGTTCCCCAACGCCCACCGCGCGTCCGTCAGAGGCGGCATCGTCGCCGCCGACCGTCGGCTGGAGATTCTGCGCAGAGGTTCGGACGGACGTCCAACGGGTCGGCTCAGGGGAGCCGGACGGTGCCGCGCGCGACGACGACGCAGTCGCCTGCGACGCGGACGCGGCCGTCCTCGAGCGCGCAGTCCAGGCGGCTGGGCCGGCCCATCTCGACCGCCTGGTCGATCGAGAGCGCGTCCACGCCGGCGCGCTCGTGCAGGTAGGCGAGCAGCGGCCCGGCGGCCGAGCCCGTCGCGGGGTCCTCCACCGGTCCGTCCGGGCTGAGGAAGAACGAGCGGGCACGCGCGGCACGGCCGTCGACGTCGCACTCGGCGAGGTACAGGCAGGTCGCCCCGGTCCGTTCGAGCAGCGCCCGCAGCCGGACCGGGTCGGGCGCGCAGCGGCCCAGCACCCCGGCCGTGACGGGCGCGATGACCTGCAGCAGGCCGGTCGAGACGAGCTGGGGCGGCAGGTCCCGGACGAGATCGCCCGGCTGGAGCAGCGCCGCGGCGGCAACCTCGTCCGGCGCGACCTCCTCGCCGAACGTCGCCGGGTTCTGGAGCATGGAGGCGCGCGCCACGTCCTCGCCGGTCACCTCGACGTCGATCGGCTGCAGGCCGGCCCGGGTCTGCTGCACGTACCGGGCGCTGCGGTCGCCGCGGGCGAGCGCGACCGCGACCGCGACGCCGAGCGACGGGTGGCCGGCGAAGTCGAGCTCACCGGACATCATGCAGATGCGGTTGCGGTAGTCGGCGCCGTCGACCGTGGGCGCCTGGACGAACGACGTCTCCGACAGGCGCGTCTCGCGCGCGAAGCGGATCATCGTCCGGTCGTCGACGTCGTCGGCGTCGTGGACGACCGCGAGCTGGTTGCCCGCCAGCGGCTCGGCGGTGAAGACGTCGAGCCAGGTGAGCGGGTGGTCGCGCGGCACGCCGGCGGGGCGCTAGAAGTCGAAGTCGCGCGGCGGGCGCTGCTCGAACCAGAGCCGGTCGTGCTCGGGCGTCTCCTGCAGGAAGTCCGGGGTCTCCTCCAGGACGTCCTCGTCCTCCGGCTCGGCCTCGGCCTCCGGCTCGGGGTCCGGCTCGCGGGTGTCGGTCCACTCGACGTCGGGCTCGGGCTCGATCCGGGGCGCGGCGGGCGCCTCGGCCTGTGGCGGCGCGGCCTCCGGCTCGGACCGGGTGTCGGGCGCGCCGGCGGGCTCGGGATCGTCCGGCCGCGGCTGGTCGGCGGCGCGCTCGCGGTCCTGCGTGGCGGGCGCGTCAGGGGCCTCGGTGTGCGCCTGCGGCGGCCCGGCCGGCTCGTCGCGCTCAGGCGCCGGCGGGGCGCCGGCGGGCGCCTCGGCGGTGGGCGCGGGCTCGGCGGCGTCCGGCTGCGGCGTCCCGAGGATCTCGCGCTCCTGCCGCGCCACCTCGTTCGGATCGGCCCCGTGGCGCCGCTTGAGCTCCAGGTGCTCGCGGATCGCGTCGTCGAGCAGTCCCATGTGGGTCGGCAGGTTACCGAGGGCGGCGGGCGTGTTCCGGCTCCGCCCGGACCGTGCGGTTCTTGCCTGACCGCTTCGCCTCGTACAGCGCGGCGTCGGCGGCGGCGATGAGCGACGACTGGTCGTGGGCCGACTCGGGCAGCGCGGCGACGCCGAAGCTCGCGGTGACCCGGAGCGTGCCGCGGCCGTCGAGCGGGAACTCCAGCGCCTCGATGCCCGCGCGGACGCGCTCGGCGAGGTTGTAGGCGCCCTCGAGGTCGGTGCCGGGCAGGACGACGGCGAGCTCCTCGCCGCCGTAGCGGGCGGGCTCGTCGATCTCGCGCGAGTACTCGCGCAGGACGCCGGCGACCTCGGCGAGCACGCGGTCGCCGACCTGGTGGCCGTAGGTGTCGTTGACCGCCTTGAAGTTGTCGATGTCGAGCATGACCAGGCCGAGCCCCTGCCCGAAGCGCCGCGCGCGCTCGATCTCGGTCGCCAGGCCCTCCTGGAAGCGGCGGTGGTTGTACAGGCCGGTGAGCTCGTCGGTGACCGCCTGGCGCTGGACGGCCTCGTGGAGCGCGACGTTGTCGAGCGAGATCGCCGCCTGGCCGGCGAGGTAGTGGAAGAGGTCGCGCTCGCGGTCGCGGAACGGGCCGGTCGTGCGCCACACCGACAGGCTGCCGACGAGTTCGCCGCCGGCCTCGGCGAGCGGGTGGACGAGCACGCTGCCCGCGCCGGTGACCCGCTCGCTGGCGGCCTCGTGCTCGAGCGCCTCGCGCTCTGCCTCCTCGACGAGGGCCTCCAGCCCCGCCGGGGCGCCGAAGCGGGCCACGACGTCGCCGCCGGCGAGCACCGCCCGGCCGCCCTCGGCGTCGACGCCGTCGACCGCGGTCCGCACCGCGATCTCCAGGAGCGCCTCGGCGTCGAGGTTCGAAGCGAACGCCTCGCCGAGGCGCTGCATCGAGTTCTCCAGGCGCAGGCGCTCGGTCTGCAGCTCCTCCAGGCGCGCCTGGAGCTGGCTGGCCATGCGGTTGAACTCGTCGCCGAGCGCCGCGAACTCGTCGCGGCCCTGCGTCGGCACCTTCGCGGTGAAGTCGCCGCGGCCGATCCGCCGCGCCGCGTCGAGGAACGCCGCGATCTGCGCCTGGAGCGAGCGCGAGACCAGGTACGCGCACATGATCGCCAGGAGGAAGAACCCGGCCAGCACGCCGCCGGCCAGCCAGCGGCTGCGGGCGGTGTCGGCCTGGACCTGCTCCTGGGAGAACAGGAGCGACACGCGCACGTCGCCGGCGAAGCCGGGCGCCGGCCGCGTCGTGGCGTCGAACGAGGCGACGCGGAAGTCGCGGCCGTCCACGGTCGTGTCGCCCAGGTCCGGGAGCGTGGCCGGCGCCCCGTCGCCGAGCGTCGAGGCGAGCGTCCGGCCGCCGTCGCGGACGACGACGTCCATGCCGGTGAGCCGCCGGATCATCCGCGCGTACACGGGCGCGCTGCGGTCCGACACGGTGATCGCGCCGAACGTCGAGCCGCCCTCGTCGACGAGCGAGCTGCGCGCCGGCGCGATCGCGTCGTCGCGGCCCACGTCGACCCGGTCGGCGCCGCGCCGGTCCTCGATCCGGATCCGGACCGCCCCGAGCTCGCCGAGCAGCGCCTCCGCGCGGCGTGTCGCGCGCTCGTCCTCGCCGGAGCGCAGCGCGGCGGCGAGGCGCCGGTCGGCGCCGATGCGGCTGGCGAGCCGCCCCGCCGCCTCGCGGTCGGACTGGTACAGGTTCACGGCGACCCGCTGGCGCGCCTCGAGCCGGGCGTCCGCCTTGCCGTTCTCGTTGTCCTCGATCAGGGAGAAGAGGACGAACGCGACAGACACCATCGGCACGATCACGATCGCGACGAAGAACAGCGTGAGTCTGCTGCGAAAGCTCATTTCCCCCGACCGCCCGCCAGGGTAGTTCGACGGCGAGCTAGACTGTCCCCTTCCGCGGGGCTATAGCTCAGTTGGGAGAGCGCCTGGATCGCACCCAGGAGGTCGCCGGTTCGAGTCCGGCTAGCTCCACTGCACCGAACGCCGCCATCGCGCGGCGTTTTCTCGTCGAGGGGTGCGCGGTCCGTCCGCGCCCGGGAGACCCACCGTCTCCCGGCGTCCGCCCGGCGCGACGCCGCTCAGCGCGCCGCGGCCTCGCACCTGGCCGCGGCGCTGACCAGCCACGCCTTGACCGTGGCGATCTCCTCGGCGGAGAACCCGCGCTGCATCGACCGTTCCAGCCGCCGCAGGTCCGGCGTGGCCGCCGCCACGCGCCGCTCGCCCTCCTCGGTCAGGCCCACCTGGCGGATCCGGCCGTGGGTCGGGTGCGGGCGGCGCTCGACGAGCCCCTCGCGCTCGAGCGTCGCGACGACGCCGTTCATCGCCTGCGGCGTCGTGTTGCACGCGCGGGCGAGGTCGGCGCCCGACGACCACGGGTCGCGCCGCAGCACCGACAGGACCGCGTACTGGGCGAGCGACAGCTCGTGCGGGCGCAGGACGGCCTCGGCCGCGGCGCGGAACGTGTGCGACGCCTGCCGCAGCAGGTAGCCGATGTTGCCCTCGACGCCCCGGTAGCGCTCGCCGATCGCCGGTACGGACATGCCACCGACGATATCAGGAGCCTGCGATGTTCTCAGGAAGCTGATATATTGTCAGGAACCTGAGAACACGTCCCGGAGGAGGCCGCCGTGCACCGCCTCGCCGCCCACTGCCAGGAGCTGCGCTCGCTCCACCACCGCGACCGCCCGCTCGTCCTCCCGAACGCCTGGGACGCCGCGACGGCCCGCGCGGTCGTCGCCGCCGGGTTCCCGGTCGTGGCGACCACGAGCGGCGGGGTCGCCGCCGCGCTCGGCTACGAGGACCATGAGCACGCGCCCGCGGACGAGATGCTCGACGCCGCCGGGCGGATCGCCGGCGCGGTCGGCGTCCCGGTCACCGTCGACGCCGAGGCCGGGTACGGCCTGCCGGCCGAGGAGCTCGTCGCGACGCTCGAGTCGATCGGGGCCGCGGGCTGCAACCTCGAGGACACCGACCACGCCACCGGCGCGCCGCGGCCGGCCGCCGAGCACGCGGCGTACCTGCGCGCCGTCCGCGAAGCCGCGTCCGCACGTGGCTACCCGCTCGTCGTCAACGCCCGGATCGACGTCTTCCTGCCCGGCGTCCTGGCCGGCGAGCCTGCCGGGACGCAGGCGGCGCTCGTGCCCGAGGCGCTCACGCGGGCCCGGGCGTACGGCGCCGCAGGCGCCGACTGCGTGTTCCCGATCGGGCTCTCGGACCGCGGCGCGCTCGAGGCGTTCGTGCCGCACGCCGGCGCGCCGGTCAACGTGCTCCGGTTCCCGCGCGCGCCGTCGACCGACGAGCTCGCGGCGCTGGGCGTCGCGAGGATCAGCACCGGCAGCCTCCTGCACCGCGACGCACTCGCCGCGTTCGGCGACGCGCTGTCGGCCCTGGCGGCCGAGACCGCGCCGGCCGCCGGGGCCCTCGGATGACCCCGGCCCGGGCCGTAGACTCGCCGGGGTGGGCGTGGCGCTGACGCTGCTGGAGGACGTGCGGTGGCGCGGAGCACCCGTCGCCGGCGATCGTCCCCGCGCGCTGCTGGCCGCGCTGGCGGCCGCGGAGGGGCGCCCGGTGCCGGACGAGCGGCTCGTCGAGCTCGTCTGGGGCGACGACCCGCCGGCCAACGCGACGAAGGCGCTCCAGGTCCTCGTCTCGCGCACCCGCGCCGCGCACGGGCCCGACACGATCGTGCGCGACGCGGCCGGCTACCGGCTCGGCGTCGGTCCCTCCGAGGTCGACAGCGGCCGGCTCGCCGCGCTCGTCGCGGAGGCGGCCGCCGCGCTCGACGACGACGCCGCGCGCGCCCGGGCGCTCGCGCGCGAGGCGCTCGCGCTCGCGGCCGGCGCGGGCGCGGCGAACGGCGACGACGGCGAGCTGCTCGCCGAGATCCGCCGCGCCGCCGCCGACCGGGCCCGCGAGGCCGAGACCGTCCTCGCCCGTGCGGCGAGCCGGCTGGGTGCGCACGCCGACGCGCTGCCGGCCCTCGAGGCCGCGCACGCCGCCGACCCCGAGGACGAGTCGCTGCTCGCGGACCTGCTGCGCAGCGAGGCCGCCGTCCGCGGGCCCGGCGCCGCGCTCGAGCGCTACGAGGCCTACCGCCGCGATCTGCGCGAGCGGCTCGGCGCGAACCCGGGCGAGCGGCTGCAGCGGGTCCACCGCGACCTGCTGGCGCTCGACCGGCCGGAGCGCACGGGCGTCCGGTACGACGCGACGACCCTGCTCGGCCGCGACGCCGACATCGCGGCGCTGCGCGGGCTGCTCGCCGGCGCGCGCGTGGTGTCGATCGTCGGCGCCGGGGGCCTGGGCAAGACGCGCCTGGCGCACGTCGTCGCGCGCGACGCGACCCAGCCGGTCGTCCACGTGGTCGAGCTCGTCGGCGTCACCGCGCCGGAGGACGTCGTCGCCGAGGTCGGCTCGGTCCTGGGCGTGCGCGACTCGCTCGGCAGCCGGCGGACGCTCACCCCCGCCCAGCGCGCCGACCTGCGTGGCCGCATCGCCCAGCGCCTGGACCAGGCGCCGACCCTGCTCGTCCTCGACAACTGCGAGCACGTCGTCGGCGCGGTCGCCGAGCTCGTCGCGTTCCTCGTCTCCGCCACCGCCGACCTGCGGGTGCTGACCACGAGCCGGGCGCCGCTCGCGATCGCGGCCGAGCGCGTCTACCCGCTCGGTCAGCTCGCGCCCGAGGACGCGGCGCGCCTGCTCCGCGAGCGCGCCGCCGCGGCGCGGCCCGGCGCCGCGCTCGACCCGGCCGCCGTCCGCCGCGTGGTCGACCGCCTCGACGGCCTCCCGCTGGCGATCGAGCTCGCGGCCGCGAAGGTGCGCGTGATGTCGGTCGAGGAGATCGACCGGCGCCTCGGCGACCGCTTCGCGCTGCTGCGCGGCGGCGACCGCAGCGCGCCCGACCGTCACCGCACCCTGCTCGCGGTCATGGACTGGTCGTGGAACCTCCTCGACGAGGTCGAGCGCCGCGCGCTGCGCCGGCTCGCGCTCTTCCACGACGGCTTCACGCTCGAGGCGGCCGGCGCGGTCCTCGGGGACGACGCGCTCGAGGCGGTCGAGGGGCTCGTCGAGCAGTCGCTGCTGAGCGTGCGCGAGACGGCCGGCGGGGTCCGCTACCGGATGCTCGAGACCGTGCGCGAGTTCGGCCCGCCTGCGGCTGGAGGAGGCCGGGGACGGCCCCGCTGCGCGCGCCGCGCTGCGCCGGTGGGCGGTCGCGTACGCCGAGCGGCACGGGCAGCGCCTGTTCGGGCGCGACCAGCTCGCCGCGATCGACGCGCTCGGCGCCGAGGAGACGAACCTCGCCGACGAGCTGCGCGACGCGCTGGCGGACGGCGACCTCGAGGCGCTCGTCCGCCTGCTGCTCGCGCTCGGCGGCCTGTGGACGATCCGCGGCGAGCACGGCCGGCTGCTCGCGCTCACCGGCGCGATCGGCGAGGCCGTCGACGGCTGGACGCCGCCGCCCGGCCTGCGGAGCGTGGCGCGCGCCGCGCTCGTCCTCGCGCTCGCGAACCTCACGGTCGTCGGCGACGAGCGCGGCGGGCCGATCCGCACGCTCCTCGAGCAGCTCGGGCCGGGCGACGACAACCCGCACGTCGCCGGCATGGTCCGGCTGCTCCTCGCCCGGGAGGACGACGCCGGGCCCGTCCCCGAGCACCTCGAGCGTCTCGCCGCCGACCCCGACCCCCACACCGCCTGCACCGCGCTGCAGTGGCTCAGCCACTGGCACGAGAACGCGGGCGACCCGGTCACGGCGCTCGGGCACGCCGAGCGGGCGCTCGCGCTCGTCCACCCGGGCGACGGCCCGTGGCGGGGAGCGATGCTCCACGCCCAGCTCTCGGCCCTCGCCGCGCACCTCGGGGACCGGCGCCGCGCGGCCGAGCACGCCAGGACGGCGCTGCCGGTCATGGCCCGCCTCGGCGCGACCGACGACGAGGCCCAGCTCCGCTCGCTGCTGGCGCTGTGCGCGATCGCCGACGGGCGCCTGGACGAGGCCGAGGCCGGGCTCGGGCAGATCGACCGGGTCGCCGACGGCGCAACCGTCGGCGGCACCGCCGTCCACCACATCGGCCTCGCCGAGCTCGCCCTCGCGCGCGGCGACGTCCGCGCCGGGCTCGCCGCCTACCAGGAGGCGGTCGAGCGGGTCCGCGAGCTTCGCTTCCCCGGCATCGAGCCGACCGGGCTGGAGCCGTGGGTGCTGGCGGGCGAGGCGAGCGCGGTGGTCGCGTTCGCCCACCACGCGTCCGCCGCCGACGAGGCGGCGGGCCGCGCGCTCTTCGCCGCGTGCCGCGAGCGCGGGCTGCGCTACCTGCGGGAGGCCGGCGCGCAGATCGACGTCCCGGTGGCGGGGGTGGTGCTGTTCGCGGTGGGCGCCTGGGCCCTGGTGCGCGAGGCCGGGCCGGCCGGGGACGCGGTCGCGCTGCTCGCGCTCGCCGAGCGGTTCGCGTACAACCGCGCGGTCCCCACGCTCGCGTGGGAGCGGATCGTGCCGCACGCCGAGGCCGCCGCGCCGGGCGAGCTCGCGGCGCGGCGGGCGACGTACGCGGATCGCGCGCCGCATGACCTGCTCGGCGAGGCGCGTGGGGTGCTGGAGCGGGTCGGCTGAGCGGGGGCGGGCGTTCTGCGTGGCGTGCGGCGGGTGGTCCGGGCCCAGGCGTCTCCGGCGGGCCGGCTCGCTCCGCGCGGGTCTCGGTGCCGGCGGGCCTGGGCGTGGTCTGAACGGCCGCTGGTCACCAGGTGGGTCAGGTGCCCTGCGACGTGGCAGGCCTTGCCGTCGGCGCCGGCGAGCGTCACGGGTCCGGGGGGCTCGCGAGCACTCCTGTCCGCGACCGGCTCCTGTCCGCGACCTGGACCGAACGCGCGCTGGAGCGACCGATTCGTCCGGCTCGCGCGGGTGAGCGGCGTCGCCGGCCGGGCCCCGTCCGCGACGACCCGGATCAAACGCGCACCGGGGCCACCGTTTCGTCCGGCTCGCGCGGGTGGGCGGCGCCACCGGCCCGGCGACCCGCCCACGAGGAGCGGGAACGCGCCCGCCGCGCCGGGTGTGTCGACTCATCACGGCCATGCCGGAACGCATCGACACACCCACCCCCGGCACCGGCGGGTGTGTCGACTCATGACGGCCATGCCGGGACGAGTCGACACACCCGACCGAAAGTGGCGCGCGGCGGCGCCCGCGCGCGGCCGACAGCGAGCGCGGAGCCGGCCCGCTCCCACACCGCCTCACCAGCAGCCGTTCAGACCACGCCCAGGCCCGCCAGCACCGACACCCGCGCGGAGCGAGCCGGGCCGGCACCACCGGCCCCGGGCCCGGACCACCCGCCGCACGAAACGCCCGCCAACCACCGACACCGGCCCAGACCACCCGCCGCAGGCCACGCACGACGCCCGCCAATCTCCGCAACCACCCCGGACGACCCGACTACAGGCTCCGCCGATACCCCCGCACCGCCAGCGGCGCGAAGACCGCCATCACCGCGAGGCCCGCCAGCACCGTCCAGCCGACCTCGGCGCTGACCGCCGCGTGGTTGGCCAGGTCGCGCGTCGCCGAGACGAGGTGCGACACCGGGTTGATCTTCACGAACGTCTGCAGCCAGCCCGGCAGGGTCTCGACCGGGACGAACGCGTTCGACAGGAACGTCAGCGGGAACAGGAGCGCCATCGAGAACCCCTGGACGCTGCGCGCGGTGCGCGCGATCGTCCCGATCCACGTGAACGCCCACGCCAGCGACCAGCCGGCGAAGATCGCGAGCAGCACCGCGCCGAGCACGCCGAGGACGCCGCCGTCCGGGCGGTAGCCCATCGCGATCCCGGTCAGGAACGTCAGGCTCGCCGCGATCAGGTAGCGCACGACGTCCGCGACCATCGGGCCGGCGAGCGGGGCGACGCGGGCCATCGGCAGCGACTTGAAGCGGTCGAAGACGCCCTTGTCCATGTCCTCGCGCAGCTGCACGCCGGTCGCCATGCACGTCGTCAGCACGGTCTGGGCGACGATGCCGGGAATCATGAGCGGCAGGTAGGCCTCGACGCTGCCGGAGATCGCGCCGCCGAAGATGTAGGCGAACATCGCCGTGAACAGCAGCGGCTGGATCGTGACGTCGAAGAACTGCTCGGGGTTGCGGCGCATCTTCTTCAGCGCGCGCCAGGCCATCGCGAGCGTCTGCTCGACGGTCTCGGCGACGCCGGCGTACGGCCGGGTCTGGGCGACCGCGGCGGCGGGATCGACGGTGAGGGTGCTCATCGGGCCACCTCCAGGAGCGGGGCGTCGTCGTCCGCGGGCGGCTCGGCCGGCCCGCCGGTGTCGTGGCCGGTCAACGCCAGGAACACCTCGTCGAGCGTGGGCTTGGCGACGCTGACCGACGCGATCGGCACGCCGGCCTGGCGCAGGCCGATGAGCACGTCGGCGGCGCGCTCGGCGTCGTCGAGCGGGACGTTCATCCGGCGCGACTCGGGGGTCAGCGTGGGCTCGGCGCCCACGACCCGGCGGACGACGTCGCGCGCGAGGGCGTCGTCGGCGCCGGGGGCGAGCCCGAGCTGGAGCGTCGACTCGCCGACCGACTCCTTCAGCGCGTCGGGCGTCCCCTCGGCGACCTTGCGCCCGTGGTCGATGACCGCGATCCGGTCGGCGAGCTGGTCGGCCTCGTCGAGGTACTGCGTCGTGAGCAGCACCGTGCAGCCCTCGCCGACCAGCCCGCGGATCGTGTCCCACATCTGGCCGCGGGTCCGCGGGTCCAGGCCGGTCGTCGGCTCGTCGAGGAAGATGAGCGGCGGCCGCGTGATGAGGCTGGCGGCCAGGTCGAGCCGGCGGCGCATCCCGCCCGAGAACTGCGAGAGCGGGCGGTCGGCGGCGTCCTGCAGGCCGAACTGGTCGAGCAGCCGCCGGGCCGTGGCGCGCGCGTCGGCGGAGCGCAGGCCCTGCAGGCGGCCGAACAGCCAGAGGTTCTCGGTGGCTGTGAGGTCCTCGTCGACCGAGGCGTACTGGCCGGTCACGCCGATGAGCTGGCGGACGCGGTGCGCGTCGGCCGCCACGTCGACGCCGAAGATGCGCGCGCGGCCCGCGTCGATCGGCAGCAACGTGGCGAGCATCCGCAGCATCGTCGTCTTGCCGGCGCCGTTCGGTCCGAGGACGCCGAAGATCTCGCCCTGGCGGACCTCGAGGTCGACGCCGTCGACCGCGCGGAAGTCGCCGAACGCCTTGACGAGGCCTGCGGCCTCGACGGCGAGGGTGGAGGTCGTGTGGTCTCTGTGGGTCACGCCGCGGAGTGTTCGCGGCGCCGGTTTCAGCGCGGCTACACGGCGGTATCGCGGCCGCCGAGATCGGCCGCGGCGTCGCGCACCGCGGCGAGCAGCGCGCGGGTCGACGGGCGCGCCGCGTCGGACCCGCGGGTCACCGCGAAGACCGTGCGGCTGACCGGGTCGCGCTCGATCGGCCGCACCACGACACCGGGGTGCCGGGGCGGGAGCGCGAGCTGCGGCAGGAGCGTGACGGCCAGGCCGCGCGCGACGAGCGCGAGGCTCACCGTGGCGTCGATCGTACGGTGGCCGATGCGCGGCTCGAAGCCGCCGTGCTCGCGGCAGATCCGCGCGGTCATCTCGTCCCATCCCATCCCGGCGGGGCCGGTCGCCCACATCTCCCCGGCGAGCGCGGCGAGCGGCACCGGCCCGCGCCGCCGAGCCGCCCGATGCCGGGCCGGGAGCACGATGCGGACGGGGTCGCGGAGCAGCTCGACGCGCGTCAGGCCTCGCGGCAGCCGCCAGGGCTGGCGCTCCCACTCGTCGCCGAGCACGAGGTCGACGTCGCCGCGCGAGAGCGCGGGCAGCGCGTCCTCGGGCTCGGCCTCCACGAGCTCGGTCCGCAGGCGGGGCGCCTCGCGGCGCAGCGCGGCCATCGCCGGGATCGCGAGCGCGAGCGCCACCGAGCGGAACGAGGCGATCCGCCCGCGCCCGGCGACGGTCCCGGAGGCCGCCGCGAGCTCGGCCTCGGCCAGCCGCGCGCGCTCGAGCAGCTCCTCGGCGTGCCCGACGAGGACGAGCGCCGGGTCGGTGAGACGCACGCCGCGCCCCGCGCGCTCGAGCAGCCTCACGCCGGTGTCGCGCTCGAGCATCGCGAGCTGCTGGGAGATCGCCGATGGCGTGTACCCGAGCGCGTCGGCGACCGCCGCGATCGTCCCGCGCTCGTGCAGCTCGCGCAGCAGGTGCAGCCGGCGCAGGTCGAGCATCGTGTAGGGACGCTAACGAATTTCGTCGTCGAATCAGCGTTGATCGCGGTGAATCGAAGGGGCACGATCCGCGCCATGAGCCGGACCGGGACCCTCCTGTGCCTTTCCGCGGGCGTCGCCTCCGGCGCGATGGGGGTCTTCGGCAAGCTCGCGTTCGCGGAGGGCGCCACGGTCGGCACGCTGCTGGCGGTCCGCTTCGTGCTCGCCGCCGTGCTGTTCTGGGCGCTGCTCGGCCTCCGCCGCGAGGCCGCCGCGCTGCGCGCGCTCGGGGCGGCCACCATCGCGGCCGGGCTCGCGCTCGGCGCCGTCGCCTACGCGCTGCAGGCCGGCCTGTACTTCGCGGCGCTGGACCGCCTCGACGCCTCGCTGCTCGCGCTGCTGATCTACACGTTCCCGGCGATGGTCGCCGCGGCCGCCGCCGCGCTCGGCCGCGACCGCCTCGACGCCCGCAAGGCGATCGCGCTCATCCTCGCCTCCTCCGGCCTGGCGCTCGTCGTGGCCGGCGCCGGCGCCGGGGCGTTCGAGCCGCTCGGCGCCGCGCTCGGCCTCTCGGCCGCGGTCGTCTACGCGACGTACATCCTCGTCTCGGAGGGCATCGCCCGCCGCGTCCCGGCGCGGCTGCTGGCGGCGCTGGTCTGCACGGGCGCGGCCGCGACGCTGACCGCCGCGACCGCCGCCGCCGGCGACCTCGAGCCCGCCGCGGTGACGGCGGCGGGCTGGGGCTGGCTGGTCGCGCTCGCCGCGGTGTCGACGGTCGGCGCGATCGCCCTGCTCTTCGCGGGCCTGGCCCGCGTCGGGCCGACCGCCGCCTCGATCCTCGCCACGTCCGAGCCGCTCGTGACCGTCGCGCTCGCCTCCGCCGCGTTCGGCGAGACGCTCACCGCCGGCCAGCTGGCAGGCGGCGCGCTCGTGCTCGCCGCCGTGCCGGTGCTGGCCGGCGTGACCGTCCTCCCCCGGCGCGCCCGCGCCGCACCGTCACCCGCACGTCGGCGCGCTCGGACAGCGTGAACCGCAGCCGCGCGCGGCGGTCGAGCGACACCCGCGCGATCCGCGGCGGCCGCCGAGCGCCACACCGCGCGCGCCCGTCGACGTCGTCGAGCGGATCGTGGCCGGGCGTGCGGGGACGCTCGTCGCGACGACGCTCGACCCCGGCCGCCATGCGGCGGCGCGCGCCCACGCGCGCGCCGCCCTGGACCGCGTCGTCGCTACTTCGTGACCGACCGGCGGTACTTCGCGACCGACAGCGGCCCGAAGATGCCGATGATCACCACGCACCAGACGAGCGCGCCCCACACGTCGTTGCCGGCCGGCGTGTCGAGCCACAGGTGGCGCATCGCGTCGACGACCGTCGTGAACGGGTTGATCTCGGCGAACCACTCCAGCGCCGCGGGCATCGACTCGACCGGCACGAACGCCGACGAGATGAACGTCAGCGGGAAGATCGCGGTGAAGCCGACCGCGTTGCTGGACTCCGGCGACGACGAGCTGAGGCCGATGAGCGCGAACACCCAGCTGAACGCGTAGCCGAACAGGATCATCAGCAGCAGCCCGGCGACGATCATCGGGACGCTCGTGCGGAAGTCGAACCCGGCGAGCACGCCGACCGTGATGAGGATCGTCAGCGACAGCGTGTTCGTCGCGACGTCGGCCAGCGTGCGGCCGGTGATGACCGCCGCCCGCGACATCGGCAGCGACCGGAACCGGTCGATGAGGCCCTTGTTGAGGTCCTCGGCGAGGCCGAGCGCGGTCACGAACCCGCCGAACGCGATGCTCTGGACGATGATGCCCGGCATCAGGAAGTCGACGTAGTCGAAGCCCGGCGTCTCGATCGCGCCGCCGAACACGTAGACGAACAGCAGCACGAACATGATCGGCTGGATCGTGAAGCCGATGAGCAGATCGGGCTGACGGGGGATCCGCTTGAGGCTGCGGACCGCGAGGACCAGCGTGTCGGAGATCGTGTTCTGCATCAGGCGACCTTCTCCGGCTCGGCCTGCGCGGCGGCCTCGTCCTCGGCCTCGGCCTCCTCCGCCGGGCGCCCGGTCAGCGTCAGGAAGACGTCGTCGAGCGTCGGGCGGCGCACCGACAGGTCGGCGACCTCGACGGCCGCAGCATCCAGCCGGCGCACGATCTCCGCGATCGCGCCGCGGCTGGACGGCATGCCGATGACGACGGTCGCGCCGTCGGCCTTCGCCCGCTCGTCGGCCAGCCCGTCGAGCGCCGCGACCGCGGCCTCGCCGTCGGCGGCGTCGCCGATCGTCACCTCGACGCGCTCGCCGCCGACGCGGTCCTTGAGCTCGTCGCTGGTGCCCTCGGCGATCACGCGCCCGTGGTCGATCACCGCGATCGTGTCCGACAGGCGGTCGGCCTCGTCGAGGTACTGGGTGGTCAGCAGCACGGTCGTGCCGTCGTCGACACGGTCCTCGATGACCTCCCACAGCGCGAGGCGGCTGCGCGGGTCGAGGCCGGTGGTCGGCTCGTCGAGGAAGAGCACCGGCGGCTCGGCCACGAGCGACGCGGCCAGGTCCAGCCTGCGGCGCATGCCGCCCGAGTACGTCCGGACGAGGCGGTCGCCGGCCTCGACGAGGTCGAAGCGCTCGAGCAGCTCGCCCGCGCGGCGCTTGGCGACCTTGCCGCCGAGGTGGTAGAGGCGGCCGACCATCTCGAGGTTCTCGAACCCCGTCAGGTTCTCGTCGACCGCGGCGTACTGGCCCGCCAGCCCGATCCGGCGCCGCAGGTCGTTCGCCTGCTTGACGACGTCGAGCTCGGCCACGCGCGCCGTCCCGCCGTCGGGCGGCAGCAGCGTCGTCAGGATCCGGACCGCGGTCGTCTTGCCGGCGCCGTTCGGCCCGAGCAGGCCGAACACCGATCCGGCGGCGGCGCGCAGGTCGACGCCCTGGAGCGCGTGCACGTCCCCGTACGACTTCCGCAGGCCTTCAGCTTCGATGAGATAGTCCCCAGCCACGGCGGAGCACGCTAGCGGCCCGTACCCGGCCCGCGCAGTGGGGTTATCCCTACAGGGCGCGCTCTGTCCGGATATGTGGGGTGACCTGGCCGAGCCGGGCGCGCATGATCGCGATCGCCTCCGGGTTCGAATCCACGAGCACGTAGCGCCGGCCGAGCTGCGCGCACACCGCGCCGAGCGTCCCCGAGCCGGCGAAGAAGTCCAGGCACCACCCGCCCGGCCGCGACGACGCCTGCACGATCCGGCGCAGGACGCCCTCGGGCTTCTGGGTCGGGTAACCGGTCTTCTCGCGCCCGTTCGTCGGGACGATCGTGTGCCACCACACGTCGGTCGGCAGCTTGCCCCGCGCCGCGCGCTCTGCGGTCTGCAGGCCCGGCGCCATGTACGGCTCGCGGTCGACCGCCTCGGCGTCGAAGTGGTAGCGCTCGGGGTCCTTGACGTAGACGAGGATCGTGTCGTGCTTGGCCGGCCAGCGCCGCTTCGTCCGCGCGCCGTAGTCGTAGGCCCAGACGATCTCGTTGAGGAAGCACTCGCGGCCGAACAGCTCGTCGAGCAGGACCTTCACGTAGTGCGACTCGCGCGGGTCCAGGTGGACGTAGAGCGTCCCGTGCTCGGCGAGCAGGCGGCGCGCGTGCTCCAGGCGCGGACGCAGGTACGCCGGGTAGTCCTCGATCGCGTCGGCGTACGCGTGCTCGCCGACCACCTCGGTCGTGTAGCGGCGGCCGGCGAACCCGCCGCGCTCGTCGCCGGGCCGCACCTTCAGCGTCCGTCGCACCCGGCGCCGGCCGGTGTTGAACGGCGGGTCGATGTAGACCAGGTCGAACCAGCCGTCCGGCAGCGTGGGCAGGACGTCCAGGTTGTCGCCCTCGATGATGCGGTCGGACGTCAGCACGCCGCGACTCTGCCACGCTGAGAGGACGTGAGAACCCGGCCCGCCCAGATCCGGCTCGCCGCGCTCGTCGCCGTGGTCGCGCTCGCCGTCTGGGCGGCGGGCAGCCTGCTGTCCGGCGGCGGCGAGTCCGACCCGCGCCCCTCCCCGCTCGTGCCCGCGGCGGGCGCGGAGGACCCGTTCGCGTACGACCCCGCGAAGGAGGCGGAGTTCACCGCGCGGGCGGCACAGGGCCTCTCGCACGTGCTCTACGCCAAGAGCCCGGGCGGCGTCGTCGCGAGCGCCGAGCGGACCGCGCGCTACCGCGAGCTCGTCGAGCAGGTCGCCGAGGACATCGACTTCGACCCCGACACGCTCGAGGCGATCGTGCTGCTCGAGAGCGCGGGCCGCCCCGACGCGCGGGCGAGCGACGACCACGAGGGCGCGGTCGGCCTGACCCAGATCCTCGCCGAGACCGGCCGCAACCTGCTCGACATGCGCATCGACCACGAGCGCAGCGCGCGGCTGACGCGGCAGATCGCGCGTGCCGAGCGGCGCGGGCGCAAGCGGCGCGCCGAGCGCCTCGAGGCGCTGCGGCGCCGCGTGGACGAGCGCTACGACCCGCCGAAGGCGCTCGCCGCGACCGGGCGCTACCTCGAGTTCGCGCGCCGGCACCTGGGGCGCGACGACCTCGCGGTCGCCAGCTACCACATGGGGGTCGGCAACCTCCAGAACGCGATCCGCGCGTTCGGCGCGGAGGACGAGATCCCGTACGCGGAGCTCTTCTTCGACTCGAGCCCGCTGCGCCATCGCAAGGCGTGGGAGGTCCTCGCGAGCCTCGGCGACGACAGCTCCACCTACCTGTGGCGGGTCGAGGCGGCGAAGGACATCATGCGCCGCTGGCGCGAGGACCCGGCGGCGCTCGCGCGGCGGGCGGACGCGATGACCGCGAAGAACTCGGCCGAGGAGGTCCTGCACCCCGAGGCCGACACGGAGGTCTTCTCGGACCCGGAGGCGATCGAGGCCGCGCTCGACGACGGCGACCTCACCCCGCTCGACGCCGAGGCGCTGCGCGCCGAGGGCGTGCGGATCGACCGGCGGATGGGCGAGCTGGCCGAGCGCCTGGACCGGCCGCGCACGCTGTACCGCGCGCTGCGGCCCGAGGCGCTCGCGCTGCTCGTCTACCTCGCGCGCGGGACGAAGGCGATCGCCGGCCAGACGCCGCTCGTCCTCACGAGCACGGTCCGTGACACCGACTACCAGCGCCTGCTGCGCGACCGCAACCGCGAGGCGACATGGGGCTACTCGCTCCACACGACCGGGTGGGCGTTCGACATCGAGCGCACGTACCGCTCGCGCCGCCACGCGCTCGCGTTCCAGTTCATGCTCGACCGCCTCACCGCGCTGAACCTCATCGCGTGGGTGCGCGAGCCCGCCGCGATCCACGTCACGGCGGGCCCGGAGGCGTCGAAGCTGCTCGACCTGCTCAGGCCAGCAGCTTCCTAGCCTGCTCGGCGACGTTGTCGGCGGTGAACCCGAGCCGCTCGAGTACCTCGGTGCCCGGCGCGGATGCGCCGAACCGGTCGATCGCCACGTGCGCCGCGGCGTACTTCGCCCAGCCGAGCGAGACGCCGGCCTCGACCGACAGCGTGCGCTCGCGGTCGCCGAGCACCTCGCGCCGGTAGGCCTCGTCCTGGCGCTCGAACAGCTCCCAGCTCGGCATCGACACGACCTTCACGGCCAGTCCGTCCGCGGCGAGCTTCTCGCGCGCCTCGAGGGCGACCCACACCTCGCCGCCGGTGGCGACGATCGTGCCGTCCGAGCCGTCGGCCAGCACGTAGGCGCCCTGCGCCACGCCTGGGCCGGTGCCCTCGAGGACCGGCAGGTTCTGGCGGCTGAGCGCCATCGCGGCCGGGCCCTCGATCTCCTCGAGGATGATCCGCCACGCCTCGGCGGTCTCGTTCGCGTCGGCCGGGCGCAGGTAGACGAGCCCCGGGATCGCGCGCAGCGCCATGTGGTGCTCGACCGGCTGGTGGGTCGGGCCGTCCTCGCCGAGCGCGACCGAGTCGTGCGTGAACACCCACGCGACGTCGAGCCCCATGAGCGCCGACAGGCGGATCGAGCCGCGCATGTAGTCGGAGAACTGCAGGAACGTCGAGCCGTACGGGCGCAGGATCCCGCCGTGCGCGGCCATGCCGTTCACCGCGCCGCCCATGCCGTGCTCGCGCACGCCGAAGTACACGTTGCGGCCGCTCGCCTCGCGCGTGTACTTGGCCGCCTTCGGGAACTCGGTCTTCGTCGACTCCGACAGGTCCGCGGCGCCGCCGACCATCGTCGGCGTGACGTCCTCGAACGCGGCCATGACCTTGCCGCCCGCGCCGCGCGTCGCGATGCTCGAGCCGACCTCGAACGACGGCAGCACGTCGGCGACCGGGCCGGTCGGCTTCCCGCTCCACGCGGCGTCCCACTCGGCCGCCAGATCGGGGTTCGCCTCGCGCCAGCTCTCGAAGCGCTGCTGCCACTCGGCCTGCAGGCGCTCGCCGCGCTCGGGCTCGAACGCCTCGTAGACGCCCTCGGGGATGAGGAAGTGCGCGTCGGGATCCCAGCCGAGCGCCTCCTTCGCCGCCCGGACGTTCTCCTCGCCGAGCGCCTTGCCGTGCACCTCGCTCGTGCCCTGCAGCGGCGACGGGTAGCCGATGATCGACTTGACGCTGATGAGCGTCGGGCGCTCCAGCTCCGCGCGGCCGGCGGCGATCGCGTGGCGCAGCTCGTCGAGGTCGTTGGCGTCCTCGACGGTGAGCGTGTGCCAGCCGTACGCCTCGAAGCGCTTGGCGCGGTCCTCGGCGGTGAAGCTCAGCGACGCCGGCCCGTCGAGCGTGACGTCGTTGTCGTCGTAGAGGTAGACGATGCGGCCGAGGCCGAGCTGCCCGGCCAGCGACGCGGCCTCGGACGCGATGCCCTCCATGAGGTCGCCGTCGGAGACGATCGCGTAGACGTGGTGGTTCTGCACCTCCGAGCCGTAGCGCTCGCGCAGGAACTTCTCGGCCATCGCCAGCCCGACGCCGTTCGCGAAGCCCTGGCCCAGCGGCCCGGTCGTCACCTCGACGCCCGGCGTGACGTGGACGCGGTCGCGCTCGGGGTGGCCGGGGGTGAGCGAGCCCCACTGGCGGAAGTTCTTGATCTCGTCCAGCGAGAGGTCGTAGCCCGACAGGTGCAGGACCGCGTAGAGCAGCATCGAGCCGTGCCCGGCCGACAGCACGAACCGGTCGCGATCCGGCCATCGGGGGTCGCGCGGGTTGTGCTTCATGACCTCGCCGTAGAGGACCCAGGCGGCGGGCGCCATCGCCATCGGCATGCCTGGATGGCCGCTGTTCGCCTTCTGCACCGCGTCCATCGCGAGCGTGCGGATGGTGTCGATGCAGAGCTGCGCGTCGGCCTTGGTGCTGGTAGCCATGGGCGGAGTATGCGGCCCGCGGGCAGCCGATGTCGCGTGGGGCCGCTCAGCGCAGCCGGACCGTGCGGCGCACGGTCCGCGTGTTGCCCGCGGCGTCGGACGCCGTGACCTCGACGACCACCGACCGGGCGCCCCGCAGCGCGCCGTGCAGGCGGCGCGCGACGCGCAGGCTCAGGCGGTGCGTCCGGGCGGGGCGCGCCCCCCGGCGCTCTGCGAGCACGAGGTCGCCGGCGGCGGCCGCGCGGGCGCCGCGGACCCGGCCGACGAGCCGGGCGCTCAGCCGCACCGCCTCGTCGGCGCGCGCCGTCGGGCGCAGGCCGCGGCGCAGGAGCGTCGCGCGCCGCATCCGGCTCGGCAGGCCGGTCAGGCGCAGCCGCGGCGCGCGGCGGTCCGCCGCCGGCCCGGAGCTGCGGGGCGGCGCGATGCCGGTCTCCGGCGCGCCGGCCGGCGGCGCGGGCGGTCCGGGGACCGTGACGATCTCCCGGACGGTCGCCACCGCGGGGACGAGGTCGGTGGTCTCGCAGCCGGTCGCGTCGTCGGTGTCGTCGCCGACGAGCGTGTCCGCGCCGTCGCCGCAGCGCACGCGGTCGGCGAGCCCGTCGCGCATGCGCAGCTCGTCCGCCCCCGGCCCGGCGTCGACGACGTCCGGGCCTCCGCCGCCGGTCACGACGTCGTCGCCCGCCCCGCTGTCGATGTCGTTCGCGGCCGCCGTCCCGACGATCGTGTCGTTCCCGCGGGCGGTGACGACGTGCTCGACGTCGCCCGCGACGTCGTCGCCCTCGCCGGCGCGCCCGTCGTCGGCGCCGGCGCCCGGCGACACGTGGATGTCGTACGAGCCGCCCGGCGCCGCCTCGTCGTAGACGACCGTGTCGCTGCCCGGCCCGCCGCTGACGGCGTCGGCGACGGCATCCGACCAGTCGGGGTCCGAGGCGTCGAGGACGTCGTCGCCCTCGCCGCCCTGGAGGATGTCCTCGCCCTGGCCGCCGACGAGCCTGTCGGGCCCGCCCGAGCCGATCAGCACGTCGTCACCGGACGACCCGTCCAGCGTGCGCGCGACGGCGGAGACGGCGGGCCCGGCCAGCGTGTCGTCGCCCTCGCCGCCGACGATCGTCTCGATGTCGTCCCCGACGTCGTCGGACTCGCCCGCGGCGCCGTCGTTCGCCACGCCGTCCTGGGTCAGTGTGACGGGCTCCGTGCGGCCGCTGTAGGTGAGCAGGTCCGCGCCGGCGCCGCCCGCGTAGACGTCCGCTCCGTCGGGATCGTCGCCGGCGCTGAAGCGGTCGTCGCCGTCCCCGCCGGTGATGCTGTCGTCGCCTCCGCCACCGTCGGCGATGAGCGCCGTCCGCGCGTCCAGGCCGGACGCGTCGAGCCTGTCGTCCTGGCCGCTGCCGCTGAACCGGACCCACGGGCGCAGCGGGCACCGGATGCGGCTGCCGAGGTCATGGCAGCGGCTCGTCGGCTCCGGCGGGTCGTCCACGCTGACGCCGTTCCCGGGGAAGATCGCCTCGCGGATGTCGATCGCCGAGTCGGTGGTCTCGACGACGAGGTCCGCGCCGCCGTCGTGCGCGGTGATCTGGATGCAGTCGTCCGCCGTCCCGCAGGAGCCGATCGTCACCTCGGTCGCGGCGTGCGCGGCCGTCGCCGGCAGGGCGGACGCCACGAGCATGGCGACCAGGAGCTGCACACGGCGTCGCGCCACGCGGCCGACCCTACCCGGCGGCCGCGTGGCAATGCAACGACCGCTACGCGGTGAGCTGCTTGTGCTCCTCGGCCGGCTCGAGCCCGGGCTCGGACTGCGCGGCGCGCAGCTCGTAGCTCTTGCGCGCGTTCGGGTCGGCCTCGAACAGGACGCGGTCGGCCTTGATCGCCTTCGCGATGGTCTCGGCGCCGCGGCGGGGCAGGAGCTGGGTGACCTTCTGGATGCGCTTGACGGACTTCGGGACGTGCACGTCGACGGTGCCGTACTGCAGCGCCTCGACGATCGCAGCGGCGACGTCCTGCGGCTCGACCTTCTTGACGCCGGCGGTCTGCGCGGTGCCCTGGCCGAGCTCGGTGTTGACGACGACCGGGCAGACGTACGACATCTGGATGTCGTAGCCGGCGAGGCGCAGCTCGCCGCGGACCGCCTCGGTGAGGCCGACGACGCCGTGCTTGGTGGCCGAGTACGTCGCGCCGCCGGGCGCGCCGTACAGGCCGGCCTGCGACGCGATGTTGACGATGTGGCCGCGGTTGCGCGGGATCATCCGCTGCAGCGCCAGCTTGGTCCCGAAGATCACGCCGTGGAGGTTGATGTCGACCATCCGCCTGGCGGTCGCGTCGTCCTCCTCCCAGAACCGGCCGAGCTGCATGATCCCCGCGTTGTTGACGAGCACGTCGATCGGCCCGAGCTGCTTCTCGGTCTCGTCGAGGAAGCGCTCGATCGACGCCTTGTCGGTGACGTTGAGCTCGACGGCGATGACCCCCGGGCCGAGCTGGTCGGCGGTCTTCTGGGCTTCGGCGAGGTCGAGGTCGCCGATGGCGACCTTCATGCCCTGGCGCACGAACGCCTCCGCGGTCGCCTTGCCGATGCCGCGCGCGGCGCCGGTGATCGCGGCGACCTGACCGCTCAGGACCTTCGGGTGCTTCGCCATGGGGACGGGACCTCCAGAGTCATCGTGACGGGGGCGTCACCTTACCGCGCACGCACGGATCTTGGCCAGTCGGCCAGTCACGGTGTCAAGCCCGGACGGTGGTTGCGCGCCCCGCGTGCTTGGCGCGGTAGAGCGCCGCGTCGGCGCGGCGCAGCAGCGCCTCGGCGCTGCTGCGCCCGTCGTACGCGACGACCCCTGCCGACGCCGACTCCCCGTCCGGGGTCGCCGCGCGGACGCGCTCGACGACCTCGCGGGCCTCGTCCAGCCCGCAGCCCGGCAGCAGGATCCCGAACTCCTCGCCGCCGTAGCGCGCGAGGACGTCGACCGTGCGCAGCTCCCGCCGCCAGCGCGCCGCGGTGCGGCGCAGGTGCGCGTCGCCCGCCTGGTGGCCGCGGAGGTCGTTGAACGCCTTGAAGTGGTCGAGGTCGAGGAGCGCGAGGCAGAGCGGCGTGCCGTCGCGCCGGGCGCGGGCCAGCTCGCGGGCGACCGCCTCGTCCCAGGCGCGGCGGTTGGGGAGCGCGGTCAGCTCGTCCGTGCGGGCCTGGCGGCGCAGGAGCGCGGCGTGCGCGTCGCGCTCGATCGCGCGCGCCGCCTCGCCCGCGAGCGCCGCGACGAGCTCCTCCTGCTCGCGGGTCAGGCCGGCCCGGGCGTGGCGCCAGGCGATCCCGAGGACGGCGACCGCGCGGCCGCCGTCGACGACCGCGCGCACGTGGCCCGAGCGGGCGCGGACGCCGGCGAGCAGCGCGTGCGTCACCGGCGACATCGGCGTGTCGCGGTCGACGTCGAGGGCCGCGGCGCCGCGGTAGGCGCGCGCCAGGATCGAGTCGGGGTCGTCGAGCCGCGCCTCGGCGCCGACGGCGACGTCGTGCCCCGCCGCCGCGGTGACGCGCAGGCGCCCGCCGGCGGCGGGCTCGGCGACGAACGCGAGCTCGGCGCCCGCGACGAGCCGCGCCGCGGCGCAGAGCCGGCCGCGCGAGGACCCGTCCTCCGACCACGAACGCGCGAGCGTGACGACCGCCTCCTCGGCGGCGCGCAGGCGCCTGCCGCGCCGGGCGGCGAGAACGGCGAGCGCCCCCGCCCCGAGCAGGGCGGCGGCGAAGGCGATGGCGATCAGTGCAGCGAGCACGTGCCGGACCCGTTCCCCGGCCGGAGAGCGCGTGGAAACCCGCGGTGGACGGGTGACCGATGCGGCCGGCGCCCCGCGCACCGGACCGCCGGCGTCACGGCACCGGCGGCCGGCTCAGCGCTTGGGCTTCAGCGCGCCGAGCAGGCCGGCGACCGGCCCGCGGCCACGCTTGCGGTCGCGGCCCTTGCCGTCGCGGCCGTGATCCTCGCCGGACGGCGCCTGCGCGGGCGGCGGCGGGGCCGGAGCGGGCGTGGTGGCCGGCGGCGCGTCCTGCTTCGGGGCGCGGCCCTGAGGCAGGGCGCGACGCGCGGGCTTGCCGTTGCCCTTGCCGGGGCCGGGGGCCTTGCCACGATCGGGCGCCTTGCCCTTCGGGCCCTGGCGCGCCGGGCCGGGGAGCACCGGCGCCCCGGCGCCCACGCCGGCGCCGGGCGCGCGCTTGCCCCGGCCACCCTTGTGCTTGTGCCCGTGCCGCCGGCCCTTGCCCGGCCACGGCTTGCGCCCCTTGTGCCCGCGGCCCTCGTCGTGGCCCTTCCCGGCGCCGTCGCGGACGCCGCCCGGATCCTTGGCGTGGCCCTTGCCGTTGCCCTTCGCGTGGCCCTTGCCCTTGCCCTTGACGTGGCCGAGCCCCTTGCCCCGGGGACCCTTGCCGCTCGCGCCGCGATGGCCGGGCGGGCCCGGGTCGGTCGCGGCGGGCGCCGCTGCCGCCGGGGCGGGCGGGCCCACGGGCGGCTGGGGGACCGCTCCGCCGCCGGGCACGGCGTTGGCCTTGGGCGCCCGGTCGGACTTCGCCTTCGCGCCGACCCGCTCGGCCTTGCCGCGAGGCTCGGCCCGCCGGCCCTTCCGGCGCCGCTCGGACGCGGGGACGACCGACGCGCCGCCACGGGTGGCGCCCGGCCCGGCCGACGCCGGCCCGGTCCGGCCCGGCGCCGCGCGCCGGTCGGCGGCACGCTTGGCCGCGACGCGGCGCGCCCGCTCGCGCAGGCCGGCCACGAGCTCGACCGAGCGCTGCTCGGGCGGCAGTCCCGCCATCGCGGTCGCGACGTTGCCCTGCCCGCCCGAGGAGATCTCGTCGACGGCCACGAGCCCGCCGCCGGTCGCGCCGCCCGCGACCACGGCGATGACCGCCACCTTCGCGACGAACACGGCCGAGCCGCCGGCCGCCGCCGAGCCGCCGGCGATCGCGGCAGCGCCGCCCGCGGCGGCGCCACCTCCGCCGGCGCCGGCGCCCAGCGCCGCTCCGCCCCCGCCGGCCGCGGCACCGCCGCCGCCGAGCGCCGCTCCGCCACCACTCGCCGCGCCCCCGGCCGCCGCGCCGCCGGCCGCGGCCGCCCCGCCCCCGCCGGCCGCCGCGGCGCCCGCGCCGATCGCCCCGAGGATGCCCTCCTTGAGCGCGACCGACGGCACGACCGGCAGCACGACCGCCATCGCGCCGCGCTGGCGCCGCACCTCGGCCTTGAACGCGCGGCACGCGGGGCACACCTCGACGTGGCGGCGCAGCAGCGTCCGGCGCAGCGCGCCGCCGCGCAGGACCGCGAGCTGCTCCTGGATCTCCACGCAGTCGGCGTTGCGCGCCTGACGCGACGCCGCGAGCGACTCGCGCGCCTGGAAGACGAGTGCCTTCACCTTGTCCTTGCGCACGCCCAGCGTCGTCCCGATCTCCTCGTGGCTCAGCGCTCCGAGCTCGGCCAGGACGAGCGCTGCCCGTTGGTCGTCGGGCAGGCGCTGGAGGTCGGCGAGCATGTCGCGCAGGTCCTCGCGGCGCTGGACCTCGGACGCCAGGCCCTCCACCGACGGCTCGGGCACGTCGTCGAGCGCGCGCTCCTCCCGCCGGGCGCGCAGCACCGACAGGCAGCGGTTGCGGGCGATCGTGTACAGCCACGCCTTGAGCCGGATCGGCCGGTCGCTGCGGGCGAGGTCGCGGTGCGCGGCGATGAAGGTGTGCTGGACGGCGTCCTCGGCCTCCTCGCGGGAGCCGAGCATGTGCCGGCAGAAGGAGAGGATCCCGCGGTGGTGGCGGTCGTAGACCACCTCGAAGGCCCGCTCGTCGCCGGCGCGCACGAGGCGGACGAGCTCGTCGTCGCGCGTGAAACGCAGGCTGCGCCAGGGTCGCCGGACGGCGGCTGCGGTGCGTGGCGGAAGGATTGCGGACATCTCCGGAGAGGCGACACACCCACCCAACGCGCATCCGAGCGCGCGGTTGGCGTGTGACCGCGATCACTAGTCTCTACCCAAGTGCCGTCCTTCCAGCACCAGGGTCAACGCCTGTCGTACTCGGAGTTCGGCTCCGGCGAGCGTACCGTGGTCCTGCTGCACGGGCTGCTCCTGAACCGTCGCATGCACGAGCCGCTCGCCCGCGCGCTCGCCGAGCGCGGCAACCGCGTGGTGACGCTCGACCTGCTCGGCCACGGGAGCTCCGACCGGCCGGCCGAGCCCTGGCGGTACTCGATGACGGCGTTCGGCGAGCAGACGCTCGCGCTGCTCGACCACCTCGGAGCCGACCAGGCGGTCGTGCTCGGCACGTCCCTCGGCGCGAACACGACGCTCGAGGCGGCCGCGCTCGCCCCCGAGCGCCTGCGCGGCATGGTCGTCGAGATGCCGGTGCTCGACGGCGCGCTCATCGCCTGCGGGGTCGCGTTCATGCCGCCGCTGCTCGCGCTGCGCTACGCCCGGCCCGCCGCGCGCGCCCTCCAGCTCGCGGCGCGGGCGGTGCCGCGCGGCGTGCTCGGCCGGCTCGGCGACATCGCGCTCGACACGGTCCGCCAGGACCCGGCGCCGAGCGCCGCGGTCCTCGAGGGCCTGTTCTTCGGGCGGATCGCGCCCCACCGCAGCCAGCGGCGGACGATCCGGACGCCGGCGCTCGTCATCGGCCACCCGCGCGACCCGGTCCACCCGTTCTCCGACGCGGGGATGCTCGCCGACGAGCTGCCGAACGGCCGGCTGCTCGAGGCGAGCTGGATCCTCGAGCTGCGCCTGTCGCCCGAGCGCCTGACGAACGAGATCGCCGCGTTCATCGACGAGTGCTGGGCGCCGGCGCCGGTGGCCACGGCGGCCGCGTGAACCGCTCCCCTAAGCTGCGCCGCCATGTCGAGCAAGGCTGAGAAGGAAAAGCGGCGCCAGGAGCGCCTGGCCGCCGAGGAGGCTGCACGGAAGCAGGCCGAGCGTCGCAAGCGTCTCGGCCTTGCCGGCGCGTTCGTGCTCGTCGCGGCGATCGCGGTCGTCGTCGTGCTCGCGGTGGCCGGCGGCGGCGACGACGGCGAGTCGAGCGCCGCCGCGGGCGACGTCGAGGTCCCGACGTTCGGGGCCGACAACCTCTCCGAGGCGGCGCAGGCCGCCGGGTGCGACGTGACGCTCGAGGACCTGAAGGAGGAGGGCCGCGGCCACACGACCGAGCCGGTCGAGTACAAGACGAACCCGCCGACCTCCGGCCCGCACGACCCGACGCCCTCGCAGGACGGCATCTACGACGAGTCACCGGACGTCGAGCAGAGCGTCCACTCGCTCGAGCACGGCCGCATCCACTTCCAGTACGCGCCCGGCTCGCCGCCCGAGCGCGTCGCCCAGCTCGAGGCGATGGCCAGCACGACGAGCGTCAAGGGCACCGAGGGCTACCACGCGCTCGTGTACCCGAACGGGACCGAGATGGAGGCCGCGGTCGCCGCGACCGCGTGGCAGCGCTCGATCACGTGCCCGGAGTGGAACGACCGGGTCTTCGACGCGTTCAAGCTCTTCTGGCGCGAGAACGTCGACAAGGCGCCCGAGTTCATCCCGTAGCCCGCGGCGCGCGCGCAAGCTCGCGTTCAGGGCGCATCGCAGGGCGGCGTACCGTGTTCCATAGCCCTGATGCGACGGTCCGCCTCCCTGCTCATCAGCGCCGCCGTCCTCGCGTGCCTGCCCGCGTCCGCCTCCGCCGTTCCGCGGGCGAGCGACTTCGAGCTGCGCGTCGGGGACGCCGGCCCCGCCCGCTCGGCCGCCCACGCCGCGTCGGCCTCGCGCGCGCGCCCGTGGACGTCGCCGGTGCTCAGGCCCGGCCGCGCGTTCAGCGTCTTCGGGCTGCGCTGGAAGCGCGCGCCCGAGGACCTGCACGCCGAGGTCCGCGTCCGCGACGCGAGCGGCTGGCACCAGTGGGTGGAGCTGCCGCACGGGCACAGCCGGCGCGGCTCGGACCCGGTGTGGGCGGGCCGGCGCGCGACCGCGCTGCAGCTCCGGCTGTCCGCGCGCGTCCGCGGGCTGAAGGTCGAGTTCGTCCAGGTCCGCGGGAAGGCCCGCACGGCCCGCCGCGCGTCCGGTCCACGGGCGCGCGCCGCGCAGAACGGGCCGCCGCCGATCATCTCGCGCGCCGAGTGGGGCGGCGACACGCAGTGCAAGCCGCGCGACACGCCCTCGCTGGGGACCGTCCAGATGGCGTTCGTCCACCACACGGTCAACGCGAACGACTACGGGCCCGGCGACTCGGCGGCGATGGTGCTCGGGATCTGCCGCTTCCACCGCAACTCGAACGGCTGGGACGACGTCGGTTACAACTTCTTCGTCGACAAGTACGGGCAGATCTTCGAGGGCCGCGCGGGCGGCATCGACCAGCCCGTCGTCGGCGCCCAGGCCCAAGGGTGGAACGCCCAGTCGACCGGCGTCGCGAACCTCGGGACGTACTCGAGCGTCGCCCAGACCCCCCAGGCGATCGACGCGATGGCGAGCCTGCTCGCGTGGAAGCTGCCGCTGCACGGCGCGCCGGTCACCGGGACCGTCACGCTCAAGTCCGCGGGCGGCAGCACGAACCGGTACGCGAACGGCACCCTCCACACGTTCCAGCGGATCTCCGGCCACCGCGACGGCAACCAGACCGAATGCCCCGGCGCCCAGCTCTACGCGCAGCTCCCAGGGCTGCGGGCGCTTGCCGAGCAGCGCGCGCCCGATGTCATCCCCGCGCCGCAGCCGGTCACCGCGTCCGCCAGGCTCACGCTCACCGCGGTGCGCCGGGCGCTCTCCTACCCCGAGCCCGCGCAGCTCGCCGGCCGCCTGACCACACCCGACGGCGCGCCGATCGGCGGGCAGCTCGTGCGCATCCAGGTGCTCACCGCGCGCGGGTTCAAGGCGGTGTCGTCGGTCACGACCGGCCCGGACGGCGCGTTCACCGCGTCGCTGCCGACGTCGCGCAACCGCTCGGTGCGCGCGCTCGTCGGACGGGTCGTCTCGAACACCGTGCGCCTGCGGGTCGCCCCGGCGATGGAGCTCCGCAAGCCCCCGAAGCGGGTGCTCGCCGGTCGCCGCGCCGACCTGCGCGGCAAGCTGCGCCCGCGCAAGGGCAGCGTCACCGTCGACGTCTACCGCGAGGCCGGCAAGCGCTACGTGTTCTCCAAGCGCATGAAGGTGAAGGCCAGGCGGGGGTCGTTCCGGGCCGCGGTCCGGCTCGTCCGTCCCGGGCTGTACCGGCTGCGCGTGCGGTTCGCCGGCGACAAGCGCAACGCGCCCGGCCGGACCGACCACTACGTCCGCGCGGTGCGCACGCGGGCGGGGCTCACCTCGGGCGCGGAGGCCCCGGCGGACTGACGATGTCGCGGCCGGTCGGCCGCATCTGCTCGTCGAGCTCGAGCTGCCAGTAGTACCGCGTGAACGTCATGCCGGCGCGGTACTCGCCGACGTGCGGCTCGACGCGCTCGCCGCGCGCCATCTTCACGATGAGCTCGGGGTACGTGCGGCCGGGGAGCGCCGCGTACATCGGGGCCGGGAACGCTCCGCCGAAGCGGGTGTTGACGTCGGTGATGCCGAGGCCGATCTCCTTGTCGCGGAACGCCTGCACCGTGCACGGGCCGCGGACGCCGAGCGCCTCGACGACGCGCCGGCCGAGGTCGACGAGCTCGGGGTCGTCGAGCACCGTGCCCTTGATCGACTCGCCGCCGCGCGACTCGAGCATCGAGCGCGGGATAACGTTCAGGCACCGGCCCTCGGTGTCCGAGAGGCAGTCCATGCTGAACTCCGGGCCGTCCATGAAGCGCTGGAGCATCGGCTCCTTGCCGGCGATGTAGCGGGCGAAGAACGCGGCCTCGTCGGCGTCGCGCGCGAGGAAGATCGAGTCGGCGCCCGACCCGCGGCGCGGCTTGACCATCACCGGGTACGACTCGACCTCCTCGCCGGGCAGGACGGTCGGCGGCGAGGGCAGCCCGAGCTCGGTGAGCCTCAGGTGCGCGGCGTACTTGTCGTACGTCGCCGACGCGGTCTCGGGCCCGGGGACGAGCGCCTCGGGCAGCGCGCCGTCCGCGCGAGCGCGCGCGAGCGTCTCGATGTCGAGGTCGGTGAGCGGGACGATCGCGCCGACGCCGTGCTCGTCGCACAGCGCCCGCAGCGCCGGCACGTACGCCGGGTCCTTGATGAGCGGGACGGCGACGCGGTGGTGCGCCGCGTACTGCGCGGGCGCGAGCGGGTTCGGGTCGGCGGCGATCACGGTCGCGTGCTGGGCGAACGCGCTGACGATGTCGTAGCGCTTGCCCACGCCGGTGAGCAGGATGGCGGTCATGTGAGCCCGGCTATCTTGGCGGCTCCATGCGCCACCTGCCCTCGACGGACGATCGCGAGGACCACCTCAGCCGCTCGCCCATCGTCCGCCGGTGCGCGTGGCTGGCCGACTCGACCGCGTTCAACGTCGCGATCTTCGCGGTCATCGTCGCGAACGCGGTCGTGCTCGGGATCGAGACGTACACCGAGCGCGAGGGCGTGCTCCTCGCGCTCGACCGGATCTTCCTCGGCGTCTTCGTCGTCGAGCTGCTCATCCGCCTGACCGCGCACGGCTCGAACCCGCTGCGCTTCTTCCGCAGCGGCTGGAACGTGTTCGACTTCGTCGTCGTCGCGGCGGCGTTCCTGCCGGGCCTGCGCGAGAACGCGACGCTGCTGCGGCTCGTCCGCCTCGCCCGGATCGTCCGCGTCGTGCGGCTGCTGCCGGACCTGCGGGTGCTCGTCACCGCGGTCGCGCGGTCGCTGCCGGGCGTCGCCTCGCTGGCGATCATGACCCTGCTGCTCATGTACCTGTACGGGATGGTCGGCTGGGTGCTGTTCGGCGACGAGCTCGAGGGCTACGAGAACATCGGCGAGGCGATGCTGACGATGTTCGTCGTCCTGTCGCTGGAGAACCTGCCCGACTTCATCGCCCAAGGGCGCGAGGTGACGCGCTGGGCGGTCCCGTTCTACGTCTCGTACGCGCTGCTCGCCGCGTTCCTCGTCTTCAACTTCTTCATCGGGGTCATCGTCAACTCGATGGAGCGCGCGCGGGAGATCGTCGCCGAGCGCGACGAGGCCGAGCGCGCCGAGCACGGCCTGCCGCCCGCCGCGGTGCCGCCGGAGGAGCGGATCGCGGCGCTGCGGTCGATGCTCGACGAGCTCGAGCGCGACCTCGCGCGCGAGCGCGCGGCTCACTGACGCCAGCCGCCGGTGTCGCCCTTGTAGAGGCCGTCGCCGCCGAGGACGATCAGGGCGGTCCGGAGCAGGATCTGCAGATCCAGGCGCCAGGAGCGGTGCTCGATGTACCAGAGGTCGAGCTCGATCCGCTCGTGCCAGGGCAGCGCGGTACGGCCGTTGACCTGGGCCCAGCCGGTGATGCCGGGGCGCACCTTCAGCCGGCCGCGCTGGCGCTCGGTGTACTGCTCGACCTGGACCGGGACGGTCGGGCGCGGGCCGATGATCGCCATGTCGCCCTTGAGGACGTTCACGAGGTTCGGCAGCTCGTCGATGCTCAGCCGGCGCAGGATCGCGCCGACCCGCGTGATCCGCGGGTCGCCCTCGTTGACCGCCAGGCCCGACCCCATCGACTCGGCGCCCGCGACCATCGTGCGGAGCTTGAGCATGTCGAAGGGCACGCCGTCCTTGCCGACCCGGCGCTGGCGGTAGATCGGGTGGCCCGGCGTCTCGAGGCGGATCGCGACGATCGCGACCAGGAGGATCGGGCTCGTGAGGACGAGCAGGGTCGCGGCGACGACGATGTCGAACGCGCGGCGCAGCATCAGCGCGTGCCCTCGGGCGCGGTCCAGCCGGCCTCGGTGCCGTGGCGCAGCCAGTCGTACAGGCCGGCGGCGATCGAGGCCTGCGTCAGCACGTAGTAGCGCGCGACGAGGAGGGGGCGGGCGCGGATCCGGCCGCCGAGCGCGGCGGCGGCGAGCAGCGCGAGCGTCGGCAGGCGGGCCGGGGGCCACAGGGGCGCGAGCAGGTGCAGGAACGGCCCCGCGTACCGCAGCAGGCGGTGGCTCGCGATCATGAGCGCGTAGCGCGGCGGGTAGCCGCGCGGGTCGGCCAGGCCGCCGCGGACGACGATCGGCCACGCGTGGCTCATCATCCGCCGCTTGCGCCGCCACTCGCCCTCGATGCTCGGGACCATCTTCTCGGTCGCGCGCGCCGAGGCCCGGTAGACCGCGCGCCACCCGCGCTTTACGAACGTGAACGGGAAGCTGAGGTCGTGGCCCATGATCGCGTCGACGACGACGTACGCGTCCTTGCGGGTCGCGTAGAGCGCGCCGTTGCCACCGGTCACCGAGTGCAGCCGCGACTCGAGCGCGCGGATCGCCATCTCGTAGCGCCAGTACAGGCCCTCCTGGTTCGTGCCCTCGTCGTTGACGAACCGGACCTGGCCGCAGACGTAGCCGACCTGCGGGTCGGCGAACGGGGCGACGAGCTCGCGCAGGGCGCCGGGCTCGAGGAGCGCGTTGGCGTCCGAGAACGCGACGATCTCGCCGCGGGCGCGCTCGACGGCGGCGTCCTGGGCGCGGATCTTGCCGCCGCGGGGCAGCTCGAGCACGAGGTCCGCGCCGGCCCGCCGGGCGCGCTCGGCGGTGTCGTCGGTGCAGCCGTCGCAGGCGACGATGACCTCGAGCCTCTCGCGCGGGTAGTCGAGCGCGAGCGCGTTCTCGACCTTCGCGGCGATGACGCTCGCCTCGTCGTGCGCGGCGACGATGAGGCTGACGCCGGGCGTCGGGCCGGCGGGAGGCTCGTCGAGCGGCGGCGGCTGCTCGACGCGCGCCCACGCCGCCAGCAGTCCGAGGTAGCCGACCTGGGCGTAGGCGAGGAGCGCGGAAGGCAGCCACTTCACGGCGCGTCAGGCTAGAACCCTCGACCATCCTCCCGGAGGAGTCAGCCCCCTCGTGGGAACCCTCGACCACCCCGCGGGAGGGGTCGGACCCCTTGATGTGCGAAGGGCCAGGCCCCGCGGGGCCTGGCCCTGGTGACTGCTCGCGCCCTCCTAGACGGCGGCGAGGTGGAAGCGCCCGACGAGCTGCTCGAGCTCGGCCGCGGTCGCTGCCAGCTGCTGCGCCGACGAGGCGATCTCCTGCGCCGACGCGCTCGTCTGCTCGGTCGACGCCGAGACCTCCTCCGACGACGCCGACGACTGCTCGGCAACCGACGCGACCTCGTTGATCCCGCCCATCACCTGCGCGGCCGACACCGCGATCTGCTCGACCGAGCTGGTGATGTGCTCGACCCGCGCGGTCATGTCCTCGACCGACGCGCCGATCCGCTCGAACGCGCTGCGCGCCTGCTCGACCGTCGACGCACCCTCCTCCGACCGCGTCGCGCCGTTCTCGACCACCACGACCGCCTGCGAGGTCTCCGACTGGATCTCCTCGACCAGCGACGCGATCGACTCGGCGGCCTCCTGCGACTCCTCGGCCAGCTTGCGGACCTCCTCGGCCACCACCGCGAACCCACGGCCCTGCTCGCCCGCCCGCGCAGCCTCGATCGCCGCGTTGAGCGCCAGCAGGTTGGTCTGGCCCGCGATCCCGGTGATCGTCTCGACGATCCCGCCGATCTGCTCGGACTTGGCCGCGAGCTGGTTCATCGCCTCGGTGACCTGGCCCGACGTCTCACGCACCTGGCGCATCGACTCGGTCGCGTGCTCGACGGCCTCCTCACCCTCACGGGCGACATCGAGCGCCTGCCGGGCAGCCTCACTCGTCGCCCGCGCCGACTCGGCCGACGCGGTCACCGCCTCGTTCGCGCTCTCGGTCGCCGCCTTGGCCTCCTCGACCGACCGCACCTGCTTCTCGGCGCCCTGCGCGACATCCGACACCGCGCTGGCGATCTCGCCCACCGCCCGGCCGGCCTCCTCCGACGACGACGCCATCTCCTGCGCCGACGACGCCAGCAGCCCCGCGCTGTGCTGCACCGCCCCGACGATCTCCGCCAGGCTCTCGTTCATCGCCTTCAGCGACACACCGAGCACATCACGCTCAGACCGCGGCGTGATCTCCTTCGTCAGATCCCCCGCCGCGATCGCATCCGCATGCCCGGCCAGATCACGCAGATAGTCGATCAGCCGCTGGAACGCCGCCGCCATCTCACCGACCTCGTCACGGCTCTTGACATCAACCCGCTGATCCAGATCACCCTCAGCGATCCCCTCCGCCGCATGCAACACCTGATTGACCCCGCCGGTGATCGACCGCGAGAGCAGCCACGCCATGGCGACGCCGGCGACGAGCGCGACGACGAGCAGGACGAGCAGCAGCGTGCGACGACCGTGGTAGCCGTCCTGCGCGCCGACGCTCGTGTCCGCGGCGGCCTGCACCTTCTGCCGGAAGAGCTTGTCGAACGTGTCGGTCACCGCCTCGGACTGGGGGATGACCGTCGAGACGTTCAGCTTCAGCGCCTCGTCGTTGCGGTTCGCGCGGGCGAGGTCGAGTACCCGGCCGCGGCCCTCACGCAGCGTCGTCATCTTCTTCTTCAGGTCCTCGTACGTGGCCTGCTGGCTGCCGCTGAACGTCTTCTCCGCCGCGGCGAGCCGCTTGTCGATCGCGTCCGAGTTGGCGCTGATGTTCTTCTCGATCGCGTCGATCTCCTTGCGATCGACCTGGAGGATCGCGAGGTTCGTCAGCGAGCGGTTCTCGTTCAGCGCCACGCCGGCGGAGCCGAGATCGCCGAGCGGCTGCGCGGCCGTCTTGTACATGTCATCGGTGTCCTGGGCGACGCTCGACATGCCGGTCAGGCCGACGATGCCCACGAGCGCCATGAGGACCAGGACGATCCCGATGGCTCCCAGGAGCCTGTTCTGGATGCGGAAGTTCATGCCCGGGCCATCGACCGTGTGAGTGGGGACTCATGACCCGGTTGGACACCCCGCCCGGATTGGTCGGCGGGTGCTTACTACTTACTCCGGAGATCGGCTTAGTACGTACGTCGAAGCGCGGAGTACAGCGCCAGGTGCGCGGCGGCGATGCGGTCCCACGCGTAGTGCTCGCGCGCCGCGCGGGCCGACGCGGCGGCCAGGCGCTCGCGTGCCCGGGGGTCTGCCACGAGCCGGGCCAGCGCCGCATGGAGCGCGGTCGCGTCGCCGGCCGGGACGAGCTCCGCGGCGCCGTGGGCCGCGACCTCGGGGAAGCCGCCGACGTCGCTCAGCACGAGCGCCTTCCCGAACGCCAGCGCGGTGAACAGCACGCCGCTCTGGTCGATCTCGCGGTAGGGCAGCACGACGAGGTCGGCCCGGCGGAAGTACGCGGGGATGTCGGCGTCGGGGACGAAGCGCGGCACGAGCCGGACGCCGGCGGGCGGCGGGCTCGGCAGCTCGACGCCGAACGGCCGCCCGACGATCCACAGCTCGGCGTCCTCGATCCCCCGCCACGCCTCGAGCAGGACGTCCAGGCCCTTGTAGGGGCGCAGCAGCCCGAAGAACAGCACGACGGGCTTGTCGGTCCGGAAGGGCGGCGGGCGGTCGGGCAGCCGCGCGAGGTGCTCGAACGCGCCATGCGGGATGACGCGCACCTTGGCCGGATCGACGCCGAGCTCGCCGACGAGCCGCCGGCGCCCGTGCTCGGAGTGGACGACGACGCCGTCCATCCGGTCGTACAGCCGCCGCTGGGCGGCGAGCTGCCCGCGCCGCGGCTCGCGCGGGAGCACGTCGTGGGCGGTCAGCACCCGCGGGCGCACGTCCGGGAGGAGGTGGACGTCGACCGGCTGGACCGGCAGCCACTGGAAGTGCACGACGTCGGCGGTCCGCGCCGCCGCCCGCCGGTAGCCGAGCATGTCCGGGACGTGCTGGGCGAGCCGCGCCGCGCGGCGCCCGCGCGCCGGCGACCAGCGGTAGAAGCGCTCGTCGACCGCGTAGCCGTCCATCCGCGGCGCGTCGCCGTGGGCGAACGGCCCGGTGACGAGCGTGACGTCGGCGCCGGCCGCGGCGAGCGCCGCGCTCAGCGCATGGTCGTACGGCGGGGTGTATGCCGCGGGGTCGACGAGGTGGACGCGCACCGGCACAGTCTGCCGCGCGCCGGCCGGCCCGGCCCGTCGCCTCGGCGGGCGGAGCCCCGGCCGGGACCCGAGCCGGGCCGGCTGCCGGCCGAGCCCGGCGCGCGGGCCGATGCCCTGCGCGCCGGGCGTGCCGGGGTCAGGCGGCGACCGTGAAGCGGCCGACGAGCCGCTCGAGCTCGGCCGCGGTCGCCGCGAGCTGCTGCGCGGACGACGCGATCTCCTGGCTGGAGGCGCTCGTCTGCTCGGTCGAGGCCGACACCTGCTCGGCCGAGGCGGAGGACTGCTCGGCGACCGCGGCGACCTCGTCCATGTCCTGCCGGACCTTCTCGGCACCCGCGGCGATCTGCTGCACCGAGGCGGCGATCGACTCGACCCGCGAGGTCATGTCCTCGACCGACGCGCCGATCCGCTCGAACGCGCTGCGCGCCTGCTCGACCGTCGCCGCGCCCTCCTCCGAGCGCGCCGCGCCGTCCTCGACGACCGCGACGGCCTGCGCGGTCTCGGCCTGGATCTCCTCGATGAGCGACGCGATCGACTCGGCGGCCTCCTGCGACTCCTCGGCGAGCTTGCGGACCTCTTCCGCGACCACCGCGAAGCCGCGCCCCTGCTCGCCGGCGCGCGCGGCCTCGATCGCCGCGTTGAGCGCCAGCAGGTTCGTCTGGCCGGCGATGCCGGTGATCGTCTCGACGATCCCGCCGATCCGCTCGGACTTCTGGGCGAGCTGGTTCATCGCCTCGGTCACCTGCGACGACGAGTCGCGGACCTGGCGCATCGCGGCGGTGGCCTGGCCGACGGCCTGCTCGCCCTCGCGGGCGACGTCACGGGCCTGCTGGGCGGCCTCGGCGGTCTGCTGCGCGGACTCGGCCGACTCCTGCGTGGCCTGGCCGACCTCCTCGGAGGTCTCCTTGGCCTGCTCGACCGAGCGCACCTGGCGCTCGGCGCCCTGCGCGACCTCAGCGACCGCGTGCGCGATCTCCGACACGGCGCGGCCGGCCTCCTCGGAGGAGGACGCCATCTCCTGCGCCGACGCGCTGAGCGTCTGGGCGCTCTCGGTGACCGCGCCGACGAGCTCGGCGAGGTTCTCGTTCATCCGGCGCAGCGACACGCCGAGCACGTCCTTCTCCGACCGCGGCCGGATGTCGCGTGTCAGGTCGCCCTCGGCGATCGCGTTCGCGTGGCCGGCCAGCTCGCGGACGTAGGCGGTGAGGCGCTGGAACGCGGCGGCCATCTCGCCGATCTCATCGCGGCTCTTGACCTCGACGTCCTGCTCGAGGTCGCCCTCGGCGATCGCGTCGGCGGCCCTGAGCACCTGCCTGACGCCGCCGACGATCCCGCGCGCGACGAGGAACGCGACGCCGCCGCCGAGGATCGCGGCGATGACGATGAAGGCGATCGACAGGGTGCGCGCCGAGGCGACGGCGTCCCTGCTCTCGCGCGCGTCGGCGGCGGCGAGGGCGACGGTGGCGTCGAACAGCTCGTCCAGCTTCTTCGAGACCTGCTCGAAGGCGGGGGCGGCCTGGGACTGGTTGAGCTCGTCCGCCGCCCGGGTCTCGCCGCCGCCGGAGACCATGAGCACCTGCTCGCGGTTCGAGACGTACTGCGCCTGGGCGGTCTCGAGCTCGCGGAACGCGGCCTTGGCCTCGGCGGTCTGCAGCGTCTTGTAGACCTTCTCCAGCCGCTGGTCGATGCGCTCGTCGTTCTCGGCGAGCTTCTTCGCGAACTCGTCCTTCCTCGCGCTGTCGGTGGCGAGGATGTGATCGGCCAGGAACGCGCGGTTCTCGTTCAGCATCGCGCGCGCGACACCGAGATCGGCGAGCGGCCGGGCAGCGTTCTCGTACATCGCGTCGGCCTTGTCGCCGACGGCGGTCGCCCCACGGATGCCGAGGACGCCCACGACGACCATGAGCACCATCAGCAGCACCACGAGGGCGACCAGCTTGGCCTGGATCCGGAGGGTCATGGCCCTGCCATCGACCCCGTCCCGGCGCCGGTTAAGGCAGAAATCGACGATGCGTCCATGAACTTGGCGTCATCGCGTGCTTACACGGGACGATCGGTGCGCGTCGGCGCTCGCTTACCTGTCGTGCCCTGGAGATCCGCCGGTCCCGGCCTGCCGTGCCCACGTCATCCGACCCGCTCCGGACCGCACGGCTAGGGTCCTCCTCCATCACCGAGCTGACCTTCTGCATCGTCAACACGAACGGCCGCGAGCTGCTGCTGCGAGGGCTCGACGCGGTCGCCCGCGAGCGCGCCGCCCTGCCGTTCGAGACCGAGGTCCTCGTCCTCGACAACGCGTCCGAGGACGGCTCCGCCGACGCGGCCCGGGCACACCGGGCCGTCGACGAGGTGATCGCGCTCGACCGCCGTGCCGGCAAGGCCGCGAACGACACCGCCCTGCTGCAGCGCGCCCGCGGCCGGTACGCGCTGCTGCTCAACGAGGACTCCGAGCTCCTGCCCGGCGCGACCGCCGCGCTGCACCGCGCGCTCACCGGCCATCCCGAGGCCGCCGCGGCCGGCGCCCGGCTGCTGCGCCCCGACGGGACCCCGCAGGCGTGCGCCTGGCGGTTCCCGACCGTCGGCTCGGCGCTCCGCGCGGCGCTCCTGCTGCACCGGCTCAACGTCCAGTCGGTCGGGAACGAGACCCGGGCGGTCGACTGGGTCCAGTCGGCCGCGATGCTCGTCCGGCGCGACGCCGCCGCCCAGGTCGGCTGGCTCGACGAGCGCTTCTTCGTCTACTCCGACGAGGTCGACTTCGCGCGCCGCCTGCACGACGCCGGCTGGAGCGTCCTGTACGTCCCCTCGGCGCGCGCGATCCACCACGAGCAGCTCGTCACCGGCTCCGTCCCCGAGCGGCGGATCGTCGAGTTCGCCCGCAACCGCGACCTGTACGTGCGCAAGCACCACGGGCCGGCGGCGGCGCTCGCGGTGCGGTGGCTCACCGCGATCCCCTACGCGCTGCGGGCCGTCGCCGCGCTCGTCCTGCCCGGCCACGACCCCCGCCGGTACGCGCGCCACGTCACCGCGACGCTCCGGCCCGGCCGCGGCGAGGGCATCCGCGAGGCGGCGGAGGCGTTCAACGCGCGCCGCGACGCCGCAGGAGCCTGAGCGCCATCGCGCGCTCGGACGCCAGCGGGAACCCGGTCACCCAGAGCAGCGCCGGGATCGCCGCGAGCGCCAGCGCGCGGAGCACCAGCCCGCCGGCGCCCGCGTCGGGCAGCAGCAGCTCGCCGGCGACCGACACGCCGGCGAGCACGACGACCGCGTGCACGAGCCGCCCCGCCTCGAACGGCACGTGGAACGAGCGCCGCGTCAGCACGGCGAGCACCGCGACCATCGCCAGGTACGCGCCGGCGAGCGCGATGCCGGCGCCCGCGATCCCGAGCGGCCCGACGAGCACGACGATGAGCGCGACGTTCACGACGAGCCCGAGCGCCGCCGCCGGGAGCTGGTGGATCGTCACCTTCGCGCGCCCGGCGATGACGACGAACACGAGGAACAGCCCATAGCACGCCCAGCCGAGCGCGACCCACGGCAGCGCCTCGTGCGCGGCGAAGAACTCCGGCGCGGCGAGCAGGCGCACGAGCCAGCGGCCGAGCAGCGCCATCCCGGCGACCACCGCCCCGGTGACGACGACGTACCAGGTCGTCACCGCCGCGTACAGGCGCCGCGCCTCGTCGTCGTCGGTGATCGAGTACGCCAGCGGCGGCCAGGCGAGCTGGAACCCGCGGACGGCGACGATCACCGCGGTCGCGAGCTTCACCGAGACCGCGTACAGGCCGGCCGCCGCCTTGCCCTGCGTCTGGAGCAGGTACGCGCGGTCGAAGACGTTCAGCGCGAAGACCGCCATATCAGCCGGGATCGTCGGCGCGCCGAACCGGAGCATGTCGCGGACGCCGGCCAGCGCGAACCCGAGCCGCTCGCGCTCGCGCCACCACAGCCCGAAGAGGACGAACGTCGACGCGACGTAGTTGCCGGCGACGTACCCGCGCTTGCCGGTGCCGAGGACGACGACGAGCGTGAACGTCAGCGCGACGGTCAGCAGCACGTTGACCAGCGAGGCGGTGAGGTACGCGCGGCGGCGGTCCTCGACGCGCAGGTGCGCGTAGGCGATCTCGAGGTTCGTGAACGCCCACAGGCCGAGCAGGCCGAAGGCCATCAGGACGGCGTCGCGCTCGTCGAGCAGCAGCTCCGACAGCTCGCCCGCGAAGACGAGCCCGACGAGCGCGGCGGCGGTCGTCGTGGCGAGCACGGTCCCCGTCGCGATCCGCAAGACCCGCAGCCGGTGCGCCGGGTCGTCGTCGTCGAACCAGAACCGGACGAACGCCTCGCCGAGACCCAGCCGGAGCGGGATCGACACGAGGATGAGGTACGTGAGCAGCGTCTCGGCGACGCCGTAGTCGCCGGGCGACAGCGCGCGCGTGTAGAACGGCAGCATGATCGCCGCCAGCGCGGCGGAGACGACGGCACCCGCCTGGAAGCTGGCGCCCGAGGCGATCAGCCTGTTCACGAGCGCGCCCATCTCAGCGGGCGCACGGTATAGAACCGCCCTCCGCGGGCTCGCATGGCAAGCTGCTGCGCGTGCCCCGCATGGACGCGAACCGGATGGACGACGCGTGATCGCACGCCGCCGCGACCCGATCGCGGTCCTGCTGCTGCCCCGGAGGCTCGAGCAGTTCATCCTGCGCGAGCAGGCCGAGGACCTCCTGCGCGCGCCCGGCGTCGTCGCGCTCGAGCCGGGCCGGATCCCGTACGGCGCGTTCGCCCGCCTGCCCGAGCACGCCGCGACCCGCCTGGCCCGCGGGCAGGCCCGCCGCCTGACCGCCCGCCTGCCCGGCACGCCGAAGGCGGTCGTGATCTTCCACCCCGTCCAGTGGCCGCTCGCGTCCGAGCTCATGCGCCGGACCGGCGCCGAGCTGTGGTACGGGCGCTGGGACCGCTACGAGCGCGCCTACGACGCGTCGCCGGCGATGCGCGCGCGCCTGGAGCGCCTGCACGAGCAGGCGGCGTCCGCGTCGGCGCTGACGTTCGTCGCGTCCGAGCAGCTCGCCGCCTACGAGCGCGAGGCCGGGCGCGAGGCGACGGTCGTCGGGCTGGCGGCCGGCGACTTCCCCGCGCCGGATCCGGAGGGGACCGTCGTGGCCGTGTCGCTCGGGCACCTGGGCTGGCGGACCGACTGGGCGCTGCTGCGCCAGGTCGCCGACCGCCTCGGCGACAGGCTCGTCCTGCTGCTCGTCGGCGCGTGGCACGAGGACGAGGTCTCAGGCGACCCGGACTTCCGCGCGTGCCGCGAGCATCCGTCGCTCGTGTGGCTCGGCCGGCAGGACGATGTCGCCGCGTCGCGGCTCATCCTCGCCGCCGACGTCGGCATCGTCCCGTTCGAGCGCAGCCCGTTCAACGAGGCCGCGCTGCCGTACCGGATCCTCAAGTACGCGCGGCTGGGGCGGCGGACGGTCATGCGCGACCTGCCGGGCGCGCGGACGTGGGCGCACGCGGTCACGTTCGCCGACACGCCGGAGGAGTTCGCCGCCGCGCTCGAGGCCGAGCGCGGCACGCGCGCCCGTCCTCACGAGGACCTGCGCGCGTGGGCGCTCGACCAGACCGCGCCGAACGTCAACGCCCCGTTGTGGGACCGGCTGCGGTCCCTGGGCGTCGACGTCGGCTGAGAGGAGGAGGCGGTCAGTCCTGGAGCTCGATCGCCGCGACCGGGCAGAGCTTCATCGCCTGCTCGATCTCGTCGCGGCGCTCGTCGCCGGGCTCGGCGTCGAGGACGACGGCGAGCCCGTTGTCGGCGAGGTCGAACACCTCGGGGGCCGCGGACACGCAGTTGCCGTAGCCCTGGCAACGCGAGAGGTCGACGGTGACGCGCATCAGAGGAAGACCCCCAGGTTCTTGGTGGAGAGCGACGACTGGTCGAGCACCGCGCGGCGGCGGCAGATCCGCCACTCGCCGTCGACCAGGCGCAGGCGGTCGTGGCGCTCGCCGACGATGAGGTCGTACGCCCCCATGTCGCCGCGGCTGCGGAACAGCATGAGGTTCGAGCGCACGAGCAGCTCGCCGTCGGTGCCGGCGGGCTCGATCCGGATGTTCGTGACGAAGCGGCGCGTGTGCGACCGCGGGTCCTCGGCCCAGGCGACGTCGGTCGCCAGGCGCCGGACGCGCAGGCCGAGCGACGCCTTGTTGTCGTCGAAGTGGCCGATGTCGTCGACGACGTCGTCGGCCGGCGCCTTGCGGGTGACCTTCACCGGCGCCGTGTACTCGATGTCGTCGGTGAAGAGCTCGAGCCACTCGTCGAACCGGCGGTCGTCGAGCAGCGCCGCCTCGCCGACGAGCAGGTCGTTGACGGCAAGCCGGGTCTCGAGGTCGATGCCCCCGTTCACGAGCGCCGCCATCAGGCCGACTCCTCCAGCATCAGGTCGAGCCACGTGCGGTAGTACGTGCGGCCCGCCGCCTCGCTGAACTTGCCGTCGTAGACGTTGCCGGGGCCGGGGAAGTCGTCGAGCGGCTCCTGGTCGATGCCCATCTCGTAGTGGAGCATGACCTCGTCGCGGCGGTAGAGCGCCGCGTTGGAGTTGCGGGTCTGCGCCTCCCAGTTCTCGGTGTCGTCCTGGTCGAACATGCCGGAGGCGCTGAACGTCTGGGTGTACATCTTCCGGCCCAGCCGCTTCCACCAGTCCGGCGCGTTCTTCTCGACCAGATGCCAGGAGTAGACCTGCATCTTGTCCGGGCCGGCCGGCTGCCAGGTGCGCAGCATCATGCCGCTGACGCGCTTGCCGTCGACGACGATGAAGTTCGGGATGAGGAACGACGTGTTCGGGAAGATGTTCCCGTGCATGTTCTTGAGCCGGTCGAGCAGCTTCAGCTGCTCGGGCTCGAGGTTCGCGGCGTACTCGTCGCGCAGCTCGGCCGGGAAGTACGACCCCTCGTCGAAGTGCACGCCGATGCCGAGGCCGTGGCCGCCGCCCGGGTCGACGTGGTAGCCGTCGCGGCCGAAGTCGACGCCCTTGACGAGGTTCAGGCGCGCGAGGAACGAGTGCGCGGTGGCGGTGTGGTAGGCGTCGGCGGTGAAGTTCTCCGACGGCAGCTTCCACCCGGACGGGACGACCCACTTCTGCGGGACGCCGACGACCTCCATCTCGGCGCGGCCGAGGATGATGTCGAGGTACCAGCGCAGGTTGCCGAGGAAGTCGTCGAGCGACGGGCCGTCGGCCGACCAGGTCGCGAAGATGAGGCCGGCGTAGGTGTCGACGCGCGCCTCGATGAGGTGCAGCGCGTCGCGGTCGAGGCCGTTCGGGTAGGCGGCGCGCTCGTACGGGGCGCCGATGAGCGTGCCCATGAACTCGCCGGTCGACGCGTACGTGAAGCCGTGGTACGGGCAGCGCCACATCGTGACCTCGCCGAAGTCCTCGCACGCGAGCTTCATGCCGCGGTGCCGGCAGCTGTTGAGGAAGACGCGGATGACGCCGTCCTCGCCCCGGCCGACGATGACCGACTCCTCGCCCATCTCGCGCACGACGAAGGAGCCGGGGTTCGGGATCTCCGACTCGTGTGCGACGAACAGCCACGTCCGCCCGAAGATCCGCTCGAGCTCGAGCCGGTAGACGTCCGGGTCGGTGTAGACGAACATCGGGATGCGACCGCGCTCGGGTTCGACGGTCGACCGCAGGCGATCGGTCAGCTCCTCAACGGAGCGGTGGTCTAGCAGCGGCATCACTGGCAACTGTATACATACGACGCTTGGTTGGCAAGGCTCGCGCCATGCCGGTCAGGGCATGAGCAGCCCGCCGTTCACGTGCAGGACCTGGCCGGTCACGTAGGCGCTCTCCGGCCCGAGCAGGAACATGATCGGGCCGACGATGTCGTCCACCTCCCCGATCCGCCCGAGCGGGATGATCGACGCCCGCTGGGCCTCGTCGAAGTCCGGCAGGTCGTCGAGCATCGGCGTCCGGAACGGGCCGGGCGCGACGCTGTTCGCGCGCACGCCCGCGGGCGCGAGCTCGAGCGCGAGCGACTTGGTCAGCGCCTCCACGCCCGCCTTCGCGGCGGCGTAGTGCGCGCCCCGCGGGTAGCCCTTCGCCGCCCACCCGCTCGACGTCGTCACGATCGCGCCGCCGCCCGCCTCGGCGATGAGCGGCGCGACCGACCGCGCGGCGAGGAACGCGCTGCGCAGCGACACGTCGACGATCCGGTCCCACTCGGCCGGATCGAGGTCGGTGACGAGGTGCTCGGACACCACGCCGGCCGCCGCGACGAGCCGGGTGACCGGCCCGATCTCGGCGGCCGCGCGCGCCACCGCCGCCTCGACCGCCGACGGGTCGGTGACGTCGCAGGTCAGGTGGACGGTGGCGTTCGGCGCCTCGGCGAGGTCGAGCGTCGCGACCCGCGCGCCGCGCTCGAGCAGCGCGGCCGCGACCGCCGACCCGAGCCCGCCCGCGCCGCCGGTGACGATCGCCCCGGTGCCCTCGAACGCGCTCATCAGGCGGCACGCTCCGGCTCGGAGTCCGCGGACGCCTGCGCCTCGGCCTCGGCCGCCCGGCGGTGCGCGATCACCGAGTCGCGCGTGTTCAGCGCGTGCCGCTCGACCGCGGCCCTGGCCCCGGCCGCGTCGCCCGCGGCGACCAGGCCGATGATCTCCTCATGCTCGGCGTGCGTCTCGGCGTGGCGGTGCACGCCGGCGCCGCCGCTCCACAGCCGCACGTACCGCTCGGCGCGCGCGCGGAGCTGATCGAGCAGCTCCATCGTCACCTGGCACCCCGACGGCTCGTACAGCGTGCGGTGGAAGCGCGAGTTGAGCTGCAGCCACTCGGCGTGGTCGGCCGTACCGGCCATCGCCGCGTTCAGCTCGCGCGCGGACGCCACGTCCTCCTCGGTGAGGTGCGGCAGCGCCTGCTCGACGAGCCAGCCCTCGAGCAGGCCGCGCAGCGAGTACACCTCGACGAACCGGTCGAGGTCGAGCCCGCGGACGACCGCGACCCGGTGCGCCCGGGTCTCGATCAGCCCCTCGGCCTGCAGCTCGCGCATCGCCTCGCGGACCGGCACGCGCGACACGCCGAAGTGGGCGGCGAGCGCCGCCTGGTTGAGGACCGAGCCGTCGGGCAGCTCCCCGCTGGCGATCGCCTCGCGGAGCGCCTCGGCGACGTAGTCGGCGGTGATCCGCCGCGTCCCGATGTCGCGCTTGATGATGCCCGCGAGGTTCGTGGACGCGGCGCTGTCGCCCGGGGAGTCGCCCGACGTCACCGCGGCGCCGCCTTCAGGTACCAGTCGGCGATCTCGTCGCTGGTGGTCTTCCACACCCCCTCGTGCGACGCGATGTGGGCAAGGGCCTCGGCGACGTACTTGGCCCGGAACGGCTGGCCGGCGAGGAACGGGTGCAGGCCGATGCCGAGCACGCGCGCGGTCTCGGCGCCCTCCTCGTAGAGGACCTCGAACTGGTCGATGATCGCGTCGCGCAGCTCGGGACCGCTCGCGTGGTGCAGGTGGTTGAGCGGGATGTCGTTGACCTCGCTCGAGTACGGCACCGACAGCAGCCGGCCGGACGGGACGTTCATGTCGAACGGCTGGTCGTCGACCGCCCAGTCGAGCGTGTACGTGAACCCGAGCTCGGCGAGCACCGCGGTCGTGTTCATCGTCGACGTCAGCGCCGGCCCGAGCCAGCCCTTCGGCCGCGTGCCGACCGCCTGCTCGAAGCGCTCGACGATGCCGCGCACGAGCGCGACCTCGTCGTCGCGCTCCATCCCGACGTGCCAGGTCGAGTTGTTGATGCCGTGCGCGACCCAGGTCCAGCCGCGCCTGTTGCCCTCCTCGACGATCTCCGGGTACTGCTCGAGCACCTCGGAGTTCGTGATCGCGCTGAGCGGGAAGCCGTGCTGCTCGAGGATCCGCGCCAGCCGCCACAGCCCGACGCGCGGGCCGTAGTCGCGCCAGCCGTAGTTCGTCGGGTCCGGCACGAGCTCGGCGGTGAACTGCGCGAGGCTCAGCGCCGGGCGCCCGAACACGTAGTGCTCGACGTTCACGCCGACCCACACCGCCACGCGGGCGCCGTCCGGCAGCTCGAGCTTCGGCCGGCGGACGATCGGCGAGTAGTCGTAGAGCGTGTTGTCCATCCCGGGGTCTCTCTCCTTGCGTGTCAGGCGGTCATCCGCTTCAGCGCGTCCTTCGGGTCGCGCAGGCGGGTGTGCACGACCTTCGACTCGAGGAAGCTCAGGAGCTCCTCGGCCGACTCCTCGCGGCCGATGCCGCTGTTCTTCGTCCCGCCGAACGGCGTGCCGAAGTAGTGGCGGGTCGAGTCGTTGATCCACACGTAGCCGGCGTCGAGCCGGTCGGCGGTCTTGTGGGCGATGTCGAGGTCGTTCGTCCAGACGCTGGCGGTCAGGCCGAGGTCGACGCCGTTGGCGAGCTCGATCATCGCGTCGTAGTCGTCCCACGCCATGACGCTCATGACCGGGCCGAAGATCTCCTCCTGGCCGATCGCCATGTCCGGGCGCACGTCGGCGAACACGACCGGCTCGACGTAGTAGCCGCCGTCGGGCGCGTCGGCCGGATGGCCGCCGCCGGTGACGAGCGTCGCCCCGTCGCGCTTGCCGGACTCGATGTACGAGACGACCCGGTCGCGGTGCGCGCTCGACACCACCGGGCCCATGTCGGTCGCCTCCTCGTAGGCGACGCCGACGCGGTACGCGCGCAGCACGTCGGCGCTCCTCTGGACGAACTCGTCGTAGATGCTGCGGTGGACGAGCACGCGCGAGTTCGACCCGCACGACTGGCCCTGGCAGACGTTGAAGTTCATGCCGAAGATCGCGCCCTCGACCGCGGCGTCGAGGTCGACGTCGGGGAACACGACCATCGCGTTCTTGCCGCCGAGCTCGAGCGAGACCTGCTTGACCTTGCCGGACTCGGCGGCCGTGCGCTGGATCGCCAGGCCGGTCGGCGCCGACCCGGTGAACGCGAGGCGCTTGATGTGCTGCGAGCGCACGATCGCCTCGCCGGCCGCGACGCCGCCGCTGACGATGTTCACGACGCCGGGCGGGAACGCCTCGGCGAACAGCTCGGCCAGGCGCAGCGTCGACAGCGACGTCTGCGGCGCCGGCTTCATCACGAGCGTGTTGCCGGTGATGAGCGACGGCAGCGGGCGCGTGACGGCGAACATCGCCGGGTGGTTGAACGCGGTGATGCGGCCGACGACGCCGAACGGGCGGTGCGCGGTGTAGTGCAGGTTGCCCGGGCTGGCCGGGATGACCTGGCCGGTCATCGCGTAGGCGAGCTTCGGCCAGCCGCGCAGGTAGTCGTGGCACAGGTCGATGTCGATCCGCATCGCGCGGACCGGGTTGCCGCAGTCGATCGCGTCGAGCATCGCGAGCTCCTCGCGGTGCTCGGTGATGAGCTCGTCGAACTTCGCGAAGCACGCGCTGCGGCCCTCGACGCCGAGGGCCTCCCACGCGGGCTGGGCCTTGCGGGCCGCCTCGACGGCGCGCTCGACGTCGGCGGGCGAGGCCTCCGGCACCTCGGCGAGGACCTCGCCGGTGTTCGGGTTCGTGGTCTCGCTGACCGCGCCGCCCTCGGCGTCGACGAACTCGCCGCCGATGAGCATCTTGAACTCCCGGCCGCGGACGTACCGGGCGACGGGATCCTGGGTCAGGGTCTCGGGCATGCGAACTCTCCGTGTGGTCCTCAGAAACCGGGGGTCAGGACGTCGAGCAGGGCGGGGCGGCCGGACTTCACGACCGTCACCGCCTCGGCGAGCTTCTCGGCGAGCGTGTCGGCGTCGGCGATCGGGCCGGCCGACCAGACGCCGAACGACCGTGCGAGCGCGGCCAGGTCGACCGGCGGGTCGGCCAGGCCGGAGCCGACGTACCGGCGCTCGGGCGTGCGCCCGCGCATGCCGGCGATCTTCGCGGCGTGCTCGACGGTGTTGCCGTACTGGCGGTTGTCGTTGACGACGATGAGGACCGGCAGCCCCTTGTGGGCGGCGGTCCACAGCGCCGACGGCAGGAACAGAAGGTCGCCGTCGGCCTGGATGTCGACGGCGATCGTCTCGGCGCCCAGCGCGACCGACGCGCCGATCGTCGCGGGGGCGCCGTACCCGAGCCCGCCGCCGGCGTGCCAGCCGAGGTACTGGCCGGGGCGGTCGAGCGCGAGCAGGCGGTGCTCGATCCGGCCGTTCGTGCCGTTCGCGAGCACCCAGTTCTCGCCGGCGAGCGCGGCGCCGACCTCCCAGATCATGCGCTCGAGCGGGACGACGCCGTCGCCGGTGGCCGCGGCCGCCGACGCCTGCCACTCCCTGCGGGCGGCGGCGATCCGCTCAGCGACGCGGTCAGCGCGGCGCGCGACGACGGCGGCGTCGAGCGGCTCGGCGCTCAGGCGGTCGAGCAGCGCGGCGACGGTCTGGTCGGCGGTCGCGGTGATCAGCCGCTCGGCGGGGACGAGCGCCTGGTAGTCGGCCGCCCACGCGCGGAGCTTCAGGTGGCCGACGCCGACGTTCAGCAGCCGCGCGCCGGCCGCCCGGCGCATCGGCGCCTCGAGCCCGTCGACGTCGAGCGCCAGCACGACGTCGGCCTCCTCGAGGATCCCGTCGACGCCCGACGCGCAGAGCCGGTGGGAGGTCGGGAACGCGTGGCGGACGCCCTCGTCGACGACCGGGGCGCCGAGCGCCTCGGCGAGCGCGACGAGCGCGTCGAACGCCGCCTCGGTCCGGCCCGCGTACCCGGCCAGGATCACCGGCCGCTCGGCGCCGCGCAGCTGCTCGACGAGCCACGCGGTGTCGGCCGCCGACGGGGCCGGGTCGGCCGGCACGGCGTACCGCTCGAGCGGCGGCACCTCGAGGCCGGCCGGCGCCGGGTCCTCCTGCAGGTCGACGTCGAAGCACAGGTACACGGGCGCGGTCGGCGCCGAGCACGTCGTGGCCAGCCCGCGCGCGAACGACGCGGGCACCGACGCGAGGTCGTGCGGCTCGTCGTCCCACTTGACGAAGTCGCGGACGATGTTCGCCTGGACCGACGCGGTGTGGATCCAGTCGATCCACGGGCGGCGGTTGCGGGTCGCCTTCGGCCCGGTGCCGCCGAGCAGCAGCATCGGGACCCGGTCGCACCACGCGTTGTAGATCGCCATCGACGCGTTCTGCAGGCCGACGACGTTGTGCAGCAGCACGCCCATCGGCCGGCCCGCCGCCTTCGCGTAGCCCTGGGCCGCGCCGACGGCGGCGGCCTCGTGCATGAACAGGACCAGCTCGGGCGCGCCGTCGGTGTGGACGAGCGAGTCGTGGATCCCCCGGAAGCTCGCGCCCGGGTTCAGCGCGACGTGCTCGATCCCCGCCTGCACGAGCAGGTCGACGATGACGTCCGAGCCGTACCGCGTCACGCGCCGGCGCCTCCGACGACGTCGATCTGCTCGGCGACGATGTCGACGAGCTCGTCGCTGTTGTCCTCGAAGAAGAAGAAGTGGCCGTTGCCCTCGATCCCGAGGTCCGGCAGCCAGACGAGCTCGGCCTGCGCGCCCCAGGAGCGCAGCAGCTCGATCGTGCGCTCCTCGATCTCGCGGGTGTGCGCGGGGTCCTCGCCGCCGGTGACGATGCGCACCTTCTTGCCCTCGAAGCCGGCGGGCTCGGTGATGACCGGCATGCCCTCGAGCACGCCGAGGCGCTGCAGGAGCATCCGCGGCGGCAGGCCGACGAGGCCGGCGCGCATCTTGTCGACGAGGTCCATCGGGAAGCGGGTGCTGGTCGCGATGCCCTGCTTGTAGATGTAGTCGTCCTCGTAGAGGTTCATGACCCGGCGGTCGACGCGGTTGCGCACGCCGGTGTCGCCGAAGACGACCTCGACGACGTTGCCGTCGTCGGCGACGACCTCGGACTTCGGCGCGAGGTTGCCGGGGTAGGCACCGGCGATCGACACGACGCCGGCGACGAGGTCGGACTCCTGCTCGACGAGCTTCCACGTCACCGCGCCGCCCATGGAGTGGCAGATGACGACGACCGGCTCGGCGATGACCTCGCGCAGCAGCGTCCGGTAGCCGGTGACGACGTCGTCGTACTCGATCTCCAGGCCGTTGCGGTTGCCCGACCGGCCGGTGCCGGGCCAGTCGGTGATCCAGCACCACTCGCCGCGGTCGGCGAGCAGGTCGGCCCAGCCGGCGCGCCCGTCGGGGGTCGCGCGCCAGCACGCGCCGGTCGCGCCGCCGCCGTGGATGAACAGCAGCGGCGGGCGGCCCTCGGCGCGCTCGCCGATCAGCTCGTAGTACAGACCGGTCTTCGGCTCGTGGCCGACGCGTGCCCTCATGGGGTGAGCAGACCTCCGTTGACGTGGACCACCTGTCCGGTGACCGCCCGGGCCTGGTCGGACAGCAGGAACAGCGCGACGTGCGCGCAGTCCTCGGGCGTCGGGATCTCGCCCATCGGCATCGACTGCCGGACGCGCTCGACGCCCTCGTCGCCGCCGTTCATCGCGCGGAACCGCGGCGTGTCGGTCGGGCCGGGCGCGATGCAGTTGACGCGCACCTTGTAGGGCGCGAGCTCCGCGGCGAGCGTGCGGTTGAACGCGATCACGCCGGCCTTGGCGGCGGTGTACGCGGCGCGGTCGGTGCCGGCCATGAGCGCGTAGCCGCTCGACGTCGTGACGATCGCGCCGGAGCGCTGGTCGCGCAGGACGGGCAGGGCGGCGTGGCAGACCGCGTAGACCGAGGTGAGGTTGAACCGCAGCTCGCGGTTCCACGCGTCGAGGTCGAGCTCGGCGAGCGGCGCGAGGTAGGCGCCGCCGACGGTGGTGAACAGCCCGTCGAGGCGGCCGTGGCGCTCGACCGTCGCCTGCACGGCGGCGGCGGCCGACGCCGGGTCGGTCGCGTCGCACCGCACGAAGCTCGTCTCGCCGTCGATGGCGGCGACGGTCTCGGCGGCCTGCGGGTCGACGTCGGCGATGACGACCCGGTCGCCGGCCTCGGCGGCGATGCGCGCGGCGGCCAGGCCGATGCCCGAGCCTCCGCCGACGATCAGCAGCGAGCGCGCGCTCATGCCAGGAAGCTCTCCGGCGGGGTCGGGCCCCAGCGGTTCAGCGTCTTCGTCATCCGGTCGCCGGCCTCCCAGCGCTTGGGCTCGTGGCCGCTGCCCTCCGCGATGTGGCCCATGTCGGCGAACAGCTCGACGCGCAGGCCCGAGGACGGGTCGCACAGGTAGGTGAACAGGTTGTTGCCGGGGGTGTGGCGCCCGGGGCCGTACTCGACGCGGAGGTCGAGCGCGCTGAGGTGGTCGAGGATCGGCTCGTACACGTGCCAGCCGGTGACCTCGAAGCCGAGGTGGTGCACCTCGCCGCGCTCGCCGGGCCGCAGGCCGAGGTTGTGGTGCTCGGTGACGATCCGCAGGAAGAACAGGCCGTCGCCGATCTGCTCGGACAGCCGGAAGCCCAGGACGTCCTGGTAGTACGCGGCCGCCACCGGCGGCGCGGTCGCCTTGAGGTTGACGTGGCCGAGCCGCCGCGGCCGCAGCGTGTTGCGCGGCGGGGTCGGGACGGCGTCGGTCCCGGCCGGGACGACCGCGAGCGGGATGCCGGACGGGTCGTGGAAGTCGAGCCCGCCCGCGGCGTTCTCGGCGGCGGTGGCGCCGGCGGCCTCGACCCGCTCGCGCAGCGCGTCGAAGTCGTACCCCTCGGACGCGTCGAACGTCAGGCGGACGAGCTCGAGCTGCGGGCGCTCGACGAGCCGCACCGCGACCTGCCCGTCGGGGCCGTAGTCGCCCTCGCAGATGACGAGCGTCTCGTCGCCGCGCTCCTCGAGCGCGAAGCCGAGGCCCTCGCGGAACCACCACGCGGTCGCGGCGACGTCCGGGACGCCGAACGTCGCGCCCTGGACGCGCGCGAGCCGGCCGGCGGCGGCCTGCTGCTCAGGCGTCGAGGCTGACGTACTGGATGTCGAGGTAGTCATCGATCCCTTCCCGGCCGCCCTCGCGGCCGAGCCCGGAGTGCTTGATCCCGCCGAACGGGGCGGCGGCGTTCGAGACCAGGCCGCGGTTGAGCCCGACCATCCCGGTCTCCAGCGCGGCGGCGAGGCGCAGCGCCCGCTCGGTGTCGCGCGTGTACAGGTACGAGACGAGCCCGTACTCGGTGTCGTTCGCGCGCCGGATCGCCTCGTCGGCGTCGGCGACGGTGATGACCGGCGCGACCGGCCCGAAGATCTCCTCGCGGGCGACGCGCGCGTCGGGGTCGACCCCGTCGAGCACGGTCGGCGCGAAGAAGTGCCCGGGGCCGTCGACCGGGCCGCCGCCGGTGCGGACGGTGGCGCCGCGGGCGACGGCGTCCTCGATGAGCCCGGTCAGCCGCCGGCTCGCGGCCTCGTCGATGAGCGGGCCGACCTCGGTCTCGGGCTCGAGGCCGTGGCCGAGGCGCAGGGCGCCCATCCGCTCGGTGAGCTTGGCGGTGAACTCCTCGGCCACCGGCGCCTCGACGAGGAAGCGGTTCGCGGCGGTGCACGCCTGGCCGATGTTGCGCATCTTCGCGATCATCGCGCCGTCGACCGCGCGGTCGACGTCGGCGTCGGCGAGGACGATGAACGGCGCGTTGCCGCCGAGCTCCATCGAGGGGCGCACGACCTGCGGCCCGCACAGCGAGATGAGGTGCCGCCCGACCGGCGTCGAGCCGGTGAACGACAGCTTGCGGATCCGCCCGTCCGCGAGCAGTGGCTCGCACACGCCGCCCGCGTCCTTCGTCGTGACGACGTTCACGACGCCGGCGGGCAGCCCGGCCCGGCGCAGCAGGTCGGTGACGACGAGCGTCGTCAGCGGCGTCTGGGCCGCGGGCTTGAGGACGACGGTGCAGCCGGCCGCGAGCGCGGCGCCGACCTTGCGGGTCGCCATCGCCAGCGGGAAGTTCCAGGGCGTGATGAGCAGGCACGGCCCGACCGGCCGGCGCGCGACGAGCAGGCGCGACGCGCCGTCGGGCGACAGCCGGTTGTCGCCCTGGTGGCGGACCGCCTCCTCGGCGTACCACCGGAAGAACTCGGCGCCGTAGTCGATCTCGGCGTGGGCCTCGGCGAGCGGCTTGCCCATCTCGAGCGTGATGAGGCGGGCGATCCGGTCGCGCTCGGCGTGGATGGCCTCGAAGGCGCGCCGCAGCAGCTCGGAGCGCTCACGCGGCGCGGTCGCCGCCCACGCCGGCTGCGCGGCGACGGCCGCCTCGAGCGCGCGGACGCCGTCCTCGGGCCCGGCGTCGGCGACGGTGGCGATCGTCTCCCCGGTCGCCGGGTCCTCGACGGTGAACGTCGCGCCGGGGGCGGCGGGCTCCCAGGCGCCGTCGACGAACAGGCCCTCGGGGATCCCGAGGGCGGCGGGCTCGGCGACGGCGCTCAAGCGCGGTCCTCCTCGCCGACGGTGCTGAGCTTCCTCGGCGCGCTCTGCACGAACGGCTTCAGGCGCGACAGCGTGCCGAGGTCGCGGCCGCGGCCCTGCTCCTTGGCGGCGTCGACGAGCTGGGTGGCGAGCGCGAGGTCCTGCAGCGCGGTGCCGACGGATTTGAACGTCAGCAGGTCGCGCCCGGCGGTGACGTGGCCGTCGGGGCCGTTCCAGTCGGCCATCGAGACGAGCCGGCTCTCCTCCAGCGCGCCGCATGCGACCGCGTCGGAGATGTCGCCGGACTCGCTGAGCACCTGCGCCGGGTCGTCGACGAGCAGGACGGCGGTGCGCTCGAGCGACGCGCGGTCCAGCTCGCGCAGGTCGGGCCGGGTCGAGCCGATCGACAGCACGACGGCCCCCTCGGGGAAGGCGGTCCCGTCGACGACCGGCGTGTCGGACTTCGTGCACAGGACCGACACGGGCGCCGAGCCGATCGCCTCCTGCATGGACGGCGAGGGCTTGACGGTGATCCCGAGCTCGTCGGTCATCCGGGCCGCGAACGCCTCGCGGCGGTCGGCCGACCGCGAGTAGACGACGACCTCGGCGAGCGGCCACGACGCGGCGAACGCGCGCAGGTGCCCCTCAGCCTCGAAGCCGCTGCCGATGAGCGCCAGCCGGTCGGACCGCTCGGGGCACAGCAGGTTGCCGGCCACGACGGTCGTCGCGGCGGTGCGCAGGCGGGTGACCTCGTCGGCGTCGACGACGGCCTCCAGCTCGCCGGTCTCCTGCCGGTAGATGAGGATGAGGTACCGGGTCCCGACGCCGCTGGCCAGCGACATGACCTTCAGCCCCATGAAGGGGTGGAGGGCCGCCGGCATGACGCGCAGGAAGCCCGACGGCAGGTCGACGTCCAGGCGCGGGGGCAGCGCGACGAGCCCGTCGCGCTGCGCCTGGACGACCGCCTCCGCGGCCGCCATCGCCACCTCGTGGGTGACGAGCGACCGCACGTCCTCGCCGTCGAGGAACAGCGTCACGCGTGCCGTCCCCGGTAGAAGCCGGAGTCGTCGGCGGGCAGGTCGAACCCGGAGGCCTCCAGCCCGGCCCGGAGCGACTTCATCTGCCCGGGCAGCAGGCGCATCTGCGGCATGCGCAGCAGGCCGCCGTTGAAGCCCTGCAGCCACCCGAGGTACTTCCACCCGTTGCGGTGGATGAGGTTCGCGCCGGAGAAGGTCGCGTGGAACGCCCCCTTGGCCTCGCGGCCCGGGTGGTAGCTCCAGAAGACCTCCATGGCCTCCTCGTAGCTCCCCTCGTTGAGGAGCTTCATCATCTTCGGGACCCGGTCGCCGAACGCCTCGTAGCCGCTCGTGCCCCACCACCGGACGCCGAACTGGCGCGCCTGGATCGGGACCTGCGGCTCCATCGGGTTCTGGACGAGCGCGTACTTCGACGCGCGCTCGTGCGCGTGGGCGAACGCGCTCATCGCCGCCGCGCCGCCGCACTCGAACTTCACCGCCGCGACGGTCTCGAGCTTGGCGATCTCCTCGATGGCGTCGAGCGGGAAGCCCTGCGGGTGCAGCGGCTTGAAGCCCCACGTGGGGACCGCGAACGCGATGAGCGCGAGGTCGGTCTTCTCCGAGACCGCCTTCGTGTGGGCGACGACGTCGGCCGACGTCTTCGGGCGGAACGACGGCTCGTACGAGAGCAGGCCGGCCTCGGCCCCGACCGCCTCGGCGGCCTTCGCGGCCTCGACGACCTGCTCGTGGGTGTCGAAGGACAGGTGCGCGACGATCTTGAAGCCGTCGGGCGCGGCGTCCGCCGCGATCTCGAGGAACTGCTTGTACTCCTCGAAGGTCGTGCCGGACTCCGAGGCCACGAGCGTGCCCCAGTAGCCGAGCTTGGCGGCGTGCTGGACGTCGTGGCGGATCGCGGCCTCGTTCAGGGCGGAGAAGTCCTCGGTGAACGACGGCAGCGTGACGTTGCAGCCGCCCTCCCACTCGGAGCGGGCGCGGTCCTTGATCTCTCCGCGGGTGTACGCAAGTGCCATGTGGGAGGTCAGTCCTTCGCGGTCGAAACGGTTCTCACTGACAACTGAATACAGAACACCAGGTGCCTCAGAGCAGGAACGTCAGGTTCCCCAGCGGCACGTCGGCGTTGGCGAGCCGGATCACCTTGCGCCGGATGCGCAGCCCGTCCGGCGTGCGCGCGAGGTGGTGGGTCACCCGCGCGGCGTAGTCGGACTGGATCCCGCGCCGGACCTCGGCGATGAGCTGCGAGGACCGCACGACCAGGTCGCCGGCCTCGGTCTCGCCGTCCAGGCGCACGCTGCCGATCACGTGGACGGTGATCGAGCGCGGCTCCTGCGAGTACGCGAAGCCGCTCTCGAGCCGCAGCACGCGCTCGGACAGCCGGCGCTTGTCGTCGTAGGCGATCTGGACGTGGTGGATCTCGTCGCCGGTGCCCTGCGGGACGTGGTAGACGCAGTCGTCCGTGTAGAGCGCCAGCCAGTCCTGCAGGCGGCGGTCGTCGAGCAGCTCGCCCTCGCGGACGAGCAGGTCGTAGGCGGCGGCCAGGTCCGCGCTCATGTCCACGACGCTCACCGGTTCACCTCCGCACCCATCGCGGCGAGCCAGCCTCGGTAGAAGGCCCGCTGTGGCACCTCGTCGGCGGCGTGCCCGACGATCGTGCCGTCCTCGGCCCGGCGCTCGCGCTCCAGGCCCCTGCTGAGGACGAGCCAGTCGTCCTCGGTCGCCTCCATGCCGTCGGTCACGCGGTCGAACGCGATCTCGATGTCGTCCGGGCCGCCCATGCCGGCCGGGCCGTAGAAGCCCTCGTGCGTGCGCAGGATCGCGGCGTTCTGCTCGTCGCTCTCGCCCTCGTGCATGATCGGGTACAGCCGCACGACCGTCTTGTTGGCGCGCTTGGGCAGCACGTGGCGCAGCTGCGCGCCGACGAAGCAGAGGTTCGGGAAGACGATGAGGTTGAACGGCAGGTCGCCGAGCTGGCCCTGGTTGTTGCCAGTCTCGGGATCGCCGAACTCGTGCACCGCGTGGCCGTTGCCGAGGTCGATCGTCCGCCACGTCGGGTCGTGGAGGATCTTCTTCATGATCGGCGGGGCCTGGCCGATGCGCTCGGCGAGGACCTCCATGAACGACCGGTGCACGAACCCGAAGTGGTAGTTGTCGATCGTGTTCTCGACCTGCAGCTTCCAGTTGCCCTCGTACGTGAGGTTGTGCGCGCCGGCCGAGAGGCGGATGCCCTCGGGGCCCTGGCGGGCGATGATGTCGAGGTAGCGCTTGGCGTGGCCGAGGTACTCGTCGAGCGACGGGCCCTCCTCGGCGAACGACGCGAAGATGAAGCCGGCGTAGCTGTCGACGCGCGGCAGGCGGACCAGCCCGAGCTTGGAGCGGTCGAGCGTCGTGTACGCGTCGTCGTAGGTGATGCCGCGCAGGTCGCCGTTGTTGCGGTACGTCCAGCCGTGGTAGGCGCACCGGAAGAAGTTCGCGCTGCCCTTCTCGTCCTGGCAGACGGTCGCGCCGCGATGGCGGCAGCGGTTGATCAGGACGCGCACCTCGCCGTCGTCGGACCCGCGCGCCACGATCACCGGCTGGGTCCCGGCGAAGGTCGTCTTGTAGTCGCCGGGCTCGCGGACCTCGCTCTCGTGGGCGACGTACAGCCAGCACTTCCCGAAGATGCGCTCGCGCTCGGCGGCGAAGATCTCCGGGTCGGTGTAGACGCTGCCGTGCAGCCTCCAGTCCTCTGTGATCAGGGTCCCGGGGTCGACGGTCAGGCTCATTCGGGTGCTCCTTGGTTGCTGCTCCATCCGGTCTGGCTCGGGTCCAGGAAGGGACCGAGCCGTTCGTGGTCCAGCCAGGTGAGGCTCGCCAGCTCGAGCGGGTCGAGGAGGATCGCCGCGCCGTTCTGCTGGTTGGTGATGCGCAGGCGCGGGCCGTTGCCGGTCGTGTCGATCGCGACGCTCACCGACGCGAACTCGCTGGCCAGGTAGAGCGTCCCGTCCTCGACCCGGTGGAAGCTGCTCATGCGCCGACCGTCTCCTCGGCGGGCTCAGGCCGCGCGAGGCGCGCGCGGCAGCGGGCGATCGCGCGCGGCATGCCGTAGGTGACGGCCCCGACGAGCCGGTCGCCGGCGTAGAACGCCTGCGCGAAGCGGCCCTCGGCGACGTCGCCGTCGAGGAGCTCGGTCCGGTCGCCCAGCCGCGGCAGGCCGATCGCCTGCAGCCGGATCCCGAAGTGATCGGACCAGAAGGACGGGACCGACGTGTGGGCGGTGGGCCCCTCGAGCAGGGTGCGGGCGGCGGCGGCGCCGTGCTCGACGGCGTTCGCCCAGTGCTCGATGCGCATCGGCTCGGTGCCGAACAGCGCGTTCGGCCAGCGGGCCACGTCGCCGGCGGCGACGATGTCCTCGGCGCCGGCGGCGGTGAGCGACGCGTCGCACCGCACGCCGTTCTCGACGTCGAGGCCCGAGCCGACGAGCCACTCGGTGTTCGGGGCCGCGCCGACGGCGACGACCGCGATGTCGAAGGGCACCTTGGTGCCGTCGTCGAGCGTGGCGACGTCCGGCGTGCGCCCGCCCCCGAGGCCGCGGATGACGCGGCCCTCGTGCAGGACGCAGCCGCCGTCGGCGAGCAGCCTGCGGCACACCTGCGACGCGTCGGGGCCGGCGGGCGCGACGGGCGGGTCGGGGCTGACGAGCGTGACCTCGCAGCCGAGCTTGGCGGCCGACGAGGCGACCTCGACGCCGATGAAGCCGGCGCCGACGATGAGCACCTTCGGGCGGCGCTCGAGCTCGGTCCGGAGCGTCACGGCGTCGTCGAGCGAGCGCAGCGTGAAGACGTTGTCGGCGCCGGTGTCGAACAGCGGCAGCGTCCGCGGCCGGACGCCGGTCGCGATGACGAGCTTGCCGAAGCGGACGTCGCCGCCGTCGGTCCGCACCGTCCGCCGGCCGATGTCGAGCGCCGTCGCGCGGCGGCCGAGCAGCCACTCGACGTCCAGGCCCTCGGCGGTGGGCAGCGCGCACTCCTCGTGCCCGCGCTCGCCGGTGAGGACCTCCTTCGACAGCGGCGGGCGGTCGTACGGCATGTGCGGCTCGTCGCCGATGACGCTGATCCGCCCGGCGAACCCGCCGCGGCGCAGCGCCTCGGCGGTCCGCAGCCCCGCGAGGGAGGCGCCGACGATGACGACGTCGTCCCTCACGGGAGCAGCTCGATGGCGGCCGCCGGGCAGAGGGACTGCGCGGAACGCAGCTTGTCGGCGAGGTCGTCGCTGACCTCGGTCTCGTACTCGAGCTCACCCGCGTCGTTCAGCCGGAAGACCTCCGGCGCGGCGAACACGCACTGGGCGTGCAGATCGCACATGTCTTCGTCGACGCGGACCTTCAACGATCCACCACCTTCGGGCTCATGGATGACGACTGTATACATTCGTCCCGCGATCCGCAAGATCCCCGGCCGCACCTGGCGGGACCGCGGCCACGTCGGCGAGCGTCAGGTCGGTGACGAGCATGTGCGCCGACCGGTGCGTGATCGCCAGCGGCGGGCGGGCGCGCTCGAGCACCGCCTGCGTCGTCACGCCGCAGGCCCAGAACACGGGCACCTCGCCCGGCGCCACCGACACGTCGCCGAACGACTCGAGCGGGGCGTCCAGGTCGATGCCGAGCGCGGCCGGATCGCCGACCCCGACCGGCGCGCCGTGCAGCAGCGGATGCCGGCGGCTGACGTCGATCGCCAGCTCGACGTGCTCCTCGGGGATCGGGCGCATCGAGACGATGAGCGGCCCGGCGAACGGCCCGGCCGGCACGGTCTCGGTCGTGCACCGGTAGATCGCGCCGCCGAAGCCGCGCCGCTCGTAGCGCAGGTCGACGCCGCCGGCGCGCAGCGCGTCCTCGAGCGAGAACGAGCAGCCGAACGCGAACGCGACGAGATCGACCTGCCAGAGCTCGTGCAGGTCGTGGACGTCGCCGGCCGCCTCGCCGTCGCGGAACACGCGGTAGGCGGGCAGGTCGGTCCGGACGTCGACGTCGCCGAGCGCCTCAAGGCGCGGGCTGCCCGGCTCGGACCGCGCGAGGATCGGCGCGACCTCGGCGTTGGCCTCGCACCAGGCGGCGAACTGCCTGGCCCAGCCGGCCGGCAGCACGACCAGGTTGCACTGGACGCGGCCGGGCACCGCGCCGCGCGTCGGGCCGCGCCAGCGGCCCGCGCGCACGGCGGCGCGGTAGTCCTCGAGCGCCTGCGGCGCAGCCGACTCGTGGCGCCGCACGGCTACGCGACGGACGCCGGGGACGGCGCGTCCGGGTCGCGCATGATCGAGGCGTACACCTCGGCGCGCAGGCGGCCGAACTCCGGCAGCAGCTTCGTCTCGACCTGGTGGCGCGGCGACGGCAGGTCGACCTCGAGGATCGTCTGCACCGTCGACGGCGGGCTCGACAGCACGACGACGCGGTCGGCCATGTAGACCGCCTCGTCGATGTCGTGGGTCACGAGCAGGACCGTGATGCCGAAGCGCTCGCGCACGCGCAGGACGAGGTCCTCCAGCTCGGCGCGCGTCTGCGCGTCGACCGAGGCGAACGGCTCGTCCGTCAGCAGGACCTTCGGCTGGAACGCCAGCGCGCGGGCGATCGCGGTGCGCTGCTGCATGCCGCCGGACAGCTGGAACGGGTAGTGGCCGGCGAACTTCGCCAGGCCGACCGCGGCCAGCGCCTCGGAGACGACCGCGTCCTTGTCGGCGATGTCGGTCCGGTGGCGCAGCGGCAGCGCGACGTTCCGCTCGACCGTCAGCCAGGGGAACAGCGACCGGCTGTAGTCCTGGAAGACGATCGCGAGCTCGGGCGGCGGCTCGGTGACGACCTGCCCGCGCAGCAGCGTGCGGCCCGTCGTCGGCGGCATGAGGCCCGAGATGCACTTCAGCAGCGTCGTCTTGCCGCAGCCCGACGGGCCGACGACGCTCACGAACTCGCCCTCGCGCACGCCGAACTCGATGTTCCCGACGGCCTCGGTGACCGTCGAGCCGGAGCGATAGCTCTTCGAGATTCCCTCGACTTCCAGGAGCATCGTGCCTCCCTGTCCTGCGCTGCTCATGACGACTGGCGAGAGGCCAGGTGCCAGCGCAGCACCCGCCGCTCGACGGCCTCGAAGGCCACGTTGAGGACGAACCCGATCAGGCCGAGCAGGATCACGCCGGCCCACATGTCGGCGACCGCGAACTGGGACTGGGCGAGGAACACGAAGTGCCCGATCCCGTTCGTGCTCGCGACCATCTCGCTCGTGACGAGCAGCAGCACGCTGATCGCCAGGCTGACGCGCATCCCCGCGAAGATCCGCGGCGCGACGGCCGGGAGGATCACGAGCCGCAGGCGCTCGAGCCCGCCGATCCCGTACACCCGGGCGGTGTCGAGCATCGTGCGGTCGAGCTCGCGCACGCCGTCGCTCGTGTTCAGGAGCACCGGCCAGCACGCGACGAAGGCGATGACGAACACCTTCATCGAGTTGCCGACGCCGAGGATCACGATCGCCGGCGGCAGCAGCGCCGCGGCCGGGATCGCGCGCAGGAAGCTCACGACCGGCTGGGCGATCGCCGACGCGGTGCGCGACAGGCCGAGCAGGAAGCCGGCCGTGACGCCGACCAGGACGGCGACGCCGAACCCGAGCGCGACGCGCACGAGGCTGGGGACGATGTGCTCGGTGACGCCGTCGAACAGCCACGCGCGGCGGAACGAGTCCAGGACGTCGGGCATCGGCGACACGGCGTACGAGTCGACGCTCGCCGTGTAGATCCAGATGAGCGCGATGATCGCGGCGCTCGCGCCGGCCTCGACCGCGATGCGGGTGACGCGGCGGTCCATCAGCCCTGCCCCCCGCGCTGGGACTGGTGCCAGTGCAGGAACCGGCGCTCGAGCCCGCTGAAGACGAGGTGCACGAGCACGCCGAGGATGCCCGCGGCCACGATGTACGCGTACATCTTCTCGCTGAGCCCGGCCGACTGGGCGAGCATGATCTCGCGGCCCAGGCCCGGGTTCGTGGCGACGATCTCGGCGGTGACCGCGATGACCAGCGCGATCGCCGACGCGATCCGCAGGCCGGTCGCGATGTACGGCATCGCGCTCGGCAGGGTCACGAAGCGCAGCCGGTCGGCGAGCGTCAGCCGGTAGGCCCGGGCGGTCTGCCGGGCGACGTCGTCGAGGCTCCGGATCCCGTAGATCGTCTGGACGATCATCGGCCACACGCACCCGAACGCGACGAGGAAGACGTCGCTGCTCATGCTCGCCCCGAACACGAGGATCGCGACGGGGATGAGCGCGACGCCGGGAACCGGCCGCAGGAACTCGACGGTCGGCCGCAGGGCGTGCCAGACGACGCGGTTCGTCGCCATGAGCGTCCCGATCGCGACGCCGGCGACGACCGCGATGAGCAGGCCGAGGCCCGCGCCCGCGAGCGTCTTGCCGACCGCCGACCAGAACGCGCCGCCGCTCGCCTGGCTGACGAGCTCGCCGAGCACGGCGGATGCCGGCGGGATGTCCTCCTCGGGGACGAGCCCGACCGCAGGGACGAGCTGCCAGATCGCGAGCGCGCCGAGCACGCCGAGCGCGCCGAGCAGCGCCGCGCCCAGGCGCTGCTCGGCGAACGGCGCTGCCGCCGCACGCGTGCTCGCGGACGTCATGGGCGGCATGCGGTCGTCAGGAGGCCGGCTCGAACGGCGTGATGGCCTTGGTCATGTCGACGTCCTGCGACAGGGCGCCCGCCTCCTTCATGAGGTCCGCGACCTTCTGGACCTCGGCGGGATCGAGCTCGGTCGTGAAGTTCGGCAGCATGACCTTCTGCGCGGCCTCCTCCGGGATCTGGAAGGCCGACAGGGCCTTGCGCACGGCGTCGGGGTTGTCGATGGAGAACTGGAGCGCCTCCTTCCAGGCGGTCTGGAAGCGCTTGACCTTGTCCGGGTTCTCCTTCACCCACTTCTCGGCGGCGATCATCGCGCCCATCGGGACGCCCTGCGACGTCGCGCTCAGGACGTTCGCGCCCTGCGCCTTCAGCGACGTGAGGAAGGGCTCGACGACGGCGGCGGCGTCGACCCGCCCGGCCTTCAGCGCGGCCGGCATCTCCGGGAACGGGATCTGCAGGAACTTGACCTTCGAGTCGTCGACGCCGGCCTTGCGGAGCGTGACGCGGACCTGCGAGTCGGTGAGCGACTTGAGCGCCGGGACGGCGATCGTCTTGCCCTCGAGCTCCTTGATGTCCTTCACGCCGCCCTTCGGGGCGACGAGCTGCTGGTAGTCGTCCTCGAGCGTCGAGCCGTTGATGTCGATCGGCGCGAACCCGGTGAGCGGGAGCTTCTGCTCACGCGCGCTGGCGAGCGAGCCCCAGGCGCTGGCGACCACGTCGAGCTGCCCCTTGAGCAGCTGCGGGAAGAGGGTGTTGGCGATGCCGCCGACCTTCGCGTCGACGGTGATGTTGTGCTTCTTCCAGATCCCCTCGTTCTCGGCGACGAAGATCGGGGCGAACGTCTCGGCGGGGACGACGCCCATCTTGATCGTGATCGGCTCGTCGGACGTCGCCTCGGCGGCGGCCTCGGTCGTGGAGGATCCGCCGGCGGCGGGCTCGTCGTCGTCGTCGCCACAGGCGACCACGAACAGCGCAAGAGCTGCGCAGATCAGAGCGAGGACGTACGTCCAGCTACGACGACGTCGCGGCGTTGGTGCTGTCATTCGTTCCACCTACGGGGTGTCGTGTACTGACGGATCGGCGCCTTGCTCGCGCGCCGCAAAGCGACCCGGACGCCCTGGACAGCGGGCGACGCGCAACTGTATACAGCCGCCATTCCCTGTCAAGTAGATTGGCGACTGTTGACATTTGACCTCTGAAGCGCCCGCACCCGGCCGCCGGGAGGCCCTCCTCGCGTTCGGCGGCATCATGCTCGCCGTCTTCCTCGCCGCGCTCGACCAGAACGCGGTCGCCCCCGCGCTGCCGCAGATCGCCGGCGACCTGCGGACGTTCGAGGGCCTCGCCTGGATCATCACCGCCTACCTCATCGCGTCGACGGTCACGATCCCGCTCTACGGGCGCCTGTCGGACCTGTTCGGCCGGCGGCCGCTCCTCGGCGTCTCCGTCGGCACGTTCACGCTCGGCTCGCTGCTGTGCGGCGTCGCCCAGGACATGGGCCAGCTCGTCGCCGCACGCGCGGTCCAGGGCCTCGGCGCCGGCGGGCTCGTGCCGCTCGCCTACGCCGTGCTCGGCGACCTCGTCCCGGCCCGCGAGCGCTCGCGCTACCTCGGGTACGTCAGCGCGATGTGGGCGGCCGCGTCGATCGCCGGCCCGGTCGTCGGGGGCACGTTCACCGACCTCGTCTCGTGGCGGCTCATCTTCCTCGTCAACCTGCCGCTCGGGGCGCTCGCGCTCGCGGTGGTCTGGCGGACCGTCCGCCCCGGCACGCGCGGCGCGCGGGTGCAGGTCGACGTCGCCGGCGCCGTCGTGCTCGCGGGATCGGTGTCGCTCGCGCTGCTCGTCGCGTCGTGGCTCGGCGGGACCGAGCGGCCCGCGACGGCGGTGCTCGTCGCGGCGGTCGCCGCGTCGGTGGCGCTCGGCGCCGTCTTCCTGCGCATCGAGCGCCGCGTGCCCGAGCCGATCGTGCCGCTCGAGCTGTTCGGCGACCGCGTGTTCGCGACCGCGTCGATGGCGATGGCGGTCGTCGGCGCGGTGCTGTTCGCGTACACCATCTACGTGCCGGTCCGCGTCCAGGGCGTCCTGGGCGGGTCGGCGACCGCCGCCGGCCTGGCGCTCATCCCGTTCTCGCTCGCCTGGGTCGTGACGTCGGTCGCGTCCGGCCGGCAGGTCGCGGCGACCGGCCGCTACCGGCGCTTCCCGATCGGCGGGGCGGTGCTCATCCTCGCCGGCGCCGTGCTCGTCGTGACCGAGGCGTTCGGCGGCGGCACCGCCGGGATCGCGGCCGCGCTCGCGGTCACCGGCGGCGGGATGGGGATGACGTTCCAGGCGCTGCTCGTCGCGGCGCAGAACGCGGTGCCGCCCGCGCACATCGGCGTTGCCTCGGCGAGCAACCAGTTCTTCCGCGCGATGGGCGGCAGCGCCGCGGTCGCGGTGCTCGGCGCGCTGCTCGCCGGACGGACGGTGGCCGGCCTGCGCGACGCGGCCGGCGCGCGCGCCGACGAGGTCCCGCTCGACCGCGTCCTGCAGGGCGAGGTCGAGGCGGCGGGCGACCTGGCGCCGGAGGCCGTCGCCGCCATGGCGAGCGCGCTCGACCTCGTCTTCCTGCTCGTCGTGCCGCTGGGCCTGCTGGCCCTCGCGCTGGCGCTCAGGCTTCCCGAGCGCCCGCTCGGCGGCCCTGCTCGATGACCCGGTCGCGGGTCGCGCGGATGTGCGACTCGACGACGAGCCGCGCGCCGGCGGCGTCGCCCGCCGCGACCCGGGCCAGGATCTGGTCGTGGTGGTCGGCGGCCTCGCCGCCAGGGCGGTGGACGCGCACGTCGGCGCCCCACAGCCGGCTGTAGCGCTCGCTCTGCTGACGCAGCGGCTCGAGGATCTCGAGCGCCAGCGCCGACCCGGCCGCCTCGTACAGCGTCGTGTGGAACTCGGCGTTGATCTCGAGCCAGCGGTCGGCGTCCTCCTCCGCGCGCATCTCCTCGTTCAGCGCGCGGGCCCGCTCGAGGCGCGCGGCGTCGATCCGCGGCGTCGCCTGCTCGATGAGCCAGCCCTCGAGGAGCGCGCGCATCGTGTACAGCTCGTCCAGGCGCCGCACCGAGATGCCCCGCACGACGGCGAGGTGGTGGGCGCGGCTCTCGATGAGCCCTTCGGCGCGCAGCTCCCGCATCGCCTCGCGGACGGGGACGCGCGAGACCCCGAGCTTCTCGGCGATCGCCGCCTGGCTCAGCGGGGTCCCGTCGGCCAGCTCACCGTTGTGGATCGCGTCGCGCAGGACGGCGGCGACGTGATCGGCCGTGGTGCGGCGATCGGCGCCGAGGGCGCTCGTGACCTTGATGCCGCTCAGATCCGGTGGCGTGGACACTGTAGACAGCCTACGACGGCTTCTGGAAGGCGAGCGGCGGCGCGACGAACCCGCCGAGCACGTCGCTCACCGCGCGCGCGACGGCGACCACGGTCCGGTCCTCCAGGTGCGGGCCGACCACCTGCAGCCCGGCCGGCAGGCCGTCCGCCGTGCGGCCCGCGGGAACCGACGCGGCCGGCAGGCGGGCCACCGTCGCCAGCCCCGTCCAGACCACGTGGTCGGCCCCGTGGCGCTCGACGCCGTTGACCACGATCCGGCGCTCGCTGAACGGGGTGTGCTGATGCTCGAACGCGGCGGTCGAGGCGACCGGGGTCAGGAGCGCGTCGAAGCGCTCGAAGAACGCGGCCCAGCGGCGGCGCAGCTGCTCGCGCCCCTCGGCCGCGACGTCCCAGTCGCGCTTGGTCAGCGCGGTGCCCGCGACGACCTGGGCGGCGTGCTCGGCGTCGGTCAGGCGCCCGGTGCCGGTCGCGCCGGCCAGGAGCGTCCGGAAGACGGCGTCGGACTCGGCGAGGGCGACCGGCGGCTCGGGCCGGGCGACACGCGCGCCCGCCGCCTCCAGCGCGGCCACCGCGTCCTCGAGCACGGCGAGCACGGACGCGTCGACGGGCGCGTGCGGGTCGTCGAGCCAGACGGCCAGGCGCAGGTCGGAGAGCGCCGTCGCGCGCGCCGGCGGCAGCTCCAGGCGCCACGCGCGCGCGGCATGCTCGTCCGGGCCGGCGAGCACGTCGAGGCCGAGCTCGAGATCGCCGGGCCCGCGCCCCATCGGGCCGGCGACGAACATGTCGATCGGGTTCAGGCAGCCGGGCCGGGGGAGGACGTGGCCGCGCATCGGCACGGTGCCGAACGTCGGCGCGAGGCCGAAGACGCCGCACATGTGGGCGGGGTGGCGGACCGAGCCGGCGATGTCGCTGCCGAGCTCCATCGCGGTCAGCCCCGCCGCCAGGGCGGCGGCCGACCCGCCCGACGAGCCGCCGGGCGTGCGTCCCAGGTCCCAGGGGTTGCCCGTGACGCCGTACAGCTCGTTGAACGCCTGCCCGTCGGCCGCCCATTGCGGCAGGTTCGTCTTGCCGAAGATCACCGCGCCCGCGCGCTTGAGCCGCGCGACCGGCTCGGCGTGCTCGGCGGCGACGTGGCCGCGCAGCTCGGGAGCGCCGCACGTCGTCGGCAGCCCCGCGACCGAGAACGACTCCTTGACGGTCATCGGCAGGCCGTGCAGCGGGCCGAGCGTCTCGCCGCGCGCCCGCGCGGCGTCCGCGCGGTCGGCGGCCCGCCGCGCGCGGTCGTCGTCGCGGACCACGACCGCGTTGATCGCGCCGTCGAGCCGGTCGACGCGCTCCAGGTAGGCCTCCAGCAGCTCGCGGCTGGAGACCTCGCCGGCCGCGAGCGCGGCGACGAGCGCCGTCGCCGGCGCGACCGCGATGTCGTCCGGGACGGACGGTGCCATCAGGTCACGGCGGTGGGGTCGCAGGGCACACGCGGGCGCCGGCCCCCGCGGGGGCCGGCGCCGCATGCGCTCGGGAGGAGGACCTAGCCGGCGTTGACCGACTCGAGCGGCCCGAGGTCGATGGCCGACTCGATGTCGACCTCACCGCGGACGGCGTCGTTCTTCATGAGCTTCTCCGCGCCGTCCTTGATGTACTCGACGTCGACGGTCAGCGGCTCGACCTTCTCGCCCGCGCCGTTCTGCGTGGCGTACTCGAGCGTCGCGTCGACGTCGGTGTCGATCGCCTCCGGCGGGAACGCCGCCTTCGGCGCGTACTTGCCGACGATCTTCTTCGCCTCGTCCGGGTCGGCGATCGCGGCCTCCCAGCCGGCCTTGATCGCCTTCAGGACGCAGGCGACGGCCTGCTGGTTCTTCTCGAAGTACTCCTCGTTGACCCAGATGCCCTCGTCCGGCAGGCCCGCGCCGTACTTGTTCGGGTCCAGGACGTTGACGTCGTCCGGGTACTTGACGCCCTCGGCCTCGAGCATCGCGATGTGCGCGTAGGTCCGCAGCGGGAAGACGTCGACCTTCTTGGCCATGAAGTCCGAGACGTCGAAGTTGATCGTCTTCGTCTTCACGTCGTCGGTCGACAGGCCGACGCTGTGGAGCATCTCGGCCATCTCCGGCATGACGTTGCCGGTCTGCTGGATGCCGGTCGACTTGCCCTTGAGGTCCTCAGGGCTGCTGAGCGGCACGTCCTTCCACGAGATGTACCGCAGCGGCGTCTGCTGCGCGGTCTGCGCGACGAGCTTCATCTTGCCGCCCTTCGCGACGGCGCTCATCGCGTCGGCGAGCGGCAGGTCCGCGAAGTCGACCGAGCCCTGCGCGAGCTGCAGCGCCGGGTTCACCGTCGGGCCGCCCGGCTTCATCTTGACCTTCACGCCCTCGGCGTCGAAGAGCTTCTTGTCGTACGCGACGAGGAAGCCGGTGTGCTGGGCGTTCGGGATGAACGACAGCTGGTAGGTCGCGCTCGCCCCCGTGCACTTCTCGTACGTCGCAGCAGCGGTCTCGGTCGTGGTCGCGGACGACCCGCCGGCGGCGGCATCGCCGCCGTCGTCGTCGTCGCCGCAGCCCACGGCCAGGAGGGCCATCGACGCCACGATGGCCAACAGCCAGAGAACCTTCTTCACATCACCCTCCTCGGGCCTCGTTTCCGGGCGGGGGCCCCTCGCCCACGCCGATCCAACGGGACAGCTCTTTGGGATTCAGGACTTGCGGAACGACCACGGCACGATCAGGCGCTCGATGACGAGCAGCGCCGCGTACATGACGATCCCGGCGAGCGCGAGGATCACGACGGCCGCCCACGCCTGCGGCGTCTCGAAGCGCTGCAGGGCGTCGTGGATGTGGTAGCCGAGGCCGTCGGCCGACCGCAGGATCTCGCAGACCACGACGCCGATCAGCGACAGCACCACCGAGTAGCGCATCGCGGTGAAGACGTGCGGGACCGCGTTCGCGAGCCGGATGTAGCGGAACACCTGCCAGCCGGACGCGTCGATCGACCGGGCCAGCTCCAGCGCGGTCGGGTCGACGCTCGTCAGGCCGCGGTACGCGTACACCGACATCGCCGGGAACACCATGATCACGACCGTCGTGGCCTTGAACCAGGTGCTGGCGTCGATCCACAGCGCCACGAGCGGCGCCAGCGCCACGATCGGCAGCGCCTGGACCGCGCCGAGGATGCCGCCCACGCGCTGGGCGACGGTGTCCGGGAGCGCCAGCAGGCCGAGGGCGAGCAGGAAGCCGAGGCCGTTGCCGAGCGCGAAGCCGAGGCCCACCGCGAGGAAGGTCTCGCCGAAGGCCGAGCGCAGCTCGTCGCTGTCGTCGGTGAACGCCGACAGGATCTGGTCGGGCAGCGGGACCGCGAACTCCTCGAGGCCGAAGACGTCGTTGAAGACGTGGGCCTGCCAGATCGCCACGAAGACCGCCAGGAAGACGATCGGCGCGACGACCGTCCGCACGCGTTCGCTCTTCACGTCAGGCCCCCTTCGCCCGCATCTGGACCTGCCACGGGGCGACGATCCGCTCGCTGAGCACGACCGCCTGCGCGAGCAGGAAGCCGAGCACGATGAGGATCACCATCGCGCCCCAGATGAGCATCGAGCCGGTCGGCCCGCCCGCGGTCAGCGCCGCGAGCATGATGTAGCCGAGGCCCGACTGCGCGCCGGCGAGATCGACGAGCACCGACCCGACGAGGCTCAGCGGCGCCGCGATCCGCAGGCCGGTGAACAGCATCGGGACCGCCGCGGGGATCTCGAGGTACCGCAGGCGCTGCAGCCGGCCGGTGTTGTACGAGGACATGAGCTCGTACGCCGAGGGCGGCGCCGACTTCAGGCCGCGGACCACGGCGACCGTCACGGAGAAGAACGTGATGAACGCCGAGATGAAGACGCGGGTGACGTCGTCGTTCTGGAAGATGTTCTGGACGATCGGGACGAGCGCGATCATCGGGACCATCTGGCCGGCCAGCAGGAACGGCACGATCGCCGACTCGACCCATTCGCCCTGGGCCATGACGAGGCTGAACACGATGCCGACCAGGGAGCCGATCACGAACCCGATCAGCGCCTGGCGCAGCGAGATCCACGAGGCCTCGCCGAGCTCGCCCGTGTTCGAGAAGATGACGTCGATGACCTGATGCGGGAACGGCAGCTTCGCCTCCGCGAGCGGGTCGTCACCCGCCTGGACGAGCGCCGCGCCGAGGTACCAGACGGCGAGGATCGCGATCACCGTCGCAGCGGTGATCAGCGTGTCGCGGCGGCTCTCGCTCAACGGTGCTCCTGCGAGAAGATCAGCTGGCGGATCTCGGCCTCGATGTCGACGAACTCCTTCGTGTCGCGCGTCTCGTCGGTGCGCGGGCGCGGGAGGTCGACATCGATGACCTTCATGACGCGGCCGGGCCGGGCGCTCATCACGACGATCCGGTCCGAGAGCAGGACGGCCTCGGAGATCGAGTGGGTGATGAAGATGACCGTCGTGCCGGGGTTGCGGGACCAGATCGAGAGCAGCTCGGTCTGCATCCGCTCCCGGGTCATCATGTCGAGCGCGCCGAAGGGCTCGTCCATGAGCAGGAACGGCGGCGCGAACGTCAGGGCGCGGGCGATCGCGACGCGCTGCTGCATGCCGCCGGACAGCTGCCACGGGCGGTGGTTGCGGAAGTCCTTCAGGCCGACGAGGTCGAGCAGCTCGCGGGCACGCTCCTGGCGCTCGGCCTTCGGCTTGCCCATGATCTGCAGCGGCAGCGCGACGTTCTCCTCGACCGTGCGCCAGTCGAAGAGGATCGGCTGCTGGAAGACGATGCCGAAATCGCGGGCGCGGCGCTGCTCGTCAGGGGTGCCGCCGGCGACGGTGATCGTGCCCCCGGTCGGCTCCTGCAGGCCGGCGATGAGCCGCATCATCGTCGACTTGCCGCAGCCCGACGGACCGAGCAGCGACACGAAGCTCCCCTGAGGGACCTCGAACGAGACGTCGTCGAGGGCGGTGACCGCGGACGCGCCCGAGCCGAACGTCTTCGTGACGCCGGCGACGCTGACGGCCGCCGGACGGCCGGCCACGGGGGAGTGGTCGTGCCCCTCGGCCGGAGACGGGGTGCCGACTTCGGCCATGGATCCTTCGGTCTGGTTCATACGCTTTCGTCCGACGGCTCTTGAAAACTGTATACAGCCTACGTTATGCGGATGAGTCCGCGATGTCAACGCGTGGACGGCCCCTGCCACCGCTCCACGAGGTCGAGGTGGATCCCGAGCTGGTCGAGGACCTTCACGACGGTGTGGTCGATGAGGTCCTGGACGGTCCTCGGGCGGATGTAGAAGCCGGGCACGGGCGGGAGCACGACGGCGCCCGCCGCGGCGACGTCCTGCATGAGGCGCAGGTGCCCGGCATGGAAGGGGGTCTCCCGCACGACGAGCACGAGCGGCCGGCGCTCCTTGAGGCAGACATCCGCCGCCCGCGCGATGAGGTTGTCGTTGAACGAGTTCGCGACCGCCGACAACGTCTTCATCGAGCACGGCGCGACGACCATCCCCGCGGTGACGAACGTCCCGCTCGCGATCGACGCGGCGAGGTTGCGCTCGTCGTGGACGACGTGCGCGAGGCGCGCGACCTCGTCGGGGTCGCGCTCCATCTCGAGCTCGATCGTCGCGCGCGCGCCCTTCGACAGGATCAGGTGGATCTCGACGTCGGTGTGCTCGCGCAGCACCTCGACGAGCCGCACCCCGTAGTGCGGGCCGCTGGCGCCGCTGATGCCGACGATGATCCGGCGCGGCGGGCTCTGCGCGGTCACGCGGCGCTCCTCTCGGCCAGCGCGGCCCGGACCTGCCGCCAGCGCGGCAGCACGGCGCCGGGATCCTTCAGCCGGAACGTCACGCCGGACTCGAGGACCGCGTACGGCGCCTGGTCGGAGGTGACGGCCTCGATCTCGCAGGCAAAGCACCGCAGGCGGCCGCCGAGCCCGGTCTCGAGCTCCTGTTCCTCGCGCGCGCGCACGCGCAGGCACCACGAGACGCCGTCCACGACGGCCGCGAGCGTCGCCTGCCCGCGCGCGGCGAGGTTGTCGCCCGCGGAGGCGTGCGGCCACAGCGCCAGGCGCAGCAGCCGGTCGCCGGCCGTCACGACCTCGCCGGCGCTGAGCATCGCGACGTGCGGGAAGGCGTCGGGGCGGACGGTGAGCAGCAGGATCGTCAGGCCCTCGGCCGGCTCGGCCCCGGGCCCGAGCGCCGCGGCGAGCGGCGCGGGAACGACCGGATCGCGGTCGACGCTCATCCGCGCGGGCCGGCCTGGAGCAGGCCGAGGTCGCTGAGCCAGTCCCGCAGCCGGCCGTGGACGACGTACCGGCGCGTCTGCAGCGCGGCCACGTCCGCCGCGCCGGTGAGCAGCATCACCGTGCGCAGCTCGGCGCGGAAGCGCTCGATCCAGTCGTCGAGCGCCATGTCGCCCTCGAGCGCGGCGACGAGCAGCGGGCGCGCGACGCCGACCGCGGTCGCGCCGAGCGCGATCGCCTTCGCGGCGTGCAGGCCGCTGCGCACGCCGCCGGTCGCGATGACCGGCAGCCCCGCGGTGGCGGCGTCGGCGACGGCCGCGGCGGTCGGGATGCCCCACTCGCCGAGCGCGAGCCCCAGCGCCAGCGAGGCGGCGTCGCCCTGGCGCTCGGCGCGCAGCCGCTCGACGATCGCGAAGCTCGTGCCGCCGGCGCCGCCGACGTCGAGCGCGGCGACGCCGAGCTCGCGCAGCCGGCGGGCCGTCGAGCCCGAGATGCCCGCGCCGGTCTCCTTGACGATGATCGGGACGTCCAGGGCCTCCGCGGCGGCGGCGATCGCCTCGGCGACCCCGCGGGTGCAGCTGTCGCCCTCGGGCTGGACGGCCTCCTCGAGGAAGTTCAGGTGGATCGCGAGCGCGTCGGCGCGGACCATCCGCACCGCCTCGCGCAGGTCGTCGAGCGACAGCGGCGTGGCGTCGCCCTGCGCGATGAGCTGCGACGCGCCGATGTTCCCGATGACCGGAGCGGTCGGCGCCTCGTCGCGCACGACCGAGTACGTCTCGACCAGCGAGGGGTCGGCGAGCGCGGCGCGCTGGCTGCCGAGCCCGATCGCCAGGCCGTGCTTCTCGGCCGCCCGCGCCAGCGCGGCGTTGACGGCCGTCGCTCCCTCGTGACCGCCGGTCATACCGGCGATCACGAGGGGCATGCGGAGGCGGAACCCGAGCAGCTCGACGCCGAGGTCGACCTCGCTCGTGTCGAGCTCCGGCAGCGCCTCGTGGATGAGCTCGAGCTCGTCCCATCCGGCGGGGGCCCGGCGTTCCACGTCGGCTGACACCGCGAGCTCGAGATGCTCCGCCTTCCGCGACTGCATGAGCCCTAGAGCGACGGGAAGAAGTCGCGCAGGTCGATGCCGCGCCAGATCGGCTCGGGCACGTCGGCAGGCTCCTGGAACGGCAGGCCGACCGGCTTGGTGGCGTCGATGATCCACTTCGCGTTCAGCGCGCCGTTCTTCGTGTCGTCCTCGATCGAGTACGCGGTCGGGTCGAGCTCGCACGTGTACGACTCGGGGATGACGATGACGTCCTTGTCGGCCCGCACGCGGGTCGCGACGGCCCACATCACCCGGGTCTCGTCGTACGGATCGATGTCGTCGTCGACCACGACGCAGAGCTTCACGAACGGGTCGGCGCCGAGCGCGGTGAGCGCCGCGTTGCGCGCCTGGCCGTCGTACTCCTTCGTGATCGAGACGTAGGCCGCGAAGCGGCAGACCGCCGAGAACGGCAGCGACACCGCCTTGACGGTCGGGACGACCGCGCGGACCTTCGACAGGATGCCGGCCTCACGACCGACCATGCCGATGAGGTTGTGCTCGGGGTGGGCGTTGAAGACGTCCTGGTAGATGGCGTCCTTGCGGCGGGTGATCGCGGTCACCTCGACGACGTGCGCCGGGTGGCCCGGGCCCATGTACCAGGTGAACTCGCCGAACGGGCCCTCGTCCTTGCGGACGTGGGGGAGCATGCGGCCCTCGATCACGATCTCCGCGTCGGCGGGGACCATGAGGTCGAGCGTCTCGGCCGGGCACATGCGGATCGGCTCGCCGGCCAGGCCGCCCGCGACCTCGATCTCGTCGTCCTCGAGCGGCCCGCGGTACTGCGAGGCCATGTACATCGTCGGGTAGTGGCCGATGACGATCGCGATCTCGAGCGGCTCGTCGCGCTGCTCCTGCTTGTGGTGCATGTGCCAGATGTGGGAGTACTGGCCCGGATCGAGGCGCAGCTCCTTCGGCCCGACCACCTGGATGCGGTAGATGCCCGCGTTGTACGCGCCGTTGTCGGGGTCCTTGGCGACCGTGACGCCGGACGAGATGTACTGCCCGCGGACGCCCTGCGGGTTGTCGCCCTGCTCGGCGTAGTAGTCGTTGCCGTCGCCGTCGCAGTGGACGATCGTGGCGAGGCGGGTGACGTCGATGTCGTCGCCGGTCTGGACGACCTCCTTCACCGGCCCGGTCTCGACGATCTCCGGCGGGATCTTCGTGCCCTGGCGCGCGTCGTAGGCGGCGGCCAGCCCGCTGCTGTCCGTGTCGAAGAGCAGCGCGAGGCGGTCGCGATGACCGAGCGCGTTGCTCAGGACCGGGACGTCGGTGCCCTTGACGTTCTCGAACAGGACCATCGGGTAGCGGCCCTCGTCCTGGAACTTCCGCATGACGCCGGTGAGCTCGAAGCGCGGGTCGACCTCACGGCTGGTCTTGAGGAAGCTCCCCGGATGTGCCTCCTCCACCTGCTTGATGAACGTCCGCAGGTCCTTCGGCATGTTGAGTCCTTGTCTCCTGGGTCGGTTGGCTGGCGACTGTATACAGTATTAGACAGCCGCGGCGATGGTCGACACGCCCCCGTCCACGACGAGCGTGTGCGCCGTCACGTACGACGCCTCGTCGGAGAGCAGAAAGCACGCCGCCTTCGCGATGTCCCACGGCGAGCCCGGGCGACCCAGGGGCAGCGGGATGCGGCCGCGGTCGCGCTTGCCGGGAGGCGCGCTGGCGGCGCCGAGCGGGGTGTCGACGACACCCGGGGCGACCGCGTTCGCGCGGATGCCCTTGCGCGCGCCCTCGACCGCCGCGATGCGCATGATCGCGGCCGAGGCGGCCTTCGTGGCGTCGTAGGCCGGGATGCCGATGCCGGGCATCCACGCCGAGATGCTCGAGACGAAGACGAACGAGCTGCCCGCCTCCATGCGCTTCAGGGCGGCGGTCGTGATGAGGCCGTGGGCGCGGGCGTTGACGGTCCAGAGGCGGTCCCACGCCTCGGGCGTGGTGGCGTCGAGGCCGTGCGGGCCGAGGATGCCGACGCCCAGCACGACGCCGTCCAGGCCGCCCATCGCCTCGGCGGCCTCGTCGACGAGCCGGGTGCAGGCATCCGGGTCGGACACGTCGGCCTCGATGACCGCGGCGGCGTCGCCGATCTTGGCGGCGGTGGCCTCGGCCGCCTCGCGCGAGCGGTCGACGCACGCGACCTTCGCGCCCTCGGCGGCGGCCTGCCGGGCGATCGCCTGGCCGTTGCCGACGGCGCCCTCCATGCCCTCCAGGATCCGGGTCCCTGCGCCGACGACGACGATGCGCCGGCCGGCCAGACGCGGCCGGGCGGCCGCCGTCTCGTGCTGTTCCTCCATGGTGCGACTGTATACTGTCGCCATGCAGATCGGCAACCGGTTCGCCCTCTCCCTCCCGCTGGCTGACGCGTGGCCGCTCCTGAGCGACCTCGGCCGCGTCGCGCCGCTCATGCCCGGCGTCCAGGTCGAGAACGCCGACGACGAGGGCCTGCACGCGAAGATGCGGGTCAAGGTCGGGCCGGTGACCGTCTCCTACAAGATGCTCGTCGTCACCGAGTCGCTCGACGAGCAGACCCACACCGCGGTGCTGCGCGCCACCGGCCGCGAGGTCCGCGGCCAGGGCACGGTCAGCGCGAAGGTCACCGCGAAGCTGAACGAGGCCGACGGCGGCACGGTCGTCGAGCTGACCACCGACCTCGACGTCACCGGGCGCGTCGCGCAGTTCGGCGGCGGCGTGATGCAGGAGGTCGCCGACCGGTTGCTGCAGCAGTTCGTCAAGAAGCTCGAGACCGATCTGACCAAGGAGCCCGAGCAGCCCGCCGCCGGCGACGCCGCCCCGCAGGCCGGCAAGGACGGGCAGGCCGCCGCCGGCCAGGGCGCGCAGGCCGCCGGCCAGGCGCCGTCCGGCACCGCGCCGCGCCCGGCACCGGCCCCCGAGCCCGAGCCGGTCGACCTCGGCGCCGCGGCCGGCGCCGCCCTCGCCCCGAAGGCCGCCCAGGGCGCCGCGTTCCTGGCGCTGCTGCTGGCCATCATCGCCCTGCTGCGCACGCGCAGGCGCGCCGCGCAGGGCGCCTGACGCACCGTCTTCTCCGCACAGACCGGGGTCCGGCCTCCGCAGAACGGGGTCAGACCCACTCCGCATGGGAAAGCACGCGCCCGGCCCCGGATCGGCCGATCCGGGGCCGGGCGCTTTCCGTCCTCAGGCCGGCTGGCGTGCCGCGTCGCGGAGGAGGTCACGCACGCGGCTCGGGCTGAGCGGGCCGGACCGGATGACGACGCCGCGGTCGCGCAGGGCGTCCTCGACCGCGTTGGCGATCGCGGCGCCCGGGCCGATCGCACCGCCCTCGCCGATGCCCTTGATGCCCAGCCGGTTCAGCGGCGACGGGACGTCGACGTGGACCATCTCGATGTCGGGCGCCTCGGCGACCGTCGGGAGCAGGTAGTCCATGAAGCTGCCGTTGCGCAGCTGGCCGGACTCGTCGTAGACGATCTCCTCGTACAGCGCGCCGCCGATGCCCTGCATCACGCCGCCGCGCGTCTGCCCGTCGACGATCATCGGGTTCAGCGGGCGCCCGCAGTCGTGCGCCACGACGTACCGCAGGATCTCGACCTCGCCGGTGCGCGTGTCGACCGCGACGACCGCGGCGTGCACGCCGGCCGCCCACGTGACGGTCTTCGGGCGGTGGTGCGCCTCGGCCGACAGCCGCGCCGGCATGCCGGCCGGGCGGCCCGGGTTGTACGGGGTCAGCGCGCCCGCCACCGCGGCGAGCGGCAGCAGCACGTCGCCGCCGCCGGCCGGGCGGATCGCGCCGTCCGACAGCTCGAGCTCGGCGGGCTCGCGGTCGAGCAGGCCGGCCGCGGCCAGCAGGATCTGCTCGCGGAGCTTCTCGGCCGCCTCGACGACCGCGTGGCCGCCGACGACCGCGCTGCGGCTCGCGTACGTGCCGAAGCCGGTGTGGACCGCGCCGGTGTCGCCGCCGACGATCTCGATGACCGACATGTCGACGTCGAGCGTGTCCGCCGCGATCTGCGCGAACGTCGTGCGGTGGCTCTGGCCCTGGGGGCTGGACCCGGTCGAGATGCGGATCCGGCCGCCGTCGACCAGCTCGGCCTTCGCGCTCTCGAACGGCCCGACGCCCGTGCCCTCGGTGTAGGCGGCGTAGCCGATGCCGATCGCGCGCTCGGGCGTCGACTCCTCGCGCCACGGACGGTCCTCGGCCGCCTTGCGCGCGCCCTCGAGCAGCGCGGGCCAGTCGCCCGAGTCGAACTCCTGCGGCTTGCCGTCGCGGTAGACGATCCCGGTGCGGTACGGCAGCTCCTCGGCCGGGATGACGTTGCGCGCGCGCAGCTCGCCCGGGTCGATCCCGACCGTGCGCGCGAGGCGGTCCATCGCCCGCTCCATCGCGAACACCGCCTCCGGCCGCCCGGCGCCGCGGTACGGCGCGGTGACCGGCGTGTTCGTCAGCACGACCTGCATCGACACCTCGAGCGACGGCACCCGGTACGGGCCGGTGAGATGCGAGAGGCTGTTGTGCGGGACGACGAGGCCGAGCATGTTGTAGGCGCCCGCGTCGTGGACGATCTCGTCGCGCACCGCCAGCAGCCGTCCGTCCTCGTCGGCGGCCAGCTCGATCCGGTGCAGCTGCTCGCGGCCGTGCGCGGTCGCGACGAAGTGCTCCGAGCGGTCCTCGATCCACTTCACCGGCCGGCCGATCCGGCGCGCGAGGTGGACGCAGAGCAGGTCCTCGGGGTACAGCGCGCCCTTCGGGCCGAACCCGCCGCCGACGTCGGCCGCCTTCACGCGGACGCGGTCGGGGCTCAGATCGAAGAACTTCACGAGGAAGTCGCGGAGCTGGTGCGGCGTCTGCGTCGAGCTCCACAGCCGCAGGTTGCCGTCCGGGTCAAACAGCGCGACCGTGCCGCGCGTCTCGATCGGCGACGCGATCTGGCGGTGCGAGCGGAACGTCTCGGAGACGACGTGCGCGGCCTTCGCGAACGCGTCGTCGGCGTCGCCGCGCGAGTACCGCAGCGTGATCGCCACGTTCGAGTCCCACTCGGCCTCGACGCGCGGCGCGTCGGGCGCGAGCGCCGCCTCGGGGTCGACGACCGCCGGGAGCGGCTCGTACTCGACGTCGATGAGCTCGAGCGCGTCCTCGGCCAGGTACCGGTCGTCGGCGACGACGACCGCGACCGCCTGCCCGACGTACACGACCCGGTCGTGGGCGAGCACCGGGATCGGGTTGACGCGGTTCGTGACGTCGATGTTCTCGCGGACCGTGTCGGGGATCATGCCCGCGATGTCGAACGTGATCGTCTTCAGCTCGGCCGCCGCCTCCGCGCCGGTGTAGACGGCATGGACGCCGGGGGCGTTGCGGGCGGCCTCGACGTCGATCGAGACGATCCGGGCGTGCGCGTGCGGGCTGCGCAGGACGGCCATCTCGACGCAGCCGGCCGGGTGCAGGTCGTCGACATAGGCGCCCTCGCCGCGCAGGAGGCGCTCGTCCTCGACGCGCGGGACGGACCGCCCGACGTACTTCTCACGCGCCATGGCCGGCCTCCGCCATCTTCTTCTCGGCGAGGCGCACCGCCTCGACGATCGACGCGTACCCGGTGCAGCGGCACAGCGAGCCGCTGAGGCAGTCGAGGACCTCCTCGTCGCTCGGATGCGGGTTGCGCTCGAGCAGGTCGGTCACCGACATGACGAAGCCGGGCGTGCAGAAGCCGCACTGCATGCCGTGCGCCTCGTGGAACGCCTGCTGGACGGGGTGCAGCCCGTCCTCGCCGGCGAGGCCCTCGATCGTCCGCAGCTCGGCCCCGTCGACCTGGACGGCGAAGGTCAGGCACGACCGCGCCGGACGGCCGTCGACGAGGACCGTGCACGCGCCGCAGACGCCGTGCTCGCAGCCGACGTGGGTGCCGGTCAGGCGCAGGCGGTGGCGCAGGAAGTCGCTCAGCAGCATGCGCGCGGGGACGGTCTCGGCGTACTCGACGCCGTTGACCGTCACGCGGATCGGGATCTCTGCGTCAGGCATCGGTGCGCTCCCAGGCGTCGTTGACCGCCTCGGCGGCCAGGTGGGCGGCGAGCTCGGTCCGGTACTCGGCGCTCGCGTGGATGTCGGTGACCGGCTCGACCGCGCCGGCGACGGCCTCGCGGACCGCCTCGAGCGCGGCCTCGTCGACCGCGGCGCCGGCGAGCGCGGCCTCGGCCTCGGTCATGCGCAGCGGGCGGTCGCCGACGCCGAAGACGACGATCCGCGGGTCGGCGGCGCCGTCGCCGTCGCGGCGCAGCGTCGCCGCCGCGCCGGCGAGCGCGAAGTCGCCGTGGCGGCGCGTCAGCTCGCAAAAGCCCCAGCCGGTGCCGGGCGCGGGGGCGGGGAACGTCACCGCAGTGAGCAGCTCGCCGAACTCGAGCGCCACCTCGTAGTAGGAGACGAAGAAGTCGGCGGCGTCGATCGACCGCTCGCCGTCGGGGCCGTTGACGGTCATGCGCGCGTCGAGCACCGTCGCGGCGGCGGGCAGCTCGCCGTGCGGGTCGTGGTGGGCGAGTGAGCCGCAGACCGTGCCGCGCGAGCGGATCTGCGGGTGGCCGATGTGGCTGATCGCGGCGGCAAGCAGCGGCCAGGTCGCCGCCACGCGCGCGTCGTCCAGAACGTCCTGCTGGCGGACGCCGGCGCCGATCGTGAGGGAGCCGTCGGCGCCGACCTCGAGGGTCGCCAGCTCCGGGATCCGGCGCAGGTCCACGAGGACCTCGGGGGTCGCCAGCCGGAAGTTCATCATCGGCACCAGCGACTGGCCGCCGGCGATCGCGCGGACGTCGCGCTCGTCATCTCCCATGAGGGCGAGCGCCTCCTCCAGGCGCTCGGGGGCGTGGTACTCGAACAACGCCGGCTTCATAGAAAGGCAACTGTATACACTATGCGCTGTGAGGGCCAGGCAACCGGAGCGCCGGACGTGAAGCCCGTCGACCTCGTCCGGGCGCACCTCGAGGCCGAGGACCGCCGCGACCTCGAGGCGACGATGGCGACGTTCACCGAGCACTGCTGGTACGCGATCCCCACGCGCGACTACCACCTCACCGGCCGGGACCGGGTCCGCAAGCACTACGAGGATCTCTTCGCGTCGTTCCCCGACCTCGTCAACGAGGACGTCGAGCTCTTCGATGCCGGCAGCCGCGTCTTCGCGCGGATGACCGTCCGGCGCCGGCACCTCGGCGACTGGGCCGGCTTCCCGCCGACCGGCCGGCTCGTCGTCACCCACGCGCTCGCCGAGTTCCCGATCGCCGAGGACGGCCTGCTCGAGGCGGAGATCGTCCACATGAACCCGCTCGAGGCGCTCCGGCAGATCGGCGCCTGCGACACGGCCGACGTCATGGAGCTCGCGCTCCGGTCCCGCGCATGAGCGGGCTCCTCGCCGGCCGGCGCGCGCTCGTCACCGGCGCGACCCGTGGGATCGGCGCCGCCGCCGCCGACGCGCTCGCCGAGCACGGCGCGCGGGTCGTCCGCCTCGGCAGCCGCGACGCCGACATGGCCGACCCTGACGCCGTCCGCGCCGCCGTCGCCCGCGCGACCGAGGAGCTCGGCGGCCTCGACGTGCTCGTCAACAACGCCGGCACCATCGAGCGCGGCCCGTCCGCCGAGCTCGCGCTCGAGCGCTGGGACCGCGTCCTCGACGTGAACCTGCGCGGCGCGTTCGTCGCCGCGCAGGCCGCGTACGAGGCGCTGGCCGACGGCGGCGGCGCGATCGTCAACATCGCCTCGCTGTCGGCGCGCTTCGGCGTCCGGCAGGGCGCCGCCTACGCCGCGAGCAAGGGCGGCCTCGTCCAGCTCACGCGCGCGCTCGCGCTCGAGTGGGCGCCCGCCGGCATCCGCGTCAACGCGGTCGCGCCCGGCTACGTCGCCACCGACTTCACGCGCGCGCTGCAGGACGACCCCGGCCGCCACGCGTCGATCCTCGCGCGCATCCCGATGGGCCGCTGGGCGACGCCGCAGGACATCGCCGGCAGCGTCGTGTACTTCGCCTCGGACCTCGCGGCGTACGTCACCGGCCAGGTTCTCTACGCCGACGGCGGGTACAGCTGCGACGGATGAGGCGCCTGGTCCAGCGCCTGCGCGCCGCCGACGCGGCGATCCTCAGCCTCACGGCCGCGTCGCTCGCCTACTCGACGATGCAGATGATGATCGTCCCGGCGCTGCCCGCGATCCAGCGCGACATCGGGGCGACCGCCGACGAGGTCGCGTGGCTCGTCTCCGCGTACCTGGCCAGCACCGCGGTGTCGGCCCCGCTCGCCGGCCGCTGCGGCGACCTGTTCGGCCGGCGCCGCGTGCTCATCGCCGTCCTCGCCGTGTTCTCCTGCGGCGGCCTGCTCGGCGTCTTCGCCCCGAGCGTCGAGGTGCTCGTCGTCGCCCGCATCCTGCAGGGCGCGGCGGGCGCGGTCTTCCCGCTCGCCTACTCGCTGTCGCGCGAGATCCTCCCGCCCGAGCGCGCGCCGGTCGCGATCGGGCTGATCGCCGGCAGCTTCGGGCTCGGCGGCAGCCTCGGGCTCGTGCTCAGCGGCCCGCTCGTCGACCACGTCGCGTGGCAGGCGACCGTCGGGCTCGGGGCGCTGCTCGGGCTCGTGGCGATCGCCGCCGTGGCGCGGTACGTGCCCGCCGGGACGCGCCAGCGCGACGTGTCGCTCGACCCCGTCGGCGGGCTGCTGCTCGTGGTCGCGCTCGTCGCGCTGCTGTTCGGGATCTCCGGCACCGCCGGGTCGCGGGTCGCGTTCCTCGCCGCCGGCGCGGCCGCGACCGCCGCCTGGGCGGCGTGGGAGCTGCGTCACCCGATGCCGCTCATGGACGTCCGCCTGCTGGCCAGCCGCAGCATCTGGCCGGTGAACGCCGCCGCCGCGGTCGTCGGGTTCGGCATGTACGCGACCGGCTTCCTCGTGCCGCTGCTCGCCCAGTCCGACCCGGACGCGACCGGCGTCGGCTTCGGCGCGTCGGTGACGGCGACGAGCCTGTTCCTGCTGCCGGCGACGCTGAGCGGCCTGGGCACCGGCGCGGTCGCGGGGATGCTCGGGCGCCGGTACGGGTCGCTGCTGCCGCTCGCGATCGGCCTCGTCACGATGGCCACCGGGTACGCCGTCATGATCCTCGGGCTGCACGTCGCGGTCGCCGTCGCGGCGGCCACGCTGATCTCGCACGGGATCGGCCTGAACTTCTCGCTCGCCGCGATGGCGAACCTCGTCACGAGCGCCGCGCCGGCGTCGCGGACCGGGGAGTCGTCCGGGATGAACACGACGATCCGCACGCTCGGCGGCGCGCTCGGCATCCAGATCGTGGCGATCGTCGTCGTCTCGGCCGGCGAGACGCCGGACGTCGTCAGCACCGAGGGCTTCTCGTGGGCGTTCGGGCTCTGCGGCCTGCTCATGGTCGCCGGGCTCGCGACGCTCGTCCGCCACCGCACCGCACCCGTCCCCGCCGAAGCGAGGTAACCATGGATCTGACCGGACGCAGGATCGCCGTCACCGGGGCGTCATCGGGCATCGGCGCCGCCACCGCCGTCGCGTGCGCGCGCGCCGGGGCCGCGGTCGCGCTCGCGGCCCGCCGCGCCGGCCGGCTCGCCGAGGTGGCCGAGAGGATCACCGCCGCGGGCGGCACCGCGTTCGCGCGCGCGACCGACATCACCGACGAGGACGAGGCGCGCGCGTTCGTCGACGAGGCCGCCGACGCGCTCGGCGGTCTGGACGGCCTCGTCAACAACGCCGGCGTGATGCTGCTCGGCCCGGTCGCCGAGGCGCCGACCGAGGAGTGGCGCCGGATGATCGCGGTCAACCAGCTCGGCCTGCTGTACTGCACCCACGCCGCGCTGCCGCGCCTCCTCGAGGCCGAGATCGCCGACGTCGTGAACGTCAGCTCGACCGCCGGCCGCATCGCCCGGGCGGGATCGGCGGTCTACGCCATGACGAAGTTCGGCGTCGGCGCGTTCTCCGAGGCGCTGCGCCAGGAGGTGACCGGGCGCGGCGTGCGCGTGACGCTCGTCGAGCCCGGTGTCGTCGCCACCGAGCTGACGACCCACATGCGCCCGGAGATCCTCGCGGCGGCGTCCAGGCGGTTCGCCGGCGTCACGCCGCTGGACCCGGACGACATCGCGCGCGCGGTCGTCTTCGCGCTGTCGCAGCCGCCCGGCGTCTCGGTCAACGAGGTGCTGGTCCGCCCGACGTCGCAGAGCGCCTGACCCCGCGCGCCGGGCGGCCGGACCTCACCAGTCGACCAGGACCTCGACGACCCCGTCCTCGACCCGGCACCCGATCGGGTCGAGGGGGTCCTTCGCCGGCCCCTTGAGCACCTCGCCGGTCGCGGCGTCGAACCGCGCGCCGTGCATCGGGCACTCGACCTCGCAGCCCTTCGGCAGCCGGCCGGGCACGAGCTGGAAGTCCGAGTGCGGGCACTTGGCGTCGTACGCGTACACCCCGTCCTCGGTCCGGGCGAGGATGATCTCGAGGCCCTCGACGACGTGGGTGGTCAGGAAGCCGGGCCGCAGGTCGTCGAGCCTGGCGACCACGGTGAACGTGCCGGCCGCCTCCATCAGAACAGCACGCTGAGGTTCGTCCCGGTGATGACGGTCTGGTCGACGTGGATCTGCCGCTCGCGGATCCGGAAGCCGTCGCCGTCGCGCACGAGGCGGTCGTACCGCACGCCGGTGAACAGCTGGTAGTCGAGGTCCTGCCGCGTGCGGGTGATCATGAAGTTCGTCTGGCCGAACAGCTCGTCGCCGTCCTCGCGCACGCGCAGGTTCGAGACGAAGTGGCGCGTGCGCGACGGCGGGGTCTCGGCCCAGGCGAACTCGGTCTCGAGCCGCTTGACGCGCGTGACGAGCGTCGCGTGGTCGTCGCAGAAGAAGTCGAACTCGTGGAAGCCGAGCCCGTCGGTGAGGAACTGGGTCGTCCGGACCGGCATCCGGTACGAGACGTCCTCGGTGAACAGCTCGACCCAGTCGGCGAACCGGTAGGAGTCGAGCAGCTCGGCCTCGTGGTGGTAGAACTCCGCGACCCGGCCGTAGAGCTCGGTGTGCGGCAGGACCGGGGTGCCGCTCTGCGCCGTCGCGCTCACCGGGCCGCGCTCCCGTCGCCGTTGCCGGTCCGCGTCATGAAGGTCCGCCAGGCGGCGTACCAGCTGCGGTGCGTCATCTCGCCGTAGGCGCCCTCGTACGCGGTGCCGGGCCCGGGCCACGACGTGTCGACCGGCCGGCCGATGCCCATCTTGTGGTGCAGCGGGTACCGCTGCGCCGCCGGGCCGACGCTCGCGCGGGTGCAGTCCTCCCAGTTCTCCATGTCGTCCTGGTCGAAGATCCCGGCGGGGCCGAAGGTCCGGACGTAGGTCTCGTACGTCGCCTTGCGGAACTCCTCCGAGGCGTCCTTGTCGACCGCCAGCCACGAGTACATCCGGGTGCGCGTCGGGCTGAGCGGGATCTCGAGCCGGAAGTTCAGGAACGGCACGTCGGGCTGGCCCATCGTGCCGCTGCTCATGAGCTGCAGCCAGTGGAAGTTCGGCCAGACCGTGCCCGCGCTGTAGGCGGTCTTGCGGGCCATCTCGACCTGCTCGGGCGACAGGTGCTCGGGCATCTTGTCGCGCAGGTCCTGCGGCAGGCCGAGCAGCTCGTACTCCTCGGTCGGCGCGCCCGCCGTGAGGTGGAGGATGTGGCCCTCCTCGGCGACGATCATGTGGCCGTGGGAGGCGAAGTCGGGGTTGTTGGGCAGCATGCCCAGCTCGACGAGGCTGTGGTGCGCCGAGAAGACGTGGAAGTTGTCGGTGAAGTTGTCGGTCGCGAACTTCCAGCTCGTCTCGACGTCCCAGATCTGCGGGGTGCCGACGATCTCGACGCCGCCGGTCCGGCCGACGATGATGTCGAGGTAGTACTTCATGTTCCCGAGGTACTCGTCCAGCGACGGCGCCTCGGGATCCCAGGTGGCGAAGATCAGGCCCTGGTAGCTGTCGAGCTGGGCGACCGGGATGAGCCCGAGCTCCTCCTTCTCGAGCTCGCCCTCGCCGTAGTGGCTCTCGCCGAACGCGGTCATGAGCGAGCCGTCGTTGCGGTACGCCCAGCCATGGTACGGGCAGCGCAGGAACGAGACGTTCTCGCGGTCGGTGCGGCAGACGCGCATGCCGCGGTGCCGGCACGAGTTCAGGAACGCGTGGACGACCCCGTCGTCGTCGCGGATGAGCACGACCGGGTCGAGGCCGGCGACGCGCGTGACGAGGTCGCCGGGCTCGGGGATCTCGCTCTCGTGCCCGAGGAAGAACCAGGCCTTGGTGAAGATCCGCTCGCGCTCGAGCCGGAGGATCTCGGGGTCGGCGTAGATCCGCCGCGAGATCAGGCCTTCCTCGGCCCGGACCAGGTCCTCGATCGCCTCACCGTCCGACAGCAGCGTCCTGGTGGGCGAGGTCGTCGTCGTCATGCGCTCTCCTCCGGAGATTCCGAACGGGGTGCCCGTATCAGTGCCGACTGTAGACATTTGCCGGCGCCCTGGCAACCGCTCCGCCCCCGCCGGAGGGGCTTGGCGCCGCGCCGCGCGGCCCGCCCTCAGGCGGCCTCGGCGCGGCGCACCGATTCGCCGTAGGCGACGAGCCGCTCCCCGGTGCGCCGGATGTGGTCCTCGACCGCGGCGCGCGCGCCCTTCGCGTCCCCGGCGGCGATCAGGTCGAGGATCCGGGCGTGCTCCTCGCCGGCCTCCTTCGGGCGGTGGACGCCCTCGCCGGTGCTCCACATCCGCATGTAGCGCTCGACGCGGCTCTTGAGCTGGTCGACGAGCTCGAGCCCCGTCTCGTCGCCGCCGGCGGCGAGGATCTCGGCGTGCCACTCGCTGTTGAGCCTCAGCCACCGGTCGTGGTCCTTGACCCTGCGCATCGCCCGCTCCTTCTTGCGCAGCCGCTCGACCTGCTCGGCGCTGATGTTCGGGACGGCCCGCTCGGTGATGTAGCCCTCGATGAGCGCGCGGTAGTCGTACAGCTCGCGGATCCGCGACAGCGGGATGCTGCGGACGACCGCGAGGTGGTGGGCCTCGGTCTCGATGAGGCGCTCGGCCATGAGCTGGCGCATCGCCTCGCGGACGGGCACGCGCGAGACGCCGAAGTGCTCGGCGATCGCCGCCTGGTTGAGCACCGCCCCGTCGGCGAGCCGGCCGCTCTGGATCGCCTCGCGCAGCGCGTCGGCCACGAAGTCGGCTGTGATGCGCCGGCCCTGGAGGGACGGACTCGGCTTGATGGCGGAGAGATCGCTCGTCGGCACGCCCACGTCCTCTGTTTCCCTGTTGACCCTGCTGCCCTTCCGGGCCCGCGGTCAACCGTATTCAGTCGGCGCCCCGCCCACAACTGACCAGCGGTCAGCGCAGCCGCCGGTCCTCCCACCGCACGCGCGGCGCCCACCCGAGCCTCTCGCGCGCGGCGGTCGTGTCGACGAGCGCGCGGCGCGACCCCGGCGGGTACGGCTCGCCGTCGCGCCACGGGACGTGCGGCAGGTGCTCGGCGACGAGGTCGGCCGAGGCACGCGGGGAGGCGACGTCCTCGCCGCAGAGCAGCGCGCGGACGTGGCCGGGGTCCGGGCAGGTCAGCGCGCAGACCACCGCCTCGACCACGTCCTGCACGTCGACGAACACGCCGAGGTGCCACGACCGGCCGCGGCCGGGCGGCATCTCGGGACCCGGCGCGCGCTCGTCCCACTCACGCTCGTCGAGCACGAGCACCGGGCGCAGGCAGATCGTCGCGATCCCGGTCGAGCGCGTGAAGCTCTCGCACATCTCCTCCGACAGCCACTTGGCCAGCCCGTACGGCTTGGAGGGCAGGCCCGGGTGGGCGTCGTCGACCGGCAGGTACGCCGGGTCGCGCTCGAGCATCCCGAGCGCCTTGCCGCTCGACGCGTAGACCACGCGCGAGGCGCCGGCCGCCTTCGCCGCCTGCAGCACGTGCCAGGTGCCGAGCAGGTTGACGGCCATGACGTCGTCGGCCGGCGCGCCCAGGTCGTCGGGCAGCCCGGCGAGGTGGACGATCGCGTCGCACCCGGCCGCCGCCGCGCGGACGGCCGCCGGGTCGCGCACGTCGTCACCGGCGGCGGCGTCGAAGCCGACGACATCGTGGCCGTCGGCCTCCAGCCGCGCGCGGACCGGGCGGCCCAGCCGCCCGCGGTCGCCGGTGAGGAGGATCCTCACGCGACGCCGAGGCGCTCGCGCAGGTCGTCGCCGCCGCGGACGCGACGCAGGCCGCGGATGCCCAGGCCGGCGTCGGTCTTGTAGACCGCGCCGGTGACCGCCCGGCCGTCGCGGCGCGAGGCGAGCAGGACGTACGCGCCGGCGTGGTCCTCCGGGTCGGCGTGGAGCGCGAGCGGCACGGTCGCCATGACCGCCTCGTCCTTGTTCGACGGGTGCGTGTGGGTGCGGATCCGCTCGCCGTTCTCGTCCAGGCCGAACGAGGCGGGCATCCGGATGTCGGTGCGCGTGGCGCCCGGCGCGACGCCGTTGACGCGCACGACCGGCGCCCACTCGTGGGCCAGCTGGCGGACGACGCCGAGCGCGCCATGCTTGGAGCCGATGTACATCACGCCGCCGCCGTCGGGATAGAACGACGAGTTCGACAGCGTGACGATGAAGTTGCCGCGGGTGCGGGCGAGCTCCTTGACCGCGACGCGCGCCCCGAGGATCACGGCCTTGATGTTCAGGTCGTAGATCTCGTAGTAGGTCTTCTCGACGTCCTCCTCGGGGATGTCGATGAGCTCGCGGAACGCGTCGCCCAGGCCGGCGTTGGCGACGAACGTGTCGAGCTTGCCGAAGGCGTCGACCGCCTTCTTGACGGCGGCGCGGTTGCCGTCGAGCGTCAGGACGTCGGCGTTGATCGTCACGACCTTGTCGCCGTGCGCGGCCTGCACGGCCTCCAGGCGCTCGTCGACGATGTCCACGACGCAGACGCGCGCGCCCTCCTCGACGAAGCGGTCGACGACGCCGCGTCCGATGCCCGACCCGCCGCCGGTGACGAGGGCGACCTCTCCTTCCAACCAACCCATCTCGCGTTGCTCCTCTCCTGCTCGCGTTCGTCTAGACGACTGTATTCAGTAGTCGCGCTGAGCGGAAGCCCGCAGCCCGGGTCCGCCGTCTCAGGCGACGATCGGCAGCGACCGGACCGCGTACTCGGCGGTGATCGCGCGGCCCAGGACCGGATCGGACAGCTCGTAGCGGAACGGCGTCCCCGGGCGGATGCCGCCGATCGCCGCGAACGTCCCGCAGAACATGATCGTCCCGTCCTTCAGGGCCGGCACCGCGCGGCCGACGAGCTCGCCCGGCGGCAGGATCGCGTCGAGCGTCCCCTCCTGGTACAGCTCGCCGTCGCCGATCCACGACCGCAGCTCGAGCCGGTCCCAGTGCGGCGCGACCTCGTCGTAGGCCCAGAACGACCGCCCGATCGGCTTGTCGCAGAGCTGCTTGGACACCGCGACGCCGTACGTCTCGACCTCGCGGTCGGTGTGGTCCGAGCCGACGCCGACCCACAGCCGGCCGCCGTGGCGCAGCAGGACCGGCTCGACCTCGCCGCTCGAGGCGTCGGTCGACTCGATCACCGGCGCGGTCGTCACGCGCGAGGCCGACACGCGGTAGTAGACCGGGACGCTCGACGGCCGCGGCACGCCGAGCTCCTCGAGCTCGGCGATGTGCTCCTCGACCTTCGCGCGGTCGCGGCCGGTCCAGCCCGCGACGATCGCGGTGTCGATCGTGACGGCGGTCTCGCTGCCGCCGAGGTCCAGCTCCAGCTCGATCACAGTCGCTCCTCGATCCAGGCGCCGACGCTCAGCACCTGCCTGTCCTGACCGCCCAGGGCGGAGATCATGAGCCCCGTCGGCGGCTCGCCCTCGTCGTGCATCGGCACCGACAGCGAGCAGCCGTCGAGGACGTTCACCACGGTCGGGTTGCGCAGGGCGAGCAGGTTCAGCCGCCCGTACTCCTCGTCGTCGTCGAACGCGTCCAGCGGCGGCGCGACCATCGGCACCGTCGGGGCCAGGAACGCGTCGAACCCGTCCAGGGCGCGGCGCGCGCCCTCGATCAGCTCCCGCCGGCGCGCGTGGAGCCGCTCGACGTCGCCGGGGCCGAGCGCCTCGCCGCGCCGGATGCGGACGAGCACGCGCGGGTCGTACTCGCCGGCGCGCGCGGCGATGAGGTCGCGGTGCCACGCCCAGCTCTCGGCGGCGGCGAACCCGCCGGCCGCGTTGAGGTCGGCGATCGCGTCGAGCTCGGGAACCGTGACGTCGACGACGTCGGCCCCGGCGTCGGCCAGCCGGCCGAGCGCGCGCTCGAACGCATCGGCGACGGCCGGCTCGACGCCGTCATGGACGTAGTTGCGCGGCACGGCCAGCCGCGGCGGCGCCGCGAGCGCGGGCGGAGCGGTCGGCTCGATCCCGGCGAGGATCGCCGTGAGGACCGCGCAGCACGTCACGCTGCGGGCCAGCACCCCGACCGTGTCGAGCGTCTCCGACAGCGGCACCATCCCGTCCCGGGGGACCCGGGACTGGGTCGGCTTGAAGCCGGTGATCCCGCACATCGCGGCCGGGATGCGGCACGACCCGCCGGTGTCGGTGCCGAGCGCGCCGTGCGCCATGCCGTCGGTGACCGACACCGCGGCGCCCGACGACGAGCCGCCGGGGATGCGGCCGCGCTCGCGGTCCCACGGGTTGCGCGGCGTGCCGTAGTGCGGGTTGATCCCGAGCCCGCTGTAGGCGAACTCGGTCATGTTCGTGCGCGCCACCGGGATGAGCCCCGCCTCGCGCCAGCGCGCGACCGCCGTCGCGTCGCGCTCGGCGGGCGGGCCGTCGAGCACGCGCGAGCCCGCGCGCGTGACCTGTCCCGCGACGTCGAAGAGGTCCTTGACCGAGACCGGGATGCCGGCGTACCGCGACGGCGCCCGGCCCTCGCGGCGCAGCGCGTCGATCCGGCGCGCCTCGGCGCGCGCGCCGTCGGCGTCGACCTCGGTGCACGCGCGGGCGCCCTCGCCGGCCGGGTCGGCGATCCGCTCCAGGCACTCCTCGACGAGCGCCTCGGCGGTCGTGCGCCCCGCGGCGAGGTCGTCGGCGAGCCGCTCGACCGTGCTCACACCGGGTCGTAGTAGTGGATCTCGAGCAGCAGGCAGCCGCCGTCCGAGCGGAACGGGCCGTGCGCGGCACCGGGCGGGCGGCAGGCGTAGGTGTGCGGCTCGAACCGCTCGCCGCCGCGGCCCTGGGCGTCGTTGCCGACGGTGAGGTCGCCCTCCATGAGGTAGACCTCCTCCCAGTAGTCGTGCACGAACGGGGCGGTCGTGTAGACGCCCGGCGCGAAGCGCAGCAGGCGCGTGCGGGTGCCGCGCTTGTTCTCCTCGTCCAGCGCGCCGGAGAGGATCTTCTGCTGGATGCCCTCCGGGTAACCGGGCGGCGTCTCCCAGCCGCTGTCGAGGTCGACGGCGTAGAACTCGTCGTGCTGCTTGTTGACCGGCATCGGGTCTAGCTCCTGTCGAGGTCGGTGGCGACGACGTCGGCGTAGGCGGGATCGCCCTGGAGCAGCCCGCGCTCCCGCGCGAAGCGGTTCATGCCGGTGACCGCGCGCTCGGGGATCTCGACGTCGTAGTAGGGGAGGTCGCGCCGGACGAGCTCGGCGATGAGCGCCGCCTGCTCGGGCGGGAAGACGCGCTCGCCGATCTCGGTGGCCCGCTCGGGGTCCTCGGCGAGCAGCTCGTGCGCGCGGCGCAGGGCGCGGACGATCGCCTGCGCGCGGCCGCGGTCGGCGGCGATGTACTCCTCGGTCGCCGCGACGGAGGCGAACGTGTAGTCGAAGCAGCCCTCGGGGCCGTCGCCGCGGCGGATGTCGAGGACGACGGTCCCGGCGCCGGACCTGACGGCGACCTCGGTCCCCATCCCGTTGGCCCAGAAGCCGTCGATGCGGCCGTCGGCGAGCGCCTGCGCGGCGGTCAGGCCGAAGTTCGTGCCGGCGCCCGCGGCGCCCGGGACCGGGGCGATGTCGACCTCGGACAGATCGAGGCCCGCGTCGACAACGAGCTGCTGGAGGCCGAGGTCGACCCAGGGGGCCGCGCCGATGCGCTTGCCGCGCAGGGCGGAGACGTCGCCGCGCTCGATGCCGAGGTCGGCGCGCATGACGAGGAACCAGTACATGCCCTGCCCCTGTGCGGCGAGGAGCTTCACGCCCTCCCACTCGGGGAACGCCGCGAGCGCCGAGTGCGCGGAGCCGGCGACGACGTCGACCTCGCCGGCCTTCAGCGCGCGGTAGGCGGCGTCGACCGGGAAGAGCAGCTCGACCGTCGCGTCCGGGATGCCCTCGTCGCGCAGGCAGCCGAGCTCGACGGCCGCGATCGCCGGGAAGTACGAGTTCGAGATGAGGTCCGGCACCACGATGCGCACTGGTGACGACAGTATACATTCGAGCCTGCTCGTCTCCGTCACAGCGCCCCCGCCCTGCACCCCGGTGCGGGGCGGGGCGCATCTTCCGCTACTCGGCGAGCGGGGGCCCGACGACGACCATGTCGTGGCGCTCGGCCGCCCGCGCCACCGCCTCGCGGTCGAACGCGGGATCCGGCGGCAGGACCGGCTCGGGCGCGGGCTCGCCGGCGTCGCGGATGAACGCGGCGAGGTCGGTGCCCGTCGCGACCTGGATCGTGCGCGCGCCGTCCGGGCCGACGCGGAACGCGTGCGGGACGCCCTGCGGGACGACGAGGAAGTCCCCCGGACCGAGGTCGTGCAGCTCGTCACCGCGCCGGAAGCGCATCGTGCCCTCGAGCACGTAGAACGCCTCGTCCTCGTTGCGGTGCAGGTGCAGCGGCGGTGCGTGCCCCGGGTGCAGCCGCGCCTCGAGGAACGTCCAGCCCTCCGCGTGGCGGAGGGTCATGAGATTGCCGCTGAACCACACGTGCTCGATGTCACACAAGTGTATACCGTAGACACATGAACACCGCGAGCCCGATCCCGCTCGAGGACCTCGAGGAGTCGCTCGCCGACCCCTCGGCCCCGCTGTTCCTCCCGCCGGAGGCGTACAAGTCGCCCGAGTTCCACGCGTTCGAGCTGCAGGCGATCTGGCGCCGCGAATGGATCCTCGTCGGCCGCCTGGAGGAGATCCCCGCGCCCGGCGACTACTTCACGATCGACGTCATCGGCGAGCCGCTCATCGTCGTGCGCGGCGACGACGGCGAGGTCAACGCGATGTCATCGATCTGCCGCCATCGCGGCATGCTCGTCGCCGAGGGGCGCGGCCACTGCGAGCGCGCGTTCATCTGCCCGTACCACCTGTGGGCCTACGACCGAAGCGGCAGGCTCATGGGCGCCCCGCAGGCCGCCGAGATGGTCGGACGGGACATCGCGCTGCCGCGCGTGCGCACCGAGGTCTGGCACGGCTTCATCTTCCTGAACTTCGACGACGACGCCGAGCCGCTCGCCCCGCGCCTGGAGCAGCTCGAGCCGATCGTCGCGCCCTACCGGCTCGAGGACCTGCGCGGCGAGTTCACGGCCGACCCGGACTACGTCTTCGAGTTCGACTACGACTGGAACTGGAAGGTGTACGCCGAGGGGCAGAACGAGTGCTACCACTGCGACAAGCTCCACGGCGACACGCCGGTGATGCGGAACACCGACTTCTCGAAGCTCGACTTCGGGATCATGGACGCCGAGCGGGGGGTCTTCCAGTTCGAGCTGAGGAACCTCGACATCGACGTCACGCTCAACCACGTCGGCAAGGCGATCTTCGACCCCATCCCCGGGCTCACCGAGGAGCAGCGGTGGGTGACGCAGACGATCATCCTCGCGCCCGGCGTCCTGCTCGTCTGCATGCCCGACAGCGTCATCGCGCTCGGCTACCGGCCGACCGGCCCGACGTCGATGCGCGTCAAGCGCCACCGCCTGTACCCGCAGGAGACGCTCGCCCGCCCGGACTTCGCCGAGCGGCACGCCGAGGAGCTCGCCGCCGTGCGCACGTTCGTCGGCCAGGACGAGTACGCGTTCGCGCGCGTCCAGCAGGGCCTCGAGTCGACGTTCGCGCCGCGCGGCCCGGTCGCCGGCCGCGAGCAGGTGCTCATCGGCATGAACAAGTGGCTCATCGACCGCTACCGCGCCGCGGCGTAGACCGCGCCGGTCAGCACGCCGTGTAGGCGACGAAGCGCCCGGCCCGGACGGCCCGCTCGAACCCCGGGTCGGGCGCGTTCGTCGACGGCGACGCGCCGTCGGCGAACCCGAACCGGCGCAGCGCCTTCTCGCCGACGACGAACACGGCGACGCCGCGCTCGGGCCGCACGTCCGACCGCGCCCGCACCGCCCCGCGCGGCGCGTCGAGATACCACCGCGCGTCGGGCACCAGCCGGTAGTTCGGGAACGTCAGCGGGCCGCACGCCATCCCGGCGCGGACCTCGGGGGTGTCGAGCAGCCGCACGAGGTCGCGGTGCGAGGCGTCGAGGAACGCGAGCTCGGCGGTGAGCTTCGAGACGACGTTCATCCGCACCACCGCGAACGTCACCCCGCCGGCCAGCAGCACGCACGCGCCCACCGTCCACAGCCGCCGCAGGCGCCCGCGCGGCAGGTCGGCGAACCCGGCGAACGCGTACCCGGCGAACAGGCAGAGCGTCACGGTCGGGACCGTCAGGTAGCGCGGCAGGATCGACAGGCCGGCGACGCCCGTCGCCAGGAACGTGAGCACGCCCGCGCCGAGCAGCGCCAGCGGCACGACCAGGCGCCGCCACCCCAGCCGCCACAGCGCCACCGCCAGGCCGGCGACCGCCGCGACCGCCACCGGCGCGCGCAGCGCGTCGACGACGAACTCGGCGAACGCGCCCGGAACCTTCGCCACGCCGCGCTCGCGCCCGAGGTCGGCGGCCAGCTCGCTCGTGCCGGTCAGCGACCACAGCGGGTCGCCGGTCACCCACAGGTCGGTGAGGACCCACACGACCGGCGCGACGAGCGCGCCCGCGACGAGCCGCGGCGACCGGCGCCACAGCGCGAACAGGCCGCCGAGCAGCCACGCCTCCGGCCGCAGCAGCCCGGCGACGGTCAGCAGGGCGAGCACCGACCGGTCCCGCCGGCCCTCGGCGGCGCGGACCGCCGCCCAGAACACGAGCGCCAGGAACGGCACGTCGCGATACCCGCGCGCCGCCAGCAGCAGCAGCGAGAACGAGGACGCGGCGAAGAACGTCCCCGCCAGCGCGGGCCAGACGCCCAGCACCCGCGCGCCGAGACGGAACACCCCCCACGCGGTCAGCACGAGCGACAGCACCGCGATGAGCACGACCACCCGGTCGGCGTCGACGCCGAACACCGCCCCGAGCACGGCGCCGGCGACGATCTCGAGCGGATGCTGGGTCGGCGCCGCGTACGCCTCGAAGTCCGGCCGGACCCCGTCCAGCAGGTCGCGGCCCCAGAGGAGGTGGTAGTACGCGTCGTAGTTGGGATAGGTCGGGGCGACCGCCCAGAACACGACGGCCGCGACCGCCGCTGCCGCGACGGCGACGAGCTCGACCCGCCGCGCCGCCCCGGTCACGAGCTCCGCGGCCCCGGCGACAGGCCGATCCCCGCGGCGAGCAGCACCCACGCCAGCGGATCCTCGAGGAACGCCGCGTAGACGAACGTGTGGACGACGAGCGCGACGAACGCGGCGGCGACCGCGGCGCGCGGGACCGACGTGCGCGCGCCGCGCAGCAGCAGCGCCGTCGCCGCCGCCAGCAGCGCCAGGTAGACCGCCAGGCCCGCAACGCCCTGCTCGGCCGCGACCGTGATCGGCATCGTGTGCGACGCGTTCGTCGCGCGCTCGCCCGACGCGTTCTCCGCGCGCCGGTACTCGCGGCGGAACGACGCCGACCCGTGCCCGGCGAGGGGCGCGTCGCCCGCGAGGCGCACGCCGCCCTTGACGAGCTCCCACCGGCCGGACGTCGCGTCGTTGGCGTCCCGGTCCAGGCCGACCTCGCCCGGCGCGGCGATCGCGACGACGGCGCCGGCGAGCACGACGGCGCCCGCGGTGAGCGCCGCCGGACGCGTGCCCCACCGCAGCGCGCCGAGCACCACGAGCCCGGCGAGCAGCGCCGCGAAGCTCGACTGCGACAGCGTGAGCACGAGCCCCGCCCACAGGTACGCCAGCAGCACGCCCGCGCCGGCCACCGTCCGCGGCGTCCGCGCGTGGAGCATCACCGCGGTGACGCAGAGCATCACGATCGCCAGGAAGCGCCCGTAGATGTTCGGGTCGAAGAACAGCGAGTTGACGCGGAAGTACGTCTCGAACTGGTTCGACGCGATGACCTTCGGGTTCAGCAGCAGCGTCTGCGTCGCGTACTCGACGAACCCGACCGCGACGAACAGGACCGCCAGGCCGCACAGGACCCCCAGGCAGCGGACGAGCAGCTCGCGCGTCCACGCCGCCCGCACGAGCAGCGTCGCCAGGAGCGCGAACGGGACGTAGAAGAACACGACCTGCTGCAGCGCGCGCTCGAAGTCCGACGAGTACGCCGCCTGGACCGCGTACAGGACGATCGACCCCGCCAGGAGCAGCCGCAGCACGCGCCCGGCGGGCTCGGCCGCGTCCGGGTCGTCCGCGCCGCCGCGCCCGGCCAGGCGCGGGACGGCGTACGCCAGCACGCCGGCGGCGATGACCGCGTACAGCGGCACGAGCAGGCTCGCGGTCGTCCCGCCCGCGGCGATCGGGATCCGGAACGGGACCGTGAGGACGACCGCGACCGGCAGCCAGCCGGGCCGGCGCGCGAACAGCACCGCGCCGAGCGCGACCGCGACCAGGCCGGCACCGGCCGCGCCGAGCGCGACCGCGGGCCGGTCGCGGAGCGCCTCGATCTGCTCGGAGTCCCAGATCTCGGCGAGCAGCAGCACCGGCGTCAGCACCAGCGCGAGCACCATCGCCGCGGCCCGGCCCCGGGCGCGCAGCGGCGCGGCGAGCGCGGCGCCGGCGAGCAGGGCGGCGAGGATCGCGCCCACGGCGAGGATCGGATCGACGTCGCCCGTGCTCATCCGGTCCTCAGCAGCGTCCAGATCCGCCCGAGCAGCTCGGCGCTCGCCGGGTCGCTGCCCAGGCGCGTCGCGAAGCCCGGGATGCCGGTGCGGATGACCAGGCCCTCGCCGTAGCGCGCGGCCACGATCACCGGGCGGTTGCCGTCCTCGGTCACCGCGGCCGACAGCGCGCGCGCCTCCGGCCCGACCGACCGCGTCGCCTCCCACGCCTCGACGTCCGGGAACAGCCCCTCCTCGCCGGCGAACAGCTGCAGGCGCCCGTCGTCGTCGAGGATCGTCAGGTTCACCGGCTTGCGCACGACCGGGTCCAGGCGCGCGCCGAACAGGTCCGTCCGCCCGACCGGCGTCGGGTCGAGCAGCCGCCGCTGGGTCTGGCGCACCTCGCTGCGCAGCGACCGCGTGCCGAGCGAGGCGAGCGTCCCGCCGCGCGCGACGAACGCGCGCAGCCGGCGGCGGACCTCCTCGGTCAGCCAGGTCGCGTCGCCGGCGATGAGCACGCCGCGGTGGCCCTCGAGCTCCGGCCCCTGCCCGTTGGCGAGCGCGATGTCGGTCGTCAGGTCGTAGCGCAGCCCCTGCGCGGTGAGCCGCGCGAGCAGCGGCGCCTCGTTCTCGGCCACGCCGGCCGGCAGGCCGTCGCCGGCCCACACGCGCGCCAGGCGGACCGGGACGCCGCGGTCGAGCGTGTTCGGCAGCCCGTCGCCGTCGTCGTCGACCTCGTTGCGCCCCTGCCACGTCGTCGCCGGCAGCACGACGAGCACGCGGTTGTCGCGGCGGTCGTCGACGGGCACCGGCACCGTGACGCGGCGGTCGCGGGTGCGCGCCTCGAACAGGAACAGGCCGCTCTCCCAGCCGCTGCGGGTGCGGCGGGTCAGCGCTCCGCCCCGCGACCGGCGCGAGTGGAGCACCGGCTCGCGGGCGCCGACGCGGCGCAGCTGCCAGTTGTAGGTCTGCTGCCGCGCGTCGACCGCGACCGTGAACTCGTCGCCGGCGCGGACCGGGACGAGCGGCGACTGGGCGGCGAGGTACCGGACCGTGATGCCGCCCCTGCCGGGCAGGACCTCGCCACGCCGGGCGCGGCCCTCCAGGACGCGGCGCGGGACCGAGCGCCCGATGTTGCCGGCCCGGTCGCGCGAGCGGACGACCGCGACGTACGTGCCCGGCGACACGCGGCGCCCGTCCTTCGTGCCGTCCCAGTACGCCACGCCCTCGCCGGCGGGCGAGACCCCGCCCTCGATCCGCAGGCCGGTGACCAGGCGCGGACGGGGCCCGTCGGTCTTCCAGATCTCCACCGACTGCCGGCGGCCGGGCGCGACGAAGCGGATCTGCGCGGGGCGGCCGTCGGGGCGCGGCAGCAGCTCCGGCCGCGGCACCTTCGTCCGGTCCGGGCCGATCGACACGACCCGCGGCCGCGGCGGGGTCGTGTCGAGCACGATGTTGCGCGGCAGGACGATCGAGCGGCCCTCGCGCCGCAGGACCAGGCGCACGCGGTAGGTGCCGTCGCGGGCGCGGCGGCGCTCGTCGTCGCGCCCGTCCCAGCGCAGCACGACCGGCTCGCCCTTCTCGACGTCGCGGCCGGAGGCCAGCTCGCGGACCGCGTCGCCGTCGCGGTCGACGACCTGGACGTCGATGCGGTCGCCGCGGCGCAGGCGGAACGTGATCTTCACGCTCTCCCGCCGGCCGTCCTGGTTCGGCGACAGCAGGCCCTCGACGCCGAGGTGGGAGATGCGCGGCTCGCTGCTCTTCAGCCGCTGGGCGACGAAGAACGCCCCGAACGTCGCGATCACGAGCGCGGCGAACAGGGCTCGGGCGAGCGTGCTCACAGCTTGACGAGCTCGCCGTTGGGGACGGTCCACTCGTGGTAGGTGTCGAGCCCGCGGCGGTGCGTGTGGGCGAGCGCGCAGCGGATGACGCCACGATGGCAGACGACGAGCGCCGGGAGCTCGTGCCGCTGGGTGATCTCGACGAGCGCGGCGATCACCCGGCGCTGCTGCTCGGCCAGCGACTCGCCGCCGGGGAAGCGGAAGTCCTCGCCGGCGGCGAGGAACGCCGCCCACGCCTCCGGCTCGTCGCGGGCGATGTCCTCCTTGTGGCGGCCCGCCCAGTCGCCGACGTCCGACTCGCGCAGGCGGTCGTCCAGGCGCGGCTCGAGCCCGATCCGCTCGCCGACGATCTCCGCGGTCTCGCGGGCGCGGGCGAGCGGGCTCGCGTACAGCGCGACGAAGCCGTGGCCGGCGGCGCGCTCGGCCAGCGCGCGCGCCTGCTCGCGCCCGCGGTCGTTCAGCGGGACGTCGAGCCGGCCCTGGAAGCGGCGGTCCTTGTTCCAGGTCGTCTCGCCGTGGCGGGCGAGCCAGATCACCTGACGCGCCCCATCCTGTCGTCGGGCAGCCCCGGGCGCACCGCCTGCGGCGGCGGGGCGTCGGCGGGCGGCGGCCCGCCGTCCATGAGCGCGGCGATGCGGACGTCACGCGGCTCGGTCGTGCGCGCGGGAAGGTCGAGGGGCGCCTCGGCCGTCATGGTGCAGCGGTCGCGTCAGCCCTGGCCGGACTGCGTGTTCTGGTCGGCGCCGACGGTGACGACGACACGGGCGTTCTCGCCGGCCACGGTCCTGGTGTTCACGTCGAGCCGGGACACCGCGTCCGCGCCGACGCCGATGAGGCGCGCGACCGCGCGCGCCTCGGCACGCGCGCCCTCGGCGAACTGCACCATCGTCGCCGAGCGGTTCTGCTCGGGCGCGTCGGCGACCGTCCCCATCGCGTAGCCCTCGGCCTTGATCTTCTCGGCGGTCCGCGCGGCCAGGCCGGTGATCGTCGTGCCGTTGAGGACCGCGACCGTCGTCTCGCTCTTCGGCCGCGTCGCCTGCGTGCGGGTGCGCTCGGACTGGTTCGGCGACGGCGCGATCCCGCCCTCGGACTGCTGCGGGCGGTCGTTGCGGGCCGAGCCCTCGCCGCCGCCGTCGTCTCCGCCGCCGCCGAGGACGAGCGCCAGGCCGACGCCGACCAGGACGACCGCCCCGACGATGACGCCCGCGACGACCGGGATGCGGCGCGGGGCGCGCTGGGTCTGGACGCCCGCCGGGCGCGAGCGCCCGGACGAGGAGCGCAGCGCGGCCGCGGTCGCGGGACGCTGCGGGGACCGGCCGCCGCCGGCGGGGCGCGGGCGGGCGACGACGGTGCGGGGCGGGGCGGGCGAGGTGCCCGAGGGCGGCGTCGCGCCGGCGGCGGGGGCCGTGGGGCCCGGCGTGGTGGGCGGCGCGGGGGTGCCGGTCCCGGAGGCGGCGGCCTCGCCCGCAGGCGCCGCGGCCGCGCCGGACGGGGCCGCGGCCGCCGCACCGGCGGCGGTGGCCGCCGCGGCAGCGGGCGCCGCGCTCGGGGCCGCTGCCGCCGCCGCGGCCGCGGTCGCCGCGCCGCCCGCGGCGAGCGCACCGGCCGGGACGCCGCCCACCCGGCCGTTCGGCCGGGCGGCCGCCGCCTGCGCCGCGGCCGTCTGCGGCTGGCCGGGCGTGCGCGGCTGGGCCTGCGGCTGGCGCTGCACGGCCGACGTGCGCCGGGCGGCCTCGGCGGCGATGCGCGCCTGCAGCTCGGCGTCGCGCTCGGGCGCCCGGCCCGCCCACTCGCGCAGGCGCTTGACCTCGCGGGCCTGCGCGAAGTAGAGCAGCGACAGGACGGCCAGGCCGAGCACGGAGGCCGCGCCCGCGTAGCCGCCATAGTCCTTGATGAAGTCGAAGAGCTGATCCACGCCGGAAGTCGCGCGCCAGACTAGCCGCCGGCCCGTACGGTAGGCGGCTGGCGCAGGTCGGTGAGCTCGGAGACCTTCTGCGCCAGTCCGGCGGCATCTCCTTCAAGCACGAGAAGACCGATCTCGTCGAACATCTTGTCAACCGTGGCCGGATCGAAGGGTTCACGCTCGGCGAGCAGGATCTTCTCGGCGGGCGTCGGCTGGGGCCGCTCGTAGGCGTTGAACAGCTCCTCGTGGAGCTTCTCGCCCGGTCTGCGGCCGACCTCCTCGATCGCGATGTCGACGTCCGGCCTCATGCCCGACAGCTCGATCATCATCCGCGCCAGGCGCATGATCTCGACCGGCTCGCCCATGTCGAGGACGTAGATCTCGCCGCCGGTGCCGAGCGAGCCGGAGCGGATGATGAGCTGCACCGCCTCCGGGATCGTCATGAAGTACCGGGTCATCCGCCGGTCGGTGACCGTGACCGGGCCGCCGCGGGCGATCTGGCGGCGGAAGATCGGCACGACGCTGCCCGACGAGCCGAGGACGTTGCCGAACCGGACGGTCGCGTAGCGGGTCTGCGGGAACCGCTGGGCCTCGGCCTCGACCGCGAACTCGGCGAGCGCCTTCGACGCGCCCATGACCGTCGCCGGCGCGACCGCCTTGTCCGTCGAGACCTGGACGAAGTGCTTGACGCCGGTCTGGCCGGCGATCCGGGCCATGATCCGCGTGGCGATCGCGTTGTTGCGCACCGCCTCGACCGGGTTGCCCTCCATCAGGCCGACGTGCTTGTAGGCGGCGGCGTGGAAGACGACCGACGGGCGGTGCTCGGCGAACACCTCGCGCATCCGCTCCTCCTCCTTGCAGTCGCCGAGCACGGAGGCGACGACCTCGCGGTGCACGTGGCGATCATCGAGCAGCTCGCGCTCGATGCGGAAGAGGTTGTCCTCGGCGTGGTCGAGCAGGACCAGGCGCCGCGGGCCGACGCGCGCGATCTGACGCGAGAGCTCCGAGCCGATCGAGCCGCCGGCGCCGGTGACGAGCACGACCTCGCCGGTGAGGTACGCGCCGACGCGGTCGAGCTCCATGACGACCGGCTCGCGGCCGAGCAGGTCCTCGATCTGGACCTCGCGCGCCTGCCGGACGAGCTCGCCGCCGGTCTGCAGCAGCTCGAACACCGTCGGCAGCGTCCGGACGGGGATCCCGCGCTCGCGACAGGCGGTCGTGACGCGCGCGCGCAGCGTGCCCGGCGCGGAGGGGATCGCGATGAGCACCTCGTCGGGCTCGACCTCGTCGAGCACGCGCGGCAGGTCGCCGTCGGTGTCGCCCAGGACCTTGACGCCCTCGACGCGCACGCCGCGCAGGCGCGGGTCGTCGTCGACGAAGCCGAGCGGCGTCAGGCCGAGCTGGGGGTTGCGCATGACCTCGCGCAGCAGGAGCCGGCCGCCGTCGCCGGCGCCGACGATGAGCACGCCGCGCGCGTTGCGCTGCGGGCGGAAGCCGTGCAGCCGGCGCTCGTGGACGATCCGCGCGAGCATCCGCGCGCCGAGGACGAGCGCGAGGAGCAGCAGGCAGTAGGCGCCGAGGACGCCGGTCGGGATGTTCAGGCCGACGTTGCCCTCCGCCGACGGGCGCTCGACCGGCGTGACCACCGCGACGTAGACGGCGGTGGTCAGGACCGTGACGACGACCGCGGCGACGACCGCCTCGAGGTCGCGCAGGCTCGAGTAGCGCCACCACTTCTGGTACAGCCGGAAGCCGGTGAAGACGACGAGCGCGATGCCGACCGCGGGCAGGAGCGTCGCCTCGAACAGCTCCTCGTAGCGGGCGGGGAACAGGTCGTCGAACCGCAGCCGGTAGGCGAGGAAGTATGCGACGGCGACCAGCACCCCGTCGACCGCGAGCTGCGGCAGCGAATGGCGGTGCAGGGGAAGGGCCGCGGACGACCTGATCCGTCGGCGCATCGGGGCCATGGTACTCGCAGGCCGCTACGCTCCGGCGGCGTGCTTGCCGTCCCCGCGTCGCTGACGGACCCCCTCGTCGAGTTCGCCACGAACGTGGTGGGCGAGCTCGGGCTGCCCGGCATCTTCATCCTGATGCTGGTCGAGAGCGCGTGCATCCCGGTGCCCTCCGAGGCCACGATGCTCTTCGCCGGCTTCAACGTCTCCAAGGGCGAGTACAGCCTCTTCGCGGTGACGATGGTCGGGTCGCTGGCGAACCTCGTCGGCTCCTGGGTCGCCTACGCGGTCGGCTACTTCGGCCGCGTCGACATCCTCGAGAAGCACGGCAAGAAGCTCCACATCAAGCCGTCGCACCTGCAGTGGGCCGACCGCTGGTTCGAGAAGCACGGCGACGCGACCGTCTTCTTCACCCGGATGCTCCCGATCATCCGCACGTTCATCTCGCTGCCGGCCGGGGTCGCACGGATGCCGTTCTGGCGCTTCTCGGTCCTGACGTTCCTGGGCTGCGTCCCCTGGGTGTTCATGCTGACGTTCATCGGGCAGCAGGTCGGCGAGCGCTGGGAGGACTGGAAGGACTCGCTGCACTACTTCGACTACGCGGTGGCCGCGGCGATCGTGATCGGCGTCGTCTACCTCGTCGTCCAGAACCGGCGCGGGAAGAGCCGGCAGGGTTCGTCGGAGGTGGAGCCCGCCGCCGATGCGGCCCAGTAGGGCCTTCGCCCTCGGGCTGCTCCACGGGCCGGCGGAGCTGCTGCCGGTGTCATCGTCGGCCCACGCGGGCCTCGCGCTGCGCGACCTCCCGCCCGAGCGGCGCAAGGAGCTCGAGGTCGCGCTGCACGCCGGGACGCTCGTCGCGCTCGGCCCGCCCCGCCCGGCCGCCTGGCTCGTCGTCTCGACGCTGCCGCCCGCGCTCGCCGGCGCGCTGCTCGAGCGCCCGATCGAGCGCCGCCTCGGCGGCCCCCGGGCGACGGCGATCGGCCTCCTCCTGGGAGGGGCGGCGCTCGCCCTCGCCGACCTGAAGGGGTCTGACCCCTCGTTGCGCGCGCACATGAAGGTGACTGACACCTGTGTGGCGCACGCGCTCGTGCTCGGCCTCGCGCAGGCCGTCGCGCTCGTGCCCGGCGTGTCGCGGCACGGGGCCGCGCTGACCGCGCTGCGCGCGCTCGGGTACCCGCGCGAGGAGGCGCACGCGCTGTCGGTCGAGGCCTCCAAGCCGGTGCTGCTCGGCGCGACCGTGCTCAAGGCGCTGCGGATGCGGCGCGAGGACGCGCCGGTGCTCGCGGCGGCCGCCGCGGGGTCGGCGCTGTCGACGCTCGCGGCCCGGCGGGCGCTCGCCGGGCGGGGCGTCCGCGGGCCGCTGTGGCCGTTCGCGCTGTACCGCGCCGCCCTGGCGGCTAGCTTGTGGCGCCATGGCCGAAGCTGACGCGTACGCCGCCGCGGGCGTCGACATCGACGAGTCCGACCGTGCGGTCGACGCACTCGTCGGCGTCCTGAAGGGCATCGACGCGCCGCGCCGGACCGTCGACCTCCCCGGCCACTTCGCGAGCGTCGTCCGCGTCACCGACGACCTCGGCATCGCGTTCGCGACCGACGGCGTCGGCTCGAAGCTCATCGTCGCCGAGGAGACCGGCCGTATCGACACCGTCGGGATCGACTGCGTCGCGATGAACGTCAACGACGTCATCTGCGTCGGCGCCGAGCCGATCGCGCTCGTCGACTACATCGCGGTCGAGCGCGCCGACCCCGACCGGCTCGCGCAGATCGCCAAGGGCCTGGCGGCCGGGGCCGAGCAGGCCGGCGTCGAGATCCCCGGCGGCGAGGTCGCGGTCCTGCCCGAACTCATCCGCGGCCACCCGAGCCCGCAAGGCTTCGACCTGTGCGCGTCGGTCATCGGGACCGTGGCGCTCGACGCGATCGTCACCGGCCGCGAGGTCGCGCCCGGCGACGCGCTCGTCGGGCTGCCGTCCTCCGGCCTGCACTCCAACGGGTACACGCTCGCCCGCCGCGCGCTCTCGTCGCTCGACTACGACGACACCCCGCCCGAGCTCGGCGGGCAGACCGTCGCCGACGTCCTCCTCGAGCCCACGACGATCTACGTGCGCGCGGTGCTCGAGCTCCTGCGCTCGGACATCCCCGTCCACGGCCTCGCGCACATCACCGGCGGCGGCACCGACAACCTCGCGCGGCTGCGCGGCGACGTGACCTACACGGTCGACGACCCGCTGCCGGTCCCGCCGGTCTTCGGGCTCGTCCAGCGCCTCGGCGGCGTCTCGGACGCCGAGATGCGCCGCGTGTTCAACATGGGCTGCGGCTTCGTCTGCGTCGTCCCGGCCGACCGGGCCGGCGACGCGACCGACCTGCTCGCCGCGCACCACCCGGGTGCGCGGCGGATCGGGACGGTCGAGCCCTAGAGCAGGATCGGGCTCAGGCCGCGGACGGGCCGTCGAAGCCGACGACCTCGGTCAGCGCGACCGTGCGGACGACGTCGCCGTCGACCGAGCGCAGCTCCGCTCGCACCCGGCCACCGGACTCGGGCACGTCGAAGCGCAGCTCGTGCCCCTGCGCGAGCAGGGCATCGTAGACGCGGCCGGCGGCGTCGCACTCGGCCAGGACCTCTCCAGGAACCGTCTCGGGATGACGGGTGGCCCGCCATTCGAGCAGGTCGATCACGTTGTCGGCGCGAGCAACGCCTGCGTCCATCTCCGGAATCCTTCCTGTCACGGCTGCCGGCCGTCCATGGCCGGCGACAGTGCTGGTCATCGTCGCTGCGCAGGGGAAGTTGACGGAATGCGGGAGCGTTCGGCCACCTGTCGTATTCCCGCTCAAGTCCGGGGGCCGAGCGGCCACCCCGGGCGCCGTCGACGCCGGATCCCGTCTCCCTCCCCACTTCTGGGGATGCACAGCTTGGACGAACTGAGGCTGTGCAATCCCGTCCAGTGGGGATGTCGAAGACCCGCCGATCGTCCGATACAGCCCGCGTTCCCCGGAGTTCCCCTGTTCCGCTCCAGAAGGAGTCGTCCCCCACCATGGCTGTTCAGGCCCCCGCTCGTGGCCGCGTTTCCGCTGAGGAGTCGCTTGCCCTCTGGCAGCAGTACCAGCGCAGCGGCGATCGCAAGCTGCGCGACCGGCTCGTCCTCACGTTCGCCCCGCTGGTCAAGTACATCGTCTACAAGAAGGTGCGCGAGATGCCCGCGCGCTGCGACGTCGAGGACTTCATGTCCTGCGGCCTCGAGGCGCTGATCCAGAGCATCGACCGCTACGACCCGGAGAAGGGCGCCACGCTCGAGCAGTACATCTGGACGCGCGTGCACGGCGCCGTGCTCGACGAGCTGCGCCGTCAGGACTGGGCGCCGCGCTCCGTCCGCCGCTGGGAGCGCGACATGCACAAGGCGGTCGAGGAGTTCGTCGTGCTGCACCGCCGCCGGCCGACCCGTGAGGAGCTCGCCGACGCGCTCGGCATCGAGGTCGCAGAGCTGCGCCGCCGCCAGGACGAGATCGCCCAGTCGGACCTGACGTCGCTCAACGCGCTCGTCCTCGCCGACGACGAGACGACGATCGAGCGCGTCGACACGCTCGCCGACGCCGACATCCGCAACGACCCCGAGCACGCCGCCGCGCAGCTCGAGGCGAAGGAGAAGTTCCGCCAGGCGTTCGCCAAGCTCCCCAGGCGCGAGCGCGAGGTGGCGATCCTTCTCTACGTCAAGAACCTCACGCTGGCCGAGATCGGCGAGATCCTGGGCGTCTCGGAGAGCCGCGTCTGCCAGATCCACAGCCAGACCAAGCGCACGCTGCGGGCGGTGCTGAGCGAGGACGAGAACCTCTTCCGGCTCGTGGCCTGACGGCCGTCCACGGCCATCAAGGACCCACCGCAGGTTCCGATCACGAGAAGAGCCACCAGCCCTTGACGCAAGGAAGCGCACCTCCACCCATGTCCACCCAGCAGATGACCCAGCAGCTCGTCGTCTTCGCCCTCGGCCACGAGGAGTACGCCCTGCCGATCCAGCAGGTCCAGGAGATCATCCGGTACTCCGAGCCGCGCGCGGTGTCGTCGGCCGAGCCGTGGATCCGCGGCGTGATCAGCCTTCGCGGCAAGATCGTCCCGGTCTTCGACCTCGGCCTCCGCATCGGCGTGCACGCCGAGCCCGGCGAGGACCAGAAGATCGTGATCATCGAGACCGCCGCGGGGACCGCCGGCGTGATCGTCGACGAGGTCGAAGAGGTCCTCACCGTCGACGCCGACCAGCTCGACGAGGTCCCCGGCGCCGGCGGCGACGCGATCGACGCGATCGCCAAGATCGAGGACCGCCTCGTCGTGCTCCTCAACCCCGACCGGCTGCTCTCCGGCGTCGCCGACGTCGCCTACGCCTAGCCGGCCGCGCGCGGTCCATCTCCCCCGATGCAGAGCGCAGTCCGTCCAACCCCGGGAGCGGCCCCTGCCCGGGTCGTCGTCACCGACGACTCGGGCTTCATGCGCCGGATCCTCGCGTCCGGCCTGGAGAAGAAGGGTCACCAGATCGTCGGCGCGGCCTGTGACGGCGACGAGGCGCTCGCCCTCTGCGAGCGCCTCGATCCCGACGTCCTGACCCTCGACCTGGCGATGCCCGGCCTGGACGGGCTCGGCGTCCTGCGCGCGCTGCGCAGGGCCGGGAAGGACATCCCGGTCGTCGTCGTCTCGGCGTTCTCCGCCGCCCAGGGCGCGCGCGCCGTCGACGCGCTCGCCGAGGGCGCGTTCGAGCTCGCGCCCAAGCCGGCGGCAGGCCAGCCGCTCACGGCCTTCATCGACGACCTCGACGCGAAGGTCCGCCTCGCGCGCCAGGCGCGCCGGCGCCTGCAGCCCACCCGCCCCGTCGCACCCGTCCCCGCCGCACCGGCGACGCCGGCCTCCAGGCCCGCGGTCGCCGCCCCGCCGTGGCGGCCCGTCGCGCCCGCGCCCGTCCCGGCCGCCGCGCCCGGCGCGAAGGTCGTCGCGATCGCATGCTCGACCGGCGGCCCGAAGGCGCTCGCCCAACTCGTCCCGCAGCTCCCCTCGCCGCTCGGCGCGGGCGGGTTCATCGTCCAGCACATGCCGGCGGGCTTCACCGCCTCGCTCGCCGGGCGCCTGGACCGCGACTCGCGCCTGGCCGTCCGCGAGGCGGCCGGCGGCGAGCAGCTCGACCCGGGCACGCTGCTCATGGCGCCCGGCGGCTCGCACCTGCGCTTCGACGGCGACCGCGCCCGCCTGTCCGACGACGCGCCGATCGGCGCGCTGCGTCCCCGCGCCGACCTGACGATCACCGACATCGCCACCCGCTTCGGCCCCCGCACGCTCCTCGTCGTCCTCACCGGGATGGGCAAGGACGGGCTCGCGGGCGCGCGCGAGGTGCGCCGCCGCGGCGGACGGATCGTCTGCGAGGCGGAGTCCACCTGCACGGTCTACGGCATGCCGCGGGCGATCGCCGAGGCCGGCCTGGCCGACGTCGTCGCCCCCCTCGACGAGCTCGCGGCCGTCATCGCCCAGGAGGTCCGCTCATGAGCGCCGTCGCCGCCCGCACCGACGATTACACGACGTTCTGCCACGGCGTCCAGAAGCTCACCGGCATCGACCTGCTCCAGTACAAGCGCGGCCAGATGGAGCGGCGGATCCGCACGTTCGCCGCCAAGCAGGGCATCGACGACCTCGTCGCCTACCTGCGCGTCCTCCAGGGCGACCGGGCGAAGGTCGACGAGTTCCTCGACCGCGTCACGATCAACGTCTCGCAGCTCTGGCGCAACCCGGAGCAGTGGGACCTGCTCGGCCGGACCGTCCTGCCCGAGCTCGCCGCCGAGACCGGCCGCATCCGCGCCTGGAGCGCCGGCTGCTCGTACGGCGCCGAGGCCTACACGCTCGCCGCCGTCGCGCTCTCGTCGGTCCCGACCGCCCGCGTCACGATCAAGGGCACCGACATCGACGCCCGTATGGTCGAGCGCGCCCGCCGCGGGGAGTTCTCCGACGACGACGCGCGGACCGCGCCGAAGGCCGAGATGGCGCGGTGGTTCGAGCGCACCGAGGACGGCTGGCGCGGCAAGCCGGAGCTGCGGCGCCTCGTGTCGTTCGAGACCGGTGACCTGCTCCTGTCGCGGATCCCGCGCGAGGCCTACGACCTCGTGCTCTGCCGCAACACCGTCATCTACTTCAACGAGGACGTGCGGGACGCCCTGCACGAGCGCCTCGTCCAGTCGCTGCGCCCGGGAGGCGTGCTGATGATCGGCTCGACCGAGCGCGTCAGCAGGCCCCGCGAGCTCGGCCTCGACCCCGCCCACCCCTTCGTCTACCGCAAGGTCGCCTGATGGACATCTCCGAGTACCTGCCGATGTTCCTGGCCGAGGCGCGCGAGCACCTCCAGGAGCTGAACCTCGCCGTCGTCCGCATCGAGGAGACGCCCGACGACCGTGAGACGGTCGACGAGATCTTCCGCATCGCGCACTCGATGAAGGGCATGAGCGCGACGATGGGCTTCGGCGCGATGGCCGCGCTCACCCACCAGATGGAGGACGTGTTCGAGCTGCTGCGCCAGCGGCGCGGCGGCCTGGACCGCGAGGCGATCGACGTCCTGCTCGCGTCGCTGGACGCGATGGAGGCGAACGTCGACGCGATCGAGTCGACGAACGAGGAGGCGCTCGACCCGACCGAGCTCATCGAGCGCCTGAAGGGCCTCGTCGGCCGCCGCTCGGTCGAGCAGCACCTCGAGCGCCAGGGCGGCGCCGCCGACCCCGAGGAGGTCCTCGCCCGCGCCGAGGGCCGCACGCTGCACGTCGTCGCGCGTCTCGCCGACGACTGCGCGATGGCGGGCGTCCGCGCGCTCATGGTCCTGCAGGCCGCGGGCGACCACGGCACGATCCTCGGCTCGACCCCCACCGAGGACGGCCTCGAGCAGTTCGACGGCCGGATCGTCGAGGTCTACGTCGGCTCGGAGACCACCGAGCCCGCCGCGCTCGAGGCATCGGTCCGCGACGTCACCGACGTCGTCGAGGTGACCGTCGAGGTCGAGCGCGACCACGCGGTCGCGCCCGCCGCCGCGGAGCCGGCCGCCGCGCCCGACCGCCCGGCCGCCGCCGACGCCCCGAAGACGCCGGCGAGGAAGTCGTCGGCGACCGTCCGCATCGACGCCGACCGGCTCGACCAGCTCATGCACTACATGGGCGAGCTCGTCGTCCACCGCACGCACCTGGAGGCGCTCGTCGACCAGGCCGACGTGCCGGGCCTCTCGCAGGCGATGCAGGACCTCACCCGCACGTCGCAGGCGCTGCAGGCGATGGTCATGCAGGTCCGGATGATCCCGGTCGAGAGCGTCCTCATGCGCTTCCCGCGCCTGGTCCGCGACCTGTCGTCCAAGCTCGGCAAGCAGGTCGAGCTCGTGCTCACCGGCAAGGAGACCGAGCTGGACCGGACGGTCATCGAGGCGCTCGGCGACCCGATCGTCCACCTCGTGCGCAACTCGCTCGACCACGGGCTCGAGAGCCCCGAGCAGCGCGTCGCGGCGGGCAAGCCGCCGACCGGCCGGCTGGAGATCAGCGCCCGCCACGCCGGCGGCAACGTCGTCATCACGGTCAGCGACGACGGCCGCGGCATCGACCCGGCGAAGGTCGCCGCGAAGGCCGTCGAGCGCGGGCTCATCACCCAGGAGGCCGCCGCGTCGATCGGCGTCCCGGAGGCGATCGAGCTGCTGTTCACCGCCGGCTTCTCCACCGCCGAGCAGACGAGCGACATCTCCGGCCGGGGCGTCGGGATGGACGCGGTCCGCTCGATCATCCGCGAGCTCGGCGGCGAGGTCGAGATGCAGTCCGAGCCGGGCGCCGGCTCGACCGTCACGATCCGCCTGCCGCTGACGCTGGCGATCATGGCCGCGCTCCAGGTCGAGACCCGCGGGATGCCGTTCGCGATCCCGCTCGACCGCGTCGAGCGCACCCTGCACCTGACCGACCACTCCGTGCGCTCGGTCGCCGGGCGCCGGATGCTCGTGCTGCGCGACAGCGCGATCCCGCTGCTCGACGCCGCCGAGGCGCTCGGGTACGAGCCGGTCGACGAGCACGACTACGCCGTGATCGTGCACGGCACGCAGGGCCGCGTCGCCCTCGCCGTCCAGCGGCTCGTCGGCCAGCGCGAGCTCGTCACGCGTCCGTTGCCGCCCGATGTCGGCGAGCGCGCCGCCGTGTCCGGCGGAGCCGTCCTGTCCGACGGCAGCATCGCGCTCATCGTCGACTGCGACGCCATCTTCGGCCCGTCCGCCCCGCGCGTGCGGCTGGCCGCCTGACAAGGAGGGAAGGCCACGTGAGCACCTACTCGGAACTGCAGCTCGACGCGCTCGGCGAGCTGGCGAACATCGGCTCGGGCACCGCCGCGACGGCGCTGTCGTCGATGATCGGCCTGCCGGTCGACGTGAGCGTCCCGAACGCGCTCGCGCTGCCGCTCGCCGACGCGGTGGAGGCCGCCGGGCCGCCGGAGCAGTACGTCACCGCGGTGGCGCTCCCGGTCGTCGGCGACCTGGAGGGCATCGTCCTCATGATCTTCTCGCCCGAGAACGCGCGCCGGCTGTGCGAGGTCCTCGGCGTGGAGGCCGACACCGAGATGGGCCGGTCCGCGCTGAGCGAGATCGGCAACATCGTCGGCGCGTCGTACCTCGGCGCGCTCGGCGCGACGATCGGCCAGACGATCGAGCCGGGCCCGCCGGAGGCGGCGACCGACATGCTCGGCGCGCTCGTCTCGACGATCCTGGCCGCCTCGGCCGACACGTCGGACGTGGCGCTGCTGCTCGACTCGGCGCTGCGCGTCGAGGGCGGCAACGACGCGACGATCTCGTTCATCCTCGTGCCGAGCACGCAGAGCGTCCGCGGGCTGCTCGACCTCCTGGGCCTGCAGTAGACCCGTGGCCGAGGCGGAGATCATGGTGCGCATGGGAGAGCTGGCGACCGCCGCGAAGGGCGGCGCCGTGCTCGTCTCCATCGGTCTCGGCTCGTGCATCGGCCTGGCGCTGCTGGACCGCGCCGGCGGCGTCGCGGGGCTCGCCCACGTGATGCTGCCCGCGACGCCCTCCGACGGCGACGGCGGCACGCCCGGCAAGTTCGGCGACACCGCGGTCCCGGCGCTGCTCGCCGCGCTCGTCCGGCAGGGCGCCCGCCCCAGCCGCCTCGAGGCGGTGCTGGTCGGCGGGGCGCGCATGTTCTCGATCGGATCGTCGATGGACATCGGCGCCCGCAACGACGAGGCGGCCCGCGCCGCGCTCGCGGCCCACCGGATCCCGGTGCGAGCCGCCGACACGCGCGGCTCGACCGGCCGGACGATCCGCGTCGACCCCAGCTCGGGGACCGTGACCGTGAAGGCCGCCGGCGGCAAGGCGGCGCGACTGTACCCGGCGGCGTAGCTGCCGATTACGTGTTCTGATGAGCGGCGACGTCCTTTCCAACGATCAGGTCGCGGCCCTCGTGGCCGCAGCGCAGGAGGGCTCCCTCCCGGAGCGCACCGAGCAGCCGCGCGCGCGGCGCTCGCGGCGCGTGCGCACCGTCGACTTCACACGGCCGACGAAGTTCACCAAGGACCAACAGCGGCGCCTGGAGCTCGCGTACGACACGTTCTGCCAGACCGCCTCGACGCGGCTGTCGGCGGAGATGCGCGTGCCGATGCGCCTCGAGGTCATCGACATCGCCCAGCTCACGTGGACGAACGCGCTCGCCGAGGTCCCCGACCCGTCGGTGTCGGCGGTCGTCGAGCTCGAGCCGCACCGCACCCGCATGCTCATGACGATCGAGCTGTCGCTCGTGCTCTCGCTCATCGAGCGCGTGCTCGGCAGCCCGGTCGGCCGGCGCGTCCCGCACCGCAAGCTGTCGGACATCGACCGCGCGCTCGCGGGCCACATCGTCGAGCAGCTCCTCGACCAGCTCTCGGTCACGTGGAGCGACCTGGCCGAGTCCTCGCTGCGGCTCGTCGACCTCGAGATGCAGCCCGAGACCGTGCAGCTCGCGCCGCTGTCCGAGCCGACGCTCTGCCTGTCGATGGAGGCGCGCCTGGACCGCGACTCGTCGACGATGACGATGCTCATCCCGTACCGTGCGATCGAGCCGGTCGCCGCCCAGCTCGGCGCGGACGCCTACGACGACGGCGCGGTCGACGGCGACGCGGCGCACAAGATGCTCGACGCGATGAGCGCCGTCGACGTCCAGCTCCGCGCGGAGGTCGCGGCGGTGCCGCTGGCCGCCGAGGACGTCCTGGCGCTGAAGGCCGGCGACGTCCTGCGCTTCGGCCGTCGCGCCTCGGCCGGCGTGACGCTCTTCGCCGACGAGACGCCCGTCTACCGCGCGCGGCCCGGCCGCCACGGCAACCGCCGCGCGATCCAGGTCGTCGAGCGACTGGGAGAGGAGCACCGGTGAGAGAGCAGACCGACATCGCGCTGGAGGAGCTGGGCAACTCGACCGCGGAGGCCGTCGCCGGCGTCCTGCGGATGTTCCTGCCCGACGACGTCGAGGTCGGCGAGGCCCAGGTCGTCCCGTCGGGCACCCCACCGCTCGACGGCGTGACCGTGCCCGCGGTCGCGGCCGACGTCTCCTACCTCGACGGCGCCAGCGGCGGCAACCTGTTCGTGACGACCATCAACGGCGTCCGCAAGCTCGCGGCGGCGATGATGGGCACCGAGGCCCAGGACGGCGGCGAGACGCTCGACGAGCTCGAGCGCAGCGCGGTGGCCGAGGCGATGAACCAGATGATGGCCGCGGCCGCCGGCGCGACGAGCTCGGTGCTCGGCGAGGAGGTCGAGATCTCCACGCCGGAGGTCCGCGACATCGAGACGGTCACCGACGCGCTCGCGCTCGGCGAGGGCGCCCCGTACGCGATCACCGTCCCGCTGACGCTGGCGGGCGAGCCGTCGCGCCTGGTGCAGCTCGTCCCCAAGGCGTTCGTCCTGAAGATGACGCGGGCGATCGACGACCGCAACGCGGTCGACCTGGCCGGCGACGGCCACGCCCCGCTGCATCTCCCCGGCGACGGGGGACCGGACGACATCCTGCGCGGCGTCCCGCTGCGCGTGTGCGCGGAGATCGGCCGCGCGACGATGCCGATGGCCGAGGCGGTGTCGCTGCCCGACGGCGGGCTCGTGGAGCTCGACCGCGGCGCGGACGACCCCGTCGACGTCCTCGTCAACGGGCGCCGCTTCGCGACCGGCCGGCTCGTGCTCGTCGACGACGAGTGGGCCGTCCGCATCGAGGAGGTCCTGCTCGGAGCAGACGACCTCCACCCGACCACGTCAACCTCGATCGAGAGGAGCTGAGTACATGGCACGAGTGCTCGTCGTTGACGACGCCGCATTCATGCGCAAGATGGTGAGCGACGCGCTGATCAAGGGCGGCCACGAGGTCGTCGGCGAGGGCGCCAACGGCGACGAGGCCGTGACCCTCTACCAGGAGCTCTCCCCCGAGCTGACCACGCTCGACATCACGATGCCGGGCAAGGACGGCCTCCAGGCGCTGAAGGACATCATGGCCATCGACCCCGACGCGCGAGTGATCATGTGCTCGGCGCTGGGGCAGGAGAGCAAGGTCCTCGAGGCCGTCAAGGCCGGGGCCAAGGACTTCGTCGTCAAGCCCTTCCAGCCCGAGCGGATCCTCGATGCGGCCGCCAAGGCCGTCGCGTAGGACGACCGCCCGCAGGACCGGCCGCGTCGGGCGCCGTCGCCGGCGCTCGACGCCCTCACCCCTCGCCTGCGGGCCTGCGCGCCCGGCTCGGTGCCACGCGGGGCGGCTCGTCGGGCATCTTCGGGTACACCGGCGGCCACGGCGCGTCGCGCAGGCCGCTCGCCCGGTCGCGCTCGTGCATGGCGAGCAGCGGCTCGAGGGACTGCGGCTCCGCGTCGATCTCCGCCCACGGGTCGCCCCGGCGCTCGAGCAGCTCACCGACGGTCTCGACCGTGAGGTCGTCGGGGTGGAGCGTGAACACCTCGTCCCACGTCACCGGCGCCGACACCTGCGCGCCGGCGCGGGCGCGCACCGACCACGCGCCGAAGACCGTCTTGTGCGGTGCGTTCTGGTTGAAGTCGACGAACACGCGCTCGCCGCGCTCCTCCTTCCACCACTGCGCGGTCACCACCTCCGGGTTGCGGCGCTCGAGCTCGCGCGCGACCGCGACGGCCGCCGACCTGACCGCGTAGGAGTCCCACCGCGGCTCGAGCCGGACGTGGACGTGCAGGCCGCGGTTGCCGGTCGTCTTCGGGAAGCCGCGGATACCGAGCTCGTCGAGCAGCGCTTTGAGCTCGCGGGCGGCGGCGCGGACGTCGTCGAAGCCGGTGCCGGGCTGGGGGTCGAGGTCGAGGCGCAGCTCGTCGGCGTGCTCGGGGTCGGCGGCGCGGTAGGGCCAGACGTGGAACCCCAGGCAGCCGAGGTTGACCGCCCACGCGACGTGAGCGAGGTCGGCGACGACGAGCGCCCGCGAGGGCGTTCCGTTGACGGTCGTGACGGTCGTCGTCTCGAGCCAGTCCGGGGCGCTGTCGGGGACGCGCTTCTGGAAGAACGACGGCCCGCCGGCGCCGCGCGGGAAGCGCTGCATGAGCACCGGCCGCCCGCCGATCGCGCGCAGGAGCGGCTGGCGGACGCGGACGTAGTGGTCGACGATGTCGCGCTTGGTCAGGCCGCGCTCGGCGAAGAGCACCTTGCCCGGGCTGGTGAGCCGCACCTGGCGCCCGTCGAGCTCGAGGACCTCCGCGTCGTCGGCCACGGCGGGGACGCTAGCGCGGTGGGGCGGGCCGGGGGGGTTCTGTCGGTTTGTATGTGGGGCCTGCGGCGGGTGGTACGGGCCCGGGCGTCTTGGGGCGTGGGCGTCTGTCGTTGCCTGCGGCGGGTGGTCCGCGCCCTGGTGTTCCGGGCGGGCCGGCTCGCTCCGTGCGGGTTTCGCTGGTGGCGGGCTTGGTGTGGTCTGAACGGCCGCTGGTCAGGGGGTGTGGGAGCGGTTTCGCGGTGCGCTTCCTCCCGGCCGTGTGGGCGGGCGCGCGCCGTTTCGGCCGGCGCGGCGGCGGCGGGCGGCGTGACGGGCGCCCCGGCCGGGGTCTGACCCCCTTTCTGGCCCCTTTCTGGCTTCGGCCGGGCCGGTGGGTGAGCGGCGGCGCGCCACCTGCGGTCGGGTGTGTCGACTCGTCCCGGCATCACCGTCATGAGTCGACACACCCGGCCGGGCCCGTGGTGGGTGTGTCGAATCGTTCCGGCATGACCGGGATGAATCGACACACCCGGCGGCGCGGGCGCGCCCCCGCTCAGATCGGACCCGGTGGGGCGCACCGGCCGGATCTCCGGCACGGACAGGTCGCCAGGCGCACCATGGAGGCCAAAGATCCGCCCGCAGGCGCGCCGGCGCCGGGAGGAGCTCGCCGCGAACCCGCTCTCCCACACCGTGACCAGCGGCCGTTCAGACCACGCCGAAGCCCCGCACCACCGGACACGAACGGAGCGCGCCGGGCCGGCACCGAAGGCCAGGGCGCAGACCACCCGCCGCAGGCCGGCACCTACCGGACACGAACCGAGCGCGCCGGGCCGCCACCCGGATACGGACGGAGCGCGCCGGCCCGCCACCACCGGACACGCACCGAGCGCGCCCGGCCCGACGCACCACGTCGTCGCCTGGGACGAGCCGCCGGCCGAACCATGGGCGGCTCCGGGCACAAGCCGCGCAGGCGGCTCCCACCCGGCCCGCCGGCCCGCCGGCGCTCAGCGCACCGCGGCCTCGGCGGCCTCGGCCAGGCGCGGGAGGTGGTACGCCCACGAGGCCAGGTGCGGGGCATGCGCCTCGGCCGGCAGGCCGCGGTGCTCGAGGCGGATGAGCGTGCCCTCGGGCGTCTCGGTGAACCTCAGGTCGACGCGGCTGGAGTCGGGCGCGAACGGGCCACCCTCCTGGCCCCAGCCGAACGCCAGGTGCGCCGGCGGGTCGACGACGCGGTACGTGCCGGCGGCCGCGTCGCCGCCGAGGTCGACGTGGAACGGCCCACCCTCGACGGCGTCGGCCTCGGCGCGCCCGAGCCACAGGACCTGCCCGGCCGCGGTCGCCGCGATCGCGAAGACCTGCTCGCGCGGCGCGCGGGCGAGCGCCTCGAGCGCGACGTCCGGCGGCGGCCCGGACAGCCCGCCCGCCCCCGGCGCACCGGACGGCGCCTCCGCGGCCGGCTCACCGGACGGCCCGCCCGCCCCCGGCTCACCGGACGGCGCCTCCGCGGCGGGCGCCTCGTCCGCCGCGGCCCGCTCGGCGGCCGCGACCTCCTCGGCGGTGGGGCCGGGCAGCTCCCCGACCAGCGCGGCCAGCACACGGCGGGCGTCGGCCACCCGCTCGGGGCGGACGCGGTAGTGGTTGCGCCCCGCCTCGGGGACCAGCTCGACGAGCCCGGCCTCGCGCAGGACCGCCAGGTGCTGCGAGATCGCGGGCCGCGAGACGTCGAAGTGCCGTGCGAGGTGGCCGACGGGCAGCCCGCCCTCGGCGTCGAGGATCCGCAGGATCGCGCGCCGGCGCGGCTCGTGGACCGCCGCGAGGAGCTGATCGTCGCCGCTCACCACACCATGGTAAGCGGGTAGTGACCCTCGACGTTGGCGCCGAACCCGCCGATCGGCCGATGCGCTCGAAATCGGTGGGTCCGATGACCACGGCAGACGAGGACCACCGGCGCGCCGCCGACTCAAGCGGCGGCCCGCCGCGCCGATGGCCCAAGGCGAAGACACCCCAACGTTCGCTGGAGCTTCTGCCTTGTCCCGTCTCAGGAACCTGCCCATCGGCGTGCGACTGGCGCTCGCCTTCGGCGCCGTCTGCCTCGCCTGTGTCGCCGTCGCCGTCGCCGGCTACCGCGGCGCCACCACGCTGAAGTCCGACACCGAGGTCGTGTCCGGCGACGCGCGCGGGTACGAGCTGCTCGGCAACGTCGCCGAGGCCAACGCGCTGACCGCCGACGCCGTCGCACGGCACCTGTACGTCGTCGACGGCGCGCTCCGCGACCAGGACGCGGTCGCGCGGGAGATCGAGCAGCGCCTCCCCAAGGCCCGCGGCGCGCTCGAGGAGATCAAGAGGATCCACCCCGACGACGTCGCGACCATCGACGACGTGCTGCGGCGCTTCGACGCGTTCGCCGCGGCCGCGAAGAAGGCCGTCGAGCTCTCGCGCGCGGAGACCGTCGACGGCGTCGAGGACCGCGCCGGCTCGCGCACCCGGTACCTCGAGGAGGTGCGACCGGCCGCCGAGGCGCTCGGCGCGCGGATCCGCGAGCTGAACGCGAAGATGACGCGCGACCTGCGCGAGGCGCGGGCCGACGCGGACGCGACCGCGTCGTCGACCGGCCGCACGGTCGTCATCGTCGCCGTCCTCGCCGTCCTGCTGTCGATCGGCCTGGCCGCGCTCATCACGCGGACCGTCACGCGCCCGGTGAAGGTCATCGTCGACCGCCTGGCGACGCTGCGCGACCACTGCGTCGCCGACCTGGCGGCCGGCGTCCGCGCGCTGGCCGACGGCGACCTGACCCACAGCATCGAGCCCGTCACGCCGCCCATCGACGACGACGCGAAGGACGAGCTGGGCGAGGTCGCCCGCTCGGTCGACGCGATCCGCGGCCGCCTGATCGAGTCGGTCGGCTCCTACAACGACGCGACCGCGACGCTGCGCGAGCTCGTCGGCTCGCTCGCCGACAGCGCCGGCGTCCTGGCCGCGGCCTCGCAGCAGATGGCGTCCTCGTCCGAGGAGGCCGGGCGCGCGGTCAGCGAGATCGCCCATGCGGTCGGCGACGTCGCGCAGGGCGCCGAGCGCCAGGTCCGCTCGGTCGAGCAGGCCCGGCAGGCGACCGAGGAGGTCGGCGAGGCGACGCGCTCGAGCGCCGACTCGGCCCGGCAGACCGCCGAGGCCGCCGAGCACGCGCGCGAGGTCGCCCGCGAGGGCGAGCAGGCCGTCGACCAGGCGACCGACGCCATGCGCGCCGTGCGCGAGTCCTCGGTCCAGGTGACCGCCGCGATGCAGCAGCTCGCCGCCAAGAGCGAGCAGATCGGCGGGATCGTCGAGACGATCACCGGCATCTCCGAGCAGACGAACCTGCTCGCGCTCAACGCGGCGATCGAGGCCGCGCGCGCGGGCGAGCAGGGCCGCGGGTTCGCGGTCGTCGCCGAGGAGGTCCGCAAGCTCGCCGAGGAGTCGCAGGAGGCGGCAGCATCGATCGCCGCCCTCGTCGAGGAGATCCAGGGCGAGACGGCCCAGGCGGTCGCGGTCGTCGAGGACGGCGCCGCGCGCTCGGACGAGGGTGCCGCGACCGTCGAGCAGGCGCGCGACGCGTTCGCGCGCATCGGCGCCTCGGTCGACGACATGACCGCACGCGTGGAGGCGATCGCCGCCGCCGTGCAGCAGATCGCCGCCGGCGCCGAGCGCGTCGAGCACGACATGAGCGAGGTCGCCGCCGTCGCCGAGCAGTCGTCGGCCTCGACCGAACAGGTCTCCGCCTCCACCCAGGAGACGAGCGCCTCGACGCAGGAGATCGCCTCGTCTGCCCAGCAGCTCGCCGGGACTGCGGCCGAGCTCGAGCGGCTCGTCGGCCGCTTCACGCTGACCCGCTGAGCCACCCCAGGTCATCCGCCGGGATCCCCGATCCCGGCGGATGACACCGGAAACCGTAGACATGGGGTGGACAACGAACCCGAAAACTCAAGGTGCGCGGCGCAGGTCCGATGGACCCTGGTGCATGAGCGCCACCCAGGCACCCTCCGGCGACGGCGATCGCGGCCGGCCGCTGCTCATCGAGGTCGCGATCCCCATCGCGCTCGGACTGCTCGTGCTCGTCGCGGCGCTCGGGCTCGTCCTCGCCGCGGTCTGGGACGCCGACGGGCCGCTGCGCTTCGCCGCCGTCCCCGTCGCGGTCGTGCTCACCGCCGGCATCGGCGGCTGGATCTCGTGGGTCCTGCGCGACGCGGCGCTCGACGCGCTGCACGAGCTGCACCGCGGCCTGCGCGGGCTGGAGGAGGGCGACTACAACGCCCGCTGCCGCCCCACCGGCGCCCGCGAGTTCCGCGACGTCGCCCACACCTTCAACCGCACGGTCGCGTTCCTCGGCCACCAGCGCGAGCGCCTGAAGGTGCTCGCGTCGACCGACGCGCTGACCGGGCTGGTCAACCACCGCAGCCTCCACGAGCAGCTCCGCACCGAGATGGAGCGCGCGGTCGCCGGCGGCACCGGCCTCGGGGTCGTCGCGCTCGACCTCGACGGCTTCAAGCAGGTCAACGAGGAGCGTGGCCACGCGCGCGGCGACGAGGCGCTGAAGGCGGTCGCCAACGCGCTCCGGGGCGCCGTCCGCGAGGGTGACATCGTCGCCCGTCTCGGCGGCGACGACTTCGTGCTCGTCCTCCGCGACGTCGACTCGGCGCACATCCGCCACCTCGCCGACCGGGCCCGCGAGGCGATCGAGCGCGCCGTGCCGGAGGAGGTCAAGCTCCACTCGTCGGCCGGCTACGTCTGCTACCCGTCCCAGGCCTCCCCGGACGCCGACCTCGTCGAGCTCGCGGGCGTCGCGCTGCGCGTCGCCAAGCGCGAGGGCGGCTCGCGCACGGTCAAGTACGACAGCGAGCACGCCACGGCGCTGCCCACCCTGCGCGCCGAGCGCCTGGAGATCGAGAACCTGCTGGAGGCCGCCGACCCGATCGAGCCGGTGTTCCAGCCGATCGTCGAGCTGCGCTCCGGCCGGCTCGTCGGCTACGAGGCCCTGTCGCGCTTCCCCGGCCAGGACAACCGCTCGCCGGACGCCTTCTTCAACCAGGCTGCGCGCGTCGGCCTGGGCTCGCAGCTCGAGGCGATCGCGATCGCGGCCGCGCTGAAGGCGCCGCGGCGCCCGCCGGGCACCTACCTGTCGCTGAACCTCACGCCGAGCGCGATCTGCTCGTCGGTCGTCCGCGCCGGGCTGCCGAACGACCTCAAGGACGTCGTGATCGAGATCACCGAGCACGAGCTCGCGCCGGAGGACGGGGCGCTCGAGGCCGGGCTCGCCGAGCTGCGCAGCCGCGGCGCGCGGATCGCGATCGACGACGCGGGCGCCGGCTACGCCGGGCTGCAGCAGATCATGCGCGTGCAGCCCGACATCATCAAGCTCGACCGCAGCCTCGTCGAGACCGTCGACCAGGACAGCGCGAAGGCGGCGCTCATCGAGTTCTTCGTCGTGTTCGCGCGCCGCATCGACGCGGCGGTGTGCACCGAGGGCATCGAGACCCCGGGCGAGCTCGCCGCGCTCGCGAGCCTCGGCGTCGTGCTCGGCCAGGGCTACCTGCTCGGCCGTCCGGCCGAGCCGTGGGCGCCGATCGCGCCCGCGGCCGTCACCGCGCTCGCGCAGGTCCAGCGCAACGGGGGCGCCCCGCGCTCCCAGGGCCGTCCCGCCGCGGCCACCGGCCCGGTGAACCGCCGCCTCGCGCGGAACGCCAGGCGCTGACCCGCGGGCCGGCTACCGTCGGCGGGCCACCGGCCGCCCACCGCCGGAGCCGACCGGGCCCGGCACCGCGACCGGCAGCCGGCGGACCGCGACGACCGCCGTGTCGTCGGCCTGCGGGCCACGCTCGAAGCCGCGCAGCGCCTCCTGGATGCGGGCGACCGCCCCGGGCGCGTCGGTCGCGTCGGCGAGCGCGTCGGCCAGGCGCTCCTCGCCGAACCGGCCGGTGGCGCCGCACGTGTCGACGACGCCGTCGGTGAACAGCACGATGACCTCGCCGGGAAGGACCTGGACGGTGTCCGGCGTCCACCTGCTCTCCGGCCACGCGCCGACGAGCGGTCCCGGCCGGCCGATCGCGCGCACCGTCTCGCCCCGGACGAGCAGCGGCAGCGGATGCCCGGCGCACACGACGGTCGCCGCGTCGCCGCCCTCGGCGAGCTGGATCGCCGCGACCGTGCAGATCGGCAGGTCGGACCGCCCGGCCAGCGCCCGGTTGAGGTGGTCGACCGCCGCGAGCGGGTCGCCGAGCAGCATGCCCGCGGTCCGCATCGTGTAGCGCGCCTGGGCGGTCAGCGCCGCCGCCTCCACCCCGCGGCCGGTCACGTCGCCGACGACGAGCATCCACCCGTTGTCGGTCGCGAACGCGTCGTAGAAGTCGCCGCCGACGAACGTCTCCTCGCCGGCCGGGCGGTACAGGCTCGCGAGCTCGTAGCCGGGCACCTCGGGCAGCGCGTCGGGCAGCAGGCTCAGCTGGAGCGTCTCGGCGATGTGCGAGCGCTCGGCGTACAGCCGCGCGGTCTCGACCGCCGCGCCCGCGCGGCGCCCGACCTCCTCGGCCAGCTCGAGGTCGGCGGGCGTGTAGCGCCGGCCGGACTCGTCGGCGACGAAGTCGATCGCGCCGATCGGCCTGCCCGCGGCGAGCATCGGCACGATCATCCGCGCACGCGGCGGCTCGCCGGGCGCGCTCGCCGACAGGCGGGAGGCGCCGAGGCGCAGCACGTCGGCCGTCGCCGGGTCGGCGCCGTCGGCGTCCTCGGCGAGCGTGACCTCGCAGCGGTCGGCGAGCCGCGGCACCATGAGCTCGGCCAGCCGGTCGAGCGTCTCGCGCACGTCGAGCGACGAGCTGAGCACCACGCCGCACTCGGCCAGCAGGCGCTGCGCGAGCTCCGCCCGCTTGCTCTCGGTGACGTCCTCGATGACGTTGACGGCCAGGCTCGGGCGCCCGTCGGCGTCGAGCACCGCGGTCGCCTTCGTGACCCGCCAGCGCTCCTCGCCCGTCGTCCGGTTGATCGCCCGGACGAGGAGCGGCTCGGCCGGCTCGCCGGCGAGCACCTTGCGTCCGGGCAGGTCCTCGCGGCGCAGCGGCGCGCCGTCCTCGGTGAAGGAGACGAACGCGCCGACGATCTCGGCGCCCGGCGTCTCGACGAGCTCCTCGGGGGAGGAGAACCCGAGCGCGCGCGCCGCGGCCTCGTTCGCGTACACGAGCTCGCCGTCGCGGTCCTGGATCGTGATCGCCTCGGCGAGGCTCCCGAGCGCGGCGGCCATGCGCGCCTCGAGCGACTCGATCTCCGAGAACAGCCCGGCGTTGTCGAGCGCCAGCGCGACGCGTCCTCCCAGGACGCGGGCGAACTCGCGCTCGTCCTCGGTGTAGCGGGCGCCGCGCCCCAGCCGCGCCAGCGTCATGGTCCCGAACGCCCGCCGGCGGGCGCGCAGCGCGACGTCGACGCGCGCGTGCGGCGGCACCCCGTCGATGTCCGGCCGCGCGCCGGCCTCCTCGGCGACCTCCACGCGCTGGCGGCCGTCCGCGCGCTGGATGTCGATGACGCAGGCGCCGGCGAAGCCGGGCACGAGGAGCGACGTCAGCCGGTCGACGGTCTCGTCGACCGTCGCGGTCGTGTCGCCCAGCTCGGCGGCCGCGGTGAGCAGCCGGAACCGCCGCCGGTCCAGCGCCAGGCGGCCGCGCGAGTGCGCCCCGGCGACGGCGAAGATCGCCGCGACCACGACGATGAGGACGCGGAAGTCGTAGTCGACCGACCCGAAGATGTCGTTCCACCAGCCGCTCGCCACCGCGGCGAGCACGGCGACGGCCCCGACGAGCGCGGTCTGGCGGGCAGTGCCGAACAGGGCGGTGACGAACGGCCCGATGATGATGGCCGTCGTGATGACGCGCCGGTCGTCCCACGCGGCGTCGAGCGCCGCGATGCCGGCGACGAGCAGCAGGCCAGCGACCGGCGCGAGCGGACTACCGGGGCGCCTGCCACCCACCGCTGTCCTCGCGACGCCGCCCGACAGGGAAGTCAGGTCCGACCTGCATGGTCGGGGCCGACTCTAATGCCGCGGCGGCGTGCCGTCAGCTCTCGGGCGTCTGCCTGCGCGCGGCCGCGAGACCGGCGGGGAGCTCGCCGGCCTGGGCGGCGGCGGCGTTCTCGCTGCGCACCGCGTCCCAGATCTCCTCGCGGTAGATCGAGACCGAACGCGGAGCTTCGATGCCGAGGCGCACCGCGCCCCCGGCGATCTGGATCACCTGCACCCGGATGTCGTCGCCGATGACGATCGTCTGGCCCGGCTTGCGGGTGAGCTGGAGCACTACGCCGCGGCTCCCTGGCCTTCGCCGACGAGCGGCGCGCGCAGCGGCGCGTCCGCCTCGTTGAGGACCTGGTGCCCGGTGCCGTTCGTGACGAGGATCGGCGCCTTGAGGTTCGCGTAGCACTCCTCGGGCGTCGCGCCGACGCGGACGACGACGAGCACCCGCGCCTGCGCGGGGTCGCTGATGCCGAGCCGCTCGGCCTCGTCGTCGGGCAGGTCGACCGCGTAGTCGGGGAAGAACGCCCAGGGATCGGTGACCGGCACCGCGACGTCGGCGTCCTCGACGGAGTGCAGCCAGACGATCCCCTGCTCGGCCACGTCGCCGAGCAGCGCCCAGCGGTGACCACCGAGGCCGATGAGACCGCGCGGAAACTCGATGACCGCCGAGGGCTCGACCTCGACCGTGCCGAACCTGCTGCTCTCGAACGAGACGGGCACGTCCGGGCGAACTGTAGCCGCCGCGCTCACCGGAGGAAGTCGAGCAGCGAGGTCTGGACGATGCTCGCGCCCGCCTTCAGGCCGGCGGTGAGCGCGGCCTGCTGCGTGCTGAAGTCGATCATCGCCCGGGCGATGTCGGCGTCCTCGGTCTCGCTGAGCAGCTTGAGCGTCGTGCCCTCGTACTCGCTCAGGCGCCCCATCGCCACCTCGAGGCGGTTCGCGGTCGCGCCCACGGTCGCGCGGACGGCGTTGAGCTCGTCCAGGCGCGAGTCGAGCAGATCCAGGTCGGCGGTCAGGTCCTCGGCGGTGCCGGTCTGCAGGTGCTCCATGACCGTCCGGACCGTGCCGAGCAGGCCGGTCGTGCCGTCGCCGAGGAAGTCGGCGCCGGAGATGTTGATCGGCACCGCGACGCCCGGGCCGATCTCGCGGAAGACCTGCGCGGTGTCGCCGGCGAACGTGTCGTCCGCACCCATCTGGTACGGCTTGGTGTCCGTCCGGCTCCCGGCGAAGACGTAGCGGCCGCCGTACGTGGCGTTGCCCGCCGTCTTGATCGAGTCGATGACGCCCCTCAGCTCCTCGAGGATGTTCGCCCGGGAGGCCCCGCCGGAGGTGTCGGTCGCGGCCTGGACGGTCAGCTCGCGCACGCGCATGAGCAGGTCGGCGATCGACGACAGCGCGCTGTCGGTGACCTCGGTCCAGCCCTGCGCCTCGGACGCGTTGCGCTGGTGCTGCTTGGCGGCCTCCATCTCGCGGCGCAGGTGGATCGCGCGACCGACGGCGGCCGGGTTGTCGGAGGGGCGGGTGAGCTCCTTGCCCGAGGCGAGGCGCTCCTGCGTGCGGACCAGCCGGTAGTTCGCCGCGGCGACGTCGGCGAGGATCCGGCGGGCCATCGTGGTGGTCGTGATCCTGGAGGGCATGGTGGTCTAGAGGCCGACGCGGCCGGTGCGGTTGATGAGGGTGTCGAGCATCTCGTCGAGCGTGGACATCGTCCGGGCCGACGCCTGGTAGCCGCGCTGGAAGCGGATGAGGTTCGTCATCTCCTCGTCGAGCGACACGCCCGACGCGGCCTGGCGCCGGTCGTCGACGGCGTCGCGCAGCACCTGCGCGTTCGCGTGGACGACGTTGATCTGGTTGACGTCCGAGCCGACGCGGGTGACGAAGGCCTCGTAGGCCTGGTCGGCGCTCCCGCCGCGCAGCGCCGCCAGCTCGAGCGCGAGGTCGTTCGCCTCGGCGGTCGGCGGCGTCGCCGGGTCCGGCGTGCGGCCGAGCTGCAGCGTCGCCGTGGTGACGGCGACCGACAGGCCCGACGCGCCCAGCGCGGGGTCGAAGGTGAAGAAGTCGATCTCGAACTGGCCCTGGCGGTGGATCTGGTTGATCTGGTCGGCCAGCGTCTGCGCGACGGTCGCCAGCTCGCTGCGGTAGGTGTCGATGATCCCGCCGACCTGGCTGAGCTCGAGCAGGCCGCCGAGCTTGCCGCCGGGGGCGGTGAGCGTCTGCGGCCAGTCGACGCGGGCGCCGGGTGCGGCGTGGTCGTCGACGAGCGGCTCGCCGGTGTTGCCGAACAGGACGCGGATGCCGCCGTCGCCGAGGTCGACGACGGTGGTCGCGCCGAGCTCCGACAGCCGGTCGAGCAGCACGTCGCGCTTGTCCATGAGGTCGTTCGGCTTCTGGCCGGCGGTGAACGCGGCGCGGATCGACTCGCCGAGCGTCTCGAGCTGGTAGGCGATCTGGGCGACCTCGCCGTTCGGCGCGGTCAGCGCCGTGTACTCGTAGGCCGCCTGCTGCTGGAGCTGGCTGAGCTGGCGGTCGAGGCTGGCGAACTGCGTCGCGACGGTCTTGGCCTGCTCGATGAGCGCCTGCCGCGCGGCGATGCTGCTCGGGTCGCCCGCCGCGTTCTGGAACGCCGTCCAGAGCTTGCCGAGCTGGTGGGCCAGGCCGTTCTCGCCGGGCTCGGCGAGCGCGAGGTCGACGCCCTCCAGCGAGCTCGCCTTCGCGCCGGCCTCGCCGAGGATGGTCGCCTGCGACCGGTACTGGACGTCGAGGAAGAGGTCGCGGATGCGCCGGTAGTCGACGACGTCGACGCCCGTCCCGAGCTGGGCGCCGGCGCCGTTCTGCAGCGCGCCGGACGGGAGGACCAGCGGCAGCGACGAGCTCAGCACCGCCTCCTGGCGGGAGTACCCGATCGTGCTGGCGTTGGCCACGTTGTGCCCCGTCACGTCGAGCGAGCGCTGGTGCGCGAGGAGCCCGCGGAGGGAGGTCTGGAGTCCGAGGAACGTCGAGATCGCCATGGGTTCGGGTGTCTATGCCTGGAGGTCGAGGAGTCGGTTGGTTCGGGGCGCGCGCGGGGCGGCGGCAGCGGTGGGCGCGGCCGGCGGGCGGTACGCGCCCTCGGGCTCGGCCCCGCCGACGAGCCGGGTCAGGTGCGACAGGAACGTCAGCTCCTGGCGCATGAGCGCCCGGTTGACGCCGTGCTCGCGCGCGACCTCGCCGAGCAGCCCGGTGAGCTGCGCGGACTGGGCGAGCGCGTGCTGCGCCTCGTGCGGCTGCATGAGCGTCGTGAGCTGCTTGAGCGTGACGGTCTGGGCCGGCACGCCGAGCGCCTCGCCGGCGCGGGTGAGCAGGTCGGTGCGGGCGGCCTCGAGATGCGCGCGGCGCTCGACCTCGGCCTGGATCGCGTTGAGGCGCGCCAGGACCCCGTCGACGTCGCGGGCGCGGATCGCGCGGCCCTGCTGGAGGATGAGGTCGAGCAGATGACGCGCGGAGGCGATCTGCGCGTCGAGGTGGGCGATGACCGCCGGGCCCAGGCCCGCGATCGGAGCTGAGATGGTGGCGCTCACGACGAGCTCCTCGAGGTCGCGTCGGACAGCTGCTTGGCAAGGCCGATGCCCCCACCCGACATGAGCGCCTCGGTGAGCGCGTCGGGGAGCATCTGGCGGTACGCGTTCACGGCGGGCGAGCTCTCCTCGCTCTCGGGCAGCGCGCTGTCGACGAGCTCCTTCGTCAGGCGGCCGAGCAAGAGGCGCTCGAAGCCCTCGGCCTGCTTGGTGGCGTCGTCGGACCGCGCGGCCGGCGCGCCGGTGCCGAGCGCAGAGGCGGACACGCCGCCGACGCCGGTCAGGGCCTCGCTCATCGCTTCACCCCGTTGGCGATCTCCAGGAGCTGGTCCTGGGTCTGGATGGCGCGTGAGGTCATCGAGTAGGCGCGCTGCGCCTCGACGAGCTCGGTCATCGCCGTGGCCATGTCGACGTTCGAGCGCTCGAGCGCACCCTGGCGCAGCTCGGCGCCGCGGGCGTCGCGCGGAGCGCCGCTCGCCTGCGTGGGCACGCTGACCGAGTCACCGATGTCGAGCAGGCCGGCGGGCGCCGGGACCTCGCGGAGGGTGATGCGGCCGAGCGCGCGGCCGCCGGGGCCGGTGATCGCGCCGTCGGGCGCGATCCGCACGTCCTCGATCTCCACGTCGTCGGGGATCCGCACGGGCGGCTCCAGGCGGTCGCCGGCGGCGGTGACGAGCTGGCGGTCGGCGTCGAGGCGCAGGGCGCCCTGGCGCGTCAGGCCGATCTGCCCGTCGGGCCGGCGGACCTGGATGTAGCCGTCGCCGACGATCGCGACGTCGAACGGCTGCCCGGTGTCCTCGATCGTGCCCGCGATCTGCGAGCGGCTCGCCCAGGCCGTCGCGGCGCCGGCGCCCGCGCGGACGCCGTTGCCGGTCGGGGCGGCGGCGTACGCCAGATCGCGGAACGACAGCCGGGCCTTCTTGTAGCCGGCCGTGGAGACGTTCGCGATGTCGTTGGCGACTGCGTCGATGCGCTGCTGCTGAGCGGCCATGCCGGCCGCTGCCGAGTACAAGCCTTCGAGCACGGTGGGGGGTCCTTTGGGGGGTGGAGCCCGGCCCCCGCGACGCGGTCCAGCCGTGGGCTCCTTCGTCTGTCCCTCCGTCCATCGGACGTCGGGGTGGTTGCTTGAGACGGTCTGGACGCCGTCTGGACGGACGCCCTAGCGGAGCGCGCCGACCTCGTTGACGGCCTTGCCGAGCGTGTCGTCGATCGTCCGGATCACGCGCTGGCCGGCCTCGAACGCGCGCATGGACGCGATCATGTCGACCATCGCGCGGGCCGGGTCCGAGCCCGAGCCCTCGAGCGCGCCGCTCACGACGACGCTCGGGTCGGCCTGCCCGGCCGGCTGTCCGGTGACGAAGCCCTCGCCGGCCTTGACCGGGTCGTTCAGCAGGACGACCTGCAGCGTGCGCGGGTCGACGGTGCCGTCGGCGCCGACGCGGACCGGCCGGCCGTCGCGGCCGAGCACGGCCTCGCCGGTCGCGGTGACGAGCGTCCCGTCCGGCCCGGCGCTGAAGCGCCCGTTGCGGGTGTACTGGACGCCGTTCTCGCCGCGGACGGCGAAGAAGCCCTCGCCGCGGATCGCGAAGTCGAGCGGCTCATCGGTCTGCTTGACCGGCTCCGGGCGCCAATCGGTCGCCTGGCGGTCGATCGCCACCCCCTGCCCGAGCGGGCCGACGATGGCGCCGGTCTTCGTGTTCTGCAGGAGCACCTCGTCGAAGGTGCGCTGTGTCGCGCGGTCGGCCTTGTAGCCGGGCGTCGACGTGTTGGCGAGGTCGTTGGCGATCAGGTCCTGGCGGGTCTGCTCGGCGAGCATGCCGGACGCTGCGATGTAGAGGCCACGCTCCATTGCTCTGACGGTCATCGGTCCCGCTGCGCCATCCTTGAGAGCGGATGGACGCGATCCGACTGAATGCGGTCCTGCTCCGGAACCTGCTGCCGGACCTGCGGCTCACCCCGGGCACGACCCTCGTCGGCCGGATCATGGAGCGCCACGCCGGCCACGGCCTGCTGAACCTCGCGGGCACCGTGCTCGTCGCCAAGCTGCCGGAGGAGGTCGCGGCCGGCGCGCGGCTGCGCCTGGCCGTCCAGGAGGTCACGCCCGACCACGTCGTGATGCGGATCGTCGAGCACATGCCCGGCCAGCCGCAGCAGCAGGCCCCGGCGCCGGGCCAGCACGGCCAGCACGCCGCGGCCGCCGCGCCGGCGGCGGTCACGGTGCCGCTACCCGACGGCACGCAGGCGCAGATGCGGCTCGTTGTCGACGCCGACGAGGACGACCCGCTGCGGCCGGGCGGCGGCGGCAGGGCGGTCACCGTCCACTACGACTCGCCGGCGCTCGGGCGCGTCGACGTGCGGCTCGTCCTCGGCCCGAACGGCCTGACCGCGGGCGTCGGCGCAGCGGCGGGGCTGCCGGTGGCGCTCGCCGGCGAGCACGCGGGCGAGCTGCGCGCCGCGCTGTCGCAGGCGATGGGCCGCCCGGTCGAGGTCCACGTGGGGCGGCGCACCGAGCGGGCGCGGGTGGACCTGCGTGCCTGACGATCGCCCGCAGCCGCCGCGCCGCGCGAGCGCGCTGCGCTACGACCCCGCGTCGGGAGCGCGGGCGCCGAAGGTCGTGGCGACCGGCCGCGGGCTGGTCGCCGAGCGCATCGTCGCCGAGGCCGAGGCCGCCGGCGTCCCGGTCCGGCGCGACGACGCGCTGGCGGCGGCGCTCGCCGGGCTCGAGGTCGGGCACGAGGTTCCGGAGGAGCTGTGGACCGCGGTGGCCGAGGCGCTCGCGTGGGCGTACCGGCTCGACGTGCGGGCGCGGGATCGGGGGGTGTAGGGCGTTCGTGCCGGCCTGCGGCGGGTGGGCCGGGCGCGGGCGTCTTGGGGCGTGGGCGTCTGTCGTCGCCTGCGGCGGGTGGTCCGCGCCCTGGTGTTCCGGGCGGGCCGGCTCGCTCCGTGCGGGTTTCGCTGGTGGCGGGCTTGGTGTGGTCTGAACTGAACCGCCCCGGCTTCGTTGGAGGCTCGATCTCTTGAGAGGATCAGAGCCACATGGGACGCAAGCCGCCGTATCCGCCTGAGGTCCGTGAGCGGGCTGTGGGCATGGTGCTCGATCACCA